>ERZ1106944.22-NODE-22-length-144295-cov-11.834547_pt1 | contig 144295 bp, 137 predicted proteins | sample MGYA00403672_ERZ1106944 | MGnify/ENA primary metagenome ERZ1106944 (study PRJEB35170, sample SAMEA104062454) | human gut metagenome | biome: human gut; feature: human-associated habitat; material: faeces | place: Denmark | collected 2012-10-16 ...
TTTTCCCTCATTATCTGGCTCTTTTTTTGTTTCCTTTTACTCTGTTTCTCCTTTTACTCTGCCCCGATACACATTTTCTTCTTTACCTGCATTTACTTTTACTATTGACCTTTTCTTGTTTTTCTGCTTTTTACCACTTGCGGCGGCGTGGGTTCAGCGGGATGTTCATGCCCTTCTTCTGCCCCATCAGAGCGTTCATATTCAGCTTGCCGCCCTTTTGCATCTGCGCCATCTGCTTCATCATCTGGCGGGTCTTCTCAAACTGATTGACCAGCGCGTTGACTTCCTGCACGGTCGTGCCGCTGCCGGCCGCAATTCTTTTCTTGCGGGAGGCGCGCAGAATACCCGGATCCTGACGTTCTTCCCTGGTCATGGACAGGATGATCGCTTTGGAACGATTCATCTGCTTCGTTGTCTTTTCATCGTCAAGCTGGGAAGCGAACTGATTGAGTCCCGGAATCAGCTTCATGATGCTGCCTAAAGAGCCCATCTTCTGAACCTGTTCGACCTGTTGAAGCATATCGTCCAGCGTAAAGGTGCCTTCCATCATCTTGCGGGCGCTCTTTTCGGATTGTTCCAGATCCATCTTTTCCTGGGCCTGTTCGACTAAGGTCATGATGTCGCCCATACCGAGAATCCGGTCGGCCATGCGGTCTGGATAGAAGACGTCGAGATCTTCCATCTTTTCACCCAAACCGATAAATTTTACCGGCACCTGAGTGATCGAACGGACGGACAAGACGCCGCCGCCGCGGGAATCGCCGTCGAGTTTGGTGACGACTAAGCCGGTGACGTCCAGCTTTTCATGGAACGCCTGCGCGACGTTGATGATATCCTGACCGGTCATCGCGTCGACGGTTAACAGAATATCGTCCGGTTTGGCAATTTCCTTGATCTTCGCCAGTTCTTCCATCAGCGCTTCGTCGATGTGCAGACGGCCGGCCGTATCGATCAACACAATATCCGCGCCGATTTCCTTCGCATGCGCCAGGCCCTGACGGACCGTTTCCACAGCGTCGGTTTCCGTTCCCAGCGAGAACACTTCGGCCCCGACTTCCTTGCCTAACGTCTGCAGCTGCTCAATCGCCGCCGGACGAATGACGTCCGCCGCGATCAACATCGGATGCTTATTATATTTTCGTTTTAACAGCGAAGTAATCTTGCCGACAGACGTGGTTTTACCGGTTCCCTGCAGACCGACCATCATGACGACGGTCATGCCGGATTCCTTAAAGTTCAGCGTCGCTTCCTTCTCACCTAAAAGTGCGACCAGTTCGTCGTGAACGATCTTAACGACCATCTGCGACGGATTCAGCGAGGTATAGACCTCCTGCCCTACCGCTTTATCCTTAACCTTTACTAAAAAATCTTTGACGATCTTGTAATTGACGTCCGCTTCCAGCAAAGCCAGCCGGACTTCCCGAAGCATGTCGTCCATGTTTTTTTCAGTCAGTTTGCCCTGGCCGCTGATATTCTTAAACGCTTTATTCAGCCGCTCTGTCAACGATTCAAATGCCATACTTGTTTCTTCCTTTCCTGCAAATTTCTTATCCGGGATTTATTATACCAAGAAATCCGGGGCAAAGCACCTGTTTCAGCGGTTTTTGCTCAAAATCAAAAAAAGAAGGCGCAAACACAGCCTCCTTTTCTCCTTTTCAAGCTTTATCCAGCGGTACTTTCCGGACTGTGTTTTTAGGCAGAGCGCGAAAGTGCAGATGGAATTCAATCCGCTTGCCCTGACCGACAGCGTTGATCGTGCCGCCGTGCATCTCCACGATATCCCGGGCGATCGCCAGTCCCAATCCCGCGCCGCCGGTAGCGGCGCTGCGCGAAGGATCCGCGCGGTAGAACTTCTCAAATAACAGGCTGATCTGATCGTCGCTCAGCTGCGGTCCGATATTGGCGAACATCAGCTCCACCCCGCCGGCGTTTTCCTGCATGGTGATCTCGATATCGCTGTTCCTGTCGCAATACGCCAATGCATTCCGCAGCAGGTTATCAAATACCCGCGCCAGTTTGTCGGCGTCAGCCTCGATCATCACGCCCTCTTTCAGCTGCAGCCTGCACTGAACCTGCCGCTCCTCAAACAACGGATAAAACTCGTCGGTCAGCTGCTGCAGCATGACGCTTAAATTCACGGGTTCTTTATTGAGCGTCTGTTTCTGCAGCGCAAACCGTGTAATATCAAAGAATTCATTGATCAGACTTTCCAGCCGATAGCTTTTCTCCAAAGCGATCTGCGTGTATTTCCCGCGCAGTTCCTCGCTGATTTCTTTCTCATCGTTCAACAACGACAGATATCCGATAATCGAGGTCAGCGGCGTCTTTAAATCATGCGCCAGATAAACGACCAGATCATCGCGCTTCTGTTGTTCCTGCTGCTGCGCCTGTTCGCTGCGCAGCGTTTCAAATTTAATCGAATTCAGCTGATTCTCAATTTCCTTAAAATCCGTCGGCAGCACGACCAAATTCTCATCTTTATTAAAAACCTGGTTGATCGAGGTGATGATTTGTTCCAGATAGTTCGAAGTCTTACGGATCGTAAAATAGATGACGATCATAATCGTGCCGGAACCGATTAAAAACAACAGCGCCGCTTTGTTGCGTACGCAGAACCGATACAGGTCGCTGTCCAGTGAGAATAGAAAATTCGCAATAAAATCATTTAAAATTCCATCGACCAGCCGCAGTCCCAGTAAAAGCAGCAGAATCGCGCCGACAATCTGCAGGCTTAACTCCAGAAACAGCCGGATCTTAAATCGTCGCAGGCTATTTTTCAATTTTATACCCCATTCCCCACACCGTCTTTATGAATTTCGGATTGCGCGGCTGTTCGTGCATCTTTTCGCGGATGCGCCGGATATGGACCATCACCGTATTGTTGGACTCGAAGTATTTTTCCTTCCAGATGCTTTCAAACAAATCCTGCGAACTGATGACCTTGCCCCGATTCTCACACAACATCTGAAGAATTGAAAACTCCGTCGGCGTCAGATTCAGCTTTTCTCCATACAGCGTGCATTCATGCGTGCTGCAATTTAAGATTAATCCCTGAAAATCAATGATATTATCGTCCCGCTTCTGGGAATTATAGCGCATATACCGGCGCAGCTGCGCTTTGACGCGGGCTGTCATTTCAACCGGATTAAACGGCTTGGTGATGTAATCGTCAGCCCCGATTGTCAGCCCCGTAATCTTATCAATATCCTCGCCTTTGGCCGTCAGCATGATGACCGGATAATTATAATGGCTGCGGATTTCTTCACACAGATGAAATCCGCTGCAGTCAGGAAGCATGACGTCAAGAACCGCAAGGTCAAATTTGTGGTCCCGAATTAACTTCAACGCTTCCGTTCCGCTGTACTCCACGGTTGTTTGAAAACCTTCGTTTTTCAGATAAACTGAAACCAGCTGAGCGATTTCCGCATCGTCGTCGACGATCAGGATTTTCTCATTCATCATTATCCCTCATTTCGATTTCAAGTATAGCTTATAAACGGATTTCCAACAATCTGCAAATTCTTACAAAGAAATAAACGTCACACCGCCATTTCCGCTAACGGCGGATTGTTGAGCGGTTTCACTGAAATAAACGAAACCTTTTCCGCCACGATCTCCGCGTTGTAATACATCTGCCCCTCCTTCGGCTCGTAATTGTGCGCCTGCAGCCGGCCTTTCACCGCGACAACCGAACCGGGACGCAGTAAATCCGCGCAGGTTTCCGCAATCCCCCGCCACAGCACAACATTAAAAACATCCTGATCATACTCGCCATTGCTGTTGCGGAATCCGCGGTCGACCTCCAGCAACATCGTCGCGATTTTTGTGCCGGCCGCTGTCAGCCGGATTTCGGGAATTTCTTTGACCTTTCCTACTAATACCATGAAATTTAACATAGCTTTCCTCCTTGCTGCTTCATTATGCCGCAGACCTTCCCCGCTGGCAAACCGGCGAATTCAACCTTTTTTTCATAGTTAGCTGGAATTATCACGCGGAAAATATGCAAAAAAAACGGAGAAGTCAGAATTCTCCATTTTTTGATTTTTTTCTAAATTTTATTTCAGCACCGTCAAAAGGACTGTTAAGCCTCAGTCTGACCTCTGGCCGGACTGATTTCCACGACGCTGCGCTGATCAAATTTCAAGGCCTCGAACGCTTCCTGCACCTGCTTCTGATCGAGCTGACCGATGATTTCCAGGGTATCAAAGAAACTGACGCCATTGAACTGATTTCGAATCATCGCCACCGCAATATCCTCCATATTGTTAAACGTCCGCATCGCTTCGCCGAAATACCGCCGTTTTAACAGCTGCAGCTGCTGATAGTCGACAGCCCGGTTCTTCAACCCATTCAGCTGTTCTTCGACAAATCGGGTAAACGCCGCGGCGTCTTCCGTTTCATTATAGAACATCATCATTGCGTAATCCTTGCCCAGATCAATTTCATAACCAAAGTAATCGTTGATGATTTCATTGTCCAGCCATTTTTGATAATCCGGATTCAGCGCGCTGAAATGCGATTCCAGCAGACACCGAATCGCCCACTCCTGGCGCACCCGCTCTTTGGCCGAGGTCTTCAGCGGCGCAAATTTATACGCCACACTGACCTTGCGGACGGCGACGTCCATCGGGATGACCGTATGGCTGGACACCACCGTCTGGGGTTCCTCTTCCAGATACCTTCCGACATCCTTGACCGGCTCAAACGACTTCGGCTGCTGATTTTCCTCAATCCATTCCAACAACGTTTCAGGGTCCTGCGGTCCTGCGACGATCAACGTCATGCGGGAAGGATGATAGTTCAGCTTGTAACAATCCTCCAACAGCTGCCGGGTTGTGGCGTTGACGCTTTTTTCATCCCCGCCGATATCACGGTTAAGCGGATGCTTGTGATACAGCGCCTTAAACGTTTCAAAAATCAACCGGCTGTCCGGCATCTGCAAATACATCTTCAATTCCTGATTGATGATGCCTTTTTCCTTTTCCACCGATTCGTCGGTAATCCGCAGATCCTGCACAAAGTCAAGTAACAGATTCAGCGGTTCCTTCAGATCACCATGACTGGTCGTGAAGTAATAACACGTTTCGTTGTAGGAGGTAAACGCGTTGACATTCGCGCCCATCCGCGAAAAATCATCCATGACGTCGCCTTCATCCGACTCAAATAACTTGTGTTCCAGAAAGTGCGCGATTCCGCTTGGAAAATCAAGATGATTGCCGTCCTTGTCGATCTGTCGGTAGTCCAGAGCGCCGTAGGGCGTCGCAAAGACCACGGCTGTGCTGACAAATTCCGGCTTATGCCAGAAGATCAGGTTTAATCCGTTATCCAGCGTATGCGTATACCACGTTTCGTCAAACTGCGCGTTAACAATTTTCTTCATGGACGTCCTCCTTCTGAATTAATGCGAACACCGCTTTGCATTCCATCGCGGCAAACAGCTTCATGATGGCCTTGCGCGTAACGCTGCGGATCTGGTCGCTGATCTGCTCTAGCGTCTGCGTCTGTTCCAGCAGACAGTTCTGGAATTCCCGGTTGATCATCGAGAGTGGATCATCCTCGGAAGCGAGGATCGAATTGATCAACATTTCCTTGGCAGTCTCCAGCATTTCCTCGTCGAAAGCACCCTCAGCCATGCGCTGGCGCTGCTGCTCGATCAATTCCTTCACTTCGTCCAGATGCGCTTTGTCAATTCCTGTGCTGACGCTCATTACGCCGTCGTAGGAAAGAATGCTTGAATAGATTGAATAGCACAGACTGCGCTTTTCCCGCACCTCCTGAAACAATAACGACGTCGGCAGCTGGCCGAAGATGCAGCTGCCGGTGCGCAGCGCCCAGTAATCCGGGCCACTCAGCGCAACGTGCGTCGGATACATCATGACAAGCGTCGTCTGATCGATTGAACGGGTTTCAGATTTTTCTTCAGCCGCTTCCTTTTCCGCCAGATATTCGCTTTTGATTTCCAGCTCACGGTCTTCGAATGGGAACGCGTGTTTTAACAGCGAGATCACGGTCGCCGGATCCACCTGTCCCTCCACAAAAATATCAATTCGGTCCTCGCGGATCATTTTTTCATAGGCTTCGCTGACTTGCGCCAGTGTAATTGTTTCCGCTTCTTCCATCGTCGGCAGCACGCTGATGCCTAACGCCTGACCTTCACCCAGCAGTTTCGCGCATTGAGAAGCTGCATAGGAGGCCGGATTGTCGCTGCGGCGTTGGATCATCGCTTTTAAATTGATCATGGCTTCCTTAAATAATGCGTTCGACAGCTGATCCCCGTCTTTCAGCGGATGCAGAAGAAACTGCGAAGCCAGCGCGATCTGCCGCTGCAACAGATCCCCGCCGACATATTTTTCATTCAAAGCTTTGACGCGGAATTCCAGAATCTGTCCCTGACCATAGGTCGTCGTCCGCGCCGACGCGCTGGCGCCATACAATCCATCCAGGCAGCAGGATACCTCCCGCTTCGTCGGATATTTCTCACACCGGTCTGCCAACATCAGCGCCAACACGGTCCTGACCCAGCTGTCCGGAGTTTTCAGTTCATTAAAAAAACGGAATGACAGGATGACATCCTTGAATTTTCCGGTTTCCAGAATATGCATTTCAACATTTTTACAAAGGGTTTCTTTTCTCATCAAACGTTCCTCCTTCGCTACCTAGTATATCCCACTTTCCAGGCAAAAAACAGAAAATCTTTCCTTTTCCCCCGCGATCAGACTGCGAAAGCAGACGCCCGCAAAGGGAGTGCAGCGAACTGACGCGCTGATGATCAGACCCGAAATTCAGCAAAATTCCCGTTTAGAAAAAACCCGTTTTCCTCTTCTATTGAAAAAACAGGACAAATTCGGATGATTTCATTTTCATCGTTTAAAAATTTTGTTATGATAATCAATAAGCAAGAAGAAAAGAGGCCAAAGAGATGAAAACAGAACTTTTTCTGAAAGAAAAAGACGACCGTTCCTTATTGGTCGTCGTCGACATGATCAACGGCTTTATCCATACCGGAGCCTTGGCGGACCCGAAAATTGATCAGATCACCCCAGCCGTGCTGGATACTGTGAAAGCTTATTTAAAGCGCGATTTCCCGATTCTCGCCTTCCGCGACTGCCACAATGAAAGCGCGAAAGAATTTTCCAGCTTTCCGCCGCATTGTTTAAAAGACAGCGAGGAGAGCGAACTGATCAAGGAGTTGAAGCCCTATGCCGATCAATTTATCATCCTGGAAAAGAATTCGACCAACGGTTTTGTTCAGCCTGAGTTTTTAGAAGTGTTCCAGCAGATGACCAATTTGCGTTCCGTGATGATCGTCGGCTGCTGCACCGATATTTGCGTATTGCAGTTTGCTTTATCTTTAAAAGGGTATATTAATCAAAACGATCTGGGTATTGAAGTCATCGTGCCGAAGGATCAGGTCGCAACCTTCGACGCGCCGGGACACAGTGCCAAGGACTATGGGCACTGGGCGCTGAAATTGATGGCCAACGCCGGTATTCATGTCGTGAACAACGAGGAGGAATAACAAATGCAACCCGAAGATTTAATGCTGCTGACCGATTTTTACGAATATACGATGGCGTATGCGTATTTTAAAGAGAATAAACATGAGGAAATTGCCTACTTCGATATGTTCGTGCGGACGATTCCAGACGGCGGCGGCTTCTTGATTTTAAACGGCCTGCACCGGTTTATTGATTTCGTTCAAAACTTTCATTACACGGACGCGCAGATTGATTATCTGCGGCAGACGGGTTACTTTGACGAGGATTTTTTGCATTATTTAAAAACGATGACGATGGACGTGGACGTCTGGGCGATTCCGGAGGGAACGCCGGTGTTCGCCAACGAGCCGCTGGTCACCATCCGCGGCACCTTGATTCAGGCGCAGATTCTGGAAACCATTCTGCTTTTGTGCATCAACTATCCAACATTGACTACAACCAAAGCCTACCGCATCGTCCGTGCCAGCAAGGGCCGGGCCGTCCTGGAATTTGGTTCGCGCCGGGCGCATGGCTTCGACGCCGCCACCGAAGGGGCCCGCGGCGCTTACATCGCAGGCTGCGCCGGTTCCGCCTGCACGATTGCCGGTCAGAAATATGCCGTCCCGGTCAGCGGTACGATCGCCCACAGCTATGTTCAGCTGCATGACAGCGAGCTGGAAGCCTTCCGCAGCTACGCGCGGGTTTCCCCGGACAACTGCATCCTGTTGGTCGATACTTATGACACGCTGCATTCCGGCATTCCCAACGCGATCAAAGTGGCCCAGGAGGAATTGATTCCGAACGGCCACCGTTTAAAAGGAATCCGGATCGACAGCGGCGATTTGGCTTATCTGTCAAAGAAAGCACGGAAAATGCTCGACGCGGCCGGTCTGACCGACTGCAAGATCGTCGTTTCCAATTCGCTGGACGAATTCTTAATCGACGATCTGATCATGCAGGATGCGAAGATCGACACCTTCGGCGTGGGTGAAAACATGATCACCGCCAAATCCACACCGGTCTTGGGCGGCGTCTACAAAGTGGTAGCGCATGAAAAAGATGGTCAGATTATCCCGAAGATCAAGATCAGCGGCAACGTGGAAAAGCTGACCAATCCGGGCTTTAAGAAAATCATCCGGTTCTATGACAAAGAGAATCATCAGGCGATCGCCGATTTATTAGCGCTGCGCGACGAAGTAATTCCGACGGATGAGTATCTGTTATTTGATCCGCAGGCGCCGTGGAAGCAGAAACGGATCAAGGATTATGAAATGCGCGAGCTGCAGGAACAGATTTTCGATCATGGCAAGTTAGTTTATACTGTTCCTACAACGGAAGAAGTTAAAAACTACTGCATGCAGCAGATGGATACGCTGTGGGAGGAAGTCAAACGGCTGCGTTATCCGCATCGGTATTATGTCGATTATTCCCGCCAGCTTTATGATTTGAAACAGGAATTGATTGAAAAGAACACCATTAAAATCTAATTCTTATCTTCTTGAGAACGCGCTCAGCGTTCTCTTTTTTTCATTCTTTCTCCTTTTTTATATTCTTGAAGGCCGCTATCCATTTTTGCGCAAACCGGCGCTGTTTTTTGTTTTACGCAAACGTCCGTCTTACCAGTTGATATTCCGTCTTTTCATCGCTATACAAATCCACAGCTTTTTTGACTTTCGTTATTAAAGACAGGCAGCAGATGAAAATCCGGGGTCTTTATGCCGCTGTATTTTAAAAGGCCTGTTGCCGTCAGTTTATTGATGAATTAAGCGGCGAAGGTCTTTGTGCCGCAATGATTTAATAGACCCGTTGACCTTGACTTTGGACACGATCAGAAAGACCGGCAGTCAAAAAGTTTTATCAGTCAAAAAAAAGCGCTGCATCCCTTTTCACAAAGAGTCAGCGCACTTTAGTTTGCCCTCACGCGAATAAACGTCAGGGATGACAGGCGCTGCCTTTGCAGCGCCGCCTTCCCCTTTTGCCAATTCATTCCAAGCAGGCATTTCAATTTATTATTTTCAGTTTCTTCATGCTTCCCTGCAGCTTTAAACACCCAGTTCCGCCCGCTTTATTTCAGCCGGATCAGCTTTTTCAAGCCCGCTTTCCTGATAATCAAACAGGCCTGGTTGTGCAGCGGCAGCCCTTCGCAATACAAAATCTTCTTTCCCCGGTAAAGCTGCTGATGGAAAATGACGCACGTATAGCTTTCTTCACCCCGGACAAACCGCCAGGCGCTGACTTCCTCTTGCCTCAGCTTTCCGCGGCCCGGCTGCACAACCTCAGCCGGTTCCAGCCGGAAGTCCTCGCCATAAAACAGCTCGTCCTGAAACAACGATCCGCGCATCGTTCCCCGGCTGGCAAGGATTTTATGGTCCTGCAATTCGTTGTAGCGCAGCGAACACGGTCCCTGTTCCACGCTGACCGGCAAGCCTTCATGATGATAATTCAGCTTGACTGTTCCCTGTTTCAACTGCCAATCCGATTGATTGCTGCTGACCTCTGCCTGCGGATCAAGCTGGATCCGGCTGACAACGGTATGCCCGCCCTCACAGAAAATCTCATCACAGACAACCCAGCAGCCCTGCGGAAGCATGATCAGCTTCCGGATGTGCGTCATCTGCGGCTGTTCGGTCAATACGCCCCCTTCCCAATACAAGCCCTCCGGCGTATCGCGGATGAGCGTTGCCAACGGACGCAGAAACCGTTGATAGGTCCAGCTGGAATCCGGCACGCTGCCGGGCTGATCGTCCAGAACCACCGTGTTGTGCGCGCTCATCCCTTTCAGTTCGACGCGGACTGGATGATCCTCACGATAGGTGAAGCGGCCGGGGTCGATCACAAACGGCAGACCCTGGTGGATAATCGAATAATGCAGATTATCCGAATGACCATGACCGCTGCCCAGCTCGCCGTTAAGCACCATCATCCATTCTGCGCTCCGGCCGAAATCACTCCGGCGTACGACGATGCCGCAATCCTGCCCGGCATAGAGCAACGTCTGCGGCGTCTGCTTCGGCAGGGTCTGCAGCTTGCGCCAGGCCGGCATCCCGCCGTTTAAAAGCAGATCGCTGTCGCCCTGATCGCTGCCCATCGCGCGCAGCTGCGGATCGTCAAATAAAATAGCGCCTTTGTTCATGACATCCTCGGCATTGACCCGGTCGGAGTCGCCGAAGGTTTCGATCTGATGATCCGGCATCATCATATGCATCAGCGCCCGAGTCATCGCATGTGCTTTTTCGCGGATTTCATCCGTCAGCGGAATCGGATAATACTGCGCGTAATCCAATACCCGCAGCACATTGTTGAGCACCTCGACATGATACATCGTCGATTGTTCCCAAAGCATGCCATCGGATCCGATCTGAAGCTGCATCTGGGTTTCCAGTTCCTCCAGTGCCCAGCGGTAGACTTCATCCTGCCGCGGATCCTTTCCCATCATTGCCGAGCACACGATAATCCCGCAGGTTTGAATGCTGCCCCAGTTGCTCAAGGTGTATTTCTCAATATAATTCGCTTTCAAATACGCCAGCTGATTCTCTACGCTTGTAAGAATCCATGTCAGCTCCTCTTCGCTCAGCTTTTCCGCTGCTTCCAAAAGCGCTGCGCATTCCAGCATGTTGACCACACGGATGCCGGTATCCAGCGTACGCGTCGACAGACTGGCTTCAATCTGGGGATGCTGCGTGATCCAGTCAAGCAAAAAGTCTTTCGCCTGATCAAGATAGCGCGTATCCTGACTGATCAGCGCCGCTTTGGCCAGCGCCGACCAGTAATCCATGCGGTTGAGCATGAATGTCCATTCCTCGTCGTCATTGAACACCTGATTCCAATTCATCGTTTCCATGGTATGCGGCGTCAGACACCGTTCCATGTCCCACGGATGATCGAACACAAATGTATGCGCGCACAGCTCCCGTCCCCGCTGCATGATTTTTTCCCGCTCCGGACTTTGCCGCAGCAATTCCGCTACCTGCTTGAACTCTTTCTGCGCGACAAGCTGCCGCCATGATTTTCTGATTTCTTCAATCTTCATCAATATCCTCTTTCCTTATCAGCGATGAAATCTGATTTCTTTCTTTATTACTGATTATACCAGAATTAACAGGGAAAAAGAAAAACCGGCTGAATGGAATTGCACAATTTCAGCCGGCTCAGTCTTAACGTTTGCCTGTATCGTATATTTCGCCCGCCGCCTTCGGACCGACCGACTTGCCGGCGAAGATGACCAGCGCGATGATCGTCAGAACATACGGGAACATGCTGAAGAATTCCGTCGGCAGCGTCGCCAGAAACGGGATGTCCTTCGCGTAGAAGCCCAGCGTCTGGGAGAAGCCGAAGAACATGCCGGCGCCTAAGACGCCGAATGGATTCCACTTACCGAAGATCAGCGCCGCGATCGCGATAAACCCGAAACCGTGAATGGTCACGACGGTAAACTGAACGTCCTGGGTCAAGACCATGACGCCCCCGGCCAGGCCTGCCAGCGCGCCGGAAACCAGCACGCCGAAATAGCGCATCCGGCGGACGTTGATGCCCATCGACGCAGAAGCCTGCGGGAATTCACCGCAGGAGCGCATGCGCAGACCGAACGGTGTTTTAAAGACGACAAACCAGGTTACAAAGACGAGGATGATCGTCAGATAGAAGGTCGGATGCACCTGCTTGAAGAACATCTCGCCCAATACCGGGATGTCCTTTAAGACCGGCACATCAATGCGCGTGATACCGCGGATAAACGCCGGGGTACGCTGCTGGTTGAAGAAAATCTGGCACAGATAGACCGTGATGCCGGCCGCCAGCAAGTTCAGCGCCGTCCCGGAAACCGTCTGGTCCGCGTTCAGGTCGATGCTCGCATAGGCATGCAGCAGGGAGAAGACCACGCCGGCCGCCATGCCCGCGATCAAGCCGATCAGAATCGCCGTCTTACTGTTGGCTCCGGTCGGATCCAGCACCACAACCACCGCTGCGGTAACAAACGCTCCGACCAGCATGATGCCATCCAGCGCAATGTTGACGACGCCGCTGCGTTCGCTGAACAAGCCGCCCAGCGCCGCGATGATAATCGGAGCCGAGATCATCAGAGTGATCGTAAACATGTTATAGAACAAACTCATGCTTCTTCACTTCCTTTCTCCGCCGTTTCTTTCTTTTTTGACAACCAGTTCATAATGAAGATGATGCCGTTCTGCATCGCGACTAACATGATGATGGTCGAGGAGATGATCGTTGCGATATCCTTCGGAATCTGCATCGACTGCATCAGCGGCTGCGCCACCTTCAGCAGACCGAACAACAAGCCGGCAAAGAAGATGCCGATCGCGTTGCACCCGCCGACCAGCGCGACGGCGATGCCGTCAAAGCCGTAGTTTTCCGCCGTATTCAGCACGCGTCCGTAGCCGAAGGTGCCCAAGACCATGATCGCTCCTGCCAGCCCGGCCATAACGCCGGAAATCATCATCGCATAGACGACGTTGCGTTCAACCTTCATGCCCGCATAACGTGCGCCCTCGGCATTGAAGCCGGTTGCCCGCAGACTGTAGCCGAACGTCGTCTTCTCAATGACGATGTGATAAACAATCACCGCCAGAATGACGACCAGAATGCCCCAATGCAGGCGGGAATTATTCGTGATCTGCTTGAGAAAATCCGATTTGATCAGCGCCGAGGCCGGCAGATCCACTGTACGGGTCTGGGTTGAACCCGGCAGCGCCTTTAAGATGTAGTTGCAGAAGTACAGCGCGGCATAGTTCATCATGATCGCCGTGACGACTTCCGAGATATTCCGTTTGACTTTCAAAAAGCCAGGTAAAAAGGCCCATAATGCCCCGGCAGCGCCGCCGGCGATCAAACAGACGATCGCGTGCAGCACCGGCGGCAGCGGTACGAGAATGCCGACGACGGTCGCCGCCAGCGCCCCGACCATGACCTGACCTTCGCCGCCGATGTTGAACAAACCGGTGCGGTAAGCGAACCCGACCGCCAGACCGGTCAAAATCAGCGGCATCGAGAAGACGATAAACTCGCCGAAGTAGCGCGGGTTGATCGGTCCCGGCGCCAGGATGTCAAAGCCGCAGAAGCTTTTGACAATCGCCGAGATCAGCAGCACCGGCGATTTCCCGCTGGCGATGACGATGATCATGCCGACTAACAGACCCAGCAGAACCGCGATTAACGGAGCTGCCAGTTTTTCTCTTTTTTTCATGCTTCGCCAACCCCCTTCCGGATCGAACCGGACATCATCAGACCCAGCTCGTTTTCATCCGTCTCTTCCGCTTTGACCCAGCCGGTCAGCTCGCCGTTGAACATCACGGCAATTTGATCAGACAGCGCCAGCACTTCGTCCAACTCCAGCGAAACAAGCAGAATTGCCTTGCCGTTGTCGCGTTCCTGCACGATCCGTTTATGGATGTACTCGATCGCGCCGACATCCAGTCCCCGCGTCGGCTGAACGACGATCAGCAGCTCCGGACTGCGGTCGATCTCCCGGGCGATGATCGCTTTCTGCTGATTGCCGCCGGACATGCTGCGGGTAATCGTTTCCCGGCCCTGACCGCTGCGGACGTCGAACATTTCGATCAGTTCGTCGGTTTTCCTGTCGATCGCCGCCATCTGAAGCAGGCCGTTCTTCGCATACGGCGCTTCGTTATAGCTGTGAATAACCATGTTCTCTTTCAGTTTGAAATCCAGAATCAAACCATGCTTATGCCGATCTTCCGGAATATGGCCCATCCCGGCTTCGATCCGGTGCTTGATTGAGCTGTGCGTGATATCCTTGCCGTTAAGCAGCACCTTGCCGCCTTCCGCCTTCGCCAGTCCGGTCAGCGCATACACCAGCTCCGTCTGTCCGTTGCCGTCGATGCCTGCCACGCCGACAATTTCACCGGCGCGCACCTGCAGACTGAAATCCTTCACGCCTAAAAGCCCCTTGGAGTTTTTGACTTTCAAATGCTCGATCTCCAGCACGACCTTGCCGGGCTGCTGAGCTTGCTTCTCAACGCCGAAATCGACTTCCCGGCCGACCATCAGCTTTGCCATTTCCTCTTCCGAAGTTTCCGCGACCTGAATCGTCCCCATGCACCGGCCGCGCCGCAATACGGTGCACACATCGGCGACTTCCTTAATTTCCTTCAATTTATGCGTGATTAAAATAATCGTCTTGCCTTCCTTGGTCAGATTGCGCATGATTTCCATCAGCTCATGGATTTCCTGCGGCGTCAGCACCGCCGTCGGTTCGTCAAAGATCAAAATGTCCGCATTGCGGTAAAGCATCTTCAAAATTTCGACGCGCTGCTGCATGCCGACCGAGATATTCTGAATCTTGGCATACGGGTCGACGTTCAGCCCGTACATTTCGCTCAGCTGCTGAATCCGCTGCGCCGCCGATTTGATATCCGTGGTATAGAATTTTGTTTTCGGTTCCAGTCCGAGAATAATATTTTCAGTGACCGTAAAGCATTCTACCAATTTAAAATGCTGATGCACCATCCCGATCCCCAGGCTGTTGGCGACATTCGGGTCTGTTATTTTTACTTCCTGTCCCCGCACTTTAATCGTGCCGCGGGTCGGCTGATACAGACCGAATAAAATCGACATCAGCGTGGATTTTCCGGCCCCGTTTTCTCCCAAGAGAGCATGAATGCTTTTTTCCTCTACTTGAAGAGTCACATCGTCGTTGGCGCGGATGCCTGGAAAGTCCTTGGTGATGTTGAGCATCTCTATCGCATAACTCATTATTTTCCCTCCATTAACTATCCAAAATTATAACATACTTCCCTCCTCTCCCGGTGGCTTTTTTTGCGTTTTCCGCTAATAAATGTGACATTTGACACCTGAGCAGTGCTTGTGAACAGAAAAAAGAAATCTGAGCGCTGGAAGACTTCGGCTTCTTTCCCCGCTTCAGGCAATTCAGTAAAGCAACGTTGGACTTCTGATTTTCAGCCTGTCCGGGGCGCCAGCAGTCTTCGCAGAAAACGGCGATTAAACGCGGCAGCCGCAAAAAAATAAATACAATACAAAATCCCAAAGCATAAAACAAACACGCCGCCGATCTGAAACAGAACATCGGGCATCGCCGGAAGCAGCATCGCATTCAATTTGAAATTGACAAAGGGCGCGGCAAGCCCCAGCGAAACAATCCCCATGCCCATGGGCAGACTCAAACCTTCGATAACCTGATAATCAAGCCAGCGGTTCAGCGCTTTCTCACTTTTGCCCAAAGCGTGCAGAATCATAAGCGCGCGCCTCTGCCGCCGCAGTTGAAGTAGCTGCGTTAAGGAAAGCATTGAAAAATAAAGAACCAGAAAGATCAGTCCGATATTGATCTGCAAGAACCCCATCCAGCGCTGCGTCTGCGGATCACCAACAACCAGCCCCTCCGCAAACAACAGCGTGCCGAAACAAAACGCTGTAAACGCGAAGATCAGACAGACACAGAACACCGTGTTAAGAAGTGCTCCGCTTTTCGCCCCGCCGCTGAATTCCGCGATCTTCAGCAAACGGTCATTTTCAAGCAGCGCAGAGGGGCAGGTGCGGCGCAGACCTGAACCTGCGGCATAGACAAACTTGTAAAAAGCGGCAACGCTGAGCAGCAGGGGGATCGCGATGAACGCGATGGAGAACATCATGATTTCCTCGTTTCCGCGAACCAGCAGGATCAGCAGGAACACATAGACCGCCAGACTGACCAGAAAGATTGTCTGCCACCGCTTTCGCTGATCCGGATTCAAAGGCGAATTCCGCCGCTGCTCGGCGAACAGCTGACAAATCTGCAGGCGCGATAATTTCCGGTAAACCGGATAAGCGGATAAAAGTTGGGCCAGCAGAAACCAGACGGCCGTCTGCAGCGCGCTCTGGCCAAACAGCGGCAGCATGTTGGCGAAGATCGCCCCCTCCGGCAGCGAAAAGAGCAGGATCCAACCGGCGCCACAGCCCAGCCAGATTCCCAACAGGCAGCAGAACGCTCCGATCCATCCCAATTCCAAAAGAAGCAGCTGGATCAACCGGCGTTTTTCCATTCCCATTAAAAGGTAAACGGCCAGCTCCTGAGCCCGCTGCGCCACGATGAACTGATTGAGAACCCCGACCAGCAGCACCAGAATTGAAACGATGAGAAGCGGCAGCGCCGCCGTCTGAAATCCGGCCTGCCTCTGTCCTAACGCTGCAACACAATGGGAAAAACACAACAGTGCGGCCAGAATGATCACCGTCATCACATAGACAAAATAATCGCCGGCACTGCGGCAGGCGTTACGCCACGCTAATTTAAAAACCATTCTCCGCCGCCTTTCTTACCGATCCCATCGCGTCCAGAATGCGGGTAAAAAACGCCTGTGGGCTTAAACTTCCCCGCTCGATCACCTTTCGCAGCTGACCATCGTGCATCAACAGGATGCGGTCGCAATAGCTGGCGGATAAAACGTCGTGAGTCGCCATCAGAATCGTCGCCCCCTCCCCGCGCAGCATCGTCAACGTTTTCAACAGCGCTTTCGCCGCCTGACTGTCTAACGCCCCGGTCGGCTCATCGGCCAGAATCAGCGTGGGCTGCGTCGCGATCGCGCGGGCGCAGGCACAGCGCTGCCGCTGTCCCCCAGAAACCTCGCTGGGAAAATGCTGCAGAATCTCAGAGATCCCCAGCCTGGCAGCCCAGTGTTCCACAATCCCTTTAATTTCAGTTTTCGGCGTTTGCTTGATCGTGAGCGCCAGCATCATATTTTCCCGGATTGTCAGCGTTTCCAGCAAATTGTATTCCTGAAAAATGAATCCGAGATGATCCCGGCGAAAAGCCGCCAGATCTGCTTCCGATAATTCCGCCAGATCCTGCCCATCCAGCTCAATCGTTCCGCCGCTGGGCTTATCCATCGTCGCGATCAGATTCAATAACGTCGACTTTCCGCAGCCGGAAGCCCCCATGATTCCGACAAAGCTGCCTTTGTCCACCGTGAAGCTGACGTCCCGCACCGCCTGCGTCAGTACGCCGTCATTCTCATAAACCTTGGCGACATGCTCCAGCCGCAAGACCGGACAAGATAAGCTGGACTTGTCAGCCGGCACCTGCTCATCCCGGCCCAGCCATCCGGCGATCACCTCCAGCAGCACCTGATCTGTTTTTTCCATTAAATCTTCTGCACGGATCAATTCGCCCGAAAATAATTCGCTCAGCGTGATTCCCAACGCCTCGCTTAACGGCGTCAGCAATGCGTAATCCGGCAGCGATTTCCCCGTTTCCCATTTCGACACCGCTTTATCGGTAATCCCCAAGACCTCGGCCAGCTGACTTTGCGTCCAGCCTTTTTCCTTTCTGCGGATAGCGATGAAGCCGCCGATTTTTATCTGATCCATACTTTATCCTCGCTTTCATCGTTTTCATTGTAGCGCAGCACGCCAAAAGGAACACCTACCAACGGTAGAGTTCCTCGTTTTCCACCTGTTTTCTCTCTTCTGCCGCGTCGGTTTGGGATAAAAACCGATTGGATTTCTGACAAAAGTCCTCTTCCGATCAGAGACCTGTAACCTTCATGAAAGAGTTCAACTTTTGTCAAAAAGAAAGGAGAGCCTGCGCTCTCCTCTCACAAATTGAAAATCAGCTTATTTCTGAACTGCTTCGTCAACGACGATCTCGCCGGACTTGATCTTCGCTAACGCGTCTTCCATCGCCTTGACGATTTCATCAGACAGGTTCGGGTTTTCCTTCGGGAAGCCGATGCCGTCATTGCTTGCGTCAAAGACCATTGTTCCACCCTGGAATGTGCCGTTCTTGACCTGTTCTGCGAAATAGTAAGCCGCTGTATCCACACGCTTCAGCGCAGAAGTCAGAACTGCGGATTTGCCGTCAGACATCAGACCTGCGTCATACTGGTCGGAGTCAACGCCGATCGCCCAGACGTCTTCGCCAGCTTCACGGCGGTCCTTCGCTTCTTTAATCAGACCGTTGCCCGTTGCGCCCGCTGCATGGAAAATAACATACGCGCCGTCATTGTACTGCTTCTGAGCCAAGGTCGAGCCTTTGCCCGGATCGTCAAATGCGTTGGCATAATCCGTCAGCACTTCGATCGCCGGATCGACGCTGGCAACACCCTGCTTGTAGCCCGCTTCAAAACGTTCGATGATCGGGTTTTCAACGCCGCCGATAAATCCGACTTTCGTCTTGCCCGCTTCTTTCGCCTTCATGGCTGCGGCAACACCGACCAGATAAGAAGGCTGCTGCTCTTTAAAGACTGCGGAAGCAACGTTTGGTTTGTCAACTTCCGTATCAATGATAACGAACTTCTGATCCGGATACAGATCGGCAACTTCTTTCATCGCATCTTCAAACAGGAAGCCCGGAGCTTCGATCAGATCTTTCTTCTGATCCGCGAAGGTGCTCAGATTCGGGATGTAATCCGCGTCCGCCGAGGACTGCAGGTAGCCGTAGCAATCTTCGCTCATCTTGTTGTCTTCCGCGAATTTAACTACGCCTTCCCAAGTACCCTGGTTGAAGGACTTGTCGTCGATACCGCCCAAGTCGGTAACTAATCCGATGGTAATCGTGCAGCCGGTGTTTTCACCGTCTGTGTTTGCGTCAGCGCTTGGTGTCGGTGTAGCCGTTCCTCCGCCATTGTTGGAACAGCCGGCAACCATCAGCAGCGCTAAAGCAAAGGTCAGCAATTTTTTCATTTTCTTTCCCTCCATTGCTTTGTGCAAGCTATGCTTACAGTATAATATTAGACTTTTAAAATGCCATTTGTCAACTTAAGGCGTGGTTTTCTTCAGACAATTCCGGCAAGTCAGGAAAAAAACCGGTTTTGATTCAGAAAATAATCAATTCCGGTTTCAATGTGATTTTTCAATCTTCTTCCTCAGCGTCCGCTTCAGCGTTCTTTTTAATGTAAACATCTCTTGGCTTCGAGCCCTGAACCGGACCGATGATGCCGCGTTCTTCCAGCACGTCGATCAGCCGGGCCGCGCGGTTATATCCGATTCCGAACCTTCGCTGCAAGAGCGACGTCGACGCCTTCTGCGTTTCGATGACGTAGTCCTTCACTTCCTCGTACAGCGGATCGTCCTGGGCTGAGACCACAGCCGTGCTCTCGTTGTTATCGACCCCTTCCAGCCGGATAAACGCGTCCTCGTAGCGCGGCTTCATCTGAGCGGAAACAAAGTCGGTGATCCGCTTGACCTCCTCGTCGGTAACATAGACACCCTGCAAGCGCACCGGACTCGGTTCGCCGATCGGGAAATAAAGCATATCGCCGTTGCCCAGCAGCCGTTCCGCTCCGACATGATCGAGGATCGTCCGGGAATCAATGCCACTGGAAACGGAGAAGGCGATCCGGCTTGGAATGTTGGCCTTGATGATGCCGGTGATGACATCGGTCGAGGGCCGCTGCGTCGCGACGATCAGATGAATGCCGGCGGCGCGCGCCAGCTGCGTGATCCGCTGGATGCTCATTTCCACTTCCTTGCCGGCCACCGCCATCAAGTCCGCCAATTCGTCGATGATCACGACGATAAACGGCATCGGCTGCAGGTTCGGCTGCGGTTCTTTGGCGATTTTCTCATTGTAGCCGGCGATGTTGCGCACCCCGACCTGCGCAAAGACTTCGTAGCGGTTTTCCATCATCATGACGATGACCTTTAACGCGCGGGCTGCCTCGGCGCCGTCGGAAATCACCGGACCGATCAGATGCGGGATCTCGCGGTAAGGCGTGAATTCCACCTTCTTCGGATCGACTAAAAGCAGCTTTACCTCATCCGGCGAAGTCCGCATCAACAGCGAGGTGATGATCGTATTCATACAAACCGACTTGCCGCTGCCGGTCGCGCCGGCGATCAACAGATGCGGCATTTTGTCCAGTTGGCAGAAAATGCCTTTACCCATTAAATCCTTGCCCAGCGCCAGAAGCAGCTTTTTGTCTTTTTTATCCTCCGGCAGCTGACGCATCAGCTCCAGCATCTTGACCGGCGTCGTTTCGACATTCGGAATTTCGATGCCGACGGCGTTGCGGCCGGGAATCGGCGCTTCAATCCGGATATCGCGGGCTGCCAGCTCCATTTTCAGGTTATCGGAAATCGCGTTGATCTTCGATACCTTGACGTTGGAATCCGGACGGATTTCAAATTTAGTGACCGCCGGGCCGATATGCGTCGCGACCAGCTGCGCGTTGATACCGAAATTGCCCAGCACCTCGATCAGCTTCTTGCCTTTGATCGACGCGGCGTTCTGGTTCAGCACCGAGCGTGACTTGGCCTGAATTTCATCAAGCATCGTCAAGGCCGGCAGCTTGTAGTCGACCGCTCCCGCGCCGCTGCCCACGGATACCACCTTCGGCAGCTCCTCCGCAGCCGGTTTCTCTTTTTCCTCTTTTTTCTTTTCTTTCTTCACGACCGATGACGGCAGCTCTTCTTCAGGCGCCGGTTCGTCATCCGGGGTTAAGAAAATTGATTTCTTCTTCTTTTTGCCCAGCTCCACCGTGCCGATCACCTTCCGCTCTTCCGCGGCCACTTCCAGCGAATCGCTTTCCGTTTCGCGTTTGGAACGCTTCGGCTTCGTCTTTTTCTCACGATGCAAAGCCCCGGTGAGCGACTGCCACAGCGACACATAGACCTCGGTCTTGATCATCAGCAGCGCGGCCAGCGCCAGCAGCGCGAAAATCACCAGCACCGTGCCGGTGCGGGCAAACAACAGCGAGCTGAGCGAATACAATAACGCGCCCAGCACGCCGCCCTGAGCCGCGACGGTTGAAGGCGAACTGAAATGCTCGCCGGTATGGGAAAGATACTCGCTGAACACCTGAAAGCCGCTCAGCTGCGGATCCTGAGGAATCGCCGACCACAAAATCATCGCGACCAACACCGCGCCGATCGCGATCAGCGTCTTAACGGAGAAAACGGGAAACTTCTGTCCAAACAAGACAGCCAGCCCCCCGAGTAAACACAGCCCGTAGACGACTCCGTAATACGTTCCGAACAAATACCGCGTGATCGTAGTCAGAAACTGACCGACGATGCCCAACTGCAGCGCCGCGATCAGCGTCACGGTGATCGCCGCCAACGCGATCACATAACGCAGGATTTCCGAATCCACGGTATTCTTATTGCTTTTTTTCTTTTTCTGCTTCGTTTTCGCCACGGATCATCATCTCCTATTCCGTGACATTGATTTCGACAATCGCCGGTAAAATCATCGGCCGCTTGCCGGTTTCCTTCAAGACATATTTCACGATCCGGTCTTTGGCTTCCATCCGCACCGCCATATTCTCATAGCGTTTTTCCTTGACGGCGTCCTCGACCGTGCGTTCGATAATGTTGCCGATTTCCTTGACGATGTGATCGGCGTCCTTCAGATAGATCACGCCGCGGCTCTGTACATCCGGTCCGCCGATGACCTCCTTGGTCTTGTGATTGACGACGATGCCGACGATGATCGCGCCGTCGGTGGATAAAATTTCCCGATCGCGCAAAACCATGCCGCTGACGTCGAGATTCTCGTTGCCGTCGATCAAAACGTCTTCCAGCGTCAGCTGATCCGCCGTCGATTTCAGAATGCCGTCTTCAAATTTGGCAATCTGCCCGTTGTCCAGCACAAGGATCTTATCCGCGTGATACCCCATGTTCAGCGCGATGTTGGCGTTGGACACCAGCTGGCGGTATTCGCCCTTGATCGGCATGTAATAGGTCGGCTTAAACAGGTAAAGCATCATTTTCAGATCTTCGATCGACGCGTGCATGGAATACACCTTGCGCCGGTCCAGCGTCACAACGCGGACGTTTTCCTTATACAGTTCGTTTTCCATATTCGTCGCTTCGCGTTCGGTGCCCGGCACCACCGGCGAGGCAATGACGACGGTATCCTGGCCGTTCAGCCGCAGCATCGCGTCTTCGCCCAGCGCGACCTTGTGCATCCGCCGGAACACGTGATCGCCTGAACCGGACACGATCACCACGACGCCCTTCAAGTCATTGGTAAACTTGGCTTTCGGGATTTCCAGACCGATCGGCATGCGGTAATAGCCCATCTTTTCGACGGCTTTTAAAATCGCGCGCAGATCGTCGTCATAGAAAATCACTTTGCGGTTGTACTTGTTCGCCAGCTCGATAATCTCGATGATGCGGTATAAATTCTGATGATAAGTCGTAATGATAATCCGGCCTTCCGCGTCTTCAAATGCCGGTTCGACAAACTCCGTGATCCGGTGATGCGGCGCCGAATGGCCCTCGCGGTCCGCGCCGACCGACTCGGTCATCAACGCCAGCACGCCGCGCTTGCCAATCTCCGCCAAAGCGGTGATATCGCAGGAAAAGGCGTCGTTATGAATATCGTAGTCGACGATGTATTCGCTCGTGTAGACGATCGCACCCTGCGGCGTTTCGATCGACAGGCCGAAGCCGTCGGCGATCGACTGGGTCATGCCGAAGGTGCGGATCGGAATTCCGGCGATCTTAAAGCTGGAATTGCGCTTGACGCGGTGCACGCGAATCTCGCGCAGTCCTTCCTTTTTCAGCATCTCCTCGATCAGCATCGCGGTTAACGGCGTCGAATATACCGGTGCTTTGACATGCCGAAGCAGATTCGGCAGCGCCGCCATGACGTCGTCATGACCATGCGAAATGAAAATCGCCTGAATCCGGTGTTGGTTCTCAATTAAATATTTGAAGTCCGGAATAATCCGCTCGATCCCCAACTGATCGGTGGATTCCGGATATTTTAAGCCCGCTTCAATGACAAAAATGGATTCGCCGACTTCAACCACATACATGTTTTTGCCGTCTTCATCCAGTCCGCCCAAAGCGAACAGACGTACTTGATCCATGAAAATTCCTCCTATGATGTTTTCTTTATTATACCCTGTCCAACGTTCCCTGACAACCGCGCGCAGCGCAGGAAAAACGCTTTCAATCGTTGAAAAGCGCTTGTCCAGGCGGTTTTGGTCAATCATGATACGGCCCAACAGGGATAGCTTCGTGGGTAAACTATATCATAGCTCCGGCTGGATTTCAATCTTTTTAACAGAATCGCCTTCCAGCCTGGAGAAGGCGTTCACTAAAAAAAGACCGCGGTCTGATAAAAAGCAAACAAAAACCGCCGGTCTCATTCAGCGAAATTCCGACGGCAGTTGTCTTTGGGGCTCAGGCAGCCTGCGGCTGCGGTTGTTCGATTTTTTCACCGTTCAGCGACCACGAATGGATCTCGGTGATCCGCACCTGAACCAGATCGCCCGGTTCGGCATGATCGGCGGTGAAGTTGACCAGCTTGTTGGTCTCGCTGTAGCCGCTGTAAACCTGTTCGTTTTTCTTGGATGGTCCGTCGACCAGCACGGTCACGATCCGGCCCAGATACGGCTCGTTATTGCGATGGGCATAAAACGCGATCTTTTCATTGAGCTGCTGCAGGCGGCGGCTTTTGACCTCAGCCGGCACATTGTCCTGCATCCGTGCGGCCGGCGTGCCCTCGCGGGGAGAATAGATGAACGTAAACGCGCCGTCGTACTGACATTCGTCGACCAGGCTCAGCGTCATCTCAAATTGTTCCTCGGTTTCATTGGGGAAGCCGACGATGATATCGGTCGTGAACGAACAGCCCGGAATCCGGTCTTTAATCTTATGGAACAGCGTTAAATACTCCTCGCGGGTATAACGCCGGCCCATGATCTTGAGCATTTCGCTGCTGCCGGACTGCACCGGCAGATGAATCGCGGGCATGATGTTGTCATAGCTGGCGATCACCTCGATCATCTCATCCGTAAAATCCCATGGGTGACTGGTTGTAAAGCGCACCCGTTCAACACCGATTTCCGCGGTATCGCGAAGCAGCTGGGCAAAACCGTAGCCGCTGGCGCGGTCTTTGCCATAGGCGTTGACGTTCTGGCCCAGCAGCGTGATCTCCTTATAGCCCTGTGCCTTGAGTTCGCGCACCTCTGCCAGCACGTCTTCGGGATCGCGCGAACGTTCCTTGCCGCGGGTATACGGCACGATGCAGTACGTACAGAACTTGTCGCAGCCGTACATGATATTGACCCACGCCTTATGCTTGCCAAAGCGGCGCACCGGCAGGTTTTCAATGACCTCGCCTTCCTTGGAGAAGATCTCCACCGTCCGCTCATGGCTCAGCATGGCCTGCGTCAACAGCTGCGGCAGTCGATGCAGATTGTGCGTGCCGAAGATCAGATCGACCTGATGATATTTCTTCAGAATCAGATCGACGATGTCTTCCTCCTGCGCCATGCAGCCGCACACCGCGAAAATCAGATCGGGATTTTCCCGCTTCATCCGCTTCAGCGCGCCCAGCTGGCCGATGACCTTGTCCTCGGCATTTTTGCGCACCGCGCACGTGTTCAGAATGATCAAATCCGCGTCGGCTTCGTTGGCAGCGCTCAAAAAACCCATCGTTTCAAGGATTCCGGCGATGGTTTCCGAATCGCGCTCGTTCGCCTGACAACCATAGGTATGGATATAATAACGCCGGCCGACGCCCAGACTGCGCGCCTGCGGATCCAGGGCGAACAGCGAACGTTCGATCGCCGCTTCCTGCGGCGTCCGTATTTGCGCCGCCTTCAGCGACGGCAGCTTCCAGTCTTTTTTCATAGGCATCTCCTTGTCTTTTTCATAACGCGTTTCATTATATCAAAAAGAAGGCTTTTTGTCGCCTTCTTTCTGTCTCTCTGCTTATTTCAGGATGGAATTACTGCGAAATGGCAGAAACCGGGCAGGTCGAAACGCAGGCACCGCAATCGATGCATGTTCCTTCGTCAACACCCGCTTTTCCATCGTCCTGTAATGCAATGGCTCCTACCGGGCAAACTCCTGCGCATGCGCCGCAGCCGATGCATGTATCTTTATCTACTTTTGCTGGCATTGTTTCATCCTCCTTTATGCTCCCTATTATATCATGGTTGCTTTTTTTCAACAATAAGTTTTATCGCCGTTCTTTGCTGACCGTCGATCACGATATCCATAAACGCCGGCACGCAGAACAGCTCCAGACCGATCGGCGCCACAAACCCGCGCGCGATCGCAACCGCCTTGATCGCCTGGTTAATCGCGCCGGCGCCGATCGTATCGACTTCGACCCGATCGTTCTCTTTTAATAAGTTGGCTAACGCGCCCGCGACCGAATTCGGATTGGATTTCGTTGATACTTTTAATATTTCCATAAAATACCCCTTTCTTCTAACAGGATATGTGAGAAAAAAGGGGTTTATGTTATGGTCTGATCTGAATCCGCTCAACGTGGGAAGCCCGGCCTGTCGTTTCGTCGATTTCCGCCCACACCCCGCATAGCATTGCCGGTCCTTCCGCGACGGTATACCGGGTTTTGATTCCATGTAGCGTGCGGTCGATAACCTCCTGCTTATCGCGGCCGAGAATGCTGTCAAACGCGCCGCACATGCCGACGTCGCTGATGTACGCGCAGCCCCGCATCAGCTGCTCATCGGCGGTCTGAACGTGGGTGTGCGTGCCGACGATCATGACGCACCGATCGGCGAACACCTGCGCGAACGTTTCCTTCTCGCCGGTCGTTTCGCCATGGAAATCCACGAACCACAGATCGGCGGATATCCGGTTCAGAATTTCGCTCATGCACGCAAACGGACTGCGCACGACGTTATCCATGAACACCTCGCCGCACAGATTGACCATGCCGATCCACTTCCCGTTAACCCTCGCAATCCGCACGCCCTCGCCCAGCTCGACCGGAGCCAGGTTGACCGGCCGGATCAGACGGTCGGCTTCCTGAATGAACATTTTCAATTCGCTTTTGGAAAACGTATGGTTGCCCATCGTGATGTAGTCCGCCCCGCAGCCTAACAGCTGGTGATAAATCTTTTTGGTGATGCCTTTGCCATGAGCGGCGTTTTCGCCGTTGACGATCGTCAGGTTCGGACAGATCTTTTCTTTTAAAGCAGGCAGGTGCTGCTGGAGCATCTGCCTGCCTGGGGAACCGACGATATCGCCGATAAATAAAATTCGCATTATTTCGCTAATTCGCTGGCGCGGGTTTCTCGAATGACGGTGACCTTGATCTGTCCAGGATAGGTCAGCTCGGCTTCGATCTTATCTTTAATATCGCGCGCTACGCGATGGCATGCCACGTCGTCGATCTTATCCGGAATAACCATGACGCGGATTTCGCGTCCGGCCTGAATCGCATACGTCTTATCGACGCCTTCAAAGCCGTTGGCGATCGCTTCCAGCTGTTCAAGCCGGTTGATATAGTTTTCAAAGCTCTCAAACCGGGCCCCCGGACGGGCTGCGCTTAACGCGTCCGCCGCTGCGACAAGGTTGGAGATCAGCGTCGTCGGTTCGACTTCGCCATGATGCGAATGAATCGCGTTGATGACGACAGCGTTTTCGCCGTGCTTCTTCGCAACCTTCACACCCAGCTCGACATGGCTGCCATCCATTTCGAAGTCCAGCGCCTTGCCGATATCGTGCAGTAAGCCCGCGCGCTTGGCCAGCGTCTGGTTCAAGCCCAGCTCGGCGGCCATCATGCCGGACAAATAAGCGACTTCCATGCTGTGCTGCAATACGTTCTGACCATAGCTGTAACGGAACCGCAGACGGCCCAGCAGTCTGACCAGCTCTTTGTCGATCCGGCCGATCTGCAGCTTGAACACCGCATCCTCGCCGGTTTTCATAATCGTGTCGTTGAGTTCGTTGGTCACCTTGCGGACTACGTCCTCGATCCGGCCCGGCTGAATGCGGCCGTCGCGAATCAGTGTTTCCAACGCCTGCCGCGCGATTTCGCGGCGGATCGGGTCGAAGCAGGAAACCGTAATCGTTTCCGGCGTGTCGTCGATGATCAGATCGACGCCGGTCGCCTGTTCGATCGCCTTGATGTTGCGGCCCTCGCGGCCGATGATCCGGCCCTTCATTTCCTCGGAAGGCAGACCGACGACGGAAACCGTCCGTTCAATCGTTTCTTCCTGAGCATAACGCTGAATCGCCAGCGCGATGATATTGCGGGCGGAATCGGCGGCTTTGGAACGTGCCTCGTCTTCCCGTTCGCGGATATAAACGCTGACCTCTTTATCCATTTTCTTTTCGACGGCGTCCATCAATTCCTTTTTGGCGTCATCGGCGCTCATTGACGCGATGCGTTCCAATTCGACAATCTGATTGTCGATCTTGGCCTGCAGCTGAGTTTCCATCTTCTCCAGTACATTCAGTTTATCCGTGATCTGGCTGTTTTTGTTTTCAATCTGCTTTTCTTTCGCCGTTAAGGTTTCATCACGAAAATTCAGGTTATCTTCCCGACGCGTCAGTTTATTTTCTTTATCCTGAAGCTCTTGCTTTCTTTCCTTAACTTCTTTTTCAGCGGCCAGCTTCAGCTCGTACGCCTGCGTACGGCCGTCCAGCACAGCCTGTCGGACTAAGTTCTCAGATTTAATTTGTGCCTCTTCTAACAGCAATTTTGCCTTTTGCTGATCACGATTTAAGCCCAGCCGGGATGTGATCATCATGATGACGACACCGACAGCTAAACCCCCAATACCAGATAAAATGGACAAAACAAGTGAATTCATCATACCTTATTTCCTCCATTATCAGTTGTGTAGAGTTGTGACTCCTTTATAATAATACCTAATTTTAACCGTTTTCACAATAACAAAGCATGGTTTTTCCAGAAATTCTTTCTTTTTCACCGGCTTTTTCATCCTGTTTCCCATTGTTTTATTCTTTAAAAAGGAAGCCCTTTCACCCAAAGTCTTCCTCTGACGCCCGCCGTTAAGCGCTTTTTCACATCTTGAAAAAAAGAACAAGCTTAAGCTTGTTCTTCGGCTGGCGCTTCTTCCTCGTCGCCATGAAAAAGTTTATGTTTGATTTTCGCGGTGATTTCCTCATCCAGCTGCGGATTGGCTTTTAAGAATGCCCGCACCGCTTCGCGGCCCTGCCCGATCTTCTCTCCGTTATAGGAGAACCAGGCGCCGCTCTTGTTGATGATTTCAAACGATTCGCCCAGGCTGACGACTTCGCCGATATGCGAGATTCCCTCGCCGTACATGATTTCGATCGCCGCGACCTTAAACGGCGGCGCGACCTTGTTTTTTACGACCTTGACGTTGACCTTGTTGCCGACGATTTCCGAACCATTCTTAATTGCTTCGCTGCGGCGCACGTCCAGGCGCACTGAAGAATAGAACTTCAGCGCCCGGCCGCCCGGGGTCGTTTCCGGATTGCCGAACATGATGCCGACCTTTTCCCGCAGCTGGTTGATAAAGATCGCCGTGCACTGGCTGCGGTTCATGACGCCGGCCAGCTTCCGCATGGCCTTCGACATCAAACGGGCCTGCAGACCGACCTGGGAATCGCCCATTTCGCCATCCAGTTCGGCCTGCGGAACTAAAGCTGCAACCGAGTCGATGACGATCAGGTCGATCGCTCCGCTCTTGATCAGCATCTCGGTGATTTCCAGCGCCTGTTCCCCGCTGTCCGGCTGGGATAAGATCAAATCGTCGATCTTGACGCCCAGATTCTTCGCGTACATCGGGTCGATCGCGTTTTCCGCGTCGATAAACGCCGCCCGTCCGCCGGCTTTCTGGCACTCGGCGATCGCGTGCAGCGCCAGCGTCGTTTTACCGGAGGATTCCGGTCCGTAGATCTCGATGATCCGGCCTTTCGGATAGCCGCCGATGCCCAGCGCGTAGTCGATCGCGATCGAACCGCTGCTGATGGCGTCGATGTCGACATTGGCCCGGTCGCCCAGTTTCATAATGGACCCCTTGCCGTATTGCTTCTCGATCTGTTTGAGTGTGTCCTGGAGTAGTGCGTCTTTATTCTTCTCTTTTTCTGCCATAGCTGTCCCTCCGCTACTCTTTATATACGCAAATTTTTTAAAATTCCTTTTTATTTTACCGAATCTGTCTTAAAATTGACGAACTTCGCTCCGCAACCCGCTGAACGATCTGTTCGCGGACTTCCTGACGCGTCCCGGTTAACAGGTCGGTCGCGGTCCAGGTTTGACCGGGAACATGAATTGCCGTGCAGATCATCCCCGCCGGTTTGTCCTCCATGACGTCCGGTCCGGCGTTGCCGGTAAAGGCCACCGCCATGTCGCAGTTCATTAACAGCGCGCACTGCTCGGCCATCGCTTTCGCAGTTTGTTCGCTGATCACACCATACTGATCAAGTATCGCCGGATCGACGTGCACGACGTCGATCTTCATCGCCGTCCAATAGGTCACGACGGCGCCCTTAAAGAAGGCGGACACCCCCGGCACTTCGGTCAGCCGGCTGGCAAACAACCCACCCGTACAGCTCTCACAGCTGCACAGCGTCCAGCCTTTCTGACGAACCAGCGCCGCCAGTTCCGCCATGCTACTTGCTTTCAAAAATGTACTCCTTCATCTGATTAAAATAGGAAATTCCGCTGGCCAGCGACGTGAATGCCGCAAACCACAATAAGAAATCCGAGACCGGCAGACGGTACAGCTCAAACGGCAGATTGTTCAGCAGAATCGTTATGATCGAAAGCATCTGCACCACCGTTTTCAGCTTGCCCAGATAGCCCGCCGCCATCACGACGCCGTTGCTTGAGGCAATCATGCGGATGCCGTCGACAATCGTATCGCGGGCAACCATGATCAGCACCGGCACGACGGGAATCGTGCCCTGCGCCGCGAATAAAATATACATCGTCGTGACTAACAGCTTATCGGCGATCGGATCGGCAAACTTGCCGAAAGTCGTGACCAGATTGTTCTTCCGCGCCAGATAGCCGTCCAGAAAGTCCGTGAAGCTGGCGACGCAAAACAGCACAAGCATCACGATATTGACCGCCGAAAGCGTCACAAACCCAAACTGCAGCAGAGGAATCTCAATTCCGAATTGCGAATAAGGGAAGATCGCGATCAAAATGATGACCGGAATCATGATGATCCGCATCACGGTTAAACGATTAGGTAAATTCATAGCTTATTCCCCTTTCAGAATGAAGTTGATTTTCTGACCGCTGGTTTTCGCCGCGATCCCGGCGTCCAGCGTCACCGCCTCGCCGTTGATTGTGATCGTGTTGTTTTTGACGATGCCGAAATGGATCGTGATCTTTAAATCCTGAGAAGCGGTGCGGGTGATCTCCATCACGTCGTTGGCATGATAGGTCGTGCTCGCCGGATTGTCGGTCGCAACGTCGTTTTCCAGCACCCGGATCCATGTGTCCTGCGCAAACGTAACGGCGATCGTAAAGCTTTCCTGCGCCTTCCAGCCGCGCACCTCGTAGGTTGACGGATCGTTGGCCGCCATCGTCACCGTCAGCGCGGACGGCTGACCGATCACATCCGGCGTCTCACTTGGCGTCAGCGATGGCGTCGGCGTGACGTCAGCCGTTGGGAAACTGTCTTTTTTCGGTTCAGATTTAAACCAGTTCGGCGCCGTCTTAAACAACACGACGCTTAAGCAGACCAGCATCACCGCAATGACCGCCAGCAGCGACACCAGCGAATAGTCGATCTTTTTCTTTTCTTTTTTCAACGTGCCCGAAGCCCTGCTGATTTTCTTTTCAATATTCGACTGCATTTCTTCCCGGTCATGAATGGCTTTTAAGCTCATCGTTTCGGTGAACTGATCCAGATCCTGACTCAGCTGATCGCGCAGCGGATCAAAATCCAGATACAGCGCCTGGCAATAGAACCGGACAAAATACCGGACATAGGAAAGGTCATCCTTAAAGAACTCCAGATCCCCATCCTCCAGCGCTTTAAGCTGAGCGACGGAAATCCGCGTTTTATTGCTCATTTCCTCAAGAGTGTAGCCGAGTTCTTCCCGGCGTTTTTTCAATGTAGCACCAATTTCTTTCATTCTGCTGCACCTCTTTTTTCATATCAGAACAATTATATCAAGTGTTGTTCTAATTGTAAAACAAGAACTCGCTGAAAGTGGTCGACAAAGCGTAACGTTTGTCAAACCAGGGTGAACGGAATCCTCTTATGTCGGACAAGCTCACTATAACACAGGGATGAATTATTTTCAAGTTAAACTCTTTATCGTCTCTTTATCCCGACGCCGCTTCCGCCGCACTCCCAACAGTCTGCCCTGATCCCCCCACGCTGTCCTTTTCTTTACCGGGCTTTTTTAAGCGGAATTCGCAGTTTATTGATTTCCTTTTCACGCTGAAAATTAAAGAAAAAGGAGCTGATCGCTCAGCTCCCGGCCTTCTATCGTGTAAGCCATGTTCTGTTCCCGATCCCTGCGGACCGGGCGGCAACCATTTATCTCCGTCCTTGCGGACGGCTTCCGCGCCCTTCATTTCAGGTTTGGAAGTTCCCCTACCAAATTTGGGTTTCTCGCTTGCGGGGTTTATCGCGTTCCACTTTCCGGATTTCCCCGGAAACTCCGTCACTGTGACACTGTTACAGACGTCCGCCATAGTTCAAACGAACCTTAGGGTTTCGTCAGCCGTCAGCCTTGCGGCTGCCCGGTCTTATTGATTGGGCCGGCGCAAACACTACAATCATCGCAGATTGTGCGAGCATGGACTTTCCTCTAGCTTTGGTCAAGCCAGCGATTGCCCGGATAGAAGACTAATCCATCTGTTTGTTTTTATAGACTTCCTGTTCCAGACGCGACAGCCGCTTCAGAATATCAACCTGATTAAACGAGTTCTGACCCGCTTCTTCCATGACCTTCTGCCGGCTTTCCAGTTCGATGATCCGGGCTTTCAGCGAAGCGTTGGCCCGTTCCTGAGCCATCAGCTTTTCACCCAGTTCGCCGATCTTGCGTTCATAGATCTGATAATCCTGAATGACCGAATCCAGAAACTCGTCCACTTCCGCTGGAGAATATCCCTTGAAGTCAACGTGAAATTCTTTATCCAGAATTGCCTGAGGATCTAAGTTCAGCTTGTTTTCCATCGTGTCACAACCTTCCGTCTGCTTTTATTTTCGCAGATTGAGGGTTAAAAAGCAAGTCATATCCCAAAACGTTTTTTGACAAAGACCGGTCAGACTTTACGATTTTGTTACGAATCCCGGGTATTCCTAGAAAAACGACGCAATGTTGTATATAATAATGGAAGGTGATGATATGATCGGTTATCCGAATGGAAAGACTTCCGCGCGCTCAGTCAACGCTCAGCCACTGAAACAGTCGGCCGGCGGCCGCGGGATGTCTTTGGAAAATGATCTGAATAAGACCAATGAATACTACCTGCAGCTGGACAAAGCGGTGATCCACAAGAAACCCACGCCGATCCAGATCGTGCAGGTCGATTATCCCAAGCGCAGCGCTGCCAAAATCACGGAAGCGTACTTCAAGGTTCCTTCCACAACCGATTACAACGGCGTCTACCGCGGCAAAGCGATTGACTTTGAGGCGAAGGAAACACGCTCGAAAACATCCTTTCCCTTCTCCCACATCCATCTGCATCAGATCGAGCATCTGGAGCGGGTGCTGCGGCAGGGAGCGATCGCCTTTGTCATCGTCCGGTTTATCGCCTACGATGAAACCTACTATGTCGACGCCGCGAAAATGATCCGGCAGTATCGTCTGGCCGAACGGAAATCCCTGCCTTATTCGTGGTTTGTACAGGAAGGGATTCTGATTCCATATTCGCTGACCCCGCCGGTACATTATCTGCGGGTGATCGACGAACTATATTTTAAGGAGAAGTGAGCTATGAATACGACGCAGAAACAGCCGCCGAGGAAAAAGCCGGCGGCCAAAAAGAAAACGGTCAAAAGAAGAAAAATCAACGCCAAGAACATGGCGACGATCATCGTTTCGGTGATCGTAATCCTGGGGCTGATCGGCGGCAGCGTCGGGATGGTGATGATCGGCAGCATGATCAACGATGCGCCGAAGATCGACATCAACAACTTTGAAAGCAAGGAATCGACGCAGATCCTTGACAAGGACGGCAATCTGATCCAGGACATCGGTCAGCAGATCCGCACCAACGTTTCCTACCAGGATATGCCGACGTCCTTAGTCGACGCGTTTGTGGCCGTTGAAGACAGCCGTTACTTTGAACATAACGGCTTCGACCTGCCGCGTTTTGCCAAAGCGTTTCTGACCAACCTGAAAACGCTGAGCTTTTCGCAGGGCGGCTCAACCTTTACGATGCAGTTAGTGAAAAACACCTACTTTACCAACGATGAAACCGGCGAGATGGCGGCCCGCAGCAAGCTGGCCGGCGTCAAGCGCAAGGTTCAGGAAATCTTCCTGGCGATGCAGTTGGAGAAACAGACAAACAAAAAGCGGATTTTCGAGCTGTATTTAAACAAGCTGAATTTCGGCGGCTCGGGCAACATCCGCGGTGTTCAGAAGGCCGCCGAGTATTACTTCGGCAAAGACGTCAGCGAGCTGAACCTCAGCGAAAGCGCGCTGCTGGCCGGGATCATCAACCGCCCCAACGCCTACAATCCATTTAAAAATCTCGATTATGCGACCGAGCGCCGCAACACGGTGCTCAACCTGATGCAGCGGCACGGCTACATCACAAAACAGGAAGCCGAGCTGGCCAAGTCGATCAAAATTGAAGATCAGCTGGTCGACAGCTCCGTCAATAAGGGCAGCACCGACGGCGGCACGCCATACCAGAGCTATGTCGACGCGGTCATCGCCGAGGCAAAAGAACTGACTGGAATGGATCCGACCGTCGTGCCGATGAAAATCTACACGTCGATGGATCCTGAAGTCCAGACGCAGATCGACGACATCCAGGCTGGCAAAACCAACGTGGAATTCCCGGACGACCTGATGGAAATCGCGATCGTCTCGATGAACAACCAGACCGGCGAGATCGTCGGCATCGGCGGCGGACGCAATTACGCCGGCGGCGGCAGCCTGCTGCTCAACCATGCGACCGATCAGTACAAGCAGCCGGGTTCCGCGGTCAAACCGTTCTTATCCTATGCGCTGGCCTTTGAAAACCTCGGCTGGGCAACGTCCCACACAGTCACCGACGCCCCGTTTAATTACGCCGGGACGACGAAGGTCGTCAAGAACTTCAACGGCCGCTACTATGGCGATATTCCGCTGGAATACGCCGTCGGCAACTCGCTGAATACCCCGGCGTTAAAAACGCTGCAGGAAGTCATCGACGCGATCGGAAGCAAGAAGGTCGTGCAGTATCTGCAAAACCTCGGCTTCAGCCGCGTCACCCAGGACGAATTCAACGTCGGCTATGCGATCGGCGGCTCCACCTACGAAGCCAGTACGGTTGAAATGGCCGGTGCGCATGCCACGATGATCAACGGCGGCAGCTACATCAAGCCCCACACGATTACCAAGATCGAGTTCAAAGACGGCACCTCGCCGGTCGTTCCGGATTATTCCGGAACCCAGGTCATCAGCGCCGAATCCGCTTATCTGGCTTCGCATCTGATGTACCAGGCGGTTTATGGCCCGTATTCCAACTACATGCAGATCTTAAAGCGCGGTTATCCGATTTACGGCAAGACCGGCACGACCGACTGGGGCAGCGACGGCTTGAAATTCGGCATTCCGCAGGGCGCGGCCAAGGATAAGTGGATGATCGCATCCAGCTCGAAATACACCAACGCGGTCTGGGTTGGTTATGAAAAAGGGATTAAAGATAAAAAAACTTACTTTGATTCGCAGAAAAGCAAACTGAACATCCCGGGCAATATCTCCAAGCTGATGCTCGACGTCCTGCATAAAGACGAGGAGAATCCGCCGGCGATCACCCAGCCCGACGGCGTGACCTCGATCACCCATATCAAGGGTCTGTATCCGTACACCGCGGTGCTGGAAGGCATGGACGGCAGCTTCGTGACCACCGGCATGATCAAGAAGGAATTCAACAAGCTGGCCGATCCGCTGCAGGCTTCAGTTCAGGATATCGGCACGTTCGACGCCAGCCTGAGCACTGACGGCAACCTGCATCTGACCTGGGGCGATTACCCGGACGCAAGCAAGCTCACCGTCGCGCCGAACACCAAAAATCTCGGCATTGAAGTCGGCGGCAAGTGGTACGACGCGCCGGACTGCGCAGTCGCGTTCGACTGGACATGGGTCTACGGTCCGATCCGCTACAAAGCGCAGGTTTCCATTCAGGACTTCTCGTTCGACGTAACCAGCGAACAAGCCAGCATCGATCAGCACATCGACGTCAAGCCGGGCGACAAGGTCAACGTCTGCGGCTACTACGCGTATGAAAATATGAATTACCGAAGCAATGAGATCTGCAAGGAAATCCAGGTTGAAGATAAGGAGATCCAGCTGACGATCCCATCCGACAAAGCGACCAAGGCGGAAATTGAAAGCTGGGCCAGCGCCAACGGCGTCACCGTCAGCTTTACAGAAGTCGCCGACGAAGCGAAGAAAGGCACTAACGAAATTATTTCCAACGGCGTCAAGGTCAACGGGACAACGATGACGTTCATGCAGTCGACAATCGGGCAGGCCCGCTTCGCTGTCACGCTGTACGTCGGTCTTGCCTGCGGCGACAACGCGTCCGTCGTCAATGGCGCCTGCGCCTGCAATCAGGGCTATGAGGGCGATCCGATCAAGGGCTGTACGGCAAAGCCGGCGCCAACGCCGGATCCGACCCCGTCTACTGATCCAAGTCCGGATACCTCGCCTTCCCCGGATCCAACGCCAAGCGAGGATACCCAGGATCAAAACGATGAGAACAAGGATTAATTCGGTATTCTTACAAAAGTCTTAATTTCAATCCCGGCAGAGGAATTTCAATTCGCTCTGCCGTTTTTATGTTAAAATGAGAACAAGGAGCTGATAACTTGAAAATCGAAGAAGAAATTCAGAAATTAGTCGATGAAGATCAGATTCAGGAAGCCCTGCTGACGCTCGACGCCAACGAAGCCAAGGTTCATGATAAAGCCTGGTATTACAGCGAACGCGGCTGGATTCTGGGCATGCTCGAACGCTATCAGGAAGCGTTCTGGAGTTTAAACAAAGCGCTGAGCTTAGGTCAGGACGACGCCGGTATTCTCTCCCAGCTAGGCTGGGTGCTCAATAAAATGGAAATGCACGAATCCGCGCTGGACTACCTGAATCAGGCGGAAAAGAAAGGCCGCGACGACGCCTGGCTGTACCGTGAAAAAGGCTGGACCCTGACGCAGCTGGACAAGTTCGAGGAAGCCGTCGGCTACTTTGAGGAAGCGTTGTATTTCGATCAGACCGACGGCTGGTGCCACGCTCAGATCGGCTTTTGTTACAACCGGATGGAACAGCCGGATCAGGCGCTGAGCGAATTAAAAAAAGCGCTGACGATGAATTACCGCGATCTGTGGGTGATGAAGGAATATGCCTGGAGCTGCTCGCGCGTCAATCAGCTGGAAGACGAATTGGAAATCCTGCAGGAGCTGATCAAGGACAATCCGGACGATTTGTGGCTGCTCAACGAACTGGGCTTCTGCTGCAACACGCTCGATCATCCCCAACAGGCGCTGCCTTACCTTGAAAAGTCCGTGGCGATCAACGATCAGGATATCTGGAGCCAATGCGAGCTGGCCCGCTGCTACGCGATGCAGGGCAAGCCTGAAGAAGCCCTGCCGCACTTTCTCAAAGCCAGGGAATTAGGCCGCGACGATGCCTGGATCGAGGTTCAGATCGGCTATGTCAACGAAGACATGAACAAGCCAGAGGACGCAATCCCGCAGTTTGAGCTGGCGCTGCAGAAAGATCCGGACAACATCTCCGCGCTGTCGCATTTAGCCTATCAGCTCTCTCAGAAAGGCGATTCCAGGCAAGCCCTGCCGCTGCTGGAAAAAGCCCTGAGCTTAGGCCGCGACGACGCCTGGCTGTATGCCCAACTGGGTTACGACTATTCAGAGGTCAACGAATATGACAAAGCCGCCGAATATTATGAAAAAGCGGTTGCATCCCACAACGATCCGTTCTGGGTTAAAACCCAGTTAGGCTGGAATCTCGCGGCCGGCGGGCATAAGGAAGAAGCGCTGGACGTGTATTTCAAGCTGCTGGAAGAACAGCCGGAAAACGGCTGGGTACTGGCCCAGATCGCCTGGAATCAGGTACGTCTGGACCAGCTGGACGCCGCGCGGGAGAATTATGAAAAAGCGCTGGCCACCGGTATTAACGAAATCTGGATCTGGAGTGACTGCGCCTGGCTGTATCATCGGATCGGAGCTTATGACAAGGAATTGGAATACTTGCAAAAAGCGATGGAGATGGGGCGCGACGACGACTGGCTGCATTACCGCAAGGCCGACGCCTTCAGTCAGCTGGACCGCTACGATCAGGCGCTGGCCGAGCTGGCGGTCGCCGAAAAAAAAGGCAAACAGGACATTGAGCTGTACTCGTTAAGAGCCTGGAACTTCGGCCGGCTGCGGCGCAACGAAGATGCGATGGAACAACTGAAAAAAGCTCAGGAGCTGGGCCGCGACGATCTGTGGATCGTCAATGAAATCGGCTGGAATGAAATTCAGCTGGATCACTATGAAGAAGGCCGCAAGCTTTTCGAACGGTCAATCGAAATGGATCCGGAAGACGGCTGGGCACACGCCCAATTAGGTTACGCCCTGAGCCGCTTAAAGCAGTTCGACGAGGCGCTGGCTGAGATGGAAAAAGCCAAACAGCTGGATTTTGAAGAACCGTGGAATTTGCGTGAAAAAGCCTGGATTCTCTCGCAATTAAGCCGCTATGAGGACGAACTGGCCGTGTTGGAGAAACTGAACTTGCCGGAAACGGACGACCGCTGGGTCTTGGGCGAAGCGGGCTACTGCCTGAATCAGCTCGACCGCAGCGAGGAAGCGATCGGTTATCTGAAGCGGTCGATCGAACTCAAGCCGGATCATGCCTGGACGTATTGTCAGCTGGGGATTTCCTATAAAAATACGAACCAGCTGGAAGCGGCGGAGGCCAGTCTGAAAAAAGGTCTGGAACTGGGGTATGCGGACAGCTGGCCGCACTATCAGCTGGCGATCGTTTACAACCGCATGGAAAAATACGAGGAAGCGTTAAAGGAAGTCCCGCTGGGCTTTGATGAAGATGAAAAAGACTGCAGCGATTACCATTGGATGATGGCGCGCAATCTGGGACCGCTGGGCAAACATCGTGAAGCAATCGCGCATCTGCGCAAGGCAAACGATCATGACGAAGCCTCCTTATATGAGGAATTCGGCTGGAATTACAGCGAATTGGAACTGTATGACAAGGCTTTGGATTATTTTCAGCGGGCCGCGCATCTGCGTGAGGAAAAAAGCGGCTGGCTGCTGGCGCAGTTAGGCTGCACCGAAGACCGGTTAGGTCATCACCCGAAAGCCGACGTCTATTTAAAGGAAGCCCTGGAAAAAGGCTACGACACGCCATGGTTCCACACGGTCCTGGCCTACCATTACTGGAAAACCGGCAAGCGCGAGGAAGCGCTGAAATGGCTGAATATGGCCAAGGATGAAGGCCGCCATCCGGATTGGATGGATCAGGCGTTCAAAGAACTGGAAAAGCCGAAAGGCTTCAAGCTGTTCAAGGGCAAATAAGAGTTTCCGACGATCCTTCTGGTCAATTTCCGAGAGGATGACTTTCTGCCGGAAGCTCATCGGTTTATCCTATTGGATTTCACTGAATTCAATCGAAAAGAAAGGCGCGGGTTTTCATCACCTGCGCCTTTGACTTGTTTTTTCATTTTAACACTTAATTTAAGCTTTGGCTTTGATCGGGGCCGCTTTCTTGGCGGCCAGTTTTTCAGCCTGTTTCTGCTGAGCTTTATACTCGCGGCAGAAAGAAGTAAACGGACAATCTTGGCACTGCGGGTTTTTGGCCTTGCAGAAATAGCGGCCGAAGAAAATAAACAGATGGTGCGCATGCGACCATTGCGCTTTTGGCAGCTTGCGCATCAGTTTCTTTTCCACCTCCAGCACGGTATCCTTCGGCGCGGCCAGCCCCAGCCGCTTGGAAACACGCTCTACATGCGTATCCACCGCGATCGCCGGCATCCCGAAGCACACCGACATAATGACGTTGGCGCTCTTGCGGCCAACTCCCGGCAGACTTGTCAGTTCCTCCATCGTCTGCGGCATCACTCCGCCGAACTGCCCGACGACGCCGCGCGCCAGTCCCTGAATGCTTTTTGCTTTATTATGATATAAACCGATCCGGCGGATACAATCTTCAATGTCTTCCAGCGGCGCTTCCGCCAGCGCCTCGGGCGTCGGATATTTTTCAAACAGCCGCGGCGTGACCTTATTGACAGACACGTCGGTTGTCTGCGCGGACAGCACGACGGCGACCGCCAGTTCAAACGGGTTGCGGTGATTCAGCTCGCAATGCGCATCGGGAAACATCGCCGTCAGCGCCGCTAAAATTTCATCCACTTTCATGATTTCTTACCTCCCGGCCATCCTGCCCGATCCAGCCTTTGCGCTGCCATTCTGATAAAATCCGCTGCATATACGCGAAATTCAGCTTCTGATACATACTCGCTTCTTTCAGCACTTTGACCAGAACCGACGAATCATACCGGCTGACCCAATCCTGCAGCGTCATCAGCTCGTTGGAATTCAGCGGCCGCCCGAATTCGCCTTCAAACAAATCGAACACCGGCTGTTCCATCGCCTTCTGTGATTTCGCCGTGTCCGCGCTGTAAAGTCCGTCCAGGCTGAAGCTGACGGAGGAACGGCCCGCTTTCAGTTCCAGATATTTCTTCGCGCACAAGACGCTTAACGCCTGGTCCAGCGCTTCCTTGGTCAGTCCCGTCTTCTGTTCCAACAGCGCCGGCGTGATCGCGATCTGACATGTGTTCAGATATTCGATCATCAGCACGACCAGTCCTTCCTTCTCGGAAAACCCGAACCATTCGTAATGCTCCAGGATCCATTGCAGCCGGTTGATATACGGCTGTTTCCACCATGCCTTCATCCTTTACCTCTTTTCATACAACATTAATTTTTCCAGCGTTGCAGCGTCGAGCGCCAGCTCGCGGTTCTGGTCCTCGACGATAATTGCCGGACGGTCCTTGACCCAGCCGAATTGAATTGCCGAAGCAGCGATTCCGTTTTGTTCTCCAATCGCTAAAGCCTGCGCTGCGTCGATCTGCGCTTCTTCCATCTGCGCCTTGATGTTCAGCTGATCGTCGTACCACACGATCCATTGCTTCGACAGCGAGGTGACGCGCGATATATACGTTACCTCATTCAGCGCGTAGCGGTTGACCAGCTCGCCCGCAGGTGCGCGCATCGCTTCCATTAACTGCCGATGCAGCCGCAGATCCGCGCTGCGATCCTTGATGTACGGTCCCTGAACAAATATCGACCGGCCGATAAACCAGCTTAAAAATAAAACGAAAAGCAGCGCCGCTGACAGCAGCAGCGACCGGATCCGCTTAGAATTCATGGTCTTCACCTCTGTGGTCCTTATTATACCAAATTCAGCCGGCTGAAACAATGAACCTGACCCCTCTTTGCCGTAAAGGTAAAGATTCACAGTGCTTGTTTCAGCGGGACTGAATTTGCAAAACCAGATGAAACATGATATGATGATTGGGCATTTGAGGAGCGTGATGATGTGTTAAAGAAACTGATGATCGGATCCATGGGATTCCTTTTTCTCAGCAGCGCTACGTTGTTTTCTTATCGGGCGCTGGAACCGAAAGCCGCCACGGGCATTGAGGAAAGCTATTTAAGCGCTGCCCAGTCGACGGATAATCTTCGCTCCGTGGAACCCGCTGACAACGCAGCGCCCGCAGCGGCTTCTGCCCAACCGGCATTGGAACCCGGACTGCATCATATCTATTTCTGCCGTCCGGACAACGACGATTGCGCTTATATCAACGAATATGTCTTCAAGCCATTGGCGCAGGAGCTGAAAACAACCGCGCTGGACGCATTTGAATTTTATGATCTGACCAGCTTGGGTGAAAATTACCCAGCCGCCAAGCTGAAGAGCCAGTGGGGCTTTGAAAGCTATCCGGCGTTTGTTTCTCTGAGTGTCGCCGACGATGGCGTACAGACGGTTAACAGCGTTCTCAGCTGGAACAAGGAAGATCCGATCGACGCCCAGAGCTTGAAGCTGTGGATGATCGACAACGGCATCTGGACCGGCGAAATTGAAGATCAGGGAGAATTGATCGAACAACCGGAATAAGTCCTGAATTTCAGGACTTTTCTTTTTTCCGGCGCTTGTTTTTTTTGTAAGAATAGTCTAAACTTTTTGGTGGATGTGCAACTGGCGGATCAGTGGAATAACCACAGGGAGCACAATTCTGAAACAGCCGACCGCCTGGGCCGGGAGTCATTCCCGTTGAATTTAGGGAGGAAATTTATGCAAAAAATCTCACTCAAAGAGGATCTTCAACAGAACACCTACCCGGGACGGGGCATCGTGCTGGGCAAGACGCCGGACGGCCGCAAAGCGGCAGCCGCGTACTTCATCATGGGCCGCAGTGAAAACAGCCGCAACCGCATCTTTGTCACAGACGGACAGGGGATCCGCACGCAGGCTTACGATCCCTCAAAGCTGACCGATCCGTCGCTGATCATTTATGCGCCGGTGCGCGTTCTGGGCAACAAGACGATCGTCACCAACGGCGATCAGACCGATACGATCTACGCCGGCATGGACAGGCAGCTGACGTTTGAACAGGCGCTGCGCAGCCGGGAATTCGAGCCGGACGGACCGAACTTCACGCCGCGGATCTCCGGGATCCTGCATATCGAAAACGGCCAATTCAACTATGCGCTGTCGATCTTAAAAAGCAGCGACGGCAATCCGCAGTCCTGCCACCGCTACACCTTCGCATACGAAAATCCGCTGGCGGGTGAAGGTCATTTCATTCACACCTACATGCACGACGGGGATCCGCTGCCCAGCTTTGAGGGCGAACCCAAGCGCGTGGAAATCCCGGATTCGCTGGACGCACTGACCACGCTGTTGTGGGATAATCTGAATCCGGACAACAAGGTTTCCCTGTTTGTCCGCATGATCGATCTGGAAAGCGGCGAAACGGAAACCCGCATCGTCAACAAGCATGCATAAGCGGCCAATTCACCCGGTGATCGCTTAAAACCAAGCAAAAGGATGTCTGATTTCCCGGAGAGCGTCTCCGCAGATGAAATCAGACATCCTTTTTTTGATCGGCCCGGGTGATTTCCCCCGGTGCTTTGCTTTTCGTTGCTTCTGCTTCAGCGCGAACCGGTTTTCTTTTTCCTGATCGCGCCGCTGTCGAAGCTGAAAGAACGGAAGACCCGAAGCAGAGAAGGTTACTTCCATCTTGCAATGGAGCCGGGCTGCCTGCCGGCTCTGTAAGCGGGATCGCTTACGCTGCGTTTTTATCTTTGCGTTTCATTTTAATGAGTTCAGGATTCATAATCCGTGCTTCTTGCGAAAATGTGCGGAGATGAGGTACAACGCGGCCAAGATCGCAACAGCTAAAATCAGATAGACCGGCCGGGTAAAGGAAATACTCAGGGTTTTGCCGAACAAGCTCAGCCCCAGCATCATAATCAGCTTGGCGGCGATCAGCGTCTTGATGAACTTCTGTTCGTCAAAATCAGATAAACCGAACGCGATGTTGATAAACGAGCTGGGCGTAAACGGCAGCGACACCAGAATAAACAGAACCGCGGCGTTGCGCTCAGCCACCCAGTCAAGCGCTTTCTGAATTGACGCCCTGCGGCTGAACCACGGCATCAGCTTGCGTTTGACAATGCGGCGGAAGAACAGGAAGACGATCAGTGAACCGAGCGTCGTTCCCACCCAGGAATACAAAAAACCTAAAATTGCGCCGTGAGCGCTGATATTGATCGTGACAATCGCCACCAGCGGCAGCGCCGGGATCAACGATTCCACTAAGGCCAAGCAGATCGGCGCCAGCGGCCCCAGATCCTTAAACGCCGAGAGCGCCTCGACCCAGAACTCCACGGTCATGATCCGCTCAAGCCAAAATCGAAGCGTTTCGCTCATGAGCGCTCAGCCAGCTTCACAACGAGCTTTTCGCACCAATTAGCCGAGCGGGCCGACGCTTTCTGCGCGTATTCCTCGAAGGTCATCTCATTGCCTTCTTTGAGCGTGATATCCGACAGAGAGCGAACGACGACAAACGGTACGCCGTAATGCGCGCACACCTGAGCGATCGAGGCCGCCTCCATTTCCGCGCACAAGGCTTGCGGATAGTCGCGCAGAATCCGCTCGACCTGTTCAGGCGTATTGACGAAGCAGTCGCCGGAAGCCACCGGCCCGATCCAGGCCCGGTCCTGTTGCTGAATGACTTCGCCGGCCGCCTGGACATACCGTTCATCGGCGGAAAAGCAGCACGGATTATCCGGTCCGAAGCCATGATTCCAGCCCGGCACGTTAACATCGTGATGCGCGATCCGCGTCGAGATGACGACGTCCAGCACTTCCTGATTTTCCAGTAATCCGCCGGCCGTGCCGATGTTGATTACGCCGTCGACATCGAAATGCTCCAATAACAGCGTCGTGCTCATCGCCGCCAGCGTCTTGCCAACGCCGCTTTGGGTAACAACGACCGGCTCGCCTGCCAGTTTCCCGGTATAAAACGAAATCTTCTGCACCGGACAGGCCTGAACCTCGCTCATCCGATCCAGCAGCGCGTCAATCTCTACCTTCATCGCTCCGATAATCGCGATCATACTTTCTTCCTCCCTGCGTAAAACAATTTTTCACCGGGCTGAATACCCGGTTGTGTAAAATCCGTCATGATTTCCACGTCGAAGCCGGCTTCTTCCATCAGCCAGCGCACGGCTAACGGATCGAAGACCGTCTGGACATGATGTTCCTCGCGCAGTCCCTGCGGCGTCCAGAACGCAAAATGCTGGTAAATCCGATCCTCGTCGCTGAGGATCGTCCATTGATACGGCGTATCCCCCAACATTCCTTCTTCAATATATTCCTCGGCGAACTCATTCAGTCGCTCTTGGGTGTGCATATCGAACAACAGCACGCCGCTGTTTTTTAACAAAGCCGCCGCCTTCTGGATAAACTGCGCAACCTGATCGAGCGAAGTTAGATAATTCAGACTGTCGCAATAACATACCACAGCCTGTACCGGTTGCTTCGTTTCCATTTCCAGCATATCCATCACGCGGAAGGTAATCGAATCCGGATGCGGTTTGACCTGGGCAGCAGCGATCATGGACGGGGATAAGTCCGTGGCGTCGACGGTGTAGCCGGCCCTGGCTAACGCGATGGAAATCTCGCCGCTGCCGCACGCCAGCTCCAGCAGCGGGCCAGGCGCACAATAGCGCCGGGTGTAATCCAGCCAGGCGGCCGTCGCTTCCTCATCCTTCACCAGCGCGTCGTAATAGGCCGCAAGACTGTCATAGCTCATGGCTGAACCTCAACCCGCGGCAGATCGCCCCACAGCTTTTCCAGATTATATACCTGGCGTTCTTCGCCGACGAAAACGTGCAGTACGATCTCGTACAAATCGACTAACAGCCACCGGCTGCCCTGACCGCCTTCGACGTTGCGCACGGCATAGCCGGCTTTTTCAGCTTCCTCAATCACGTGATCGACGATCGAATCGGCCATCCGTTCATTCTTCGCCGAGGCGATCACAAAGTAATCGGTAAACGGGCTGTGGCCGCGGAAATCCAGCACGACCAGATCTTCCGCCAGCCGCTGATCCGCCGCGTGGACGACTTTCTGCAGTAATTCAGACATTCAATCCCTCCTTGCGTAAATAAGCTTTCTGTTCTTGCTGGATCAGACGAAAGCCTTGATCCAGATCTTGCAGGCACACCGCTTTCTGACGGGTAATATCATAACCGCGGCCGGGGTCGATCTTATCGGCGATGTAGATGATCTTCGCCAGATCGCTCTTGCCCTCGCCCGTCGTATGCCACGCCACGGCTTCCAGAATTTCCTGATCGTAAAGATACAGCCGGGTTTTCAGCCAGGTCGCCCCGATGTATTGATGCCAGATCTTCCACGCCTGATCCCGGGCCTGCGGCCAGTACACTTCGATCCAGCCGCGCGCCGTTTCTTCATCCAGGCCTTTGGCGAGATCATGAAGCATGCCCGCAACGTAGGCTTTGCGCGGATTCACCCCATGCGCTTTCGCCAGCTCGACCGCCAGCGCGCTCATCGTGACGCAGTGCTGATAGCGGCGTGGGTGACAATACGCCTTCGCAATCTCCTCGACATACAGCCCCGTTTCCAGCATTACCTGCCGGACAGCCTTCGGCACATCCTTAAAGGCGCCCTGGCGGACAGCTGTGGACGAAGCGGGATGTGAAAAGTTTTCAACATACAGAAATCCCGGCTGCTTGACCGCGATTCCCTGACGGCTGAAGACGGCGAATTGTACGAGCCGGCGCAGTTCGTCGACCGCTTTCCATTGATCGAGATTGGCATATTGATCGTCGCCGATGATCCAGACAAATTCGTCGTCCGGATATTGTTTTTTCAGCGTCTTCACCGTTGTGATCGTATAGGAGGGCGTCGGCAGATCTTTTTCAATCAGACAGAGCTTCATTTTGCGATAGGGCCGCAGCGCCTTTTCCATCATCGTCACACGCAGCTCAAAGGGTGTCAGTTCCCGGTCCTTCAACGGCGTTTTCAGCGACGGGACAAACCAGACCTGATCCAGTCGCAGGCGTTTGAGCGCGGTTTTCGCGATTGCCAGATGACCGTTGTGAATCGGGTCGAAGGTGCCTCCCAATAAACCGATTTTCATCGCGGCAGCTCGATCCTGCGGTGTTCGCGGCTTTCGCGGTACAGCACGATCGTTTTGCCAATGATCTGAACGACTTCGGCATGTGTGCCGCTGGCCAGATCCAGAGCGACCTGCCGGACGTCGTCCGGACAGCTCTTTAAGACATTGAGCTTGACTAATTCATGTGCCTCCAGCGCATCGGAAAGCGTATTGATCAGGTTATAGGAAACGCCTTCCTTGCCGACCTGAAAGATCGGGCGCAGCGTGTTCGCCATCGAACGCAGCGCGCTTTTTTGTTTGTTCGTTAACATTTATATCATTGCCTTTCTGTGTTTGATTTCCAATGTTTGCGGGTGGGTTACGCGAATCTGACCGCATGTTCCGCTTAAGGACATCCAGCCGACGCCCGGAATGACGATGTCTTCCTTCACCCCCAGCGGCGTCAGGACGGTGCTCGTCCATTCGGCATACGGCATCCCGGCGGGAATCGGCCGCAGCAGCTCGCCGTAATGTCGATCCCACAGCTCATCCGCCTTATCTGCGCGGCCGCGGTGCAGCTCAAGAAGATTACTGCAGTAGAACACGGCCGAGACATGTTCGCAGCCGAGTAAATCGATCCGGCACAAACCGCCCACCGCGAAGCTTTGATCCCCGCGCAGCTGGAAGCCGACCGGTTTGACCGCCTTCGCCGGCAGCACTGTTTTAAGATCTTCTTCGTCCAGGTGCAGCAGCATCGAATTGCGCGGCGTCAAGCCTGGCGTGTCATACACCGTGACGCCGTGGATGTCAAGCGGATTGAAGTCCAGCGTGGTGCCGGGATAACGTGAGCTGGTCAGCTGGGGTTTGTCCATCAGGGCGTTGAGCAGCGTACTCTTGCCGGCGTTGGCCATGCCCATCACGACGACGTCCTTGCCTTTGGCCCATTCGATCGCCCGCAGCACTTCCTCCGGTCCGCCGGGAATATTTTTACCGGTCACGACCAGACCCTTGACATGGATGCCCAGCTCCTTCAGTCGGCCGTACACAAACTTCGCCAGCTTCTCGCTGCCCACTGTTTCCGGCAGCAGGTCGCGCTTGGTGCCGACGACAATGACGTCCTTGCCGAACAGATGCCGGTTCATGCCTTCCAGCAAACTTGCTTCAAAATCGAACAGATCAACCACCCACAAAATCAGCGCGTCCATCGCGTGGATCTGCGCCAGAATCCGGTCGGGATCAATCCCTTCCCGCATCGAAAACTGCAGGTCGTCGTAATGGGTCAGCCGGAAGCAGCGCTGACACAGCGCACTGCCCGCTTTGGGCGTATACCCAGCCTCCTGGGGACGGTCGTGCTGCAGCAGCGCGCCGCAGCCCTGGCATCTTTCACTCATCATAGTCTCCCCTTTTCAAGATTTCTTCATGCTCCAACAGACGGTACACCTGATTTTCAACCACCCGGTTCAGCTTGGTCCAGGGGATATCCCGGGTGACTAAGGGCGTCGTTAAGATCGTCGTCAAGCCCATCCGGCTGCCGCCGAGGATATCCGTCAGCAGCTGATCGCCGATCACCGCGCATTGATCCGGCTTCAGGCCGGTATCGCGCAACACCTTCTTATACGTCCGCTTCAGCGGTTTCGTTGAAAAATAATAATACGGCACATCCAGACTCGCCGCAAACCGGCTGACACGTTCCTTGTTGTTATTCGACATGACAACGGCTTGAATGCCGGCGTCCTTGAGTCTATGGACGAATGCTTTGGCTTTGTCGCCGGCGACCTGTTCATCGTGCGCCGCCAGCGTGTTGTCGATATCTAAGATTAAAAGCCGGATCTTCCGCCGCACTAACCAGGCGGGATCCAGATCTTCATAGCTTTTCAGATAAAGCGCAGGCGTGAAATAGTTCAGCAGCATACGGATCCTCCTTATCTTAATGATTATATCAGATTCCGCTGAACAAAGAAATGAAAAAACCGTGGACTTTCGTGCCCTTTTGTCTATCTCTCACCTGCTTTTTTCCGCGGACCGCTCCTGCTTTTTCTGTTCTGACAAAGCAGGCGTTCACGTTAAGGAATAAAAATTCCATCGTTAGAGAAAGGGATAAAAAAGACCCCGCGAACGGGATCTTAAATGAGTGAACAAGACTTACAGGCCGAGCACCTTGCGGCAGCGCGGACACAGTCCTTCCTCATCGGCCTGATCGGAAATATTCCAGCAGCGCGGGCAGACCGTGCCTTCTGCCTTGACAATTTCAACCTGGCAGACGTCATACGGTTTCAGCTCGTCGATTGAGAAGCTGACCTTCGAGACAATCAGCCACTGGTGGAACTGATCGCCGCACAGCTCCGCGATCAAGGCGCGGTCCTCGTCGCTGACGTTGACCAGCACTTCCGCCTCTAATGACTTGCCAATGACCTTCTCCGCGCGGGCTTCTTCCAACGCTTTAAAGATATCGGAACGGATCTGCATCAGCCGGCCGATCTTGGCCTTTAAGGCTTCGGCGTCCGCAATGTTAAACGGTTCCGCAAACCGGCCCAGATGAATGCTTTCTTCCTCACCCTTAAAGAAATCGTTGACCTCCTCCGCAGTATGGACAAGAATCGGCGCCCACAGCCGGACTAAAACGTTGACTGCGTGATACAGCACAGTCTGAACCTGACGTCGGCGCGGGGAGTCCTTCTTCTCGATATACAGGATATCCTTGGTGAAATCGAGATAATAAGCCGAGAATTCATTCGTCATCAAATTTGTCAGCAGCGTTGTAACGTCGGAGAAGCGATATTCCTGATAGGCCAGCTGGCATTTCGCGTTAACCTCGTCGAGCAGCGCCAGCATGTACTGATCAAGCTTCGGCAGCTCGCTGACCGCAACGAGGTCGGCTTTTGTGAAGTCATCTTCGTTGTTGATATTTGCCAGTAAGAAGCGGAACGTATTTCTGACCTTGCGGTAGTTCTCACTGATCTGCTTCAGAATTTCCTCGGACATGCTGCAGTCGGCCTGGTAATCGACGCTGGCTGCCCACAAACGCAGGATATCAGCGCCGTATTTCTTCGTGATTTCACCCGGCGCAACAGCGTTCCACTGCGACTTGCTCATCTTGACGCCCTTGCCGTCCATGACAAAGCCATGGCTTAACACCTGCTTGTACGGCGCCTGTCCATGCACGGCGGTGCCGACGATCAGCGACGAGTTGAACCAGCCGCGGTACTGGTCGCTGCCTTCAAAGTACAGGTCGGCCGGATAGCCCAGGCCGCGTTCGATCATCGCGCCGGTATGCGAGGAACCGGAGTCAAACCAGACGTCCATCGTGTCGGTTTCCTTTGTGAATTCACCGTTCGGGGATGCCGGATTGGTGTAGCCTTCCGGAAGCAGCTCCTTCGCGTCCTTCTCAAACCAGATATTGCTTCCATGCTCACGGAACAGATCGGCGACATGTTCAAAGACTGCTTTTTCCATGATCGGCGTACCGTCTTCATTGTAGAAGATCGGAATTGGAACGCCCCAGGCGCGCTGGCGGGAAATGCACCAGTCGCCGCGGTCGGCGATCATGTTGTGCATACGCTGCTGGCCCCACTTCGGAATCCAGTCAACGTTGTCGATCTGCTGAAGCAGCTCGGTGCGGATCTTGTCGATCGAAGCGAACCACTGCGTCGTGGCACGGAAAATGATCGGTTTTTTCGTCCGCCAGTCATGCGGATAGGAGTGGGTGATCCATTCCAGCTTCAGCAGCGCGCCCAACTCGTCCAGGCGATTGGCAACGGTCTTGTTGGCGTCATCGACGTACTGACCTTTCAGCCAGTCCCCGGCGTCCTCCATCATGCAGCCGTGCTCATCAACGTTGCAGTAAGCCGGCAGGCCGTATTTCTGGCCGACAAAGAAGTCGTCCGCACCGAAGCCCGGAGCTGTATGAACACAACCGGTGCCGGCGTCGGCGGTGACGTGATCGCCCAGGATGACTAACGACTCACGGTCGTAGAGCGGATGCTGGCAGGTGATCATCTCCAGCTCGCGGCCCTTGAAGGTCTTGATAATGTCTTTCTTTTCCAATCCGAACTTGGCCCACAGCGTGTCGACCAGTTCTTCCAATACGATCAGCTTGCCCTTTTCGCTGTCCACTAACGCGTAGGTCAGCTCCGGATTCAGACAGATCGCCAGGTTGGCCGGGATCGTCCACGGCGTCGTCGTCCAGATCACAAACGAAGTCTCGTTATCGAGGAGACCTTTGCCGTCCTTCACCGCAAACTTGACGAAGATCGTCGGCGACTTGATGTCCTTGTATTCGATTTCCGCTTCCGCTAAGGCCGATTCGCTGGATGGGGACCAGTAGACTGGCTTTAAGCCCTTGTAGATCAGACCGTCCATCGCCATCTGACCGAAGATCTGGATCTGATGTGCTTCAAATTCCTTCTTTAATGTGATGTAAGGGTGATCGTAATCACCGACCACGCCCAACGCCAGGAAACCGGCTTTCTGCCGTTCAACCTGTTCCAGAGCATAATCGTAACAAAGCTTGCGGAATGCCGACAGCTCCATCTTCTTGCGGTCGTAGCCCAGCTTGGTGATCGCTGTTTCAATCGGCAGACCGTGGGTATCCCAGCCCGGGATGTACGGCACCTTGTAGCCGGCCATGTAATGCGAGCGCACGATGACGTCCTTTAAAATCTTGTTTAACGCGTGGCCCAGATGGATGTCGCCGTTGGCATACGGCGGCCCGTCATGCAGCACAAACGCTTCGCAGCCCTCGCGCTTCGCCAGCATTTTTTCATAGATGTCCTGTTCTTTCCAGCGGGTCTGATAGCCGGGTTCTTTCGTCGGCAGCTTGCCTCTCATCTCGAACTTCGTATTCGGCATCAGCAGTGTGTTTTTGTAATCCATGTCCTCTACCTCCTCAACAATAAAAAAGCGCCCTTAGAAAAGGACGCAGTTCTGCGCGGTACCACCTTTGTTCACCCTTCCGCCCTCAGGGGAAGAATGCGCTTCTCTCATAACGCCGAGCCGCGGTCTTTCCTACTCATTTCAAAAAGACAGCTCGCAGGTGATGTCCTGTCCACCCGGGGTTCTGCGTTTCACCAACCCGCAGACTCTCTGCACTCCCGTTGCCGTGGAACCGGCGCGTCCTGCATCAAAGCTTTTCCTGATTCAGCCATTCCGATTTCGGAACCGGCGGAATTTCAAACTGATCCAGCATCCCCATCAGCGAGGACAGCTGTTCCTGCATATCGCCCTTCATCTCCGTCGCCTCCGACGCGATGCGCGAGAGGTCGTTCAGGATGATCCGGGCGGTCGTCAAGGCTTCGCTTACGATCGCGTCCGCGTTGTTCTGCGCGGTTTCGATGATCGTGTTGGCTTCCTTGAGGGCCAGGCGCGCGATATCGTCGGCCGCCTTTTCCTTCACAGTCAGTTCGCTGACCAACGTTTGATAACGCTGACGGATCACCGCCAGCTGTTCGTTGGCGGATTGGATCTGACGGCTGGTCAGATCCAGCTGTTTTTTCAGAGAATCAATTTCCCGGACATACCGGTCAACCGCGTCGTCGACGGCAAAGCGGTCGTATCCGTTTTTCATCACTCGGAATTTCGGCGTTCCCGGTTCCAAAGAAATCCCTCCTTTTAAACATACTGTTCAAATTCAGCGACGATCCGGTCGCTGCGGGTCTGACCGCGCTGGCCTTTCAGCACAAAACGCCCGTACCCGCGCACGGAAATCGTGTCTTCATTATGACACAGAAAGTCGCATTCATCAAGAATTTTGTGATTCACCGACACTCTCTGCGCCCGGATCCAATCCTGCGCCTTCGCCCGTGACATCCGGCATAATCCCGCGATCACGCAGTCCAGCCGCAGCGCCGTGACGATCACCGTCAGCGCCTGCTTCTTTACGACCGGCTCATACATCATCGACGAGCGTTCCAGACGGATCGACAGCTTATGAATCCGCGTCAGGTTCATACAGACGTAATCCGCCAGCTCTTCGCTGGTGTAGATCACAATCCGACCCGGCTCAACCCACAGATCCCCAAATTGCGAGCGGTCGAGATCCAGGTTCATCAGCGCGCCTAAGACGTCAGGATGCTTGATCTGCACAAATTTATCCGAAATCCGTGCGGTCAAACAGACGATATCGCTGACGCACGCGTCTTCCTCCGGAGCCAGAATCAGCTTTTTCCGCTGGGCCTCCGCACAACCGCCGTCCCAGCGATACGCCAGATCCCACGGCAGAAACGGTTTCAGCGCTTCCTGTTGGGAAGGCGAAAGAAAACAGGAGCGCACCGGCTTGCGGCGCGTCCTGCACTGATCAATCCAGTCTTCCAGCCGGGCCTGCAGCGCGGCTTCGTCCGACTCCGAAAAATGCGGGGTCCGCACTATTCCTCATCGCTGTCCAGGCTGATTTCACCGTGGACGGCAATGGACTTCGGGGTGCACAGAATGACGTTGTGGCCGATTTTCTGAATCGTTCCATCCAGCGCGAACACGACGCCCGTTAAAAAGTCGATCGTGCGCTGCGCGTACTCCCGCTGCAGCCGATGCAGATTAACGACGGCGGCGCGTCTTTCCTTCAAATGCTTCGCGACTTCCTCGGCTTCGTCAAACGAACGCGGTTCAAACAAAACCATTTTCGTATCTGAAGCGATTCTGGTCACACCTTTTGTCTGCGGCTGTTCATATTTGACGGGCGCGGCGATCTCGTCTTCTTCTACTTCCAGTTCTTCCTCATCGTAATCATCGTCGACCGGAGCGATGAAATTCTTCATTTTATCTAATACTCCCATGGTTTGCACCTTCCTTTAGTTCTCGTTCATTATATCATAAATCTGCGCAAGGGAATACCGAGTTCACAGAAATGAAAGGATTTCAACCGCCTTTTTCACACGAATTTTAGCGAAAAAGAACGAAATTCCGGCTTCTGTTTTCCAAAGCTTTCCAGCCGTTTACTCCTTCCCCTTGCCGCTCTTGGTCCGCGGATGGATCAGGATCACATCTTCACCGACGCTGACGACCTGATCCAGGCAGACGATGATCCGCGCCGGCGGAAATAAAAACGCGAACAACGAACGAAGCCAGCCGGTATTCCTGCCGACGAGAAACGATTGAACCTGGTAGTTGGTCAGCGATACGTCCAAATCTTCGACGCGGCCGATCAGGGTGCCGTCCTGAACATTGACGACCTGTTTGTCCTGCAGTTCACTGAATTTCATAGTTATCACCTGTTTTCAGTGTATGCCGCCGGCGGATTTTTGTGCAAACGATCGAATCGACTCTAAAAAAATCGAAAAGGGTCAGAAATTCTTTTTCAGACATTGCAGCGCGCTTTTTTCCAGGCGCGACACCTGGGCCTGGGAAATTCCCAGTTCAGAGGCGATTTCTGTCTGCGTCTGGCCTTGATAGTAGCGCTTGTTGATAATCTGGGCTTCCTTATCGCTCAAATGCTTCATGCTTTCCTTCAGTGCGATCAGACTGGAAAGCTTGCCGATCTCATCGTGATCATCCTTGATCTGATCCAGCAGGTACAACGTGTCGCCGTCGTCGTTGTAGATCGGCTCAAAGATGCTGACGACGCTCTGCAGCGATTCCAGACTTTCGGCGATCTCTTTTTCCTTGACGCCCATGATCTCCGCCAGTTCCGCCAGCGAAGGCTCACGCTGATTCGCATGGATGAACGCTTCTTTTTCCTTCAATACCTTGTATGCCAGATCCTTCAGATGCCGCGAGACCCGGATCATCTGGTTGTCCCGCAGATAACGCTTGATCTCGCCGATGATCATCGGGACGGCGTAGGTTGAAAAGCGGACTTCATGGGAAAGATCGAAATTATCAATCGCCTTGATCAGTCCGATGCAGCCGATCTGAAACAAATCGTCCATGTTTTCCGTGCGGTGCGCAAAGCGCTGGACGATCGACAGAACAAGCTTGAGATTGCCGTTGATCAGCTTCTCCTTGGCTGACAAATCGCCGTTTTGCAGCTGAACGAACAGCTCCGTCATCTGCTGACTCTTTAAAACCGGCAGCGTCGCCGTGTTGACGCCGCAGATCTCTACTTTATATTTACCCATTGACCCGGACCCTCCTGATGTGCGTAATGGAAGTTTTCCCGGCCCGCAGAGGAATATTCCCGCATTCCTCTGGCACTCTTTGGAAGAAAAGGGATGGTCATCCGGTCTGAAATTCGGTACAATAGATTCCAGAATGAGATCAGGAGGGACATCATGGGTTTTACAATCAGACAGGCGCAGCCGGAAGACTGCGCGACGATCGGCCGGTTCATCCGGCTGATTGCGGAATATGAAAAAATGAGCGATGAGGTCGTCTGGGACGACGCCACCCTTTACGACCAGCTGTTCGTCGAACGCCGGGCGGAAGTACTGTTAGGTGAGGAGGACGGTCAGGTCGTTGGCTTTGCATTGTATTTCCACAACTTCTCAACGTTTGTCGGCCGGAAAGGATTGTATCTGGAAGATTTGTACGTCCTGCAGGAAAAACGCGGCCGCGGCTACGGCAAAGCGTTCTTCAAACGGCTGGCGGAAATCGCCGTCGAGCGCCGCTGTGGCCGGATGGAATGGGTATGCCTCAACTGGAACGCTCCGTCGATCGCCTTTTATCAAAATCTGGGCGCAGAAGGCCTGACGGAATGGACGACCTGGCGGCTAAGCGAAGACAAGATCCGTCAGCTGGCTGGATTGTAAGCTGCGAAGTTTCATGATTTAAAATCATGGAGCATTATGAAAGCGGCCTGGCTGCCGGAAACATAGAAAAAAGAACAGAACTTTGATTTCAGAGTTCCGTTCTTTTTTTGATTTCCGGTTCAAGGTCGAAGCTGCGGCAAAGCTCGCCGCAGCCGGACTTCTTAGCGGCTAAGATCGATCCGCTCGACCTGCAGCTTCTGATCCTTAATTGTCAATATCATCATCGTCAGCTCCAGATTAAACCGCTTTCGCCCGCAGCTGCCGGGATTCAGCCAGCGCACCGTTTTAAGCTGCTCGTCGCAAAACTGGTGGGAATGACCGAAAATTTTCAGATCAGCCCGCACGCAATCCAGCGAACGTCGGCTGTGCGCCATCGCAATATGCAGCCCTCCGCAGTCAAACTCGTCGATAGTAGGCAGCCGTTCAAAAAAAGGATCTTCGTCATTGTTGCCCTGCACGCCGCGCAGCGGTTTCAGCGCGTTCAGCGCTTCCCAGATTTCCGGTTCGCAGAAATCGCCCGCATGCCAGATTGCATCGCAAGTTTTTAACAGTTCGATTACCTGCGGACGCAGGACGTTGTGCGTATCCGAGATCAAACCTATCCGCATTGCCGCTCATCCTCCCTCGTGTCCCTTATTATACGCCAAACCCCAAAAAAACCGCAGCGAATCCGGCCTTATTTGCGGATTTCTGCGGTTTTTTACCATTTATTCGACGGCGGTTTCCTTCGCCTTGTTCGCCTTGATGACCTTCAGGCGGGAGAATTCCTCACGGTCTTTTTCTTCCAGCGATTCTGTGATGAATTTCACGGTCGCTTCCAGATTCGGAATACTGATATTCTTCAGCGCGTTGGCCCGCTTCTGCGTCTTGCGGATCGCATTAGCCAGCCGGTACACGCTGTTGTCGACCTCCGCCAGGATGATCGTCAGCTCCTTGACGCGGTGAAACTGCAGGTACGCTTCATCGACACGGGAGTTCGTGCCTTCAAAGCCATACTCCATTTTCGTTTCCGACGGTTCGATGCTGACGGACGGCACCTCAACGCCCATGACTGAGCGGTAGGTGACATGCACGCCGGTTTCGACATGCACGCTGGCGGCGATATCGGAGATAATGCCGGTTGAGACGTTGGCCTGCTGCAGAAGATAATACGCCGTCGCATAGCTCTGGGTAATCTCGTCACGCAGCATTTTAACTTTATCGACTAACTGCATCATTTCGCGGATCAGCACGTTCCGTTTGCGGTCCAGCAGATCATAGCCCATCCGGGCCAGCGCCAGCGACTTTTTGGACGCGATCAGGTTGCCCTTGGTCGGGAATACCTTGTTTTCCATAAGCCTACTCCTGACCGCTTAGATTCAGCATCCGCGCGGCCCGCTTCGGATCGTAATTTCCCTTGATGACTTCCGGATCCAGACGATCCAGCGCTTCGATCGGCAGCGTGGACAACAGCGCCCAGCCCAGATCCAGCGTTTCGTTGATCGAACGCTTGGAATCAAAGCCCTGACCGACGAAGACCTTCTCAAACAGCCGGCCGAACGCCATGTATTTCTTATCCATATCCGACAGCTCATCCTCGCCGATAACCGAAGCCAGCGAGCGCGCGTCCTGCACCTTGGCATAGCAGGCGAACAGCTGGTTGGACACGTCGGCATGATCCTTGCGGGTATAGCCTTCGCCGATGCCGTCTTTCATCAGACGGGACAAGGAAGCCAACACGCCGATCGGCGGATAAATCCCGGTCTGATGCAGCGAGCGGTCCAGTACGATCTGGCCCTCGGTGATATAGCCCGTTAAGTCCGGAATCGGATGGGTGATGTCGTCGTTGGGCATCGTCAGGATCGGAATCTGCGTGACCGAGCCTTCCACGCCCTCGACAATCCCCGCTCTTTCATACAGCGAAGCCAGATCGGAGTACAGATATCCCGGATATCCCTTACGGCCCGGAATCTCACCCTTGGAACTGGACACTTCACGCAGCGCCTCGCAATATGAGGTCATATCCGTTAAGATGACCAGAATGTGCATGTTCTTTTCAAACGCCAGATACTCCGCGGCCGTCAAAGCACAGCGCGGGGTCAGCGTCCGTTCGATAATCGGATCGTTGGACAGATTGATGAACATGACAACCTTTTCCATGACGCCGGTTTCCTCAAAGCTGCGCTTGAAGTAATCGGCGACGTCGTTCTTGACGCCCATCGCGCCGAACACGATGCCGAAGTTCTTCCCATCACCCTCGGCCAGCTGCGCCTGCCGGACGATCTGAACGGCCAGCTTGTCATGCGGCATACCGGAGCCGGAGAAAATCGGCAGCTTCTGCCCGCGGATCAGCGTGTTTAAACCGTCAATCGCAGAAATTCCGGTGTTGATATAATTGCGCGGATATTTCCGGGCAACGGGATTGAGCGGCTGACCGTTGATATCCAGACGCTTCTCCGCGTACACCTCGCCCAAACCGTCGATCGGCTCGCCCGCGCCGTTGAAGATCCGGCCCAGAATTTCCTGGGACACCGCCAGCTCCATCGGATGACCTAACAGCCGGGTCTTGTTGTTAATTTTGGATAATCCGGTCGTGCCTTCAAACACCTGAATGATCGCGCGCCGGCCTTCGATCTGGACGACACGGCCGCTGCGCACGGAGCCGTCGGTCAGCTCGATTTCAACCATTTCTTCATTGCTGACGTCCTCGACGTTGTCCAGGGCAACAAGAGAACCGTTGATTTCATTCAAACCCATTAATTGAACGCTCATCTGTTTTCTCCTCCTATTCCACCTGGGCCAGAGCCTGATCGATCATCTCAAAATAACCGTCCAGAAGCTCCAGCTGATCATTCGGTACGTCGTATTTGATCTTGACGACCTTGTCGATAATTCCGGTCTTGGCAATCAGCGATACCGGAATCCGCCTGGCCACCAGCTTTTTGGCCTGAGCATTGAGATACGAGATAATCTTCAGCATCTTGAACTGCTTCTCAAACGGCACGTAGGTATCGGCTGGATGGTAAGCGTTCTGCTGCAGATAGCCGACGCGGATCACTTTGGCGATTTCCATCGTCAGCTTCTGATCTTCCGGCAGCACGTCGGAGCCGATCAGCTTGACGATTTCCATCAGCTGATTCTCTTCATGCAGGATCGCCTGAATTTCCTGACGCAGCGCGTTGAATTCATGGTCGACGTTCTTGTCGTACCAGCGTGCCAGATCGTCCAGATATTCGGAATAGCTGTCGTTCCAGTTGATCGCCGGATAGTGACGGGCATACGCCAGCGACTTATCCAGCGCCCAGAAACAGCGCACAAACCGCTTGGTATTCTGGGTGACCGGCTCGGAGAAGTCCGCGCCCTGCGGCGAGACCGCGCCGATAATCGTGACGGAACCCTCGGCTCCGTTTAAGGTTTCGATATAGCCCGCACGTTCATAGAACTGCGAGATCCGCGACGGCAGATACGCCGGGAAGCCTTCTTCCGCCGGCATTTCTTCCAGACGTCCGGAAATTTCACGCAGCGCTTCCGCCCACCGGCTGGTGGAGTCGGCCATGATCGCGACGTGATAGCCCATATCGCGGTAATATTCCGCCAGCGTGATGCCGGTGTAAATGCTCGCTTCACGCGCCGCGACCGGCATGTTGGACGTATTGGCGATCAAGACTGTCCGCGCCAGCAGCGGCTTGTTGCTTTTCGGGTCGATCAGGTCCGTGAATTCCTCCAGAACCTGAGTCATTTCGTTACCGCGCTCGCCGCAGCCGACATACACGATGATGTCGGCGTCGCACCATTTCGCCAGCTGATGCTGGGTCATCGTCTTGCCCGAGCCAAACCCGCCCGGAATGGCGGCTGCGCCGCCCTTGGCGATCGGAAACAGCGTGTCGATGACGCGCTGGCCGGTGATCAGCGGACGGGTGATCGGCTTGCGATAGCCGACCGGCCGCGGATTGCGGATCGGCCATTTCTGAGTGAGCGTCAACGCATGTTCTTCGCCCTGATCGTCACGGATCCGCACGATCTCGTCGTTGATATGAAATTGACCGTTTTCAGCGACGAAAATGACCTCGCCTTCCGGAAGCATCGGACTGAGCATGCAGCGATGCTCAATCAGCTCGGTTTCCGGGCAGGTCGCGTAGATCTGTCCCGGACGCAAACGGTCGTGCAGCTTGACCTGCATCGTCACGTCCCACAGTTTTTCTTCATCCAGCGGGGAAACCGTCGTTCCGGCGGCAATGAACGCGCCTTCGGTTTCCATCAGCTCTTTTAACGGACGTTCGATGCCGTCGAAGATATTTTTCAGAATTCCCGGCCCCAGCGTCGCAGACAACAGAGATCCGGAAGGCCGAACCGGTTCGCCCGGTTTCAGACCCGTGGTGGATTCGTACACCTGAATCGTCGTGTACTGTTCATCAATGCCGATGACTTCCCCCATCATTTCCTTATTGCCGACAAAGACCATCTCCTGCATGGAAAAGTCTTTGGAATCCTTGACGGTGACAACCGGTCCGTTGATTGAATAGATCAAATTGTTATTCAATGTCTTCACCTCGGTTTTCGTCGTATTACAATGTGAATCCGGAATTGTTCTGGAACCACTCTTTCTGATTTCTTAATGCGTTGTCCAGCGTTTCGTCGATCTCAAAGCCCTCTGACGGACACATAAAGCGCCATCCGCCAAATTCCAGATACGCTGTTTCCACCGGCTGGGAAAAGCCCTTGCGCTTTAAGATTTCGCGCATCAGCGCTTCGTCCTGTTCGCGCACGATGAACGTTCCGGCCTTGCCGGCGATCTTCGCGTGCTTATCCAGCTTCTTTTCGAGTAAATCCGCGTAAGCGGAGGAAGCCACGAACGCTTTCAGCGCGTCAGCCACGTGGTCAAACAGTTCCGCGGCCATCGCCTGGCGCTGCGCCAGCAGATCCCGCTTGATTTTCAGCTTGGCTTGGGAGGTCTTCGTGGCTTGCAGCAGCTCCAGCTCGCTGATTTCTTTTTCTTCGTAGTGCCCGGTTTCCTTATGCAGCGATTCCGTGAAGAAATGAATCTCCTCGTCCTGCAGCTGCTGCACCTCAGAATGAATCTGATCGGTAACCAAGCCGGCCTGATCCTGAATGTCCTCCAGGATGGCCGTGAGCGCTTCTGTCTTCTCTGCCATTGTTTTCACCTCACAATTTGATGCCGATCGCTTCGCTGATGTAGCGGTCGATCGTTTCTCCGATTTTGGCTGACCCGTGACGATCTGGAATTTCGACCAGCAGCGGCTTGGACAGCCGCAGCTTGTAATCGGATACCACGTCCGGGCAGGTGTTGACGATTTTCGTCGTCATTAACACGATCGCGATCTCCGGGTCCTCGATCGCTTTGTTCAAAGCGGCCAGCACCTCGTCCCGTTCGTGGACCACGACGCCTTCGACCCCGGCTAAGCGCATGCCCATCTGGGTATCAATATTGTCACTGATCAAATAAAGTTTCATGACGATCCCCGATCTTACAGCTTATTGATGATCAGGATGGAAATCAGCAGACCGTAGATCGCAACACCTTCGCCCAACGCGACGAAGATGATCGCCTTACCAAAGTTTTCCGAATTCTCCGAGATCGCTCCGATCGCTGCCGGAGCCGCGGAAGCCACCGCCCAGCCGGCGCCGATTGCCGAACAGCCCGTCGCCAGCGCCGCCGCGATAAAACCCATCCCCTGAGCTAAAGTGCCGGTGATGGAATTGGCGGCCGCCGTACCTTCCGCCAGCGCATGGACGCCGCCGAACTGGAACAGGACAGCTAAGACGAAGACGCCGCCGAAGACGCAGATCTGCGCGATCAGCTTGGTTTTCAGGTTTTCAGCGGAAGCGCCCTTTTTGTAGATGAAGAACAGCGGAGCGATCACCAGGATCACGGCGATCAAAGGCAGCAGCATTTCAAGTAATGTTAACATGGTTTATTTTCCTCCTTATGCATTTTCCGATGAGATCATCGTAAATTTCTTCCCGTTGCCGACAAAGTAACGGCTGAACATTTCATAATATTCCAGACGCAATGTCTGAATGCCGACGATCAGACCTTCTAAGCCCATGACAAACAAGTTGCCCAGCACGAAGACGACCGGTCCGGCGTTGCCGGTCATTTTGACCAGCGTCATGACGACGAGCATCATGCCGGCATGGCTCAGAACGAAACCGCCGACACGCAGGTAAGACAGGGAATTGGTGACGAAGCTCAGAATGATTTCCAGCACTTCAAACACTTCTTCCAGCGCAAAGTTGCCCCAGCCCTGATGCGGCGTCAGCCCCTCGCCCTTCATTAAGCCGTTTAACGGTTCCTTCATGAAGAACAGGACGACCGGCACGCCGATGAACAGGACCATGAGCGGCTTGCTTCCCGGATTAAACGGCAGCATATCCGGCATGAACATGCCGATCAAAAACAGAATGATATAGCCGTAGAAAATAAATCCGGCCACGCCGTTCTGCGAGAACAGCGCTTCCGCCATCTCTTTGCGCTTGATATTCAGATAGATATTGATGATCATCGTCATCAGGATCAGCACTGCGCCGATCGCGACCGCGCCGATCAATAACGGCATCGTCGCGCTGGCGTCCATGACCTCAAACAGCTTCTCGCGAACGCCGAACAGGCTCTGATGCACTGGATTGAGCAGTGTTTCCACACCGAAGACTGATCCGAACAGGAAGCCGAAGATCATCGACGTCAATCCCGCCCGGCCGACGATGCCGGCCAGCCGGTTATGCTTGATTTTTTCCAGCAGCAGACCGCCGATCAGAAGCAGCGCGCCCTGACCGAGATCGCCGAACATGATGCCGAACAACAGGCAGAACGTGACGGCCACAAACGGCGTCGGATCCAGGTCGTGATAATTCGGCAGACCATACATCTCGACAAACATCTCAAACGGACGGAACAGCCAGGCATTGTGCAGCATCGTCGGCGGCACCAGCTGCGGCGCCGTTTCCGGTTCAGCCAGATCGACGCGGACATTCAGCCCGTCAAACAGCCGGACAAACTGATCCGCTGATTTTTCCGGCACAAAGCCAGCCAGCTGATAGTCGTCCTGCACCTGCACGACATAGCGGTACAGCTTGCGGATTTCACTGGTATAAGCGCAATAGGAATAAACCTCCGTCAGCTTTTCCTTATACTGTTCCAGGATTTTCTTTCCGTCGATGCGCGGGATCGGAATTTCCTCGATGAACAGGCTTTCCATACATTTTCTGACTTCTTTAACGAAGGTGTTGGACGTCGCATACAGGATCCAGACGTACTGGCCGCTTTTATGCAGCTCCTCAACGACGAAGTTCTTCTTTTCGATCAGACTCAGCTTCTTGAAGCTTTCAGCCGGCAGGCGGCCCATTCCGAACGAAATATACTGGCACTCATGCATCGCCTCAAATCCATAGCTCCGCACTTTTTCCAAAGCGATTTCATCATTGTCCGTCAAGGTCATCAGCTCGTGCGTATCCGCGATCAGCGCGAACTGCTCGTTGACTTCCTTGATAAACGCTTCGATTTCCGCTTCTTCATAGCTGCGGCTGACCGGTCCGGCTTTCATTTCGAAACCGACGCTATGGCCAATATTTTTCAGCTGGTTCAGGTATTCGTTGTAGACGTTTTCGTCCTGCAGCGCCTTGCCGCCGTTTTCATCGTTGATCAGATGCGCGGCCGGTTCCGGATGGAACTGAGCGCAGGACACGCAGCGTTTCAGCACGTCCTGAAACTGATCGGCTCCGGCATGCACCGTCGCCAGCTTCATTTTTACGATTGACATAAGCTCCCCCTTTCTTCTTAATAAATCAACAGCCGGTTAATCTTATCAGCCGGGATTCCGTAGCGGACACCCTCGATAATATCAACGACGTTTTGAATTTCCGTTTCCGACAATACCAGATACGCGATCAGCACGATGTCCGGATTGGTCGAAAACATCATGTGCCGCTTGTTCAGGTTATAATTGATCGACTGCGCGTGATATTCAATGTACGCGAAGTTGGAGGAATCCAGATAGTTGTGATAGGCGGAACGGGCCAGCCGTTCCATGAATTCCTCAGCGTTGCAGTGATCGATCATATCCTCCAATTCCCGCTTCGGTATCCGCAGGTAAACCGGATTGATGACTTTTTTGATCTGCGCGGGCGTCGCGTTGAAATACCGTTTGGAACGATAAATCCGCGTGATGTTGTCCAATTCGATCTGGGTCAGGAAAATCTCCCGGATCTCCTTTTTCACCTTGCCGCTGAACTCCTGATCGACGATCTTCATGACCTGATCATAGAAATACTTCTGCAGGACGCTTTCGCAGGCCGTATAATCAAACTCCTCCATGTCCGTCACGGAGAATGGACGGATCAGATCGGCATACGGCGTTTTATCCAGCACTTCCAGCAGCGCATTGAAATCACGCACCTGAGCCAGCGCCCGGATATCGAACGACGTACTCTTTTCGATATACAGCGGCAGCTCGCCGATCATCTTGTAGTTGTCCTCATCATTAAAGGCGCGGATGCAGGCCATGATCTGCTCAACCTCGCTCATCATGATGCCGTAGCGATAAAACTTATCCCCACTGGTACTGGCATACCGTAAAAGCCGGGACAGCCGGGTTCCCAGATCGCGCCGGATCAGCATTTCCAGCTGACCGCGGTGCAGCCCGGTTTCACTGTATCCTTCCAGCGCTTCCCGAAACAGCGTTTCGTTTTTAAGATAAGAAGCGATTTCCGGAATTGATTTCTTCTGCAGCAGCTGCTGGTAATCCGAAGCCGTCAGCCGTTTTCCAAACATCGCCTTGGCTTTGGTCGCCATTGCTGCATTCGATGCGGTTCCCATGGCACCCCTCCTTTTTAACTAGGTCGTATGCTGGACGTTCAAATTTCCAGGCAACGGCGAACCAGTTCTTTCTGCCATTCCTCTTTTTTCTCCAGATAATGAGCCTGAAGCCGCTTCAGCTCCTGCTCATATTCCTTCAAATTCTCGGATTCCACCTGGCTGATCTGATAATCCAGCTCGGCTTTTTTGGCGTCGACCCGCTGATGAACTTCTTTCCACGCGTCTTCGCTGATCTGCTTTTCCGTATCGGCAATTTTCCGCTTCAGCTCAAATTTCATCCGATGCGCTTCTTCTACCGCTTTTCGCGTCTTCTGATCCGCTTGAATCAGATCCAGGATCTCAGATTCCATAGCACGACCTCCCTCCTTGTTTAAAGCACGCCACTTAGTATATTCCTTTCAAAATCAATTTTCAATCATGGAAAAAATGAAACCTTTAATTTTACTGCATTGACTAAAAATCGTACCAATGTTGCGAATGATATCCTTAAAAATTTGGAATGAAATATGACAATTTTGTGAAATTAGTTTCATCTTTCGTGCAGGATTTGATATAATAGCCCCCGAGGTAGCGTATGAAAAAAAATCTTAAATCTTTATTGAGCTTCACTTTGGCGGCGTTGATTTTCAGCGCCGGGTGCGCCTTTTTTTCTGACAATCCGTTATTGATGTTTATCGACGTTCTGTCGATCCTCAGTCTGGTTCTGCTTGTTGGGGGACTGGTTGAGTTTTTGATCCACGGCGGTTATTTTGATTTTATGACCTATTCGTTTTCTTCGGCGAAGAACTTGTTGACGCGGCATCCTGAGGCGCAATCGCAGCGGTATTTCGATTACGCACAGAAACAGAAAGCGCTGCGAAAAGACAGCGGACACTTTGTATTAAAGCTTGCCGTTTTGCTTCTGACGTTGAGTATTCTATTAACAATCTTTTATGAAATATTCTGATCAAAACAGAATCGGATCATCATCATTTCGAACGCCTTTGAACTTTTTTGCTGCTATTAAATGAAAAAAGAGCGTATTAGTGATAAACACGTTAAAGAGCCTTGATTGCGTTTTCTTTTCGTAAAATGCAGTCCGAAATTGGCACAGGCTAAGCCATGATCCTCAGGCCGCTCAGTGGCTGCCTGAAAAAAGAAGAAATATTATAGTTTTCTCCTTAAGGTTCTTATTCGGTTTCGGGCAGACATAGAATATCCATACAAAGAAGCAGGCAGGACAAAGCATGAAATGAAGGTTTATCCTGCCTGACCTTTTTTCTTTGCCCAATTTCGAGTAAAAACCCTCCTTAACAGTTTTTATCCATATTCTTTTTTCTTGCTTACCGGTGAACAATAACACTTTTTTTGCATTTTTTTCATTTAAGGCTCGATTTTTTGAAAAGAATTTTGTATAATAGAAAAGCACCCGGAGAAATACCCAAGTGGCCGAAGGGACCAGTTTCGAAAACTGGCAGAGGTGAAAGCCTGCGGGGGTTCGACTCCCTCTTTCTCCGCCATATGCAGCTAAAGCTCTCTATTGAGAGCTTTTTTGTATTTTCCAAACGCGAATCCCCGCAGGCGTCAACACAATCCTAAACCCTGCGCAGCTGGTTAAGACGGAAACCAGTCCCTGCCAGCTTTTCTTTACCATTTTCCGAGCTTACCGCATGTTTTAATTCGTTGTATTTTATGCTTTTTTCCATCTCTATCTTATAAGCCAAATATCAAACCCAGTCTAGGTCTACAGGCTAATTTCTTTCATTTCCCTCTTATTTTATCGCATTTATATGAGTAATTTTCACTTTTCTCTTTCCTTTTTTGAAGTGGAACTTAACTTATCGGTTGACCCTTTAAAACTATTATACTTCGGCGTGATTTCGATCAGCATCGGCGTATGATCCGGACACGCTTCCGCTTCCAATAGCTTCTATCCTAATTTTCTTTCGATCAACATTCTCAGTTCCTTTCCGATGTTCAACCTCAATTTACTATAGATCCCATTCTTCGCTATTCTAGCACGATAATAATATGATATTGGCCTCGTCATGTCGTGTATGATAAACAGTTTGTCATTCATTTGAAAAATACCTCCTTCATTTTATCGTTGACTGTCAGACCTTTTCACTGTATCGGAGGGCATTTGTTTTTTAACCCTTCATGCCATGGCATCACGCACATAGCTCGTGGTATCCGCTTCGCAAAAAAGAGGCTGTAACGCAAAAGGCAAAAGCGTTCCAGCCTCTTTAGCCAGCTGATCTTTGTTTCAGACGTGCCAGAATTAACTCAAAGATTAATGCAGTCAGAAAGACACTGAATAAAGAGAATCCCAATCCACTGTAATTGCCGACTCTCGAATAACCATTGATGACAGAGCCAATCGTCCCCGCAACTCCGACCGCCGGTCCAACAACCACAGCAACTGCAAAGTTAATTTCACTGCGCATCGCAATCCAGGAAATCATTCGCGTTAAAGCGCTGGGAATCACCGCGCCACTGATAACTTGCAAAGACGTACAGCCAGTAGAACGCAGCGCTTCGATTGTACCGGAGTCAACTTCTTCAAAAGATTCGCTATAACTTTTAACAAAGAAAGCCCAGCTGTGGAAAACCATGCCGACAATCGCTGTTGTAGATGTCAGACCATAACCAGAAATAAACAATAACACCCAAATGATGGTCGGAACCGCCCGGACAAAGCTAGCCAGCGCTTTAATGATATTAGAAAGCCAGGGCCAGGATAAATTGCGCGCAGCTATCAATCCAAAAGGCAGGCCGATTAAAGCACCCAGAACAGTCGTAATAAATCCAAGAATAATCGTATTGATAAGCAATGACAGGATCGACAGCTGATCTGCCAACGCAATCTTATCGAAGCGGAAAAATTCTGTCGCAATTTTCATTGCGGCCGCCGGAGAAAATTGATCCCATTTATAGTTAGCAACAAAACCGAGAAAGAATATCAAAGCAAACAGAAACATAATTCCTACAGTCAAAATCAGCCAAGAAGACATATCTTTCTGATTCAGCCGATAACGTCCGCTCCGCGTTTTTATCAAAGGAACAGCAGGAGCTTGAATATCAGAAACTAAAGCACTCATTGCAAAATCCTCCTACGAATTTGAGTTGAAATTTGATCAAAGACCAAAACTGCGGCAACAACCAAAGCAATTGCGACAAACAGGGATTGAAACTGGCGGAAATGCCGGTAATTGCCAATCAGATATCCAATTCCGCCGCCTGCCAGCATACCGATAATTGTCGACGATCGAATATTGTTTTCTGCAGCATATAAACTCCAGGAAATCAAGGCTGGCATCGTTTCCGGGATCACGGCGCTGATAACGATCTGCCAATAGGAAGCTCCGGTTGCCTCCAACGCCTCAATGCATTCCATATTCGTCTCGTCCATGGCATCCGCATATACTCTGGCCAGGAAACCAAAAGAGATAATACTCATAACCAGATAGGCAAGAAATTCACCGTACCAGAAACACATCAGCAAAACGATCGCCCATACGCCTTCAGGAATATTACGAGTTAAGGAAGCCAGCATTCTGACAATCAGCGCGATACTTTTGTTTTTTGACGTCCGCGCTGAAATTGCTAGCGCGGCGAAGAAAGCCAGAATCATCCCTGTCGCCGCCGCGGCCAACGAAATCAAAATCGTCACACCCATTTCCTGAATCATCCGCCCCATTTCACTAAAATCTGGCGGAAGGTAGAGCTGGATAAAACGGCCTATTGCAGCTGGAAAGTGGGTGATCATCAAAACCCAGTCGAATTGAATACGCTGTGACCCCACCAGGGTCAGAAAAAAACCAATAACAAGGAAAAACACGGTACGCATCCGTTTCTCCCGAAAATAACTCATGCCTGGCCTCCATGGTTTAATAAATCCTCTAGTCCTTTGCCATAAATCTTTTCAATAACCGCGTCGTCCAAATCATGAGGGGAACCGTAGAAAACAACTTCCCCTTGATGCATGCCGATAATCCGATCAGAATAATGCAGCGCAACGTCCACCTGATGCAAATTGACCAGACATGGGATATTCATTGAAGTTGCAATGTCTCGAAGATATTCCATAATTACCTTAGAAGACTGCGGATCCAGCGAAGCGATCGGTTCGTCGCACAAAATCATCTTAGGATGCTGCAAGAGAGCGCGGGCAATCCCGACACGCTGTTTCTGTCCGCCTGAAAGCTTAGAACATTTTTCATACAAACGATCCTGCAATCCAAGCATCTGTAACAGACGCTGAGCCTCCTCAACATCTTCCTTACGATACAACCCGAGCGTACTTTGAAACGCAGAATAATTTCCCAGCCGGCCGTGCATGACGTTTTCAATCACCGATAAACGGTAAACTAAATTGTAATTTTGAAAGATCATCCCAATATTCTTTCGGACCTCCTTCAGCTGTTTTTTATCCGCCGCCGTTACATCTTGTCCTAAAAATAGAATCTGCCCTTCGCTTGCTTCAATCATTCGATTTATGCAGCGAAGCAGGGTTGATTTTCCTGCTCCGCTAGGCCCAATAATAGAAATCAGCTCGCCTTGATGAACATCGAAGCTAACGTCATTCAGTGCCTGAACACGGTTATCATAAACCTTCGACACATGTCTAAGCGATAAAATTTCTGTCATGTGACGTTCCCCTTTCGTAATTACTTCTCGTCCTTATACATTTCAAACAGGAAATCATAGAAATCTGCGGGCTGCTGTACAAAGCGATTCAGTTCCGGATGATCAGTTTCATAGAAGAAGCCTTTTTCGGCGTCAAAGAAGTCTGTTACGCAATTTTCCGGCGTTAGGTTAACAAAGTGATCGATCAAAGCTTTCTGCTGATCCTCAGTAATATAATTCGAATTAACCCACAGCGGACCATTCGGAACGTCCACCGTATCAATAATATACAGCTGATCTTTGTAATCCTCTCCATATTGGCAGCAGAACGCGCCGGCATACACCTTATCGGTCACAATCAGTTGAACGCTGCCCGGATGGTTGCCACCAAACTGGACTTCTGAAAAGAGTCCGCCTTCTTTGTCAGTCTTTTCAAATATTTGACTTTTTTCCGTTACTTTTTTCATACCATCCGGTCCAAACACCATATACAATGAGGTGGTAGGAACTAAACGGCCTGAAGTCGAAGTTGCGCTGACGAAAGAGAAACTTTTACCTAAAAGCTGCTCAAACATTTCGTCACGGTTTTTGCCTTCAAAATCTGCTTTATTTTTAATATCGGTTGCGATATAGGCTTTATAAACGGCATGATCCAGATCCCCTTTGCCGTCGCCGTCGGCATCTTCGCCATAGGTAAACAGCGGAATAACAGCCTCATCCGCCATGTGAGCCGCCGCAAAAGTTGCGCCTGACTCCCAGGCAATTTGAGCAGTGCCTGTTAAAATTGCTTCGGAAACCGCAGAATAGTCGTCACAGACAATGCCTTCGACTTTAACGTCGTCACCTAACGCATTTTGAATTTCTGCTACCAGCATTTCATTAGTTTTGGACAAGCCTGTCGATTGCTCGTTTGGTAAGAATGCAACTGTAATTTTTTCCAGTCCGCCCGCTGAACCTCTGTTTTCGGATGATCCGTTATTTGCAGAACAACCAGCGGTTCCCAGCAGACAAGCGGCCAACAATACCGTGACAAGTTTTTTCATCAATATCCTCCTCGAGTCTTCTTTAGTTCTGATTACGAAGACAGGGCTATTTTATCAAGAAATTACAGAAATAGAATTGAATCACCGTTTATTTTATGTTAATTTTTTTTAGCCTATGTTAATGCCCATTAACAGATTCAGACCGGACTCACTTTTATCATTTTAAGCCATTCGCAGCAGTCAAAAGCAGTTTGCCAATTTCATTGCATTTTTCACTTTTTATATGATCGATCATACTGTTTCTATATGTTACGCCAGCGGTTTCAAGTCTTTTCTATGTATTTTCATATTTTCCGCCGGCTGAACCTTCTCCATCGAAAAAAAGCCGCGTCTGCGACTGATTTGCCATGATTAAGGAAACGCAACATCAAATCCGATTAACTGTTAAAAACTTATTTACTATCTGTATATACAAGCCTCGGTTAACGGCTGCCAAAAAAGGAACAGAGGTACTGTATATCGCCTGCCGGTTATGGAAAGGCAGCCCCCAGGCTCCGCCGGTTTCATTAATCAAAATTACCGCGGCGGCATAATCCCATGTTTTTAAATGAGCGGAAAGATAAACGTCAAGTTCTCCGGCTGCCAGCCGACATAAGCATAAGGAAGCACAGCCCATACTACGATGTCCACGAATATATGACGCTAATTTTTCCAACTGAATCCCACACTTAATTTTTAACAACGATATACTTTTCAAGCTGACATCAACCAGACATTTAGACAACGGCTTATCCTGCGGAAGCTTCGCCATTTTTTCACCGTTTTTCCAAGCGCCTTCGCCGGTAATCCCCAAGTAAAGATCGTCAGCTTCAACGTCGTAAACCAGTCCGAAGACCGGTTTTTCTTCTTCATAATAAGCTATGGAAATTGTATAGTCCCGTTTCCAAGTTATGAAATTGGTCGTCCCGTCGATAGGATCAATAATCCACACCTGCGCACCCGGTTTAAAGGCCACAGATTTTTCTTCCGTCAAAAAGCTTTGATTTTTGAATCGCCTGCGGATCGCAGAAACCAAAAACTTTTCTGTTTGCTTATCGGCATCACTAACTAAATCACTAATATCCTTATTTTTTAAATGAATTTTTAATTCGCTCAGAGAACGACTGCGCAGACGCGCACCTGCTTCACGTATCAAAGACTGCGCAAAAATTAGTTTTTCTTCTGCCGACATAAACGTTCTCCTCTCCAGCTGACCGATCCGATCGGCGGTTCTTTGCCATAACGTCCATGATTATCGCTGCCCGCAGTTTCAATCAAGCCTAACGCCATCGCGATCTCATGCAGCCGCATCATCTGACTGAAAGAATGTGAGCTATGCCCAGTTTCTACGCCGTCCAGACCTAAGTCTTTCCATTTCCAAATTTGTTCGATACAGTTAGAAAGTCCAGGATGCGCTAAAACAGCTAGACCATGATCAGCGTGAATAGCCTTAATCGCTTCCAGCACGGATGGAAAAACAATAGCTCGTTCGCAAATTCCGCCGTTTTTAAATGTTTTTCTATAAAAATCTCCGCTAAGACTTTCTGCAATTCCTTTTTCTATCAGAACATCCATAATGTGCTGCTTATAAATCCAACCACCGTGCCCCAAACGTTTATTTACTTCATTAACTGTAATTGAATATCCGGCTCGCTGAAGCTGATCAATCTGCCACAACGAGCGTTCCTGCTGCTGTATCAGAGTCTTTTGGCAAAGTTTACGCAAATGAACAGCTTCCGGATCAAAATCATAACCCAAAATGTGAATAGATTGCCCTTGTTCACCCTGCGCGCTGATTTCAATCCCCAAAACTACTTCCAAATTTTGACTCAGCTTAGCTGCCTGCAACGCTCCGTCTATACAGTCATGATCTGTTATCGCAATCGCTTCCAGCTTTCGTTGCCTCGCCTGATTTAAAATTTGCTCTAAAGTTTGATCTGAGTCCGAATAATCTGAATGAATGTGATAATCCCAGCTCATTCGTCCATGGCTCCCAATTGCATATTATATTGGCGGTCACAGAGATTTTCCATGAACTCCAGATCATGAAAAATTCCCAGCATCGTCGTTCCTTCCTGTTTCAACTGCTCAATCAGGTCGCGTACCTTGAGTTTGGAATGATGATCCAGAGAGGCCGTCGGTTCATCCAGCAGCAACAGCCGCGGATGCTTTACCATCGCTGAAGCAATATTCAGCCGCAGTTTTTCCCCTCCTGAAAAGGTGTTAGGGTAAGTGTCCCACAAACTTTCGTCCAGTTCAAAATGCCGCAAGATCGCTTCTGATTCCCGGCGTGCTGTTTCTGTGTTTCCCCCCATTTCCAAAATTGCATTTTCAACAATCTGACGGGCTGTCGTGCGCGGCATCAGCTGTAAAAACTGCGAGACATAGCCAATCTCATAGCGCCGCAAATAAAGAATCTGCCGTTCTGTTGCCTGACATAAATCAATCCATCCATATTTTTCGCTGGCATACCAGATTTCTCCGGCCTGAGGCAAATTTGTTCGGTAAATCCCCTTTAAAATCGTCGATTTACCACTTCCGCTTTTTCCGGTAATGCCGATAAATTCTCCCTGATTCAGCGTCAGGTTGACATGCTGGCAAGCATATATCGTCTTACCATTGTTGTAAATCGTAAACTGTTTAGACAGATCACGGATCTGCAGACAAACCTGTTCATTCTGTTCCATACCTATCTCCTTGCCTTGTGGGCGAATCTATTTTTCATTTTCTGTCTACGGGCTTCGATACGAAAACCTCTCTCGGCGGCCTGAACGAAACCGTTATACCCGATAATGCGTTTCGCTGACAATGACTCCATCAACCAATACGTGCGTGATCGCCGGGAAATGGTTTGGCAGTTCTTGAACAATCAACAGATCTGCTTTTTTCCCTGCCTCAATCGATCCAACCTGATCGTCAATGCCAACCGCCTTCGCCGGATTCAGCGTTGCCATCCGCACCATTTCCGGAAGTTGCTGTCCCTGATGCTCCATCATGAAGATTGCATGCAGAATACTGGCAGGATAGTAATCCGAGCACAGAATGTCCGCAATCCCCTCTTTAATTGCCTCGCTGGCCGTAAGATTACCGGCATGCGAGCCGCCTAAAAGAATATTGGGCGCTCCGACCACCGTCAGCATTCCACGACGATGAGCTTCGGCGCAGACTTCCATCGTAATTGGAAATTCTGAAATTGTCGCATGGAAATCCTGAACCACATCCAACTTTTCAATTGTATCATCATCATGAGAAGCAATCGCAATTCCCTTTTCAAACGCTTTGTCGGCAGCCGCCTGAATTTTGTCAAGCGTCAGCGTTTCATGATTCATGCGGCGATGAAGTTCTTCCTCCACTTGCGCTTCACTCAAGCCCTCGTCTGAAATATAGGATAATTTGTAAATTTCCAGATCACGATACTGCCCTTGTCCCGGCGTATGATCCATAAAAGAAAGCAAATGCACATATCCCTTATCAATATAATCCAATACTTCTTCATAAGCATCAATATTATCCAGCTCAAAGCGCAGATGAAAACGATGGTGAATCAGATGCAGCTGACTATGGCTGCGATCGATCAGTTCCATCAGCCGACGGACGTTCTCTGGACGGCGCATCGCCTTTTTCCCCGTGTTTTTTAACAGCGAAACAGAATGAAACATCGTCGTAATGCCATGTGCCATCAGTTCTTTTTCGTATTCATACAAAGCCAGTTCAAAATCGATCACGCTGGTTACGCGCGGGGCGATCATCTGTTCGACATAATCGGAATGGATATCGACAAAGCCGGGAATCAACCAGCCGCCATAGCCGTTAATCCGTTCGTCAATTTCCCCATCGACAGGCGAACCTTCCGGCTGAATTTTAAGAATCTGCCCTTGGTCAATTACAACCTGACAGCCGTCGAGAATTTTTTCAGGTGATACAACACGGACGTTTGTAATCAGTTTCATTGTTTATCCTCCTAAAGAAGCGAATACACTAGCTGCTGCGTATATGGATGCTGCGGGTCCTCCATAATTTGATCCGTCAGCCCCTGTTCGATAATCTGACCTTCCAGCATTACAATCGTACGGTCTGCCAGCATCCGAATTACAGCCAAATCATGCGAAACGACAATCATCGAAACACCGCTTTCCCGTTGAATTTGTTTTATCAGGTCCAGAACATTTGCCTGAACGGAAAGATCCAACCCGGTCGTTACTTCATCCAGCAGCAGCACCGGAGGATTATTCGACAACGCCTTTGCGATCTGAACGCGCTGCTGCATGCCGCCAGAAAAAGTCTTCGGCTCATCCTTGCGGCGATGAGCGGGAATGTTGACTCGATCCAACAACGCAACGCCACGGCTTTCCATCCTATTTACGTTACGGCATCCAGCCGCAATCAGTTTTTCCGCGATGTTGCCGATCGAAGAAAAGTTCATCTTAAGGCCAAGATACGGATTCTGATAAACCATTCCCAGCACCGTATTGCGGATAAACCGCTGTTGTTGAGGCGACTCGGCAAAAAGATTAGCACGGCCGTTTTTATAGGTTCGAATCGTGGCGGTTCCTCCGCTGACCTCCTGATCAAAATACAGACAACGCATCATCGTCGACTTTCCACTGCCCGATTCTCCGACTACTCCGAGGATTTCCCCATCATACAAATCAAAATTCAAATCCCGGCAGGCGTAAACCGTACCGCAATACGGACAGTAATTGCCGACTAATTCATCGGTTTTCCCGTTCTGACAATGCGCGCAGCCTGTACCAAATTGCTTGTTGAGATGGCGTACGCTCATTAATGGTGTTTCGATCTTTTCCATTAGTTTTCCTCCCCGCGGTTGCGGCGCGCCAAGCAGTAGCTCGTATCGTTGCATTGATACCGAACCGTTCCATCCTCTTCCAGAATTTCATCCAAATACACATGCTCAGCGCCGCACAAGCTACATTTTTTCCCGGCAAAGCTTTCCGGCTCAAACGGCACGTCTTCAAAATCAAGGGAGACAACCGAAGTGTACGGAGGGACAGCGTATATTTTTTTCTCACGCCCGGCTCCTAAAAGAATTAAAGCATCGCTATGATCCATTTTCGGATTATCAAATTTCGGAATCGGCGAAGGCGCCATGACATAGCGGCCTGCTGTGCGAACCGGATGATCTGCCCCGGTTGCCATTTGTCCATATTTCATAATCTGTTCAAAAAGCATCAACCATGCTCCGCTGTATTCAGCTTCGGCATGCAATTTTTTCGTCAACCTTTCACTCGGTTCCACATGCCGCAATGGCTCAGGCGTCGGAACCTGAAGCACTAAGATCTGTCCGGCACTTAACGGCACCTCTGGAATCCGGTGGCGCGACTGAATCAGCGTTGCCTGTTCCGTATCCTGAGTAACCTGAACGTCAGTGGTGGAGGTGATCAAATTTTTAATTGAAATAGCGTTCACGCTTTCATCACTGCCCTGATCGATCACTTTCAGATGATCCTCCGGCAGAATACACGACAACGTAAGCTGTAAGCCGCCGGTTCCCCAGCCGCGGGCGATCGGCATTTCACGAGAAGCAAAAGGAACCTGATATCCCGGAATCGCAACTGCTTTTAATGTTGCTCTGCGAATCTCACGTTTGCTGCCTTCGTCAAAAAAGGCAAAATTGATATGCTCGTTCATGCTTGTTCCTCCCTGACTTTCCGGGCGCTGTTTAATTTAGCCTGGAATGTAACGTAATGCGGCAATTTTAAATGAGAAATAAAACCGGTGGCCTCAATGCTGTCGACATGATATAGAACGAATTCTTCATCCGAAGTCGCAAAATTGCTCTCCGGATGCATTAAGCATTGATCCAGAATGCTCATCGCGATCGCCTTGGTTTCGTTCTGACCGATGGCAATGCCATATCCAATTTCAAAACCGATCTGCTTTCTGCCATCCTCATCCTGACGCGTAACCGGAATTAAGCTTTCCACTTCCGTCGCTTTAATTTCACCGATCACATATTCGTTTTCTTCATCTTCGGCATTCGCAGGGTCCGCAATCGTTACCGGCAGCCGGCCAACCCGCAGTTCGCACACTGTCGGATGCGCCACACCATATCCGCGCAGTGATGCATAGCCTAAAGCCGTCACCGCTTGCGTCATTCCTCGAGTTAAAATCTGCAGCCGCATCGAACGGGGACACGGGAAGGTCAGCGTTTCCTTAGTCGCATCTTGGGGTTGGGTATCGTCCTGTTTCACGGGTGCGATTAAACCTTGGGAGCGCAGATAATCCGTCACTTTCGGCATCCGCATTGTTTCTGGCGCAGGAGCCGTTTCCTCGTCTTCCGCTTTGAACTGCCGAAGAATTTTTTGAATCTGTTCATCGGATTCGTCCATCAGCTCGAAGTCCAAAAGTCGGTGAGTATAATCGTAAGAGGTTCCCAAAATTTGTCCGCCTGGAATATCTTTAAACGCAGCTGAAATCCGACGTTCAATCTGCATATCCGAGCTTTCAACCGTCGTTGAATAGTAACGGCGCGGTAATGTAGATCGATAAGCTCGCAAAAGAAATACGGCTTCCTCCATCGAGCCTTCCGCCTGCTTGATGGCCAGAGCAGCCAAAGAAGGACAATAGATCGAGCCTTCGCTCATCACCTGATCGATCAGCAGGCGCATCGAATTCTCTATCGTCTTAACCTTGGCGGCCGTTCCTGAGAGCAAACGTTCCTGCTTCAATCGGAGAATACTTTGTTCAATGGCAATTTTTCCGCCCTTCACCGCTACATAAGCCATGTTTCTGCCTCCTTGTTTATTTGAGTTGTTCGTGGTAAACAAAGAATTTGCCCTGCCGAATCAACAAATATCAAATCCACGCCCAACGGAAATTCAGCATTTTTTTCCGTCCGTGCCTCGATCCAGTCAGCCTGAATTTCAATCTGACATCGAGCTGAATTCTCGATTCCCGGCCCTTTCATCACCAATTCGCCGTCACCCTTCAATGCGTCGCATTCCACGATCAACGTCGCGCCTAACTGCGGATCTTCCAGCGTCCCGCCGCCGACCTGTTCAATCACCGACGGCAGCGCTGTGTTCACTGATTTTGTCATCAACACATAGGCGGCTTTTTCCATTGACTGGATTGGACAATAGGTCAGCTGACTGATTTTTCTTTCAAATGCCTCGTCCGCGCTGAAAGCGCAGAAAGACGTATCCGCATCCAGCAAAAGCTGAATTAAACACTGCATGGCGGGTAAGCATCCCAAATCCAGACGGATTACCGCAGATTCTTCACTCAGTGACTGAATCGTACCTGGTCGTGCCATCGCGTCCAGCACCTTGCGATATACGCGATGAAGACTATAAACCTGATCTTTATTCATTAACTTCTCCTCATTCTGTGTCCATGGTTTCAAAGTTGACACGAGTTTTTAATATCTGCTGATTTTCATGAATTCTTTGCTTTCGCTGCAATTCGCCCTGTTCCCGGATCATTGCCGTCAACATTTCGCAGCATTCCAGCGAAGCGTTGTAGGCTGCGTCAATAACGGCCAAGCAAAAGCTTTTTTCCAGTTGATTTTCCTGCAGAATTCCGATACCTAAAACGCCCTCCACCTCAACTTTGCACTCACTGACAACCATTTCCGTAAAATAGAACAAACTGTTTTGAGCACTTTCCCGCATTTTGACCATAACCAGGGATAGCTGCGGATCCTCAACGACTCGAATTGGATGCTCACTTTCAATTTTCTGCTTTAGCGTAGTCAGAAAATCCAGTGAACAATGAATCAGAATTTGTGTACGTTCTTTTCGTTTCATTCTCCAAATCCTTTCCTCAGATAACATCGACATTATATTCCATTTCGAAAATATCTTTGTAAATCACCAGTTAAAAGTTGTTTAAATTTAAATCAGTAAATTTTAACAAAATTGATGCTGTAAAAATGAAAGCGCTTGGTTTTATATTAAGCATTTTGATTTGTACGAATAATAATCACATGTTCCGCACTCTGTCCCATATGTTTCTTTTTCTTAACATTTTATTCGTTATTCTTCCTTCTGACTGTTAAAGTCAAATTGTAGGTTTACTCTACATCAAGCATAATTCAGGCCCTCCCCTTAAAATCATGCTTAGAGGAGGTCATGCGTTCTTCCCAGATTCTTATATTCACAAAAATACTTGCGCTGAAGTTAATTTGCAGTTAATTCAGAAAAGACCTGATAAATTATGATGGAAATTATCATCTTGGAATATTCATTTACACAAGAATCAACTTCAATAAAACGAGGCTCACTAAAAAAGATGAGTCCCCTTACCGGAACTCATCTATATTTTTCTTATTTTGTTTTTCCTTTCACCAGCACTATTTTTGAAAAGAATCTAATAAATGTAGACTATACTAACAAAACCGCGCGCAGCGCATTGAGGAAAAACTCCGGCTGATCGATCATCGTATTATGTCCGGCGTTGGGAATCAGGATCAGCTGCTTCCGCGGCGTTTCGATCCCCGCGAAGTATTCCTGCGCGATCGGATACGGCGTCTGCCAGTCCTGATCGCCTAACAAATAGTACACTGGGACTTCGTAATGCCGGTCCATCGCTTCCAGATCAAAGCTCATCAGTTCCTGAAGCAACGGCAGCTGCAGCTTGAAATCAAGGTTGAAGTAGACTGAGAACTCGCCGGGGTTGACATCGGGCGCCACCAGCATTTGCCACAGAGCTTTCAGCGAGATTGGCGCAGCGAGATGATATTTCCGCTGCAGCCTGCGCACGGCCATCATTTTATCCATCATTTCCTGATCAAATTGCGTTTGGGGATACGGCGTCAGTGCCAACAGCCGCTGAACGTCGTGATCCGCTCCGGCGATCCGCGCTTTCTGCAGCACCTTCTGATAGCCGGTTTCTTCGTTGCGCCGCATACTGACAACCTGACCGACGCCGACGTAGGCTTTCACACGGTCAGGATACTTGCGAACAAACATCGTGCCCAGCACGCTACCCCAGGAATGACCGAGAATGAAAATTTTATCCTGATGGTATTGGGCACGCAGCACATCGCAGATCTCGCGCGTGTCCTCGATCAGCTGATCCAGCGTCAGTGAAGAAGCCAGCTCCTCCTTCTGATCGGCGTTGATCTGCAGCGTCTTGCCGCACAACCGCTGATCCCAGTTCACCACCGTGAAATACTTCTCCCATTCACGCTGATACAGATAGCGCGTCGGCATCGCGGATTCACCCGGTCCACCATGCAGAATTAACAGCACCGGATTTTCATCGTTTTCCGTGCGATGCACCAGATACTGTTGAATGCCGTTGATCATCCGGTATTCCTTCAGCTCAAACCCGGTGTCTTGATCAAAACGCTGCTTTCGCTGATTGACCTCGCGCTGCACGGCATACGCCGTCCCCACCGCGGCGGCGGCGCCGAAAGTTGTCAGTAAACATTTTGTACTGAGTTTCATGTATGAAGTCCTCCTTTATTGGATTACCCGTTCCACGCTGACCACGCTGTTCACCTTTTTGAGATTGGCGATCAGCGTTTTTAAATGATCATAATCGTCGACCAGCAGCATGATTTTTGTCGATACCGTCAATTCTTCCTGATTGACGGAGGAATTGATATTCTGCAGCGATGCCTTGCATTGCGAGATGACCGTCATCAAATCAGTTAACAGGAAATTGCGGTCGTGGCTGTAAATCTGAATCGTCGCTTCATATTTGCGCGGTTCGCGGCGGTCGTCCCATTCCACATCGATCAGCCGCGATTTCTCATTGGCGACGTTCGGACAGTCCCGGCGGTGAACCTTGACGCCGTTGCCCTTGGAGATATAACCGACGATTTCATCGCCCGGGATCGGGCTGCAGCAGCCGGCCAGCGAGATCATCATCGACTCGATGCCCGGCACGATAATCCCGGATTTGCTCGGCGCTTTGCGGGCTGGAGAAAATGAACGGCTGACCGTTTCATTATCCAGAATGATCGGTTTTTTCTGATTTGTCAGCTTTTCAATGACGCTGATCACCGAGATCGACTTCACGGCGATCCCGTACATCAGATCGGTATAGGAGCCGACCTGAAACGCCGTCAGAATGCTTTCAATCTTTTTCCGTTCAAAATAATCCTTTTCCGGATAGCCGCGTTTTTTCAGCTCGTCGCGGATGATCTGTTCGCCCCGTTCGATAAACTCCTGTTTCTTCTCGACTTCCTTCTTCTGCAGGAAGCCGCGGATCTTGTTTTTCGCATGGTTGGTCTTGACGAATTTCAGCCAGTCCTCGCTGGGCCCCGCGGACTGCTTGGACGTCTTGATCTGCACGACGTCGCCGGTCTTTAACGGCGTGTTCAGCGGCACCAGCGTTTCGTTAACCATCGCGCCGACGGTGGAATGGCCAACCTCGGTATGCACACGGTAGGCGAAATCAATCGGCGTGGAGCCGTTAGGCAGCTCGATGACCCGCCCTTTCGGCGTCATGACATAGACGTTCGCCTCAAAGATATCCTTCTGCAGCGTATCCATGTATTCGTTCGGATCGTCGCTGAGATCGCCGGTCAGCGCCGACAGATCACGGAACCACGACAGCTTCTGCTCGATTTCACGCTGTTCCTTATGCGGATCATACTTCGTGCCTTCCTTGTAGCGCCAGTGCGCCGCAATGCCCATCTCTGCGATGCTGTCCATCTCCTCGGTGCGGATCTGAATCTCAAAAATGCGCCCTTCATCGCCGACGATCGTCGTGTGCAGCGACTGGTACATGTTCGATTTCGGCACCGCGATATAGTCCTTCAAGCGCCCGGGGATCGGACGATAAGCCGCATGGATATAGCCGAGGATTTCATAACAGTTCAGCTTAGTCTGGGTAACGATCCGGATCGCTAACAAATCGAGGATTTCCTCAAACCGTTTGTTCTTCGTCTTCATCTTTTTGTAGATGCTGTAAAGATGCTTACTGCGGCCGAAAATCCGGAATTCGATATTTTTTTCCTGCAGCATTTCGGAAATATCGCGGATCATGTGCTTGACCTGTTCGTCGCGCATCGCCTTTTTCTCTTCGACCAGATGCGCGATCTCATAGTATTTCTCGCGGTCAAGATAGTAAAAGCTAAGATCCTCCAATTCGTTTTTGATCTCGCTGATACCTAAGCGGTGAGCGATCGGCGCGTAGACCTGCAGCGTTTCCGCCGCGATCTTCTGCTGCTTTTGCGGCGGCATGTACTGCAGCGTGCGCATGTTGTGCAGCCGGTCGACCAGCTTGATCACGATTACGCGGATATCGTTGGCCATCGCGATAAAGATCTTACGATGATTTGCCGCCTGATATTCCTTCTCGTCCTTAAATTTCAGATTGCCGATCTTGGTGACCCCTTCCACCAGCATCGTGATTTCTTCATCGAAATCCGCGCTCATCTGCTCGGCTGAAACGCCGCAGTCCTCCAGCACGTCGTGCAGAAGCCCCGCGCAGATCGTCCGCGGTCCGACCTTCATCGTCGCCAGGATATAACCCACCTGGGCGGCGTGGATCATATACGGTTCCCCGCTGCGGCGGAATTGCCCCTGATGGTGTTCCTGCGCATAGCGGTACGCCCTTTCGATCAGAGCCAGGCTGTCCGGCTCCTGGATGTAGGTTTTCACCTCATTCATCAGCTCATCCAGCGTGATCATCGTATTCCCTTTATCCACAACCCATTCCCCCTTTTTTGAGAAAAACCGAAGAGAATCCTCTTCGGCTTATTCGTAGGACATCAACGTAAAGACTTCGTAGCCCGCCAGCGCCTCGCGCCCTTTCAAGCCTTCCAGCTCGATCAGAAACGCACAGCCGACAACCACGCCGCCCAGTTCTTCGATCATTTTAATCGTGGCCTGAACGGTGCCGCCGGTCGCCAAGAGATCGTCGACGATCAGCACTTTCTGCCCCGGCTTGATTGCGTCCTTGTGCATGTGCAGTTCGTTGGATCCATATTCCAGATCGTAGCGGTAGCTGATCGTTTCACGCGGCAGCTTGCCCGGCTTGCGGACCGGCACAAAGCCGATATGCAGATTCGCGGCCACCGGACAGCCGAAGATGAAGCCGCGGGATTCCGGCCCTGCGATCACTTCCGCGCCGACCTGTTCGGCAAACTTCTGAATTTCTGATGTCGCCGCGTGGAACGCTTCGCCGTCGCTCATCAGCGGCGTAATATCGCGGAACAGCACGCCCGGCTGCGGGAAATCAGGAATTGAAGCAATATATTTTTTAAAGTCCATGGATGGATGCCTCCTATAATACCGTTATTATAACAAATTTTTATCAAATTGAACTGTTTTATTCAACAGTTTCCACAAGAATCGAGCACTTTTCCCGCCCGCGGAAGCGGTTGATCTGCAGCTGACCGATCCAGCTGACCGGATGCGGATTGTCCAGTTCCCGGTTAAAGCTGATCGCGTCGATCAGATCGACGCCGTTGGTCGTCTGCCATTTCGGATAAACTTCTTTCATTTTGGCGTATTGCAGAATCGTCAGCCCGCTGACCTCAAAGGTCACCGGCTCAAACTGCTGCCCAAACGGAGCCAGCTGATCCAGCTCATGCAGCGCCGCCAGATTGATTTCCTGAGCGCTGACCGGCAATACCTGCAGCGTCGGCTCCTGCAGCGCTAAATTTAGCGTTTTCATTTTAGCCAGGATCGCCTGCCTCAACGGTTCCAGCTGATCCGCCGCGACTTCGATGCCGGCTGCCTGAGCATGGCCGCCAAACTGGATCAGATACCCGCGCAGATCCTCAAAGAAGGTCTGGATATCCAAACCCGGTACGCTGCGCACCGAGCCTTTGTAGCCCTGAGCGCTGGGCGCCAGCACCAGCGTCGGCCGGTGTGTTTCGTTCATGATCCGGCCCGCGACCAAACCGATGATGCCTTCATGAAATTCCTTATCCGCAATCACATGGAAAGGATCCTCATGATGCATCTGTTCCATCGCCGTTTTGGTCATCTTGTCGCTCATCTGGCGGCGCTTCTGATTAATCTGGCGGATCTGCGCCGCTGCGGATTCGATCTGCGCCGGATCTTCCAGCAGCAGATAGCGCACGATGTTGTTGATATTGCACAGCTCGGCCAGCCGGCCGGCGGCGTTGAGCTTCGGCACGATCTGGTAGGCGACTTCCTTCTCCGTCCACAGCTCGCATTTCTTTTCGTTGAGCGCTTCGATCGCCGTAAACTGGCGTTCGTTAAGATATTTCAGTCCCAGCCGCACCAGAATCCGGTTTTCTTCCCACAGCGGCATCATATCGGCAATCGTCGCGATTGCCGCCAGCATGATCGGCCGTTTGCGCGGTCCCGTCATCGCCATTGACAACTGCAGCGCCACCCCGGCTCCGCAGCAATACTGCCATGGCCTGCCCATCCGCGACGGGTGCAGCAGCGTCAGACATTCAGGCTCCTGCTGGATTACGTGATGATCGGTGACGATCACTTCCACGCCCAGCTGTTTCGCCAAGGCCAGCGCGGGATGCGCCGCCACGCCGTTATCCACGGTCAGGATCAGCGAATAGCCCTTTTCCCTGGCCAGCTGCACGGTCTGCGCAGATAAGCCATAACCCTCGTTGAGCCGGTGGGGAACGTAAAACCCGTTGACAATTCCCGTTCGGTCAAGCGCCTCTTTCATGATTGCGGTCGCGCACAGGCCATCGGCGTCATAATCGCCGGCGATCAGCACTTTTTCATGACGCTGACGCGCGGTGTCCAGCCGTTTTAAAATCTGCGTGAGTTCCGGGCTTTGGCAAGGATGCAGCGTCAGATCCGGATTCAGCACCTGACGGATTTGTTCATCGTCCTGGCAGCGGCAGGCCAGCACCTTCGCGCACAGTTCGCTGACGCCAAATTCCTGCCGGATCCGTTGTTCTTCGCCGTTGGTTTCAATTCGTTCAATTTTCATATTTTTCACCTGTATTGTTTATTTTATCATAAAATACGCTGTCTGTCTGGGCTCGCGCTCCTTTCAAATGCACAAAAGGCGGCTCGCGCCGCCTTCCTGATGGTTAATCGTTGATGCCTGGAATCGTCAGTTCGTCCAGTTTTTCTTTTTTGACTTTCTTCTTTTTCTTTTCCTTCGGCTTCACATGGGTGCGGATAGCATACCACATCTGCGGCGCGATGAAGATCGAGGAGAAGGTGCCGGCGATCAGACCGACGAACATCGCGAAGTTGAACGTGACGATCGCACCCGATCCCATCAACAGCAGCGCGATGATCGGCAGCAGCGTTGTGATCGAAGAGAAGACGGAACGCACCAGCGTCTTATCCAGCGAGTCGTTGACGATCTGCTTGTAATCTTCGTTTGTCAGCTTCGGCTTGCGGCTTTCCGCCACCGACTCGCGGACGCGGTCGAAGACGACGATCGAGTTGTTGATCGAATAGCCGATGATCGCCAGAATGACGGAAATCAGCTCGATGTTGATTTCCATTCTGAAGATGGCGAAGATCGCCAGAACGATTGCAACGTCATGAACCAGCGCGACGATACAGCTGACCGCATAATCCCATTTAAAGCGGATCGTGATGTAGATCAGCATCGCCACCCACGCCAGCAAGGACAGCGCGATTGCGTTCTTGACCAGCTCGCGGCCGACGACCGGCGTAACGACGTTATCGTTTGGCTCAATTCCGTATTTCGCCGTCAGCGTTTCCTTGATCGAGGTCAGCTGATCCTGTTCCAACGCCTGGTTCAGCGTGACGTAAACAACCTTATCGCCGGAAGCCTGCACGCGGCTCGGCTTGTAGCCCAGCGCTTCAAAATCACTGCGGACCTCGTTGGTATTCAGCGTTTCATTGGATGAAACGGTAATCTTCGTGCCGCTGGAGAAGTCGATCCCCAGATTCATCGCGCCCTTGCCGCCAAAGCCGTTGACGCAGATCATCACGACCGCCGCCGCCAGAATAATCAGGCTGGTTGTAATCAAATACTTCGCCTTGCCGACAAAGTCGACCTTCTTAAACGGACCGAAGTAAAACTGTTCCTGACGCTTGGCCACATCCGGAATATTCGACTGCTTCACGCCGAACCAGGTCTTCTTGTTGTCCAGCGCGCCGGACTTCACGATCTGATTGACTAAGAAGCGGGAGACATACACGTTTAACACCATCGTGCAGAAAACGGTGACCATCAGCATCGTCGCAAAGCCCTTGACTGCGCCGGTGCCGAAGATATACATGATCAACGCCGCTAAGAGCGTCGTGAACTGCGCGTCGAAGATCGTCGCAAACGAAGTCGACTGTCCTTCTTTGACGGCGTTCTGAACGGAACGGCCGGCGTACAGTTCATCTTTGATTCGTTCGAAGGTGATGATGTTCGCGTCCACGGTCATGCCGACGCCTAAAACCAGCGCTGCGATGCCCGGCAGCGTAAAGACGCCGCCCATGCCGCCGTAAATCGCGAAGACCGCGAAGATGTACAGCGCCAGCATCACGTCGGCAATCACGCCCGCGAAACGGTAGACGACCAACATGAAGACCATGACTAACGCCACGCCGACGATGCCCGCCGTCGCAGTCTTGTTAAACGCGCCGATGCCATAGTCGGCACTGACGACGTTGGAGTAAATTTCTGTCATCTTGACAGGCAGACTGCCGGAATTGATCAGCTCCGCCAGCTCGCGCGCTTCGCTTTCCGTAAAGCCGCCGCTGATGACGCAGTCGCCGGAAATTGCCGACTTGACCTGCGCCGCGCTGATATACTTCGCTTCGCCCCCGGCCTGCGCTACGGCCGCTTCCTTGACATAGGAATCGCCGTCTTCATAATCCAGCCAGACAATCATAATGTTGTTGCCGGTTCCCATTTCGGAAACCTTCTGCGTGATTTCCGCAAACTTCGCCTGATCGGCAATCTTCAAGCTGACGACCGGCGCGCCGTTTTCATACCCTAAAGAAGCGCCGCCTTCCTTGATGATGCTTGCATCGGAAAGCAGGTTGTCGTTGACGTCGCGGAACGTTAAGTTCGCGGTCGAGGAAATCACCCGCCGGGCTTCCTCCTGATCCTTGACCCCCGCCAGCTGCACGCGGATGCGGTCGTTGCCTTCAATCAAAATCTGAGGTTCGCTGACCCCCAGTACGTTAATGCGCTTGCTGACGCTTTCCGCCACCGCGGACATCGCCGGCAAATCTTTGCCTTCCTGCAGCGGGCTGATCTGATAGACGATCTCAAAGCCGCCCTGCAAATCCAAACCCAGCGTCGTGTTTCTGGCGACATCCTGCGCGAAGATGCCGATCATTGCAAAGATGGCAACAACAGTCACGATGAAGACCGTTAAACGACTTGTTCTTGTCCCCTTTTTCATACGTTTCTTCCTCCTATTAAATCGCTAAACTCTGATAATTCTTGATGATACCCTTCAATGATCGCCTGCTTTGACAAAAAGCGGACAATCTGATCTGCCGATAAAGATAATATATCATTTACAGCCTCGTGTAAAGTCTTCGGTTGATTCCTTTTCCACACCAGCTTCTGCATGACATCCTCAAGATTTTTATAGTTTAGGCCGGGAAGCTGTTCACGCTGCAGCTGCTGCAGCTTCAGCATCAGAGTGAGCTGAATCTGCTTATTTTTCAGATCCAGGGATTCCATCTGAACTCTCCCCTTTCTTAATCATACTTATTTATTATAAATCATACTTTATAAAAAGTGGAGGAAAAAGTAATGAAAAAAGAAATCATTCGATCAACTGTCCATCTCCTTACCCTTTCATTGATCGCAAAAATCCTTTCCTTTTTTGTTCGGATCGCCTGCGCGCGCGTTCTCAGCGCCGAGGCGATGAATTATTACAGTCTGACGATGCCGACGACGGTGTTCCTCATCACGCTCGGCCAGATGGGGCTGCCCAGCGCCGTCAGCAAGATCATCGCTTCGCGTCAGGACTACACGCCGGTGTTAAAAGCGTCCGTTCTGCTTTCGGTGATCAACAACCTGCTTCTGACGGTCTTTTTCATCCTCGTGATCCCGTTGCTGGCAGCCGTCGTCTTGAAGCAGCAGGTTCTGATTCCGGTGCTGCGGGCGGTCGTACCGATCATTCCGCTGGTCAGTGTCTCGGGGCTATTGAAGGGGTATTTCATGGGCCGGCAGGAAATTATCCCGCCCACGGCCTGTCAGATCAGCGAGGAAATCACACGGATTCTCTTTCTGATCGGCTGCTTCACGCTGGCGCCGACGACCGATCCGGTTAAAATGGCGTCGATCGCGGTGTTTTCGATGTCGGTTGGAGAAATGGGCAGCATCGTCCATCTGCTGATCGCGCTCAAACGTAAAAAAAGGGTGCTGCATCACGTCAGCACCTTAACCGATTCCCTGCATTGGCAGACCGTCAACGAATTGCTCAGCCTGTCGCTGCCAATGACCGGCAGTCGTTTAATCGGTTCCCTGACAAGCTTTCTGGAGCCGATGTGTCTCGTGCTGTTCGCGGGCGTCCTGCTTCAGCAGCAGCTGATCACAACCTATGGTCAGCTTAACGGCTACGTCATGCCGTTATTGACGCTGCCCAGCTTTGCGACGATCGCTCTAAGCAACTGGCTGCTGCCCTCGTTTACCTACCAGGCCAGCCGGCACCGCATGGACCATGCCCGCAAACAATTCTTTCAGATCGGCTTGTGCTGCCTGGGGATCGGCTGCGCCAGCGGACTGACGTTGTTCTGCTTTGCCGAGCCGATCTGCCAGCTGCTCTATCACCAGACGCAGATGGTCGGTTTGCTGCGCTCGCTGGCTCTGCCGTTTATTCTGTATTCGATCCAGCCTTGCTTAAGCAGCGTGCTGCACGCGCTCGGCCAGAGTCAGAAGGCGATGATCGACACGACCTGCGGCTGTCTGACGCGCTTAGCCTGCATCAGCTTTCTGACGATTCCCTTCGGCACGCAGGCGGTCGGAATCGCGTTAGTCAGCGGTATGCTGGTGACGACCGTGCTGCATCTCGGTCGGGTTCTGCGCTGTCTTTTTCAGGACGAAAAAGCCATTCTTCTGCCACAGGCATAAGAACACATCCGCCGGATCCGAGATGCCTTCGGTTTCCAGCTGTTCGCGCAGCCATGCCTCGTCCTTGCCGATGGCCTGAAGCACCTGCCGCTGCACGATGCCGTCGGAGATCAGCGGGTCTTTCCACTTCAGCTTGCTGGCGTCTTTTTTTAACACCGTCAGCGTGCCGCTGTTTTCCAGAATCGCAAACTGAACCTCCTCCGGCGTTGAAATATCCTTATCACGCAGCTGATACATTAAATCGTCGATCGTATAGCGCTGCTTCTTCATCTCCATCTGGTCGATCATGCCGTTATAGATGATCAAACTCGGCTTACCTTCAAAAAAATCGCGCCATTTCTTCTTTTTCAGGCAGGCCCAGGCGATGAGGATCTGCAGCACCGTCAGCGTCAGGATTGCGATCAGCGCTTTCCAGATACTCTGGTCCGGTTCGGATATGGACAGGGCGTAAACCTCCGACATGACGAAATAAATGACGATATCCAGCACGCTCAGTTCGCCGACCTCGCGCTTGCCCATCACCCGCAGCGAGATGATGATGATCAGATAGAAAAAAATACATTTTGAAATGAGTTCAACATATTCCACTTTGACTTCCTCCTGTTGACATAATTCAGCATTTCCAGCGTAAGATGGGAGTGAGGTGACATCATGAAACACTTGCTTGACCCCTATCTCAGACTGGCCGCCGTCTTTCTCGGCGGTTCCCTCTTAGTTTCGTTCTTATTCAGCGTTTTATACTATTTTAACTGGATGGGAACGCCGATTTATCAAATTGGCTGTCTTTTATGCGGCGTGCTGCTGTACGCAGTGTGCGGAATTCTATTCGCTCAGAAAGCCAAGCGCAAGGTGCTGCTGCAGGCGCTGGTGCTGTTAATCGTGCTGGTGGTGCTGGGCGTGCTGTTGATGGAAGAGAAAAGCTGGGCTGCTCTGGGCGCGCTGGCGGCGAAGGGAATCTGTTTTCTGGCCGGCTGCGTCGTGATGATCGGCAAACATAATTAAACTCTTTTCCCTTTGGACGGCGATGAAAATGCCCATCGCCTTTTTTATTGTTTGAGCGCGGTCATCCTAAAAAACAGGGCGTGCGGTCCCGGGATTCCATACTTGGATGATCCTACCTTAAAAAAGAAAAAATTGTGAACTGATCTTTCTCCTCTTCTATTTCAAGCTTTTCACCTGCCGGCGGATTTTCAGACAACTTTACCTTGTAGAAGCACAGAAACGCCTATGACTTTTCGCGATCAATCGTTTTAATTAGAATGGATTAAGGTTATCGCATAAAAAAAGGAAACATCAGGTTCGCTGATCTTTCCTTTATCGTTCTGCTTTCTCTTTTCATCCGGAAGTTCCGGCTTTGTTTTCTCCATTACGTCCGATGATTCAACCCCTGGGCGCTGAATGGCAAACACTAATCGTTGATCATCATATTTAAAATGACCTGATCGGTGATCCGCATTCCATCCCGGCTCAGCTTGCCGACGGCGTCGATCGTCTGTTCGATGTCATGCTTGATGATGCCGGTATCTTCCTCAAACGCGATGTTGTTGAGCGCCATCTGATGCGCGATCACGCCGCAGCTTAAAGCGGAAGCGATCTTGCTGGCGCAGGAAGGCTTTGCCCCGTCGCAGATCATGCCGGAAATTGTCCCGGCTAAATTCGTAATTGTCATCTCAATCTGACGCAGATTGCCCCCAGCCAGCCAGGTGATCGCGCTGAACGCGCCGCACGCCGCGCTGACGGCGCCGCAATAGGCCGACAGCCGGCCGATCCCGGTCTTTAAATGCACGGTGATCAGATTGCTTAAGGCCAGCGCCTGGAACATTTTTTCCTCGCTGATGCCTTTTTCCCGGGCGTACACGACGACCGGGACCGAGCAGGTCATGCCCTGATTGCCGCTGCCGGAATTGACGACGACCGGTAGGTTGCAGCCGCTCATCCGCGCGTCGGAACCGCTGGCGGCGTACGCGATGACCTTCGTAAACAAATCGTTGGGATTGTTTTTCATCATAATCCGGCCGACCTGCGAACCGAATGGATTCTTTAAGCCTTCCTCAGCGATCGCCATGTTGCATTCCACCTGCTTTTCAAGCAGCGGCCGGATTTCGCTGAGATTTTCATTTTCAACATAAGCGACGATTGATTCCACGGTCAGCCGGCTGCGATCAATCGCGCTGACTGGCTGACTGGAACAATCATCCTTATCCAGCAGAACTTCTCCGTTCTTTATAATTTTCGTAATGTTGGTGTGCTCGCGCTTGATCTGCAGCTGAACCTGATTTTCAGCCTGTTCCAGAACCGCCCAGATCTGCAGGTTTTCCTCGCCTTCAATCAGCTCCACCTTGCATAAATCACTCTTTAACAGCTCCTTGACCCGCGCGACGTCCTGCGCCGTGCTGCCGGCGATGACCTGCAGGCCTTTTGACGCGTCGCCGCAGACGACGCCCATCAGCGCCGCGGTCTTAATTCCTTTTAAATTCACGGTGTTGGGCACGACGACGCCTTTCACGTTCTTCACAATGTTGCCGGAACAGCGCACCGTCATTTTCTCCGGGAACGCCTCCAGTACTTCTTTGGCCTTCGCGCAGGCATAAGCGATCGCGATCGGCTCGGTGCAGCCCAGCGCCGGAATCAGTTCTTCTTTTAATATTGGATAGACAAGCTCTTTAATCCCTTCAGGCATGGATATTCCTCCTCGTTTCTTTTCTGCTTCCTGGGTCGTATTCCCCTCAGCTTTTTTACGGTATCAAAACCGGATTGATCTGGTTTTTTACTCTGCTTTCATTATACCGTGTTCCCAACGGAAATTCATCCAGAAATTCGACCGGAACTCCGATTTATTTCCCATGTTTTTCTGTCCGCTGAAAGCGCTGACTTAACTCCGCTTTCCCGCAAAAAAACCGGACAGGTCATCCGGTTAGGTTCTTACCCGAAATTGGACAAAGAAAAAAGTCACGCAGGATAAAGCTTCATTTAACGCTTACTCCTGCCAGCTTCTTTGTATGGACATTCTATGTCTGCTCGAAACCGAGTAAGAGCCTCAGTTACAGAGATTCGTTTCGGTTTTCCTCTGCGGATTGGGTTTGAATTGCCTGCAGCGTCTTTTGAATATCCTTCGCGATCAACCGCTGCATCGTTTCCGGCACATCCTGGATCTGCGCGTTGGTTAAAGCGGCGAGGATCGAAGGCTTGAGCGAGGGATGCGAGGCACTCAGGGAAGGCAGAGCCTGAATGCACTGACGGCGTGTGATCGGTTTGGGATCCTGAATCAACGCCAGGCAGAAAGGCAGTGCGGCAGCGCAGGTCTTCTCCTCTACCCAGCGGGCATTGGCCCCGATCAAAAGCAGGCCGCGGGTGCGGACATAAGACTGAGGATCCTGAAGCAGCGCCACGAACCTGTCAAAATAGTATGAAACCTCCGCGCGGGTCTCACTGATCGCCAACAGGTGCTTCAACGCCTGATACGCGGTCTTCTGATCTTTGTTTTTCAGTTCTTCAATCTGAGCTTCAATCGGATTCATCTGCGATCACCTCGTTCTCATTAGACCATTCTGACCTCATTCCGTCAACCCTTTCCGCCGATGGATTTGAGCGATCTTGCCTCTGCCTGAGATCTGTGATCAGAACAATCCGTTTGGATTATTCGCAGAATAACGGTTCAATCTGACCGCGGATAAAGTCGATCCGGTCTTTGACCCGCGGTACAAACGTTGACGCGATTGCGACGACAAGTTTTTTCTGCGGATTGACGTAGATCGCATTGCCGCCGTCGCCCAGCGCCGCAAACGAATGCTCCGCTTCCTCCACGATCCACCACAGATAGCCGTAATTCAAATTTCGTTCTTCCCAGCAGCTTTGCGTACGGGTGCTTTCCTTCAGCCAGGCTTGGGGGATGATCTGTTTTCCATCCACTCGCCCGCCATGGATGCAGCACTCTCCGATCGCCGCCATTTCCAGTGGCGAAAGTGTCAATCCCCATCCGGCAGTGTTGATCTTGTTCGGTCCGCAGACCCAGCAGCTGTTTGTCGCCGCCTTGTAAAAGTCCATCTGTTCTTCTTTCGTTTCAAAGAAAAGACTTTTCTCTATGGCAATGCCCAGCGGATCAAACAAGTGTTCCCGGGCGTAGTCGAGTACCGTTTTTCCAGTTGCGCGCGTGAGGATTCCACTTAGAATATCCGGGCCGATGATCGGGGCATAGCGAAATTCACCCAGCTGTCCCCGCCCGCCGATCTGGTTTAACGCGAAGCTGACCCAGTCGCTGCTCGTAAAATATTTCGTATAGGGATTAAAGCGAAAGCGGTATGGAACCGTCATCGTCAGACAGTGCTTCAGCGTGACCTGACGCAGCAGCTCATGCCCTTTGCGAACCGGAAATTCGGGAAAGAAATCGAGAATTTTCTGATCCACTCCGGCAATTTCCCCGCGTTCCAGAGCGATTCCGATCAACAGGGAAACGATGCTTTTGGTCACGGAGAAGATGTGAAATTGATGTTCAGCGGTAAAGCCATTGTAATACGCCTCCAGTTCGCGCCGGCCGTTATGGCAGACGACCAGTCCGGCGAGATTGGGATAATCTGTTTTGATGATTTCGTTAAGAGCGGACAGTTTTTGCGGATCCATTTTCTTCCTCTTTTCCTTGTTTATTTTCTAACCGGATAATAGACTTCGGCGCAAAACGCCTGCGGATCGTCCCGGGGATCAGAACGATAGACCTCAAACAACGCATCCGCATTGTAATATCCTTCCGCCTCGGCCCATTGAATCTGGCGGGCGTAGACGGCAGGAAAATCCGCGTCCGGACCGCTGACCACAGTTTTCAAACAGAGGCCTGGCTGGAAAAGCCGGGTTTCCTCCGTGGTTTCCCGGACAGGAATCGCAAATTCCGTGTCCAGCCCTTCCTCGCTGAATTCATCGTCATGAAATAAGGTCATCGGCAATCCGTTCATCGTCAGCCGTTGTTTGCGAAGTTTATCCAGCAAGATGTGGAAGCTTTGTTGATAGGCTTGCGGGAAATCACCTTCCCGTACTTTGAAGCGCAGCGAAAGCAGCGTCATCGCCGGCATTTCCGTCAGTTCCACCGCGATCTCATCCCCGGAGTTGAACAGAGTACAACCTTGCCTGAGATTTTCGATATCCGCGTCCAGCTGCCGCAGCCGTTGATTCAACAGCGTTTTCTGACGCAGAAGCTCCTGCCTTTTTTCCTGCAGCGCCGCGTTCAGACTGCTTCGCTCGCCATTGAACGTGACGACGAGCAGCTTGATTTCATCCAGCGTAAAGTTGTAGGCTTTGAGCCGGTTGATCAGCCGCATTGGCCCAAGCTGATCTGCGGTATAGAAACGATACCCCGTCGCAGGATTGACTAGCCGGGGCTGAAGCAGACCGATCGCTTCGTAATAGCGCAGTGTTTTCGTCGAAACCCGGCAGATTCTGGAAAATTCGCCGATCGTCAGCATGGCTTTTCCTCCTTTTTTCCTGTGTCTGGCTTCAGGATACACCTTGTCCTAAGGACAAAGTCAAGCGATCAATGCTGGAAATTTTAAACAAAGGAAAAGCGGCGCTGAAACAACGCCGCAAAAACAGACGAATCTTTTCTTTTATTTCCTCATCCGGATCAGATACTCAACCGGATCAGAATTCAGTCATGGCAAATTCCGTGAGCCGACTTCCTTGAAATTAAGCTTCCTCGGCCAGATATTTTCCAGTCAGATAGCCGAACGTCAGGCAGGTGGAACCTAAATTATGTCCCGGGAAGTGGGTCGAATAGCAGTTGCAGTACATATCGCCGACCATCGAACCGACGCAGTACAGCCCTTCGATCGTTTCATTGTTTTCGTTGAGCACCTGCATCTTGTTATTGCAGCGGATGCCGCCGACGGTAGACAGGAACCACGGCGTACACTTAATCCCATAGAACGGGCCGGTCTTGATCGGAAGCAGAAGTTCCTTGCGCTTGTAGAAGTCTTCGTCCACTCCCTTTTCACAGAAACCGTTATAGCGCTCGATCGTCGCGATCGCCGTTTCCTTCGGCAGTCCCAGCTTTTCAACCAGCTCCTCGATCGTGTCAGCTTTGACCATCTTGACGTCGATCGAACCGGAGCCGTTCATTTCAATGGTGCCGGAGCTGGCAACGATCTCATCCCAATATTGAATGACCTCCTGTTCGTTCTCAAATACCTTCGGTCCGTCGACATAGCGGTGATTCTGCCACTGCGGTTCGGACGCGTAAGCGGTATCCCAGATCGCATAGGCGTGATGTCCTTTTTCATGCATCAGCGACAGACCGCCGTGAGAAATAACATTGTCTTCGTTGGTGTAACGCACGCCGTCGCTGTTGACCATCAATCCCTGGAACGCCCGGACCTGACGGATGATGCTGCGCCATTGGAAGCAGAAAATCATCGGTGCCGGCGTTTCGCTCTTATCCAACGCCGCCCCGGCCCAATAGCTCATCTTGTGGCCGGAACCTTCCCAGATTCCCCCGCGGCCCGCCTGCAGCGCCCATGGAATGTACTTCTGCAGCATTTCCTCGTCCGCGCCGAAATCGCCGGTCGCCATGACGACGCCTTTGCGGGCAATGTATTTCACATATTCGTTATTGGCGTTGGTACAGATCACCCCGATCACGCGGTCACCATCCTTCACCAGCTGCTTTGCGGCGTTTTCATAGCGCATATCGACGCCGGCCTTCGCGCAGTATGCCGCCATGTTGTCGCAGACGTCCTGCTGCGGATTATCGTCCGGGCCTTTGCCATTCGGGCCGCCTAAGAATTCATGCGTGCCCGGGAATTCGCCGTTGACGTCTTCCGGATCCGAATACCAATGTTCCATAACCGGCGTCAGATCATTGCCGCCGACCTGGCTGGCCGTCGTCATGTGATCGATCAGCCAGTCCATCGCTTCGCCGCTGCGCTGGGCGTGAAGCATCCACTTGCTGCCGTCGATACGATAGGAATGATAGCCCATCATCCGTTTATAAATCTTACTGATTTCTTCCTCGCTCAATTCATAGCCCTTTTCCTTAGTCAGCTTGGAGTTGATGGCGAAAATCGATCCGCCGCGGCCGATGACCTGACGCATCCGTTCGATCAGGACAACCTCCGCCCCCGCTTCCCGGCCGGACAGGGCGCAGCACAGACCGCTGAAGCCGCCGCCCACAACAACGATATCACTCTCGACTGTTTCCTTGATCTGATCCTCTGGAATCGGCTCCGGCGCCGTTTCCCAGGCGAACTGACCGGAAGCGGCCGTCGGTTCAGGACATGGCGTTGACGTCGGCGTTTCCTGGCTTTCACACCCCGTTAAAAGCCCGGCCGCCGCCAGCCCGACAGCACCGGCTGCCGCACCTTTCAGGAAATCCCGGCGCGAGATGCCGCTGGTTATCTTGTGGTTTTGATTCATTTCTTGTTTCCTCCTCTTGTGATTCCATTATCACAAGACTTTGGGAATTCGCCAATCATCTGTTATTTGATCTTTTCGCAACCAAAAGTTTCCAGTGTGTTTATGTTTTCACAATATATGTTATAATGATCACAACATCAAAGAGGAAAGAAACTAAAAAAATCGGGGGATTTTGTCATGGATTTTCGGACTTTAAGTTATTTCGTCGAAGTATGCCAGCAAGCTTCTTTCGCCAAGGCCGCCAAAGCCGCTTACATCTCGCCGCAGGGGCTGCACAAAGCGATCCGGCAGCTGGAACAGGAACTGAACGCGCCGTTGTTTGTCAAAACCGACGAGGGACGGCTGTTGACGCCGCAGGGTGAGTGTTACTACGAATTTGCCGTCAGGACGTTGGAAGATTATAACGATACGCTGGAAAAAATCGAGGATCTGGCAAGGCCGAAGTCCAGCCGTCTGCGGATCGGCTTCTCCTATGGCACAATCGGCTCGCTGGGCATCAACACGCTTGTTGAATTCCGCCAGCAATATCCGCGGATTGAAATTCAGCATGAGGATTTGCCGGACTTGCGCTGCGAACAGAAATTACTCGACAAGCAGCTGGATCTGGCCATCACAGTCGCGCCGTTTGACCAGACCCGTTTTCATACTCAGCCGTTGTTCAGCGAACCTTTCCATTTCTGGATTAATCGGCAGAATCCGCTGTCAAAAAAAGCGCAGATCACGTTTGACGACCTGCGCGGCCAGCGGATTATGATGGTTGGCAAAGAATTCAAGTCGTATGCCTTTGTGATCCACGGCTGCCGCAAGCTGGGGTTTCGCCCCAACGTTGTGCTGACGACTTCGGAAATGGAACTTCTGCGGCAGTTTGTCTGCGATAACCATGGCATTGCGCTGACCGTCGAGCATGAAACCCGGCTGCCAGCCTCCGAAGTGTTCACCAGCGTACCGTTTGACGATCATACCTGGAGCTACGGTGTTTCCTGGTTAAAAAACCACACGCTCACCGAAGATGAAAAAACGCTGATCCACTATTTTCAGACCCGCGTCCCCGCGCCGGATCGTCCGGATGAAGCCCGGCTCTGATCCAGTTTTATTCCTTCACGGACTTCCGTCCGTTTTTTTATGTTTTTCTGATGCAAACTAATCGAGAATCTGACGGATCATCTGCGGATTATTCAGGAAGCGGCGGTACAGGTTAACCGTCTGCGACTCGTCATAGCTCACCGGCACCAACACGTCGTCCTGGATTTCCAGAATTTCCGCCTGCGGACAGGCGAGCAGGATCGGCGAATGAGTCGCGATCACAAGCTGGGAATCCTCCTGGACCAGATCGTTCATGATCGCCAGCATCGCAAACTGCCCGGTCGGCGACAGCGCGGATTCCGGTTCGTCAAACAGATAAAAGCCATGTCCGGAAAGCCGGCTGCGCAGCAGTGTCAGATAGCTCTCCCCATGCGACATCTTGTGCAGCGACACCCCGCCGTAGCCCGTTAACATGCGGCTGTCCTCGGCCGCGATATTTTCAATTTCCGAAGCAACGTTATAAAAGCTTTCAGCCCGGAAAAAGAAGCCGTCGCGGCAGCGGCGCACGCCTTTAACCAGCGTCAGCGCCTGATACAGGGACGAATGGGTTTCCCGGGTCGCAAACTGAAAGTTGCGTGTTCCCCCTTCCGGATTAAAGCCCATCCCAACGGCGATCGCTTCGATCAGCGTCGATTTTCCGGTGCCATTATCCCCGGTGATAAACGTCAGCGGTTTATGAAACGTCAGCGGCTGAAAATGTTGAAACAGCGGGATCGCAAACGGATATCCCGCAGAACGTCCGGCGTCGCCTTCGTTGATGCGGACCTGACGCAGATACAGTTCATAAGCTTCCAGCATGACGGCCTCACCTCTTGAATTTATTGTACCAGAGTAAGACTAAAAGAAAAGGACAACCTGAAAGAATTCAGATCGTCCCGCTTCGTAAGCGTTCGTTTAATTATCGCTCAGATCTTCGCCGTGCGTCGCGATGACCTTGCGGAACCATTCATAGCTGTCCTTGCGCGTCCGTTTCAGCGTCCCGCTGCCGTCGTTCTGCCGGTCGACATGCACAAATCCATAGCGCTTGCGCATCTCGCCGGTGCCCGCCGACACGATATCAATCGGTCCCCAATACAGATACCCCATCACATCGCAGCCGTCCGCGATCGCTTCGCGCAGCTGGATCAAATGCTCGCGGATATATTCGACGCGGAAATCATCGTGAATCGCTCCGGTTTCATTCGGCTGTTCGTCCAAACCGATCCCGTTCTCCACGATAAACAGCGGCTTGTGATAATGATCGGTCAAAAAGTTGCAGACATAGCGCAGCCCCTGCGGATCGACCGGCCAGCGCCAGGGCGCCGGGGAAGTCTGTTTAAGATAGGGATTGTCCAGTCCTGCCAAACCGCCGGTATCCGTCCGGATTTTCGCTCCGGCATGATAAACCGTGCTGCGGTAATAGCTGAAAGCGATGTAGTCGACCGGAAAGCTGCGGATCAGCTTTAGCTCGTCCTGGGTCATGTCCGGCCGCGATCCGTTTTCACGCCAGCTCCGTTGGATATAACCCGGATATTCCCCGCGCACCATAACATCCAGGAATAACATCTGTTTGTGCTGATGTTCCATCACGCCCAGAATATCCTGCGGATCGCAGGTATAAGGATACGTCGCCAGACTGGAGAGCGAAAGCATACAGCCGATCTGGGCCTGTGGGTCGATCTGATGACCCAGCTGTACTGTTTTCGCGTTGGCGACAAACAGATGATGCGCTGCCTGATAGAGCTGCCGCTCGGTCAGATCCTGATTGACATGTTCCGGATGCACCGGGTGAATGTCCAGTACGCCGCCGGCCACAAACGGAATTCTGAACAGGTTGTTCACCTCGTTAAACGTCATCCAGTAGTTCACGACGTTGTGATAACGGCGGAAAACGACATCAACATACTTCATCCAGAAATCGATCATCTTCGGATTCAGCCAGCCTCCGTATTCCGTCAACAGATGCAGCGGCATTTCATAATGACTCAGCGTGATCACCGGCTCCATGCCGCGCCGGCGCATCTGCGCGAACAGCTCGTCATAATACCGCAGACCGGCTTCGTTGGGCTCGATTTCGTCGCCGTTGGGAAAAATCCGCGCCCAGGAAATACTCGTGCGGAATGCCTGGAAGCCCATCCCTTCCATCAAGGCCAGATCCTCGTTGAAGCGATGATAAAAATCGATCGCCTCATGACTGAGATATACCTTGTCGGCTTTCAGCGCCGGTTCCCATTTCTGCCGCTTTGGATTCCATTTTAAATCCGGTTCGTTCAGAATTCCAACGACCACGTCGGTGACATTTAGCTGCTTGCCGTCCTCCAGATACGCCCCTTCGATCTGATTGGCTGCGACAGCGCCGCCCCATAAAAAGTTTTCAGGAAATGCTTGTCCCATGGTATTCCTCCTTTAGTTTCCTTGATTTTATCTTCATTGTACTGAATTTCATCTTGTTGTGCAGGCAAAAATTCATTTTTTCTGTGTCTCAAGTCCACAGCCGCAGCGCCAGGCCGATCATTGGCGGCAGGCTGAACAGCGACAGCAGCGTCGACAAACACACCAACGTTGCTCCATACCGGTAATCCTTGCCCACCTTCTGCGAAAGCATCGCCAGCAGCACCCCGACCGGCGTACAGCCTGCAATGTAGATCGTCAGCTTCATTTCGGTCAGCGATGCCGGAAGCAGGCTCAGCAAGGCCAGCGATGCCAGCGGCGCCACGATCAACCGTCCAAAGCTGACCGCGTAACTTTTCCGGTTCGCAAAGATCTCACGGATCGGGCACTGCGCCAGAAAGACGCCCAGAACGATCATCCCCAGCGGCGTGTTGCATGCGCTTAAAAACGACAGCGTCTGTCCCAGCGCTGCGGGAATCGGCACCGGAAGCAGGAATAAAGCGAACCCGATCAGAAAGGCGATCATCGCCGGATTGCCAAAAATTTTACGCCAGCGGATTCCCGCGGCATCGCCGGTGATCAGCTTCAATCCGACCGTCCAGACAAACAGCGGCATGACCGTTAAATAGATCGTCAGATAAAACAGACACCCCTCGCCTAACAGCTGGGACACCAACGGAATTCCGATGAACCCGGCGTTGCAGAAGGCGACGCCGAACTGTTCGACGCCCTGACCGCCGGGAAACATCAGCCGTGCGCTGATTAACGCCGCCAGGACAACGATCACGCTGACCCCGGCCGCCAGCGCGCCCTGCTTGAATAGCTGGACGTCAAACGGCAGCGCCAGCGACGAAATCATCAGCGCCGGATTGCACAGATACAACAACAGCTGTGTCAGCTGCCGCGAACCCTCGTCACTGATGAGATGAACGCGGTACGCTCCGGCACCCGCGAACATCAATAACAGCACTACGATCTGATTGAAAAATTTGCGTCTTTGCACAACTTGCAGTATAATAAAGCTGAACAAGAATTTAATTCTATTTTTTTTAAAGCAGTCAAAGTACATCTAGACTATAATCCATCTTGGTTGATGGAAAACCTTAGTTGTTATGCAGCAGAAACATTTATTAGCGGAAATAAGATCAATGAAGTAATTGCTGAATATTTTGCTACTAATAAAACAACGGCTTTAACAGAAGAATTTGATGAATTGTTGAAAGGATGATGCTAGAATGATGAGAATAGGAACAACCTCAAAAGAACAACTGAAGCATCTGATTGAACTTGATCATTCTCTTGTGAAGTATAAGGTTAAAAGAGATGAAGATACCGGAATATATTTAGAAGATTCTTTGCCGGAAGATGCTCCGGAAACTATAAGACAGGCACTTGTGGAGTTAGTGGCGTGGCAGAAAAAACAAAAAAAAGAAGATGATAAGTACCCTTTTTGAAATAGGAAATAATAAATAATATTAGGTCGCTGGAATAGGCGCCTTTTATTTAGCCCTGGACATGGCGAAAAACTGTCTTTTTATTATAGCTGCAGAAACATCACTGTCACCTGTTCAAATACCAGGCTCATTGTAATTGCCTCCCCTTTGAATGAATAAGAACAGCGACGCCTCGCTGTCCTGATCGTTATGACTTGGGTAACACTGACGGCTACAATTCTTCACCGTTGGTTTCGATGATCTGCTTATATGCGGCATAGCTGTCCTTGCAATAGCGGCGCTTGCTGCCCTGGCCGTTTTCATCCTGATCAACATAGATGAATCCGTAGCGCTTGCTCATCTCGCTGGTGCCGGAGGAAATCAAGTCGATCGGTCCCCACCACGTGTACCCGATGACGTCGCAGCCGTCCTGCACCGCTTCCTTCAGCGCTTTCAGATGCCGTTTCAGATAATCGATCCGGTAGTCGTCATGCACGGTGTTTTCCGCGTTCAGCGTTTCAATCTTGCCGATTCCATTTTCGAGGATGAAGATCGGTTTTCCATACCGGTCGTAAACTTTATTCGTCAGATACTGCAGACCATCCGGATCGATCTGCCAGCCCCATTCGTTGGCCTTCAAATGCGGATTTTTCAGTCCCGAAGTCAGGTTGCCGCTGGTGCGTTCCTTCTTGTCAGTAGCCGCGGCCGTGACGATCGACTGGTAATAAGAATAGCCGACCCAGTCCGCTGTCCCCTGCTTCAAAAGCTCCAGTTCGCCATCCTCAATCTGAAGATGGATCTGGTTCTGTTCAAAATAGGTTTTAGCGAAATACGGATATTCGCCCTTCGCCTGCACGTCCAGAAACAACAGGTTGGTGATCCGGTCAAATTCTTCATTGGCGATCACATCCAGTGGGTCGCAGGAATACGGATAGGAGGTCACATAAGCGACCATGCAGCCCATTTTTAAATCCGGATAGTGCTGATGGGCGTACTGAACAATTTTAGCCGCCGTGACAAACTGATTGTGAATCGCCTGCCAGCGCCGGTTCTCAAATTCAACACCCTCGCCGTTGCAGACCCCCAGTCCCTTAAACGGAGCTAACAGACCGCAGTTGATCTCGTTAAACGGCAGCCAGTATTTGACGTCGCGATGATACCGGTCGATCAGCGTTTTAAAATAACGGTAGTAATAGTCGATGATTTCCCGGTTGGTATAGCCGCCATAGTTCTCCCAGATCTCAATCGGCGGATCAAAATGCGACATCGTGACGAGCGGTTCCATGTTCCATTTGCGGCATTCACGGATCACGCCGTCGTAATAAGCCAGCGCTTTCGCGTTCGGTTCACGGTCGCCGACATGCGGGAAGACGCGGGAAATCGCGATCGAGAAGCGGAATACCTTAAATCCCATCTTCGCCATCAGTGCGATATCCTCGACATAGGTGTGATAGAAATCAATGCCCCAACGTTTGGGATAGTCAAGCAAATCTCCAGTCTTGCCTTCGGCAATTTCCTTGTCGGTGATCCAGGCCTGACCGAAATTCTGACGCTGATTCGGGTCGATGCGCTTGACGATATCCGGAAACGTCAGCGTCCGGCCGTCGGCGTCATACGCTCCTTCGGCCTGGCAGGCGCTGATCGCGCCGCCCCAAAGAAAATCATGGCGGAAATTTTTATTCATGACTCAAATCCTCTCCATTGGTCGCAATGACCTGCTTGTACCAGTCGAACGATTTCTTTTTGCGGCGTGCTCCGCTGCCCTGGTTGTAGTCGTCCAGATCGACGTAAATAAATCCATACCGCTTGGACATCTGACTGGTTGAGGCACTGACCAGGTCAATGCACGCCCAGGAGGTGTAGCCCATGACCTCGACGCCGTCCGCGATCGCTTCGGCAATCTGTTCAAAATGAGACTGGAAATATTCGATCCGGTAATCATCGTCAATCGTGCCGTCCGGGTTGACCTGATCGTTGTAGCCCAGACCGTTTTCCACGATCCACAACGGTTTCTGATAGCGGTCATAGAGATCGATCAGTGAGATTTTCAATCCTTCCGGATCAATCTGCCAGCCCCAATCGGACGTCGGCAGGTAGGGATTCTTAACACCGGTCGCCAGATTGCCGCCAACCTTTTCACGCTGATCGGCATGGACGGACTGAACCATACTCATATAATAGGAGAAAGAGATGAAATCGACGGTATGCAGCTTGAGAATTTCTTCATCCCCGGCCGCCATTGGGATCGTAAAACCCTTGTCCGCCCATTCCTTTTTAATCCAGCGCGGATATTCGCCGCGCACCTGCACGTCAGTATACAGGGAATTCATCCGGTTATCCTTCTGCGCCAGATAAATATCCTTGGGATTGCAGGTTTCCGGATAGGTCATCGTTTTGGTCACCATGCAGCCGATCTGAAACTGCGGGTTGATTCGACGGGCAAGCTTCGTCGCCAGCGCGGAAGCGACCAGCTGATGATGCAGCGCCTTGTAAATGGCTTCCTCGGCCTTCAGTTTGGACGGATAGTTCTCCTCGACGATCCCGACGGTCGTAAACGGATGCCGGAACACCGAATCAATTTCGTTAAACGTCAGCCAGTATTTCACCAGATCCTTATACCGGTTGAAGCAAACCTCGGCATAGCGGACAAAATGATCGACGACCTCACGCGACGCCCAGCCCTCGCCATGGGTCACGAAATACAGCGGCATTTCGTAATGCGACAGCGTGACTAGCGGTTCGATATGGGCTTTGCGCAATTCCTTAAACACATCTTCGTAGAACTGCAGCCCTTTTTCGTTCGGCTGTTCCTCGATTCCGTTCGGGAAAATCCGCGTCCAGGCAATCGACATACGGAAGGTCTTAAAGCCCATTTCCTGAAACAGCGCGATGTCTTCTTTATAATGATGGTAGAAATCAATGCCGTGACGCTTCGGATAATAAACTTCGTCTTCCGTCTTCAGCGCCGCTTCAATATCGGCAGGCGACGTATGCCATTGGGCAACATAGTCTTTTTTGTCGACTTCCGGCTTAAACCGGGCGACATCGGCGACCGAAACTCCCTTCCCATCAACGTTCCACGCACCTTCGCATTGATTGGCAGCGGTAGCGCCGCCCCATAAAAATCCTGCTGGAAACTTTCCCATTGTATCCTCCTTTTTTATTTAGAAATCCGGGAAGCAGTTCGTTATCCTTCTGCTTCCCGGAAGTAAAATCCTGAATCTTAGTTGCCGGCTTCCTTCTGCGCCTGCTTGTTTGACATCAGAACAAACGGAATCCAGACTAACGTCGTTACCGCGATGATGATCAGCTGCACGACGACGCCCTGCCAGCCATGGCCGATAAACGCACCGATCATGATCGGCAGACCAAACGGTGCGTCGACCGTGTTGCATGGCATAAAGCCGATGTTGGTCGCAAACAGCGCGATCGCCGTGGCAATGCCTGAATTGAAGATAAACGGAATTGCGAACGTCGGGTTAAGCACTAACGGCAGACCGAAGACAACTGGTTCGGAAATACCGCACAGTGCCGGAATCGCACCCAGCTTGGCGATCATGCGGTGATCTTCACGCTTGGAAAACAGGAAGATCGCGATGATTAAAGATAAGATCATTCCCGCACCGCCAGCGACGATGAAGAAGGTCCAGAAACCCATTGTGACCGGCTGGTTGGCGACGGAGCCCGCTGCTACTGCGGCGGTGTTGGCCGCGATGGCCGCACTCATTAACGGATTGCGGATCGGCGAAATGATCAGACCGCCGTGGATGCCTAAGAACCAGAAGATCTGCGAAATAATGACAATGCCGATGATGCCGACCGGCGACTGGAAGATGATCTCCAGCGGCGACTGGATGACCGAGTACACCCATTCATTGAGATAACTGCCGGTTGCCAGATAGAACAGAATGCCGCCGACGGCTGTGATCGTCAATGTGATCAGAATCGGAATCAGGGTGTTGAACGACTGAGAGATCGCAGCCGGTACTGACGGCGGCATCTTGATCTTGATCGCTTCAAATTTCATCAGCCGGGCAAAGATTTTCTCCGCGATGACCGCGACGATCATGCCGATGAACAATCCCTGCGCGCCCAAGGTCGTCGAAGCCAGACCCGCGGCGCTGTTGGCCACGCCGTCGACCAGAACGGTAACGGTCTGCGGAATGACGGTAATGTAAGCGCAGGCGGCAGCCACTCCCGCTAATTGCGGCGGCAGATTGTCATTTTTCGCCAGATTCATGGCGATTAAGAATACGATCGGAATCGTCATGAACGACATCGTTGCGAAGTTGATCGCGGTGAAGGCTGGTTTTAAGGAGGCGGCGGCCGGAATCAAGGCGGCCAGACCGATGCTGGTGGAACAGATCAGCGTGTTGAACAACGTGGCAAACGAGCCGACGATGATGAACGGCATGTACGCGGTAAACGCATTTTTAATCGCGGTGAGATACTGGTTGCCGTCAACCTTTTCGGCGACCAGCAGCAGCGCGTCTTCAAACTTTTCTGAAAAAGCCATCTTCTTCCCCTCTTACTTCTTAGCCAGATTTTCGGCTTGTTCCAAAACCTTTGCGCCGTTGCACGTTCCGTAAGCAACCGGATCGATAACGGCGATCGGCGCCTGATCACCGACGATCTTGGTGACCTTGCGCAGGATGTGCCGGACCTGCGGTCCTAACAGCAGGACGTCGAAATTGCCTAATTCTTCCTGGATCTGGCCCTGTTCGACCGCCCAGATTTTATAATCCTTGCCTTGTTCCCTGGCCGCTTCCTGCATTTTGGAAACGACTAAGCTGGTGGACATGCCCGCGCAGCAGGCTAACATGATTCTCATTCTGAATCCTCCTTTTTTAATAAACTTGATAACAGACGATAGATGTTCAGGAATTCTTCCGCCTGATCGGCCATCATCATGGCGGTCGTCAGGTGATCCTGGGCGTGTACCATCATCAGCGACACTTCCTGTTTTTCGCCGCGGGCCTCCCCCTGAATCAGCTCGGTCTGCGTCTGGTGCGCCAGGCGGAGATCCTCTCTGGCTTCCTTGATCAGGGCTTCGGCTTCCGCGAAGTTGTAATCCCGGGCCTCTTCAATGGCCATCATGGATTTTGATTTTGAATTGCCTGCGTTCAGGATCAACCCAAATGCTGTTTCATACATTTCCATACGATTCCTCCCTGGCTGTGATCTCAAATGGCTGCAGCCTCATTTGATCTGGTTTCATCATACAGGGAAATCATTTTCCATTCCATAGATCCTTTTTCCGCTTTGAATCCGGAAATCAAAACGGAATCCGGAAATGGTTTTCAATCCGGAAAAAGATTGAAAACGCAAAAAAACGCCCGGTTCCCCTCACGGAATCGAGCGTCTGTCATTGAAGACTGATTTTAACAAGGCGAAACGGCAGATTGGGGCGGATACAATGCGCTGTCGGGCTGCGGTCAGTTGTTCAGATCTTCCTCAATCGTCTGAAAAATCCGCATCAGCGTGCCATAGCGTTTTTCATGCAGCAGCAGCCGCACGTAATCCTTCGACGTTAAGAACTTACTTGTTAACGTGTAGAATTTCTGCAGGTCGCGTTTTTTCCCTTTTTCAATGGAAAGCAGGAAAACCAGCTGGACTTTCTTTTTATCCCACAGGATCGGGCGCTTCAGCAGGGCGACGCAGACGAAGGTTTCATCCGTGCAGACACGATAGGGATGGGGGATCGCGATCAGATTGCCGAATTCCGTCACGGCCTTCTTTTCCCGCAGCAAAATCAACTCCTTGAAATTACGCGGAACTTTGTAGAAATTACGGATCCGCGCCGACATGTAGTCGATAACCTCGGTTTTGTTTTTCGCCGGCACATTGACCAGAAACAGATTCGGATCAAAAAAGTGTTCGATGGAGCTGGTTCCGGACTGCGCCAGCACGCGCTTGATCTTCGATTCGTCCCGCGATTCCATAAAATACTGCACACGCAGAATCGGCACCGGCAGCTTGATCGGAATTTCAACCGTACTGATGACCAGATCGACATCGGACAAATCAATCCGGTCCAGCGTCAGAACATCGCAGGTCATCAGCTGATTGATATACTTGCCGAACTTATCGCGGCACTGATACTCCAACAGCTCCGCTGTTCCCCTCCCGGTACTGCAGACGATCACGATATTTTTGCGGCGGATCGTTTCGCGTTTACGTTCCAGCGCCAGATTGATGTGCAAGGCGATGTAGCCGATTTCATCTTCACTGATTTCTTTCTGATAGCGCTCCTTCAGCACCCCGCAGGCCGTCGTCGCAATCATAAACGCCAGCATGTAATGATTTTTAATTTCCTTTAACAGCGGATTGCGCATATTCAGATCATACTGCAGACGGTTTTCCAGCGGCACCAGATGCAGCGCCAGCACTAACCGCAGGTTCAGATCGCTGCTTAAATCCAGATTCATCTCGTCATCGACGACCCGCAGCATCTCGTCGACTGTTTCATACATTGTTTCGCTGATGATGCAGTTCTCCTGCTGCGGCGACTTGATCATTTGCTTGCCAAGCAAATGGATCACGATATAACCACATTCACTCTGCGGAATATCGACGGAAAACGCCTGTTCAATCTGACTGACAATCCGCTGCGCCAGCGGATATAACGGCTTCGCTTTCAATTCATCCAGTTTCTGCGGGGTCATCGGTACATGATTGCCGCTGGCGATCCGCTGCAAGGCGATCAGCAGATGCATCGCCAAATTGTTAAACGCAAAATCGCTCATGAAAAACTGCGCTTCTTCAAAAACATTTTCCAAAATCTCAGAAATTCGCTGCAGCTGACCCTGACGCTGATCCGCTTCCGGCTGATCTTCCAGAATCGAGGTCAGACACGTCGACAGACACTGGCGGTAATCAAATTCGCTGCCTTCAATCTTTAATCCGTAATGCGGTCGAACCGTCAGCTTCAGATTATAGCTTTCCAGGATTTCACGCACCGTTTTCAGATCCTGAGAAATCGAGCTCTGGCTTAAAAACAAGAGATCGCACAGCTCCTCGGTTTTGACATAATCCTCATGTGCGAGCAGATATTCCAGAATAAAGCGGACGCGCTGCTGCGGCGTCGCAGGTATTTCCGACTGCGGCGTCCGGGTTTTCCCCGCCAGCACCGGATCCAAAATTTCAACGCGATATCCGAACTTCGGCTTGCTGAGAAGCGCCATCCCGTAATCCGGCAGCTCTTCAGCCAGCAATTTCAGCTCGGTGCGCACCGTCCGGTCGGACAGATCCAGCTGTTGAGCGATAAAGGAAGCCGTCGTGTATGTTTCTTCTTCCAGATATTTTAAAATGGCTTTCTGCCGCTGGTTCAGCATACGATCACCCCTTCTTTTTAAGAGTATCATGAAATTAATTCATTTTCCAAGAAAACCGCTGATTTTGTACCGCAGTTCTCTTCTGCAAAAAATCAAGAGGATTGGGGAACAAAAAAACAGTGAACGTCAGCTTGACAAAAAGAAATCTGCGGCTTAATATTAAATTAGTTTTAAAAAGTATTTAAATGTTGTTCACCCTTAAAGGATAAAGGAGGCTTTTGCCATGGCCGATGCCGGAATGCTTAAACAGATTAATCTTCAAAAAATCCGGGATGCATTTTTAATGGGCGGACCTTTCAGCAAGACCGAGCTGGCGGAAAAAACCGGACTGAGCTTTCCGACGGTCGGCAAGATCGTCGATGAAATGGTCGCCGCCCGGCAGCTGCAGATCGCCGGCACCGGAAGTTCCTCAGGCGGCCGCTGCAGCCGGATCTATCAATACAATGCGGATTACCGCAACGCGATCGCGATGATTCTGGAAGGTCAGAATCTCGACTGGTTTATCCTCGACAGCCTGGGTATGACGAAAAGCCAGGGCCGGATCGAAATTGACTCCGATCTGTTTGATACCCTCGTAGGTCTGCTTCTGCAGGCCCGCCGTCAGGAACCTTCGCTGTGCTGCTTCTGTCTGGGCATCGCCGCCAATACCAACGGTGAAACTGTCCAGCAAAGTTTTGAATATCCCCAGCTCAAAGGAATGAATCTGTTAAAAGAGCTGGAATGCGCCAGCGGTCTGAACGGCACATTGGGCAACGACATGTGGATTTCCTCGGAAGGCTGCTGGCAGCGCTGCCGGATGAACGATCATACGACCCTGATCAGCTTCTATCTGGGCAGCTGCGGGTTTGGCTCCAGCTTTGTCGTCGGCGGCAAAACGGTCAAGGGCGCTCATCAGGTTGCCGGAGAAATCGAACTGCTGCCCTGGGTCCGTGAAGCCGGACTGAATGCGAACCAATGGCCGGATACGTTGCCGGAATCCATTCTGCGCTGTATCCTGACCTACGCCATCATCACTGATCCGGATTTCATCCAGCTGTATACCCATCCGTTCTTCGTCGATCACTTCGATGAAATTCAAACCCAGCTCAACGCCTGCTTTGCCCCAGTTCAGCCGCCGGTATTGCTTTTGTCGGATGATTTCCGTGCCGATTATGAAATCGGGCTGAGCCGCCGGGCAATGCAGTTAATGAATCAGCCGGAGGTTTGCGCATGAAAACTTATACGCATCTGGTCTTCGATATCGACGGGACGCTGCTGAATACCGAGCAGGCGGTGCTGCACTCCCTGCAATGGGCGCTGGGCCGTCAAGGAATCGCGCTGAGAACCGAGGATCTGCGGTTTGCCCTGGGCATTCCCGGAAAAGACGCACTGAGACGGTTTCAGTTGGATCATCCGGAACAGGTGCTGCGGGAATGGGACGCAAAATATACAGAATTTCTCCAGGAGGTTACGATCTTCGACGGAATTATCGAGCTGCTTGGGACCTTGCGCGATCATGGCATAGCTCTGGGCGTCGTCACTTCCAAGACACAAATCGAACTGGCGCAGGATTTCAGCGCCCTGGGCTTAGATCAATATTTCGAACTCATCGTCACGGCCGACGACACCGTTGGACATAAGCCGGACCCCGAGCCGATGCTGAATTATTTGAAACGCAGCGGCGCAAAAGCCGAAACCACGATTTATATCGGCGATGCCGACTACGATCTGCAATGTGCGCTGCGCGCCGGATGCGATTGTGCGCTGGCTGGATGGGGGCGGAACGACCGGCCGGCCACAACCCCGACCTGGTTTCTGCCGCAAGTCAGCGATGTGCTGAAACTGGCAGGTCTGAATGCATCTTCCTCTCACTAAATCTACTTATTCCGAAACAGAAGGCGGATCTGACTGAATCCATAAGCAGTCCTCCCGGTTCGTCTGTCTGTTTGACAAAAAGCCCCGGGTGCTTACCCCAGGGCTTTTTTCTTATGATTTCTAAAACAGGATCCACTGAAGCGCGATCGCTTGCCCGATCCCTTTCAAAGACCGATCAGTCAAACACAACGATTGCTTCCGGCCGTTTAATCCGCAGCGCCAGTGTTTCCAGAATCCGGAAGGCATGATTGAAATCCTTCGTTTCCAGATAACCCGTGCTCAGATCCAGACCCAACGCCAGATCGACATTCTCCGGCTCCGCCGCAATCAGCAGCGCATGATTCTGTTTCAATACCGGTGATTTGAGGACGGGTCCGCCGATCAGCCGTGCGATCCGGTCGACTTCCAGCATGCCGGTACCCGGCTGGATCCGCTGTAAATCCAACATTCGATCCGGACTCAGCAACAGCGTAATACCGCTGACATAACCGCGGCTTTCCAGCTCGTTCAAGCCTTTGGCAATATCCGCAAACGCATTCTCACTCTGGCTCCAGTCGCCATGAGGCAGATGCACAGTTCCTTCGGTGTTGACCAGTCCGGTTACTTCCGCCGCCGGATTCCCGAAGAAAATCAGCTCGTCTTCCCGCCGGGCCAGTCTGCGCGCCGCATCCAGAATCCGTGAACGATCCAGCGGCATCCCGCTTTCCACGCTTTCCAAATCACGCCACAATAAAGTAAAATCCTCAAACAACTGAATTAACGGCTGAAAACGGCGGCCGCGGATCTGGCCGATGCCCGCTTCCAGTTCTTCCTCCATCGCGGCGCTGTCAACGATCACGCTCTGCGCACCAGCCCCCAGCGGACCGGCCAGCGATAAGAACCGGCGGCCAATCAACAACTTCCGGGCAGTTTCAATTACGGTTTCATCAATCTGCTTCCACAACGCCGCATTGATCGGCGCGGATTCTCTGCCTAACACATCCATCATCAATTCTCCTTCCTACTCCTTGAGCGATCCGACCGTCATTCCGGTCTTCACCTCAGTGTTTTTGACAATTCCCAGATCCTCCAGCATTTCCCTGACCTCGGATTCACCGGCTAAGAAATGATCGGTTTCTGATGGATCCAGATAACGCATCAGGGTGATCAGTTCACCCATGTGCGCCTTTTCCTCATCGCGGATATCCTCCAGCACCTTTTTTGCGGCAGGATCGTCCGTCGCTAAAATATGGGATTCGTACAGATAAATTGCTTCCAACTCGCCCGCGATGTCGAGGCGGATCGCCTGCATCAGTTCGGCGTTGGTCATCTTTCGGTTGACATTTCCTTGAAATGGATTCGCAAAGTTTGGCATGTTCATCCCTCCTTGGCTTTATTAAACCACAAACCCGTTCGTTTTACAATAGCGATAATCATTATCATTTTAACTTTGTTTTATTTTCTGCAGCAATCATAAAATAATTTTCATCAATTTAAACATTGCTTTGCTTTCCATCCGCGCCGATAAAAAAACCAGATTCCCGCAAATCGCTGCTGCACTGAAGGCACAAGCGGCATCGGGTTTCTCCGGCTTTCTTGAATATGAAATCTCAGGCTTTGGCCTTGATCCGGTTTTGATGGGTTCTCCTTGATGGTCAGGCTGCCTGATCCCGCCACCAGACGCGGACTATTTCAATGGCGTTGGTCGCCGCGCCCTTGCGCAGCTGATCACCGCAGCACCACAGCGCGATGCCCTGTTCACTGGCAAGATCCCGCCGCAGCCGGCCGACCTCAACCATGTCCTGATCCGTACAGGACAGCGGCGTCGGGTACGGCTGTTCATTGAGGACGACGCCCTCCGCTTCCGCGATCGCCTGACGGACTTCATCCAGACTGACTTCCCGCTCGGTTTCCAGCGTGATCGACTCGGAATGGCAGCGCAGCACCGGCACGCGGACGCACGTGCAGCTGACCCGCAGCGCCGGATCGTGAAGGATTTTGCGGCCTTCGTTCTGCAGCTTCATTTCCTCCGAGCTGTAGCCCTGTTCATCAAAGCTGCCGATCTGGGGGATCAGATTGTACGCGATCTGAACCGGGAAGGTTTCCGCGGACGCGGCCTGTCCCGCTTCCAGCTGGGTGATCTGGCGTTTTAATTCCGCTAAACCTGCAGCCCCGGCGCCGGAGACTGCCTGATAGGTCGACACGATCATCCGCGTAATCCGCGAAAGCCGGTAAATCGGCGCGACCGCCATCAGCGCGATGATCGTCGCACAGTTGGGATTGGCGATGATCCCCTGATGGGTGCGGATATCCTGCGGATTGATCTGCGGGATGACTAACGGCACATCCGGATCCAGCCGGAACGCGCTGCTGTTGTCAACAAACACCGCGCCCGCTTTGACGATCACCGGCGCCCAGCGCTTGGCCAGCTCGTTTTCTACGGCTCCCAGAACAACGTCGACGTCCGCGAAGCTGTACTCATTGACCGCTTCGATGATCAGCGGCTGACCTTTAAACGTCAAGGTCTGGCCGGCGCTGCGCGGACTGGCCAGCAGCTTTACCGGTCCGATCGGCCAGTCGGTTTGTTCTTCCAGAACCTGAAGCATCGTGCGGCCCACCGCACCGGTAGCGCCCAAAATGGCAATTCGACAGCTTTTCATGCCTGCATCCTCCCTGCTTTCGGCGAAAACGCCGCGTATAAGACCTGAATCGCCCGGCTGAAGTCTTCATTCTCCACCCCGACGATGATGTTGATTTCATCCGAGCCCTGGGCGATCATCCGGATGTTGATCTGATGCGCGCCCAGCGTCTGAAACAGCTGGCCGGAGATGCCGCACTGCAGCGCCATGTTGCGGCCCACGACGGCGATCAGGCTGAGATTGTTGACAACCTTGATATCGTCGCATTCGCACACCTGTTTTAACTGCGCCGCGATTTCATACAGACTGTCGGCTATCGCGGCCGTGGAAACGACGATTGAGAAATTATCAATGCCCGATGGGACATGTTCGACGCTGATCTTATATTTTTCCAGGACCTCCAGCGCCCGCTTCAACAGACCGACCTCGTTGGACGCGTTGTGACGGTACATCGTGATGACCGTGAAATCCTTCTTCCCGGCGATCCCGGTGACAAACCGCGACCGGTCTTCCAGTGCCGGATCGACGTGATCGACAATCTGCGTGCCGGGATTGTCCGGTTGGTTTGTGTTGCGGATGACGATTGGAATGTTCGCGTCCTTGACCGGGTAGATCGCGTCCTCATGCAGGACGTTTGCGCCCATATAGGAAAGCTCGCGCAGCTCGCTGTAGGTAATCCTTTCGATCTGAACGGGATGTTCGATGATCCGCGGATCGGCCATCAGAATCCCGCTGACGTCAGTCCAGTTTTCATACAGCCGGGCAGACAGCGCCGAGGCCATTAAACTGCCGGTGATATCCGAACCGCCGCGGGCCATGACCTTAATCCGGCCGTTGGGCAGCGCACCGTAGAAGCCGGGAATGACAAATCGGGGCGTCTGCTGAGCCTGCGCCCGGATCAGCTGGCGGGTGACGTTGTGATCGATCTTGCCGTCATAGCCAAACCGGATCACCTCAGCCGCATCGACAAACGGCCAGTCCAAATACGCCGCCATCAGCTTCGACGTCAGCCATTCTCCCCGCGACACCAGCTCGTCCTGGCTGATTCCCTGACGCATTTTTTCTTTCAGTTGGGCTAAGGGTTCCTCCAGATCCAGACTTACCCCCAGCGCATCTCGGATTTCGCAGAACCGCTGGCGGATCAAATCGAACAGCGGCTCGCAGGAAACGGAATATTGCAGATGCGCGTGGCATAAATAAAGCAGATCCGTGATTTTATTATCGGTTTTTGTGCGTCTTCCCGCCGCACTGCAGACGACGATCTGACGCTCGGGATCGGACTTCACGATCGCTTTGACTTTTTGAAACTGACTGGCGTCGGCTAACGAGGAGCCGCCGAATTTTGCGACGATCATGCTTCTTCCTCCTGGATCCGCGCGGCAAACAGCTGCGGATCAAGTGTCCGGGCGTGAGTGATTAAAGCTTGAAGTTGCCGGCTGTCCTCCATCTGCGTCCAGAGCTGAACACGCCCTTCGCTGCGCCGGATTTCCGCGGTTACTCCGCTAAAAAGCGGGGCGGTCTGGTCGTTGGTTCCCACATAATAGCGAGCATCCCCGGCGGCTTCGCTGATTTTCATTTCACGCAGCCGCAGCGGCGCAACCGGACACCCCTTTACTATTTCCAGAATGTCGGTGAGCACGGCGTGTGCCGTCGGCGGTCCGCCCGCCCCCTGACCGATCAAGGTCAGCTCGCCCAGACTGGCTGTGCGCAGCACGCCGGCGTTGAGATTATCGCGGATCTGCGCCAGCGGTGCGGATAAGGGCAGCAATATTGGCTCGACGCGGGCCTGAATTCCCGCTTCCGTTTTCTTTAAGACCGACAACAGCCGGCAGCGTTTCTTTTTCGCTTCAAACGCCTGAATATCCTGATTCGTTAATCCCTGCAATCCCTGTACCTTAAACTGATCGCGCAGAAGCCGCCCGCTGAAAGCACAGCCGGCACTGATCATCAGCTTGCGCGCCAGATCTTCCCCTTCCAAATCCGCACTGGGATCCGCTTCCGCATAACCTAAACGCTGAGCTTGAACGATGCCTTCGCTTAACGACAACCCATCGCGCTCCATGTGATCGAGGATGTAATTCGTCGTTCCATTAAAGATCCCTTCGACCGCCAGAATCGGATCGGTAGCTTTTAACGCACTGATCGTCCGCAGCCAGGGAATCCCCCCGGCGACGCTGGCGTCATAACGGAACTGGACCTGTTGCTTCTTTGCCAGTTCCAGCAATTCCCCATAATGCGCCGAAACCATTGCCTTGTTGGAGGTCACGACCGATTTGCCCGCTTCCATTGCCTGCCGGCAATAATTCCACGCCGCCTCGGCCCCGGAAATCATTTCAACGACAATCTCGATTTGCGGATCCGCTAAAATCGCCGCGTAATCATAAGTCATGGCCGGATGGGTCAGCGGATGCGGCTTCCGGATCAAAATGGCCGCGGCCTGCAGCGTTGGATCATGACGCTTCTCAATCTGTTCCATCAGGCTGCGGGCAACGGTACCCCAGCCAAGCATTGCGATTTTCAAATGAATTCCCCCTTATGTGTGCCTGAAATAAATACACTTGTTTTTCATTGAAAGACATTGTATCATAGAACTGTTAAAAAATTCAAGAGGTGGACACATGAAAAAACAGTTATGCAGTACGCGAGGTTCGCATATTGAAGGGGATTTCTGGACGGCGGTCAGAAACGGTGTGGCTGACGACGGCGGCTTAATCATCCCGACCGACTGGGAAAACCGGCAGATCGACGTGGAGACCCTGCCGCTCAGTTATCTGGCCATCGCCCAGGCTGTGCTGGCCTGCTTTACCGACGGATTGGACGCCCCCGCGCTTCAGGCTCTGCTTCATCAGGCTTACAAGGGACGCTTCGACGCGGAGGACGTCGTAAGGCTTTCTCCGCTGGGTTCCGACTTTTTACTGGAATTGTATCATGGACCGACGGCAGCGTTTAAGGATATCGCGCTGTCGCTGCTGCCGTTATTTCTGGCGGAAGCTTCCCGACGGCAGAGTCAGCCGCAGAAAACGCTGATCCTGACGGCAACCTCCGGCGATACAGGCAAAGCGGCGCTGGAAAGTTTCAAGGATCGTGCCGGCTGCGAACTGCTCGTTTTTTATCCTGATCACCTCGTCAGTGAAATTCAGCAGCGTCAGATGGTCAGCAGCGAAGGAAACAATATCGGCGTGTGCGCGATCCGCGGCAATTTCGACGACGCTCAAAGCGCGGTCAAGCGCTGCTTTGCCGATCCGCAGCTGCGCGCTGCGTTCAAAGCCTGTCAGATTGAGCTTTCCAGCGCCAATTCGATCAATATCGGCCGGCTGGTTCCACAGATCGTCTATTATTTCTGGGCCTACCGCCAGCTGCGTCAGCGAGGCGTGCTCACAGCTGGGCAGACGTTGGATTTCAGTGTGCCAACGGGTAATTTTGGGGATATTCTGGCTGGCTATTACGCCAAGCAGATGGGCTTGCCCGTCGGCAAGCTGATCGTCGCGAGCAATGCCAACAACGTTCTGACTGAATTCTTCACCACCGGCTGCTACAACCGCCGGCGGCCCTTCATGAAAACGACGTCGCCGTCGATGGATATCCTGATTTCCAGCAATCTGGAACGCCTGTTAGCGCACGAAACCGGATTGGATGGTCAACAGGTCGCGGCTTATATGGATCAGCTGCAGAAACAGGGAGAATATCAGATTGACTCCGCGTTGCTTCATCGCCTGCAGAAACAATTTGCCTGCGGCGACTGTACCGACGAGCAGGCTGCCGAAACCATCCGGCAGGTCTATGCCCAAAGCGGTCAGGTCCTCGATCCGCACACCGCAGTCGGCGTGCACGTCCTGCGTCAGCTGCGAAGTGAAGGATTTGAAAAAAATCCATGCGTTGTCCTGGCGACCGCTTCGTGCTTCAAGTTCAGCAAGGACGTCTATGAAGCCTTGTTCGGTGCGGCTGAAATGGACGAGTGGACGGCGATGGAACAGTTGAGCAAACGCACCGGAATTCCAATTCCCGCTCCGTTGCAAGGCTTGCGGGACAAACCAGTTCGGCATACCGATCAGATCGAAAAGGATGCGATCCTCGATTATGTCCGGCAGAAAGTGCAGGCGATGAATCATGATTAAAGTGACCGTACCGGCGACGACCGCCAATTTAGGCCCCGGCTTCGATACGCTGGGACTGGCGCTGGACTTACAAGCCAGCTTCACTTTCACCCCCGCCGCGCAGTTTACGATTACCGGTTGTCCCCGGCGTTATTGCAACGAGAATAATTTAGTCTGGAAAGCCTACTGCCGTTTGTTTCAAAAGCTGAACGAGAAGCCAATCCCCGTCCGGATCACGATTGATTCGCCGATCCCGGTCAGCCGCGGTCTGGGATCGTCTTCCGCCTGCATCCTCGCGGGCCTGTGCGGGGCGAACGCGCTGTTGAACGAGCCGGTCTCCACGCTGGATCTTCTGCGGCTGGCCTGTGAACTGGAAGGTCATCCGGATAATGTCACCCCGGCGTTGTTAGGCGGATTGAAGGCCGCGCTGATCGATCAGGACTGTCTGTTGACCGCCGACTTCAGCGTCAGCGAACGTCTGCGGTTGGCCGCGCTGGTCCCGGACTTCGAACTGGAAACCCGCCGTGCCCGCCAGGCTCTGCCTCAGAGGATTCCTCATGCCCAGGCCGCGGGCGCTCTGGGCAAGCTGGCTTTTCTATTAAAAGGATTGGAAACGGCGGACAGCGCGTTGCTGGAAGCGGCGATGAACGAACCATTGCACGAGCCTTACCGCATCCCGCTGATTCCGGAATATGCGGCTGTAAAACAGTTATGCGTCGATCAGGGAGCCGCCGCGGTAATGATCAGCGGTTCCGGGCCGACGCTGCTGGCCTTATTTCTCGATGATCTTCCGGAAGCTGCCCTTTCGTTAAAGCTCAAAACACTGGATCATCATTGGCAGCTGCTGCCCTGCCGCGTCCAACAGGAAGGCGTCCGTATTGAATGCAAGGAGGAACCCTATGAGTGAACAATATCTGATCGTCAACACGAAAATCCTGCCGGATTTTTACGCGAAAGTTGTGGAAGCCCGCGATCTTGTCGAACAGCACAAAGTAAAAGGGGTCAGCGAAGCTGTTCAGCGCGTCGGCATCAGCCGCAGCACCTATTATAAATATAAAGATTCGATCTTTTCTTTCTCGGAAAACGCGCGCGGCCGCAAAGCTGTGTTAAGCATGATCCTGACGCATCAGCAGGGCGTGTTAAGCGAGGTGCTCAACGAACTGGCGGCCCAGCACACCAGCGTGCTGACGATCAACCAGTCAATTCCGATTCATGATCACGCCTCGGTCAGCCTCTCGCTGGATATCTCAGATCTGGATTGTTCCATCGACGAAGTGCTGCGCAGCCTGAAAGAGAAAAAGGGCGTGACCAACGTCCGCCTGATCGACCTGGAATAAAAAAACCTTCCTTCCGCCAGAGCGAAACATGTTGATTATCCTTGATTCTGGAAGCTTCCGATTGCGGAACCTGCATTTCCGGGATAGAATAAAAGTCCGGACTGTATCAGGGGAGGGTAAGCGATGACACGAGGTATTCTTTTATTTGGTTCTTCCGGTTCAGGAAAAACCACGCTGGGCAGGATGACGGCCAGTGAACTGGGTTATCCCTATTTTGACATCGACGATTATCTATGGCGCAAAGACACGCCAGTTCCGTTCACGCTCATGTTTTCGCGAACAGAAAAAGCCGAACGGCTGATGCATGACATTACTCCATTCGATCATTTCGTCATGGCCGGATCAATGGACAGCTTCAATGCGCCGTTTGTACCGTTGTTTGATCTGGCCGTGCATGTCGACGCTCCGGCCGAGCTTCGCCGGCAGCGTCTGCACCAAAGAGAACTGGAAGCCTTCGGCGCGCGGATTCTACCGGGCGGGGATATGTTTGAAGCGCACCAGCGTTTCCTGGCGGATTCTGACCGCTACGAAACCGACGGTTCTCCCTGCCGCAAACGGCATCTGGAATGGGCGGCCAGTCTGCCCTGCCGCGTGCTTTATTTAAACGGCGCCAATCCTTTGTCAGAAAATCTGAAGCTGATCCTGAGCACGTACAACGAGCTGATTCACGCTTCTGATATCGCAGAGATTCCAGTTGAACACATTCGATAAAATGAAAAAAAGAAATTGCCCCTTGGAAAATTCAATCCATTCGGCAATTTCTTTTTTTGTTACTTTAAAACAGATTCGGAAGGAAACAGAATGTTTTTGTTTTACTCAGCGTGTTCCAGCGCCAGCGTCTTCGTCGTGATATCGCAGACTTCAGCTGGTCCGTAATACTGGATCGCGCCCGGATAAACGAAGCTGGTTTCCACAGCCCATTCCTCACGATGAGCCTCAAAGAATTTAAACGGCTTGCCATCCAGCTCGACAAGTGCTTTCTTGATGACTGGCTTGTCTTCGCCATGTCTTCTTTCGATGTTCATCATCTTCGTGATCGGCATACCGCCCGCTGTCCATTCGCTGGCCGGCTTGGACAGGTTGGAGATCTTTGACAGATAGCCGTTGTAGCCATACTGGATCAACATAAACGCATTATATCCCAGCGAGTAGCAGTAGTCGGAATCAAAGTTAGACGGGAACGCGCATCGTCCTTCATAGCCTAAGAAATGATGCAGCGGACTGAATTTTCCCTTATAGGTTCCGGCTTTCTTTCTTTCATCCAGCTTATCCTTGACTAACGCCGAGAATAATTTTTCCGATTCGATCAGGGAAACCTGGACGTTGCCGTGCGGATCGCGTTCCAGGAACAGCTGCTGCTGGATGTTTTCCGGCAGGATCGCAAAGACGCCCATGGATTCTTTCGTCAGTCCTTGTTCAATGAACGCATACTTTTCGCTCCACGTCGCCAGCGCGTTGAACGCGTCAGCCTTGCTTCCGGCGAGAAGTTCGTTGATTTCCTGAATTAACGCAGAGAATTCCGGTACGAATTCAACGACGCCTTCCGGAATGATCGCGACACCGAAGTTCATGCCCTTTGCCGCACGCTTTTCAACGGAATCCGCAATGTAATCCGCAATCTGCGACAGCGACATTTTCTTTTCCGATACTTCTTCGGAGATCAGACAGATATTCGGCTGCGTTTCCAGCGCGCATTCCAGAGCGACATGGGAAGCGGAACGGCCCATGACTTTGATGAAATGCCAGTATTTCTTCGCGGAATTCGCGTCTCTTTCGATGTTGCCAATGATTTCGCTGTAAGTCTTGGTCGCCGTATCAAACCCGAACGAGCATTCGATATCTTCGTTCTTCAGATCGCCGTCGATCGTCTTCGGGCAGCCGATGACCTGAACGCCGGTGTCATGCGCCGCAAAGTATTCAGCCAAAACCGCCGCATTGGTATTGGAGTCATCGCCGCCGATGATGACAATCGCCGTAATTCCATGCTTCTTGCAGACATCCGCAACGATCGCGAATTGTTCGCTAGTTTCCAGCTTCGTTCTGCCGGAACCGATGATATCGAATCCGCCCGTGTTGCGGTACTGGTTGATGTAGGCATCGTCAAAAATCAAATAATCGTCTTCAATCAAACCGATCGGACCATTCTTGAAACCATAGAGAACATTTTCTTTATTCGCAGCTTTTAAAGCATCATATAAGCCGCAGATGACATTGTGTCCGCCCGGAGCCTGACCGCCGGAAAGAATCACGCCGACGACCTGTTTCTTCGTTTCCGCCGTGTTCTCACCCTGAACAAATGTAATTTCTTTTTTGCCGTATGTGTTTGGAAATAAGCGTTTGATTACTTCCTGATCGGCTGCGCTTTGAGTTTCTTCGCCTTCCTGAACCCCGATATTGGCAATGCCATGTCTCAGCATACCTGGAAGTTTCGGTGAATACTCATATCTAGCAGATTGTAGTGATGAAATTTTCATAGTTAATCTCCTTCTCATCTTAGATACATCGTAATTTTAAGATATTTAACCTGAAAAGTAAACCGGTATTCGCGTGTTCAGCGTGACAAAAGACACAAAAAAGGAACATCCGGAAGATTTGATCGCCGGGGTCCAATTCCCCGGCGATATTTCTCAATCTGGTACTTTTATTTTTAGACTAAACTGGGGATTATTATGCAATAAAAAAAGCCTTTCAGAAAGGCTTTGCGAATAAGTGGCAGGGGTGGAGAGAATCGAACTCCCATCAAAGGTTTTGGAGACCTCTGTTCTACCATTGAACCACACCCCTAAAAAAATGGTGACTCGTACGAGATTCGAACTCGTGAATGACGCCGTGAAAGGGCGCTGTGTTAAGCCACTTCACCAACGAGCCATTTTTTCCGATTGCTTTGTAATAATAGCATAAACTTTTTATGATTTCAACAAAAAAATAAAAAAACGAAGGCAGAAACTTCGCTCCGCCTTCAGTGATTTTGTTTCCGTAACATCCGATTCTGTTCCCGGCTGCCCTTTTTAAACTTGGCTTTCTGGAACATCTTCGGCAGGATCTGCCAGTCCAGATACACAATCAAGCCCGGCAATGCCGGCAGGAATCCCGGCAGCAGAAAGAAGACTGCCACCGGCACCGCCAGCGTCAGCACCGCAATGGACAACGACTCCAAGAAACAGGTAAACGCCAGGTCCAGCGCCTTCGCCAGCGCTGTTTTTACTGTCAGCCCGGGAACCTCCACCAGCAGTGCAAAGACCATCAACAATTCAAAAAAGACAAGCCCAAGCCCAACCGCAGCCACCGTGGCCCCCAGCACATCCTGCGACGATTCGCCGATCCGATAATAAAGCAAATCCCACAGCAGCACCGCGATGACAACCAGATGGATCAGCCAGATCTTCGTGGCTAGCGGCCAATGCTGACGAAACGCGGCGAAAAAGGATTTTATCACCGAGCGGCGATCTCCCCGCACATAACCGCTCATCGAGGCGTTGAGCGCCGTACTGGAGGCGCCGATCGTGACGACAGGCAGACTGCAGATCAGCCACAGAAAGCCCAGCAGCACGATGTTCATTACCCGGTCGACGCCGGTCCAAAATAATTTTTCTCCTTTTTCGCCCATGTTCCACTCCTCTTTCAGGATTACCCTATTTAAATCAGTTTAAAATCTGTAAGGAACCCAGTCCCAGATTTTCTGTCGACTGCGCGTCAAACAGGATATACCGATCCCCTTCAAAACCGAAGTGAATGACGGAATCCATCGCGAAGTCGATGCTGCCGAAGGCCACCGCCGACAACGTGATGTCCTTGACCGCCAGCGACAACGTTGTTTCCATCCCGCTTGGCAATGAGGAAACAACCGTGCCTTCGATGCCCTCGTCCGCGCTGACTTTAACAAATTCCGGTCTTACGCCTAAAACATAATCCCCTTCCGCCGGCAGCGCCAGCGGTTGGTTCGGCGTGAAACGAACAGAGAAATGCCGGCAGGTCAATTCGACTGCCTGATCCTTTTTGATCCCGTGGCAGGAAATGAAATTCATCGTCGGATTGCCCATGAAATCAGCGCAGAATAAATTCGCCGGTTCACCATACAACGTCAATGGCGGACAATACTGCTGCAAAACACCTTCCTTGATCAGACATACCTTCGAGCTCAGCGTCATCGCCTCCGACTGATCGTGGGTTACATAGACAAACGTCGCTCCGGTCGCCATGTGCAGCCGCTTCAGTTCAGCGCGCATGTCGTTGCGCAGCTTGGCGTCCAGGTTGGACAGCGGTTCGTCCATCAACAACACCCGCGGGTTCGGGGCTAAGGTCCGGGCGATCGCAACGCGCTGCTGCTGACCACCCGACAATTCAGACGGATAGCGCTGAATGTATTCTTCAATCCGCATCGTCTGGCAGATTTCCTTCACCCGGGCGTCGATCTTTTCCTTCGGCCATTTCATGTTTTCCAAACCAAATGAAATATTTTTATACACCGTCATGTGCGGCCACAGCGCATAGTTCTGAAACAGGAAACCGACATTGCGCTTATCCGGCGACACATTGACGCCTTTAGCATCGGAGAACACCAGCTGATCGTCGATGTAGATCTCACCTTCGCTCGGCGTTTCCAGCCCGGCGATCATCCGCAGCGTCGTCGTCTTGCCGCAGCCGGAAGGTCCTAACAGCGAGACGAAATCTCCGTCCTTAATTTCCAGATTTAAATGATTTACGGCGATTGAGCCCTTGCCGAATTTTTTTGTGATATCGACTAATCTTATTGTCGGCATGTCAATTTCCTCCTCCTACACCCTTTTCAATGGAAGCGCCGGTCAGCTTTTCTACGCCGAAATTCACGATGAGCACCACGAAGATAATCAACAGGTTGATCGCATTGGAATACTGCTCCCAGCCCTTTTCATCATACATGAATAACAATGTCGTCAGCACGCGGTTGTTTGCGGTCACCAGAATCACGTATAAGCTCAGTTCGCGCATACTGGAAACAAACGGCAGCAGATAGCCGGAGACGATCGTCGACTTCTCGATCGGCACGATGATCTTGGCCATCCGTTTGACCCAGGGAATGCCCTGAATGATGCCGGCCTCCTCAATTTCCGGAGACAGCTGCAGCATCGAGTTCACGCCGGAACGGGAAGCCATCGGCAGATATTTGACCGTCCCGATCAGAGCCAAAATCGCAAAGGTGCCGTAGAGCGATGGAATAATTCCGTGCGGGCGTGAGAACATCGACAGATAAATCGCCGCAAAAGCCATCGACGGAATCAGATACGGGATAAACGTCAGATTCTCTACGATCTGGCTCAGCTTGCTTCCCCGCCGGCGCACGATCGCATAACCGGCCAGAAAGCCCAGCGTACCCGCGCCCACCGCGACGATTGCCGAAAGCTTCAGACTGTTGAACAGCGTCTTCCAGACGTCCGCGTTGATCAGGATTCCGGCCTTGTCCATGACGTCGTTGCCGCCCTTGGAGCTGCCGATCCAGAAATCCAGCGTCATGTTGGACAGACTGTAATTGCCTTTAATAATGATCAGCGACTGCAGTAAGAACGAGATCAGCGGGACGACCGACATGCACAGCACCAGACACAGCACCAGCACTGACAATAGACTGCGGGCTTTCTTTAAATGGAACAGCGACACGTTGGCGCTCTTGCCCGTCACCGTCGCATAGGATTTTCGCTTGCCGATCAGCTTCTGGTTTGCCAGCATGATCAGCACGCTGATGACGATCATGACGATCGCCAGGATGTAGCCGACGCCCGGGTTGGTTCCCTGCAGCGCGGCGTACAGCTCGGTGGTCAGTACGTAATAACGCACCGGCAGACCGAGGAACTGCGGTACGGCGAATGAACTCATCGCGCTGGAGAAGACCAGAATAACCGTGCTCAGCACGGCCGGCATAACCATCGGAATTGTAATCCGCGTAAACATCCGCAGGCGTTTGGTTTTCAGGATGACCGCTGCTTCCTCCAGATTCGCATCCATGTTGCGCAGGATGCCGCCGATCAGGATATAAGCGAACGGCGCGTAATGCAGCCCGGTGACCAGAATGATCGGAAATGGTCCGTAAGCGAACCAATTCGGCGTTGCGATCCCCGTCAGTGCCGTGAAGATGCCGGTCGCCCCGCCGACCGCGGCGTTTTTAAAGAAATTCTTCCAGGCTAACGCCAGCGTCCAGCTCGGCATGATGTATGGGAAGATAAACAGCTTGGTCAGGACTTTTTTCCAGCGCAGATCGCTGCGGGTGACCAGCCAGGCAAAGCCCCCGCCGATTAAAATCGCGACGATGCAGGCGCTGATCGAACAGACCAGGCTGTGGGCCAGCGGTTCATACAATAAGGATTTACTGTAAACGCTGGCGAGCGTGCGGTTCCAATGATACGCTGTCAAACTGCCGACCGCCTGATGGACGCGGGATTTCTCAGCCGAATGAACGATGAAGGTATCCTTGACGATCGAAAACAGCGGAAAGACGACCAGATAGGTCAGAACGATCAAAAAGAGCACCAACAGGATGTTATAGGGTTTGCTGAAGAATGTCTTGACTTGATTGAGCTTTCTTTTCATATTCCCCTCCCTAAGAGTGAGAAAGGCTGTGATGGCGAACACCACAACCTTCCGAGAGCTTTCTTATTTGATCAGATTGATGAAGTCTTCAACATCCGCGCGGTGCTCGGAGCAGTAGATCGGATCTTCTTCGACCAAGATCGATTTCCATTCCTTGACCGTCTTGTCACCGTCGGTAACTTTCAGATTGGTATTGCCGGAGTAATCGCCGAAGCGGCCGGTCATGCCGTTGTAGAGGGAGCCGTCGTTGATCTTCAGCTCGCCGTTGCCGAACCAGCCTTCTTCCGTGAACAGCCAGCACAGGAACGCCTTCGCCATATCCGGGTTGTCGGCATTGCTTGTCAACAGGCCGTAGATCGGATAAATGAAGCCCGCAAACGGCGTGACGTTGGAGGCGAAGCCCAGCTTGTAGCCCTTATCCAGATTCTTCTTATATTTGTTCAGCGTGATTAAGGCCGACCATTGCTCGCTCTGACCTTCCGCGCCGATTGCCTGGGCGATATCGCCGTCCGAGGAGCCGACGACCAGACCGTTGTTGTAAAGCATCTTGATCCACTGGTAACCGGCATTCGGGCAATCGCTGTCCAACACCAGATCGGTTCCGTAGTAATCTTTGTACGCCGCTTCCAGCTTGGCCGCATAGTCGTCGGAAGTGATCTGCGTCAGGAAGTCCATGTTGACGCCCTCGCTGTACGGATCCTTCATCTGAACGGTGCCTTTGTATTGCTCGTCGGTGACATACCAGATATTGCTCAGGTCTTCTTCCTTGACGTTATCGCTGTTGAAAATGAAGACCTTGTTGCAGTAATCATAGACTAACAGCGGTTCTGTATCCGCGCCGACCAGATCATAAATTTCCTGATTGTACCAGTTATAGACGTAGCCTTCCTCGACCAGATCGGACATGACGCGCGCGCCGTCCTGGATGAAGATGAGATCCGCGCCTTCAGCGCCGGAGGCGACTTCCTCCGCGACCTGAGTGATCTGGTTGGTATCGCCGATCTGCGTGCATTCAAATTCAACGTCTAAGTTATATTTGTTCTTAAACGCTTCGCAGCCGCTGACGACAACGGAATGTGTGGAATAGACCGTTACTTTCTTGCCATTCTCAATCCCCTTCTGCAGCAGTTCCTCAAAGGTCGACTGATCGATTCCCTCCGTGGACTCGCCCGGTGTTTGGGCATTGTCCGGCTGCTTCTCCGGTTCCTTTGTCCCTTTGTCTGAGCATCCGCTCAAGGCTGCGGCACAGAGAAAGAAACAGCACAGGACAGTTAAAACTTTTCTCATGTTTCCTTACCTCCGACGGTTATGTAACCGCTTTCTTAAATCCATCTTAAAACTAATTTTTTTATTTTTCAACGATTTGAAATCAATTTGTGAAATTATTTGGAATAAGCAAACAATTACCACATTGTTCTTACTAAATTTCAGGCTTTATTCCTATTTTTCGATGATTTTACCTGTTTTCAGGAAATTTTTACCGGATTCATTCCCAACCTCTAAAAAAATTCTAATTTATTTTTAGATTCAAACAGGAAACGATGCGAATCTCTGCTCTCTTTCTGGATGCGGCAACCCCCAAAGCCGTTGAAAAATGAAGGCGATTTCGCACTTATAGCCTAAATTTTTTTTATGTTTTAACAGACGCTTCGGCGTTGATTTGCAAAGCTTCGTCATGAAGTCTTCATTGTTTTCGTCGGCTTGCGCATTGTTTTCTCGCCCCATTGCCGATATAATTAGGCTGTGGTTCAACACTAAGAAAAGAAAGGAGTCGTATGAAGAGTGAACTTCATACAGGAATTCAATGAGTAAAAAAAGAAAAGCGAAAAAATCCGGGATTTCGGCCGGAGCGCTGAGCGGCATCATTCTGGTGATGGTGCTTGCGGGTGCCGGGATTACCGGGACGCTGGCGCTCAATTCGATCTACTGCGGGCCATACAAAGCGTACACCCGGCATCTGTTGGAAACGATGGACGAAGGCAGTCTGCAGTACAAGGCCGCGGGGTTGTTCTATTCCCAAGCCGAACTGGATGCGATCCGCAATCCGCAGCTCACTGACCAGAGCGAACAGTCTGCCGAGGTTCCCAGCGCTGATCAGGACGCGATTGAGATCATTGATCTGAAAGGCACGACCTTTGAAGGCAAGCTGATGATCGTCCACGATCCATCCCGCGTCTTCGTCGCCTGCAATCCAAATATGGATTCCGGAGCGCCGGGCTATTCCGTCGAAAAATACATTCAGGACAACAACGCGATCGCCGGGATCAACGCCGGCGGCTTTGAGGATGCCGGCGGCAACGGCAATGGCGGCACCGCTTACGGCATCGTCATTCACGACGGCAAGCTGATCAGCGGCACCCCCGGCGAATTCACGCCGGTTATCGGCATCAACAACGCCAATCAGCTGGTCGTCGGCGATATGACCGCTCAGCAGGCGCTGGATTATGATATCCGCGACGCCGTAACCTTCGGTCCGGTCTTTATCAAAAACTGGGAAGTCGTCTTCGAAACCGGACGGCATCCGGGCCTGAATCCGCGTACCGTGATCGGTCAACGCTACGACGGCGCGTTCCTGTTGATGGTGCTGGACGGCCGGCAGCCGAGCAGCTTCGGCTCAACCTATCAGGACATCATCGACATCATGCAGCAGTATGACGCCGTCAACGCCGCGAATCTGGACGGCGGCAATTCCACCGTCATGGTCTACGACGGAGAAACCCTGAACACCACTGTATCGATCAAAGGTGACCGCCGCGTGCCGACCGCCTTTATCGTGAAATAGGAGAAACCGCAATGAGTAAAAAACAAGGAATTCCAACAGGCACTGCCCTGGCGATGATCGGACTGATTCTCGCGATCGTGATCGGCGCTTCCGCCGGCGTGCTGGCTCTGGTCAACGGCAAGATGAGCGCGTATGAAAAAACAACACCCGACGCCGCGCTGCAGGCGTACATGAAACAGATTGAAAAGCAGGATTATACTGAACTATATCAACAGTTCCAGACCCGTACCGGCAGTCTGAGCAGCGAAGCTGATTTCACTGCGGCGATGAATACAATCTACGGCGATGTCGACTTTAAAGATCTGAACTATGTTAAAGATGATAAATCCGCGGAAGGGTATGAAGGCACCTATGGCGTCTATTCCAAGGGCAGAAAAGTTTCAACGCTGAATCTGCGCAAGGAGAACGAGACATGGCTGGTGGAAACCGTCATGCAAAGTTCCGGCAACCTGAGCTACCTGATCGACGCCCCGGCAGAAGCGCAGGTCAAGGTCAACGGCATTCTCTTAGGCAGCGACTACGTTAAAGAGACCAAGGTTCCGGCCGGCACCTTCGACCGCTACAAGACCAGTTCCGCCGCCCCGACCGTCACCCGTTATCAAATCAGCGAACTGATGTCCCAGCCGGAGATCACCGCCGAGGGCTATGTCGTTGTCAAAGATGCCTATGAAGAGCGTTTCTACGTTGGCCAAGCTGCCAGCGGCGAGATCAAAAGCGCAGGCGAGAAAACGATGACGGCGATTGCTGAAGCGGCGGCGCGCTATGCCACCGGTGACGGCGGCCTGGGCACCTTGACCGGCTACTTCCTGTCCGGCAGCGAATTTGCGGCCAAGATCCGCACAATGGACAACCAGTGGTATACGGGGCATGCGGGCGTCAAGTTTGAAAATGCCGAGGTTCTCGATCTGATCCAGATCGGTGAGCATGATCTGGTCGGCAAGGTCATCTTTGACTACACTGTATTGAGCAACACGTATGGCAACCGGACTTATCACTGCGGTTATCAGATTGTCCTGACCCACAGTTCAGGCAGCTGGAAAGCGATCGACCTGGTCGTCAACAACGACCTCAATCCAGCCAACAATTAATTCAACAAAACACTCAAAAAGCGACAAATGTCGCTTTTTTTGATATCTCTGCTGTGGTACATTATAAGTAATAAAAGCCCTTAACAAAGGAGGAACAAGCATGATTGATTATACAGAAGGTTCAGGGAAACAATATCACATCGGCGTTGGGAAAGGCGAGATCGGCCGCTACGTTTTACTGCCGGGCGATCCGAAGCGCTGCGCCAAGATTGCGGCGCACTTTGACAATCCGGTACTGGTCGCGGATTCCCGCGAATTTGTCACGTATACCGGCGAGCTGGACGGCGTGAAGGTCAGCGTGACTTCAACCGGAATCGGCGGCGCTTCGGCTTCGATTGCGATGGAGGAGCTGCATGTCTGCGGCGCGGATACGTTCATCCGGGTCGGCACCTGCGGCGGGATGGATCTGGATGTCAAAGGCGGCGATCTCGTCATTGCCACTGGGGCCATCCGCTTTGAAGGTACAAGCAAGGAATACGCGCCGATTGAATATCCGGCAGTCGCTGATTTTCAGGTTGTCAATGCGCTGGCGCACAGTGCTGCCAAACTGAATATGCCCTATCATGTCGGCGTGGTGCAGTGCAAAGATGCCTTCTATGGCCAGCACAAACCGGAAGAATTGCCAAATCATGAAGAACTGCTGCGCAAATGGGACGCCTGGTTAAGAATGGGTTGTCTGGCCAGCGAAATGGAGTCAGCGGCGCTGTTTATCGTCGGCGGCTATCTGCGCTGCCGCGTCGGCTCGGTCTTCCTGACGGTTGCCAATCAGCAGCGGGAAAAGGCAGGACTGGAAAATATCCAGCATCACGATACCGAAGCCCCGATCCGCGCGGCGATTGAAGCGCTGCGCGAACTGATCAAAGCCGATCTGGCAGATCAGAAGGCTTAAATTCAATTCGTCACGGCAATCAGCTGCCCCTGCCTTTCGATCTTAACCCCATCAGCACAAAAATCAATAAAATCCAGAAAAGAAACACTGCCCGACGCTTCTCCCTCTGGATTTTTTCATTTATGAAAAAGGGATCCAGTCTGTGCGCTTGGAATCCCTTTTGTCTTTTATTGTTCTCTGGTTGAGTTTTCCCGTTTGAAAAACTTGCTTAAGCCGCACGCTTCAACGCCTGAATCCGGGATTTCAGCTCATCCTTCACTTCCAGTTCCTCAGCCTGATCAAGTACGACAAGCAGCTGCGGCGCGATTCCCTTTAACGAAGTCTGCGCCAATTTTACCCAGCTTTCCAGCGTATCCAGCGCATAGGTCCGGCAGCTGATGACCGGACACAACAGAGCGCAGCGGATAAACTCCGCACCTTTGCCCGGATATAGCCGCAGCGACTGCAATATCGCCGCCAGCGCATGAAAATTCTGATAGTCCTTCCCCAGTCCCAGCACATCCGCAGGACCGCTGGCCATTGTCTCTAACGGCAGGCAGTCGGCATACAGCGCAAGAATCTCGTCGCAGTCCTTTTCCGAAGCCATTAATAACCGCGCCGCCATGCAATGCTCCACCGGATTCTGCTTTAGCCAGGTCATCGCCTTTTCTTCATACGGGATGCTCAGCTTCAACGCTTCTTCAAATCCTTTGCCCTGTTCCATCGCCGCACTGACGGTGACGTAGCATTCCGATGATTTCAACAGTTCCAGACACTGCTTCTTGACCTCCGGCAGTTTGACCTGTTCGCCGTCGATATACTGAGCGATCGCGATCAGATTCTGAACGGTCGCTAACGTCATCGGGAAATGTTCCGCCTGCTTCAGATAAGCGGTGAACACCCCTTCGCGGTCCTCGATTTCCGAGATCCCCGCAACCGGGCCTTCCGCCATTAAACCGTCTATGATCAACGTGATTCCCGCCCAGTCCTCCGGTGATAAATCATCACGGCGGAGCTGATCAATCAAATCGCACTTCTTCGCTACGGTCAGGGCCGAATATGCCGGAGCCACGTTATTCTCGCAGCCATGATCCAGCAGCCATTTTTTGATCAGGCGGTTTGCTGGATCGATCTGATTCACACAGTGAATCCGGCCCCAGCCATGAACCTTCTGCATCAGATCAAAAATTTCATCGTTGCCGCCGGTCCAGCTGCGCATGATAAACAGACAGTATAGCGTAAATTCGTTGCACAGCGCCAATGCGCGGATCACTTTTTTCAGCGCTTCCTGCTTATCGGTATTCAACAGTTCCATGATTGCCAGCCCCAGCTTGATCAGCTCCGGATCCGCCGACGTCATGATGCAGCGGATCGCGAAACCGGAGAGCTTCCCCGGATCCAGCTGCTGATGATGTTCATAAATCCATTTGTGCAGAGCGTCGATCACTTCAATCACGCTGTGCTGCGCCAACGCGGCCGTCAGCTGTGTTTTCCCGGCTTCTTCCTGCCCCTGGCTGATAAGCAGCAGCGCCTGGCAGACCGGTTCGAGATCTATCTCTTTGGGTTGAGTATGGTATAACTTAATGCCATCCATCGCTCCGTCGGCGAAGATCAGCTTATTCTGTACTTTTTCCTTTGGCAGCGAGAAATCCTTCGGCAATGTGCCCTCCGGCGTCAATGCTTCGGCGATCAGTTGAAATAAAGCCTTTTCCGGCTGGTTTTCACTCATGTTCTAGTCTCCTTCAATTCGTATACGAAAACGCAAACTACGCTTCTTCCGTATTATTGTACCATAGTTTACCAGCTCTGTCTGCGCCGGCTTCCGCACATTCATTGTGAAATTTATACTCCTTTTTCTCCACCTCACTCTGATATTTCAACAATTTCACTGCTCTGTGTTTTCATGAATTTTATAGTTTCGAAGCGTCTTATTCCAGCAAAGAAAGTTCCGGCAAACAAAAAAAGAGAACCGTTTCAGTTCTCCGCCTGATGAAAGTTCATTCTGCTTAACTATGTTGACGGTTTTTAATACATTTCATGGATTCGAAAGCGCCCGTTGCCGCCCATCCCAGACACAGGCCGCTGATCGCTTTTACCAGCATGCCCTGGCCTACTGAAAAATCAGGGATTACCAATCCCAGCACCACGCCCATGATCGCGCCGATCAAAGGAATCCAGGTGCTGTTCATCCGCGGTAAAAATGATTTAAGCAATTCTGCGCACACATAAACGCAGCCTGCGATTAAAATACCATTGCCAAGCAGTAATTGATGCATGAGTTCCATCATTTCATTCATTTTTCCATCCCTCTTTCACTTTCAATATATGAAAAAATCGAAGGAATTATCCCTCGATCAAGAGTTTCTCTTTGTCATTTGGAAACAGCGGTGAATCGAAAAATTCAGCAAGTGTCATCCCAACGGCTTTGCAGATCAAACGAATTGTCTGCAAGGTCACCGTCTTATCCTTTTTTGTTTTCAGTGTACTGATCGTTGATTTATTAACACCGGACATTTCTGCCAGCTTACTGATACTCTTGATATCCAAGATTACCATAATTTCCTGAATGCGCAGATAGACAGCATAATTTAGATCAAAAAATTGTTCATTTTCACTCATAGCTGATCTCTCCCGCTTTCGTTGATTTTATTATAGCGGTCGAAAATTTAACATATAAGACTAGCAATCGACTATTTTGACCGTTTATTAAAATGAACATTTTTGGTATAATATGGAAAATTGGGTTATTGGAAGTGATATTTAGCGATATACAAATTAATATGAAAACTAATATGCAGAATAGATAGGATCTAATAACAGATTAAGATGAATTAAAAACTAAGGGCCCTTAGTTTAGTTATTTAATTGGGACCATAAACGCTGAATCCATAATTTGCCAAAACAGGCGAGGCTGTTGGAACAGCGGCCATTAACGGCAGAATCAGCATCAGACTAACTAAAATCTTTTTCATCTTTTCTGTCCTTTCTTCAGGACAAACGTTTGTCTGTAATAATTATAAAATTCATAGAGCCAATCCACAACGAAAGTCCTTTTGAAAAAAAGGCATAGATGACATATAAATAACTATAAAAATTCAGATGATTTGACTCTTTTTTACGAAAGAAGGCTATGGATACAATGAATACTGATGAAAGTAAACTAAAAGCAGCTTTAATTAGGAAAAGACGAATTGAATTAAATTGGAAGCAAGAAGCCTTTGCAAAGTCATTACCCATGGCTAATTCTTCGTTTAGCGAGATGGAAAGAGGTCTCCGTCCTATTACAGAAGAATTATATAGAACGATCTCAAACAAATTGGAATTACCTTCTTTAACCACGGATTGGTTAGCAGAACAAAGCACGCTAATGAATCTGATTAAAGAAAAATTATACTTTTTCCAATACGAAGAAGCTTCAGTATTATATACAAAATTAGAAAAACAAAATGATATATTAAACAACTCGCTTTTGTTTTTAGATTACAATCTTACTTTATTTATATATAATATTACTTTTAACAATGGTAAAGAACTCAAAAGAATAAAATTTATAAAAACATATCAAGACTGTTTAAACTCTGTACAAAATTATCAATTTATCCTATATCAAGGCATAGCTGAAAAAAACAAATTAAAATTAGATCAAGCAATGGATTTTTTTCAAACTCTATTAAATTTACCATACACCGTCAAATATTATACTGATCTGTTATACTATCATGCAGCTATTTGTTTAATACAAATAGGACATCTAACTCTCGCTCATAATTACAATAAAAAGGCTGACACACTCTTCAAAGAAGAAGGCAATTTTCAGAGGATAGCTTATACAATGATGCATGAAGCTATTATTTATTCGCATGAAAATCACCCTGAAGAAGCAGGAAAAATCTATGACAAATTATTAAAAACTTATTCTAAACAATTATCTGATCAAACTATAAATATGATTCTGTGTAATGCTGGGAATAATTATGTAAATGCCACACAATATAATAAAGCTGAGAATATCTATAAACAGTTAAGACCCGGATGGCAGAATATCCCTGAAATCTTTTATGGAATAGCTTGGACATTATTGCAGACTGATCAATATGATAAACTAGATGAATTCTTAGAATATAGTAAACAATATCCTAAGAATAAGTTTATAAAAGATATGCTGGAAATCATTAACCTCCAAAGAAAATCAAACCATGAAAAAGAAATAGAAATTAAACTTAAAGCCTGTGAGAAGTATTTAAACCGTGAAGGTAGTTCAGAAGGCATGATCTTCATTTACGAACAACTGATTCAGTATTACGAAACCCGCTCCATCGTCAAGCAAGTTAAATATCTTAAGAAATTAAATGAGTTAAATAAAAGAGGTATGCAATATGATCAACGATGAAGAATTAAGAGTGCAAATGGAAAATGATTTACGGAAGCTCAAGGAAAAGCTGAGAAAAGATCCTGCTGATCCGCTGCCGCTCATGGCTCTGCGCATGAAATATCCGTTTAATTCCAGCAGTGATTCTCTGAAATCTTTGTTGATCAACGACGATTATGATCTGAAAACCTTGTCAGCGCTGCTGCTGGCAGAATATCACTCTTGGAACCACAAGCACCGAAAATAAAAAAACTGCAGCGCTAAGGGATAGTCAATAAATCCCAGGCGCTGCAGTTTTTTTTACCTTATTTAATTGCCTGACGAACAAAGCCTTCGTTCTTATTCAGACGTTCTTCCGCTTCTTCCTTTGTGCAGCCTGTCAGAATCATGACGATGGCTACCTTCGGGTAATTGCCGGATACTTCATACATCTTTGCCGCTGTTTCATAATCGCAGTCCGTTGCCATCATGATGATGCGCTTGGAACGTTCGATCAACTTCAAGTTTGTCGCTTTGACGTCAACCATCAGGTTACCGTAAACCTTGCCATAGCCAACCATGGAAGCTGTTGACAACATATTCAGGATTAATTTCTGGCAAGTGCCGGATTTCAGACGTGTTGAACCTGTTAAAACTTCCGGACCGGCATCGACTTCAATCGCAACATCCGCATGCTTGCCAACTTCACTGTTCTTGTTGCAAGCGACGGAAACCGCTGTCGCCCCAATGGAACGCGCATAATCTAAACCGCCGATAACATACGGAGTTCTGCCGCTGGCCGCGATGCCGCAGACAACGTCTTTTTCAGTCAGCTTCTGATCGACCAGATCCTGCTTGCCTAATTCTGCATCATCCTCAGCGCCTTCGACCGCAGTTAAGAATGCACCTGGACCGCCTGCCAGTAAGCCGACGACTTCATAGGTCGTACCAAAGGTCGGCATGCATTCGGCGGAATCAATGACGCCTAACCGTCCGGATGTCCCAGCACCCATATAAATCAGACGGCCGCCGCTGCGCAGCGCTTTAACAATCGCCTGGACGGCTTTTTCAATTTCCGGGATTGCTTCACGAACCGCGTCAGGAACCTTGTGGTCCTCTTCGTTCATGATTTCCAATAATTCGCGGGTGGAAAGCGTATCGAGGTTCATCGTTTTCTCGTTACGGCGTTCTGTTGTTAAATGATTTAATTTTACTTCAGACATGTTGTGTTCTCCTTTTTTCCTCATGTTTATTATAGCGTTTTGACAGGGTTTGGACAAGACCGGATTTCTATCCCTCCAAACATTCTTCCCAGCGCTGCATTAAATGCTCAATCTCATTGTGCAGATCGTCGATCTGTTCATCCAGTTCATTCATTTTCTGATAATCATGGTAGTATTCCGGATCAAACCGCTTTTCACGCATTGCTTCCAGCTGTTCTTCCTTTTCCGCGATCTGCTTTTCCAGCTTGGCCGCTTCGCGGGCATTCGGATTGCGCTTCGGAGTCTGACGCTGAACTTCAGCGTCTTTCTTTGGCGCCTGTTCCTTTTCCTTCTGCTGCTGATCGTCATCGAATTGTTCATAACCAAACGGATAATAGACAGCATTCCCCTGCATGTCGATATGCAGGATCGCCGTAGCTATCTTCTTGATAAAATAACGATCATGCGAAACGAACAGAATCGTTCCGGTATATCCGTTCAGCGCTTCTTCCAGTGCTTCCTTGCCTACAATATCCAAATGGTTGGTCGGTTCGTCCAAAAGCAGGAAATTCGCCTGACGCAGCATCAATTTCGCCAGAGACAACCGAACCTTTTCGCCCCCGGAAAGCACGTCGACCGTTTTGAACACGTCGTCGCTGGTAAACAGGAAACGTCCCAACACCGTCCGGATCTGAGTCCGGTCCAGTTCCGGATAATCGTCCCACAATTCTTCCAGCACTGTCTTCCCGGAGGAAAACTGCGCCAGCTGCTGATCAAAATAACCGGTTTCAATCTGATGACCATACAGATAATCCCCGCCCAACGCCGGCAGATCACCGACCAGCGTCTTCATCAACGTACTCTTGCCGCAGCCGTTAGGCCCCAGCACCGCAATGCGCTGCCCTGATAAAATTTCCAGGGAAATCTCGCATAACGGATGATCGTAACCGACCTTGAGATCCTTGATCTCCAGCACTGTTTTTCCACCTTTTAACCGCGGAACAAAATGCGCTGAGAAACTCCGGGTATCGCTTTTCTGAGGGGCGTCGATCTTTTCCATCCGCTCCAGCGCCTTGATCTTCGATTGCGCCATCGCCGCTTTTGTCGCCTTGTAGCGGAAGCGCTCGATCAAGCCTTCCAACCGCTCAATTTCCTTCTGCTGACGATTATACATCTGCTGCTGACGGATTAAATCCTGCTGCTTCTGATTCTGAAAGCTCGTGTAGTTGCCGGTGTAATGCTTCATCGAACCATATTCCAGCTCATAAACTTCTTCCGCAATGTGATCGAGAAACATCCGGTCATGGGAAACCAGCACGACAGCCCGGCTGTATCGCTTCAGATACCCTTCCAGCCATTCGATCGTTTCCAAATCCAGATGGTTGGTCGGTTCGTCCAGAAGCAGTATATCCGGTTTGCTTAAAAGTAATTTAACAAATGCAAGACGTGTTTTCTGACCGCCGGAAAAGGTATTGATCGTTCTATCCAGCATTTCTTCCTGAAAGCCAAACTTCGTAAACACCGTCATTAACTCCGACTGCCACGTATAACCGCCTGCCATCTCAAACTGTGTCTCCAGCTGAGCATAACGATCCAGCACCGCTTCACTGTAATCCGTTGCCATGCGTTCTGTCAGCTTATCAAGCTGAGCTTTCAATTTCTGCAAGGGTTCAAAGACTTTTTCAAGGTCTTCCCGGACGGTTAAGGTTTCGTCTGGAAAGGTCGTCTGGGCCAGATAACCGATCCGCGTGCCGGAGGTACTGTGAATTTCACCTTTGTCCAGATCCAGCTCGCCGGTCATAATTTTTAAAAGCGTCGATTTTCCACATCCGTTGCGGCCGACGACCGCAATTTTCTCAGTGCCCCGGATCTCAAACTGTATATCCTCAAACACGGTTTCCGTGCCGAAAGATTTACTCCCACGGCTGATTTGATAGAGCATGGATGTCACTCTCCTTCCTTGATTAACAACAGGAACCTGCCGTTTGAACTGGCAGGTTACCGAATTTTTTCATTCTTGATTTTAACTGAAACTTTGCGCCCGTAAGGTTTAACTGCCGCTGGGAATCCGCATCGCTTTCGCTAATCCGGCAGCCGTTGCTTCTGCAATCCTGTCAAGCTCATTTTGCCACGCTGCAACATCCTCACTGTTGCTTAAAAACAAATACTGAATCGTTAATGCCTGCATGCCATAACGATTCTCCGCCGCAAACGCCTGATTCTGACGGGAAGCTTCAGAAAAGGTCCCGGCGCCCAGGATTCGTCCACCCGATTCACGGATGATTTTCTGACCGTCATACGCAGTTCCATCTTCGCCGATGCTCGTCCCGCTGGCCGATCCCGTCGCTTCCCTGGCATACGTCAGGGATGTATTTTCGACGATGGATTTGAGCACTGTGGAAGCCATACGGTTAGAAGAAAAGGAAGAATAAACGATATCTGTTCCCCGCAAGTTGACGTTTGTCGCGCTTTTCATCTCGATATTGATGTAATACCGCGCATGTTGGGAATAGGCGCGATCCAGCCGGCCATCCTCGCCGTAACTGTTGACGATTTCATCCAGATCCCGCGTCAGTTCGACTTTCAAGCCCAGTTTTTCAAGCTGATCCTTCAGTTTGACGGCAATTTTGTAATTTTCTTCATACGCTAACAAGCCGTTTCCATGAACTCCTTTGTCGGTATAGCCATTATCCTGATGCATCGCGCCGGGATCGATCATCACATCGATCCAGTCTTCCGGCTGCGGTTGGGTGCTCACCTGGACAAACACGTAGTTTTTTTGTAAAAACGGTTCTTCTTCCGGGTTGTCGAAAAGATTCTGATCGGCAATCAGCTCGATCTTTTTATTCGTGTTCTCCCGCGTCACTGTGTAGAAGGTATCGCGCAGTTTTTTATCACTGACAAGCTGTTTTTCTTTCAGATCCTGCATGATGAAAACCTGATAAAAGCCTTCGTCCAGATCTTCCAGAGGAATCTGACCGTCGGCGTTTTTTTCCATCATATAAACAAAATCCAAACCGCTGCATACATTGCGCAGAATGACTGTCTTGCCGGCAAAAAGATCCTGACCGCTGCGGTTATAGGTCTCATGATAAAGATTGAGCGTTTCTCCATAGTAAAGATAATCGCCCAACGACAACAGCTGCGCTTCATCAACAATCTGATTTTCAAACAGCTGCCGGGTTTTCTGATTACTCAAACCGCAGACGCCATACGTATCGACTTGTTTTTTCTGGCGTTGATTCAACAACCATTGCCCTCCATACGCGAGTATGCAGCAGGCGATAAAGATGAACAGGAAAGATTTCCAGCGCAGTTTGGAGCCGCGCGGGACATAGCTTGGTTCCACTGTCATGGTTTCCAAAACTCCTTATAACCGGATGTCAACGATATGTTTCGGTTTCTGTTCTTCTTCCGGCGGCAGCGTCATGTAGCTTGGTGCAATCGCTGTGCACAGGTATTCGTGCGGATGATGCGCAATCGGCAGCTGCGTGTCCTCGAACGGAACATACTGAACAGGATAGATATCGTCATAATCAAAGATAAATGGTTTCAATGGACTCTTAAACGTCCATGTCAGATCAAAGCCGATCTTCTTGCTTCCTTCATTAAGTTTCCCATACATCCGGGCGTTGGAAACGAACCAGCGCTTGAGGAACAACGGATTCATGCCCAGGTTGTCAAAGAGAATGATAAACGGCATAATCAGCTGATTCAACATCCGCAGCGGCAGATCCATGGTTTTGCTTGCGGCGCAGTAATCATAAACAAAAACGTCGATGAAAATTCCGTCGCATTCAGTACAGCGGTTGGCTAACAACGTATTGACTTCTTTCAGATACGTTCCTTTTTTCCGGATCTTCATCCCCGGAATTAACGGATTATAGCGTTTATCCGTATCAAAGCATTGAAAGGTATAGCCTTCCGGAAGATCCTGCTTCAAAGCGACGATAAAGCGCTTGTAGTCTTCATAAAGCATGGCGATATCCGCATCGTCATCCCATGGAATAAAGCCCTGATGGCGAACCGCACCTAAGGCGCTGCCGCCGTTGAGGAAATAAGGTATGTTGTATTTCTGGCAAATGCCATCAATCATTTTGAGCATTTCCAAAAGCACCTTATGGACATCGGCAACTGTGATCTCGTTGCCGTTTTCATCTGTTTTTAATACGTATTTTTTCATGTCATCACATCCTACGCTCTATTATAAGAGAATTGAAGATCAACCTCAAGTTTTTTTAGTTTGTACGCAACGAAAGGGTCTGATTCTCAAAGGCTATGTCATAAATATACAGCCATTCAGGCTCCATGCATCTTTTATTTGGATATTTGTCATGCTTTCCCCAATTATTTCTAATTTGGCATTTAACTTTCAGTTTACCCTTGAAATGACAATTCAAAAGAGTTAACATTAATTTGAAAGACAAACTCAATAAAGTATTTTTACAAAGTTCTGTTTTTTATGAGGCTTTTTCTGATTTTCCGCAATATTAAAGTAGAGGAGGTTTTTATTGCGATGGAAAATACTAAGAAACTTCATAACAACGATCCCCTGCAACCGCTGACGCTCTGTCTGGATTCCGCTCAAATCCGTCAGCTTCTGGCCACCATTGATTTCCGAGAAAACGACGTCTTCCGCCACACCTTCGGCTCTGAGGATGAAATATCCAGAAAGATCCGGATCGCTTATTTCTCCGATCTCTTTCTCTGCCGGTTAGTCCGAACTTCGATGATGAATACCGAGCCTGTAAAAAATCATCGCGGCGAGAAAGGGATTCGATTTGATTTACTGATTAAAGCTGAAGATGAACGAGGAACCCTCCTTGTAATCAATCTTGAGATGCAGAACTATCAGATGAGTGATTCATTGGCAATGCGTTCGCAGGGATATCTGTCCCGCATCGTTGCCGATCAGCTCTGTGTCGGTGATCTGTATGAGTTTAATCCGGTCGTTCAGGTCATGCTTACCAACCATGTCCCGCAACTCCAAAAGAATGACGGTTATCTGCATGATTATCGTTATACGAAAGAAGAAAAGGCAATTCCTTTACCGGACGGGCGATGCCGGATTCTTTGGGTGGAAATGGATAAGCTGGAAGCGCTGGAAAAGAAACCAGTGGAAGAATGGAGGCTGTCGGAGAAAATACACTACACGGTTCGGTTCAGTCACGTTGCAGAAAAACAGAAGTGGATTCAGGAATTATCAGAAAAGGAGGAAATCATTCAAATGATGGAAGAGAAGAAAATGGATTTTTTAAGAGACACCAATTTGGCGCTGGCCCGGATGCGGGCCAGGTTTGACGAACGGGATGAACAGGTGGTTTATGAAAAAGGAATTGCACAAGGAAGAATAGAAGGTCAGAAAATGTTGGTTAAGCTTGTGCTGAAACAGCGGATAGAGTTGACCGAGCAGGAAGAAAAACAAATCGAAGAACTTGACGGAGAAACACTTTTTGACCTTATTCAAAGCTTAGATGCAATTCATACACCGGAAGATTTTCAAAGACAAATCCATGAAAAAGCGAATCAAAATGTTCAAATAAAGCAAGCCGTTCTTCATCGTTAACTTTGGAAATATTAAAATGAAAAAGAGTTAAATATCCAAACGACGTTTAACTCTTTTTCATTTGTCAGTTCATCTTCAGTAAAATTAAATTGAATTGCTGAGTTGATTGAAGGAAAACTCAATCAGAACAATAAGTTCTTCGGGGTGCGGGCAAACGGGATCACATCGCGGATATTCTGCATTCCGGTAACATACATGATGAATCGTTCAAAGCCCAGACCAAAGCCCGCATGCTGGCAGCCGCCATAGCGGCGCAGATCCAGATACCACTGCAGTCCGTCTTCATGAACACCCATTTCCTTCATTCGGCTCTGCAGCACTTCCAGCCGTTCTTCACGCTGAGAACCGCCGACCAGTTCACCGACTGCCGGCACCAGCAAATCGCAGGCTGCCACAGTTTTCCCGTCATCGTTCATCCGCATATAGAACGCTTTGATATCCTTCGGATAATTGATCAGGAAGACCGGACCTTTTACAACTTCTTCGCACAGATAGCGCTCATGCTCCGTGTTGAGATCCATTCCCCAGGAAACCGGGTTTTCAAACTTTTTCCTGGCTTTCAACAGATGATCGATCGCTTCGGTGTATGGCATCCGGACGAATTCGCTGTTCAGCACATGATTCAGCCGTTCCAATAACGTGTTGTCAATAAACTGGTTGAAGAATTTCATTTCTTCCGGACAGTTGTCCATGACGTACTGAATGCAGTATTTGATCATATCTTCAATCAGATCCATATCATCTTCCAGATCCGCGAACGCAATTTCCGGTTCGACCATCCAGAATTCAGAAGCATGGGTCGTTGTGTTGGAGTTTTCCGCACGGAAGGTCGGGCCAAAGGTGTAAACATCACGGAAAGCCATCGCAAACGCTTCCGCCTGCAGCTGACCGGAAACTGTAAGGTTTGCTTTCTTGCCGAAGAAGTCCTCTTCGTAGTTGCCATCCTCACGGGTAGTGACGGTAAAGACCTCGCCTGCGCCTTCTGCGTCGTTGCCTGTGATGATCGGGGCGTTGACATAAACAAAACCCTGATCCTGGAAAAATTCATGGATCGCCATCGCCAGGACCGAGCGGACGCGGAAAACCGCGTTAAAGGTGTTGCTGCGCGGACGCAGATGTCCGATCTCGCGCAGATACTCAAACGAATGCCGTTTCTTCTGCAGCGGATAGGTGTTGTCGCAGGCGCCTTCCAAAATCACTTCTGTAACCTGCAGCTCAAACGGCTGCTTTGCCTGCGGCGTCAGCACGACTTTTCCCGTGACGGTCAGCGCCGTGCCGGTCAGATATTTGGACACGTCCTGAAAGTTGGCCAGATCGGAAGAATAAACCAGCTGGGCGTTGCGGAAATACGTTCCGTCGTTCAGCTCGATAAACCCGATGGAGCCGTTGTTGCGGTTGGTTCTGACCCATCCCTGCAGCTGGGCATACTCGATCTGATCGGTTTCCATGGTGCTGCCGGAACAGGCCATCTCGTAAAGTTCTCTGACGGTCATGAATGTAAGCATACTTTTCTCCTTTTGTTTGTTTATGAATAAAAAAACGTTCCTGATCAAGGAACGTTCAACAACGTGGTGCCATCCTCATTTACCCGGATGATCGCAAAATCATCGGGCCTCAGGGTGCGTTAACGCCGCCGACGGGATCGTCTACTGTCAGTTCTCCGATCCGGCTCCCAGAGTGTTCCGCATTCCCTGACTGAACTCCGGCTTTCACCCTGCCCGGCTCGCTGTGCTTCAGTAATAGGATCGTTCTCTTTTCGCTGCCTTCTACTTTTTCATATTGTTGGTTTCAAAAACCAGTTCCTGGATCGTGGATACAACGTCGATCGGCTTGACCAGAACTCCCTTGGGAACCTGGAAATGCTCATGCGAGAAATCAACAATCCCGGTAATGCCGCATTCGATCAAACGATCGGCTGCGTCCTGAACATTCGACGAAACGCACAGGATCGCGATTCGACAACCTTCTGGAATCTTATCCTTCATTTCATCAACGTGGTAAACCGGAATCGGCGTCTTCCCGACAGACTCCGGACGGATGTCAAAGGCACATACAATCTCGCCGACAACATGGTTCCAGCGATTGTAATTCATTAAAGCTTTCCCAAGGTTGCCTGCTCCGACAAGAATAATCTTCTCATCGAATCCCATGCCCAACTGCTCGTTGAATATTTCAATCAGGCGGTCAACGTCATAGCCATAACCTTGCTTCCCCAGCGATCCCAGGAATGAGAAATCCCGGCGGATCGTCGTGGACTCAATAGCCACATATTCCGAAAGCTCCTTGGACATGATCCGGGTTACGCCGGAATTTTTGAGTTTGCGTAAAGCTTTCAGATAGATTGGATAACGCTGCAGTGTAGCCTTAGGGACTGACTTTGTTGGCATACTATCAACCCCTTCTGCATTATTCTAGCACACTTGTTTTAAATTGTGAATGATTTAATGAATTGAACTTGTTTCAATTTCCATCGACGGGTTCGCGGCGATGTCCAACGAGCCGTTTAAACCGTGCGTATACGCCGTCCATCCCGCGGCGCCAATCATCGCGGCATTGTCCGTGCAGCACCATAACGGCGGAATCGTCAGATGAACCTCCGGCGTTTCCTGAATCATCTCCGAGATTTTCTCACGCAGGCGCGAATTGGCCGCCACGCCGCCTGCCAGCACAACCTGCTTCGGTTTAAATTCCCTGACCGCCTGCATCGTCTTTTTCAGCAGCGTGTCCAGCGCCGCTTCCTGGAAAGCGTAGGAAAGGTCTTCCTTGTTCAGCTCCTCACCTTTTTTACTTTCCCGGTCGATCAGCTGCAGGACCGCTGATTTTAGACCGCTGAAGGAGAAATCAAGCGGTTTTTCCGTCTTTGGCTTCGGCAAGGTGTAATGCGGATGTCCCAGTTTCGCCATTTTATCAATGACCGGGCCGCCCGGATATCCGGTTCCCATCACCCGGGAAACCTTGTCGTAAGCCTCGCCGATCGCGTCGTCCTGCGTTGTGCCGAGGATTTCAAATGACCATTCATCCTTCATCCAGACCAGCTCGGTATGACCGCCGGACACCACCAGCGCAATCATCGGGAACCGCAGTTCGTCGACGAAGCGGTTGGCATAGATGTGCCCGATGATGTGATGCAGCGGGATCAGTGGCTTATCGTAATACCAGGCCAGGGTTTTCGCAGCCTGGACGCCGACGTGCAGCGAGCCGACCAGGCCGGGTCCCTGCGTTACCGCGATCGCCAAAATATCATCCATTGTTACTTCAGCCTGAACCAGCGCTTCTTCGATCACAACGGAAATATTTTCAACATGGATCCGCGAAGCGACCTCCGGCACAACGCCGCCGTATTTTTTATGGACGTTAATCTGTGAAGAAACGATGTTGGAACAGATTTTACAGCCATCCTCCACCACCGCGGCGGCTGTTTCATCACAGCTGGACTCAATCGCCAGGATTAAATTCCGTTTCATAAATTCCCTCCTATTGGTTTCATCATCAAATACGCATCTTCATGATTATCCTGATAATAACCTTTCCGGATATTGATAATTTCAAAACCATATTTTTTGTAACAGGTCAAAGCTGGAGCGTTGCTGACGCGAACCTCCAGCGAAATCATTTCACAGCCATTCTCTGCGGCGCAGTTGATCATGTGGTCCATCAGCCGCGAAGCCCAATGCTGACGGCGGTAAGGAAGATCCACGCCGATTGTCGTGATCTGCGCCTGATCGAACGTCGTCCAGACGCCGGCATAGCCGACAATCGTTCCTGCTTCGTTTTCAGCCACAAATAAATGAGAGTATGGGTTTTCCTTTAACTCATATTCATAGCTTTCCCGCGGCCAGGGCGAACTAAACAACCGCAGCTCCATTTCGCAGACAATTTCTAAATCGTCCAGCGTCATTTCCCGGATCATGCTTTTTTTACCAGATAGTCGTCGGCCGATTTCAGGTACTCCGGCACTAACAGATGAACGTTCTCAACCTTCTGCCATTGCGGCCGCGCAAGGAGGAAAGCTTCTGCCAGATCGGGATAACAATCTTCCAACCCCAACAGGGAACAATCGCCGACCAGTTCTAAATCGCCGGCTTCTTCAATCCGCGCCTGAATCTCGCTGAGCGGCAGCACTTCTTCTTTACCGATCAGTTTCCCCTTCTCAATGAATCCAAAATAAGCACGCTGGCTGCGGGCGTCCAGCAGTATGCCAGCTTTCTCTTTTCCAGCCCCAATCAGTTCCAACGTCGGCAGCGCATACAGTGGTAAATGCGCCGTAGAGCATAACACTTTGGCGACCGTCATCGCGATCCGCACGCCGGTGTAGCTGCCCGGTCCTTTTGTCACTACGACTTCGTTGATCGCCTTCGGCGTCAAATGACATTCCTCAAGCAATGCGGTTAACTGCGGAAAGATCATTTCCGACTGTCGCTTCCAGGAAGACAGGCAGCGTTTGCCAATGAGCTGATCATTCTCAATCAAAGCCAGCACCAGAAACTTACTGCTGGTATCCATACATAAAGTAATCATTTTAATGCCTCCATCAATTCGACATACTTTTCATTTCCGGTTTCCAAAACGATCTGGCGACGATTCTCGCCTAAGCGACGCAGCGTAATCCGCAGCGGTTCCGTTTGATCCAGGTCTTCCATATATTCCGGCCATTCGATAACCGTCAGGCCCTCGCCGTCGATCATTTCCTCAAAACCCAGTTCCTGATGCGTCCCTTCCAGACGATAGGCGTCAAAATGATACAATGGCAAACGGCCTTGATAAATCTTCAATATCGTAAAAGTAGGACTGCTGACAGTGCGGGTGATTCCTAGTCCCCGGGCAATCCCCTGGGTCAGCGTCGTCTTGCCGGCGCCTAAATCCCCGCTCATCGTCCACACCATATTGGGCTTGGATAAACTTCCCATTTTCTCACCGAGAGCTTTGGTTTCCTGCGGTGTTTCCGTTATGAATTCAAGCTTCATTTGTTCACATCCTTTCTTCAGTGTCACTTGGAAAATATTATAGCACAGATTTAAAGCACGGGAGAAAGAAAACCATACCTGTATTTAAATCGACAATTATTTTATTTTTCCTTTTTGATTGGAACTCTGATTGCAAATCTGAAAAGCAATAAAAAAGATGAAAACCGTTTTAACACAGAACAGTTTCCCCTTATTTTATGAATCCTTGATTCAATATGCATGGAAATCCATTCCAGCGCTTCCGGATTTCCTCAACGAAACAAACCGCTTCCTCCCCCTTTTCGGATCAATCCAGCGAGAAACAAAAAAAAGGCTCCCTGAGAAAGGGAACCGGAGAACCTGGCAACGAGCTACGTTCAC
>ERZ1106944.23-NODE-23-length-143880-cov-10.730714_pt1 | contig 143880 bp, 114 predicted proteins | sample MGYA00403672_ERZ1106944 | MGnify/ENA primary metagenome ERZ1106944 (study PRJEB35170, sample SAMEA104062454) | human gut metagenome | biome: human gut; feature: human-associated habitat; material: faeces | place: Denmark | collected 2012-10-16 ...
TCGGAATACGACGGTTAACCAGCGGCAGAATGACATATTTGCCAATCAGATCTTTGTAACGCGGATCTTCCGGGTTAACGGCTACGCCGGTATCGCCCAGTAGGGTTTCCGGACGGGTAGTCGCAACCACCAGATAATCTTTACCATCTGCGGTTTTCGCGCCGTCAGCCAGCGGATAGCGGATGTGCCACATCGAACCTTTCGATTCGCGGTTTTCCACTTCCAGGTCAGAGATAGCGGTGCGCAGTTTCGGGTCCCAGTTTACCAGGCGCTTGCCACGGTAAATCAGGTCTTCTTTATACAGACGAACGAAAACTTCTTTCACCGCATTGGACAGACCTTCGTCCATGGTGAAGCGTTCACGCTCCCAGTCCACGGAGTTGCCGAGACGGCGCATCTGACGGGTAATGGTGCCGCCGGATTCCGCTTTCCATTCCCAGATTTTGTCGATGAAAGCTTCGCGGCCGTAGTCGTGACGGGTTTTACCTTCTTCTGCGGCAATCTTGCGCTCAACGACCATCTGGGTAGCGATCCCGGCGTGGTCAGTACCGACCTGCCACAGGGTGTTTTTGCCCTGCATGCGCTGATAGCGGATCATGGTATCCATGATGGTTTGCTGGAAGGCGTGACCCATATGCAAACTGCCGGTGACGTTCGGCGGCGGGATCATGATGCAGAAACTTTCCTGGCTTTCATCGCCATTAGGCTTAAAGTAGCCCTGCTTTTCCCAGTGCTCGTAAAGCGGCTGTTCGATATCTTGTGGGTTATATGTCTTTTCCATTATTTCCAGGTTGCCGTATTCAGGTTGAAACCAGCCACGCGGTAGGCTTTATAGCGTTCGCGCGCCAGTTGTTTCAGAGAATCTTCATAAGGAACGAAGTCTACCACTTCTGTGAAAGCGGTGGCAAAATCTGCAAAGCTTGTTCGCAGACTAATCAATATATCGCGCGGGCTGCTGCTGCGTTTTTGCGGCCAGGCGATCTCCACCGGCGCACCGCCGCGCGGTCCTTCTCCCGCTAAATTATGCGGGACAAAGCTTTCTGCCGGACGCGCCCACAGGGCTTCATCCAGCCGGTAAGCCTGCTTTTCATCTTCACAGGCGATGAGCACGCGCTTACCGCTGCGCCAACGTTCTGCGGCAATTTCACACACCAGTTGCTCAACGGCGCTTAAGCCATCGACGGTGGTGTCATTGTCCAGAAGGTAGAACGTTGCGTTTTTCATATATGGGGCTTCTTGTGGTGGATTTAAATATTGCTGCATTCCTCACCCTGAAAGATGAGCAATGAATTTCTATTGCGCTCGATCGGTTCCCTCTCCCTTAGGGAGAGGGTTAGGGTGAGGGTAAAACGCAAACTTACTCTTCGCCGTTAAACCCAGCGCGGTTTAACAGGAACTGTGCCAGCAACGCTACCGGACGACCGGTTGCGCCTTTTGCTTTACCAGAACGCCAGGCGGTTCCTGCAATATCCAGGTGCGCCCAGTTGTACTTACGGGTAAAGCGTGACAGGAAGCAACCTGCGGTAATCGCTCCACCAGGACGACCGCCAATGTTCGCCATATCGGCAAAATTGGACTCCAGTTGTTCCTGATACTCGTCACCCAGCGGTAAGCGCCATGCGCGGTCACCGGATTGTTCAGACGCGGCAATCAGTTCATGGGCCAGCGGATTATGGTTCGCCATCAGACCAGTAATATGATGACCCAGCGCGATCACGCAGGCACCGGTCAGCGTCGCCACATCAATCACCGCTTCCGGCTCAAAACGTTCAACGTAAGTTAACACGTCGCACAGTACCAGGCGGCCTTCGGCATCGGTGTTCAGCACTTCAACGGTTTGACCGGACATGGTGGTTAACACATCGCCCGGACGATAGGCACGCCCGCCAGGCATGTTTTCGCAGCCTGCCAGCACGCCAATAACGTTAATCGGCAGTTGCAGCTCCGCGACCATCCGCATCACACCGTAAACCGCTGCCGCACCGCACATATCGTACTTCATCTCATCCATGCCTTCTGAAGGCTTGATGGAGATACCGCCGGAGTCGAAGGTTAAACCTTTACCCACCAGCACGATTGGGCGTGCATCTTCCGACGCGTTGCCTTTGTACTCAATCACTGACATCAGCGATTCGTTTTGCGAACCCTGACCGACAGCCAGATAGGAATGCATCCCCAGCTCTTTCATCTGTTGTTCGCCGATAACGCGGGTGATGACATTCTTGCTGTAGCTGTCAGCCAACTGGCGCGCCTGAGAGGCGAGGTAAGCAGCGTTACAGATATTCGGTGGCATATTGCCGAGATCTTTCGCGGCTTTAATCCCTGCGGCAATCGCCAGACCATGCTGGATCGCGCGTTCACCGCTGGTCAGCTCACGGCGGGTCGGCACGTTGAACACCATTTTACGCAGCGGACGACGCGGCTCGCTCTTGTTCGTTTTCAACTGATCGAAACTGTAGAGCGTCTCTTTTGCCGTCTCGACAGCCTGACGCACTTTCCAGTAGTTGTTACGGCCTTTAACGTGTAGTTCAGTCAGAAAGCAGACCGCTTCCATTGAGCCAGTATCATTCAGCGTATTAATGGTTTTCTGAATAACCTGCTTGTACTGACGCTCATCCAGCTCACGTTCTTTGCCGCAACCAATAAGGAGGATGCGTTCAGAAAGCACGTTTGGCACATGGTGCAGCAACAATGTCTGCCCCGGTTTTCCTTCCAGTTCGCCCCGACGTAGCAGGGCGCTGATGTACCCATCGCTGATTTTATCGAGCTGTTCTGCAATCGGAGAAAGGCGACGTGGTTCGAAGACGCCCACGACGATGCAGGCACTCCGCTGTTTCTCCGGGCTACCGCTTTTTACACTAAACTCCATGCACTACGCTCCTGAATCTTAAAGACAACGGCGGTGGCTACAGATAGAATTGCAAGCTTTCGTAACTCATGTCCGCTGTTGCGATGACTTCGTGTTAATCTTAACGTTATTACGGCATTGGCACGTCAGAACAAAATCTGAGAGGTGAATCCGTTGAGTATAATTATCTTAGCGACGATTTCGACGACTCAAGAGAATAAATGACGTTTAAGCCATGAAACAAGCTAAAATCCTGCAAAAGACGAGTTTTTACGGGCGTATTTAAAGTGATAATCATAAGATATCTGGTGCGGGAGACGCTCAAAAGCCAGCTGGCGATACTCTTCATCTTGCTTTTGATCTTCTTCTGTCAAAAGTTAGTGAGGATCCTCGGCGCAGCGGTTGACGGCGATATTCCGGCGAACCTGGTGCTCTCCCTTCTCGGGTTGGGCGTGCCGGAAATGGCGCAGCTTATCCTGCCATTAAGCCTGTTCCTCGGGCTGCTGATGACGCTGGGCAAACTGTATACCGAAAGTGAAATTACGGTAATGCATGCCTGCGGTCTGAGCAAAGCGGTGCTGGTGAAAGCGGCAATGATCCTTGCGGTGTTCACGGCAATCGTCGCGGCGGTTAACGTGATGTGGGCGGGACCATGGTCATCGCGTCATCAGGATGAAGTGTTAGCAGAAGCGAAAGCGAACCCTGGCATGGCGGCGCTGGCACAAGGGCAATTCCAGCAAGCGACTAATGGCAGCTCGGTGCTGTTCATCGAAAGCGTTGACGGCAGCGATTTCAAAGATGTGTTCCTCGCGCAAATTCGACCAAAAGGTAATGCACGACCTTCTGTGGTGGTGGCCGATTCCGGACATTTAACCCAGCTGCGCGACGGCTCCCAGGTCGTCACTCTCAACCAGGGAACGCGCTTCGAAGGCACTGCACTGTTACGTGATTTCCGCATTACGGATTTCCAGGATTATCAGGCGATCATTGGTCACCAGGCGGTGGCGCTCGACCCGAACGATACCGACCAGATGGACATGCGCACATTGTGGAACACTGACACCGATCGTGCTCGCGCAGAACTGAACTGGCGTATCACGTTGGTGTTCACCGTGTTTATGATGGCACTTATGGTCGTACCGCTGAGCGTGGTTAACCCGCGTCAGGGGCGCGTACTATCGATGCTGCCAGCCATGCTGCTGTATCTGTTGTTCTTCCTGATCCAGACCTCCCTGAAATCGAACGGCGGTAAAGGTAAGCTGGACCCGACGCTGTGGATGTGGACCGTTAACCTGATTTATCTGGCTTTGGCGATTGTTCTCAACCTTTGGGACACCGTGCCGGTCCGCCGCCTGCGCGCCAGTTTTTCGCGTAAAGGAGCGGTGTGATGCAACCTTTTGGCGTACTTGACCGCTATATCGGTAAAACTATTTTCACCACCATCATGATGACGCTGTTCATGCTGGTGTCGCTGTCCGGCATTATCAAGTTTGTCGATCAGCTGAAAAAAGCCGGGCAGGGGAGTTACGACGCGTTAGGCGCAGGAATGTATACCTTGCTGAGCGTGCCGAAAGATGTGCAAATCTTCTTCCCGATGGCGGCTCTGCTTGGGGCGTTGCTTGGTCTTGGGATGCTGGCGCAGCGCAGCGAACTGGTGGTGATGCAGGCTTCTGGTTTTACCCGTATGCAGGTGGCGCTGTCGGTGATGAAAACCGCCATTCCGCTGGTCTTGCTGACGATGGCGATTGGTGAATGGGTCGCGCCGCAGGGCGAGCAGATGGCGCGTAACTACCGTGCGCAGGCGATGTACGGCGGCTCGTTGCTCTCTACCCAGCAAGGTTTATGGGCGAAAGATGGCAACAACTTCGTCTACATTGAGCGGGTTAAAGGTGACGAAGAGTTAGGTGGCATCAGTATTTATGCCTTTAACGAGAATCGTCGTCTGCAATCCGTACGCTATGCCGCTACCGCGAAGTTTGACCCAGAACATAAAGTCTGGCGTCTGTCGCAGGTTGATGAATCTGATTTGACCAATCCGAAACAGATCACCGGTTCGCAGACGGTGAGCGGCACCTGGAAAACCAACCTCACGCCAGACAAACTGGGCGTGGTGGCGCTGGACCCGGATGCACTCTCTATCAGCGGTTTGCACAACTATGTGAAGTATCTGAAGTCGAGCGGTCAGGATGCCGGACGTTATCAGCTCAACATGTGGAGCAAAATCTTCCAGCCGCTATCCGTGGCGGTGATGATGCTGATGGCGCTGTCGTTCATCTTTGGCCCACTGCGTAGCGTACCGATGGGCGTGCGTGTGGTCACTGGTATTAGCTTCGGTTTTGTCTTCTACGTACTGGACCAGATCTTCGGCCCGCTGACGTTGGTTTACGGCATCCCACCGATCATCGGCGCACTGTTGCCAAGTGCCAGCTTCTTCTTAATCAGCCTGTGGCTGTTAATGAGAAAATCGTAACCGAATGAACGAATAAAGGGAGCGAAAGCTCCCTTTATTATTGTTAGCAAAGTGTGTTTCGTTCATGCCTGAAAAATCATGAAAATTCAATATATTGCAGTAGTGTAGGCCTGATGCGGCGCGCCAGCGTTGCATCAGGCAAAGACAAATCGCACCTGGCTTACCTTCTTCTCCCCCCCAGCAAACTCCCCAACATCCCGCGCACAATCTGATTCGTCACCTGGCGGGCGGCGCTTTTTGCCATTGTTTGCACCACACCATCTTTCTTCCCGCCGCGTGGTCCGGTAGTGCCGAACAAAATATCTTTCAATCCACCGAGAATACCGTCATCCACCGCCACCTCTTTCCCTTTCGCGGGAGGATTATTTTGCTGCTCGATACTGGCCTGAAAGCCTTTTTGCAACATCTCATAGGCGGATTCCCGGTCCACGTCATCCTCGTACTTGCCATACACCGGGGAGTGGTTAATCAAGTCATTGCGCTCATCTTCCGTCACCGGCCCCATTCGTGAACAGGGGGCAATCACCATCGCCCGTTCCACCACTGAAGGGCTTCCTTTCGCATCGAGAAACGAGATTAACGCCTCGCCGGTCCCCAGTTCCTGGATTGCCTTTTCGGTATCAAATGTTGGATTGGCCCGCATGGTTTGCGCTACTGCCTTCACTGCTTTCTGATCTTTAGGCGTAAAAGCACGCAAAGCGTGTTGAACGCGATTACCGAGCTGCCCTAGCACGTTATCCGGGATATCTGACGGGTTTTGCGAAACGAACCAGACGCCCACGCCTTTTGAGCGAATAAGCCTTATCACCTGCTCAATCTTATCCAGCAGTACCTGCGGTGCATCGTTAAACAGCAGATGTGCTTCATCGAAGAAAAACACCAGTTTTGGTTTCTCCAGATCGCCCGCTTCCGGCAATTGTTCATACAACTCTGAAAGCATCCACAGCAGGCTGGCGGCGTACAGTTTCGGCATCTGATAAAGCTTCTCGGCGCTGAGGATATTGATAACGCCTTTACCGTTGGCATCGGTGCGCATCCAGTCTTTGATATCCAGCATCGGCTCACCAAAGAAGTGTGCTGCGCCTTGCTGTTCCAGCGACAACAGCCCGCGCTGGATGGCACCAACCGATGCACTACTGATATTACCGTACTGATTCTGGAAGGATTTGGCGTTATCGCCGATGTACTGGGTAATTGCCCGCAGATCTTTAAAGTCGAGCAGCAACAATCCTTGATCGTCAGCAATGCGGAAAATGATATTCAGCACGCCAGATTGCACATCGTTGAGATTCAACAGCCGCGCCAGCAACAGCGGCCCCAGATCCGAAACCGTCGCCCGCACCGGGTGGCCTTTCTCGCCAAAGATATCCCACACCACCACCGGATTGGCATGCGGTTGCCAGTCATTGACACCGATATTTTTAAGCCTTGCGAGCAGTTTTTCCGAGGTCGTTCCTGCCTGCGCGATGCCGGTCAGATCGCCTTTCACATCGGCCATAAACACCGGAACACCGATTTCCGACAATGACTCTGCCAGTTTTTGCAGCGTGACAGTTTTACCCGTCCCCGTTGCGCCAGTAATCAGCCCGTGACGGTTAGCCATTCCCGGCAGTAAAAACAGTTCTGTGTCCGGCGTGCGGGCAATTAACAGGGGTTCGCTCATGAGATTTCCTCCAGTTTCCTGCCTGGAGTATAGGCAACGTCCGGCAAAGAGAATATGTGTAATGCAGAGAAAATAACCTAAAGCGTGTTACCGTGATAAATCTGATACCCGAGGTCAACAGTGTTGTGGTTGTGATCGTTATTCTTAATTTTGCTCAGCAACATTTGGGCGGCCATCCGACCAATATCAAAACGGGGAGTAATTACGCTGGCGAGGCTTGGGATCATTTGCCTGCCAATCTCCAGCCCATGAAAACCCGCAATGGAAATTTGTTCTGGCACGGCGAGGTTTCGCTCGCGGCACAGCAGAAGCGCACCCATCGCAATATCGTCATTGGTGCAAAATACACCGTCTAAATCCGGGTTTGCGCTAAGGGCATCACGCATTAACTGCATTCCTAAATGAATGGATGAGATGGCGCGTGGATTCATGCGTAATGGGGAAAGATTATGCAGCATCATCGCATCGCAATACCCCTGATAACGCTGTTCATCGCGGGTGTCATCTTTGGAACCGAGATACAGAATTTTGCGCCTGACTCGCTTATCCAGCATGGTACACACCATGTCAAAAGCAGCCTGCCGATTATCAAAACCGACCTCCATATCCAGCCGTTCTCCCTGTACATCCATCAATTCCACGACCGGAATGGTGGCTGAACGCAGAAATTTCACCGTCCTGATGGTGTGATATTTTTCCGAAAGAATAATCCCGTCAATGTTATAAGAGAGCAGGTTAATCACCGACTCTTCTTCGGAATCGCGATTGTAATTGTAATTAGCAATAAGGGTCTGATAATTATGCACAGAGGTGACGGATTCTATTCCCGCGAGAATGTCAGCGAAGAGTTGATTTTGAAATGACGGAATCAAGATACCGAGGGTATAACTTTGTGCATTCAACAACATGCCGGGAGCGCGATTAGGGATATAATTGATCTCTTCCATAATTTTGGCGATGCGCTCGCCTGTTTCCTTTGCCACCTTTTTCGGCGAGCGGATATAACGACTCACGGTCATTTTTGTTACGCCAGCCAGCGTAGCGATATCCTGTAAAGAAATTCTGTGATTGCGCATAACTTCTCCCAACGTCGGGGGAATCTTCAATCTTCCCCCGAAACTACATCACAATATTTTATTCTTTCAGTGCAATACGGCGTTAATGGCTAACACGCCCAGCAAACCCATAATAGAAATAAGGGTTTCCATCACCGTCCAGGTACGCAACGTTTCACCAACCGTCAGATTAAAATACCCTTTAAATAGCCAGAAGCCAGGGTCGTTTACGTGTGACGCGATCACGCTGCCCGCACCAGTTGCCAGTACCATTAAAGCGGGATCGGCATGGGTAACGTTGATAATCGGCAACACCACACCCGCGGTGGTAATGGCCGCGACGGTGGCAGAGCCCAGAGCGATACGCAACAGCGCCGCGACAGTCCAGCACATCAATAACGGCGAAAGCGTAGTTCCGGTCATTAAGTGTGAAATATACTGCCCGACACCGCTATCTACTAATACCTGCTTAAACGCGCCGCCGCCAGCGATAATAAACACAATCATCGCGATAGCGCCTATAGAATCCCCAATGATATCCATGATTTGCTCGATGGTGCGTCCATTACGTCGGCCCAGTGTGAAAATCGCAATAACAATGGCAATAAACAGCGCAACGGCAGGGTTACCGACAAATTCAAAGAAGAGGCGCACGGTGTTAGTTTTCGGTAACGTAATTTCACAAACGGCGGCGATAGCCATCAGGATGACCGGGATCACGGCAGCGAAAATACTGTTCCAGAAGGAGGGCATCTCCTCTTCGCTAAACAGATGAGGATTAAATAAGCCTTCCGGTGGTGCTTTCTCAAAGCGAGTTAGCAGTTTAGAAAACAGCGGTCCTGCGACAATAACTGTCGGAATGGTAATGATAAATCCATATAGTAGAGTCGTTCCGAGATTAGCCTCAAAGATAGTCGCGATGGCAGTAGGCCCTGGATGTGGCGGCAGAAAACAGTGGGTTACAGAGAGCGCTGCTACCATCGGTACGCCAACATACAACAGGGGTAATCCAGATGATGCCACGATGGTAAATACCAACGGCAGCAGCAGGACAAAACCCACTTCAAAAAACATGGCGAGGCCGACAACCAGACCGGTGATCACTAGCGCCCATTGCACGCGTTTTTTACCAAAAGTAGCAATCAGCGTAGTGGCGATACGTTGTGCCGCGCCCGTATCAGAAATCAGCTTGCCTAACATGGCCCCGAAACCGAGGATCATTGCCAGCCCGCCGAGCGTGCTGCCGATACCATTTTGTATAGAGTGCAGGACGGCCTGTGCATCCATCCCTTCGGCAAATCCGACGACGGCAGCTACCAGAACGAGGGCAATAAAGCCGTTAACTTTAAAGCCGATCATCAGGATAAGAAGCAGCGCGACGCCTGCCGCAATAATGATTAATGGCATAGTCTTTATCTCTTATTAGTGCCAGAAAAGCAGCGCTTTCGCGCTGCACGTAGGGTGGTGGCTGTTAAACAGCCACTAACATGCCGCCATCAACAAACAACAGGTGGCCGTTTACGAAATCAGAGGCTTTTGAAGAAAGGAACACCGCAGCACCAATCAGTTCCTGCGGATCGCCCCAGCGTGCGGCGGGGGTCCGTTTGCACAACCAGGCGGTGAAGGCTTCGTCCTCAACCAGTGCTTTAGTCATTTCTGTTTTGAAATAGCCCGGCGCAATACCGTTGACCTGAATATTGTGGCGCGCCAGCTCGACGCACATGCCGCGGGTGAGCATTTTTACCGCTCCTTTCGATGCGGCATAAGGGGTGATGGTGTCACGTCCCAGTTCGCTTTGCATCGAGCAAATATTAATAACTTTACCCGCCTTGCGTTCAACCATGTGACGAGTTACCGCTTGCGACACCAGGAACACGGCGGTCTGGTTTACTGCGATCACATCATTCCACTCTTGTTCAGGGAACTCAGTAAAAGGATGACGGCGCTGGATACCGGCGTTATTCACCAGCACATCAATGGGGCCGATGTCCTTTTCGATATGTTCAACGGCGGCATCAATTTCATGTTTATGAGTAACATTAAAAGGTGCGGCAACGGCCTGAATACCCTCCTGGTGGAGTTTTTCTACAGCAAGTTCTGCGCGTTCGGCAGTAATATCATTAATAATTATTTGTGCGCCATATTTACCCAGGCCGGTTGCCAGTAAATAGCCAATGCCCTGTGCTGAACCGGTAATCAAGATATTTTTTCCTGCCAGTGAAAATAGATCGTTCATTGTATTATTCCTTTATTTATCTCTTAGAAAACAAGCTGGACTTTTGCTGCCTGGGTTTTATCACCGGCGAAACGTAGCGCCTCTTCCAGGTCAGTGAAGAGATATTCAGCACTCAGTAAAGGCAGTGGATTGATAACGCCATTCGCCAGCCATGACACTGCGGTATTAAATTCGCTGGTAAAACGGAAAGAGCCTTTGAGTGAAATCTCCTTACCAATCAACGTCATCATTGGGAATTCTGCCATCGCGCCTCCCATCCCTACCTGCACCATTACGCCGCGTGCACGAGTGACCTCCAGACAGGTATTCACTGATGAAGGATGACCGGACACTTCAAAGCTGACATCGAAATGGCCTTTTTCCGCTTTCCAGTGATCCATGTCGTCGTTTTGTGGGTTTACGAGCACATCCGCACCCATCTCTTTGGCCAGCGAAAGGGAACGGGGACTCACATCGGCACAGACAATTTCCGCGGCCCCCAGTGTTTTCACTGCACTGACAATCAGGCAGCCAATGGGCCCAACACCGGAAACAAATACTCGCTTGCCCTGTAACTCGCCGGCCTGATGTGCGGCATGAATCGCGACGGCTAAAGGTTCGGCAAAAGCCATAACCTTTTCGTCAGCTTTGGCCGGATAAGGGACACATTGCGACGTTTCGACCATTTTATAACGGGTAAAACCACCATCAACATGAGGGAAATACATGGCACTGCCAAAAAAACGCATATCTGTACACTGATTCTCGTTATGTTCAATGCAGTATTTGCAGTGACCGCACGGTTTAGACGGATTAATGGCTACCGTTTGCCCTTCATGTAATTCTGATGAGTCGCTATGAATAACTTTACCGATAACTTCATGACCTAACACCATCGGTGCCTTTATCATGAAATTACCTACTTTTCCTTCCTGATAATAATGTAAATCGGAACCGCAAATTCCACCTCGGGTTATTTGTACTAATGTTCCATTATTATTCCAATCTATCGTCTGCTCGGTAACGGCAACAGTTTTCTTGCCCGCAACAACGCAGGACTGTGTTTTCACTTGCATAAATTCCTCACTGGTCAGGTAGACACCTCGGAAGCATTTAAGCGGTTTTAATTGTCATTATTTGTGATGAAGATCACGTCAGAAAATTGTTACATTACTATGTTACGCATAACGTGATGTGCCTTGTAATTCTTATCAACAGAAATAAAAAAACGTGAAATTATTATGCCGCCAGGCGTAGTATCGCCGCAGGTAAGATGATTCAGGAGATTTTAAATGGCGGGTGAAAGCTTTATTTTGATGGGCGTATCAGGGAGTGGTAAAACATTAATTGGTAGCAAGGTTGCCGCGTTATTGTCTGCGAAATTTATTGATGGTGACGATCTTCATCCAGCCAAAAATATAGATAAAATGTCGCAAGGCATTCCATTATCTGATGAAGATCGACTTCCCTGGCTGGAACGCTTAAATGATGCTTCATACAGTCTTTATAAAAAGAATGAAACAGGATTTATTGTCTGTTCATCATTAAAAAAACAGTATCGTGATATTTTACGCAAGGGTAGCCCCCATGTTCATTTCCTCTGGTTAGATGGCGACTATGAAACTATTCTCGCGCGAATGCAGCGTCGGGCTGGGCATTTTATGCCGGTAGCGTTACTAAAAAGTCAGTTTGAGGCACTGGAGCGTCCACAAGAAGATGAGCAGGATATTGTGCGCATTGATATCAACCATGATATTGCCAATGTCACCGAACAATGTCGGCAGGCTGTGCTGGCGATACGACAAAACAGAATATGTGCGAAAGAGGGCAGCGCCTCAGATCAGCGCTGCGAATGATTTTCAAAAATCTGCTTTCAACACCACGCGGTAGCGCGCTTTACCATCGCGCACATGCTGGATGGCGTCGTTAATTTTCGACATCGGGAACAGTTCGGTAGTCGGCGCAACCTTGCTGCGGGCGGCAAAGCGCATCAGCTTACGCAACTCATAAGGTGTACCGGTTGCTGAACCAGAGACGCTGCGGTCGCCCGCAATTAACGTAAAGGCCGGAACAGACAGCGGCGTGAGGACCGCACCGACCGTATGGAAATTACCGCCATAGGTCAGCGCCTCAAAATAGGGCTGCCAGTCGAGGCTGACGTTGACGGTGTTGATAATGAGATCAAACTGCCCCGCCAGTGCTTTCAGTGCCTGTGGATCGCGGCTATTCACCACTTTATCGGCACCCATCGCCAGCACTTCCTGCTCTTTCGCCGGATTAGAACTAAAGGCTGTCACCTCGCATCCCATTGCGTGCAGAAGTTTTATAGCTATATGCCCCAGCCCGCCAATACCAATTACCCCAACGCGGCTGGTGGCAGTGATATGGTGCATCAACAGCGGTTTAAAGACCGTGATACCGCCGCACAACAGCGGTCCGGCAGATTCAATGTCGATATTTTCTGGCAGTGGAATCACCCATTGCCAGTCCGCACGCAACTTCTCGGCAAAGCCACCGCGATTCATAATCGTCGGCACCGCACCTTGCTCGCAGTTGATCTGATTACCGCTAATACAGGCATCGCAATGCCCGCAGCTGCGTGCCGTCCAGCCAATCCCGACATGCTGACCGACCTGCAAACCTTTATCCTGCGCGGCACTCCCGAGCGCCACTACGCGACCAATCACCTCATGCCCGGCAACCAGTGGATATTGTGAAAATCCCCATTCGTTATCGATCATTGACAGATCGGAATGACAGATCCCGCAGTTATCCACCTGCACTTCAACATCTTGTGGCTTCAGTTCACCGGGATCGTACTCATAAACTTCCAGTTCGCCACCCGCTTCTTTTGCGGCATAGCTTTTTATCATCGACATTTTTTGGTCCTTCTCTGGTGTGGTCTGGGAAGTGTAGAGCATGGCAGGGCGGGGTGCCTGGAGTGTGACAAAGGTTACACATCGCTGTATGCAATGCTGAAATTTTCAGCACTTAGCGAGGCTGGCACAAGCTGGCGCTTGCATGGTGGCGCGTGACAGGTATAATTCACAACGTTTTCCGCATACCTCTTCAGTGCCGAAGTGGCGAAATCGGTAGACGCAGTTGATTCAAAATCAACCGTAGAAATACGTGCCGGTTCGAGTCCGGCCTTCGGCACCAAAAGTATGTAAATAGACCTCAACTGAGGTCTTTTTTTATGCCTGAAATCCGCGCCACGCAAGGCTTTTCCAGCTTTTCTCCTCAACTGAAGTCAACCTGACTCAACCCACATCAACAGGCTTGTGAGTATACTAATGAGTATATTTGCCGATTCGATATTGCTTGTATACTCACGAGATACCAATGGAAGGAAGACCATTATGGCCCTAACGGATACTAAAGTTCGCTCTGCGAAACCTGAGGAGAAAGAGTATTCACTTGTTGACGGCGACGGCATGTCCTTACTTGTAAAACCTGGCGGTTCAAAGTATTGGCGATTTCGTTTCCGTTTTGGCGGTAAACAACATTTGATGGCGTTCGGCGTTTACCCGGATGTTTCACTGGCGGATGCGCGGAAGAAAAGGGAAGAGGCCAGAAAGCTGGTAGCTGCTGGTATCGATCCACGCGAACATAAGCGTGCTGTGAAAGAAGAGCAGGCGAAAGAGATTATTACTTTCGAGAAGGTTGCCAGAGAGTGGCTCGTAACTAACCAAAAATGGTCGGAAGATCATGCTAATCGTGTAAAAAAGAGCCTGGAGGACAATATCTTCCCGGCAATTGGTTCTCGCAATATTGCTGAACTGGGCACCCGCGATCTGTTAATTCCTATTAAAGCCGTGGAGAAATCCGGATGTCTTGAAGTGGCTTCCCGCCTTCAACAGCGCACCACGGCCATCATGCGTTATGCAGTGCAAAGCGGGTTAATTGATTACAATCCGGCGCAAGAGATGGCGGGGGCGGTTGCTTCTAGTAATCGACAGCATCGTCCGGCGCTGGAGTTAAAGCGTATCCCGGAATTACTCCAGAAAATCGATGAATACACCGGCAGGCCACTAACCCGCTGGGCAACCGAACTTACTCTGCTTATTTTTATTCGATCCAGTGAGCTGCGTTTTGCTCGCTGGTCAGAAATCGATTTTGAAACGTCAATGTGGACCATCCCGCCCGAGCGAGAGCCTATTCCCGGCGTGAAACATTCTCAGCGAGGATCAAAGATGCGTACACCGCATCTGGTGCCACTTTCAAAGCAGGCGCTGGCGATCCTGAAGCAGATAAAACAGTTCTGTGGCGAACATGAGCTGATTTTTATTGGCGATCACGATCCGCGTAAGCCCATGAGCGAGAACACGGTAAACAGTGCACTACGGGTGATGGGTTATGACACTAAGGTTGAAGTTTGCGGCCACGGCTTCCGTACAATGGCCTGTAGTTCGTTAATTGAGTCAGGACTATGGTCGAAGGATGCGGTGGAACGACAGATGAGTCATATGGAACGCAATTCGGTGAGGGCGGCGTATATCCATAAAGCGGAACATCTGGATGAGCGCAAGCTGATGTTGCAGTGGTGGGCGGATTTTTTGGATGCCAATCGGGAGAAGGGGATTAGTCCGTTTGATTTTGCTAAGCAAGCAGCAAGATAAACTCTTCAACACCAGTAATCTATTGAAAAATAGATATTTTAATATTTTTCTTGGTATCTTCGATGATGTTGCTTTATGTAATTTTTAAAAATTACATAAAAAGAATTGACGGCAACTGATCCTCGGTGTTTAATGGTTTCAGATTCAAGTGAGGTAATTTTTAAAAATTACCAATTTAAACATTAGTGGGTGAGTTCTTGGCGGAATACCCACAAATCTAAAATGAGGGTTGAAGCATGGTAACAATTAAACAATGGGCCGAGATTGAGGCCGCTTATAATGATACTTTACTTTTGGGGAATGGTGCAAGTATCGCTGTTAATAGCGATTTTGCCTATCGTAGCTTATGTCAGAAGTTGACCGAGCTCAGTTCTGATGGGCAGCTGACAGCCTTGTTCGAACTATTTGATACGCAAGATTTTGAGTTGATTCTGCATCGTCTATGGATTGCAACTCAAGTAAATCAACAGCTCGGTGTGCCTGAAAATGCAACGACTGAGGGGTATAAGTTACTTAGAAATCTGTTGATTCAATGTGTGAGCCAAAATCATCCTGAGCATCATGAGATATCGGATGTGTTAGTTAAAATTCGTTCTTTTATAGGCAAATTCAAGACGGTTTTATCTCTGAATTATGATCTTATTGTGTACTGGGCATCTTTGCTTGAGGATACAACTACCGGAAAATTAAAGGATTGCTTCATCAACCGTTTGTTTAATGAACAGTTAGATTGGAGTGAGTTTAGAGACTTACATTGGAAGGATCGTGAAAAAGGTTACAAGACGACAAGCTTAGTCTTCTACCCACATGGTTCTTTGATTTTGGCCCAAGATTTCAGTGGTCAAGAGTCCAAATTACATACTAATCCTCGTGGTGAAGGAAATTATCTCCAGCAAATTTCTCAGCAATGGAGTTCTGCAACAGTTACACCAGTTTTTGTTTCTGAAGGGACAAGTAAGCAAAAACTAAGTGCTATAGCTCGTAGTCGTTATCTTGACACTGTCTACCGTGAAGTACTACCAGAGAAAAAGGAAAGTATCGTGATCTATGGATGGAGTATGGGGGAAAATGACAGCCATATACTCGATGCACTGAAAAAAAGTCGTCCATCAAGGGTTGCGGTTTCAGTGTATGGCACTGATACCTCTGGCTGTAATGCAATTGAAGGGAAACTAAAAGCGGTGTTTGGTGAAGCTTTGCTTGTCGAGTTTTTCGACAGTGAAAGCGCTAACTGCTGGTGCCATTAAATAAGCGAAAGAAGGGGGCGTCGCCCCCTATTATACGAGGATAAAAATGGGAAAAATAGTCTATAGCGACATTGCAAATTTTATCCCCGGAGTAAACCTGTCACGCATAGAGCCGGAAGAGTCAGGTAAAGTATATCGCTTTTATACAGCGCAGTTGCATCAGATCGATGACTGGCAACCAGAAGTGATAGTTACTGATAAAGAACAGGTGGTTAAGAGTACATCGTTACTAAAAGTGACAAGAGAAAATGATGTCATTATTAACTTAGCGAATGCTAAAGCTGTGCTTGTTAAGCAGGATCATGCAGGGCGAATATTGGGCAATAACTTTGTTAAGGTTGAGTTGGATGTAAGCAGAGTCTCTCCATTATTTTGGATTTGGCATTTCAATGAGAGCAAAGCTGTAGCCCAACAAAAATCATCTGCTCTACAGGGGTCAACTGTACCTAAGTTAACTCTGCAAATGGTTCGTCAATTTGAACTCGATTTACCTGGACTAAAAAAGCAACAAGCGATAGGTGAGCTGTATCTTCATCTCAGGATGAAAGATTACTACGAGTACAACTTGATGAAATTAAAGCAACAATATTATTTTGCCAAAATAGAAAATTTATCAAAATAATCAATGATTAAGGTTTATTATGTCTCCTCAGATTGAAGCGCAAAATTTAAGTGAACTGCAAGGCCGCCTGTGGAATATTGCCGATACCCTGCGCGGTAAAATGAATGCCGATGAATTCCGCGACTACTGCCTAGGTTTTATCTTCTACAAATACCTGTCAGAAAAATTTGTCGCGTATGCGAACAAAATTCTGGCGGAAGATGACATTCAGTACAATGAACTGACTGTGGAACATCCAGCGTATCAGGATATCGTTGATGCGGTAAAAGAGGACAGTATCCAGACCTTAGGCTATTTCTTGCCGCCAACGGATTTGTTCCACACTATGGCAGAACGTGTGGCTAAAGACCCCAAAGGCACAGGTACTGGCTTTATTCTGGAAGACCTCGCCACTACCCTACGCAGCATTGAACAGAGCACGCTGGGTACCGACTCTGCAGATGACTTCAGCAACCTGTTTGAAGATCTTGATTTAGGTTCAAGCAAGCTTGGCAACACTGCGAAAGCTAAAAATGAGCTGATCGGTAAAGTCGTCACTGAACTCGACAAACTAAGCTTTAACCTGAGCGAAGCGAGTTCCGACATTCTGGGGGATGCCTATGAGTACCTGATCGGCCAATTCGCTTCAGGCGCAGGTAAGAAAGCCGGGGAGTTCTATACCCCGCAGCCGGTTTCCACCCTGCTGGCTAAAATCGTCACCACTCATAAGCTGAAGCTGAAAAACGTGTATGACCCGACCTGTGGCTCTGGCTCTTTGTTACTGCGCGTGAAACGTGAAGCCTCATCTGTGGGTAAAATCTACGGCCAGGAGATGAACCGTACTACCTATAACCTGGCGCGTATGAACATGATCCTACACGGGGTTCACTATGCGGATTTTGAGATCATTCAGGAAGATACGCTGGAGCATCCGCAGCATACGCATCTGAAATTTGACGCCATCGTTGCTAACCCACCGTTCTCCGCCAAGTGGAGCGCCAGCCCGCTGTTTATGAACGATGACCGCTTTGCCCAGTACGGCAAACTGGCTCCGTCCAGCAAAGCAGACATGGCGTTTTTACAGCATATGTTTCATCACCTGGAAGATGACGGCACTATGGCAGTGGTTCTGCCTCATGGGGTTTTATTCCGTGGCGCAGCGGAAGGCCATATTCGTCAGTTTATGATTGAGAAGCTGAACTGCATTGATGCGGTGATCGGCCTGCCTGCCAATATCTTCTACGGCACCAGCATTCCGACCTGCGTTCTTGTGCTACGTAAATGCCGCAAGCATAACGACAGCATTCTGTTTATCGACGCCAGCAATGACTTTGAGAAGGTGAAAACCCAGAACCGCCTGCTGCCGGAACATATCGATAAGATTGCCGATACTTATAACGACTGGAAAGCGATTGAGAAATACAGTCATATCGCAACGCTGGAAGAGATCCGTAACAACGATTACAACCTCAATATCCCGCGCTATGTCGATACTTTTGAAGCTGAAGAAGAAATTGATCTCAACGCTGTGGCGCAGGAAATTCGCGATCTGGAAGGGAAAGTGGCGGAGATTGATAAGACCATTGCTGGGTTCTGTAAGGAGCTGGGAATTGATGCGCCGTTTGCGCTGGCGGAGGAAAATAAGTGATGGTGCCTAAGCTGAGATTCTATCGATTTTTAAATAATGATGAATATAAATGGCAGTCGAAAAAGATCACTGATATTTCAAAAACGTTTATCGGTTTAGTAACTACTATGACATCTAGCTATGTAGATAATGGTGTCAAATTGATTCGTAACTCCGATATAAAAGAAAATTATGTCGAAAAATCAAAACTTATCAAGTTAGATATAAGTTTTGCCGAACAATACGGGAGTAGAAAATTAAAGTCAGGTGATGTTGTTACAGTCCACACTGGCGATATTGGTGTATCTGCAGTAATTGATGAGGAGCTTGACGGATGCCTCGGATTTGCAACCTTGAATACTCGACCCAATCCAACCATCATTAACTCAAAATATCTATGTCAGTATTTTAATTCACCCTATTATATTAAATATGCTTTAAGCATGGCGACAGGTGATGGTAGAAACAATTATAATTTAAAAGATTTCAATAATGCAATAATTCCAGTTCCTTGTATTGATGAACAAACTAAGATCGCCGACTTCCTATTCTCTGTTGACGAAAAAATCGCGTTACTGAACAAGCAGTACAACTTGCTGTCCCAGTACAAAAAAGGCATGATGCAGAAGATTTTTAGTCAAGAATTACTTTTTAAGGATGAGAATGGGGAGGAGTTTTCTGAGTGGAATAGAAAATTCATAGGCAATATTCTAACGATTGGTAGCGGACGAGATTATAAACATTTGAATGCTGGTAATGTCCCTGTTTTTGGTACTGGTGGTTTTATGACAATGGTTGATCAGTATCTTTTTGAAGGGGAAACGGTATGCATTGGCCGAAAAGGGACTATTGATAAGCCATTTTACTACAATGGGAAAATTTGGACTGTAGATACTTTATTTTATACTCATGAATTTAAAGGCGCGCACCCAAAATTTGTGTATCAATTGTTTTTAACAATAAACTGGAAAGTTTATAACGAGGCATCCGGAGTACCAAGCCTTTCTAAAAATACTATAGAAAAGATTGAGGTTAATATTCCTTGTTTATCTGAGCAAAACAAAATTTCCAGCTTTCTCTCCACCCTTGACGATAAAATCGCCGCTAAAAAAGCAGAACTGGACAAGTTAAAAACCTGGAAGCAGGGCCTGCTCCAGCAAATGTTTGTATAAAAATTATCCGGCCCGACCGACTCCGGGCCAACACAATAACGAAAGGCACTACATACTGATGGCAACGCAAAGCGAATACGAGTTAGAAACGCAGCTGGTGGAACAACTGGTTGGCATGCACTACGAGCGGGTGAATGTCACCGATGAAACCAGTATGAAAGCCAACCTGCGAAAGCAGATTGAAATCCATAACCGGCTGGAATCTTCTCCGCTAACTGACGGTGAATTTAACCGTATTTTTTTGCACCTGACCAAAGGTAATGAAGTTATCGATCGCGCTAAAATCCTTCGCGATCGCTACCAATTGTTGCGCGATGACGGCACCGAGAAGTGGCTCAGCTTTATCAATAAAGAGGAGTGGTGCCAGAACGAGTTTCAGGTGACGAACCAGGTGAAGCAGTTCAACGCCGAGCAAAACACGCGTAAAACCCGCTTCGACGTCACGCTACTGATCAACGGCCTGCCGCTGGTGCAAATCGAACTTAAGCGTCGCGGCCTGGGGCTGAAAGAGGCCTTTAACCAGATCGATCGTTACCATCGGGATGCCTTCTGGGTAGGCAGCGGCCTGTTCCAGTATGTGCAGATCTTTATTATCAGCAACGGCGTGGACACCAAATATTACGCCAACAACCGCGCCAACCACTTCGAGCAGACCTTCTTCTGGACCGATGAAAAGAATAACCCGCTCAAAGCGCTGGAGAAATTCACCGACGCATTTCTGAAAGTCTGTCACATCGCCAAAATGATCACCCACTACACGGTGCTGAATGAAACCCGTAAGTGCCTGATGGTGATGCGCCCTTACCAGTTTTATGCCTGTGAGGCGATGATCCGCCATGTGAAGGAGAATCTCCACAAACAGGGACGTCCGGAGAACGGTTATATCTGGCACACCACTGGCTCCGGTAAAACGCTGACCTCGTTCAAAGCCAGCCAGGTGATCATGGAAATGCCGGAAGTGGATCGGGTCATTTTTGTGGTTGATCGCCGGGATCTGGATTATCAGACGGCGAAAGAGTTCAACGGTTTTGCGAAAGACAGCGTGGATACCACCAACAACACCAGTACGCTGATAAAACATCTCAAGCAAAGCAGCACCAAACTGACGCTGACTACTATTCAGAAACTGAATAACGCTATCACTCATGAAGGGTATAAAGCTCAGCTCGCACACCTGCGCAAAGAGCGCATCGTCTTTATCTTCGATGAATGCCACCGCAGCCAGTTCGGTGACACGCATAAAGCGATCGTGAACTTCTTCGAGAACGCACAGCTGTTTGGTTTTACCGGGACGCCAATCTTTGCCGATAACGTCAATATCACCAATGGTGTCAAACAGACTACCGAACTGTTGTTCGATAAATGCCTGCATAAATACGTGATTGTCGACGCCATCCGGGATGAAAACGTTCTGCGCTTTGCCGTGGAATATGTCGGTACTTACAAGCGCAAAGAAAGCAGCAATGAGATCGATATCGATGTGGAGGATATCGACACCAAAGAGGTGATGGAAAGCGACATCCGGTTGGGCAAAGTGACCGACTACATCCTTGCCCACCATAACGCCAAGACCCGCAATCGCGAGTTCACCGCGATGTTCTGCGTCGGGTCAGTCGATATGCTGATCACCTACTACAAACTCTTTAAAGAAAAGCAGGCCGCACTGCAGGCGGCGGATGCCAACTACAAGCCATTAAAAATTGCCACCATCTTCACTTATGCCGCCAATGAAGCGGACAAAAGTGATAAAGAGGCGGTAAACGGTCTGCTGGATGAAGAGGATATTAGTCTGCCGCAGGGCTCGAAAGTTGATACCTCGAGTCGCGATCATCTGGATAGTTTCATCAAGGATTATAACGAGCTGTATGGCACCAGCTACTCGGCCAATGATTCAAAGAGCTTCTACAATTACTACAAAAATATTGCTCAGCGCACCAAAGAGAAAGGCATCGATATTCTGCTGGTGGTGAATATGTTCCTCACCGGCTTCGACAGCCCGGCGCTGAACACGCTGTACGTCGATAAAAACCTCCGTTTTCACGGCCTGGTGCAGGCGTTTTCCCGCACCAACCGCATTCTCAACGAGAAGAAAAGCCACGGGAATATCGTCTGCTTCCGCAATCTCAAGAAAGCTACCGATGATGCTATTGCCTTGTTCTCGAACAAAGATGCTTCTTCTGTGGTACTGGTCAAACCCTTTGACGAGTACTTCGGGGATTATCAGGACGCTGTCGATCGCTTGTTAACGCTGACGCCAACGGTGGATAGCGTGGACGATTTACCGGATGAAGAGGCACAACTGGCGTTTGTAACGGCATTCCGCGATGTGATGCGTTTGAAAAACATCCTCGAAAGCTTTGCCGATTTTGACGATGCGGCTAAACCGCTTTCAGACCAGACGCTGGCAGATTTTACCAGTAAATACCTCGATATCCATGACAAGGTGAAAAAGCACTCCAGCAAAGAGAAAGTCTCGATTCTTGACGATGTGGATTTTGAAGTCTCGCTGATTCATCGCGACGAAATTAACGTCGGCTACATTCTGCGTCTGCTGGCGGGCATTCAGGCTATGCCGCTAAAAGAGCAGCAGGAGCAGAAGAAAAAGATCATGGATATTGTCGACAGCGACGTCACGCTGCGTAGTAAACGTGAGCTTATTGATAACTTTATCGAAAAAAGCCTACTGCATGCCTCGCATGACGAGGATATCACTCAGGTGTTTGAAGCCTATGTCGAACAGGAAAAAGATAAGGCGCTGGCAACCTTGTGCAGCGAAGAGCGACTCGATTCCATCAAACTGGCTGGCTTGCTGGATAACTACCTCTTTACCGACGTGATGCCGAGAGAGGATGAGGTGGCGGAAACGCTGACTTGGACACCAAAGATTCTGGAACGCAAAAGCGTTCGAGCTCGGGTTTACGAACGTGTTCGGGATGTAATTGATACGTTTATCAATGGGATGCGCGGGTTTTAATATGCAAGGGCCAACTCATAGGTGGCCCTGTAATTTACTTTTTTATAAATAAAAATCAATGAGTTAACAGCTATGCTTGTCAAGCATTTCGGAACAATTAGACATATGTTAACTCGGTGGAAGTCTGACACTTAATCACCCATGAGTGTATTAATTACGTGATGCTGCATGAGCTGTGTCATATTGCCGAACACAACCATAGCGAGCGTTTTTACCGTCTGATGGGACAAGTTATGCCCGAGTGGGAAGTAGTCAAAGCTCGGTTGGATGAGATGGCTGGGGTGATATTTTCTGATTTATGATGTGGAGATGAGACTTTATCTTGGTTAGTAAAATCATTGAGGTATGTGTTCATCTCCTCGCCAGTTGGAAGTACACTCAATTGCTAAGTAACTAAACAGACTTTAGTTGATAGGTTTGACGCAACCGATCTAATAAAAACATTATCAGGGATGTTTATATGGCCGTTCCTACCTACGATAAATTTATTGAACCAGTTCTCCGTTTTCTGGCAGGTAAACCTGATGGAGTACCTGATCGCGATGCGCATGAAGCTGCGGCAGATGCTCTTAATCTTGATGATAATCAGCGAGCAGAAGTGATAGCCAGCGGTCAGTTAGTTTATAAAAATCGGGCTGTTGGGCACATGATCGTCTGAAGAGAGCTGGATTATCGCAAAGTTTATCCAGAGGGAAATGGTGCTTAACGCCAGAAGGGGTTAAATGGGTACAGGTCCATTCCCTGGCACTCACCGAAGAGGAAGTGAACCACTTGGCCTTGGATTTCATGAATGTGAAGTTAAAACAGCAGCCAGATGCTGTCGATCTTGATCCAAGACCAACAGCACCGAACCAGGAAGAGCTGGCAAAAAGCAGCCCTGACGATCGTCTTGAGCAAGCGTTAAAAGAGTTACTGGAAAACTTGTTGCAGGTTTCTCCAGCGCGTTTTGAGGTTATCGTTTTGGATGTACTTCATCGTTTGGGATATGGTGGACATCGGGATGATCTTCAGCGCGTAGGTGGAGCAGGAGATGGTAGTATCGATGGCATTATTTCACTTGATAAATTGGGACTGGAAAAAGTTTACGTGCAGGCTAAACGCTGGCAGAACACAGTTGGTCGCCCTGAACTTCAGGCGTTCTATGGTGCGCTGGCCGGACAAAAGGCTAAACGTGGAGTATTTATTACTACTTCCGGCTTTACTTCTCAGGCGCGGGATTTTGCTCATTCCGTTGAGGGAATGGTTCTAGTTGATGGCGAACGTTTAGTTCACTTGATGATTGAAAACGAGGTTGGTGTTTCCTCTCGTTTAGTTAAAGTGCCCAAACTGGACATGGATTACTGTGAGTAATGAATTTGGGGTATCGTTACGCCTGTCGCATCAGACGAAATTTCTCTGGGCATGATGCGCGCGTGTTATTTGTTGGCAGGCGTAATCATGAAAGAGGTCCGTAGTCATGACGATAGAGTAAATATCGTAATCATTTACCAGTTTATTCGCATTTAAACGGACATCATCTTCTGACCGAAAGAATGCCTCGTCTGTGTCAACAATGAATGCTAGATCTGTTCGTTGGATTATCTGATCTACGAGGTATCCAGCGATTTCTTTCTCAGTCGTTATCTTTAGCCAGACACCTCCGGGCATTTGAACAATCCTTACCGCTACAATTTCTGGACGTATATATAAAGGATATTTTTCTCTAAGCCGTTGTGTTATATCTTCGGCCACATACTGTTCAGTGGAGTTTGGGAGGGGGGGCAGCTGAATTAGTAATGCAACGGCCTTGTCGAGTGGGTAGCGGAAAAACTCGCGTGCCACATTAACTCGAAAATCATTCAATTCATTATGTACCGTAGCCTCGAGAGCTTCATGTTGTTCAGCAAACAGCTCAAAAGCAACTTGAAACGGTGTTGGCACTCCGGTGGAGAAGAGTTCACGCGCACGCATGCGTGAGTCGCGTAGCGTTCGACCTATTTTAATTAAACCTGGCATGCTTGGGTTGATTAATATGTATACATATCCAGGGGCCATAAATACTTCTCCTTTTTATAAATTTAGCATGCTACTGTCAAACAAAATCATTATCTTCAGAAGAGTTGAGTTCGTAGTAAATCGCCAATTGTCGCAGGCTTGATATCTCAAGGTTGATAACTGGCTTGCCAGTTCGGTCTTTTTTTTCGGAAACTTCTGGGTTTAACAAAAAGACACGAAAATATCTCACATTCTCTGTTGATAATATTTCATCAATATAATGACTGAATCGCCCTTTCTCCATAAGGTTCTTATCGATATACAGACGAATTGGTTTATCGTTATGTTTATCGAAAAAGTGAATGAGAAAGCCACGACCATAGCGTTTAACCAAAGAACCACCGCCGAAAATGACGCCTTCATATTGGTTTTTTAGCCCTTTCTGAATATGCGTTATGTATTCATGGAAATAAACCTTCCCGTAGTTTGTGACTCTTAGTTTTAATGTTCTGAACTCGTCGTATGTAAGAGTTTTCTTGGCTTCCTGCCAGGTGTCTACTAGGCGCTGTAGCTGGTTAGTTCGTGTATAACGGCTCCACTTGTGGGATTTATCGTTAGACAAATCATTGTCTTTGACGAGATGGTTTACCTGCGAAAGTGATGTAAGTTGTCCAGTTTTTTTTTGCCCAGAATCTGTCTCATCAGTACAAGGATCGAAGCAATTGATAAAATCATTTAGCTTCTGCCTTGCCTTTCTTTCTGTGTAGTCAGCCTCTGTTTCACTAGCCTGACGGGGCTGGTTAGCTTCCTCAGAAAACTGCATCCATTCACATCCCAGATTATGGGGATGTGGAGAACGAAAATGTGCAACTTTGAATTTTTCACCATCTTCCGCTTTGACATGGTAATTAACACCACTAATGGTGACATTGCAGTTGCGATCGCTGCAGGAGAAAGTGAATCGTTGTCTGTCTTGCGGTTTTTTTGAAAAGAATTCTGTTCTTGCTTCATCAATCGATAAACACCGATCTAACTCATGGCAATAAGCAAAAAGTACTTTAGTCCTTGACATATGTCCTCCATGTAACTTTTGTAACAGTTACTTTATCTTTATGAATTTACTGTTTTTAAAAGTTTTAAACAGATCTTTCGTCATCTGTTCAACTAGTTCATCAGCACACTCTTCAGCTATTTCCATCCCTTTCGATTTAGCAACGATGAGCAGAGATGTGACGTCGTTTTCCCTCCCGCAGTTGGCACAAACGACAAAGCTATGACTTGGGGGGGGGAGTAACTCTCGTAAGGTAAGGCGAACTGTTCCGAACGGCAGAATGCACAGCGCAGTCGGATCGTTTTTTTAAGATCTTCCATCATCCCATTAGACTAGGAAGAGAACCAGCAAGACCGCCGACAATAGAACTAACCAAAGGATGTTCCAAAAATTTCGCCAGGCGTTTTTTGGCTTCCTGTTTTTCTTCATCAGAAGCGGAAGATTTCTCGATCTGCTGAAGTAATTGATTAAATACATTGTGAATGTTTTGCGTATTACTGTTACCAACCTGTGCAGGCCCATGAACATTTAACGTTGCGATTTGCATACTGGCTCCTAACTCGTAAGAGCGATTTTTTCCGTGTTTGATTGATATAGCACGACTCTGACCCTCTTCTGTCAAGGATACATGCTCAAAATCTCCATAGTCCTTACGTAATAGAGAGCGGGAATGGCAAATATTGATGATTTTGAACAAATACTCTTCCCGCCAGTGAAGCAACTCGTCTATAGCAATGCGGTCGTTCTGGCCTGTTTCGAATCCAAATGTAACGGTTTTTATTGTTTCACCAAGATTCTCCATGTCATCGTTCATGTATGTCAAAAGAGCATCTATATCTGACTGAATTTTCTCTGCGTCCATTTATTACCTTATTTATTAGTGGATTGAAACGGTATTCATAGATATCCCCCTAAAAAGGGATATGGCGTGAGCAGTTTAACCTCCCGATATGATTATGCCGGAATGCAGGGCTGAAGGAATGTGATTTCTATCACATTAAGGGCCGGTGTTTATTCTGCATCGCATTGATTTACTTGATACTTTATACGGGCGAGTACTTTTCTTAGTTGTCGGCGTGGTATATTTTTTTGCAATGTTGCTCGGTTAGTTCAGCGGAGCAAATCGTTATGTGTGAATAGATTGGATATCCTAAATCTATATTAAATCAACGAAGTGCGCTAGAAGGATTTGTCATTGATAATTGTCAATTGGCTTATGCGTTCCAACTTTTTGTAAAAAAAAAGAATGTATTGATTCATTTGCAACTATTTTCAGAACTAAATCATTTTCGTAAGCATCAGATACCCTCTTTCTTACAATGCGCAACGCGACAGGTTGTGTCGTTTCTGTGATGATGACCTTGCCTTAGAGTTAATCAATTAACTTATATTTCAGAGTATTAGATAACTGCAGTTACCCCACTATTTTTTCAATCAACTCCCCTTTGGCACGACATAACGTGTCGTACCTGTACGGCATAATCTCCCGTATCAATACCATGATATTTTGGGAGAACAGGACTGTCCCCACCATGAAAACACAGCATGATCATCATGACCGCCTGTCTGTCAGGCTATCAGTCATTATCAGCCGCTTACTGGCTGGTGAATCTCTGGAGCTTAAAGTATTAGCTGATGAATTTGGTGTCTCAGAACGCACCCTACAGCGGGATTTTCAGCAACGCCTGATCCATCTGGATCTTGAGCATCGCAGCGGAAGTTACCGACTTATCCGCCAAACAGGCCGGGAGCACTTACCCAATACATTTGCGTTTATACGTAATTCAGGAATTTCAGGAATCATTCCGGCTCAGAACCGCAAGTTGATCTGGTTGATTGCCAGCAATTCCGGCGTATCGCCGTGTCTTATTGGGCATGGGGCATTATCTTCTCCCGTCACGCAGACTGCCTGTTTTCTGGAACTGGCGGAAGCTATCCGTGACTACCGCGCCGTTACATTATTAGTTAACGGTAAAAGCTACGAAGCAGTAGCTCCCCGCCGTCTGATATTTCAGTCCAAAAACTGGTTTCTTGTTGCTACCCACACCAGAAATTTACAGGTGTTTCGGATGGAAGACGTTAACGCCGTAACCGTTCTGGATACCTCTTTTCGCAGAAAGCCTGAACTTGACGCTCTGACTGCCAGTGAAGAGTTTATTTCAGCCCTCCCTCACTTTCGTTTCATAAGTGACGTAATTCAGACCTTCAGAGAGTAACAGACAACGTTTATTTCAAATTAAAAAGGAGACCTCGTATGGATGACCCGGTAAAGGGCGAAGGCCGGATGATTACTGATGCCAGTGGCGTCACCAGAAGGGAAGGCGGGATTTTGGGAATGTGGGGCAATATATTTCCAGAACGTAATGGTAGCAACGAGCAAAAAGGTGATAGCACACCGCACATACCCGACATCAGGGACATTCTTGATATTTTCCCTCAGCCACTGCGGGAAAAGCTGTTGAACAAAATCAGTGAAGCCATCGACTATGAACCCGTGATTGGTGTCATGGGAAAAACTGGCGCGGGGAAAAGCAGCGTATGTAATGCGCTGTTTAAAGGGGAGGTTTGTGCAGTTAGCGACGTTGAGGCATGTACTCGCGAAGTTCAGGAATTGCGTATACGCTTCGGCAAACGTTCGCTAAAGATCATTGATATACCTGGTGTCGGTGAGAATGCCCGGCGGGATAAGGAGTATGAAGATTTATACCGCAATTTGCTTCCCTCCCTGGATCTCATCCTGTGGGTAATAAAAGGTGACGATCGGGCCTTTTCTGCGGATGAGCATTTCTACAACAATGTCCTGCTCCCTGCTGGTGGGGGTGAGCGCGTTTTATTCATCCTCAACCAGGTTGATAAAATTGAGCCATTCCGCGAGTGGGATACTCATCTGCATCAGCCATCTCCTGCACAGCGCATCAACATCGAAAAGAAAGAAGCCTACATTACTGAACGATTTGGTTTTACGCACTATCCGGTGACACCTGTCTCCGCCGATGAGGGCTACAACATTCTTCGTCTGGTAGAGACTATTATTCGGGCTTTGCCTGATCGGGCTAAAAGTAGCACGGCTTCGCAGTTTAAGGATGAGTTCAAAACCGAAGAGGTCAAGACGGAAGCAAAAAACGGCTTCGGCAGCGTAATCTCCGGGATACTCGACGACGTTATTGATTCTTTTCCGTTACCAAAGCCTGTCAAAGAGCTTACCCGAAAGGGGAAAGACAAACTTATCGAGTGGGCTGGTAATGCCTGGGACCATTTTTTTGGATAGGGAAGTACTTAATGAAACTAATCATTATACCTGCATTGTTTGTATCTTTATTTGCATTCCACCCTGCTTATGCAGTCGGGACCTATGACCTGCAATGTATGCTTGATAACGGCGAGCAAATGACACTCAGCCACGTAAGCAATACGGTTTATATCAGTTTTGAAACGCCAGGTGGTGACTCCGAAGAGAGCGGCTCTGTTATTAAACTGGATATTCCTTCCGGCGAAGCGAAACAGACTCTGGCGGCTAATCCGGGAGCAGGAACCGCTTCTTTCACATTACATGGAGAAAATGAAGATATCGAAGGCGCGGTTGCAGTCAATTACTCAGAATATGATGGTACAGGTGATGCTTATTACACCGCCATGAATTCAATGGGGCAGGAAACCAGCACAGTATCATGCAAACCGGGTACCATTAAGGTTTCCAGGAGCCTCCTTCAGAATGGCATTAATGGCGTTGGTAGCCAGCAGGCTAATAAACCTGATCCCTCTCAGCAACAGCAGGCACAGCAATCTACGACACCACCGTTTAAAGTTCAGTTCGGCAGCTCCGTCAGCAATGAAGGCTGGAATACCAGATATGGTGTTATTCAGCTCACTATCACTGATGACAACGTGGTGCTGAAATCCATTCGGGTAAACAGAGGGAACTGTAAAATGGAGAGCGTCGGTAACAGAACCCTGCCAGCCAAATATAAATTCGGTGATGTGGCTACGTTCAAATATATGAAGTGTGACCGTATCATCGAAGCTGACATTGTGACCGATACGGGTAGCTGGACATTTAATTCCTAATTTTACCTGTAGCAGCATCCGGGGAATTCCTGCTAAATAAGCAGGCTATTCCCCGGTTAATTATTTCCCGACAATGTTAAACGAAACGTATTTCATCCGGGTTTAATGAAGCTACGCGTCGATAGATGCACAGCAACGACCCTGTCAGGCGTTTACTGATATAGCTTTGTGCTGAATTAATGTTTACGGGTAAAGTGTGTTGGGATAGTGTCAGGGGGATTAATAGCGGGATTCTGCAATACGTTCCGTCAGCCAGCGTTTAACTTCACTTTCCCGCCAGCGGGAACTACGCCCCAGTTTGATAGGCTTTGGAAACTTGCCTTCACTAATCAGTTTATAAAACCATTTGTCGGTCAGGCCAGTAAACGTGGTAATAAATGCCATCGTCACCAGTTTGTCATTCATCAGGTCAGTATCGGTATTCGGTTGATTGTTCATGACGATTGTCCTTCTGTCTTTACGTTGATAAAAGACAGGAGCAGCAACACTAACCCTTTGATTTAAGATGATGTTACATACTCCGCCATTACAATCACTTCTCCGGTAATAAATTACTTATCCCTGACTACAACCAAAGTTACGTTCACCGTCATCGTGGTTTTTGGTGTACTCCTTCGCCAGATAACTGATGTGGTATATGTAGCTGCGGAAAAAGTCCGTATTTGTGCCATTTCTGCGATCAAGTTCATAAGAGACGCCTGGTAAATGAAAGGGGACTTTATTTGCCATATCTCCGGTACGCCTAAGCGCCACAGCCCATGCCCGCGCCACCATTCCCACCAGCAATCCGCGAGGTTGCGCTGAATTCTCCGTATTCAGCATGGTGTTTCTGAATACTTCCCGATTAACCAACAACAGCATGTGATAATGCTTGTTGCCATTCAGTTCACCAAATTCTCTTACCCATGCATATCGCAGCTTACAGGGATAAACACGTTTACCGTCTCTCCTGCGCCGTTGTAAATATGCGGCTATCTGCGCTTTCAGTGAGGCTATAAAACGGGTAATAACCGCTGAGTCATACCCTTTATGGCTATTATCCACTGGCAGTAATAAATCCACTCTGAAAGCCAGTATTCTGGCGTAATCATCCATCGCATAACGGGTAATCTCTTCCAGACGTTTCATATAGTGTGCATTAGGCTTGCCATATCGTTCATTCAGTTTCATGCTTCAGTTCCTTGTGGTTGGTTACATATCCATAAGTGCTGTAGTAACTTTTCACTGAACTATGCCGATCTGGATTACTTTTCCCTGTCTCTGGTGTCATCCCTCTATATGCTGAATCTAATGAATGAGTGATAAACATAATATTAATACCGGCAATGTTGATTCATAAAGAAAGGGTGATAAAAAGAGTAGAAGCCCGGTATTTACTGGTGTTCGTAGTTAATTATCTGTTCTTGAAGACAAAGAGTTTTACTCTTAAGTTATAATTAATACATTGACCTGATCTATGGTTTGCGGTCATGAATGACATCTTCCAGATGTCAACTCGTTATCCTGGGAGGTTTCACCCGTTAAGCCACCAGGGCTATACGTGGAAAAATTTAAGACTATCCAGCCGTTTTCTACAGGCGGGATCTGTGAGTATGGTAATAAATAAAAAACTACGTTAATGGTACTCTATTACTATGGAATAACACGATATTACTACATATTTTCCACTTTTATTGATTTATTGCTACGGTTTTACTTCGAAAACACATCATAATTACGCTATTGATTTCGACTGATTTAACAAGGATGACGAGGTAGAACAATGGCCGTTAATGTGCGCTCATCAATAGCAGTGAAGGATATCCGAACCAGCAGGTTCCTCTTCTGGTACATCAGGAAAAACATTCAGGGAGCAAATCAATTTGCGTTTGACGGGAACAATCCAGATACATCTCTTTCGGAGAGAATTATTAATACAGCCCTCGAGGCCGGGTATCCCGATCCCATTCAGCGAAGTAATTTTATTCGCTCACTGGAGCTGTCGATTAATACGATGCTTCTGCCGGAGAAATATTTTAGTTGGTTAAAAGAAAATGAAAGAGCGACGTTCTGGCTATGGGGCGTGATGTGTCTTGATTACCGCTGTATGGAGTCAATTAACGAAAAGCTGGGCACAAATTTAAACATTAACTGGTATCAGAAAGCCGGAATAACAGATTCTCCTGCAAGCCATAGCGAAAGATACTCAATCATCGTTGCATTACTGGACTATATTAATATTGAGACTAATCAGGCACCGTTGATGAGACAGTGGCTATATGAGAGGCTTGTATTCTGGAGGGCAAATGAACATCAGAGAATAAAATTACGCTGGCTTAATGAGGATAATGACGAAGTCTGTATATGGGCTTATAATTACATTAATAAATTCCAGAAAGAGCACGGTAGTAATACAGGAAGCCAGTTGGACCCCGTTCAGATCCCGGAACCACTGAATAGTGTAGAAACCTATCACGCCGTTTATGCCATGCTGGATTTATGGTCAGCGAATGATGATCTCCAGCAGAAAGCGGTAAAGAAATTAAATAAAGCGTTTTACCAAAAAAACTTCAGACGTAAACTTTCTGAAAAACGGGAACGGGAGTCTATCAGTGATACGCATAAAGAGCGTCTGGATTTTCTGGTTGAATTTTACAAGTCAGATAAAATATCTGTTATTGAAAGGTTAATAGACGAAAGAGTTCAGGGAATAGAAACAAGATTATCCCGTGGTTGAGGTGTCATTTCAAACTTAAATTCTCCCGGTGACTATCACCGGGAGAATTCAGATATGTATTATTTCAGCACTATATCACTTTCATATATGCACTGCCGGAATGTAATTTAATATCTGCACGTACCTGTTATTTTATCCCACCTATACTACCGTCCGTTTTAATCACGCATTAAATTAGCCGCAATTTTTCAGAAGCTGCGGCCCTGTTTTTTATATTCTTTATTAAGGCATTTACCATGAATTTAGCCAGCCGCTTTGGCCGCGTAAATCAAATCCGTCGCGATCGCCCATTAACGCATGACGGATTGATGCAGTATGTCCCCAGCGTATTCGGGGAAAATAAGCACGAATCACGCAGCGAACGCTATACCTATATTCCCACCATTACCCTGCTCGATAACCTCCAGCGTGAAGGATTTCATCCTTTCTTTGCCTGCCAGACCCGTGTTCGTGATGTGGGTAAACGTGAGCATACAAAACACATGCTGCGTCTGCGCCGGGAAGACCAGATCAATCGCAACCAGGTGCCGGAAATTATTCTGCTCAACAGCCATGACGGTTCCAGTTCTTATCAGATGCTGCCAGGGCTGTTCCGTTCTGTTTGTTGTAACGGACTGGTCTGCGGCGAGTCGTTTGGTGAAGTACGAGTACCGCATAAAGGCAATGTGGTGGAGAAAGTGATTGAAGGCGCTTATGAAGTCCTCAGTGTTTTTGACCAGGTTGAAGAGAAACGCGATGCCATGCAGTCGCTGATGCTGCCTCCCCCTGCGCAACAGGCGCTGGCAAAGGCGGCGCTGACTTACCGCTTTGGCGAAGAGCACCAGCCGGTGACGGAATCCCAGTTGCTGGCTCCCCGCCGCTGGCAGGATGAATCCGACGATCTGTGGACGACCTACCAGCGTATTCAGGAGAACCTGATCAAAGGTGGTTTAAACGGGCGCACGGCAAAAGGTGGTCGCACGCACACCCGCGCCATTAAAGGCATCGACGGCGATGTCAGACTCAACCGCGCCCTGTGGGTGATGGCTGAAAACATGTTGCAACTGGCCTCATAAACAACGCTATTAAAAGTAAAGGAAACACGATGTCTGAACTGATGCTAACACCGGTATTTTCGGTGAGTGAACAACGTGTTATCCGCCGTGCGATGCGTCTGCTGGAGAAATATCAACGCAATCCTGGCGAATCTTTTCTTTCCTCTGACGCCACAAAAACCTGGCTGCAACTGCATCTGGCACGACAGGAGCGGGAAATGTTTGTTGTGCTCTACCTCGATAACCAGAACCGACTGCTGGAACACGAAACGCTATTTCTCGGCACGATTAACAGCACAGAAGTACATCCCCGTGAGATTGTGAAATCTGCGCTACGGCACAACGCCGCAGCAGTGATCCTTGCGCATAACCATCCCTCCGGCGTGACGGAACCCAGTCGGGCCGACAGACTTATTACAACGAATATTGTTAAGACACTGGATTTGGTGAAAGTGAGGGTGCTGGATCATTTCATTATTGGGGCGGGGGATGTCCTCTCTTTTGCCGAACGGGGCTGGCTGTAATGCTGCAAAAGGACAAGGTCATGCAACAAGAATGGGGGCTTCCCTGTACCGTTACACCACGCTTCACTGCTCGACTGGTGCAGGAAAGACATAACCTGCATTACCTGGCTGATCGGGCCGCAATCACCGGGAAATTCAGCTCCCCGGATCTGCTGCATATCGACCAGGCTTTTCCGGTGCTGATGAAACAACTGGAGCTGAAACTGGCTGACGGTGAACTCTCCCCCTGCCAACAACGTACCGTCACGCTATACGCCAAAGGACTAACCTGTGAAGCCGATACGCTGGGTTGCTGTGGTTACGTCTATATCGCTATTTATCCCACTCAACGCTGAGTTTTAACCTCCTTAATACGGAACATCGTTATGAAAATTATACCTGCAACGACGCTGCGGGCGACGACGTCATATCTGTCGCCTGTCGTGGTCTGGCAAACATTACTGGCCCGCCTGCTGGAGCAGCACTACGGGCTGAATCTTAATGACACACCATTCAACAATGAAAAGGTGATTCAGGAACACATAGACGCCGGAATCACTCTGGTCGATGCCGTCAATTTTCTGGTGGAGAAGTACGAATTGATCCGTATCGACAGGAAAGGATTTAGCTGGCAGGAACAGACGCCTTATCTTCGTGCGGTCGATATTTTGCGGGCGCGACAGGCTACAGGTCTGCTGCGCCGCTGCCATAACACCACGGCACGGTGAATCTGCGAGTCTCCTTCCCGATTTACATCGCCAAAATTACTTCTCTCATAACTCCCTTCATAATGCGCCTGCTGTTCATGGCTGGCTCATTTGCTTTTATACGGACAAAAGATTATGCAAACAGAAGCTGAAGTCTTAACCGATCATAACGAGCTAATTTGCTCGACCAGCATTGAACGTATCGTGACGGGTCGTGATAGTGCACTGAACCAGATAGCGACGTTAATCCAAAAACTTCATGATATCTCCAGCCTGACATCCAGTATTGGCGGTGATGTGGCTGGAACCTGGGCAATGCGTAATGGATATGCCTTTGATTGCTGGCTGATGCAGCCAACCGACAAAGCGATGCCGGCGATCACCCGCAATATCGATCGCAGTATCTGGCGCGATCTCATGCTGAAGTCCGGGATGTTGACTCTGATGGATGCCGAAGCCCGCAGTCAGTGGGCAAAGAACCTGGAGGAGGGCGATCTCCCGGCGATTAGCGAAGCCAACATCCTGAGTACCTTTGAACAACTTCACCACAATAAGCAGGACGTTTTCGAACGTGGGATTATCAATGTATTTAAGGGATTGAGCTGGGACTACAAAACCAATAATCCCTGTTATTTCGGTAAGAAGATTATCGTTAACAATCTGGTGAAGCATGACAGATGGGGCTACAGCCTGAACTGGGGCTGGCGGCGCGATCAGCTTGCCGATCTGGAACGGATGTTCTATCTGCTGGATGGGAAGGCCATTCCCGATAACCGGCATGATGTCTCCATCCGGTTTATGGATTTTGTGCGCGATAATCCGCATCAGCAGATTTTCGAAGATGAGTTGTTCACTATTCGCTACTTTCAGAAGGGCAGTGGGCATATCACATTCAAGCGACTGGATCTGGTGGATAAGATGAATGATATCGTGGCGAAGCACTTTCCCGGGATGTTGCCTGCGAAATGAGATGTGATGTTTTTATAGGCACCTCTATGCTAATATTAATAGGAGTTATTAAATGTTATTAAACGAGGTAATCCCTATGGGTTCGCTTACTAAACAAACCATCAGCGCACAGATACCTATTGAATTGGCCGCTGCTGTTGAGAATCTGGCAATTGAGTTGGACCGTTCTAAGAGCTGGATTATTAAGGAAGCGTTGACCAGTATGCTGGCCGAAAGAGAACGGCGTCACCAGAGCATCCAGGCCGGTCTTGCTGATGTGGATGCCGGTCGTGTGATGAGCCACTCGGACATGGTGGATTTTGCTAATCGCTTAAAGAAATCCTGATAAATGGAAATTTACTGGACGCTTAAAGCTCAGGATGACCTTGAGCGTATCTACCGTTTCGCCCTTCAGTATAGCCGCCAGCACGCCGATGACGTTTTGGATCGCCTGATTACTGGTTGTGCTGGTCTTACAGCACATCCGGCAATTGGTGTACAGCAGACTCGGTATGAACCTCGGGAAGTCCGAAAAGTGTTATTTGATGATTATGAGGTCCACTACGAACTTCGTGACAATGACATTTATATCGTGGATCTCTGGCATACCAGAGAAGAACGTTGAAGAGATTTTCTTTTCGTTCAAGGGGGTTGATTAGTGAGCATAAACACGGTTATGTGTTTATACTCAATTTTGTGTTTTAATGGCACTTTCTACTCCTTCTGAAGGAGGATGCCATGTTACAGAACAACATCAAACAGCTCCGTACCCAGCTATCTATCACCCAGCGCGAGCTGGCGTTTATGGTCGGCACCAGCCAGCAACAAATTCAGCGTATCGAAACCGGGAAGGTTGCTGCAAAGCTGGGGCTCGCACAGGCAATATGCAATGCTCTGGATAAGCCTCTAAATGTAGTGTTCCCGGAAAGTGATCGGTTGATAAACGACTTCCGTAAAAAGCGTCGTAAAACTGATGAAGATCTTGAGGCTATAGCCACAAGTGGCATTGAAATGGATAGCGGTCTCTGGACCGTAAAAATTTGGCTACAGGGGCAGCGGGACTATTTGCTGTTGCCCATTTCAGCAGCGGATAAGCGGAGGTTTTATTATTATTTTCAGGAAAAAAACACCCCAAACATAGAACGCTTCTTCGTTTTTGATTCTTCCGAGTATCGTTATGCGTTAAATATGCGTGAAGTGGTATTTCATCAGTTTCTTTCTGATGGTCTGCGGCCAATCGTTGACGAAGAGGATGATGCCTACGAAGACGATTATTTTAATGTTCATATTACGCTGGTAAACGGCGGACCAGTGATTCCACTGAGTGTTGAGCCTGATGCGCCACAAAATGAAGAGACGGATGATATCGGCCAGTTGAATGCTTTTTTTGACGCGCTGGATTGCGAGCCTGAAACCACGGATCGTTTTATGATAACCGACGAAGATGGAGAAGATGCTTTCATTCGTATTGGTTCTATCGCTATGGTGCGAGTCGCGCTTGACGCGTTAGAACCTGTGGAAGATGATGAAGAGTAATTTTTGAGCTAGCTAAGATCTCAGAGAATTGCGTTGAGTATACATGTGAGTATATGCGTCGGTTCTCTTATTTTTAAATTTCAATTATTTCAGTTGATTACGTCGAAAATCGCGGTGCGGCCTTCGCACCATCGGAACATCAATAGACGTCAACGGACGTCTTTTTTTGTGCCTAAAATCCAGTATCCGCAAGGCTTTCCTCGCTTTTTCACTCAACCTAAGTCAACCTGATTCAATCTACATCAACTTACTGATGCGGGTACAACTGCGGGTATTTCCCGGTTCGATTATGTTTGTACCCACACAGGGCCCTTGAAAGGATACTCATCATGGCTCTGAGTGATGTGAAGATCCGTTCGGCTAAGCCGGAAGCAAAAGCCTATAAACTTACTGACGGTGAAGGCATGGTTTTGTTGGTTCACCCTAATGGCTCCAAATACTGGCGACTTCGTTATCGTTTTGGCGGTAAGGAGAAGATGCTGGCGCTGGGGAAATACCCTGAAGTCTCGCTGGTCGATGCCAGAGGTCGCCGGGATGAAGCCCGTAAGTTGTTAGCTAACGGCGTCGATCCTAGTGAGAACAAGAAAGCTGTTAAGGTAGAGCATGAGCAAGAGGTGATAACGTTTGAAGTGGTAGCCAGAGAGTGGCACGCCAGCAATCAGAAGTGGTCTGCATCGCATAGCGCTCGTGTATTGAAAAGCCTCGAAGATAATCTCTTTGCTGCTATCGGTAAGCGGAACATTGCTGATCTGAAGACTCGGGATCTGCTTGTCCCCATCAAAGCGGTGGAGTCGTCTGGGCGTCTCGAAGTCGCTGCTCGTTTGCAGCAGCATACTACCGCGATTATACGCTTTGCTGTACAGAGTGGATTAATCGACTACAACCCCGCTCAAGAGATTGCTGGTGCGGTTGCTACGGCGAAAAAACAGCATCGTGCTGCTCTGGAACTTAACCGCATTCCTGAATTGCTTCAACGCATCTATCACTATTCTGGCAGGCCGTTAACCCGACTAGCGGTTGAACTCACATTGTTAGTTTTCATCCGTTCAAGCGAGTTGCGTTTTGCTCGCTGGTCAGAAGTTGATTTTGATACTGCCATGTGGACGATTCCGGGAGAACGTGAGCCACTGGAGGGAGTTAAGCATTCTCAGCGTGGTTCGAAGATGCGGACTCCACATCTTGTACCCTTATCTCGACAAGCTCTCACCATTCTGGAAAAAATCAAAAGCATGAGTGGAAACCGTGAGCTGATCTTCGTTGGTGATCACGATCCGCGTAAGCCAATGAGTGAGAATACGCTTAACAAGGCCTTGCGAGTGATGGGCTATGACACGAAAACGGAAGTGTGTGGACATGGTTTCAGGACGATGGCGTGTAGTTCTTTGATTGAATCGGGATTGTGGTCGAGGGATGCAGTAGAGCGGCAGATGAGTCATCAGGAACGTAGCTCAGTACGGGCGGCTTATATCCATAAGGCGGAACATCTTGGGGAGCGAATGTTGATGCTGCAGTGGTGGGCTGATTATCTGGATGCGAATAGAATGGCGGCTATCACTCCATTTGACTATGCAAAGATTAATAGTTCTTTTCGATAATTCTAGCTAAGTATATGAATATTAACTTTTTTAATTAAAGGCTTATAACTGAGAAGCCTCCGCCCTAATGGGGAGAGGCTTTTGTCTTAACTCAATCAAGAAGGAAATCGTTATGTAAAACTTTATTTTTTTGTCCGGTATGTGAACGGAAGTGTTAAATATCCACTATGCCTTGTTCGCGCAATGGTCATCCTTTCAATCAAATAACTCCAAGCTTTGCATACAATTCTTTTTTCTCTTTCATGCTGTTATCCAATGGTGCTACTCGCAATGCCGCTTTCAAATAAGCCGCTGCACCAGAGTAATCACGCATTTGCTCGCAAACTAAAATGAGTTGGCTTAACACATGGAACTTCATTGGAGTTGTTTGGTTTACTTTCTCCAATAGTACTCTTGCTTCAGAATATTTCGCTTCAAGGCCAAGGATAGATGATTCTAAATACATGGTGGCCGCGTTTTCTGCTTCAGCTTGCTTTCGTTGCAACAGCCAGAAATTTGCTTGACTGATATTGCGTAACTGTAGGTTTGCCTTAACTATCAACTCGAACAAAGCTGCTGGTTGAGTCAATTTACCCTCAAGTAAGATCGCTTTATTATCTTCTACAACTTTTTCAAAGTCGAATAAGCGATTGGCGCGATACAAGGCAATAAGTTGCTGATGTAAAGCTTGTAGATCTTTACTGCGGCTATACTCCTGCGACGCTAATTGAGCAGCTTTTTGGTAAGATTGATCGGACATTGCTTCAAGTACCGCACTTGACCAGTCCTGAGCAGGTTTAGTTTGAAAAACGGGAGCAATAGCACCAACTTTTAATTGCTTAGTGGCAGCAGAATCAAATGCATGAATTAAGTCGGAAATAGTGGAAAAGCGATCCTCCGCTCGTTTTTGTAAACAAGTAAGAACCACTTGTTCCAGGTCCGTATGAATAGAGCTATTAATCTCTGTCGGAAGCTTGAAAGGTGCGTGGCGCTGAACTTGTGCTGGCGTATCATGGGGCAGCTTTCCTGTCAGCAGCTGGTATAGCAAAACACCTAAGCTATAGATGTCGCCCAATAGTAGCTCTTCCAGGCTGCCTCTACGGCTATCGACGTTGGAGAACTCTGGGGCCGAATACAGCACAGTCCCGCCATTTTCACGGGTACGAACGTAAATTTCTTCTGGTAAAGCTGAGCTGCCAAAGTCCGTCAACTTCACCAGGTCCCGCTCTCCAACCAAAATGTTATGTGGCTTAATATCTCCATGGGATATTGGCACTGGTAATTCGGCCAAATAATGCACAGCACAGAGCACTTGACGATATATTCTGAACAACCGTTCATAGGTCTGGCCAAAATTACGCTGCCTGTCATCGAGCTTTTGCGCCAGGGTTTGGCTGGGAAAATACTCCATTTCAATATAGAACCATTCATTATCTATACGGCCCATATCAAAAATTTGCACAATATTTTCGTGCGGCTCGACGTTTAAAAGCTCTTTACCTTCGGCAAGCTGACGGTCTTCCCGAGTAATATCCTTAGGGATTTTTACTGCGACAATTTTTCCATCTTTCAGGCGTTCCGCCCGCCATACCCAGCCATGGCTGCCATCACCAAGGCATTCAAGTAACAGGTATTTGTCACCAAGGCGTTTATTCGTCCCTGGCAAAAAATGTGCTGATTTTATATTCACATCAACACCTCATAGTGAATTCTGTCCAAAACAATCATGTTCAGGTTTTTGATAAATAAAAAGCGACTAAATACCACCTCAACATCAGGAGCGGCGATTACTTGGGTACCCGTGGACGAAGTAAAACCCATACGGCATATGTCTTTCAGTTTTTGAGTATCAGGTACACCTACTAAGCCTTGGCTCCAGGCACTGAGGACCAGGGTTTTGGGGCAATGATTCCAGCGCTGTGCTGCTTCCAGTAAGTTTTTTAATTTTTCTTCCAGCTTTTGCTGCCCCTTCGCTGAACCATCAAAGCGTTCAAATTCGATTAAACACACAGGCGATGCAGAAGATTTATGAAACCAGCCCGAGTCAGAGCGAATATCAGCACCAAATGTCCTTGGAGCCGGGCATTCCACTACCGCCATAAATGACTGTTCATGCCCGAATGTATTCCAAACGCTACAGCCCAGGCTGTGGACCAATACATCCTGGTCCAATAGCTTACCGCTTGCTAAAAGTGGAAATGTCTCATTTACCCAGGCAACTTCAGGCATAGGCACCTTAGCCACTGAAAGAGCCCCAAACACGCAGTACCTCTGGTGATTCACCACCGTGAATTAATGCCTTACTACCAACTTTAACAAGCAGTGGTGCAGGGATTGAACGACCACACACCAAAGCTTCACCGGTTGATAAACTCGGGAGTTCCTCCAGATCAGCTTTGCTCACCATATCTGATGCTTTAGCTATAAATCGTTGATCGTCAGGGTTCTTTAAGCGCATCGTAATTAGCGTATTGCACTGAGAGGTCACATCTGAATCTAATTTCGATGGACGCTGGCTCACAATGCCAAATCCAACACCAAATTTACGACCTTCACCAGCGATCTTTTTAATAATGCGGTGACTGACTGCGTTGCCGCCGGCCGGGGCAAAATTATGACCCTCTTCGTAAATGATAAAGCATGGGCGCAGCGGGTCCGTTTTGCTCGAGGCTGCTTTTAATATTTCACTAGATAACAGTGCACAAATGACTTGCTTAGCGGTATCACTCAAACCTTGTAAGTCAACAACGACTAAACGCCCCTGTTGATTGCTCGGGCGACCCACCATTTTGTAAATATCAGTTGGCTCAGCCATTGTTGCGCTGTAAAAACTTTTAGCTTCATTAAGCACACGTGAAAGCTTCATCGAGGCGACGGCGGCACTACGGCCTGATAACGCCTTCGCCTCAGCTTCAGAAAGGTCGTCCCACTCTTTTAACTCTTCAATACCATCACCTAATAAGAAGCGTAGGCGGTTAATATCTCGTGGCTCAGTCTTATCTGCAGAGCGCCAATAACGAATTGCAACATCGAGTACTCGTTGCTGCGGTTCCGTTAAGCCAGGTAATATTTCAGCAATATCGTCCATTTCAAAATGGTCAAACTGAAGCGCTAATGGCGTATTCTTACTGGCGTATTTATGTTTAAAAGATTCGTGCTGCGGCGAGTAAACCTGAATACCTGCACCGGCGGTCTGCAGCTTTTCAAAGGTCTGTTTTATCAGTGGCAGTGCTTCTTGATCACGCTTATCGTCAGTGGCTTCTAAGAAGCTTGAGAATTGCAGATTACCGCCAGCGAGGGCTTTACCGTATTCACCATGTGGGTCAAATACTACTACCGTACCGTTATTAACCGCGACTAAACGCTCAATAATGCGGCCAACTGTATAAGACTTACCTGAACCCGTCATTGCCAGAACAGCCAAATGCTCAGTGACCAACTTGTTCACGTCAATAAAAACAGGAACTGTATTCTCACCTTTGTCGTAGCCTACTAAGTTACCTAAGTGCAAACTGGAGTGTTCATTAAATTCGTAAAAATCACTCAAAAACTGAAAATCGACGGTTTCAACAGCGGTACCCGGGTTAAGCGGGCGACGTGGAATTTTGATTTGACGAGTAACAGGATCGCGGTAACCAACCAGCTCGACCTGAGCAAACATATTCTCACCAGTTACATTCGCACCGGGCAAAAGCTCAAGCTCGGTTACACCATCGCCAAAGCCGGCGTTATAGAGCATATTAGTACGGCTTATCTTGGTCACTCGCCCCAGTACGGCAACTTGCACCTCATCTTTGCGTTCCTGGTGCATAATGCGTACAAACTCACCACGGCGTACTGAAAACGAGTCTTGTACAACCATAGTTAACTGACTGGCATCACCAGTGTTACCGACTAATTTACCTAAAACTTTATAAGCCATTATTCAATCCCTCATCGAGGCCTGCCAACCACCCTGCCTCAATATCATTATTCTTTAGTGCCTGGTGTAAACCCTGGCGATAAAACGTAGCAAATTTAGGTAAAATACCAAGCTGTTGATAGCCAAGTAATTGTGGCAACGGCATTGCATTACCTTTGTTTTGCATATCCAGCACCATCAGGCGAGAGGCAACTAAATCGAGATCAGCACTTTTCCATTCTGGTTCGTCACCCGCTAATTGCACCATTTTTATCTGTCCGCCTCGGGCACTACGGAAGTGAAAACCAATTAGACCTTGTTTAGCTTCAATGTTGGGTTCAATGCGCTTTTCTTGTTCAGACAAACGAAATGCGATGGTGCGCGAATAGTTGCCTAAAATGCCATTGATAAATCGCAAATCCCCCACACCAACCAAACTTTCATCCAGTCCTTCCAGATTTTGCATCAACTCTTTAGAAAACCCATCAGATGCTAAAATTTGTTTGCGGCCTTGTTCGGTACGTAAATCTTGTTTGGCGATACTTACAATGGCACTAAAGCGCTCAGCCAAAATGCTCGCAAGTACTACACCATTTTGATTCCACGGAAAAATTCTGGAGCGATGGTTTTGCCAAAAAGTTTCTATCACTTGTCTGGTTTTTTCGTACTCTTGTTTATGACGGACATTTCTCTCCAGCGGAGCCATATCCCGTGCTAAAAACAACGGCGTATCCAGCAAAATTAAATCGCCTGGCTCATAACTTAAAAGTTTTTTCTCAACTAACTGATAAGCCTGACGAATTTCAATTAAATCAAGCCGTTTACGCTGAGCTTCAAAATCAATATCATCCAGTTCTGATACCGAGTCGCTACCCACCGTACTGACTTTATTGTCATCTATTAACAAATCTGTGCGCACTGCTGCACTGGCATAAATAAAACCACCCAATACCTTGTCTAAGCACGATTTAGTCGCAATACCGGCTACGCGTAAATTAACAATTGTGGGCTTGGGGACCGCTTTCACTAAGCCAGCATCACGGAATAGCGGCGCCACTTGCTCAATATCACGGACCTGTTTAAGCAAGCGTCCTGCACTTCCCGGTAAGCGAAGCTGGCTATCGATGGCGAGCGATTGCGCTAAATTCATCGTTTTGTTCTCATTCATGCTTATAGCGTTCCTGTGTGTAGCTGCTCGCCAAGTAATGGGGCATAAGCCCAATATTGCGAGGCTTGTAGGCATGTTTTACCGGTAGCTGTTATGCCCGCGTCGTCGATAAAATCGTGCTGCCGCAACATCTCACCCCGCTTGACAATATCAAGGCTATTAACATCAAACATCAGCTTAACCGCATTATGCTCAGACAACGCTTGTAAGTTCATGCCACCGCCAGCGTAAAGTAATAGCAATACAACCAGATCGTGCTTATCTGGCGTGTAGTCAGTTGATGGCGCTTTAGGTTCGATTATTCGTTCAGCAATGCCTGCATGGTCCACAAACCAATTCAACCAGCTCACCAGGAGCTCACTATGATCGAGTAAAGTCAGCGACCACAAAGGTAACGTGGTAAAGGCTAATAGCCCACTGTTGCTGTGTTTTCGTATGTAGCGGGTATGCACTACATCACCGGCCTGGTGCTGGTAGCGATCTGCGCTGCCAGTAAAGCCAGCAATAGCCTGGTCTGTTTCACTGGCTAGCAAAGCGGTTAGCCCCGGTTCCTGCCTCCTCAAGCTCGCTGGTACTAACTGCCAATCCAGTGGATAGGGCAATTGCGCTAATAAGGTAAATTGTTCTGCTTTCAGGTTTATTACCAAAGCGGCACAACCTGCCTGCATAGCCCAGTGATACAGGTGCTGCATAGTATTAGCGTCAGTCAACTCTTCTGCTTGCATTATTAACAAACCGCTGGCTGGTGGCGAGCTAATCCAATCCTTCGTTAAGGGAGTAGCCCCCGCAACAGTTTGCAAAAAACGGCCTTTACGATTACTGGCCAGTGCCGCAGATAAATAAAGACTCATCGCGTCACCTCTATAAACCAGTGGCAAAGGTAAGGCGCATTTTTACAATGCCTTTGTCTACAAGTCCTTTCTGTTGCTCAGGTGTTAACACGGGTTCCTGATTTTGGCTCAAAGCCTGATAAATCGGTTGCCAATCCGCCAGTGTTAAGCCTGTATCATTTAATATTTGCTCACCTTGACTCTGCCATTTGGCCTGGGTGCTTTCACACACCTGTTGAAGTTCTCTGACACCCAAATTGCTCACATCCTCCAGAGTCAACGCTGCTGGTTCCGCTTGCTTTTGAGAAGCCAATAGCGGTTTTAATAACGGCAGCCAGCTGTTTACCTGCGCGATAGAGTTGCGTCTTACTTGGTTTAGACGCTCTTCAATTTTAAGTAGCTGGCCTTGAATCGGTGTAAGTTGACCGCGTGCCGGTTTTAAAAGCTCTTCTGGTAAATCCCGTAACGATGAAAACTGCCCATTGCGCAAACTGTTTTGCATACTTTGACGCTTGCTCTCGGCATCGTTGGGGAGATCGGCAATAGCATCTTCAATGAGCTGTAATTTCATTACCAGTTTTGGTAGCTCTGCAATGTCATCGGTGAACTGATACTCAGCCGTGGCGCTACTAAGCCATTCTTGCAGTTGTTGTGCACGTAGTTTTTGCTCTGTGAGGTTATTAACCAGCTTACTAAATCGTTCTTTGCAGTTGCGGTAGCTGGACAAAATATGCCCCTGAATCTCCGCTATCGGCAACTGTTGATCATTGTGCAGGTTTAAACCCACTTCTTGCGCTAAGGCTGAAAGCTTGTCATGCGCTCTACCTAAATCGAGTTTACGCAGGTAATGCAGTAAGGTATCGCTATCTGCTTGCTGCTCTTTTCGGCCAGTGGCACTGCTGGTATCGTCTTTTAACGCTCCATCTAAAATATGACCTATGGTGCGCAGCGTGTTGGTGTACAGACGTTTCGGAAAATTCGTCAGCGGGGCACACTCTGTTTCAACATCTATGATTAAATCAACGAGTCGGTTGTTGATACGCTCAGCGCTGTACTCAACAAACTCGGCAAATAAACAGGCCTGTTCAATCCGTTGATAAAGCGAGGTCGTTTTGTCTTCTAAGCTGAGAATATGGGCATCTTTTAGCATAGGCCTGGAACTATTAAGCGGTTTAACCTTTGCTACCAGCTCCAGCACTTCAGCGCGTTTGTGGATAAGCCCTGCCAATACTTTCGTGTCGTTGGCCTCGACCATATCAGCCAGTTGTTCTTCTTGCTGTTTGAGCACGTTAAATAGCGATTGTGCTTTTTCCAGCTGCTCTTTAGCTTCCACGGTGACGAAACCCAGCTTATTTTTACCCAGAGGCGCGAACATTTCATTAATGCGTGCATAACCATACACGCGGCTCATGACTTCCACATTGGCTGCATAGCTGCCCATATCGTTACCGCGGAACCAGTTTTGCGCTTCTCTAATGGCATTTTCTAAGCGGGAGCGCGGGTAGTGCTCCCAAATTGCCTGTTTTTCTGTTGGATTGGTTAAAGTGAGTAAGTTCAGCTCTCCACACCACCACATCCAGTCATTAAACACGCCTTTGGCGGTAACACTCGTTTCAGCCACATAGGCGAAATAAAACTGTTGCTTAAACCCTTCGAATTGCCACTTGTGCTTTTTATTAGGGTGAGCAATACGGGCTAAAAATAATGGGATCTGCGCCTGGCTTCGCTGCACATTATTAAGTTCAGTAAATAGCCCGGCATGTTCATCGGCCGTGTAGCCTTTGGCAATATAGCTGCCCGGCACCTTAAGTTTATCCAACAAGCTGCTCAGCTCATTCACTGGCACGCCGTGTTGCTGCTGTAAATCGAGAATGCCATTTAACTCAGGGTGAGCAATGGCCAGCTGATACCAGCCTTTAAACAACAGGTCTCGGTCATTCGATGATAATTTACCATCTACCTTTAACGGCCAGGCAATTAAACCGCGCTGCTGTAAACGCTGGCGCCACTTGTGAATGGCGTCCGTGGCAAAGGTTGTCAAGGCATGCAGCTTGTTTTTGAATTTCGCGGTAAAGCTGTCGGCAGTTAAATTCACGCCGTGCAACTGACATGCTGCCAAACTTAAGCCAATACGCTCTAACTGGTCTGCTTCGCTTGGGTTGACATAATGCAGCAGTATCGCATCACGCAACTCATTTCTTTCATCCAGTCGGCTGTATTGCTCCATGAGATGTGCAGAAGCAGTTAACGCTAATACTGGCGTGCGACCATTTTGGTGGCTGTGGTTTGCCGCAAAGGTGTGAAGATTGTTCAGCTCAATTAGGTTGCTGACCCAGGCAAACAAGGCTTTACCTTCTGGGTGAAGCTTAAATCCATCCAGGGTAAGTAAACCACCCTGGCGGCCACGGGGCTCGGTTAAAATGGCCAAAGGTGCATCGTCGCTGCCCGCTTTATTACTCAGTAAGTTTTCATCATAGGTCCAGTTGTTATCCAGTAATCTCACAAAACCCGTTACACGAGCTAATAGCTTGATGAGCGGCTTCTGGCTACTTTGTTTGCTAAGTTCACTCATTGCCTGTTCATGAGCGTCGCCCATGGCGGGATCTTTAAAAATCAGTGAGTTCTGCTGGGCACTGCGATAGCGCAAATCCAGGCGCAGTAACATCGCCACACTGGGGCCAATATGCGTTGCTTCGCTGGCGTCCAGTTCGGTAGTTTCACCCACTAGCTTGTGCCATAAGGCATCGGCAGCGAATTCAATCGCTGGGTGGTCATACAGCAAGCTGAGTAAGTATTTAAACTCACCTTTTGACAGAGGCAGTAATACTGCGCCTTTATCACCGCTTGCGGCTTGTTCTTTAATCGAAAAAGTACGCAGGTTATCCAGCAAAGTATCTAAGTTCAGCGCTTGATCTACTGCAGGGTAGTACCATTCATCTTTATCGCGGCGGAATTTGGCTTGCTCCAGGGCTTGTCGGCACTGTAGGCGGTCAATGCTTAGTTTGCGGTAATGAGCGGCTATGGGTTCCAGATCTTCGTTTTTCAGCGCCAGTAATTCTGTGGCATGGCTCACTTCAGTTAAGCGCACGGGTAATTGGCCGTATAGCAAAGTACGGCATTCGGTCAATAGTGCCTGGTCGCGGGTTTGAATGCCTTCTATCGCACCTTTATCCAGCACATGCCTGGCCACGCGGCCAGAGCCTGCCAGCACAGCTTCAAATAAATCGCCCACATCCTTGATACTGCGGCCTGCTTGTTGGTATTGGCTCAGCACTGCATCCACATTAGCCATGACCACGTTAAACCAACCGAAGTTGGCACCACTCATGGCGTATGCAGCTTCCACTAAACCAGCAGGGTAATTAAAACCCAGCTTGCCGTCTTTTAAGAGGCTTGCCACATAGTCTGATACATCGGCAAAGGCATTATGCTCAAGTTCTACTAACTCAAAGCGGCGTGCGACAGATTGAATTTCGCGCAATTGCTGGCCAAGTAGTGGTGAGCACAGTGCAACATAGCGCAACCATGGAAGTTTACGGCGAGGGTCTTCCTCTTTAATTGCTTTACCAATCAGGCGAATGGCCTGGCCATCGAGGCGTTTATCTTGTTCATCTTCCAGGCCAAAAGTGGCGGCTTCTGCAACGGTTTCCAGCTCATCCAGCACCACCAACATATACTGCACGCCAAAACTCTTTAATACTTTATAGGCGGCTTGCACCAAACTGACTACCAGCGTTTGGTCAGTATAGAGGTCTTCTTCGCTGTGGTTGGCATTCAGCTGTAGGGCATCTGCTAACAGTTCAGATTTAAAGCCAAATGGCATTAAGCGTTCATAGGCTTGTTTGGCAATTTCACTTTGAATCGATCCATCAAAGGTTTGGGTGGCCAGTGGTAATAGCGCCTGATATAAACCAAAAGCAAACCAGTTATCCGAGTTTTGATAATCTGATGCCACTTGCGAGTAGCGAATGTAGAGCGCCAGGTATTTGTCTTGCGTGTCGCGATTAAACAGCTGCTTATCGTGCAGTTGGCCTTGTTCGTCGCGGACAAACCAGCCCCTGGAGCAGTCGTTAATTTGTGCGACCAATTCATGGCCTAAACGTGATTTACCCCGACCCCATTCGGCTTCGACGGCAAACACATGGGCAAAGCGATCATCGTCGTGATCCACCGTATGCAAAAAGGTTTGAAAGCGTTTAAAAAAGCGGCTCTGGCCCACTAACGGGTCGCGAGGTGGATAATCTGATACACCCGTCGCCGCCCAGCGATGTTGTTTTGCCAGGCTATCAACCATCTGTTCGTTTAATTCAAAACTCATAACGACGATCCTTGAAGGTTTATTCTATTGGCGGCGCGTTTTTTATTGGCATAGCAGTTTTGCGCCAGTTGCTTAATGGCCCGTTGTAACGTTTGGCTTTTGTAGCCAAATAGTGGTGCTAACGGCAGGCTATAACAGGCATCGCTGAAGCTTGTATGAATTCGATATTGGCCGGACTCACCACGACCCGCCTCGGTAAATTGCCAGATTTTTTTTGCCAACAATTCGGCAATGAATGAGCTCAGGACGCGGTTTAGGCGGTTGATGCTTTCCGTGTTCGCATCGAGTGCCGGATAGAGGGGGATATTGAGCTCACCGAGCAGAAGCACAAGAAACTCGGCCAAACTACCCAGACTCACCTCATCACCTTCAATGCCCTGTACCGCCACATTTATTTGACCGGGGGCAAAGGCATTTTGCCCGGCAGGTAAGGTGAGCAACAAACCGCCACGTTGCTCGGCAGCCCAGGCATCTTGCACAAAGATAATGAGACTGAGTAAAAATAACCAGGGCTGTTGGGCGAATAGCTCGGTAAGCGGCACGTTGTCATGACCCGAGCGGGACACCAATAACCAATCGGCATTGGGTTTAAGGTCATGTTCATCAAGCAAGGTATTAGGGAGTGCTAACAACCGCCCACTACACCAGTTATTTGTCAGTTGTTTTGCGGTGACATCCACCGCTTGTATAGGTGCTGGTGGTTCATTTTGTTCACTTACAGTAAACAAGGTATGGCTGGTGTGCAAAATACGGCATAGAGCGGGAATGGCTGCATTGTCGTTTAGGCTATGACCGAGCAAATCGCGTTCGGTTTTTGCCAGAGGGCCGGCAATGATTTGCGGCGTGGTGGCCGTGCTTTCCAGTTGGGCTAAGACCCATTCACTGGCATTACCCAGTTGCTGAATGAGTTTAACCAATACCATTATGTCATTCATCGCGCCTGCTTCCTGGCAGCGAGCGGCGGCTAAATTTATCCAATGTTGGCGAACGTCTGGGTTTAAGCCCAACAACGCTAATTGCCATTCACCTGACTGGCTTAAATCGTTAAAGGCATCAAGCAATGGTGCAGTGAGGCTAAAGGCGCTAACGATATCCGTTTCAGCGTCGTTTTTTTGCGGCAGTATTATTGGTTGTAGCAGTGACCTAAGGGCAGGCACAGCCGCCAGTAACAACGCTGCTTTGTTGGCGTTCAAACCACCTTGTTGCCAAAGCTGCAGGCAGAGGTTAAGTGCCGCTTCGCTATTTACGGGGTCGTTATGTTGCCTGGTTGTACTGCTGTCCATGCCCCTTATCTCCATCTTTACTCTTCAGCCTCCGCTTGCGCCGCCTCTTCCAGCAAACTGTATAACTCATCCACATCGCTAAATAGCGGTGTGGCGCCTTCTATGGCATAACCCTCAGCACTTAGTTTACTTAAAATCGCTTGATCTAAGCTGTTGTCGCCATCTTCCAGGGCTTGTTGGGCTTCGATCAATTGCCGCTCGGTCAGTTGGCCTTCGATTAGGGTTTCGACCAGGGTTTTGGCTACTTGTGTTAAAAATTTGGCATAACGATAAGCCAGCCTCGCATTGAGCAAATAATCAGCAAGCTTATTTTCTAAGCTTTTATCCAGGCGAGGAATTAATACACGGCCAATATCAGATAGAGATGTATGTTCTACAGTTGTTTTAACTGCCCATTGATTTAGTTGCATTTGTCCTTCGGGGCGATTTAGCCAATGTGTTAAAAGTTCACCACGAATATTTTGAGGTGAGAGCATTGCAACCCGTTGATTAACTAGCATAGGTAGCTCGTCAGATATGAAAAACTGCGAGCGAAAAATACCGTCCATACCGACAACGATCATTTTGTCTTTAGCTTGATACTTAGTCGCATCCTGATATACGTCTTGGCTAACACCAGTATCTAAACCAATAAAATCATCAAAACCGATATTGCGGATGCGAACTAAAGGTATGCCTGAGTTTTCCAAAAAGTCGTTACTGGATACTGGGTAGCCTGATGCCAATGCAACTAAAGTGCCGATACTGTCATGAGGTAGCTTTTCAATTTCACTCACTAAACATAGGTAATGAGTCCGATAAGGGCGTGGATCGAGTCGGTCCTCCATTGTTTGCGCGCTGACTCGGTTTAACAGTGCGGGGGGCTCGTTGATAGGCAGATTTAGACTGTTAAGATGATCGTCAACAGATGTGCGAAGGCGCTTCGCCCAAGCGCGCAACTGTTCGGCTTGGCGAACTTTATCCCCGATGTATTTTTGTACTTTATCATCAGGTCTAAACAGCGGAATAGACTTAATGTGTTCATTAGAAAGATTTAATTGCCCGGTAGAACCGGATACCCCTGCTTCCAATAAGCGTTGGCCATGGAAGCTATTTAAAAATGAGCAAATATAATGACTATCAGCCTTGTCAGGGCGAACAACAAAAAGATGGTCATTCGTATACGCTTCTTCGCTATAGCAATAAATCGATGCCCGGCCAATAGTTCCTGAACCTGAACGTGTAATGACAATGTCACCATATCCGAGCTTCTGTTTTTGAATTTGATCTTTTGTTGACGAGTCAATCCAATCAATGTCATCAATCGAAACTAACATGTCATTAGTATTTTTAGGTTTAATGCACTTTAAGCCCTTCTCCGCATACTTAGGGGACTTTCCTTGCTGAATTGGTTTTGTGCATACCGCCTGCAGTGAGCAATTTTTCAAGCTAAGAATATGATTTTTTGCTTGCGTAATTTCTGGTCTGTAGGTTTGCGCAGTCAAGAAATCCTGCAAATCAGAAGTGCTAATGCGGTTTATATGAAATGTTTCGCGTAAGGTATCTACAGACATTACACACCCCGCTTATAAGCCGATACAATCTTATCCAGATCGTTTGCGACACCAGCGTTATAGTCTTCAATATTATTTTTCACCACGTAGCCCAAGGTTTCAGCCACTGCCATAAATACGTCGGTTTGTGGCTCGGGTAAAAATTGCTCAGGCTGGTTGGGGTTAGCATGGCGTTTTTGTAAATACAAAATCGAGGTTTTGGCCCCCGTGCCGGAGAGTTTAAAGCAGTCGCTCGGCAATGAAATTACTGCTTTTACAATAGCTTTACCGCCAACAAACTCGCCGGTTTTTTCGTCTTTTTTCCCCATAATGTACTCACGGACATAACGGTCGCCGGAGTTACATAAAATACCATCAGGCAGCACTATTAACAGGCGACCTCCGGGTTTAAGCAGTTGCAGGCAGCGGTCGATAAAAAGTACTGCAGGGTCAATAGTGGCACCTACCGGTTGCCAGTTGCCCTTGCTATCGGGCTTGCTACCCAGCGCGAGCCCTGCGGTTGTAGGCTGCAGGCTGTAAAACGGCTTTTTATCAGTACCGCCCGTTCTGCGCAAATCGGTACGATAGCCCGCCCATTTAGGCTCGCCGTTTTCATCCAGCTCTAAATCACCGATATCCTGCCACTTCATTTTCACGTGGTCATACCAGGCGTTGTAGCTATCAACGACTTTTTTGGTCGGGCGAAAACCACCGAGCACTTGCTCCATATTGGCTTCGTAATTGGCTTTTGAGTTTTGACCATTTTTGCCTTTATCAAATTTAGGCGTACCGAACGGCGGGTTGGTGCAAATAAGGTCAAAACTATTCGGCTTCAGGGCGTTAGTAGTGAGTGAGTTGTCGGTATAGAAAATCTGCGCTTTGGGGGCACCTTGCAATGCCATATTCACGCGGGCCAGCATTACCATGCGTGGTGCAGCATCGGCACCGGTAAATGCACAGTCGCGTAATTTTTGTTTCAATGATTCTTTTTTATCGTCGGCCAGCACCAGCTTAAAATCGATCCATTTATCAATCTGGCTTAACGCCACCGAGCCAAAACCAAAGGAGCCACAGGTGGGGTCGCAGAAACGAAAATCGCCATTGGCTAAGCGCGATCGCATTTCATCGTCATCGTCGATGTCGTGCATAGCAATTTCAAGCATGGCCTGTTTTACTGGGTTTGGTGTTAAATAAACGCCAAGGCCACCTTTGGATTCAAAGTTAGCGCGTAGGAATACATCAAACACTCTGCCGAGTAAATCTCCTGACACATCAGCCAACGTGCCGTGTTCTTTAGCGATTTTGCCATCGTTGGTTTTTACCGGCCCCAGGTTTTGTATTGCTTCCAGCAAATCCTGATAGTTTTTCGCAACAGACAGCCGCAGGTGTGTTTCTTTACTAAAGATGGGGTTACGTGAGCCATCATCTGAGATCACAACGTAGTTTTCGTGGTTTTTAAATTCCTCAAAGGCGGCTTTGATTTGGGCCACGGCTTTATCGCCGTGGCTCTCCACATATTGCCAATCAAAGACATCACGAAAACGCAGGGTATTTCCCTCATCATCTTTAAAGGTAAGGTCTTCATCGTGATGCAAGCGGAAAGTTTCTAAAAACAGAAGTTTAGCCACTTCCTCAATAATGTCGTTCTTGTCGTTTACCTTGTCTTTGGTAACGCGATAAACATTTTCATGAAAGGCATCAAATCGCTGCATTAAGCGTGTATAAACACGCATCGACCAGCGAAAAGTTGGATCACGTTCCATGCGATCAAAGCTACGTAATTCTTCCAGACCTGGCAGGGTATCTGCACCGTGGGTACCGTCAGAACCATCGGCACCGAACAAGGCCAAAATACGTTGGTTCAAGCCATCGTCCACAACGGCATATACTGGCCAGTCACCTTCGATATCACTTAACAGCTGATAGGCTAAATCATCAAACTTTGCAGTGTCAGCGGCGTATTCCCAATGGCCTTCTGTCAGCGCAATCAACATGACTGGTGGCGTTAAGTTGCCTTCAACCAGGCCTTGAATGAGACCCGCCTTGGCGAATTCATGCTCGGGTAATTCGACCAATGGCTGAGTAAACTCGGAGTGCTGTTTAACCAGTTTATTGAACAGTGCTTCTAGCTGCTGTTGCGGGTCTTGTTTTTTTGCTTCTTTTGCCATGATGTTTTCTAAAATCCTTTAATACAGCCAATGGTTACTACAAATGCTGGCTAATTTATCAGTACCAGCAAGGGGCCTTTAATCTCTATCTGCGCGTGCTTCTGTGCCAGTTTGCGTATCTGCTGTTCACTGGTCGTAATACCAGCAGGGAGCTTTTTCAGTACTTGTGCAAGGGGCATGCGCCCACCAGCTTGATGCAACAATGATACCAAATGTGCCGCGATATCAGGTATAACCTGGTACGTTGCCGTTGTGGGCCCTTTTAGATGATTACTTTGAGGCAATGAGGCAAGCCATAGCGAAACTTGAGACTGGCTAAAGCCAAGTGTTTGCCAGAGGGTTTGGTTCTCATTAAATACAACGGCGGCGCTTCTGGGAGTTGCTGTTTGCTGAGTAATTAGTTGTTCCAGGCTTTGTCGCTGGTATTCATGGGTCATCTCATGCCTCCACTATAGGATACTGAAGCAGCCATCCAATCCAGTTTGGGGCTCATTGTACAGGACACGTCATTCGGCCACATCATCCTCTCACCGCGTTTTGCCATTATCCGGTATGGCACAACCCATAATTTTAAAGTCTCCGAGAAAGCAAAATCCTGCGGTATCGGTTGGCTAAAGTCATCATGCGCAGGGTAAATCAGATACATTTCGCCATTCCCACCAAGATATTTTTGTCCGTAGGCAAACATTTGATAGAAGTCAGCTTGTGCCAGTCCATAGAGTGATTTTGTCTGCTGGCTGCTATTCACCAACTTCCATTTTGTATCCATTACCATTTCAGTTTGAACTGGTTTATTTGATTGAATCAGCAAGTCGGGGCGAAGCTTAAAGCAATCTTTAACTCCATGCTTTACCAAAGAATAAGTTGCTGCTTGAGGTAAAACTTTGAGGTGAGAAGGTAATTCGTAGGGTAGGGTCTGTGCCACAAAGGATTCAAATACCGCTTCCATAGGGAACAAAAGTGATATCGCTTTGGTGTTCCCCTGCAAAGCACTCGGGCTCATTCCCCTCAGGATCAGTTGCGCCCATGCCATTGGCTCGTTGTAATGAGCCATACCACGCTCGAGGCGTAAGTTGTTTATATCACGTTCAATATCCCGGCTAAGTGGAATACCGTCAAACGCAAAGCGCAGTTCGTAAAGCCAGCGTTGATTCTCTGATGACAGCTTTAGACTAAGAAGCTTATCTAGCGCGGAGTGTAAGAGCCGATTGGCTGCACAATCAGGCATGTAGTCATCATAATCGACACAAAACTTATGGCGATTCACCGCGTTATGTCGCAGCTGTGCAGAAAGCATCAGCTTGCCCTTCATAAAAGCCAGATTACCTTGCTTGCTCACATAGTCGGAGCGTAAACCCTGTTTAAGCAATTGGCTGACGCTATGCAAAAACTGGTTAATAAAAATCTCAAGCAAAGGCATACGCTGAGCCTGAAGAGTGGCTTGCTGGGTTTGAATATGTCGAAACCCAGGCAGATGGCTTAGCATCGTCAGCAATGTTTGACGTGCATTAGCCGCTGTGAGGTTTTTACCAACCTTGGGCAGTATCTCAAGCTGGAAACCGTGAGGTGTTGAAAGCATCCCCGCGTAGTTTTGAACCTGAAGCAATTTGAAGCCTGAGCGAGAGGTGAGTTTGAGGAACTGGCTCCCTTGATTACTTGCCAGGCTAAGCGCTTCTAAATAATTAAAGACCTGTGGAGGCACCGGTTTTGCGCCAACTGAAGCCGCTTTTCCACTCCCCAGTAGGTCATATTCAAAAACGGAGATAACTTCACCCATGATTTACTGCCTGCTCATCAAGGGGAGTCTGTTGGGGCTGATAAATTGAACGATAAGCCTGTGGAATATTCCAGATCTCTTGATCGAAATCTTTGAGCTCATAAGCTGTTGATTGCTGATCATGGCGTCGTAAACCATGGTTGTTACCAAAAAGCGTATCGAGATCGTCGGTTTTCTCAATCACGAATTGCAGGTTGTCGTCTTGCTTTTGATTGTCTGCCAGCACCAACCGGATCTTGTTCCAGTCATCGAAAAAGTATTCCTGTAAAAGCGGAATGATCTTTTTCTGGAATGCGATCTTCAATTGTTTAAACGCAGCTTCTTCATCACCGGCATCGAGTGCATTTTTTACCGGCATAAAGAACGCATGCCCCAGCGTATGTTCACGATCGTAAAGAGCCTCGATGCGGCTATTGAGTTTCTCTAACAACGACTCGAGCTCTATGCCTTTCACCTTAGCTCCACTCAGTAAAGAGAGATCAGGCATCATTTCGACAAAGTCAAAGCGACGGCGCAAAGCCGTGTCCATCAGAGCTAAAGAACGGTCCGCTGTATTCATGGCTCCGATGATATCGACATTGCCGGGTACGCTGAAGTGATCACCGCTATAAGCCAGTTGCAGGCTCATTGCATTGGGCATGCCTGCACGCTTGTCGACTTCAATGAGTGAGATCAGTTCACCAAAGATCTTGGATATGTTGCCGCGATTGATCTCATCAATAAAAATGGCGTAGCGATGTCCTGGATCGGCATTCGCACGTTGGCAAAGGCGCATAAAGATACCCGGCTCAATGGGATAAGAGATATTGCCACTCTCGTCAGAGCGAGCGCGTATACCTTCAATAAATTCTTCATAGCCGTAAGATTGGTGGAACGTAACCACCGCAAAGCGCTGGATGGCTTCGGCAGATTTAGGGCCACGTTTAAGTTCGGCGTAGAGCTCTACCAAATCCTCCACTTGCTCGAGCTGTGAATCAACTAGCAACCATTCGCTGTTATCTGTTTTGTTAAATACGGCAGGCTCACGCCGATTCTTATAATCAACGGTTAACGACTCGGGAACTGTATAGGATTGCAAAGCTGCCCAGGCAGTATTCGATAGATTGCCATTACGACCGTTTAATAATGCCTTACGTTGAAACCACATATGTTCAATAATTTGGCGAACTTTCGCTCGTTTCCCAAGATCGAGCAGCGCCAGCGTTATAACCTGCATCCAGTTCAACGATTCAAGGCGAGAATCCAGCCAGGCATCACGATCAGCGGGAACAGCATGAGAAGTGTACTCTTTCATTTTTTGCTGCAACCTGAAGGTCTTGCCAGTGCCAGGGGGGCCAAAGAAGATCACGTTAGTTGGTGAATGTAGGATGATCTTGTTCTCGATGGGCTCACTGCTGGTTATGGATGTAGTGCTAGCTACTTTCTCCTGCTTTTGTTCATTATCGCGTTCACGGAGCAATTCATAGAGATGCCAGATGGCCATATTCACGTAATAAGGATCTGTATCAGGAGATCGGGCGTGTATGGCTTGTTTCACTTCATAGTTTTTCTGTAACCAATTTCCGGTCAGTACCAAACCGAGATGGAAGTGCTGATTTAAGAATTCTGCTGCTTTATTAAAAGCATTCTCATCCACAGTACTGGTGTAGTTTTCTGGCGAGAACGCGGCAAAGACGCGATTTCTCAAACTCCAATACATACGCTTGAGAAGTCCGTTTTCTTTAGCTTGTTTAAGTGCATTGCCAACATATTGGTAAGTTTCTTCATCCGGCTGTTGCCGAATTCGTTCAGTTAGTTCTCTAAGCAGTGGCAGGCTTTGCTGATATTCTGCTAAGGATGGAACGCCCTGGCGAATACTTGCAATGCCGTTGTCACGCTCATACCAAAGCTGTTTGACCAGACCATCTGTTGCAGGCTCAGCAAAAGTTGAGGTTTGCTGTAGCAAAGTCGTAAATGCACGGTATCGCTGATACCATCTGGAAGCTGTGTAATTTTTATCTTTCGCCAGGGCATCAATCAATTCACTAATCGTTAGCCTACCTGCTTCGACACTATCTACAAGAGTCATCGTGACTTTTCCTCTGTTGTGACATTACTTATTTTTTAATTAATATGAGGTATTCTAACTATATTGAGTTAATCGTTGTGACAAGTGCCGGTTATATATACAACTATCTGTTAACTCAGCTCTAATTTAAATACAATGTAAGGTTGTAGGGTGAATGCTGTTATCAACCTCACCCCCTAAAAACCTCTTTCCGATGCCACTCCACAAACCCCTCATAAGGGTAATTTTTACGCACCTGCGGCAACGCAATAGTTTTCCCGTCAAAATCCCAGAATAATCTCTCAACGATCCCTCCGCCGTTTACCGCATCTGATACCAGTACCCGCATATTTTCATCCAGGCCAATCGATCCTTTATCAAAGGCTTTATGGTGAATTGCGCAAAGCGCCAGGCCATTAGGAATTTCACAAGGACCGCCGTGCTGTTTCCATTTTATATGCGCCGCTTCCAGCGCGACGGTGGTGTCGTCGTGGCGCATATTAAAGCCACATATCGCGCACTGGTAGTTATAAGCGCGTAATACATTTTTGCGAAATAACGGGTCGCGCTGTTTACGGATTTGCTGGAGGTCAAAACCCAATTCGTCAGCAATTTCCTCCTGAATACTCTCGGTAAAATGCGCTTCGAGTATCTGTTGCGCCAGGGTATTGATGAGTTTTTTATTGCCGGTTACCAGGGCGTAGTGCTGTTCATCGAAACCGCCTGCAACGTGGTATTCAGTCAGTTCCTTCACTGGTGGTTGTCGGCTGCTCCCTGCTGTTGAGCAAAGCCCGGCATTGTGTAATTGCCAGAATCCGTCGCCTTGTAATCGCCAGAACGGCATATCAGGTCGGTACTGCGAACGCTGTGGCCCAAAACGTTCCAGTAAACTGTGCAGAGGTTCGTAGATTTCCGAGCCATAATCGAAAAGGCGTGGATGTCCATTCAGGTATCCCGCTAATACGTATAGCAATAACAATGGCTTATGCGGCGCGCGCTGTTCACCTTTGTGCCAGATTTTTATATTGGCAATTGCCTGCTGTAGCGATTTACTGGAAGCCATTGATATCCCTGGCAGTGAAATAATTGCGATCATGCTCGCAAATTTTCTGCTGTTCAAGCCTGCAAGTGAAGATATATTACCTTGATCTCATTTGTTTTTTTGCTGCCTGTGTACCCTAATTGCCATGCGATGTTGCACCGACGCAAACCACCGTTTACGCCGGAGGAGTTAAAAGCGTTGATGGATGCGAATAAATCAAATTAATGAACGCTCACCTTTCGCGCCAAAACTGCAAAATAGCTTCTACAAACCTGTCAGAAATAATTCCCCGACGGGCTGCCGCGCTGAAATGACTGCTTCGCAGTGCCGTCGTCCAGTTCTCCGGTGACCGGTACGCTGAACCGTAATATCCCGTGCTTAAATCGTCCGGATCTTCATCAGGCGCGTTCGTCAGTCCTCTTTCACCTTGTTGCTGGAAGTCGACGAAAATAATATTGGCTAAAACATTATTTTGATAATTGCCATAAATCGCTTCATACGCATTAGGGAAATTTTCTTTCCAGTACCAGGTGGTATCGCCGCAAAACCACGGTGCGTCAGTAATATTATCAAGCTGAGAATGGTATTGTTTTAGATCCCTACGAAAGGCTTCAACCATATGATTAAAGTGTTGAGGGTGTGACGCGTAGTCACTGGTCATTAAGTCAAATTCGCCTTGCATCCAGCATACGCCGAGGAATTTGTTCTGCGGATTTTTTGCCAGTGCGACTCGCGTTCTGCTGACTAAATCCTGGTACAGCGGAGTATCCATTCCCCAACGACAAGCATCATGGCTGGCTCCGTGCCGTTCTGAATATGTCCCTTCGCTGCCCGCGGTAAAAGCCGATCCGCCACGGCAACACGGAACGATGAGAACCCCTGCGTTATCAGGAATAAAGGGCAGTAATTTCCGTGCAATATGCAGTGCCTGGCCAACGGTGCCGTACTGTGTTTGATGATTCGTTGCCAGAGGATGGTGATAACCCTGCATATCCTGAACATCGTGTGGGCAGTGAGTCAGTGGAATAATGTCGTTAAAGTGACATGACGGGCCTCCGGGATGCGTATGCGCAAATCTCGCTAATTGTTTAATTCTGGGATGAGGCGCATCTTCCCCGTCCGGTAATGGCAGCCCTTCGCCATACGCCATGGCATTAGACTGACCAGCAACGGTAAGAACATAGTAATAATCGGGCGATATTATCGCGTTCATATAATTTTCGCGTAGTTGAAATGATAAATTGATAGCAGGGCCCCTTTACTGGGGCCCTGAAGCGTTAGTTTTGTACTGTGACTTTATTATCCTTCACAGAAATCAAAACTGAATCCGTCACCGCTTTGCCGCCTGCAGTTTCACCGCCAATAATTAATAAACTATTATTCCAGGGCAATGATACTCCGTAGGCCCGACCTTGCGATAATTCGCCCGATTTATCCCATTTCCCGTTATGCCAAAGATGAATATCAGCGCTATATGATTTTTTCAGGCCTTCATGCGCATAGTTCTTACCGTTCTGGTAATTTTCTCGTGAACCTTTGAATCCGGCCCCTCCGGCAAATATAAGTGAGTCATTGCTCATGCCTGCAAAACCGCCAGCGACGCCATCTGGTGATGCGACGGGAGCAAGCTTATTCCATTTTAAATTATTACCGGTGAAATCAAGTTCAAATACGGCATCCGTTCGCAATCCTGGTTTGGCTTCGCCATTAATAAGCCAGGTTTTATCACCTTTATTCACAACCGCCGCACCAGCCGTTCCGTACCAGGGAGATTCGCCAGCGTAACTCCATTGCTGTGTAGAGGGATCAAAAGATAACAGAAACTTATTGAAGAAATAATCTTCTGCTTTTTTGTCAAAATAGTGGGCGTTGATTTTATCTATAGTGGTTGAATCTTTTCCAGCTTCGTTGAGATCTTCAAAATAGCCATTGAAGATATTCTGGTTAACACCGCCAGTAACATAAGCCTTGCCGTTGTGTACAAAAGTCACATGGCCCGCCATGCCCATCGGCGCGTGCGACATCAATTTAACCCAGCTATTGGTTTTGGGGTTGTATTTGTGTACATCATTAAATACCTGAGTCAAGCCCTCGCTGTTTTTGCCAATGCCGCCAAACACATACAGATTGCCATCAATAAATGCAGAGGTTGCTTGATCTCTCGGTCCGCCAGGGAATGCAGCTAACGCTGTCCATTTTTTATCTTTGGCCTGTGTATCCAGCTTGTACCATGCCGTACCAGCGCTACCTAAACCAATGTAGACAGTGTCGTTATCAATTACTCCGGTACCACTTTTAAATGGCACAGGAGTTTCCGGTAATACAGACGCGTTTGCGGCAAATGAAGCCATTAGGATAGCAAGCGCTGTTATTGTTTTATTCATTGTGACTGTCTCCTGTCTACTACAGTTTAAATGACACACCAATGCGATAACTGTTTTCCGATAAATTATCTCTGCCGTTGTAAACACCCTGACGGTCAAGGTAGTCATATTCTATGTATGGCGTAATATCGGGCGTCATATGGTATTGTAGAACAAATGCATTTTCCGTCGCCCATTTCTTATGGTTTGCATAGCGATAATCGTTCTGTTTGCTGTATAGCGTCGTTTGCCATGCGAAGGTGAAATCACTATTAATATGGTAAGTGACATATCCATCCCAACGATGAACGTTATCACGAGACATATCACCGGATAAGTCTTGTTGTCGGTAAGCTTTCCAGTCGTAACGATAGCGAATGCCAAAATTAAGATCTTTTGTCGCGTCCCAGGACAGTTTTACGTAGGGTCCGTAGCGTGTGCCGTTGCTGCTAAAATGCGTTAACATTCCCGGGCGCACCGTCCATTGATCATCAAGTTTAATCGCGTAATTAACTTCAACCTGAACATCATTGAGTGCGGCATTTTCCTTTTTATTATCATGAATGGTATTCCAGGTATTACTTTCCATACTTGCCCACCATCCATTTTGCCATCCCTCACTGACTTTGAGTCGAGTCTCATAGGCGTGGCTTCCACTACGATATCCACCACGTACGTCCAGTGTCGCAGCCTGGGAAATCAGTGGTGACGAAAAGCACAGTAATAATACGCCAGAAAGTATTTTAGCCTTTTTCATATATTTCACTCATTTGTAGGATACAGAAAGCAATACAAAGCCCGCATAAACAATTAGCATTTATGTTGTGTAATATTTTTTGCCAGGCTTATAGTGTCTTTGGCAACGAGTAGCTGTATTTTATATTTTTTGTATAAGGTCTCCTGTGAAAATTCTCTTTCCACATTATTTAAATAAACAGAGAACCAGATTAAATACCTGAGTATAAAATCTCTTCTGATGTTTAATTGATTTGAATGTTCGTAAGCTATATCACTTACTCAATCCATTTTACCCAGAGTCATAAAATAGAGTGTCTGTTGATCTCATTTTCATATTCCTTTCAGACTGAAGTGCGTTTTCATCACCCGATGAGAAAGAACTGAAGTGATGTTTGCCATAGATTGCGAGATGCCCTGTCTCATTGACTATCGCGGCGCACCTTTATACCTGTTATACCAGATCAAAAATCACGCAATCCATACAACAAAACGAGATTTGCAATTCGTGTCACAAAATATGTCGATCTTTTTCTAAGAGGAAGATGCCATGTGAAGCCAGACGAACACTTGAGGTGGTCTTCAAAAACTAAAGGCTTTCTTTTAACCATTTGTTTTATAAAAAATTTATTTATGGTCTAAACAAAGGAAGCTTTGCAAGCTAACTCAGTGAGCGTGGTGAAAACAAGTGTTTACCCGCCATCAGGATGATCATAATTCTCATCATGAAATATGTTTCTTGGTTTTTGGCTTGTAAGTGGTCACCCCTGAAGTCGATCTGGAAAGGCTTGTAGATGTTGGTGTTTTCAGGATGATGTTTCAGATTGGTTGTTTGCCGTATCGCCCGGCGAATAGCTGTGATTGAGGAAGGTTTAAGTCGCAGTGACCAAAGCCATATTTACCAACGAATGTAGATGAAAAAGCGTCTCCTGCGTTCCCCCATATCTCCAGGAAATACACAGTCTGAAAAAGGAATGTAACAATCTCATGGCGTAAGCTGACGAACCAGGCAGGAATAATCGCTAGGGACCTAAGCATTAGCATGATAATAGCCACTAAGAAATTACTGTGTTCCATGAAATAGCCATTTTGTGGCAAATGCAGTTGACTAATAATGTCATATGTGAGACGGCTAGTTGAACAAATATTAAATTTTGCTGAATTTTTTATGTTGATTTTACTTGTTACAGAACATATCACATGATATATAGATAAGATTAGTTGCATTAATGATGAGGGTTATTATTCGATTCGTATCAGATTGATAAATATATAAAGGTACATAGCATGCAAGAGCATGGCGTTTGTATGGCAAAGTTATTATAAGTAACTATCGCTACTCCATTTAAGTTCACTCAGAAGAACTGGTCCACTTACGTTAGTTATTAAGCAAACGTTCGCTTTTATAAACATAATCAGGATTAAAATGTTGGATTATTGCTAACCCAGCACAGCTAGTGCGCGTCTGTAATTATAAGGGAAAACGATGAAGAATAAGGCTGATAACAAAAAAAGGAACTTCCTGACCCATAGTGAAATCGAATCACTCCTTAAAGCAGCAAATACCGGGCCTCATGCTGCACGTAATTATTGTCTGACATTACTTTGTTTTATTCATGGTTTCCGGGCGAGTGAAATTTGCCGATTGAGGATTTCGGATATTGATCTTAAGGCAAAGTGTATATATATCCATCGATTAAAAAAAGGCTTTTCAACAACGCACCCGCTATTGAACAAAGAAATTCAGGCTTTAAAAAACTGGTTGAGTATCCGTACTTCTTATCCGCATGCTGAGAGCGAGTGGGTATTTTTATCACGTAAGGGGAATCCACTTTCTCGGCAACAGTTTTACCATATTATCTCGACTTCCGGTGGTAATGCCGGGTTGTCACTGGAGATTCACCCGCACATGTTACGCCATTCGTGTGGTTTTGCTTTGGCGAATATGGGAATAGATACGCGACTTATCCAGGATTATCTTGGACATCGCAATATTCGTCATACTGTCTGGTATACCGCCAGCAATGCAGGGCGTTTTTACGGCATCTGGGATAGAGCCAGAGGACGACAGCGTCACGCTGTTTTATAGAGATAGTTGAGATACCAGGGATGGTGTTAAAAACTACATTATTCTTACGATATATCAAAAATGATTAACCATTTATTAATTGATGTTATTGTAAGTATGATTCTTAATTATCATAATAAACATTAAGTTAACCATATCCATACAAAATACAATGGTTTATGTTCTTCAAAATAAATAAACAAAATCATTCATAAATTTACACATCACTTAAATTCGCCTGTTTCCATACTTTTTTCTTTATTTTTTAAGCAACTGGAAGTTAATCCACTGCAATCTATTGTTATATTGAATCAAATCAATGAAAATAGATGTTGTCACATCAGTGATATTTTATTTTTGTATGATATTTAATGTAATTGACTGATAGCCACATCACTTCGGGTGTGGTTATCTTTTTATCTATTGGGCTAATTTTGACCGATTGAGGTTTCCTATAGGTATTCATTCAAATATATCTCAGTCAGGAGTACTACTATTGTGAGTAAACGTCGTTATCTTACCGGTAAAGAAGTTCAGGCCATGATGCAGGCGGTGTGTTACGGGGCAACGGGAGCCAGAGATTATTGTCTTATTCTGTTGGCATATCGGCATGGGATGCGTATTAGTGAACTGCTTGATCTGCATTATCAGGATCTTGACCTTAATGAAGGTCGAATAAATATTCGCCGACTGAAGAACGGATTTTCTACCGTTCACCCGTTACGTTTTGATGAGCGTGAAGCTGTGGAACGCTGGACCCAGGAACGTGCTAACTGGAAAGGTGCTGACCGGACCGACGCTATATTTATTTCTCGCCGCGGGAGTCGGCTTTCTCGCCAGCAGGCCTATCGCATTATTCGCGATGCCGGTATTGAAGCTGGAACCGTAACGCAGACTCATCCTCATATGTTAAGGCATGCTTGCGGTTATGAACTGGCGGAGCGTGGTGCAGATACCCGTTTAATTCAGGATTATCTCGGGCATCGAAATATTCGCCATACTGTGCGTTATACCGCCAGTAATGCTGCTCGTTTTGCCGGATTATGGGAAAGAAATAATCTCATAAACGAAAAATTAAAAAGAGAAGAAGTTTGATTTAACTTATTGATAATAAACTTAAAAAATAAATAAATACAAGACAATTGGGGCCAAACTGTCTATATCATAAATAAGTTACGTATTTTTTCTCAAGCATAAAAATATTAAAAAACGACAAAAATCATCTAACTGTTTGATATGTAAATTATTTCTCTTGTAAATTAATTTCACATCACCTCCGCTATATGTAAAGCTAACGTTTCTGTAGCTCGACGCAACTTCCTCATTCTTCTCTCCAAAAACCACCTCATATAATATAAAAAACTGCAAATAAAGATAACCATAGAACATTAAGCCAACAAATAAACTGAAAAAGTTTGTGCGCGATGCTTTCCTCTATGAGTCAAAATGGCCCCAAATGTTTCATCTTTTGGGGGAAAACTGTGCAGTGTTGGCAGTCAAACTCGTTGACAAAACAAAGTGTACAGAACGACTGCCCATGTCGATTTAGAAATAGTTTTTTGAAAGGAAAGCAGTATGAAAATTAAAACTCTGGCAATTGTTGTTCTGTCGGCTCTGTCCCTGAGTTCTACAGCGGCTCTGGCTGATACTACACCCACGACGGTAAATGGTGGGACCGTTCACTTTAAAGGGGAAGTTGTTAACGCCGCTTGCGCAGTTGATGCAGGCTCTGTTGATCAAACCGTTCAGTTGGGCCAGGTTCGTACCGCCACTTTGAAGCAGGCTGGAGCAACCAGCTCTGCTGTCGGTTTTAACATTCAGCTGAATGATTGCGATACCAGTGTTGCCACAAAAGCCGCTGTTGCCTTCTTGGGGACTGCGATTGACAGTGCTCATCCTAAAGTACTGGCTCTGCAGAGTTCAGCTGCGGGTAGCGCAACAAATGTTGGCGTGCAGATTCTGGACAGAACAGGCAATGAGCTGACGCTGGACGGTGCGACATTCAGTGAGCAAACAACCCTGAATAACGGTACTAACACCATTCCGTTCCAGGCGCGTTATTATGCAACCGGTGCCGCAACCCCAGGTGCTGCTAATGCGGATGCGACCTTCAAGGTTCAGTATCAATAACCTACCCAGGTTCAGGGACGTCATTACGGGCAGGGATGCCCACCCTTGTGCGATAAAAATAACGATGAAAAGGAAGAGATTATTTCTATTAGCGTCGTTGCTGCCAATGTTTGCTCTGGCCGGAAATAAATGGAATACCACGCTGCCCGGCGGAAATATGCAATTTCAGGGCGTCATTATTGCGGAAACTTGCCGGATTGAAGCCGGCGATAAACAAATGACGGTCAATATGGGGCAAATCAGCAGTAACCGGTTTCATGCGGTAGGGGAAGATAGCTCACCGGTGCCTTTTGTTATTCATTTACGGGAATGTAGCACGGTGGTGAGTGAACGTGTGGGTGTGGCGTTTCACGGTGTCGCGGATGGTAAAAATCCGGATGTGCTTTCCGTGGGAGAGGGGCCAGGGATAGCCACCAATATTGGCGTAGCGTTGTTTGATGATGAAGGAAACCTCGTACCGATTAATCGTCCTCCAGTAAACTGGAAACGGCTTTACTCAGGCTCTACTTCGCTACATTTCATCGCCAAATATCGTGCTACCGGGCGTCGGGTTACTGGCGGCATCGCCAATGCCCAGGCCTGGTTCTCTTTAACCTATCAGTAATTGTTCAGCAGATAATGTGATAACAGGAACAGGACAGTGAGTAATAAAAACGTCAATGTAAGGAAATCGCAGGAAATAACATTCTGCTTGCTGGCAGGTATCCTGATGTTCATGGCAATGATGGTTGCCGGACGCGCTGAAGCGGGAGTGGCCTTAGGTGCGACTCGCGTAATTTATCCGGCAGGGCAAAAACAAGTGCAACTTGCCGTGACAAATAATGATGAAAATAGCACCTATTTAATTCAATCATGGGTAGAAAATGCCGATGGTGTAAAGGATGGCCGTTTTATCGTGACGCCACCTCTGTTTGCGATGAAGGGAAAAAAAGAGAATACCTTGCGTATTCTTGATGCAACAAATAACCAATTGCCACAGGATCGGGAAAGTTTATTCTGGATGAATGTTAAAGCGATTCCGTCAATGGATAAATCAAAATTGACTGAGAATACGCTACAGCTCGCAATTATCAGCCGCATTAAACTGTACTATCGTCCGGCTAAATTAGCGTTGCCACCCGATCAGGCCGCAGAAAAATTAAGATTTCGTCGTAGCGCGAATTCTCTGACGCTGATCAACCCGACACCCTATTACCTGACGGTAACAGAGTTGAATGCCGGAACTCGGGTTCTTGAAAATGCATTGGTGCCTCCAATGGGCGAAAGCGCGGTTAAATTGCCTTCTGATGCAGGAAGCAATATTACTTACCGAACAATAAATGATTATGGCGCACTTACCCCCAAAATGACGGGCGTAATGGAATAACGCAGGGGGATTTTTTCGCCTGAATAAAAAGAATTGACTGCCGGGTGATTTAAACCGGAGGAATAATGTCATATCTGAATTTAAGACTTTACCAGCGAAACACACAATGCTTGCATATTCGTAAGCATCGTTTGGCTGGTTTTTTTGTCCGACTCTTTGTTGCCTGTGCTTTTGCCGCACAGGCACCTTTGTCATCTGCCGAACTCTATTTTAACCCGCGTTTTTTAGCGGATGATCCCCAGGCTGTGGCTGATTTATCGCGTTTTGAAAATGGGCAAGAATTACCGCCAGGGACGTATCGTGTTGATATCTATTTGAATAATGGTTATATGGCAACGCGTGATGTCACATTTAATACGGGTGACAGCGAACAAGGGATTGTTCCCTGCCTGACACGCGCGCAACTCGCCAGTATGGGGCTGAATACGGCTTCTGTCTCCGGTATGAATCTGCTGGCGGATGATGCCTGCGTGCCATTAACCTCAATGATCCATGACGCTACTGCGCATTTAGATGTTGGTCAGCAGCGACTCAACCTGACGATCCCTCAGGCATTTATGAGTAATCGCGCGCGTGGTTATATTCCTCCTGAGTTATGGGATCCCGGTATTAATGCCGGATTGCTCAATTATAATTTCAGCGGAAATAGTGTACAGAATCGGATTGGGGGTAACAGCCATTATGCATATTTAAACCTACAGAGTGGGTTAAATATTGGTGCGTGGCGTTTACGCGACAATACCACCTGGAGTTATAACAGTAGCGACAGTTCATCAGGTAGCAAAAATAAATGGCAGCATATCAATACCTGGCTTGAGCGAGACATAATACCGTTACGTTCCCGGCTGACGCTGGGTGATGGTTATACTCAGGGCGATATTTTCGATGGTATTAACTTTCGCGGCGCACAATTGGCCTCAGATGACAATATGTTACCCGATAGCCAAAGAGGATTTGCCCCGGTGATCCACGGTATTGCTCGTGGTACTGCACAGGTCACTATTAAACAAAATGGGTATGACATTTATAATAGTACGGTGCCACCGGGGCCTTTTACCATCAACGATATCTATGCCGCAGGTAATAGTGGTGACTTGCAGGTAACGATTAAAGAGGCTGACGGCAGCACGCAGATTTTTACCGTACCCTATTCGTCAGTCCCGCTTTTGCAACGTGAAGGGCATACACGTTATTCCATTACGGCAGGAGAATACCGTAGTGGAAATGCGCAACAGGAAAAACCCCGCTTTTTCCAGAGTACATTACTCCACGGCCTTCCGGCTGGCTGGACAATATATGGTGGAACGCAACTGGCGGATCGTTATCGTGCTTTTAATTTCGGTATCGGGAAAAATATGGGGGCACTGGGCGCTCTGTCTGTGGATATGACGCAGGCTAATTCCACACTTCCCGATGACAGTCAGCATGACGGACAATCGGTGCGTTTTCTTTATAACAAATCGCTCAATGAGTCAGGCACGAATATTCAGTTAGTGGGTTACCGTTATTCGACCAGTGGGTATTTTAATTTCGCTGATACAACATACAGTCGAATGAATGGCTACAACATCGAAACACAGGATGGAGTTATTCAGGTTAAGCCGAAATTCACCGACTATTACAATCTCGCTTATAACAAACGCGGGAAATTACAACTCACCGTTACTCAGCAACTCGGGCGCACATCAACACTGTATTTGAGTGGTAGCCATCAAACTTATTGGGGAACGAGTAATGTCGATGAGCAATTCCAGGCTGGATTAAATACTGCGTTCGAAGATATTAACTGGACGCTCAGCTATAGCCTGACGAAAAACGCCTGGCAAAAAGGACGGGATCAGATGTTAGCTCTTAACGTCAATATTCCTTTCAGCCACTGGCTGCGTTCTGACAGTAAATCTCAGTGGCGACATGCCAGTGCCAGCTACAGCATGTCACACGATCTCAACGGTCGGATGACCAATCTGGCCGGTGTATACGGTACGTTGCTGGGAGACAACAACCTCAGTTATAGCGTGCAAACCGGCTATGCCGGGGGAGGCGATGGTAATAGCGGAAGTACAGGCTACGCCACGCTGAATTATCGCGGTGGCTACGGCAATGCCAACATCGGTTACAGCCATAGCGATGATATTAAGCAGCTCTATTACGGAGTCAGCGGTGGGGTACTGGCTCATGCCAATGGCGTAACGCTGGGGCAGCCGTTAAACGATACGGTAGTGCTTGTTAAAGCGCCTGGCGCAAAAGATGCAAAAGTCGAAAACCAGACAGGAGTGCGTACCGACTGGCGGGGTTATGCCGTGCTGCCTTATGCCACTGAATATAGGGAAAACAGAGTGGCGCTGGATACCAATACCCTGGCTGATAACGTCGATTTAGATAATGCGGTCGCTAACGTTGTTCCCACCCGTGGGGCGATCGTGCGAGCAGAGTTTAAAGCGCGCGTTGGGATAAAACTGCTCATGACGCTAACCCACAATAATAAGCCGCTGCCGTTTGGGGCGATGGTGACATCAGAGAGTAGCCAGAGTAGCGGCATTGTTGCGGATAATGGTCAGGTTTACCTCAGCGGAATGCCTTTAGCGGGAAAAGTTCAGGTGAAATGGGGAGAAGAGGAAAATGCTCACTGTGTCGCCAATTATCAACTGCCACCAGAGAGTCAGCAGCAGTTATTAACCCAGCTATCAGCTGAATGTCGTTAAGGGGGCGTGATGAGAAACAAACCTTTTTATCTTCTGTGCGCTTTTTTGTGGCTGGCGGTGAGTCACGCTTTGGCTGCGGATAGCACGATTACTATCCGCGGCTATGTCAGAGATAACGGCTGTAGTGTGGCCGCTGAATCAACCAATTTTACTGTTGATTTGATGGAAAACGCGGCGAAGCAATTTAACAACATTGGCGCGACGACTCCTGTCGTTCCATTTCGTATTTTGCTGTCACCCTGTGGTAACGCTGTTTCTGCCGTAAAGGTTGGGTTTACTGGCGTTGCAGATAGCCACAATGCCAACCTGCTTGCACTTGAAAATACGGTGTCAGCGGCTGCGGGACTGGGAATACAGCTTCTGAATGAGCAGCAAAATGAGATACCCCTTAATGCCCCATCGTCCGCGATTTCGTGGACGACCCTGACGCCGGGTAAACCAAATACGTTGAATTTTTACGCCCGGCTAATGGCGACACAGGTGCCTGTCACTGCGGGGCATATCAATGCCACGGCTACCTTCACTCTTGAATATCAGTAACTGGAGATGCTCATGAAATGGCGCAAACGTGGGTATTTATTGGCGGCAATGTTGGCGTTCGCAAGTGCGACGATACAGGCAGCCGATGTCACCATCACGGTGAACGGTAAGGTCGTCGCCAAACCGTGCACGGTTTCCACCACCAATGCCACGGTTGATCTCGGCGATCTTTATTCTTTCAGTCTGATGTCTGCCGGGGCGGCATCGGCCTGGCATGATGTTGCGCTTGAGTTGACTAATTGTCCGGTGGGAACGTCGAGGGTCACTGCCAGCTTCAGCGGGGCAGCCGACAGTACCGGATATTATAAAAATCAGGGGACCGCGCAAAACATCCAGTTAGAGCTACAGGATGACAGTGGCAACACATTGAATACTGGCGCAACCAAAACAGTTCAGGTGGATGATTCCTCACAATCAGCGCACTTCCCGTTACAGGTCAGAGCATTGACGGTAAATGGCGGAGCCACTCAGGGAACCATTCAGGCAGTGATTAGCATCACCTATACCTACAGCTGAACCCAAAGAGATGATTGTAATGAAACGAGTTATTACCCTGTTTGCTGTACTGCTGATGGGCTGGTCGGTAAATGCCTGGTCATTCGCCTGTAAAACCGCCAATGGTACCGCAATCCCTATTGGCGGTGGCAGCGCCAATGTTTATGTAAACCTTGCGCCTGCCGTGAATGTGGGGCAAAACCTGGTCGTGGATCTTTCGACGCAAATCTTTTGCCATAACGATTACCCGGAAACCATTACAGATTATGTCACACTGCAACGAGGCTCGGCTTATGGCGGCGTGTTATCTAGTTTTTCCGGGACCGTAAAATATAGTGGCAGTAGCTATCCATTTCCTACCACCAGTGAAACGCCGCGGGTTGTTTATAATTCGAGAACGGATAAGCCGTGGCCGGTGGCGCTTTATTTGACGCCTGTGAGCAGTGCGGGCGGGGTGGCGATTAAAGCTGGTTCATTAATTGCCGTGCTTATTTTGCGACAGACCAACAACTATAACAGCGATGATTTTCAGTTTGTGTGGAATATTTACGCCAATAATGATGTGGTGGTGCCCACTGGCGGCTGCGATGTTTCTGCTCGTGATGTCACCGTTACTCTGCCGGACTACCCTGGTTCAGTGCCGATTCCTCTTACCGTTTATTGTGCGAAAAGCCAAAACCTGGGGTATTACCTCTCCGGCACAACCGCAGATGCGGGCAACTCGATTTTCACCAATACCGCGTCGTTTTCACCCGCGCAGGGCGTCGGCGTACAGTTGACGCGCAACGGTACGATTATTCCAGCGAATAACACGGTATCGTTAGGAGCAGTAGGGACTTCGGCGGTAAGTCTGGGATTAACGGCAAATTACGCACGTACCGGAGGGCAGGTGACTGCAGGGAATGTGCAATCGATTATTGGCGTGACTTTTGTTTATCAATAAAGAAATCACAGGACATTGCTAATGCTGGTCCCTGAGGCGCTACGCTATCAGACCTACAAAACCTGCACGTTAGCCCTTTGTAGGCCAGATGCGCCAGCGTCGCATCTGGCATAAACAAAGCGCACTTTGCTGGTCTGTTCCCCTCACCCTAACCCTCTCCCCGGAGGGGCGAGGGGACTGGCCGGGCACATTTTTAGACTTTGTCATCAGTCAGAGCCTGCCAATGGCAGGATCTGGTGTTCTTTTACGCTACCATGCTAATAATCAGCACAATAATCAGCCCAACCACGGAGTTGACCAGCTCCAGCAGACCCCAGGTTTTCAACGTGTCTTTTACTGACAGGTCAAAGTAACCTTTGAACAACCAGAATGAGGCATCGTTAATGTGGGTGAGGGTGTTGGAACCCGCAGCCGTCGCCAGTACCAGCAGCGCCGGATTCACGCCAACCAGCTGACCAGTTGCTGGATCAAGGATTGCTGCACTGATAATCCCGGCGGCGGTCATCGCTGAAACCACACCCTGACCCGTCGCCAGACGAATCAGTACGGTGATCAGCCATGCCATGATGTAGGGCGAGATATTGCCGTGGGACATCAGCATGCCGATGGTGTCGCCGATGCCGGTGTCGATGATGGTCTGCTTCAGCACGCCACCTGCACCGATGATCAGAATCACCATTGCAATGCTTTTCACCGCGCTTTCAAAAGCGTTCATCACCCACTGCATGTCATGACCACGCGCGGTACCAAAGAGTACGAATGCAACCACCATCGCAATAAACATTGCAATCGGCGAGGAACCGATAAAGTTAACCACTTCCCAGGCAGGGGTATCTTTTACCAGCCAGATATTGGCGATGGTGGTGGAGATCATAATGATCGCCGGGATCAGCGGCACCAGAATCGAGACACCAAAAGAGGGCAGGTTGTTCATATCAACCGGTTGATCCGCTTTCAGAAATGACGGTGTCGGGCGCTCAAGGTTGCCGAGGAATTTCGGCAAGATCAGTCCCGCACAGATTACGCTGGGAATAGTCACCAGGACGCCATAGATATAAACCATCCCCATATCTGCGCCGTAAGCATTCACCAGCGCCACCGGACCCGGTTGCGGAGGGAACAGTGAATGTGCGGTGGTGGCCGCCGCTACTGCCGGAATAGCCAGTTTCAGGAACGGGATTTTGGCTTCGGCGGCAATTACGATCACCAGCGGCGCCAGCATAATAAAGGCCACTTCATAGAACATCGCCAGACCAAAAATAAGTCCGATGATAATCACTGATATCTGAACATAGCGCAGACCGAGACGCGCCAGCAGCGTATGCGCTATCTGGTGAGCCGCGCCGGAGTCGACCATCAATTTACCGATGACCGCACCGAACACCACGATGATAGCCAGTTCCCCCAGCGTGTTGCCGAAGCCCGCTTTCATGGTGTGCAGCAGCGACATCAAATCCATGCCCGCCAGCATCCCGACGGACAGCGCCGCCACCAACAAGGCCACCATTGAATTGATTTTGAACTTCAAATTCAGTACCAGCATCAGGCCAATGCCGAATACCACCCAGAGAATGTTAAGCACATGCATAACGTTTTACCTTACCTGGTTGAACCGTTGTTATTTTGGGCGACATGTTATGTAAATTGGTCAACCATTGTTGCGATGAATGTCACATCCTCTGATCAATAACCATCGATTACCCTTTGCTGCAATTTGCAGCAACAACCAGGAGAGTGAAATTCTTGTGATGTGGTTAACCAATTTTAGAATTCGGGTTGACATGTCTTACCAAAAGGTAGAACTTATACGCCATCTCATCCGATGCGACGCTACGGCTGTGGCCGGGTTGTTCATCCGGATACCTAAACAACTCCGGGGTTCCGCGTCTCTTCGCTGTTGAACCCACTATGTGAAAGAGGAAAAATCATGGAACAGACCTGGCGCTGGTACGGCCCAAACGATCCGGTTTCTTTAGCTGATGTCCGTCAGGCGGGCGCAACTGGCGTGGTTACCGCGCTGCACCATATCCCGAACGGCGAAGTATGGTCCGTTGAAGAGATCCTCAAACGCAAGGCGATCGTTGAAGACGCAGGCCTGGTATGGTCTGTCGTAGAAAGCGTACCAATTCACGAAGATATCAAAACCCACACTGGCAACTATGAGCAGTGGATTGCTAACTATCAGCAGACCCTGCGCAACCTGGCGCAGTGCGGCATTCGCACCGTGTGCTACAACTTCATGCCGGTGCTCGACTGGACTCGTACAGACCTCGAATACGTGCTGCCAGACGGCTCCAAAGCTCTGCGCTTCGACCAGATCGAATTCGCTGCATTCGAAATGCATATCCTGAAGCGTCCAGGCGCGGAAGCGGATTACACCGAAGAAGAAATTGCTCAGGCCGCTGAACGCTTCGCCACTATGAGCGACGAAGACAAAGCGCGTCTGACCCGTAACATTATTGCCGGTCTGCCAGGTGCGGAAGAAGGGTATACCCTCGACCAGTTCCGTAAGCACCTGGAGCTATACAAAGATATCGACAAAGCCAAACTGCGCGAAAACTTCGCCGTCTTCCTGAAAGCGATTATTCCGGTTGCCGAAGAAGTTGGCGTCCGTATGGCTGTTCACCCGGACGATCCGCCGCGCCCGATCCTCGGCCTGCCGCGCATTGTTTCCACCATTGAAGATATGCAGTGGATGGTTGATACCGTAAACAGCATGGCGAACGGTTTCACCATGTGCACCGGTTCCTACGGCGTGCGTGCTGACAACGATCTGGTTGATATGATCAAGCAGTTCGGTCCGCGTATTTACTTCACCCATCTGCGCTCCACCATGCGTGAAGATAACCCGAAAACCTTCCACGAAGCAGCGCACCTGAACGGTGACGTTGATATGTACGAAGTGGTGAAAGCGATTGTTGAAGAAGAACACCGTCGTAAAGCGGAAGGCAAAGAAGACCTGATCCCGATGCGTCCGGACCACGGTCATCAGATGCTGGACGACCTGAAGAAGAAAACCAACCCAGGTTACTCCGCAATTGGTCGTCTGAAAGGCCTGGCCGAAGTTCGCGGTGTCGAACTGGCGATCCAGCGCGCTTTCTTTAGCCGTTAATATCCACCGGCATGGCTGCGCGCCGTGCCGGTTCCTTCTTCCTTGCCGTCACTCTCTGAAGACGGATTCTGGAGTTTACGATGACTACTATTGTTGACAGCAATCTGCCGGTTGCCCGCCCGTCATGGGATCATTCTCGTCTGGAATCACGCATTGTGCATCTCGGTTGCGGGGCGTTTCACCGCGCGCACCAGGCGCTGTATACCCATCATCTGCTGGAAAGCACCGACAGCGACTGGGGCATCTGCGAAGTTAACCTGATGCCAGGCAACGACCGCGTGCTGATCGAAAACCTGAAAAAACAGCAACTGCTGTACACCGTAGCGGAAAAAGGCGCAGAAAGCACCGAGCTGAAAATTATCGGTTCGATGAAAGAAGCGCTGCATCCGGAAATCGACGGCTGCGAAGGTATTCTCAACGCGATGGCGCGTCCGCAGACGGCGATTGTCTCCCTGACGGTCACGGAAAAAGGCTACTGTGCCGATGCGGCAAGCGGTCAGTTGGATCTCAATAACCCGCTGATCAAGCACGATCTCGAAAACCCGACTGCGCCGAAGTCTGCGATTGGTTACATCGTAGAAGCCCTGCGGCTGCGTCGTGAAAAAGGGCTGAAAGCGTTTACGGTGATGTCCTGCGATAACGTGCGTGAAAACGGTCATGTGGCGAAGGTCGCCGTTCTTGGGCTGGCTCAGGCGCGTGACCCGCAACTGGCGGCATGGATTGAAGAAAACGTCACCTTTCCGTGCACCATGGTTGACCGCATCGTTCCGGCGGCGACGCCAGAAACCTTACAGGAAATTGCTGACCAGCTGGGTGTTTACGACCCGTGCGCCATTGCCTGCGAACCGTTCCGTCAGTGGGTAATTGAAGATAACTTCGTTAATGGTCGTCCGGACTGGGATAAAGTCGGCGCGCAGTTTGTTGCGGATGTTGTACCGTTCGAAATGATGAAGCTGCGTATGCTGAACGGTAGCCACTCTTTCCTGGCGTACCTCGGTTACCTCGGCGGCTATGAAACTATTGCCGACACCATGACTAACCCGGCTTATCGCAAAGCGGCCTTTGCCCTGATGATGCAGGAACAAGCGCCAACGCTGTCGATGCCGGAAGGTACGGACCTGAACGCCTATGCGACGCTGCTGATCGAGCGTTTCAGCAACCCGTCTCTGCGTCACCGTACCTGGCAGATTGCAATGGACGGCAGCCAGAAGTTACCGCAGCGTCTGCTGGACCCGGTGCGTCTGCACCTGCAAAACGGTGGTAGCTGGCGTCACCTGGCGCTGGGCGTGGCGGGCTGGATGCGCTACACCCAGGGCGTGGATGAGCAGGGTAATGCCATTGACGTGGTTGACCCGATGCTGGCGGAGTTCCAGAAGATCAACGCGCAGTATCAGGGTGCAGACCGCGTGAAAGCACTGCTGGGCCTGAGCGGTATCTTTGCCGATGATCTGCCGCAGAACGCCGACTTTGTTGGCGCTGTGACGGCGGCATATCAGCAGCTGTGTGAGCGCGGTGCGCGCGAGTGTGTGGCTGCGCTGTAACTAACTGATTACCCTACAGACTTACTGGTCAATCAAACTAATATTTGGTTGACCAGTTTTCGTTTTTTTGCCCACCTGTACGTGCCAACATCCAGTGCTAATGGTATAGTTTGAGATTAACGGGTGCCGTAAAATTGCCCGTTGTAGGCCGGATAAGGCATTCACGCCGCATCCGGCAAAATTTGATTAACCGCACCTAACGGACACAACACCATGAAATCTGCCACCTCTGCGCAAAGACCTTACCAGGAAGTCGGGGCGATGATCCGCGATCTGATCATAAAGACGCCGTACAATCCTGGCGAACGGCTGCCGCCGGAGCGTGAAATTGCAGAAATGCTTGATGTCACGCGGACGGTGGTACGTGAAGCGCTGATCATGCTGGAGATCAAAGGGCTGGTGGAAGTGCGCCGGGGTGCCGGTATTTATGTTCTTGATAGCTCAGGCAGCCACAACACAGACAGTCCGGAGGCCAACGTTTGCAATGATGCGGGTCCTTTTGAGCTGTTACAGGCGCGTCAGTTACTGGAAAGTAACATCGCCGAGTTTGCCGCCCTGCAGGCTACCCGCGAAGATATCGTCAAAATGCGTCAGGCATTGCAACTGGAAGAGCGTGAACTGGCTTCCAGCGCGCCGGGCAGCAGCGAAAGCGGTGACATGCAGTTCCATCTCGCTATTGCCGAAGCAACGCATAACAGCATGCTGGTGGAGTTATTCCGTCAGTCCTGGCAGTGGCGGGAAAACAATCCAATGTGGATCCAGTTGCACAGCCACCTGGATGACAGCCTGTATCGCAAAGAGTGGTTGGGCGATCACAAACAGATCCTCGCCGCGTTAATCAAAAAAGATGCCCGAGCGGCGAAGCTGGCAATGTGGCAGCATCTGGAGAATGTGAAGCAGCGCTTGCTGGAGTTCTCTAATGTTGATGACATCTATTTCGATGGCTATCTGTTTGATTCATGGCCGCTGGATAAAGTCGACGCCTGATCCCTCATTTCTGGTGCAAAGTTTAACCGCTTTGCACTATGTATTGTTCCCTGAATAGTTAATTATGTTCTGCAGAATATATTATGCGTAAATTAATCATTACGTACGATATATTGTTTTGGAATAATTATATATCAGTTTAACGCTGAGAAATTATTCGGAATAATCAGAATATGTTAACGTATTTCCGTTATGTTTAATGACTTTTGTCAAATGATACCTTTTTAAATTAAAAGTCAGTGGATATTCTTTTCTGTACAATGTTTTATCTTTGGCGGATCTTATAAATCCCTTATGAAAGTGCCAGGGACGCAATGAGCATAAAGGAATGATTATGGAATATGAGCATCAACCCAGTGGTGTCCGGCAGCCAGGGCAGGATACAGATGCCACTAAACGTCAGGAGTGCGCAAAATGATGCGCCAATCAGTTCAGACGGTATTACCTGAAAGTACAGGACACAATACGTTATCGCTGCGTGATTCCGTATGCCGGGATCTCTTTCAACTTTTTAGTTCTCCCCATTCACCGCTACCAATATTACTTGTTTCAGGCATGCCTGAGTGGCAAGGGCATAATCAGAGCGACAAGCTTCTCCAGAGTTGGTATTGCCGCCAGTTACGTTCCGCGCTTTTATTTCATGAGCCACGTATTGCGGCATTGCAGGTCAATCTGAAAGCAGTCTATTGCCACGAGTTGGTCATTAGTCTGGAGATGATGCTGTACCACGATGATGAGCCGCTAACGTTTGACCTGGTCTGGCAGAAGGGGAGCTGGCATCGCACGATGCCGCAGTAAATGACGGGAAACGCGATACGCGCAAGACGTATCGCGTTAGGTCACAATTAGTGGGAGGTTCTGATTGCTGCTTTCAAGGCCGGAAGCCGGGACGGACTGGCACTGAGCTTATCAATCCCCATGGTGAGCAGTCGTGCTGTTTGCTGGATATCTCCAGCCATTTCGCCGCACATACTGACCGGAATTTCATTATTACGTCCGGCCTGACACACCATAGCAATAGCGTTAATCACCGCGTCATTACAATAATCGACCAGTTTCGCGACGGTGCTATTTCCTCTGTCTGCCGCCATAATATATTGCGTCAGATCGTTGGTGCCGATGGAAAAGAAATCGACTTCACTGGCTAATTTGTCTGCAATCATGACTGCGGCAGGAACCTCAATCATAATTCCCAGCGCCGGAAGATTTTCTGCAGTAAGTCCCAGCAGTTTTGCCTGAGCATGTATCAATGTTTTGACGGTCCTGACCTCCTCGAGCGTTGAAACCATCGGCAGCATAATTTGCAACGTTGGGTATTCTTTCCCGGCCCTGATAAGTGCGCGCAATTGAGGAATAAATATTTGTGGATGCGCCAGACACAACCGGATACCTCGAAGTCCCAGGAAGGGGTTGTCCTCTGTGGGTAAAGGGTATGAAGGTAGCGGTTTATCACCACCAATGTCCAGAGTCCGGATCGTGACTGGTTTGTCGCCAAAAACTCGGGCGACAGAACAATACACGCGAAACTGCTCTTCTTCATCGGGTAATGTTGCAGACTCATGGAATAAAAACTCGGTACGCAGTAAACCCACGCCCTCAGCGCCGTGAGATAGTGCGGCATCAATGTCTTGCAGATCACCAATATTCGCCAGCACGCTGATGTTACGCCCACCTTGCGTGACAGCGGGCAGCATGGCATCAGCTAACTGACGATCCCTTTGTTGCCGCCATGCTTCGGCGCGTTGCAGTAAATCCAGGCGGGTGACCTCATCCGGCTGTAGCCACAAACGGCCTGTTTCACCATCAAGAATGACCGTGTCGTTATCGCGGACGTTTTGCGGGGTAATCGCCGCTTTCGCAATAGCGGGGATTCCCATTGCTCTGGCAAGGATCGCTGTATGTGAAGTTGTTCCGCCGTTATGAAGACAAATGCCAAGAATGTGTGCTTTATTCAGGCTGGTTATCTGTGATGGCAACAGATCGTTGGCTAACAAAATGCAGGGCGCGGTAGTGATAAAGTGTTGTTCACTTACCCCGCAAAGCTGGTTCAGTACCTGACGTGTAAGGTCACGGATATCTGCCTCGCGTTCACGTAAATACAGTGTTTCCGCCTGACAATATTGCTCTGCTAATGCCTGCATGACTTCTAACCATGCGAATTCCGCCTGTTTGCCCTTTGCCAGACGTTGCTGTAATTGCCGGGTAATCTCTGGATCTTCAAGCATCATTTTATGGGCGGCAAAAATATCGCCTTCAGGGCCTGCCGCTTTATCGGCAAGTTCACAAACAACAATGTCGATAGCAGACTCGATTCGCGACAGCTCTTCTTGCGGAGAATCGACGGTGCGCTGCGTAATTTCTGGTCGTTCGCAGGTAAACCATTTAACAGGACCAATAGCGATACCATTTTGTACTGACAAGCCTGATATTGCGCCATCGACAGGGGCGCTGACCACCGGCGTTTCCGTTAGCGGAATCTCTGAAGAAGCGAGCAGATGAGCTTCACCAAAATGATTTTTCGCCAACGTTTCAATTGCCTTGAGAGCGTCACTGGCATCGGTGCCTTCGGCCTGGAAGATGATTTCATCGCCACAGCGGACGCCCAGCATTGCCAGTTCGTTGAGACTGCGGGTGCTGGCGCGTTTATCGCCTTTGATGACGATAATGTTTGCCGAATATTGTGCTGATACTTTCAGGATGCTGGCTGCCGGACGAGCATGAATGCCGTGGGGATTACGTATCGTCCAGCAAAAAGTTTGCCATTCATCGCAATGATTGACTGGTGATATTGCTGGAATAACCTCGCCTGCAGTTGAGGATGGCATGAGCTGCTGCTGTTTAGCGCACAGCGCAAGATCCACTTCAGCGATAATCTCCGTCACCGAAAGCCCCGCTGCGGCAGACGTTACCGCTGACATGGCACCTTCCACTACAGGGGCGGCGAGCAGGTAAATTGCACTTCTTTGCTCTTCAGAAAGCAGCTCCAGCGCCATCTCGGTACTAAGCAGCGCACTGCCCATATCCATGAGTACCAGAACGCCATCCGGTGACCAGACCGATTCAATCGCAGACATAATGGCAATAGCATCAGTGCCAATCGGATTTTGCGGATCATCAATACCTGCAGCAATGGCCAGAGGAACGTCCCCTCCAGACATCTGTAGTGCTAATTCCTCAATCCCCTGGGCGAGACGTAGACTATGAGAAACAATAACAATGGCAACCATAATTTATCCCGCGAATCCTTCCTGCATAGCCTTAATCATCAGCCAGGAGGAGGTCGCGCCTGGATCCTGATGGCCCACACTGCGAGCGCCGAGATAACTGGCACGTCCTTTTTTCGCCTGCATATTGATGGTGTTATCGACGGCTGTTGCCGCATCTTGCACCATCGTATTCAGCAGAAGGGAAGGCGACATTCCGGCTTGCAGGTTCTTTTTGGCTTCGTGGAGGACTGGAACCCAGACATCACACAGTGTTTTATCCCCTTGTTCTGCTTTTCCTCGTGCGATAACGCCTGCAATCCCTTCTTCCAGACACGCCAGCCACTCTTCCAGACTTAATTCTGTTCTGGCTCCCACTGCCGCAGAAGCGCGAATAAATAATGTGCCGTAAAGAGGACCACTGGCACCGCCAACGCTGGAAAGTAGTTTCATGCCAGTATTTTTAAGGATATTGCCAATATGCTGACGTTCAATGTCGGGCAACGTCGCTTTCACGGCACTGAAACCACGATTCATATTGAGGCCGTGGTCGGCATCACCAATATCTCTGTCAAGTGCGGTTAGAAAATCTTGTTGTTCAGTAAGATGTGCAGCACAACTCTCCAGCCAGGCAATAACATGTTTGTTTTGAATTTTCATATAATGTCCTTATTAACATCCCCAACGAAGCGCTGGCGTATTGACTGGGGCATCCCAAAGTTGCAAAAACTCTGGGGTACATTTCAGTAGGCTAATGGAAAATCCGGCCATATCTAATGATGTACAATAATTACCGACCAACTGGCGGCTAATTTTAATTCCCTGGCGCTGTGCGGCGCACATAAATACCCTGGCTACACCATATAACTCTGATTCAGGCGTGCTGCCAAGTCCGTTAATTAACACAATATATTCGGCATTTTGATCGAATGACTCATTCATTGATGATGCGTCAATCCATCCCCCCGCATGGCGATCCCAATGGCGTAATGTGCGTCGCCAGGGGGTATTATCCAGTAATTGCGCTATCACGCTGTCGATTAAAGTGTTCAGATCTTGCAAAATGCGGCGTTCAATGCCGGGTTCACCGTGGATCCCGACACCAAATTCGATTTCATTATCAGCCAGTTCAAATGAGGGTTTTCCCGCGGCGGGAACCGTACAGGCTGACAGTGCGATGCCAAAAGAACGGGTGGCATTGTTAACATCTTTGCCAAGTTGCTCGCACTGCCCCAGGTTATATCCCTGAAGTGCAGCCGCACCGACAATCTTTTCAACAAAAACTGTACCCGCAACACCGCGACGTCCGGCTGTATACAGGCTATCTTTTACCGCTACATCATCATCAATAATGACGGTCCCAACGGCGATGCCTTCTTCGTGTAACATCTCGACTGCCGTTTCGAAATTCAGAATATCGCCAGTGTAATTTTTGATGAAAAACAGAACGCCAGAACCATTATCAACCGCTTTGGCACATTCGATCATTTGGTCTGGTGTGGGCGATGTGAAGATTTCACCAGGACATGCACCGGTTAACATTCCCATACCGACAAAACCTGCATGCAGTGGTTCATGGCCTGAGCCGCCGCCTGAAATCAGCGCCACTGCATTATCGGTTTGTTTGCACCACACATATCGGGGTGCGTAATTTGCCTGCAGGTGTGGCCAGGTGGCGATGAGTCCTTCCATTTGTTCTGTGACAACAGAATCAATCTGGTTAATTAATTTCTTCATAGTCATTCCTGTTCTGATAAATTACGTAAATCGCGCTAAATATGCTTGCGAGATTAATTCTCCAGCCGCAATAAAACAAATCGCACGATAATAAGATTCATAATGAAACAGTTAATTCATTGTGTTGTTCCAAAATGAAATGGTACCAGCGTGGATATTGATATATTGTGATTAAGGCATGAAAAGTGTTTTTTATTATCATCTGCAGATGATGTTTTTTACAGCGCGATCATAAAACATAATTTTTCGCGAATGAAATGTTTGCCGCCACTGGATGCAACGAGTAGGTTAACAGTGAAGCAAAACAAGTTACGCGAGGAATGATATGGATAAGATTATTATAAGTCCGGCTAAATATATCCAGGGAAATGGTTCTCTGGATAATATTGCTACATATGCGGCGATTTTGGGAACAGAACCATTAATTATTGCAGATGAATTTGTGACCGGTCTGGTGGGTGACAGAGTAAGCCAGAGCTTTGCAAAAGAAAATATTACTGCAGATTTTGATATCTTTTGTGGTGAATGCTCGCAAAATGAAATTTCTCGAATTCGTGAGAAATTTAATCAGCGTAAATATAATGTCGTTATTGGTATTGGCGGCGGTAAAACGTTGGATACGGCAAAAGCCGTAGCGTATTACCAAAAAATTCCGGTGGTGGTGGTGCCGACAATTGCTTCCACAGATGCGCCAACCAGTTCTCTGGCAGTAATTTACACCCCGGATGGTCAGTTTAGCGAATATCTGTTTTTCCCGAAAAACCCGGATATGGTGATTATGGATACTGGCGTCATTTCAGCCGCGCCAGTGCGTCTGCTGGTGGCCGGTATGGGAGATGCATTGTCAACCTGGTTTGAGGCGAGAGCCAATCAGGCGTCAGGAAAAGCCACAATGGCAGGTGGGGCGTCGACACTGGCGGCACTGGCTATTGCCCGACTCTGTTATACCACGCTACTGGAAGATGGCTATAAGGCAAAAGTCGCGGTTGAACAAGGTGTTAGCACCAAAGCGGTAGAGAATATTATCGAAGCTAATACCTATCTTAGCGGCATTGGATTTGAAAGTAGCGGCCTGGCGGCAGCTCATGCCATTCATAACGGCATGACGCAACTGGAGGAATGTCATCATTGCTACCACGGTGAAAAAGTGGCATTTGGCGTCCTGGTACAGCTCGTACTGGAAAACGCACCACAGGAGGAAATTGAAACCGTACTCAATTTCTGCCATAGCGTTGGCTTGCCGACAAATCTTCATATGTTAGGCGTGAAGGAAATTAATAAAGATAAATTACGGGCAGTGGCTAAAGCCGCGACTGCTGAAGGGGAAACTATCCATAATATGCCATTCGTAGTAACAGCGCAGGACGTTCTTTGCGCAATTTTAACTGCACATCATTTGGGACTTTAAAAAATAATACGGCCTGTGCAAAGCAGGCCGTTGGTGTCATTTTAAATACTTCATTCGGGAATAAATATGACCAGTAACTGGAAACGTTGGATCACGCTGGCGTTATGTGGTATTGCCGGAAGTGCAATATATAAATTGCCTTATTTACGGGAAACCTATTACGACGCGATGCAGCAGGCTACAGGAGCGACTAATGCTGAACTTGGTTTTCTAATGACAGCCTATGGTCTGGTGAACTTTTTATTATATCTACCTGGCGGTTGGGCTGCCGATAGATTTTCTGCACGTAAATTAATGACCTTTTCATTAATTTCCACCGGGATAAGCGGTTTTTATTATGCGACCTTCCCCTCGTATACCATGATCTGTTTGTTACATGCACTTTGGGCTGTTACAACCGTATTTACGTTTTGGGCCGTGTGTGTGCGAATTATTCGTACCCTGGGAACCAGCGAAGAACAAGGTCGCTTATACGGTTACTGGTTTCTGGGTAAGGGATTAACCTCCATTGTACTGGGATTTCTTTCCGTGCCGGTATTTGCCAAATTTGGCGAAGGTGTTGATGGTTTACGGGCGACAATTATTTTTTATTCCGTAGTGACTATTCTGGCCGGTGTTTTAGCCTGGTTTGTTTGTCAGGATGAAACGCACAGCGAAGATAAAGCGAATTTCCGTCTGGCAGATATGGCATTCGTGCTGAAAATGCCGACGGTTTGGCTGGCAGGTGTTGTGACCTTTTGTATGTGGTCAATTTATATCGGCTTTGGCATGGTCACGCCGTATCTCACGCAGATCCTGCATATGGGCGAATCGGAAGTGGCAGTTGCCAGTATTCTTCGCGCCTATGTGTTATTTGCGATGGGGGGATTAATTGGCGGACAACTGGCCGACCGCTGTGCGTCACGCACGCGTTTTATGATTTACGCCTTTATCGGCATGATTGTCTTTACTACCGTTTATTTCTTCCTGCCCGGTGAGTCGCGCTACGTCACTATTGCGCTGGCGAATATGGTTGCGTTGGGCGTGTTTATTTACTCTGCGAATGCCGTGTTCTTCTCAATTATTGATGAGGTTCGGATCCCGGCAAAAGTCACAGGGACTGCTGCGGGTCTGATCTCTTTACTGACCTATTTCCCGGAAATCTACTGCTACACGATGGTGGGCAATATGGTCGACCGCAAACCGGGTATTGCCGGTTATCAGGATGTTTTCCTGTTCATGTTGGTTTGCGCATTCATCGGCCTTATCGCCGCACTGGTCCTCCAGCGTGTGAATCGTAAAAGTAAAAATCAAGTCAATGAAATCACTGAAAACAATGCGGATTGCGCATCCTGAATCTGATGGGGGAACCAATGGTGGACATGATTAATGAAAGTGCACGGCAAACGCCAGTCATTGCACAAACGGACGTTCTGGTTATCGGTGGCGGTCCGGCAGGATTAACGGCGGCGATAGCGGCGGGGCGGCTAGGTGCCAGAACCATGATTGTTGAGCGTTACGGCTCACTAGGCGGCGTATTGACGCAGGTTGGTGTGGAAAGTTTTGCCTGGTATCGCCATCCGGGGACGGAAGATTGTGAAGGGATTTGTCGTGAATATGAAGGCCGCGCGCGAGCATTGGGCTTCACGCGACCAGAACCTCAGTCAATTAGCGAAGTTATAGATACTGAAGGATTTAAAGTTGTTGCCGATCAGATGATAACGGAAGCTGGCGTTGAGCCGTTATATCACTCCTGGGTTGTGGATGTGATCAAGGAAGGGGATACGTTATGCGGTGTTATTGTCGAGAACAAATCAGGACGAGGGGCAATTCTGGCGAAAAGAATCGTCGATTGCACGGGGGATGCTGATATTGTCGCTCGTGCAGGCGCGCCCTGGACGAAACGGGGAAAGGACCAACTGATGGGCGTCACCGTGATGTTCAGTTGCGCAGGTGTTGATGTGGCACGCTTTAACCGTTTTGTTGCGGAAGAACTTAAGCCGACCTACGCGGATTGGGGCAAAAACTGGACGATTCAAACCACGGGTAAAGAAGACCCGATGTTTAGCCCGTATATGGAGGATATTTTTACCCGCGCGCAACAGGATGGTGTGATTCCAGGTGACGCCCAGGCGATTGCCGGAACCTGGTCGACCTTTTCTGAAAGCGGTGAGGCTTTCCAGATGAATATGGTGTACGCCTTTGGTTTTGACTGTACCGATGTCTTCGATTTAACCAAAGCTGAGATTGCCGGAAGGCAGCAAGCATTATGGGCAATTGACGCACTACGCCACTATGTTCCGGGCTTTGAAAATGTACGGTTACGCAATTTTGGTGCCACGCTGGGGACGCGTGAATCACGGCTTATTGAGGGGGAAATACGTATTGCTGATGATTACGTCCTTAATCAGGGGCGTTGTTCGGACAGTGTAGGGATTTTCCCGGAATTTATTGATGGTTCCGGTTATCTCATTTTGCCAACGACCGGGCGTTTCTTTCAGATCCCTTATGGTTGTCTGGTGCCGCAAAAAGTGGAGAACCTTTTGGTCGCCGGTCGCTGTATTTCCGCAGGCGTAGTTGCACATACTTCTATGCGTAACATGATGTGTTGTGCCGTTACCGGTGAGGCCGCAGGTACTGCCGCCGTGGTTTCGCTACAGCAAAATTGCACCGTGCGTCAGGTTGCTATCCCTGATTTGCAAAACACGCTGCAACAGCAGGGCGTACGTCTGGCATAACAACAAGGCGCAGAGAGCTGAAAGCCTGTCTGCGCCTTGCAGGAGAAAGACCATGAGGGATGATGACCTGGAGCACTTAAGTGCCAATTACTGGATAACCACAGTTCTCTGCGGCCTCTTTTTGGGGATATTCCTGTTCATGCTGCAACAGCATCAGCGTGGTTTAGCTCTGTATTGTATTGCGGCTCTTTCACTTATTTGCGCCTTTTTTTCTTTACGCCTTTCCCGACAATTGCAACACATGAAAAAGGAACGGCGAAATATTCGACCTCATTGAATGAAAACATTCAGGAGACTGAAATGCAATATTTAAAAAAACGCTTTTCTTTGATTGAACTGAATGTGTTTATTCCAGCAATATTATTTATTGCGGTAATCATTCTGTGCTTGACGATATATCCGCAAGATACCAGCCGGTATATAAATAAAATACATCATTTTTTAACCTGGGAAATGGGCGGGATTTTTCTGGTCATGACTTTTCTGGTTGTACTTTGTTGTCTGTGGCTGGCCTTCTCACGTTATGGCGATATTTTGTTAGGTCAGTCGGGAGAAAAACCTGACTTCAGCTTGTTAACCTGGCTTGGACTTATTTTTACTTCTGGAACGGGGGGCAGCTTGTTATATCTGGCCTCTGTAGAGTGGATTTGGATCATTCAGCAACCGCCTTTTGGCGCAACAGCAGGAAGCGCTCAGGCTGCTCGTTGGGCCTCTGCTTATGGCATGTTCCATTGGGGGCCGTCCGCATGGGCATGGTATTTGATTTGCGCCGTTCCTATTGGTTGGTTTATGCATGTTAAGAAAACAAACTCATTAAAGGTCAGTGATTTATGTCGTGGGTGTTTGGGAGCGCGTGCGGATGGTTTTTGCGGGCATTGTGTGAATTTTTTCTACATGTTTGGTTTGCTCGGCGGCGCGGTAACGTCTCTGGCGCTGGGAACGCCGATGATTTCTGCCGTATTTTGCCATGTGTTCCATCTGGATCCTGCCGGGCAGTTTATCAATGTCATGGTTATTTTTATCTGGACGCTAGTACCATTATTCATTCTCTTTTTTGGACTTAAAAAAGGTGTGGCATGGGCCAGTAACTGGAATATTCGTGCTGACATTTTGATGCTACTGGCAATACTGATTTGTGGACCAACGGCATTTATACTTAATCAATCAATTGATGGTCTCGGCCTGATGCTGCAAAATTTTGTAGCGATGAGTTTAAGTACCGATGCTATTGGTCGTAGCGGATTTCCACAGATGTGGACCGTATTTTATTTTTCATGGTGGGTCGTGTATGCCATCCCATTCGGTTTATTTATCGCCCGTATTTCAAAAGGAAGGACGATCCGGCAATTGATTGTATGTGGAACTCTGGCAGGTTCATTGGGATGCATGGTTTTTTACATGGTACTGGCTAATTTCGGCTTATCGTTGCAGACAACTCATGTCATCGATTTTGTTCCCATACTTAACGAACAAGGGCGAGGCGTTGTCGTTTCTCGTTTACTGGAGCAGCTACCCGCAAGTCAGGTGTTTTTGGTTGCTTTTGGGGCTATAGCATTAATTTCATATATTACCGGACACTGTACTGTGGGTTATGCCCTCGGTTTTGCGACGCAAAAACGGGCAGATAGTGAGAGTGAACCGGCATTCTGGAACGTGGCATTTTGGTTGATTATGACTGGAATCGTCGCCATCACACTCTATCTTCTTGATGCGCAGAGTTTGCAGCCGCTACAAACGGTCTCTATCCTGGCCGGACTACCGCTTTGCGGCGTAGTGTTTATTTTATTGAAGAGTTTTTTGACACAGCTTGCGGCTGAAGAGAAAACCGCGAGAGATGAATAATGATGTTCAGGAATGCCCGGTAATTTGCATTATCGGGCATTTTACCGAACGGGAATTAACTCAGGATCGCACGAAAATATCCCGCCAGATTTTCCCCAAGACGAATTAAATTATTTTCTCCCTGACTCAGCGCGGTGGGTAAATCACAAGGACCATTGACGACGGAAAAACAGGCTTCTATTCCACACTGGCGTAACTCATTCAGATCAAGTTGATCATCGATATACCCGGCAATTGCGATAACCGGAACGCCCATCATCTGGGCAACTTTGGCTGCGCCTACGGGCGCTTTGCCATTCAGGCTCTGACTATCTAATTTCCCTTCACCGACAATGGCCAATGCTGCGTATTTTAAATGTTGGGTATATTGAATCGCTTCCAGCACGAGCGAAATACCCGGTTGTAAGCGAGCATCGAGAAAAGCCATCAAGGCCGCGCCAACGCCGCCAGCCGCCCCAGAACCGGGTATCGTATCGACTTCTTTACCACAACAAAGGTAGATGCAACGGGCATAGTTTTTCATTCCCTGTTCCAGTTGCTCAAGGTCGTCAGCACTGGCCCCTTTTTGTTGACCGAAAACCCGGGTCGCGCCGTTATCGCCGGTTAGTGGGTTGGTGACATCGCAGGCTGCAATAAATTTCACATTTTTCAATCGTGGATCGAGGTGCTGTAAGTCAATGTGGTGAATTGCCGCCAGCCCCATCCCATTAACAGAGACTGATAGCCCTTCGGCGTCTGTAAACGATGCGCCAAGTGCCGACATCAACCCAATACCGCCATCATTTGTAGCACTGCCACCCAGGCATAGAATAACGGTATCAATATTGTGTTCCAGGGCGGCGAGAATAAGTTCGCCAGTGCCAAACGACGTCGTATAAAGGGGAGAACGCTGGACAGGAGAAACCAGTTCCAGCCCTGAAGCTTGTGCCAGTTCTATCACTGCGGTGGTTTGGTTGCCTAAAATACCGTATTGCGCATGTATTGATTCGCCAAGCGGTCCGGTGACTTTTTTAGTGTAAAACGTACCGTCAGTCGCATGAATGAGTGTTTCGAGCGTGCCTTCGCCGCCGTCAGCCACGGGCAAACACACCAGTTGGCTGCCAGGCAGGACCTTGCGCCAGCCGATTGCCAGCGCTTCGGCGACTTTCCATGCAGGAAGGCATTCTTTAAAGGAGTCGGGGGAGATAACTATCTTCATAGCAGGTCTCTCAAAATAGGGGAATGGGGCAGGGCAATGAGTGAACGAAGGGAACCGGTGGTTCCCTTAATTCATTATTTACGGATAGTGAAATTGGCTTGTGTTTCAAGCGCCCGAATTAACGCAGAATGATCCCACTCTTTACCACCGAGCGCGGCGCAGGCGCTAAATAACTGCTGTGTCGTCGCCGTGTTAGGAAGCGGGGTATTCAACAGGCGGGCATTCTCCAGCGCCAGATTCAGATCTTTTTGATGCAGACTAATACGAAAACCGGGTTCGAATGTTCCTTTAATCATCCGTTCGCCATGAACTTCCAGCACGCGAGAGGAGGCAAACCCTCCCATCAGCGCTTCACGTACGCGGGCGGGATCGGCACCTGATTTACTGGCAAAGAGCAGGGCTTCAGCCACCGCTTCAATATTGAGTGCAACAATAATTTGGTTAGCGACTTTGCACGTTTGACCATCACCGACGTTACCGACCAGAGTGATATTTTTACCCATCAATTCCAGAATCGGTTTGATCTGCAAATAAACCTCTTCACATCCGCCAACCATAATGGAAAGCGTCCCGGCTTTCGCGCCAACTTCACCGCCAGAGACGGGCGCATCGATATATTCCGCGCCTGCCGCGATAATACGTTGTGCAAATGCTTTGGTGGCAACCGGGGAAATTGAACTCATATCAATCACAATTTTCCCGTGGCTTAAACCGTGTATTACGCCATAGTTGGGATGAAAAAGAACATCCTCAACATGTGGGGTATCAGGGAGCATGGTGATGATGACCTCACACTCCTGCGCGACTTCACGCGGTGTAGAGCAAACAATGCCACGTTCGCCAATAAGCTCTTGCGGTGCAGGTTCAAAATGCGCTGAAAAATAAAGAGTATGTCCGGCTTGTTGTAAATTATAAGCCATCGGCTTACCCATTATGCCGGTGCCGATAAATCCAATATTCATGATAAATACCTCAGGGATTAAAATTGAGTCTCGTTTTTTAGCCAGCGTAGACTTTCAGTCGTTGTCGTAGATGGAATATATTCGCAACCAATCCATCCCTGATAACCAATCTGGTCTATATAATTTAACAACCACGGGTAATTAATTTCTCCCGTCCCTGGTTCATGACGCCCAGGGTTATCGGCTAATTGAATATGTCCAATGTTATTCAGGTTGTTTTTGATTGTTGTAGCAATATTCCCTTCCATGATTTGCATATGATAAATATCGTATTGATAGCGAAAATCAGGATGATTTACATCATGAATAATATTGAGAGCTTGTCTGGTGTTGTTAACAAAAAAACCGGGAATATCTTTTGTATTAATGGCTTCCAGAACTAACTTTATGCCATGAGAAGCCAATTTATCTACTGCATAGCGCAAATTTTCGACCAGTGTTTCATGACATTGTTCATGCGAATAACCACCTGGATGTTTTCCTGCAAGGCAATTAACTTGTGAACAATTAAGGGCCTGGGCATATTCTATCGCTCTGCAAACACCCTCCTGAAATTCTTTTGCCCGACCAGGATGACATGCAATACCCCGTTCACCCTCTTGCCAGTTACCCGCAGGAAGATTAAACAAAACCTGAGTCAGATTATGTTGATGCAGTTGCGAAGCCAGCTCGTCAGTGGAAAAGTCATAGGGAAAAAGATATTCAACGCCGTGGAATCCTGCGTGACTTGCCTGCGCAAAACGTTCAATAAATGGATGCTCGGTAAAAAGCATTGATAAATTCGCTGCAAACTTTGCCATAATCCTGTTTCCTTATAAATCGAGAATTTCTTCAAATTCTGTGACTTTATTAATGTCAGGTCCCATAGCGATATTAGTCACGCGTTCAGTAATAATTTCTACAACAACAGGTACGTGAAATTCGTCACGCAAACGCTGGGCTTCTTGCAGTGCAGGCGCAATATCCTGTGATGCGAATACGCGAATCGCTTTACATCCTAATCCTTCAACCACAGCTTTATGATCAACGCCATAACCATTAATTTCTGGAGCATTAATATTTTCAAATGACAGTTGAACGCAATAATCAATATCAAATGCACGTTGTGATTGACGAATCAAACCAAGATAAGCGTTGTTAAGTAAAATATGGATATACGGAAGATTAAATTGTGCGCCGACGGCTAATTCTTCAATCAAGAATTGAAAATCGTAATCACCGGATATTGCCACAACGGGAACAGATGGATCAGCTTTTACCGCGCCCAGTGCTGCGGGCATTGTCCAGCCTAGCGGCCCAGCCTGACAGGCATTAATCCAGTGGCGTGGGCGGTAAACATGTAAAAATTGGTTTGCGGCGATTTGCGCCAGACCAATTGTCGAAATATAGCGTGTCTCCGGTCCGAAAACCTTATTCATTTCGTGATACACGCGCTGCGGTTTAATTGGATTGCAGTCAAAGTCTGAACGACGAAGCATTGTGCGTTTACGCTCGGCACATTCGGCAATCCAGCGACTGCGGTCTTTCAGTTCTCCACGTGGCTTCATATCACGGGCGACCTGAATAAATAGCGTTAAGGCGCTTTCAGCATCAGAAACAATGCCCAGATCCGGCGCAAATATCCGGCCAATTTGTGCAGGTTCGATATCAACATGAATGAATTTGCGGCCTTCGGTGTAGGTCTCAATGGCTCCGGTATGGCGGTTTGCCCAACGGTTACCGATACCAAAAACAAAATCTGAGGCCAGATAACTGGCGTTACCATAGCGATGACCCGCCTGACATCCCATGCGACCAATCATTAGGGGGTGATCGTCTGATAAAGCGCCCCAACCGCGTAAGGTTTGAATGACGGGAACGCCAGTTAACTCGACAAACTCACGCAACAATTCACTCGCTTCGGCGTTAATAATGCCACCGCCAGCGATGATGACGGGCTTTTCGGCGTCATTTAGCATTTCTAATGCGCGTACTGCCTGGGCCCGTGTTGCCTGAGGTTGCCAGGGGGTTAGTGGCTGATAGAGATCGATATCAAACTCAATTTCGGTCATCTGAACATCAAAAGGGAGATCTAAAAGAACCGGGCCAGGGCGGCCTGAACGCATTTCCCAGAAGGCTTTCTGGAATATCCCCGGCAACTGACCCGCTTCGAGAATTGTGCGAGCCATTTTGGTTACTGGCGTGGCGATAGCCTCAATATCGACGGCCTGGAAATCTTCTTTATGAAGTTTTCCTACGGGAGCTTGACCAGTAATGCAGAGAATAGGAATGGAATCCGCAGAGGCAGAATACAGCCCGGTAATCATATCAGTGCCCGCAGGGCCTGATGTGCCAATACACACGCCAATATTGCCATTCTGACTGCGGGTGTAACCTTCAGCCATATGCGAGGCGCCCTCAACATGACGGGCCAGAATATGATCAATACCGCCTGATTTTTTCATCGCGGCATAGAGTGGGTTTATTGCTGCGCCGGGTACACCAAAAGCAACGCTAATGCCTTCTTTTTTCAGTATTTCTACTGCAGCTTCGATTGCACGCATCCTCGCCATACATTATTTCTCCTGATATTTACGCTGAGTTGAATAGTCAGTCAATTTTGGAATTTAACGATGAAATATCTTTGAGGAAATAAAAGGGCAGAACAAATTTCGCTGCACTGTTTCACAGTGAAACAACTCGTATGCCTATGTTGTTTCAGTTTGAATAATTATAAATATCAAACGCAAAGATTTCAGATGTTGTTGGCAGTTTTAAAATTTATCTAATGTATCATTCGTTTTTTATTGCTTTAACGGTTATTATTTCTAATGTATGTGTGATTACATTGTTGATAAGGTCTGTTTTTGTAATGATCCAGGCTAGATATTATTGCGTTTGATCAAGCTTACTGGCATAGCATTCTGATACAAGTTCTGAAAATGACTTGAATGGATATTATTATAATGAATAAAGAGTCGTATCATAATGATCTAAAAAATAAATGGAAAATGTTTGTTAAGCATGGTTGGGTCGCGACAAATTCGACTAATCATGTGATGCTGAGGTCATGGCAAAAATGTCTCAAGCATTGTGACCCTCGCCACTGGAACACGCCTGTCAAAGCTTCCGGGCAAACATTGCAGACGATTTTTTCTCGTAACGAAGAGTTTATTAGAATTTCACAAAGAGTTGTTGAAGACCATTTCACCCTGGCTGGTGACGACCGGTTGGCATTTTTGATCATTGACCCACACGGCTGGGTTCTATCGTTGAATGCAGCAGGCGATTATTCCAGTCAATTGCGAGAGTTAGGAATTGAATCTGGTATGTCATGGGCCGAAGATGGCATTGGAACCAATGTATATAGTCTTTGTCGGGAAACAAATTTATATACACAACTGGAAGGAGCAGAACATTTTAGTGAACAGCTACATTGTTATGCGATGAGCGCTGCTCCGGTCATTGATTATTATGGTAATATACATGGATACATTGTATGTATAATTGAAACCACCGCCGAGCTTGTTAAATTAAAAACATCATATTCATGTGCAACAGAAATCGCTAATTATATCTATATTGAGAATGAACAAAAGTTAATAAACAAAGTACTTTGCCAGCATAATGCTGTGATTGAATGTATGGATGACGGTTTTATTTGTTGGAATAGTCATTCTTTAATTACGATGGTTAATTCTCAAGCACAAACACTACTGAATATTGATAAAGAAAGTTTAATTGGTCAGAACATCCGAAAAGGATTCGTATTTCCGCCGATTTTGAATGAGGCAATTACACAACGAAACAAACTATCGCAAAAGCAAATTGTCCTCGAATGCCGTGGCGAATTTATTGAACTTATGGTTACCCTTCGCCCGTTAAGCGATGGTTCGTTTTTGCTTTTTCTTCATCCATTAGACAAAATCAGGAAAATAGCCCAACAGCAAATAAGCACTAATGCAAATTTTACCTTTGACAGTTTACATGCGGCTTCAGGTGGTATGAAGCAGGTATTACTTATCGCTCGCCGGGCAATTAAATCCATCTCTCCGATTTTGATCAATGGCGAAGAAGGTGTGGGAAAATTGAGTTTGGCGATGGCAATACATAATGAGAGCGAGCAACGTGATGGGCCATTTATTTCTGTAGATTGTCAGATGCTATCACCAGAAAATATCTTACACGAACTTCTTGGCTCTGATGTTGGCCCTTCGCCATCGAAATTTGAACTGGCTCATAATGGCACCTTATATCTGGATAAAGTCGAATATCTATCAGGGGAAGTTCAGAGTGTTTTATTGAAAGTATTGAAAACGGGGCTTGTTACTCGCTCAGACAGCCATCGTTTGATCCCCGTACGCTTTCGCCTGATTACATGTACCAGTAGTTCTTTACGTGAGTACGTGCAACAAGGGGCTTTTAGCCGACAGCTATATTATGAGATCTCCATGAATGAAATTGAAATTCCGCCATTGCGCAAACGTCGTGAAGATCTCAAGCAAATGATTGACGATATTATTGATAAGTATCAGGAGCGCACTCGAAAAAAAATGACAATCACGCCTGACGCAAATTCAGTTCTGCTTGAGTACCGTTGGCCTGGGAACATCTCCGAGTTCAAAAATCGAATGGAGAAGGTATTTATTAACTGCAATCGACTTGTCCTCGGGTTAGAGAATATTCCTCTGGATATCCGACAAAATAACAGTAGTGGCGACGATGATATCCCTCATCTTACTTCACTGGCAGAATTGGAGATGCAAGCTATTGAGCATACATGTCGTGTCTGCGAATGGAATCTAACTAAAGCAGCTGAAGTATTAAAAATTGGTCGTACAACATTATGGCGCAAACTTAAAATCTATAATCTCTATCCAAATGTTGAGCATGCAGATTGATGCTTTTCAAATTGAAATAATTTTAATGTCGCAGTGTTTCATTTTGGTGCAGTGCTTTAATGGTATTGAAATATTGTGATGTGCTCCATAAATGCCAATGTGGTTATTAGCCAGGGAGACGGAAAATGTGTTTACACTCCTGAAATAATAAAAAACAGGCAAAGAGAGATGATCTCCTTGTATGTCTGTATTAGCATGATGTTGCTTGTTAATAATTAAAAATATCAACGCGCTTATATAAGCGCGGGGGATTGTTTTACTCAATTATTGAATACGGAGATAAAGTATGGAATTTTATCTGGAACCCGCTCGTAATATACCTGTGCTGGCAACCACGGAAGTGTTAGTTGTTGGTGGTGGTCCATCGGGTATTGCCGCAGCAATGAGTGCCGCTCGTGAAGGCGCAGCTACTATGCTGATTGAACGTTTCGGTTGTTTTGGCGGAATGATGACAACGGCTGGCGTCGAGTCAATTGCCTGGTGGCGTCATGAAAATACGGTAGAGTCAGGTGGACTGGCACGCGAAATAGAAGAAACGGCAAAATCAATGGGGGCGTCCAGCCCTGAGCCGCAATCGAATAGTCAGGCTATTAACGCCGAGCGTTTCAAACTGGTTGCGGATGCAATGCTTGAACAGGCAGGTGTGCGCCGCGTACTACACATTACCGCCGTTGATGTTATCAAGCAGGGCAATAATTTACTCGGCGTAATAACAGAGAGTAAATCTGGTCGTCAGGCTATTTTGGCAAATGTCATTATTGACTGTACTGGCGATGCTGATATTGCATGGTTTGCCGGAGCACCATTTACTAAGCGTGAACGCGAAGAGCTAATGTGTATGACAACCGTTTTTAGTTGCGCAAATATAAATAAAAATGCGTTCATGCAAAATATTAAGAGCACGGAACCTAAATATGGAGACTGGGGGGCGGATGAAGAAAATAAAAACTGGTCTTATGATGTTCATGAATCTTGTCGCGATATGTTTAGCCCTTATCTGGGTAAAGTCTTTGCGAAAGGAAAGTCGGCAGGAATTATTCCAAAAGATGTGACGTTAGGCGGTTCCTGGAGTACGGTCACCGAGTATGGTGATGCGAATTATTTGAATGTTGTTAGCATCCCCGCCGTTGATTGTACAGATGTTTTTGACCTGACGCGTGCCGAAATAGAGGGCCGCAAACAAGCCATGCAGGCGATAGAAGCGTTGCGTCAATTCCAGCCAGGATTTGAACAGGCACAATTAAAAAACTTCGGTATGACGGTGGGAACAAGGGAATCAAGACATATTCTCGGGCGAACACAATTAACTGAAAATGATATTTGTAATGAGGGACGTCATGCGGATTCAATAGGGGTATTCCCTGAGTTTATAGATGGAAATGGTCATCTTAAATTACCTCTTGAAGCGAACTATTTTCAAATCCCTTATGGCGTAATGATTCCGCAGCAAGTTGAAAACCTGTTGGTTTGCGGACGGGCAATCGATGCAGATAATTTCGCCTACGCGACAATCCGTAATATGGGGTGTTGTATTGTCACTGGAGAAGGTGCAGGGACTGCCGCTGCTATTGCCATTAAAAATAACACTACCGTTTCACAGGTAGATATTCAGACGGTACAGGAACGCTTACAGCAAAATGGCGTAAAAGTCTTTTAACAGGGAATAAAGTTATGAGAGAAAAACCCAGTTTTTATGTCGCGCTTACACCGATCATTTTTATGATGATCGTGTTGGTTGTTGGCATCGGTGTTATGGGCTGGCCTGCCAGCGTCTGTTTATTAATTTCAGCGGCGTTTTCCTGCATTATTGCAATGGCTAAGCTGAAATATACCTGGGATGAAATCCAGGGGTTTATTATCGATAAGATTTCGGCGGTGATGGCACCAGTACTTATCGTTATTTTCGTTGGCTTTATGGTCGCGACATGGAGCTATGCAGGTACACTGCCGATGCTGGTTTATTACGGTATGTTACTGGTTGCGCCCGCATGGCTTTATGCCATAGCGTTTTTTCTGAACGCAGTATTGTCCTATGTTTCCGGGGCATCATGGGGATCTGTCGCTTCTATTGGTGTTGCATTAATGGGCATCGGTTCCGGCTTACATGCTGATCTTCCAATTCTGGCGGCAGCCATTGTTACCGGGGCTTATTTTGGCGACAAACTTTCACCGTTAAGCGATACCACTAACCTGACTTCAGCAGTAACTAAAACTAAACTTTATGATCTGATTAAATATCTACTCTGGACGACCATCCCATCAACGATTATTAGCCTGCTGTTTTTTACCTGGCTGGGAATGATTCATACTTCTACGGGCTCTATTTCACCAGAAAGCATGCAGATGCTGGTACAGCTCAAAGAGTTATATAAGTTTGGTCTGTTACCGCTACTGCCTATGCTTATTGTTCTGTGCTTTACCTTTTTGCGTTTGCCTACAGTACCGGCATTATTAAGCAGTGCGTTCGTGGCCGTATTGGTTGGATGGCTGTATCAAGGTTTCCCGCTGGCCGAAGGTATTAAGGCCACAATGAGTGGTTTCCGTCTGACGATGATCACTGATTCAACGACGCTGTTACCTTCTGTGAAAGAACTGCTTGAACAAGGCGGCCTGAATAATCAGGGCGGATTCCTGTCATTTATTATCTGCGCCATGATGTTTGCTGGCATCCTGACGGGAACAGGAATGATGGATGTCACATTACAAAGTGCGGCAAACAAAATAAAAAGTGCCTTTGGCGCTATTCTGGCAAGCGGTGTTTTAGCGATCATCATTAACTTACTTACCGGTTCTGATGGTTTGAATAAGATTGTTATATCTGAATTGATGATGAAGAAATTCGAAGATCTTAATTTATCACCGTTAGTCTTAGCCCGAACGCTGGAAGATTTTGGCACCATGAGCGCGCCAATTATTCCGTGGTCAGCTGCCGGATTGTATATGGCGACAACACTAGGCGTGCCGACGTTTAGTTACTTGCCGTACTGTGTATTCTGTTTCTGCTCGATGATATTTGCGTTGATCTATGCTTCTACAGGTTTCCGTTTACTGCGCTTCAACGAAGCAAAGGCCTGAGTTATTCAAGATAATAAATGCGTTTGCCGGATGGATTAATCTCCATCCGGCGTTAATGTCAAAATTCCATGTTTTGCAGAATAATGTCAGCTAAGCACAATCTCCAGCTCGCGCAGTTCACGCCAGAAGCGTTCGGCAACTGGATTCATGCGGGTATTCATCCGGTATGCATAGGCCTGAATCGGGATTACCAGTTCGTCCCGATTCAGTACAACGAGCTGCCCGCTGCGAATTTCTTGTTGTATGGCGTACTCCGGTAGCCAGGCAATTCCACATCCGTCGAGGGCAATCTGCTTTAAAAGCTCGCTCATCGAAGAGACAAAAAAGGTGCTGAAACTCAACTCACTGTGGCGCGTCAGAGTGCGATTAATCAATCGTCCCATGTAGGAGTTGCGGCTGTAATTCAGTAACGGAAAGTGTGGCTGAGCGAGGTTAAAAAGTGCTTCTCCGTGTTCGTCACTGGCGCAGACGGGGAACAATTGAGATTCAAATAAGCGGATGTGGTCAAACGGCGCTTCCAGCAAATCTTCGTCGTGAAAGGAAAAAATACAGTCACTTTGCCCTTCACGCAGTTTATCGACCGCTTCATCGACATCAATGGCTTCAATTGCCCAGGTAAAGAGCGGCGGCATCTGGCTGATAATGGACGGTAACAGACCGAGGGAAAGAGAGTGTGCAGCGGCTATCTTGATTTTACGTTGCGCGTAATCGCTACCGCCACGCAGCTCTGCCAGATTGCTCTCTAACTGTTGCAACAGATGGCGGATCTGCGAATGGAAGATTTTCCCTTGTTCTGAGAGTTGCAGCGGCGTTACCTGGCGGTTAAACAATTCAACACCAATCGCCTGTTCCAGCGCACGGATGCGGCGGCTGAATGCTGGTTGCGAGACGTTGCGACTGACTGCCGCCTGGGAAAAATTGCGACATTTTTCCAGGGTCAGAAAATCATAAAGCCATTTGGTTTCAATGTTATGCAAAACCGCACCACAGTCATCCATTACGTTATACTCTGTCAGCCGCCCTTGCGGGCATTCTACGTCCATTCGGGCGGCTGACAACCGTTTATGCCGTTTCAAACGTTCCTTTCACGCAGGCTTTGCCGTCTTTGACCATCAGTTTGCCGCGAGCGTATACCTGCTCAATGCGCAATTCAGGCGTCATGACCAGTAAGTCTGCGTCATTGCCTGGCAGAATTTCGCCTTTCCCGGTCAGGTTAAGAAAACCGGCTACGCTACTGGTGAGCGGGCGCAGGGCATCGCTGATACTGAAATCATAGTCTTTGACCAGCACCTGCACGGTTTCCAGCAATGTTTCAAAACCTGCAACACCGATATGGGTTAAATTTCCTTCGTCATCGAAGAACGGCTGGCTACCGTTGCCGTCGGAGCTGAGAGTGACGCGTGCCAGCGGAATACCCGCCTGAACGGCGCGGGCAATACCTTCGGCAGGGGCGACCGGTTCGTCAATGCTGCTGGTGATGTCGATGGTGCCGCCTTTGCGCGCGAACTCCAGCGCCTGCTCAAACAACGGAACGTTGCGGTTAACGTGGGTCGGCAGCAGCTTGCTGATCGGCACATCGCAGTTTTCCAGCAGGTCATAGACAGGCTGTAACGCCTTTTTGCTGTCACCCATGTGGAACACGGTGACGCCAGGTTTACCGCCGAGCAAACCGCCAACGCGGGATTCCGCCGCCATATTAGCCAGGTGATAAACGTCCGGTGCGGCAGAACGGTGATCAGAGATGGCGCATTTCACACCAATCACGCGATCGATAATCGCCACGTCTTTTTCCACGGAACCCGTAATAGTGCGGGAAGGGACATGATAAGCGCCGGTCAGCATCCAGGCGCTGATGCCTTCTTCATTGAGCGCACGGGTCTTGGCGAGCAGGGATTCCGGGTGGCGAGAGATAGAGTCGGTGCCCAGCAGGCCAACCACTGACGTGACGCCCGCTTCCGTCAGACGACTTAACGCCACTTCTGGCGTGCGTGTCGTGGGACCTGCTTCGCCGCCACCACCAATCAAATGGACGTGTTGATCAATAAAACCTGGGCAGAGGATCTGCCCGCTGAGATCGACAACCGTGCAGTCCGGTACAATGTCAGAAGGGATGTTGCTGGCAACGGCAATAATTTTGCCGTTAGCGATGAGGACATCGCAAATTCCCCGATCTTCCGGCGCATACAAATGCGCTCCCTGCAGCAGGGTAAAACCGGCTGCGGAATAATCAATCATGGTAACTCCTTGTTAAACAATAAGCTGCATAACCCAGATCGACAGCAATGCGTTAATCACGCAGACCGTAATGATATGCGGATAATATTTGGCATTCACTTCGGCTGTCCCCAGGCAGCGACCGACATTTTGCACTGGGTTGCCCATTAAATACATCGCGGGCAGTAAAACGGTGACATCGTGGCCGGTTAATGCGCCAGCGGTTGCCAGACTGGCGGCAACACCGACTGCGCCGCCCATACTCATTAATGCGGCTAAAAGGACGGTTGCCGCTTCACCGGGTAATCCCCACAGCGCCATTACGGGTTCACAGATATGTCCCACCCAGTCGAGCAGGCCAGTAATTTTCAGCGCCTGGATGATGACAAAGGCCATCACCACGTTCGGCAGCAGGTTGGTGGTGGCGATAGTAAAGCCACGGCGTGCGCCATCGATAAACATATCCATGACATTTTTGCGGACCTGAGTTGTCATGCTTGCGCTCCTTGCGTTGGGTTGCGACGTTCTTCGAAGTTAAGCCAGACGCGCAAAATGTTGGCTCCGACAAATTTAAACACCAGGATGACGGCTAAAGGTACGATTACGGACGTGCCCAGAAAGGCAAACACCGCGACGCCGGAAGAGAAGTAGTTGGTGATGATGGCGCTACCGCTGGTTTGATAGGCGGCGAATATCACTTTATCACGTTCGGTAATTTCCCCTTCCTGCGCCAGTTCTTTGGTCATACCTGCGGCGGCATCGGTGTTTTGCAGGTTAGCAATCAGCGCCAGTGAACAGATGCCTGGAATGCCCAACAACGGTTTTAGCACGGGCGTCATTAACTGCTGCGCGGCGCGCAATCCGCCAAGACCATCGGTAATCGAGATAATTCCCAGAGAGAGAATCACTGACGGAGCCAGTTCCAGCGCGAAGAGAAAGCCATCTTTAGCTCCAGTGCCACCTGCGCCGCGAAACGAGGTGGTAGCGCCATTCGCACCAGGCAGTTGCCCAAACGATCCGTTCAGAACGGAAAAGTCAAAAACGCGCCACCAACTGTCTGTCCCGGAAAAAACTCCGGAAAAAAAGATAATCGTGAGAAAAAAGGCCAGATACCCTTTAACACCCACTTTTTCTGTCGCCAGCTCCCCAGCTACAGCATCCCCTTGTTGTGTCATAACAATCCCCATTGTTTTTTTGTGTATATGTGTTGCTTGAGCCAGGAAGATTCCTGGAGCTGAAAAACCTTATCAGTCATGTGGGTATGGGGAAAATGCAAGTATGTTTCTTGCTATGCGTTTTTTGCATAGCGGAAAAATGACGCTGTGTGGCAAAGGTTCTGCGCAGGATTGAGTTGCAGAAAATTCATAAACCCAGTGACAATGACATCAGTAAATAAAAACAGAAAATTCAGGGACGAAAACGCGATGGCAAAATACAACGACAAAGAGCTGGCAGAGACGAGCAAGTTTTTAAGTTTTGTCCTCCGACATAAACCAGAGGCGATTGGCATCGTGCTGGACCGTGAAGGATGGGCGGATATCGATAAGCTCATACTTTGTGCCCAAAAAGCGGGCAAGCGGTTAACCCGCGCATTACTGGATACTGTGGTCGCCACCAGCGATAAAAAGCGCTTTAGTTATTCCAGTGATGGTACGTGTATTCGCGCCGTTCAGGGGCATTCGACTTCGCAGGTCGTCATTGCCTTCATCGAAAAAACACCGCCACAATTTCTCTACCACGGTACGGCAAGCCGTTTCCTTGAGGCGATAAAAAAACAGGGGCTGATTGCAGGGGAGCGCCATTACGTGCATCTCTCTGCTGATGAAGCAACGGCCCGCAAAGTCGGGGCAAGACACGGTTCGCCGGTTATCTTAACCGTCAAAGCACAGGAAATGGCGAAACGAGGGCTCCCTTTCTGGCAAGCGGAAAACGGGGTCTGGCTGACATCAACGGTTGCGGTTGAGTTTCTTGAGTGGTAAGGGAAACTTCCCTCATGAAGTGACCACTTGTAGCTTAAATAATTGCACTGTGCTGATAAGCGCAGCAATAAACAACGCCGCCGCGCCGCAGAGAGTGGCGCCGGCAAGCGTCGATGTTCCATTGCCAAGCATACTGGTCAGCGCCGGGCCAAGAATTTGCCCAATGCCGTAAATGAGCGTCACAAAGCCTAAAAGATTGAGATTTCCCGGTACGCTCAGTTGGCGGGCGATAGTCATCACCAGAGATGTCGTGCCCATAAAGGTACTGCCAAAACCAATACTGCTGATGATAAGCAAGAGAGGCGAGTCGCTGGCGAGAGTAAGCAACACACTAATAGCCTGAACCAGCAAATTCGCCGTCAGGCAGGGCAAAGCCCCCCAACGTTTTGCTGCCCATAGCCAGCCAAAGCAACCAGGCACAATTGATAAGCCGACTAACGTCCAGAGATGGGCGGTTAACAATGGTGAGCCTGCATCTTTCGCCATGAGCGGCAGGTAAGTCGCGACGATGATATAACCAAATCCCGCCAGGCCGTACAGAATAGCCAGTAACCACCAGCTCATTATCTGTTGCTCCGTTTTTGCCAATGGCATTGGTGTGATGGCGTGTTTTTTCGAGGGCATTAAAAGCGTAAGTGCAATCAGCATCATGCCAGAAAGCGCCCCGGCGCCTTGCCATAACGTTTGCGAGGAGAGGTCAAAATGCAGGCCTGCCAGAACATATTCATTGCCCAGTGCGATGCCAATGCCAACGCCAGAAAACAAAGCTGCCAGCACAAAAGGATGGCGCGTGTGCTGCATAATCAGCGTCGAACCAAAAATCAGCATTCCGGCGCTGGCGACACCCGCCAGGACGCGAATCAATAACACCAGAATAAATGGCAGCAACCATGCCATTGCGAGGATCAACAACCCGCTCGCCAGGGCAGAAGCCAACAGAAATGGGCGCAGGCGCGATGGCTGGTGAAATGCGCCAAACGAAAATAGCAGACTGCCAGCCAGATACCCCGCATAGTTGCCGCTGGCAATCCACGAGAGCTGGCTAAATGAGAACGATCCTTCCGCCATCATGACGGGCAACATAGGCGTATAAAGGAAGCGGCCTAAACCCATACCTAAGGTTAGAACCAGCATCCCGAAAAGCGCGGTGCTGAAAGAAAAGCGTTCTACGGGATGCGTGGATGAAGGCATGTTTAACCTTGTTTGTCATTTTTGTTGTTAACAAGTTAATAACAAAAAGGTAAAACATGCCAGCCTGTTAATGCGATGATTGAGGGGTAAAGCGATAAAAACGATTTGGTTCGCTAACGATATAAAGATTACCAGAGGCATCCATCGCAACCCCTTCGGCCTGTTTGATGTTATGCGACAAACCTCGACTGCCTTTGGTTAGTGACATTTCACCGATAACCTCGCCAACCAGCGTTACTTCCTGGAGTGCGCGAGATTCATGAGACAGCACCAGAAGCGTATTTTTTTGTTGGTTAAATTCTGCGCCGGACACATCATCTAAAGTAAATTGCCGTTGTAGTGCCTTGTCTTTGCTGATGTGCAATTCATTGCTACTTAATAGCCCGTTAACTTTGTAGACCTCAATCGGGTTTTTCTCTTTAAAAAACCAGAAAGTGTGATCCTGGCGAGAATAGGCCAATCCTTCAAAACCGCAATTGGTTGGGGATTCCTGCAGCGGGATTTTTATTTTTTTGAGGATTTTTACTTCCGAGTTTGGGGTCAGTGAAATCACATAAATGGCGTAATCGCGCTCATCGCTAATGACAAACTGATTATCGCCAATGTATTCGATCGTCTCGAGATCCTTAACAAAATCCAGAGGAATTGTGCGGATCAAATCACCATTGGTGGTCATTTCAACAATGGCGGCAGGTTTGTTGATAGTGCTAAAAAGAGTATTGCTTTGTGCCGACCAGGTCAGCGAAGAGATATTATTCGTTATGCCTGCAATTTCTTTGCCGTCAATGGTGGCGTGGTAATTCTGAAATGATGCTGCATGATTGCTTTTACGGGCGCAAGATTGCACGAAGAAAGTACACACTGCCACAATGACAAAAAGAATCACAATAACGAAGATGCGTTTACTTAACGAAATACTTTTTGTCACGGTAATCCCTTTAAGGCAAATCAATAAGATATCGAGAAGTATACGTAGCGATCTTAATGAATCCTTAACGCGGAGAAATCCCGTAATGTGCAATGCAGCGCCAGCCACCATCCTGCTGACAATAAACTGATTCCGTATGCCCAGGGATCACCCATTGAATTTCCTCGCCAGGCGGACAGGTCAGCCAAATGCATAACCCGCAGCCGCCGCGTAAATCACGGGGAATATCGCTGACGCGAAAAGTCATGCCCGCTGCCTGCAACGCCTTGCGGGTTTGTATGACGCCGACCGTGGAGTGAAATAAAAACAGATACTCTTTCATGCGCGTTTTCTCTGCCGCTGACCGATCACCGCCGCGCCAATTGCACCAGCGAATTGCGCATCAGGGTGAGTTTGTACCGGCATTCCCAGATGGCTTTCCAGCATGTGGGTAAACCTTTGACAGTGGCTAACGCCACCAGTAAACAGAATCGGCGCTTCACAGGAGAGACGAGCAATGAAATTGGCGCTCCGCCGCGCCATCGCGTTAATCACTCCGGCGAGAATCGCTTCTGGCGCTACGCCCGCAGAGCGCAGGCTGATCACTTCTGATTCAGCAAACACTGTGCACATACTCGTGATGGCGTGCGGTATGACATTTTCGGTAATGCTGTCGAGTTGCTCGACGCTGGTGCCAAGCGTGCGCGAGATCACCTCCAGGAAACGCCCGGTGCCCGCCGCGCATTTGTCATTCATCAGGAAATCGCACAGGTTACCGTCATCATCAAGCTGAATCACTTTGCTGTCCTGACCACCGATGTCGATTACCGCGCGCGTTGCTGGCTCAAGAAACCGTGCGCCCAGCCCGTGACAGGAGATTTCCGTCACTTGTTTATCGGCAAAATCCACCAGTTGCCGTCCGTAGCCGGTGAGCGTCAGAAACGGCGTTGTCTCTAACCCTTCGCGCAGAGTTTCCCAGGCTTCAGTAATTGCTGTTGCCGGGCGAAAGGGTGTTGGAACGAGGAAACGGCGCGTAATCACGCCGTCAGCCAGTAAGATCCCTTTGGTGGCGGTTGAGCCGGAATCAATGCCAATCGAATATGTCACTGCCACTCCTTACAGCATCTCAATAAAGGCCGCGACACGGGTGCTGAGCTGCCCGACATCCGAGGTGGAGTAGTCTGTTTCAATAGCGATATAAGGAATGTTGTGCTGCTGGCGCACATGACGTTTAATCGCCAGCGATTCCACCGCGTAGGTATGGCACGCCTGCAAAATCACATCAACTACGCCATCGACCTGATATTCTTCAACCATCTGGCTGAGCATTTGCAGGCGCTGATCGTTCGGCGAAACACAGGAGCAGCCAATCGCCAGATATTTATCCGCCAGCGCGTCGTACACATCACCCGTTTCCGCCACGCATTGCTCGGTGGCTTTCGCCCCGGTGCAGTTTTCATAACCGACAACCCAGCCGCCATTCTCTTCAATCGCGCGCACCACTTTCTCTGCTGCGCCGCCAATTGGGCAGCCGGTGATTAAAATACGTGGGCGCGGGCCCAGTCGCTGGCCTTCTTCCCACTGCTGACGAACGCGGGCGGTCATTGCATCCAGTTCATTGATCAACGCCTCTTTATCGAACCGGAAGGTTGCGCCGTAGACTACTTTCAGAATGTCGCTGCCGCTAAGCGCCGGAGGATTTAACTGCCCCAAATGATAAAAGTTGGCCAGTGCGCGACGTTCGCGGTTTTTCAGCGCAATGGCATCGCGCAGAGCATCTTCGCTAATCTCGTGCCCAAAACGTTCTTCTACCGTTTTTTGCAAGCGCAGCATCTCGGCTTTCCATAATGCACGCGAGGCATCGTCCTTAACGCTGTTTGGCAGTTGCATCACATGAACGGGCTTAAACTCCGCCATGTATTCATACATTTTCTTTTTGCCGTCGCAGGTGGTTTCACCGACCACCAGATCAGAAAAGTAGAAGTAGGGGCATTTATCGGTTTTGCCGAAGCCGTAGCTGCTTTTAATCAGCGGGCAGAGGTTGCGCGGCAGATCTTTCTCGGCTTCTTCAATGGTTTCATCAGAGGTGGAACATAGCGAAACCACAACCGCACCGGCTGCCATCGGGATCTCTTGCGGCATAAAGGTGCAGTAGGTGCCAACCAGCGGAATGCCGCGCTCCTTGAGATCCATGACGGTGAGAAAGCCTTTCTGGCGAGCTTCAGAGAACTGATCGAAAATGGCGGGTAGATCGGTAACAAGTGACATGATTTTCCTTCCCCGTACCACGGGAGATAATGAAAAGAGGCCACATTATTACCATTCTTTTAGTGTGGTTTATTTGATCTCTCTCGCGGTTAGCCACTTAGTTTTTCATGGATTTCTATAAATTGCCGAGGGGGAACAAGGCCGGGAGCTGCGACAGCAAATACAAAATAAGTCCAATACAACCGCCAACCAGCGTACCGTTGACACGGATAAACTGGAGATCTTTGCCGATATTTAACTCGATTTGCCGCGACATATCCCGTGCGTCCCAGCTTTTTACCGTATCGCTAATGTGGCGAGTCAGGAATGCGGAAAACTCAGGCGCAACGCGGTGTGCGGCTTGTTCCAGATGACCATTTAACGACGCCCGCAAGGCATCATCGGCAATTAACGTTTCGCCAAACCATTGACCCGCCCGCGCGATACGTTCTTTCACACGAGAATCTTCACTGTTGATATCCGCTTTCAGCCATTCCCGTAAATCCCCCCACAATTCACTGAGATAGCGGTTAAAAGCTTCATCTTCTTTCAGATAGCTTTTTACGGCATCGGCTCGCGCTGCCATTTCCGGATCGTTTTTCAGCTTGTCGATCAGGGCAAAAGTGGCGCGATCAAACGCATGGCGGATCTGATGCGCACGATCGCGGCTGATATCATCAAGCAAAGAATTCACCGCGTCAGAAACCAACTCCGCGCTATGTTCGCCCAGCCATTCAGTGGGCAAAATTTTGGCTTTCAGTGGATGCTCGCTCTCCAGCCAGCGAACAATTTGCTGGGCGATAAACTTGCGCGATTTATCGCGCTGGAGAAGGGCGATCAACTGTGCGATCAGCGTATCGAGCAGCACCTGATGACGATCGTTTCTGGTCATGCTCTCCAGAATCAGTGCGCTGGTGCCGGAAAGATCGACCTTATCGATCGCCCGGTGGACCGCGCGCTTAAGCAGGCGCTGAATACGCGCATCATCGGTCAGTTCGAGAAAACCGCTCATGATCTGTAACAGATGCTGACCAACGCGGCGGGCGTTCTCCGGCTGACTAAACCAGTTGCCAATCAACAACGCCGGTTCGTGACGTCGAATCAATGCCACCAGCGATTGGGTATCGAGAAATTTTTCCTGCACGAACTGGCCGAGATTTTCGCCAATCCGGTCTTTATTACGCGGGATAATCGCCGTATGACGAGAAATGATCGGAATCGGCACGCGGCGAAACAGCGCCACCACCGCAAACCAGTCCGCCAGCGCGCCGACCATCGCCGCTTCAGCAATCGCCTTCACACCGCTCACCCAAAAATTGGGCGGCAAAAACAGCGTAACGACAAAGGTAGCAGCGGCGATAAGCAGTAAAGAGAGCGCCAACATTTTGGCGCGTCTGAGTTCAATGAGTTTATTCATATCGTAAGAATAGAGCCTGACGGTAAGAAAACGCAAAAAGCGAGATATCTTCCATAAAAATGTATCGTTTGCAGAAGAATAAAAATAGCCTGGAAACCGCCTCGGGGAATAGGAAATAGCCAGGTGTGAATGGCTTTGTTAGTCGCTAAAGTTGGGCCATCTTATCTACAGGTGACGGATCGCCATGACAAACTTTACGACCAGCACGCCGCATGACGCATTATTTAAATCCTTTCTCACACACTCTGACACCGCGCGGGATTTCATGGAGATCCACTTACCCAAAGATTTACGTGAACTGTGCGATCTCGATAGCTTAAAACTGGAATCCGCCAGCTTTGTCGATGAAAAATTGCGGGCGCTACATTCCGATATTCTGTGGTCGGTAAAGACCCGTGAAGGCGATGGCTATATTTATGTAGTGATTGAACATCAGAGCCGTGAGGATATTCATATGGCCTTTCGCCTAATGCGATATTCCATGGCGGTGATGCAGCGCCATATCGAACATGATAAACGCCGGCAGCTACCGCTGGTCATCCCGATGCTGTTTTATCACGGTAGCCGTAGTCCTTATCCCTGGTCCCTGTGCTGGCTGGACGAATTTGCCGACCCGACTACCGCACGGAAGCTTTATACCGCCGCGTTCCCGCTGGTGGATATCACTGTCGTGCCAGACGACGAGATTGTGCAGCATCGCAGAGTCGCCCTGCTGGAGTTGATCCAAAAGCATATTCGCCAGCGCGATCTAATGGGGCTTATTGATCAACTGGCAGTATTACTGGTTACAGGGTGCGCTAATGACAGCCAGATAACCGCGCTGTTAAATTACATTTTACTGGCTGGCGATGAAGCGCGTTTTAAAGAGTTTATCAGTGAACTTACCCGTCGAATGCCACAACACAGGGAGCGAATAATGACGATTGCAGAGCGAATTCATAATGATGGATATATAAAAGGGGAACAGCGCATTCTTCGATTGTTTTTGCAGAATGGGGTAGATCCTGAATGGATACAAAAGATTACCGGACTTTCGGCAGAGCAAATACAGGCATTAGAGCAGCCCTTGCCTGACCGTGAGCACGATTCATGGCTCGAGAGCTAATATGGAACTATCGCTATGTGCCTCCAGCATATCCAGCACCTGATCCCACTGGGTAATTTCCACCGGACGCGTCATCGACGGTACTGGCGGCTGGGCTTTACGTTGCGCGACAAAATAACCCGAACGCGGCTACGGAGTGATGAGGTTCATCGTCTCCAGCGTCTGATACGCCTGCTGCACGGTGCTGACGCCGTGCTCCTGACTCAAGCTACGCACCGACGGCAATTTCTCCCCGTGACGATACAGCCCTTGCTCAATCCGCTCGGCAAGCAGAGTTGCCAGATGTTGATAACGCGTCATGCTGTATTCCTTATTTGGACCATACAGAGAGAAAAACCAGTACAGATGAGGCTAAAAAACCGGATGCAGATGCTGTTTTAACCTGTCTGTATGTTAAATAAAACTAATATTTGCATCTGTATTGTGAACTGCCAGAAGACGGATGATGAAGCCTCTGAAAGATGAGGAAGGCAGCAGATGGAATTTCACTAAAACAAAGCCAAAGCGCCGTTTATCGGTTTCGTACAACTCTGGCAAGCGGTGAGGAGCTGGTGGCGGCAAATGCAGGCCCGACGGGTGTTACAGCAGATGAGTGATGAGCGGTTGAGGGATATTGGGTTACGCAGGGAGGATGTGGAGTGATAGAGGATGCTGAGAATAAATCAGGATATTAACTTTTTATATGTACCCTGGAAGAAACTAGGGTACATATAGATATCAGTTGAATTTAATATCAGTAATCAATTTTTTGATATAATCTTCAGGTTTCATCTTTGTTTTTTCTTTTATTTGCTGATAAGTTTCTTTCTTAATGTTGATTTCAATTGTTTTATTTTTATTGATAACGCACGCGATTGGTAATAATAGCAATAATATAATGATTATAATTATAAGAATTATTTTTGAATTTCCATGTGAGTCTGATTCCTTCATTTTTTGGAATATTCTGTTCATTACTGGATTAACTGCTGAAGAAATTATAATCATAATAATAAAAGCAGCTAAAAAATTTAATGTATATTTTGCGTAGTAACTTTCAGTATTCATATCAAAAAACAGCAACCACACCAGTGCACAAAACAAAGTCATGCCAAAACATATGAATGAAATAATAAAGCCAATTTGTTGTGTTCTTTTATCAAGTTCAGAGAGGAATTTCTCACCAATTCTTTGAAATTTATAGGGTGAAATAAGCGCATGGACGGCATTGAAAAATATATATGTGCAAATCAAAACAAAGAATATATTGATTGGCATAAATCCTATAAGTGTATCAAAAAAGAAGTCTTGTTGAAGATAGTACGGTAATCGATCATCAACTTCCATTAACAATGTAAATATAAATCCGAAAGAAACATAAAATAACAAACCTTCTTCACGTAATTTTTTAATGTATTTTTTGAATTTAAAATCTTTAATCATCTTCAGCATAGCTATTCCTTATTGTAAATAATATGGCCGGGGTAGAAAGTGCGACCCCGGCTATCAACGTATTTTTATGTTGGTAAAGCAATTTTCCCCGTTAGCATATCAAACATCAGATAAGCAAAGCTCTTTGCCCGAGCTGGATCGGATAAATATTGCAACATAAATTCTTGCCGAGCGTCATTACTGTCCATTACAGCATTATCAACTGCCTGGAGGAAATCACCAAGAATCGCTTGTTCTGGCGGATTGTTTTTAATTTGTGTCATAACATTTTCATTTTCAGTTATTTTGTTATACACCGCAAAAGCATTGCTGATCATATCTTTGTCGGTCAAATGGTCACTAATGAATAATTCATTCATCCGAGAAAGAACCTGAGATAAAAACTCCTCTTTTTTATCTTTCGCTTTTGCCGTACCAATATTATTACTTGCATCCAGCGTATAGTCAGGCGTTTCTTCCTGTAAGCGTAAATCTTGCTCATGGATTTTCGATAAACGATAGTGACTCATCTCCACATTACTGAGATCAATTTCATCCTCTTCCAGACGTTGCTCATGCAGCAGTGGGCGTAAATGGCGCGCAAACAGGCTTAGCTTTTCCAGATCCTTGTCATCGTACTCAACGATTTGCGACATAAACTCATAAAAGCGAACAAAGCTGCCGAGATCTTTCTTGAAAATCTCCAGACGATCTTTCTCCTGCTTACAGGCTTTAAAACTGTTTTCCGCATTGGTGATTAACACCGTATCGCCCGTTTTTTTAGTGCGCTCGAACATCTCTTTGGCGGTCAAATAGGCGTCTATTGCCATCAGATAACGCTTTTTCCAGCGTTCGACCGCCGGTTTACAGATATTACTGATCGCCGCATTCGATTTATTTTTGATGAAGTACGCCTTGCAGAACTGCTCGACTTCATGCCACTGAAAAATCTGCGTGGCGCGCAGTTTTTCAAACAGATCGAATACCTGCTGCGGATCGCTGACATCGGTCAGTTCCGCCGTCTGGAAATAGGGCTGGAATGCGCCGAGGATCTCGTCTGGATCGTTATAAAAATCGAGGACAAAAGTGCCTGATTCCGCTTTGCCCGGATAGGTGCGATTCAGGCGGGAGAGCGTCTGCACGCACTCGACGCCGCCAAGGGCTTTATCCACGTACATCGCGCACAGCTTCGGCTGGTCAAAACCGGTCTGGAATTTATTGGCAACCAGCATGACCTGATAATCATCGCTGTCGAAGGCTTTGCGCATATCCCGCCCTTTCAGGCCGGGGTTCATGTTTATTTCAGTAAATTTCTGGTTTAACAATGCCGGGCTGTTAGGGTCGCCTTCCTGGAATTCAACTTCCCCGGAAAACGCCACCATCGCGCTGATTTTCTGGTAATTGTTCTCGCTAATGTATTTATCAAACGCCAGCTTGTAGCGCACAGCGGCTTTGCGTGAACTGGTGACCACCATCGCTTTGGCCTGGCCGCCAAGCAGGTGCATCACATGTTTGCGGAAGTGCTCCACAATCACCTTCACCTTCTGAGAGATATTGTGGTCGTGCAGTATCACCCACTGGTTGAGCTTTATCTTCGCCCGTTTGCTATCGACTTCGCGGTCTTTATCTTCCAACTTTTGCAGCAACTGATACGCCACTTTGTAGTTGGTGTAGTTTTTCAGCACGTCGAGGATAAAGCCTTCTTCGATTGCCTGGCGCATGGAGTAGACGTGGAAGGCCTCAGGTTTATTAGTTTTTGACGCCGGTTCATCGGGACGTGGACGGCGACCAAAAAGTTCGAGGGTTTTGGATTTTGGCGTGGCGGTAAAGGCGTAGTAGTTCAGGTTACTGCTGCCTTTCCGGGCGGCAATGGTCGCATCCAGGATATCTTCTGACGACAGTACCAAGTCATCATCCATTTCTTCGCTCATCAGCACTTCTTTAAGCTGACGGGCGGTAGAACCGCTCTGCGAGGAGTGTGCTTCGTCGGCAATCACCGCGTATTTACGCTGCTTCAGGCTGACGCTGTTTTCGATGGCTTTCAGCACGAACGGGAATGTCTGGATGGTGACGATGATTATCGGCTGCGAGTTTTCCAGCGCGTTGGCGAGCTTTTCCGATTTAGAGCCGTCGCCCTCTCTGTTATTGATGCGCCCGACCACGCCGTCGGCATGTTCGAACTGCCAGATGGTGTCCTGAAGCTGGTCGTCCAGCACCGTGCGGTCCGTCACCACGATAACGGAGTGGAACTGTTTTTCCCCGTTCACGTCGTACAGACGAGAAAGCTGGTGGGCGGTCCAGGCAATGGAGTTCGATTTACCGGAACCGGCGCTGTGCTGGATCAGGTATTTATGGCCGGTGCCTTCGACCGTTGCGGCCTCCAGCAGTTTGTTGACCACATCCCACTGGTGATAACGCGGGAAAATCAGGCTCTCTTTCTTCGCTTTCAGCCCGTTCCAGTCCTCTTTTTCTTCAATCTGCAAATGGACAAAACTGGCGAGGATTTTTAATAAGTTGTCCGGCAGTAGCACTTCATTCCACAGATAATCGGTGGCGTAGCGGTGGGTATCTTCGGGGATCTCGTTGCCTGCGCCTCCGTCTTTGGTGCCTTTGTTAAACGGCAGGAAGAAGGTGCTGTCACCCGCGAGTTTGGTGGTCATAAAGACGTCATACTGGCTGACGGCAAAATGCACCAGCGCGCCGCGCTTAAAGGTCAGCAGCGGTTCCGGTTTATTGGTGGCGGGATCTTTCGGCAGGCGGGTCTTTTTGTACTGCGCAATGGCGTTCTGCACCGCCTGTTTGAATTCGGATTTCAGCTCCAGCGTGACAATTGGCAGGCCGTTGATAAACAGCACCAGGTCGATGCGCCATTTTTTGGCTTTCACGCCCGTTTCTGCAAAGACGCTATTTGAGGCATACGGGCTGTAGACCAGTTCCGGCACAATACGGCAGATATTCTGCTGATAGCGCGCCAGCGTTTCCGGGTTGAGATTATGTTCCGGTTTAAACTGACACAGCGAAAAACGGGCATTGCGGATTTTCAGGCCGTGACGAAGTACGCCGAGCGTACCCCTGGTGCGCGACTGGATATCGGTTGCGTTGCTGTCGGCTTTTTTAAGCTGCGCGACCAGCGCGTCGAGGAAATGGCGCTCGGTGTCGTTGGGGTAAACGCGGGCGAATTTCTCCCACTCCTGCGGTTGGGTGGTTTGTACGAAGTTTAAGGTGTCTTGTGCGTATAGTGCACGCTCTCTGTCGTAGGTGTCACCTTTGCCGACAATCCAGCCTTTTTCTACCATCTGGGCGATGATGTCGTTTTGCAGGTTGAGCTCTTTTGTAATGTCGTTGCTCATGCGCTGGCCTCCGTGGGTGCTTCCGTTTTGGCGATGGGGGCGGTCCAGTTGCGGAGATCTATTTTGCCGGTGACGGCGGCGGAGATAAGGGCGGTGCGGCGTTCTTTGAGGAGTTCGATTTGTTTTAACTGTTTTTCGGTTAGGGCATCTATTTTAATTAATGATTTTTCAATGCTATTAATTATTAGTTTTTGCTCACTGAGGTTGAATGACAATGAAAATGAGTAATTACCTAAGTGTTCTTGAGTCATACTAGGCAGTGCGGTATTAGTTGCATAACGATTAAACTGAATTGTCAGTGCTAAATAATATAAATATTTCTCTATAATGCAATCAAATACTTCCGTGTAATACATTGTATCGACGGTCCAAAATGCCTTGTCTATATACAATGGTTTATCAATTGTACCCTTTCTACCCAAGAGGACTGATGGTTTATCATATAGAAAAGTATTCGCCCATGCAAACTGCCCCCCGGAGCCTATTACTGGATAACCGGTTTCTGCTTGAACGAGTTTATAATCCTGTCCATTACATATTTTAGCTAGGTTTTTTAATTTGCATATCCTCCAGTGTTCAGGGATTTCGTCCAACCACTCAACCCCAGAATCTTTCATCGGCACATCAGGATTTAGCCCTTTGGTCACCGCATGGCTAATCACGGCCTGACGTTTTTCTTTCAGTAGTTCAATAAGTTGTTGTTGTTTCTCGATTAGGTTATCGATTTTTGCGGTTTCGTGGTCGAGAAAATGAGCAATTATTGACTGCTCTGGAAGAGATGGTGAGGGCAGTGTTATTGCACCAAATTGTTCATAATTAATCGATTTTCCATCTCTCAAACTATCAGTTGACGCTTGCAAAGCTGATATATAAGGCTCACTTTTTAAAAGATAGCGATAAAAAGAAAAGCTTATGTCATTAACACTTTTCAACACAGTGTATGCTGGGGAGACGCAACCTTGATAGTTACTGTGCTCAATTCCTCCTTCAAAGCTACGCAGACTTATAACAAAATTATTTTTTTCTACATGCCGAAATGAATCTGTACCTTTTAATGCCAACATTACTTTAGAGTCATTAAGTTGCATCATTAAAGTTTGAGGAATAACGCCATACTTTTGACTGGCAGCAAGTTGTTCATCATTAGAAAGAGCCGGAGTTCTAACACTACTAAATAGTCGTTTTCCTGTGTACGCCTGCCAAGTGCGAGGTATCTCCCCCAACCACTCCACCCCAGAATCCCTATATTCCGGATACGCCTGATACTTATTCAACCCCGCCATCAGGAATGTACCTCCTGCAACAGTTTCATAATCTCGGCACTTATCGCATCCAGATCCGCATCAATCTCCTCCAGCGGCCTTGGCGGCTGATAAATATAAAAATGACGATTAAACGGAATTTCATACCCCACAATCCCGATATCTCCATCTTTCGCGTCACGCTTATCGGCGTTAATCCACGCGTCCGCGACGTGCGGCAATGCTTCTGCTTTGAAGTACCCCTCGATCAACTCGCTGGTAGATACCGCCGGGTTCAGCGGCACATTCTCGTTATCGCGCAGGTCGCCATCCGACTCAAACTCCACAACCTTTCCGTGGTACTCAAACGCGCCGTACAGCGGTTGGGCCGCTTCTTTCAGTACCTTACTGATAACCGGCTCGGCATCCGGATTTTTGCGGGTGATAGCATCGATAAACTGCTTGTTCTCTTTCGCATCCAGCTTCACGCCTGCGGTTCTGAGCGCTTCTTTCAGCGTCAACTGGAACTGATTAAAGTCATTGCTAACGGTGTCTTTGCCGCCCGCCTGCATACCCATCGCCGCCTGAATACGCCGCGCTTTTTCCATTAACCCGCGCTGGGCCAGCCATAATTTGCTGTCGAGCAGATCTTTAATTTGCTTCTCTTTCAGCTCGCTAAAATCAGCTTTAAGAATGGCGCGGGCTTCACTTTCTACCGCTGTTAAGTCGCCGTAATTACCGTCCTGCCAGTGGAAGGCAAAGGCGTCATACAGTTGCTCCATCGGCGCGTTAAACGGCTTCGGCGCAAAGCGCAATGTGGCAATGGCGTCATCACTTATCTGAGCCGACAGGCGTAACGGGCGCTCAACGGTGATGCGACGATAGCCAAACTCGGTGCTGTGAAAGACTTTGCTGGCAAAGGTTTTTGCCGCCTCGGTTTTGGTTGTTGCGGGCTGGCGTCCCCGGCTGGATTTTTGTTCGGGTGCTTTCTCCAGGCCTAACGCCGCAAGCGTAGTGGTGGCAACGGGTTCGAAATCGCCAAACGTGCGGGTGATTAAACCAATATCCTCCTCCCCGAGAATATTACGTTTTGATCCCAGCGATTTACGCATCTTGCCGCACAGGTTGCTGCCGTCGATTAGCTGGACTTTACCTTTGCGTTCTGGCGCTTTTTTGTTAGACAGCACCCAAACATAGGTAGCGATACCGGTGTTGTAAAACATATCGGTGGGCAGGGCGATAATGCCTTCCAGCAAATCCGCTTCCAGAATGTAGCGGCGCATCTCGCTTTCACCGCTGCCTGCGCCGCCGGTGAATAACGGCGAACCATTAAGAATGATGCCGATCCGTCCGCCACCGCTTTTGGCATCGCGCATTTTGCTGATCAGATGCAGCAGAAACAGCAACGAACCGTCGGAGACTCGGGGCAGGCCGGGGCCAAAGCGACCATCAGCACCTTTGAGTTTGTGCTCGTCGTTGATGTCGGTTTCTATCTTTTTCCAGTCCACGCCGAAAGGTGGATTAGAAAGCATGTAATCGAATTTTTCTGCGGGGAGCTGATCGTTGGACAGGGTGTTGCCGAGTTTGATAAGGCTGACATCCTGGCCCTTAATCAGCATGTCGGCTTTGCAGATGGCGTAGGATTCCGGATTTAACTCCTGACCAAACGCGCGCATCACGGCATTGGGGTTTTGTTGGTGGACGAACTCCATGCCGGAGGAGAGAAAGCCGCCGGTTCCCGCTGTTGGGTCGTAAATGGTGCGGATGATGCCGTCTTTATTGAGCGCGTCATCATCATCGAAAAACACCAGCGAGGTGGTCAGATTGACGATATCACGCGGGGTAAAGTGCTCCCCTGCGGTTTCGTTAGAACTCTCGGCAAAACGTCGGATCAGCTCCTCAAATACCAGCCCCATATCGTGGTTGGTGACGTGCTCCGGGTATAAATCTGCTTTAGCGAATATTTGCACCACTTTGAACAGTAAGTTCGCATCCGCCAGCTGTCCGACAAACTCGCTGAACTTGAAGTGTTCGAAAATTTCGCGGGCATCCGAAGAGAACGACTGGATGTAGTTTTCCAGGTTGTCCTGTATGCCATTTTGCCCCATTTTGCTGAGATCCATCGCTGAGGCATTGAAGAACGTGAGGCCATTGGTCGCTCGCAGGATCATTTTCTCCTGGGCTTCCTCCGGCAGTTTCATTGCTTTTACTTTTTGAGCCTCGGCAATGACCGCGTCTTTCGTCGTTTCGAGAACGCATTCCAGACGACGAAGAAGAGTGAAAGGGAGAATAATTCGCCCATATTGTGATTGTTTAAAATCGCCGCGTAACAGGTCGGCGACAGACCACAGGAAGGCTGCAATCTGGCTGAAATTAGTTGATGACATAAAAAGCATTCCTTGCCCTGAAAAAGAGGGAGATATTCAATGTGAAGTGAATGCTTTGTTATATCAAACTATCGTTGTGATGATCAAAAACATGATCATTTTCAATGCGTTATAAATATACATTGGAAGTATTAATTGTTCTAATGAATGCGTTCTAAGGTGTTTCTTAATATATTTTGATTTATCCTGGAATGGTATTTTTGCAGAAACAAAGACGCTAACTTTTATTTTTTATTCGCAGCATAATGACGTCGTTTGCCAGCACAATTTGACAGGAGTCATTCATGAAAGCCACCGAAGCCCGATTACTCGATTTTCTAAAACGCTCTCAGCAATTCGTTATTCCCATTTATCAGCGTACTTATTCATGGTCAGAGGAACAGTGCCGCCAGCTCTGGGACGATGTAATACGTGCCGGGCAGCGTGATGATATCCCGGCGCATTTTATCGGCTCGGTGGTGTATATCGAACAGGGCCTATATCAGGTTTCGGGGATCTCTCCCTTACTGGTGATTGACGGTCAGCAACGCCTGACAACGGCGATGTTATTGCTGGAAGCGTTGTCCAGACACCTTGGCGATGACGAGGTGATGGATGGTTTCTCCGCCATGAAATTACGAAACTATTATCTGCTCAATCCGTATGAATCGGGCGAGCGTGGTTTTAAGTTACTGCTTACGCAAACGGACAGAGAGAGCCTGCTGGCATTGATTAGACAAAAACCGCTGGCAGAAAATTGCTCTCTACGCGTGAAAGAGAATTTTGAGTTTTTCCATGAGCAAATAGGCAAACTCCACGGCAATTTCACCGCGTTATGTCAGGGCCTTTCCAAACTGCTGATTGTGGATGTCGCCTTGAATCGCGGTCAGGATAATCCGCAACTAATCTTTGAAAGCATGAACTCAACAGGAAAAGCGCTGAGTCAGGCGGATCTGGTTCGCAACTATGTTCTGATGGGGCTGGAGCCAGAACATCAAAGCCAACTGTACGATGATTACTGGCGGCCCATGGAGCTGGCATTTGGTCAGAAGGGATACACTGACTATTTCGACAGTTTTATGCGTAATTACCTGACGGTAAAAACAGGTGAGATTCCGCGAATTGGTGATGTCTATGAAGCCTTTAAACGCTATGCGCGAAAACCAGGAGTGATGGATAGCGGGATGGAGGCGCTGGTTGCGGATATTCGTACCTATGCGGATTATTTTTGTGCGATGGCGCTGGATAGCGAAAAAGACAAAATATTAAAGATGGCGTTTCAGGATCTACGTGAGCTGAAAGTCGATGCCGCCTGGCCGTTCCTGTTGGTGCTTTATCACGACTATAAACAAGGAATTCTTTCTGCCGCGGATTTTTTAAGTGCCACGCGTTTAATTGAGTCGTATATCTTCCGGGGCGCAGTCTGTGCCATTCCCACCAACTCATTTACTAAAACTTTCGCCACGTTTTACAAAGTGCTGGATAAAGAGCGTTATCTGGAGAGCATTGCGGCGCATTTGCTGGAACTGCCTTCCTACCGTCGTTTCCCGGATGATGATGAATTTCAACGTGAACTGAAAACTCGCGATCTCTACAACTTCCGTAATCGCAGCTATTGGCTACGCAGATTTGAAAACTACGATCGTAAAGAACGGGTCTATGTTGACACTTATACGATTGAACATATCATGCCGCAGAACCCTAATTTATCGGCGAAGTGGCGCGATGACCTTGGTCCGGAATGGAAGCGTATCCATAAAAAGTGGCTCCATACGTTGGGTAATTTAACGTTAACTGGCTATAACTCAAGCTACAGCGACCGTCCATTTGCGAAGAAGCGAGATATAAAAGGTGGCTTTAAGGAAAGTCCATTACGCCTGAACACGGGGTTAGGGCAATGTGAAATATGGGATCGTGCAGCGATACAAAAGAGAGCGGAACGTCTGGCCGAGCTGGCAATAGACGTCTGGGCGATCCCCAAACTTTCGGAAGACGTGTTGGCTCGTTATCGCACCGTCGTTGAACGAGGAACGGGATATGTCCTTACTGATTTCCCGCAACTTGAAGAAGGTACGCACATCTGCGTACTTTTTGACAGCCTTTCTGATGCCGTTATGACGCTGGACGCTGGGGTTACGCGAGAAATATTGAAGCTCTATGTTGCCTTCAAAGCGGAGACGAATTTTGTTGATGTGGTGCCGCAAAAAAGTCGCTTACGTTTATCACTAAATATGCCATTCCATGAACTGGTTGACCCAAAATGTATGGCTAAAGATGTCACAGATATAGGCCGTTGGGGCAATGGCGATGTTGAAGTAGGTTTCAGCGATCTTTCTGAGCTTCCTTATGTGATGGGATTAATTCGTCAGGCATTTGAAAAGCAGATGGATAACGCGATGGCTTAATATGGAATAATATCCTCTTTACCATGCAATCAAGGATCCTCTAATGACAACCAAACTACTGGACCTGAGCTGGAATGCAAATGCCATCCCGGCGATGCAAATTGTCGGTACGCGCGCAGCCTTGTTTACCTTCAAAACGCATATGGCAGGGTTTGTCTGGGATGCCGCGCAACTGGAAAATAACCCCTATACCTTTGTTGAAGTTAAAACGCTGCTCGATGGTGTCACTGTTGGCGGGCATAAGGTCAGTGATACTGAGCAGGTGTTGAACCTGGCAGATAGCGCAAAAAAACTGATTGAACTTGTGCAATTCGGGCGTTTCGACCTTGATAAGAAAACGTTCACGTTACTTAACGGCATTATTGCGCGTAATGAGGCGCTGGAGTGGGGCGTTTTTCGCGGCGAAGGTGAAGAGTTACATTACAATGCGCGCGTTCATCTCGGTGAACTGGGCACTCATTTTCCACCAGCCACTGAAGCAGGTGCACCTGAACTGAATCGAATATTCGCCGCAGGTGTGGCACAAATAAAAGAGATGCCACCGTTCGAAGGGGCGCTGGCAATGTTTTTATTTGGTGCTTATTTTCAGTTTTTCTTTGATGGCAACAAGCGTACCAGTCGCCATATGATGAACGGTTGGTTAATGCGCCACGGTTACAATCCCATTAGTGTACCCGCAGCTCGTGCGCTGGAGTTCAACAGCAAAATGGTGCGCTTTTATCACAGCAAAGATGCCAGTGAAATGATGGCATTTTTGGTGGATTGCTATCAGGTTTGAATAAGTGCTGGATGGTGTCCCAATGCTGCCATCCAGCCCCTTCATATCAACTTCCCTATCTTTTCCTAAAACGTGATGCTATTTCCAACATTCGAATCATCAGTGCACGAAAAGCAGATCGTAAAGAGAGGAGCCGCTATGAGCATGGTTAAACATAAACGAGGGACACCCTCTACACTCGATGTGCAGCATGAGGCCGAACTGAAGGCGCTGGCGAACAAATCCGACGAGGATATTGATTACAGCGACATCCCACCTTCCAGCGATGAGCAATGGTCTAACGCAGAACGCGGTAAGTTTTATCGGCCATTGAAAACTCAGGCTTCGGTGCGTATTGATGCTGATGTGATGGAATGGTTGAAGCGACCAGGTAAAGGCTATCAAACTCGCCTGAACGCAATTTTACGTGAAGCGATGCTGCGCGATCAGAACAAAAAATAATTCAGGCCGCCACATGGCGGCCATCATCCAAAATTATTTCCTCAACCCCGCAAACGCTGCCCGAATCTCATCTTCCGGCAACTGAATCCCGATAAACACCATCGTACTATGCGGTTTTTCATCGCCCCACGGGCGGTCCCAGTCGGCGCTGTAGAGGCGCTGGACGCCCTGGAACAGCAGGCGGTTAGGTTCGCCGTCAATCCATAGCATCCCTTTGTAACGCAGCAGTTTATCTGCCGATTCCAGCAGCAGGTTTTCCATCACGCGGGAAACTTCGCTGATATCTACCGGGTAATCCAGTTCCACCACAATCGACGAAATATCGTTTTGTTTATCCGCGATAAAGTGGAAACGCGGTTTGGTGCTGACGACGTTCTCTTCCAGCATAAAACCGTTGGTATTGAACAGCAGACCCAGGTCGATGTCGCCGTGGGTGACGGTGTAGACCGGTGCACGGGCGTTGATGCGCGCCAGGCGTTCACGCAGTTTTTCTGCTTCGCCTGCGACGTCGGTTTTCGTCAGCAGAATACGGTCGGCGTAGCCAACCTGTGACTGGGCGATGGTGAACTGGTTCATCTGCTCATCGGCATGTACCGCATCCACCAGCGCAACCACGCCGTCCAGCAGGTAACGCTGGCATAAAATCTCATGGGAGAAAAAGGTCTGAATAATCGGGCCGGGATCGGCCATGCCGGTGCATTCAATCACCAGACGGTCGAACTGAATATTGCCCTTGTCGAGATTATCCAGCAGGTCGAGTAGCGCGTCCTCCAGCTCGTTGGAGCGCGAACAGCAGATGCAGCCGTTGGTCAGCGTTTTGATTTGCGTGGCGCGGTCGCCAATTAATTGATCGTCAACGGAGACTTCGCCAAATTCGTTTTCAATTACGGCAATCTTGTAGCCGTGCTGTTCGTTAAGAATATGGCGCAGCAGGGTGGTTTTGCCCGCGCCTAAAAAACCGGTGAGTAGGGTAACTGCAATCGGGTTCATGCTCTCTCCATTAACAACAGCGCATACCGCCTTTACCATCGCCGCCGTAGCGCGCGTTCTGGCGCTCGCGGAAGAATTCTTCATAGCTCATGTACGGCTTGTCGGGATGGTTGGTCTTCATATGCTCGACGTAGTTGTCGTAGTCTGGAATGCCAATCAACATCTTCGCCGCCTGGCCGAGATATTTTTTTGCCTGTCCTAAGTTACCAAACATTTTGCCTTCCAGATATGCGTAAAGCCCGGAAGGTCCGGGCTGGGGATTTGCCGGATGCGGCGTAAACGCTTTATCCGGCCTACGATAGACATTTTGTAAGCCGGATAAGGCAACCGATTAGTGGTGCGAAGAGATCTTCACGCCGCCTTCCGGGATTGGAACGTACGGTGTTTCTTTGTCAGTACGTTTGTCGCTGTTACGCACCTTCAGCCAGGTTTTGAAACCGTAGAAGATGATGCTGTACACCACAATCAGGAACAGAATACTCAGGCCTGCGTTGGTGTAGTTGTTCACAACGATGTGGTTCATGTTGGCAATCTGCTGCGCCGTCAGGTCAGTACCGTTAGCAATCTTCTCTTTGTACTGGCTTGCCATGTAGAAGAAGCCTTCCATCTGCGGGTTGGTGCTGAACAGTTTCAGGCCCAGCGCCCAGGTGGTGCAGATAAGCAGCCATACAGCCGGAACAACAGTTACCCAGATGTATTGGGTGCGCTTCATCTTAATCAGTACAACGGTGCCCAGTACCAGCGCCACGGCTGCCAGCATCTGGTTGGAGATACCGAACAGCGGCCACAGGCTCTTAACGCCGCCCAGCGGATCGACCACGCCCTGATACAGCAGGTAGCCCCACAGACCCACACAGCCCGCAGTACCGATGATACCGGCAACCAGGGAGTCGGTTTTTTTCAGGAACGGGATGAAGTTACCCAGCAGGTCTTGCAGCATAAAGCGGCCAGAACGGGTACCCGCATCCAGCGCGGTCAGGATGAACAGGGCTTCGAACAGAATACCGAAGTGATACCAGAAGCCCATGTCAGCCATCGGCAGCACTTTGTGGAACACGTGAGCGATACCTACCGCCAGCGTTGGTGCACCACCTGCACGGTTCAGGACAGAAGGCTCACCAATGTCTTTCGCGGTTTGCAGGATCTGCTCTGGCGAAATCACGAAGCCCCAGGAGCTGACGGTCGCTGCCGCGTGTGCGGTAACGTCTTTCAGCTGTGCCATGATGATCGGCGCGTTCTCGCCACCCATTTCATGCAGGTTAGGCATGGTGATGCCAAGGCCAGCAGGCGGGGTGTTCATCGCGAAGTAAAGACCCGGTTCGATGATGGACGCAGCAACCAGCGCCATAATCGCCACGAAGGACTCCATCAGCATTGCGCCGTAGCCGATGAAACGCGCGTCGGTTTCGTTAGCCAGCAGTTTTGGCGTCGTACCGGAAGAGATCAGCGCGTGGAAGCCAGATACCGCACCACAGGCGATAGTGATGAACAGGAACGGGAACAGAGCGCCTTTCCACAGCGGGCCAGTACCGTCAATGTACTGGGTCATCGCAGGCATTTTCAGTTCCGGGTTCAACACCACGATACCCAGCGCCAGGCCGACGATAACGCCGATTTTCAGGAAGGTTGCCAGATAGTCGCGTGGTGCGAGGATCAGCCACACTGGCAGCAGTGCGGAAACAAACGCATAGCCAATCAGCGCGAAGGTAATGGTGGTGTCTTTAAAGGTCAGTGCCGGACCCCAGTACGGATCGTGAGCAATCACGCCACCGAAGTAGATAGAGGCAACCAGCAGCACGATACCAATAACAGAGACTTCACCCACACGCCCCGGACGAATAAAGCGCATGTAGATACCCATAAACAGCGCAATCGGTACGGTTGAGCAAACGGTGAAGACACCCCACGGACTTTCGGCCAGGGCTTTAACCACAATCAGCGCCAGAACGGCGAGGATGATGATCATGATTAAGAAACAGCCAAACAGCGCGATAGTCCCCGGTACTGGCCCCATCTCTTCTTTGATCATCTCACCAAGAGATGCGCCATTACGGCGAGAGGAGATAAACAGCACCATAAAGTCCTGAACCGCACCGGCCAGCACTACCCCCGCCAGCAGCCACAGCGTGCCAGGCAGGTAGCCCATCTGCGCGGCGAGAACTGGACCCACCAGCGGACCAGCACCGGCGATAGCGGCGAAGTGGTGACCAAACAACACGTAACGGTTGGTCGGAACGTAGTTCAGACCGTCGTTGTTAATAACCGCAGGCGTCGCGCGCGTGGGGTCGAGTTTCATCACCTTCTGGGCGATGTACAGACTGTAGTAGCGATAAGCCACCAGATGCACCGACACAGAGGCGACCACGATCCACAGGGCGCTGACGTGCTCCCCCCGACGTAATGCAACTACCGCGAGGCAGAATGCACCGATGATTCCGAGAATCACCCAGGGTATGTGCTTGAATATCTTTTTAGTATCCATAGTAAAACCTGGCATGTATTGATTAATAGTTGGCCGAAGCCGTTCTAGGTTTGCGTTGCGTTTGAGGAGGTAAATTGACCGCTATCCTGCAGTGATGTTGCCAGAGTTACGCGCGCGTAAAGTAAGGTAAATAACTGAGTGGTTATTTTAGGGACGTAAGCGGTCAGGAATGGCGGTGAGCGGCAAAGGCGTCGTTTAAGTGATCATAAATATGTGATTTATATCACATATTTATATTGCGAATAATTTATGTAAATAATGGCTTTTTAAATTCAGGGGGGTGAATAAAATTACTCGGCGTCATCTCCGCGGGATTTTCATAAAGTTTTTCCTTTCCAGGCCGAAAATCTTGCATCGGTCCACAGGAAAGAGAAACCATGTTAAAACGTATCAAAATTGTGACCAGCCTACTGCTGGTTTTGGCCGTTTTTGGCCTTTTACAACTGACATCAGGCGGTCTGTTCTTTAATGCCTTAAAGAATGACAAAGAAAATTTCACTGTTTTACAAACCATTCGCCAGCAGCAATTCACGCTGAATGGCAGCTGGGTTGCGTTGTTGCAGACGCGTAACACCCTCAACCGCGCGGGTATCCGCTACATGATGGATCAGAACAATATTGGTAGCGGTTCAACCGTTGCTGAGCTGATGCAGAGTGCCAGTATTTCGCTGAAACAGGCGGAAAAAAACTGGGCGGATTACGAAGCGTTGCCGCGTGACCCGCGTCAGAGCACCGCCGCAGCGGCAGAGATCAAACGTAATTACGATATTTATCACAATGCGCTGGCGGAGCTGATACAACTGTTAGGTGCAGGCAAAATCAACGAGTTCTTTGATCAGCCGACCCAGGGATATCAGGACGGTTTCGAGAAGCAGTATGTGGCTTACATGGAGCAAAACGATCGGCTCTATGATATCGCCGTCAGCGATAACAATGCCTCCTACAGCCAGGCGATGTGGATTCTGGTAGGCGTGATGATCGTCGTACTGGCGGTCATCTTCGCCGTCTGGTTCGGTATTAAAGCCTCGCTGGTCGCGCCGATGAATCGCCTGATTGACAGCATTCGTCATATTGCAGGCGGCGATCTGGTGAAACCGATTGAGGTGGATGGCTCTAATGAGATGGGGCAACTGGCAGAGAGTTTGCGCCATATGCAGGGAGAGCTGATGCGTACCGTCGGTGATGTGCGCAACGGGGCCAATGCCATCTATAGCGGTGCCAGCGAAATCGCCACCGGCAATAACGATCTCTCTTCGCGCACCGAGCAACAGGCCGCTTCGCTGGAAGAGACGGCAGCCAGCATGGAGCAACTGACCGCAACGGTGAAACAGAATGCCGAAAATGCGCGCCAGGCCAGCCATCTGGCGTTAAGTGCTTCCGAAACGGCGCAACGCGGCGGCAAAGTGGTGGATAACGTGGTGCAGACCATGCGCGATATCTCCACCAGTTCGCAGAAAATCGCCGATATTATCAGCGTAATTGACGGCATTGCCTTCCAGACCAATATTCTGGCTTTGAACGCGGCGGTTGAGGCTGCGCGTGCGGGTGAGCAAGGACGCGGTTTTGCGGTGGTCGCGGGAGAAGTGCGTAATCTGGCCCAGCGTAGCGCTCAGGCTGCTCGTGAAATTAAAAGCCTGATTGAAGACTCGGTGGGGAAAGTGGATGTTGGCTCTACGCTGGTCGAAAGCGCCGGGGAAACAATGGCGGAGATTGTCAGTGCCGTGACCCGCGTGACGGACATTATGGGCGAAATTGCTTCTGCTTCTGATGAGCAGAGCCGTGGTATCGATCAGGTTGGCTTAGCGGTTGCTGAGATGGACCGGGTAACCCAACAAAACGCCGCGCTGGTGGAAGAATCTGCCGCTGCCGCCGCCGCGCTGGAAGAGCAGGCCAGTCGCCTGACCGAAGCAGTGGCAGTGTTCCGGATTCAGCAACAGCAGCAACAGCAGCAACAGCAGCGTGAAACATCGGCTGTGGTAAAAACCGTGACACCAGCTACGCCGCGTAAAATGGCCATGGCAGATAGCGAGGAGAACTGGGAAACGTTTTAACGTAATGATGCCGGATGAGTATTTCATCCGGCGTTTTTATTATTAAACCAGGAACAGTGAAATCGCCGGGATATATGTCACCAGCATTAGCATTAACAGTAGAGCCGCCAGTAGGGGCAGGGATTGTTTAAAGAAATTTCCCACCGAAACTTGCGTGATATTACATACCAGCAGCATCACGGTACCTACCGGTGGCGTGAATGCGCCAATCGACAGGTTGAAGATCATGATGATGCCAAAATGCACCGGATCGATGCCAAAGTGTTCGACCACCGGTTTTAATAGTGGTACCAGGATCAGCAAAATGGCGTTTCCTTCCAGAAACATCCCCAGCGTCAGCAGCAATATGTTGATAATCAACAGGAACATGTATTTGTTTTCGGTCAGCGAAGTCACAAAATTCGCCACTGCGACACCAGCATGTTCCATTGAGAAAATCCATCCCAATGCGGCGCTGGCCATGATTACCAGCATCACCGATGCGGTTGCGCGTGCCGTTTCGCCCAATGCTTTGACGACATGAGAAATCCGCATTTCACGATAGATAAAAAAGCCAATCGCCAGCACGATTAGCACCGCTACTGCACCTGCTTCTGTTGGGGTGAAAATGTTAGCGCGAATACCACCCACCACAGCAAAAATGAGGAACAGCGCAGGCCAGGCCTGTCCCAGCGAGAACACCACCTCTTTGCCCGTAGGCCAGCTTTCACGCGAGGGTTTAGCGTTAGTTTTGCGGGCGACAAGGTAGACGGTAAACATCAGTACGACTGCGCATAGCAAACCAGGTACCAGTCCGGCGATAAACATTTTTCCGATAGAGACATCGGCAACCAGACCGTAAATAATCAGGGCTATTCCAGGCGGTATGATCGGGGTGACTAACGAGCCACCAGCGGTAATGGCGGCGGCAAACGCGCGATTGTAGCCTTTACGTTCCATCTCCGGCACCATCATGCGCGACAGCATCGCCGCGTCAGCAAGGTTAGAGGCGCTGACGCCGCCCATCATGGTGCTGACGAGAATGTTTGCCACGCCCAGTCCGCCGCGCATTTTCCCCACCAGAACGTTGGCAATGTGCAGGATGCGTTCGGCAATGCCGGTGTAGCTCATTAGTGTGCCGAGCAAGATAAAAAACGGAATTGCCAGCAATGATGGGCTTTGCGTTGGCGCGATTAGTCTTTGCACGGCAATTTCAATCGGTACGCTGGAGAAGAATAAAAAGTAAGCGATGATACCAATAAACATCGCCAGATAGACCCGAATGTTGAGAAACAAACAGACGATCATTAGCGGAATAATCAATAACCAACTCATTGCATTTTGTCTCCGCTATCGGATTGTTTTGTATCGTTTATTAACCAGTAGAGGGTATAAATAGCCGTTGCCAGTGCGCCGACAGGGACCGCCAGATCGATCCAGAACCATGAAACCTTCAGAATTTGTGTCACTTTAAACTGCGCCATTTCGGCTAGTCGGTAGCCCAGCCAGGCCATATAAAGCAGCAGTGCGATGGAGAGAAGGGCGACCAGTACTGCAATAACACGCCTGAGTTTGCCTGGAAGCATCTCCATCAGGAAGGGAATGGTCAGGTGCGCCCTGTCACGTTCCGCCACCACTCCACCTAACATCACCACCCAAATCATCAGCATTCCCGACATTTCTTCTGTCCATTGAAGCGGTTGGCCGATGAAATAACGCATAAATACCGCTCCAATTGTCACCACAACCAGAACGAATAGCGCAAAGGCAGCACTAAATTCTGCCACTTTGCCAAAAAGACGCATGAAACCTCCTGTTAGTGCGTGTCCTGCCTAAGAGAGATGAGGCAGGACGCTGAGCATTAATGCTTATTGCAGTTGCTGTTGAATGGTTTCGTACAGACCTGGTGTCCATTCCGGGAATTGAGAGTAAACTTCGCGTGCTTTCTTCTGGAATGGTCCAGTATCGGGATAGATCACTTCGACGCCGGCTGCCTGCATGGTTTTCAACATTTCGGCATCACGCTCAAGAGTGAGTTTCTGGCTATAGACACCCGCTTCATAGCCGGTCTGGTGGATCATCTCCAGTTGTTCTGGTGAAAGGGTGCCAAAGAAGGCTTCACCACCTATCCACACTGAGGTATTTGTCAGGTAGTTAACCATTGTCAGATATCTTGCCTGCTCATACAGTTTTTGCCCTTGCAGCACTGAAATTGGGTTTTCTACGCCGTCAATAACGCCCTGGGTTAATGCGGGATAAACTTCGCCTAATGGCATGGGAGTTGGTGTTGCCCCCATCGCCTGAATGGCTTTTATTTGCATGACGTTATTAGGAACGCGAATTTTTAAACCTGCGAGATCGTCAACGGTGCGAATGGGTTTTTTCGAAATAATCTGTCGAGTGCCATAGAGATAATTATTCATTACCACATGAATTCCCTTTTTCTTCAGACTTTCATTTTTTTGTTTAAACCAGTCGCTTTCATATATTTTGAACAGTTTTTGCGGATCGTCAGTCAGATACGGTCCAAACAAAATCCCTAAATCGGGTTCATAATCGGCAAGAAAAGCCACATCACTCAAGGTTATGACATTCATGCCCATCATGGCTTGCTCGGTGACATCCTGTTTTGATCCCAATTGGGAGCTGGGATAGAGCGCAAGTGTTATTTCGCCATTACTTTTTTTATTTAATAGGTCTGCCCAGTAACGCATGACCACATCCAGGGGTTCTCCAGGGTTATTTTCATAGGCAACTTTTATTGAAATAGGTTTTGCCTGGATTATTGACGGTAAAAAAAGGGTACTGACAGTAATTAGCATCGCTATTATTTTGCTCATCTTTACTTACTCCATGCTAAGGAAATAAAACTCCAACATTGTTGTCGGGAGTGAAACCTTATGAAAAAGCAGTCATTACTGAAAAGTAGTCAGCGAATAGCAGAATGGCTGCAGATGTATCATAAATTCGTGCACCGGGTAATACTTTGCTGCTTTTAATCGGTTTTTAATGCATTTTTTGATTGTATATCTTAAAGTTATGTAATGCATGACGTTACAAGGAACACCCTCTGATGAGTTTAGTTATCGCTGATAAGATCTCTTATTCGGTTGATGATTTATTAAAAATAAAATCATTAATTTGGCTGCGGTTATTTTTAATTGTCAATACAGATAAAAACTAAGTGTTGACGCAGAATGGTGGTATCCATTAAATTTATTTAGTGCTGATTTAATACATTTGCTAAACGTATAATTCATGCTGATGTTAAAAGAAAGCCGTCATTCACTAAATAACTTGTTCGGCAAGGAAATCAGAGAGTAACGGATGATTCGTTACAACGGGGAAAGGCAGTAAATATTCACATGGTGAATTTGTTATCAACTTGAAAACTTATTTTACTGGGTTCCTTCTGATCATGTGAGTGAACGCAGTGATTAATGATTAACGTTAAGTGCTAACCAGAGCGCTTTTTATGAAATTAATAATATCCATTATTTATGAATGAGGAAGCCTGTTTATTATATGGAAATACTTTTAACAATTTTAATTCTTACGTTGGTAGTATCATTAACCAGCGTGCTTACACGTCTGTCTCCTGTCCAGATACCACTTCCTTTAATCCAGATTGCCGCTGGTGCAGTACTGGCCCAGCCTATATTTGGTCTGCATGTGGAATTCAATCCTGAACTTTTTCTCTTATTGTTTATACCACCCCTGTTGTTTGCTGAAAGTTCAAAAATACAACCTAAAGAATTGATCAAGCACAGCCGGGAAATTATCAGCCTGGCACTTGTGTTGGTACTAATCACTATTTTTGGTGTCGGCTATGTGATTCATTTACTCTTACCGAATGTGCCGCTCATCGCTGCTTTCGCATTAGCCGCCGTGTTGTCGCCTACCGATGCCGTGGCGTTGCTGGGGATTGTCGGGAAAGGGCGTATCAGCAAAAACATCCAGGAAGTGCTCGAAGGCGAAGCGTTGATGAATGATGCTTCCGGCCTGGTGGCGTTGAAATTTGCTGTTGCAGTGACGATGGGAACGATGGAATTCAGCGTTCATGGCGCAACCATTGCGTTTTTTGTCGTTGCGTTGGGCGGTATTGCCGTGGGGATCGCTGTTACCTGGTTATATGGTAAAGGGCTGCTGTTGATCAGCCGATATGCTCACGATGAACCTTCCATTCAGATTGTATTGATGCTTCTGTTGCCGTTTATTGTTTATCTGGTTGCGGAACATTTTGGCTTATCTGGCATTCTTGCCGCTGTCGCCGCGGGGTTAACAACCAGTCGCATTGGCGTAGTCCACCACGCGCCTATTCGCCTGAGAATTAAAGCTAAAAGTAGCTGGTCGATGCTTGAATATGTCTTTAACGGCATGGTGTTTCTGATTTTAGGCTTACAACTGCCGGGCATTATTTCGGAATCACTGATCCGTGCAGAAAACGATCCACTGGTGGACACCGGATCGCTGCTCCTTGATGTCATTTGGATCTACCTGGCGTTAATGGTTGTGCGCCTGGGCTGGCTTTGGCTGATGCGTCTGTATAGCCGTAAACGACCCGGCAAACATCCGATGCTGTTTGCTGGATATAAAACGCGTCATATGCTGCTGGCGACCTTTGCGGGGGTGCGCGGAGCTATCACGCTTGCGGGGGTGCTTTCTATCCCGTTATTGCTGCCGGATGGCACACCTTTTCCCGGGCGTTACTTGCTGGTATTTCTCGCCACAGGTGTGATCCTCTTTTCGCTGGTTTGCGGCATTATTATTCTGCCGTTATTACTGGGGAAAAATGTGGGGATTTTCAGCGATAACCGACAAAAAGAAGAGGAAGCTGCCGATCTGTTTATGGCTAAAATGGCCATACTGAGTGTGCAAAAGACCGAGCAACGTTTGCTGCGCGCCAGAACAGAAAACCTCGATAACGAGTTGATTATGGAAACGGGGGCCAGAGTTATCGGTTATATGCGACATAGTGAAGAGGATATGTCGCCTAATGATAATTCCCTGCATATGCAGCGTGCGAAGCTGGAAAGAACATTTAATCTGGCGGCGTTGAATGCCAAACGCGCGGCTATTTACCAGATGCGCGCAAGGCAAGAAGTCAGTGATGAAACACTGGCAAAAATAGTCAGTGAATTAGATGTGCTGGAAACGTTAATCATGGATAGCCGATAATTTTATCGCTGCCAGTAATAGGGAATTAAATGATGGCTGAGAGTAATACTTCCAGCATCGTTTATTCCCTATGTATTTCCTTATGGGCAGAACAATCGCCTGGATTAATACTGCATTAATACAACATAGTGATATAAACCAAGAATCAATGTTTTTAATCTGTACTTAATTTATCGGTGATGTTGCCTGATGGAACGAATCATTGATTGTTTGGCGGTATCCAGATGGTTTCGCAACGCCGTTATTGCATCTAAATCGCTACGGCAAATCAGGGCGCTGAGAATGGTCATATGTTCATCAACAGCAATGATATTGCGCTGTTTGAGATCGCTTTCATCCCATTGATAGTGAAAATGAAAGATCACCGATATAATTTCAAGTGATTGATTAAAAAAGATGTTGTCAGCAGCGGATAACAGCATGGCATGAAAATCACGGTCTAATTGAGAAAACATTCGAAAGTTGCTGCCAATGCTGTCGCGCAGCGTCCGGTGGCGTTCGAGCATGGTTTTTGCTTGCAGCCAGCGAGGGTCATCATCGGGAAGGTTGAGAAAGTGTTGCAGGGAATGTGTTTCGAGCATTTCGCGTAGCTCAAACAGCTGCTCGGCGTAGGATTGATCGAACTGCTTCATGCTCCATTGGCCGCGCTTTTCGCTTTGAATAAGATTATAACGACCGAATTTCAAAAGATATTCTCGTACCACTACCGGACTGACGCTTGCCGCTCGCGCCAGCTGAAGTTCGGAAAAGCTTTCTCCGGCGCGTAACTGGCGCAGGTTAATCATGGTGAAAAATGCCTGCTCGAAAAGACGGTTTTGCTCTTTCAGCGAGGCCGTGATGCAATCAAATCCATCGTTCTGTTCGGGTTTGCGGGCGATAACATAATTTTTCCCCACCAGGGTGAGCACGCCACATGCGCTTAAATGCTGGAGTATGTGGCGTACCGTAGTGCGACTGATGTTATACATTTCTGCCAGTCCGCTTTGTGAAGGCAGCGGAGAAGGAATATTGCCCCTCGCCATATCTTCAATCACCTGATTTATGACGCTATGACGTAAATTCTGCGAACGACTCATTCTTCCCTCCAGTCCGGCATTAAAAGCCGATTTAAAACATTTTTATGCGCGATCATCCGCATATTTTATGGGTAAATTCAGGCGCTCTTATAAATTCGACGATATCTGAAAGTCATAAAATAAAAGGAGCGGTGAATCATGTCCACAATGAAAGTATTAATTTGTCAGGAAATAAAGAATTTAGTATGGGAAGTCCGGGAAAGACCGGTGCCAGGCGATAATGAAGCATTAATTAAAATTAAAACTGTCGGGATTTGCGGTACAGATATTCATGCCTGGGCGGGCAATCAGCCATTTTTCAGTTATCCACGCGTTTTAGGCCATGAAATATGTGGGGAGATTATTGAATCAGGAAAAAACATTCACAATTTTAATATCGGACAGCAAGTTGCGGTAATTCCGTATATTTCTTGTCAGCAATGCCCGGCGTGTAAAAGCGGTCGTACCAATTGCTGTGAAAAAATTTCAGTCATTGGCGTGCATCAGGATGGCGGTTTTAGTGAGTATTTGAGCGTGCCGGTGGCGAACATTTTGCCCGCAGACGGTATTGACCCGCAGGCGGCAGCATTGATTGAACCTTTCGCTATTAGCGCTCATGCGGTGCGTCGTGCAGCCATTGCACCCAGCGAGCAGGTGCTGGTGGTCGGGGCGGGGCCAATCGGTCTGGGCGCGGCGGCAATCGCTAAAGCCGATGGCGCGCAGGTGGTGGTGGCGGATACCAGTCCGGCGCGCCGTGAACATGTGGCAACGCGTCTGGAATTACCTGTTCTGGACCCGTCAGCCGAAGATTTTGACGCGCAGCTGCGGGCGCAGTTTGGTGGTTCGCTGGCGCAGAAAGTGATTGACGCGACAGGTAATCAACATGCGATGAATAACACCGTAAATCTGATTCGTCACGGCGGCACGGTGGTATTTGTCGGCCTGTTTAAAGGTGAGTTGCAGTTCTCCGATCCGGAATTCCATAAAAAAGAAACGACGATGATGGGCAGCCGCAACGCCACGCCGGAAGATTTCGCTAAAGTCGGTCGATTGATGGCGGAAGGGAAAATCACTGCCGACATGATGTTAACCCACCGCTATCCGTTCGCCACGCTGGCAGAAACCTACGAGCGCGATGTGATTAACAATCGTGAGTTGATTAAGGGCGTAATTACTTTCTGATAAGGCGAGATTATTCAAGTTGCCATGCAGCATCCGGGGAAGTGTTGGGCGCTGTTTTTTTGTTTCTTAATAATGTGTTGTAAGCCGGAGAAGGCGTGTAGGTCGCACCTTATGCGACCTACACATCAGTCAGGAATTACCCTTCACGTTCTACCACTTTAATTTCCACCATGCCGATCCCGAGCTTACGCGGCGAGTGTCCGAGGATATTCCCTTCGTTGGTTGAGACAGGTTCCGGCGGCACAATTACCAGTGTGTCGGCATCGGTTGGGTTATCGAAATGCAGTGTGGTGGTGGTCACTTCATTGCCCAGCACAAGGGTTTGTTCTTCATTGCCTACGCGTACCGGAATAGGACGGCTGGCGTTATTGCCGTATGCTTTGGCGGTAATCACCAGGTCAAATTTCTTCGGCAGCGGATGCTTGTACTCGATTTTTACTTCATCGCCCAGCTGTGCGTTGGACCAGCGGCCCCACGACTCTGGACGAGAAATCCCGCTAAACTGTTTCACCTCTTCTGGCGCACCAGCGACGTTAAAGATGAAACTGTCGGCTTTGTAGCGAATATCGTTATCAACAATCTTTAGCGTATCGACATTGCCTTTGTAACGCGCCATGTCGATGACCGTATCTTTAAATGCCGTTTTGCCCTTCCATATTGCTTTGTCAACATGCTGAACAATTTGCTGACCGCCAAGCTGCCCTTGCGAGACACACCAGTCGGTGGAGAGTGCCAGTTCCGGAGCCCAGAGTTGTGCCATCTTGTAGCAACGGTCAACCCAGACGAAATTGTCGCGTGGAGCGAAATCTGCCAGCTGGAAACGCAGCGGTGCTGAGTATTCGCTTTCCGGCAGCGGTTCCACGCGTTTGTCTGAAACCCGCAACAGCAGCGGCAAACGGAAATGGCTACCTGAGAAGGCAATCATGTTTTTCTGCTGGTCGATGGTGAACTCTTTCATCTCTTTAGGGAATTTCCACAGGCGGATGATATCCGGCTTCCACGCCAATGTTTTCTCTTTGATATTGAGGAAGATTTCCGACATCGACTGCCCGGATAAACTGCTACGGCCAAGTCCGAGATAGTTATCGCCACCGAGAATGTCCAGCACCGTCGCGCCGTTATCCATCGTATTACGCTTCACTGCCAGCGTCTCTTGCTGCGGCTTGTCGCCACGGATGACAAAAAACAGGTTATTGCGATCCTGCTTATTAAGGTATTTCCACGCCGTATTGTTCATCGCTAAATGGTCAGAAGAGACGACGATGACGGTATCTTTAAACCACGGTGACGCTTTGATTTTGTTGATAAACGTCGCAATATTCTCCTGGCTGCAACTTACCGCGCTGAATGACTGATTCGGCTTACCGTCAAAATCATATTTTTTGCGGTTACAGGTGCGCGAGATAAAACCATCCGGGTGATGGGTATCGACTGTCAGGGTAAACAGTGAGAATCGCTGACCTGAGCGGGAAAGCTCTTCAAATTTTTTCCACGCTTCATCGAGAACGGTATCGTCGTAGAATCCCCAGTCGTTGCGATAGTGCGGGTCGGCCACCACGCTTTTCAACTCTTCTGAGCCGTATAAGTGGTCGAAGCCGTGCGATTTCAGGAACACATCTTTACCGGCAAAACGCAGATTCGCGCCCTGCACGAAATAGTTCTGATAACCCGAGTTTTTCAGAATATCGCCCAGACAGATGTTCTGCGGGAAGAAGCTGGAGACAGAGGCGGAGGCGTTGCCTTCAAATGGGGCAAACAGCGGTATGCCGCACTGAGAAGCTACCATGCCCGCAATCGTGTAATCCGTTCCCGGCAGCTGCTGCGTGTGGCTGAAATCCAGGCCTTCATTTTTCAACGCGCCCAGTTCAGGCGTGAGATCCGGGAAAGCCTCGTTATCAAAATAGGTCCGCTCGAGACTTTCGCCGTAGATATAAACCAGGTTGAGTTTCGGGTCAGGGATAGTTCTCGACGGCTCTTTATAATAAGCCGCAAAGTCCGGGTCGCCGTCGCGTGACTGGGATTTCACCAGTTCCGTTATCTGACGAAATGCCGGGCTGGCATCCACTGAACCCAGCGCCAGTAAGAGTGCCAGCAGGCTGTAACCAAAATGGTGCGGATGATGGCGACGACGGCGCAGGATCCAGCCCAGCGCACCGAACACCGCCGCCAGCCCCAGCACAATGCCGATACCAGGCAGGATGTATTTGCTGACACCAGCACCGGTCAGGCTGTTGGTTAAGGTATAGAGAACCGCGTCGTTAATACCATCGCCAGTAAAATAGTCGCTGGCAAACAGGGTGATATTTAAAACGACAAATAGCCCCAGTACCGTTAATGTGGCTGCAAACCACCAGGTGTTACGTCCCGCTTTCCATGCGTAAATCAGCACAGAGGCGAGAAAAAGGGCGAAAGAGAGTAGTTCTGACAACGGGCGATCCTCACTAAACCGGGCCGTTTAGCCAACGTTTAAGTTTTTTGAGAAGCACAATGTAATGGCGTCGCCATATTGCTGCAATTCTAGTGTCAAAAAAATGCGATGTTGTTAGGAATTAGTTTATAAACAGACTTTTTTGATCGCGGTCGCTTCCCGTGTAACAGGGGTAAAACCGTCCAGGAGCAGGGAAAAGGGCAGGAGAGAGCCGCGTCAGCCGGGTAACAGCTAAAACGCGGCGTTTCGCGGTTCAGGAAATGAAGTTCAGCCCCTGCTTTAACACCAGATCGCAGGCTTTGGTTTTCACCTTTTCTGCCAGCGGAGTCGTTCCAATATTATCCAGATTGAGTTGCTGACCATCTTTGGTTTTCAGCAAACCCTGAATGCCATCCAGATAGTTGGTGTCTTCTTTTTGCTCTTCACTGTTCAGGCCCAGTTTTTCCAGTACCTGATTCTTGATGTTTTCGGCATCGGTTACCGAAGCCAGCTTTTGCTTCGCGCAGTATTGCAGAATGCCTGCGGCGTTGTTCATGTTATCTGCGCTTAAGGCCTGGTTCCCGCTGCTAAGCAAGTTAGTTAATGACGCGAGCGACCAACCGCCTTCCTGTGTCGTGTTGTTTTGGTTGCCAAGTTCGCTGGCGGCGCTGGAGAGCGCATCTTTCCAGGACGCAGCATGCACCCCGGTGGAAATTAATGCGCTGGCGGCAATGGCACAGCACAGAAGATGTTTAATAGTTTTCATCATCATTACTCAAGGTTGAATTGTGTCGCAGTATACCGCCAGAAACGGGGATTAATACTCTTTACCTGTTACACGGCTACGGTAGCTATCCCAGTTGAAGATCACCCACAAACTGTTACCCAGGCGCATACGGTCCATCACGCGTTCGCCCAGCAACTTGGTCATCTCTTCCATATTACTGTTGGTCAGCATCCCGGTTGGGCGTTTGGAAGAAGAGCGGCGATCGACGATCTGGTTAATGATCACTTTTTCGTATTTCGATTCGGTCTGCACGCCGATCTCATCGATCACCAGCAGATCAACGTTACTCAGATCGTTAAGCAGTTGTTCTTCGCTGGTACCGCTATTCCTGAAGGTATCTTTCATCGCCGACATAATATCGGCCACGGTGATGATCAATACGGATTTACCGCGTAGCAGCAGCTCGTTGCAGATTGCCGCCGCCAGATGGTTTTTGCCGGTTCCTGGCTTGCCAGAAAAGATGAAGCTGGCGATGTTGCCGTCAAACTCTTCGACATACTGGCGCGCTTTGCTTAACGCATTCATTTGCCCTTCACACTCAACGCGATAGTTCTCAAAGGAGCAGTTCTGATGCAGTGGACGAATACCGGAGCGGTTAAAGGTGCGCTGCATTTTCATCGCCCGATTTTCACGTTCGAGAGCGGCGGAGCGGATCGCCCCTTGTTCTTTCTGCCAGGCCAGTAGTTCTTCACCCGTTTTGAAAGCAGGTTTGATATGGGCAGGCATCATTTTTTGCAGGCGTTGCATCAGGTCGCCAACGTTTTTCATCGTTACCCTCTGAATCCTGGTGGAATTTGGCTGTCAGGTTCACTGACCGTATTCACATCTCGTTTCGGCAGTCCGCCGTTGCTGGCACGACCGATTTGCAGGCTGCGCGCCAGTTTTTGTTGCCACTGCACATGGTGAAAGACTTTGCCTTCCGCCTGCCAGTAGGCAATGAATGACGCCAGTTCTTCGGCGGTCACCGGCTCTCTTAGTGCCACGCCCCATAATGCCGCCTGACGGATAAAGTCGGCATCGGGTTGCCAGTCTGGGTACATGGCAAATTTCCCCATGGGTACGGCAACGGGAGCGGTTTGCGGTTCCTGATAGAGTTGATCGTCCAGGGCCACGTCACTTCCCGGACGCGCCAGCTTTTCTTCTAGCGCCAGCAGTTCAGCCAGGCGTGCAGGCGTGACGGCATAAAACGCCGGGGCGTTGTTGTCAAATACGGCAACCACACCGCCTTCAGCTTTTGCCAGAACGGTTTGGTGATCGTGTACCAGGGCGTCAATACCAACGACGTCCGGGGTCAAAACTCTGGAAGACATACTGTTTCTCAAATATGGAACGATGAACGAGAAGGGAGATAACTTTTATAGTAACACACGGAGGAGAGGAGGCTGTCTCTCATCCGCGTGCTTTAAGTGAGGCAATTTTATACGCGAGGGCGCTTGCGGTACAACCATAATCCAGGAATGGAAAGACCGATGGATAACGCACCAACAATCGATGAAGCTGTAAGAAAGTTGGTTAACAGGGTAATCATCAACGGTTCGCTGTAACCTAGCTGGCTGATTTTTACCGCCGAAATCATTGCGGTATAAGCTGATATGCCAGGGAACATAGGGATAACCGCCGCCACGGTAAACACTTTCGGATGCGCCAGATACCAGCGCGACCATTGAATACCAATGGTGCCGACCAGCATAGAGGCCATAAAGGTTGACCATTCAATATTCAGCCCGCTGGTCATTAAGATCATTCGGGAACCATGACCTATCGCACCAAGCAGCGCACACCAGCGTAACGCTCGAACGGGAACGTTGAACACCATCGCAAAGCCGACCGCAGGAATGGCGGCGAGGATCATATCCTGCGCCAACGCTAACAGAAATTCGATCACACCCATCCGCGTAGCCCCCAAATCGTCAGTGCCATTACTACGCCGACACAGGTAGCCAGTGTCAGCAGACTGGCGATTGCCCAGCGTGCCAGTCCGGTATTGATGTGGCCTTTAAACATATCGGCGACGGCATTTATCAACGGAAAGCCCGGCACCAGCAGCAGAACGCTGGCGGCCATCGCAATGGTGGGGGTATTGCTGAAAGTGGGAAGTTGCAAAAGCAATCCGGAAATGGTGGTGGCGGCGAAAGCGGTGAGGCAAAAGTTGATCTGTGGATGAAGATGACGTTGTGCCAGCAGCTGGCGGATATACATCGCGGCCGTACTGGCAAAGAAGGTGATGACGGCACCATCCCAGCCACCGTTATTGAGTTTACAGAAACAGGCGCAGGAAAGGCCAACCATTAAGGCTACCAGCCATCTTGGGTAACGTAATGGCTGAATTTGGCTAAATCGTTTCTCTACGCCTTTGTAATCCAGCAGATGATGCTCCGCCAGAATTACAATGTGCTGGACTTCAGTCACCACATGCATATTAATGCCGCGATCGTGATTTTTACGTGTCGATGTCAGGCATTGCCCATCTTTAATGGTTGTCAGCACGATGGCGTTCGAAGAGATAGAACTTTCGACGCTGTCCATTCCCAACGCCCGACCCAGTCGTGAGGAAAGCTCATCAACCAACGCGCTTTCCGCACCATGTTGCAAAAGAAATAATCCACACTGGATACAAAGCCGTGTTACGGCTCGCTGTTGCTCAGTTTGCATAACTCGCCCTTTGTCATAGACGTGCTGCGTATTGTTCAGATAATGAGAATCCATTTGTATCATGAAGCACGGTTGTTTTGCGGTAGGTTAAGATCAAAATTGCGCTGATTAATCCTGGTTATCGGGAGATGCTCGGTGATAAAAAGCGAATTATCTCTCGCCGTAAACAAACTATCGCATGAATATTATCACTATAATGAATTTGTTATTTGGCCTTTACGAGTCAGGATAATAGATAGCTGGGCGCGTTTTTTAATGTTAACAAGTTAAAACCATCAGATTTTATTGAATAAATATTGATTGTGTGATTCCCGCATTCTGCGGGAAGGGATATCATTTAATTATAAATTAAATGAATGAGATTTCTGTTTTTCATTAAGTATTTCTAACAACTTAATGTAGATATTTTAAATGTCTCCAGGCTATTTCACCAGGTTATCATTTGATGCTAACCTTCTGACACATGCAGTGGAGTTGTTGTGCAGCAGGAGTATGCTGATATGAAAGTGAATGCTAAGGATAATTTATTCGCTTAATCTATTAATTTGCTGGGAATATTTAAGGAATGAATACCTTGAATAAACCATCATGATTTTTAGACAGTGGATGTGGAGGAAATATGTTGCCAGGGTGCTGCAAAAATGGAATTGTTATCAGTAAAATACCTGTTATGCAAGCAGGGTTAAAAGAGGTCATGAGGACTCACTTCCCTGAATATGAAATAATATCCAGCGCCTCTGCGGAGGACCTTACCTTATTACAATTACGTCGTTCCGGATTAGTCATTGCTGATTTGGCCGGTGAAAGTGAAGATCCACGTTCCGTTTGTGAGCATTATTACTCTTTAATCTCACAATATCGGGAAATTCACTGGGTTTTCATGGTGTCACGCTCCTGGTATTCCCAGGCAGTAGAATTGCTCATGTGCCCTACGGCGACGTTATTGTCTGATGTTGAACCCATTGAGAATCTGGTCAAGACCGTACGTTCCGGCAATACGCACGCAGAGCGTATCAGCGCCATGCTGACCTCCCCGGCAATGACTGAAACTCATGATTTTAGCTATCGCTCCGTCATTCTCACTCTTTCAGAGCGCAAGGTACTGCGGCTATTAGGTAAAGGATGGGGCATCAACCAGATAGCTTCATTGCTTAAGAAAAGTAATAAAACTATTAGCGCCCAAAAAAACAGTGCGATGCGTCGACTGGCAATTCACAGCAACGCTGAAATGTATGCATGGATAAATAGCGCGCAGGGTGCAAGAGAACTTAACTTGCCTTCTGTTTATGGAGATGCCGCAGAATGGAACACAGCCGAATTAAGAAGAGAAATGTCGCACTCATAGAAAAATGCGTCATGAGTAGTATCGGTATTGAGAGTTTATTCAGAAAGTTTGCGGGTAACCCTTATAAGCTCCATACCTATACCAGTCAGGAGTCATTTCAGGATGCCATGTCGCGGATCTCGTTTGCGGCGGTCATTTTTTCTTTTTCTGCCATGAGAAGTGCGCGCAGAGAGGGATTATCCTGCCTGACTGAACTGGCGATTAAGTTTCCGCGTACCCGGCGTTTAGTTATTGCGGATGATGATATTGAAGCTCGGCTGATTGGTTCATTGTCGCCATCACCGCTGGACGGTGTATTAAGTAAAGCGTCAACGCTGGAGATTTTTCATCAGGAACTCTTTTTGTCATTAAATGGTGTACGTCAGGCGACCGATCGACTGAACAATCAGTGGTACATTAACCAAAGCCGGACGTTAAGCCCGACGGAGAGAGAAATATTGCGCTTTATGTCGCGTGGCTACTCAATGACACAAATTGCCGAGCAGCTTAAACGCAATATCAAAACGATCCGTGCACATAAATTTAATGTGATGTCGAAACTGGGCGTCAGTTCTGATGCAGGGTTGTTGGAGGCCGCAGATATTCTGTTATGTATGCGGCATTGCGAAACAAGTAATGTGTTGCATCCTTATTAATCCGCATGATGCCGGGTTTACTTCCCCGGCAGTGCTTTCATTTCAGCGTACAATCGCCACATTGCTGCACATCCGGTAAGCGATAACGCTGGCAGCAAGTGCGGCGCACCAGCAGGCCGTCGCGTAGCACCACGGTACGCCAGAGTGGATTATCTTCACCGGTAGTAAGCGTTTTCTCAAAAAAGAGGGCATAGCGCAGCGATTCAACCGTCGCCTCGCCGAGCAGCTGTTTCATCTCAGTCAGATACCAGTTGATCAAATAACCGGTATTGCTCCAGATAAGTTTGCCGTTAATCTCTCCCGTTGCTTCTAGTGCCTGCACAACCGGAACCAGCGCCTGGCTGATTAACGTTTCCATTCGCTGCTGCGGCGAATGTAGTGTTGCGTTTTTATCTTCACACACATCGACCCAGAAACAGGCGGCGCGTCCGGTTTCGTGAAACTCAACGTGGACATGTTCCGGCGACACATCTAATGCTTTTTCCTGAGTCAGCAGCGCCAGCATTAATGGTGGTACCATCAGGCCGATATACCATTGCGCCCACAGTGAGATAAGCGGTTTGTTTTCGCGGATCATCAAAGGTTGGTTGCGGTAGATATGATCGGAATAGACCGCGAGTAGAGAACTTAGCGCATTCGGTGATGACCATTGCGCCAGCGTCATGGCGTTAAGTGGGGCGGGTTCATCCAGGCGGATAAACTCCAGCAAATGTTCACGATGTTCGGCGATCGTTGCCCGCACGGCTTGTGCAAGCCCAGCATCCTGCGGCTGGAGATGCGTTCGCCAGATAACATCTTCATAGAGCGGTGCGGAACGATAGGCCATAATCGTGATAGTAATCTAAATGATAATTATTGCTAATCCTATCGATAGGTTTACCCGATAGCAAGGAATTTCTCTGGCTTGCAAATGATAAAAATTATCATATGATATTAGTTATCATTATCAATGAAAGAGATGAAACCATGTTGCAACGTACGCTGGGCAGTGGCTGGGGAGTGTTGCTGCCGGGATTGCTGATTGCAGGGCTGATGTATGCGGATTTATCGCCGGATCAATGGCGGATTGTCATTCTGATGGGATTGGTATTGACGCCGGTGATGCTGTATCACAAACAGTTACGGCATTACGTTTTGCTACCATCGTGCCTGGCGCTTATTGCTGGCATCATGCTGATGATAATGAATTTGAATCAGGGGTGATAAAACAGTGAAGAGACAAGAAAAGAAGTAAAGATAATTGGTGCGAGGGGGGGGACTTGAACCCCCACGTCCGTAAGGACACTAACACCTGAAGCTAGCGCGTCTACCAATTCCGCCACCTTCGCACAGTCATCTTACTTTTTTTGATATCGCCTCGTTTGGTGCGAGGGGGGGGACTTGAACCCCCACGTCCGTAAGGACACTAACACCTGAA
>ERZ1106944.25-NODE-25-length-140936-cov-13.083595_pt1 | contig 140936 bp, 134 predicted proteins | sample MGYA00403672_ERZ1106944 | MGnify/ENA primary metagenome ERZ1106944 (study PRJEB35170, sample SAMEA104062454) | human gut metagenome | biome: human gut; feature: human-associated habitat; material: faeces | place: Denmark | collected 2012-10-16 ...
TGACAGAGGAATTCGGGAAGACGGTTATCGTCGTCACCCACTCCAACGTCGTATCCGAACTGAGCGATCACCGGGTAGTTCTCAACGAAGGACAGCTGAAGGATAGGGAATAAAGATCAGTCAGCGCCGTTTCACCGGTATGGCGATATAAGATAAAAAAGAAGGGATCAGGGAAACCTGATCCTGTTTTGTTGAAAATTTTCAATAAAATCCGAGAAAATTGTCATGATTTTCAGAAACAGACGGCGAAACTTGCCCCGCAAGCCTGTTTTTTATGATATCCTATAATCATTCAGCGTGCCGGCGGCCGGTTTGAGCCGGAACTATCCGGCAATCAGAAACAGCTGGAAGCCAAAGCGCATGATTGACATGAAGCAGAAGCGTGGAAAGTGGGGGAAGTTCGGAAATGAGAATGTGGAAAATGACAAGACTCGTTTCCTGGATGGCCTGACGGCGGGTAATATCAGGTCATAGGAAAAAAGAAAGCGAGGAATACTCATGCAGGAGATTCAATTATTAAAAGCGATCGAACAGGATGCCCGGATATCCGTTACCGATCTTGCCGATATTTTAAACTCAACTCCACAACAGGTAGACGGCGAAATGAAGAAGCTGGCCGAGGAAAAGGTCATCTGCGGATATCACACCGTCATCAACTGGGATAAGACGAATCAGGATCACGTTATGGCGCTGATTGAGGTCAACGCTTCGCCGGAGCGCGACTGCGGCTATGATAAAGTCGCGGAGAAAATTTACCGTTACCCTGAGGTCAGCAACATGTATCTGATTTCCGGCCGGTCCGAATTCATCGTGATCGTCAAGGGCCGGACGATGCGCGAAGTTGCCGATTTTGTCGGTCAGAAGCTGGCTCCGATTGAGGGGGTCAAGGGCACGGCCACTTACTTTGTTTTAAAACAGTATAAAGTCGAAGGTGTGATCATTGATCAGCAGGAAGATGATCAGGAACGACTGCTGGTGACCCCATGAACCCCAAGTCATTGTTAAACGACGTCATCGGGACGATCCCGCCGTCAGGCATCCGCAAGTTTTTTGATCTGGCCAGTTCGATGGAAGGCGTTATTTCACTGGGCGTCGGCGAACCGGATTTTGATACTCCGTGGCATATCCGCGAGGAAGCGATCTATGCGATTGAAAAGGGGCGGACATTTTATTCCGCCAATGCCGGACTGCCGGAATTGCGCAAGGAGATCTGCCGTTATCTGAAACGGAGATTCCAGCTGGAGTATGCGTGGAACAGCGATATTCTGGTTACGGTCGGCGGCAGCGAAGCGATTGATATCGCCTTCCGCTCGTTATTGAATCCGGGAGATGAAGTGATCGTGCTGTCTCCGGGTTATGTCGCCTATGAACCATGCGTGCGTCTGGCGGGCGGTGTTCCAGTGATCGTGGAATTAAAAGAAGAAGATAAATTCAAACTGAAAAAGGAACAGCTTAAACAGGCGCTGTCCCCGAAGACCAAAGCGATTTTAATGAATTTCCCGGGAAATCCTACCGGCGGCATCATGACAAAGGAAGACTTCAGCGAGATTGTGCCGTTGATTCAGGAATCCGGGATCGCGGTGGTTACGGATGAAATTTACGCTGAGTTGACCTACAGCGGCAAGCATTGCTCAATTGCTTCCTTTAATGAGATCAAGGATCAGGTGATTTTGATCAGCGGTTTCTCCAAAGCCTATTCGATGACCGGCTGGCGGTTAGGCTATATCGCCGCTCATCGGGATTTGATCGCCGCAATGAATAAGGTTCATCAGTACGCGATCATGTGTGCACCGACAATCAGCCAGTATGCCGGCATTGAAGCGATGGCCAAGGGCGATGGGGATGTTGAAATGATGAAGGATTCGTTTGAACGCCGCCGCAATTTTATCGTCAACGGCTTAAACCGGATGGGATTGCAATGCCCAATGCCGCAGGGGGCATTCTATGTGTTCCCTTCGATCAAGCATACCGGGATGACCTCGGAAGAATTCTGCGAGAAGCTGCTGGAAAAAGAAAAGGTTGCGGTCGTACCGGGCAACGCCTTCGGCGCCAGCGGCGAAGGCTTCGTGCGGATCTCTTACGCTTACAGCATTGATGAAATCAAAGGTGCGCTAAAACGCATCGCCCATTTCCTTGAAACATGTTAAATTATAGAATTACAAAGCTCTGAATTCCTCGGTGAAGTTCAGAGCTTTGTTTTTCCTGCAGGCTTGTTCAGAACGTTGGGGGAAATAAGCAGCGAAGGCTGCGGCAGATGAAAGGTCAGGACTGCCACCAGGATGTTGGCGGCTGCTTTGTCATCAGACCTTCAATGATCCAGTCGGAAATTGAGTCTCCGTCATGATGCGTCTGACGGCGGCACCACAGCCAGCCTGTCGAGGTTCCTTTTTTCAACTGGGACATACCGGGATCCTCAACCGTGAATTGCAGCTGGAAGCAAGCCTGCTCCCGCTGAATTTGCCGCGCCGTGATTTCACAGTCGGCAATTTTGACCGTACTCCAGAACAGGAGTCCGTTGGGATCCGCAGGCACGTTATAAAGCGCGGCGAGCCGGGTGTAATCCTGAGAAAGAACCGCTTCCTGATACGCTTTGGCAAGCTGATCAGCACTTTCAACCGGACCGCGCCGGGTTTGATCGTTCGCCATCCAGCGCATCTGATCGACAAGCCAGGTCTGATCTTCGTTGACCAACGTTAAAACAAGCGCATAAGCCGCAGGCGTGTCCCCATAAGAAGCCTTGATCTGAGCCAAAACCGTGTTGTCGCTGATCGTCAGGATTTCGCAGCTTTCCAGCTTGCCTAACCGGGTCAGGCCATAATCCGTTCCGCTGACGGCTTGATTGGCAATGATAAACCGTTCGCGGCAGGCTTCGGTCAAATGGGAAGCTAAACCTTCACCTGCACGCTGAAAGCGCAGTTTGACCACATCGTTGACCAAAGCGGCGATGACTTCCGGGTTTTGTTCTGCGAATTCCGGATTTTTCTGATTTTCAGCATGCTGCTTCTGATAAACGGCAGAGACAGTGGTCAGACCGATTTCCGCAGGCTGATGCTGGCAGCCGATCAATAAAAGCAGGATCGAAAAGGCGATCCATCCCTTTCGGTATGATTTCATAACGACGCTCCTTTTTTCTAACTTTATTATATAGGAAACGTCAGGGAAAAGGCAGTTGAATACCGTAAAATCGAGGATTGCAAAGGAAAATCAGGCCGGAATGACAGGCTTATTTCAAAAATAAAATAACAAAAAAACATGTTTACTTTCGCTGGGGAGTTTGCTATACTAGATAAACGGGTAGATATAAAAAATATTTACTCCTTGCTTATCCGCCAAGCGATAAGCCAATAGACCATAAGGAGGTGTGCTACATGAAAAAGTATGAAGTCATGTACATCGTAAACGCATCCCTGGATGATGCAGCTCGTCAGCAGGTTATCGACGGACTGCACGCCATCATCACCGACAACGGAGGAAAAATCCTGAAGGTAGATGACTGGGGAGTCAAAGAGTTTGCGTATCGTATCGAAGACATGACCAAAGGTTACTACATGGTTGTAACTTTTGAAGCTGACAATGCAACGGTTAAAGAATTTGATCGTCTGTCCCGCATCAATGCGAACATTGTCCGTTACATGATCATCAAACAGGACGAAAAATAAGCGATAAAGTACTGAAGGAGGAACTGTCATGATTAATCGTGTCATTTTAGTCGGGCGTTTAACCCGCGATCCAATGCTGAGAAAGACCCAGAGCGGACTTTCTGTCGCAACCTTCACCGTCGCCTGCGACCGTCGGTTCTCCGGCGGCAACGGGCAGGACCGGCAGACTGATTTCATCAGCTGCGTGGCCTGGCGGCAATCTGCGGATTTCCTCGGCCAGTATGCGCACAAAGGGGCGCTGGTCGGCGTTGACGGACGGATCCAGACACGGAACTATGACAATGCTTCCGGTCAGAAAGTGTACGTCACAGAAGTGGTCTGTGACAGCGTACAGCTGCTGGAATCGAAATCAGCATCCGAGAATCGTTCCGCTTCGATGGGCTATCAGCCGCAGAACGCCGGCTATGCCCAGGCCAACCCGTTTGGGGACGCTGCGGCGAACGATGGATTCGATGATTTCAGCGCTGGTCCGACACTGGATATTTCCAGCGATGACTTACCATTTTAATTGAAAGGAGATCGACTATGGCATTCAAAAAACAGCGTATGGGACGCAAAAAGGTTTGCTATTTCACAAAGAACAATATCACTTCGATCGACTATAAAGATGTTGAACTGCTGAAGCGGTTTGTTTCTGCCAACGGCAAGATCATTCCACGGCGGGTTACCGGCACGCGTGCGAAGTATCAGCGCATGCTGGCGACTGCGATTAAACGCGCACGCCAGATGGCTTTGCTGCCTTACGTTAACGACTAAGTTATGAAAAAGCCTCCATCAGTGATCTGGTGGAGGTTTTTGCCATTCACAGGAGGGACAACATGAATAATAGTGTAAGAAAAATAACCGACGGCGCAATGATGGTCGCCCTGATCGGTCTGTTTCTGTTTATAAACCGGCAGCTGGCCGGGCTTTTGGATTTGTATGCCGCGTGGCTGGTGCCGCTGCCGATGGTGATGTACGCGGTGAAATACGGATGGAAAAGCGCGCTGGTTCCGTTTGTTTCCGTTATTTTTCTTTCATTTATTATCGCCGGTCCGCAAACCTGGTTTTACGTCATTACAGCCTGCGTTTGCGGCGTAGTGTATGGTCAGGGAGTGAAAAGCGGATGGAATAATCTGCGCCTGATGCTGACGACGATGATCTTTACCATTCTTTCAAATTTAATCACAACGGTTTTATTTGCGTCCTTTTTCGGTTATGATATAGCTATGGAAATTTCCGAAATGGGCAAAATGATGACGCAGATGTCGGAAAATTTCAATGTGCAGCTGCCGGCGAGTCTGGATATCACGGGATTTCTTAAAATGATCTTCGTTTTGTCAGCGGTGCTGACTGGCGTGATGGAAGGCATCATCGTCCATCTGCTTTCGAATTTCATGCTCAAGCGGATGAAGATTAAAGTCGCGCCGCCCAAGCCGTTAAGCGAGATCATGATCCCGAAGGCGCTGGCCTACGTCTGCTTTCTTCTGTTTATCGCCAGTAATTTTACCAGCCAGCTGGCAACGCTGCCGTCCTGGGCGACGGAGCTGATCCTGATCGGCGGGGTGTTGGGTGCGCTGGTACTGGTCTTTTTCGGGTATATCTGCTGCCTGGTTTACGGGGCGGTCCGCTACCATAAAAACGTCGCGCTGTTCGTCATTCTTATCACGTTCTTGATGCTGCCGATCATGCTGCCGCTGCTGGCGATCGTCGGCTTCCTGTATGTCACTACCGATATGCGGGAGAAAATTCTAAGGAGGTAACGTTTGTGTCTGAAAAAATTGGAAAGATCAAAACGCTGCTGCTGATCCTGATTGTTGTCGAAGTGCTGGGCTTAGTCTGCCTGTATTTCCTGTTCGATCTGGATATCAAGCTCGCCGCTTTATACTTCATCATCAATACCCTGACGGTGTATTTCCTCGTGCAGTATTTTCAAGAGGACAGCCAGAACCGGATGTTCGGCGTTTCCCGAATTCTGGGCAGCGAAGCCAAGGATGCTTTCCAGTTTGGTCAGATTGGAATTCTGACGTATGATGAAAACTACACGATCACCTGGATGAGCGAATTGTTCGCTGATCGCGGCATCAACCGCATCTCCAAAAAGCTGACGATGTGGCTGCCGGAGGTCAACGATCTGATTCAGGGGGATGTGGAAAAAGTCCAGGTTCAGATCGACGACCGGACCTATGAAATTGCGCGCAAGGAAGACGCCCGGATTTTGTTTTTCCAGGATGTCACCGAGCAGCAGCAGCTGGAGAAAGCGTATCAGGAAGAACAGGTCGTCGTCGGTCTGATTCATCTCGATAACTATGAAGAATCCACGCAGTATGAAGAAGAACAAGAGATCGCGATGATCAACAACAATATCCGCCAGCCGGTCGTCGAATGGGCGAAGAATCACGGCATGCTTCTGCGGCGGTTAAAGTCCGACCGGTTCCTCGTCGTTTTAAACGAGCGGATTTTCAAGCAGATCGTGGACGAGCGTTTCAGCATTCTGGCGCAGACTCGCAAAGCATCCCAGCAGCTCGACGTGGCGATCACCCTGTCGATGGGCTTTGCCCGCGGAAGCAGCGACGTGGCGCAGCTGGATGAAATGGTCAATCAACTGCTGGAACTGGCGCAGAGCCGGGGCGGCGACCAGGTGGCGATCCGCCGTCAGGGCGAGGACGTCAAATATTTCGGCGGCAGCAGCGAAGCGCAGGAAAAGCGCAGCCGCGTGCGCGTGCGGATCATGGCGCATACGCTCCGCGATCTGATCAAGAAAAGCACGAACGTTATTTTATTAGGTCATAAGGAAGCTGATTTTGACTGTCTCGGTTCGCTGATGTGCTTAAGCCGGATCGTTCAGGCATATGACAAGCTATGCTGCATCATTTCCAAATCCGGCGGGATGGAGGAAAAGCTCAGCGGCGCGATGAATCTGTATAAGAAGGAACTGGAACCGCGTCATAAATTTGTCACGGAAAACGAAGCGCTGAACCAGCTGCGGGACGGAACGCTGGTCATCATGGCCGATCACCATCACCCAAGCCAGTCCAACGGCGCGCAGGTATTGGAAAAAGCCAAGAAGATCGCGATTTTCGATCATCACCGCCGCCGTACCGATCTGGATATCAACCCGATTCTTGTCTACATCGAACCGAGCGCATCCAGCGCTTGCGAATTGATCTCGGAATTTGTGCCGTATCAGACGGGAAAAGTCGACTTTATCAGCGAGGAAGCGACGATCATGCTGACAGGGATGATGATCGACACCAACCGCTTTAAAGTCCGCACCGGCACCCGCACGTTTGAAGCCGCGGCGATGATTCGCCGCTGGGGTGCGGATCCGCAGGAAGCCGATAATTTATTAAAGGATGAATATTCTGAATTTGAAACGAAAACAAAGGTTTTAAAATTCTGTGAAAAAAGAGATAATGGTATTGTCATTTCCGCAGTGACGGACAATGAGATTCTTTCCCGCGCGATGCTGTCGCAGGTTGCCGATACGATTTTGATGATTAAAGGCGTGGAAGCCGCTTTTGTCATCGCCAGGATCAGCGATTCCCAGACGGCGATCAGTGCGCGCAGCCGCGGCCATGTCAACGTGCAGGTGATTATGGAACGGATGCACGGCGGAGGGCATTTGAGCGCCGCCGCGCTGCAGCGGGAAAATACGAGCGTGGAAGATTTACGAACCGAGTTGATCGCCACGCTGGACGAAGTAATGAAGGAGGAATAAACGATGAAAGTCATTTTATTAAGCGATGTCAGCAAGGTAGGCAAGAAAGGCGCGATCGTGGAGGTTGCCGACGGATATGCCCGCAACTTTCTGATCCGCAACCGTCTGGCTGTTCAGGCTACGGCCAAGAGTCTGGAAATTCTGGACGAACAGAAGGTTCAGGCGAAGCTGAACGAAAAGGAAATGGAAGCTCAGGCCCGCGAAACGGCGGCGAAGCTGGAAAAGATCATGCTTCAGTTCTCGGTTAAGAGCGGCAAGGAAGGCCGCGTCTTCGGTTCCGTATCGACGAAGCAGATTGCCCAGGAATTAGAGCGCAAACACGGCATTCATATCGACAAACGCAAGATTCTCGATACCGCGCCGATCCAGAGCCTCGGCGTCACCAATGTCCGGATTGAACTGTATAAGGACGTGATCGGGACGATCCGCGTCCAGGTTACAGGAAAAGAGTAATCGCGTATGCGGCAGATGCCCAGCAGTATTGACGCCGAACAGTCGTTGTTGGGTTCGCTCTTCATCTATCCCAACAGCGTCCGCATCGCGTCTGAAGAAGGACTGCGCAGTGAAGAATTCTTTTTAGAAGCACATCGCAAAATCTACGCCGCCGTGGAAACACTCAACGGCGAAGGCAAACCGGTCGACGCCGTATCGGTAGCCAGTCTTCTGACCGATCAGGGACTGTTGGCTTCAGTCGGCGGTCTGGAATACATCATGCAGCTGGCGGACAGTTCCGTAACCTCCGCCAGTACGAAATACTATATCGAGCTGATCCAGTCCAAAGCGTTATTGCGCAATTTAATTGAAACCGCGCAGAATATCGCCGAGGAAGGGATGCAGAATGCCGGCGACATGGAAACGATGATGGACATGGCGGAAAAGCAGATCCTCGACGTGACGCGCCGGCGCAAGACGACCGATTTTAAATCCAGCAACGAAGTCGTAAACGAGGTCATTGAAAATATCCATAAAATGAGCGCGCAGAAATCCGGCGTGACCGGCGTGGCGACGGGGTACCGCGATCTGGACAACACGACCAACGGGTTCCAGCGCGGCGACCTGATCATCCTGGCGGCCCGACCTTCGATGGGCAAGACTGCCTTCGCGTTAAACGTCGCAATGCAGATCGCGCAGCTCAACCATCAGGCCGCGGCGATCTTTTCTCTGGAAATGCCTGCCGAGCAGCTGATCTCCCGTATGCTTTCCGCCAAAAGCCGGGTTCCGGGCGGCCAGCTGCGCACCGGCTTTCTCAACAACAACGAATGGAACCAGCTTAACGAAGCCGCTGCCGATTTGAAGGCGACGAAGATCTTCATTGACGATTCTCCGAACGTGCGGGTTTCCGAGATTCATTCCAAATGCCGCAAGCTTCAGGCGGAGCACGGTCTGGCCGTCATCCTGATCGACTACATTCAGCTGATCACCGGCAGCGGCCGCAATCCCGATAACCGCCAGCAGGAAGTTTCGGAGATTTCCCGCGGTCTCAAAGGGCTGGCGCGTGAGCTGCAGGTGCCGGTCATCGCTTTGTCGCAGCTGTCCCGATCTGTTGAAAAACGTGAGGACAAGCGGCCGATGCTGTCCGACCTGCGTGAATCCGGAGCCCTGGAACAGGATGCCGACATCGTTATGTTCTTATACCGCGATGAATACTATCAGCGGGAAAAGAGCGAGGAAGGCACGGAAAAAACAGAAATTAACATCGCCAAGCATCGTAACGGTCCGACCCGTCAGATCGAGCTGGCGTTTGAACGCAACATCAACGCCTTTTACAACTATGAGAATCAGAATGGGTAACGACCCCGAAAGGGAGGATTGAATGAAAAAATGGATACCGATTGCCGCCGCGCTGGTTTTAAGCGCGCTGATCGCCGGGCTGTGGCCATCCCTCTCCCGGGCGAATCAGGTTGTCGCGGCACAGGGAAAGGTGGAAGAAAGTTTGCTTCCCCAGCAGGTTGTAAGTCTTTCCGCTCAGCCGCAGACGGTAAAAAAAATCTATAACGCCGGAAAACTGGTCGGCGTCGTCAACGATTACGCGAAAGTCGAAGCACTGTTGGATGAAGTCTACCACAGCGTTTATGAGGATGATTTTCCCAATACCCGTCTGGAGCTGGGGGAAGATCTGATCGTGACCGACGAGCTGAGCTACACCCGGTACGAGAATATCGACGCGGCGATTTGCGCGTACTTGAAGGAAAACGATCTGTTTTCCGTCGAAACCAACCGGATTGACTTTTCGGATGAAAACGACGTGTACGCGACGATCTACGTTAAGAATCTCCAGGATTTTTATGACGCCCGGGATCAATACCTGTTGAATTTCGTGTCCAAAGAGACGCTGGATACAGTGCGGATGGGACAATCCACACCGGAGCTGAAGACCTACGGCACCCGCGAGGTCAGCATCGACGTGCTTGAGAAAATGACCGTTACCAATGGCCGGGCTTCATCTTCCAATATTCTGAAAGACAAGCAGGAAATCCTGCACTATTTAAGCTATGGGGCCGACCCGAATCTGGAAATGAAATACTACACGGTTGTCGAAGGCGATATGATCGACGGCGTCGGCACGAAGAACGGGCTGTCCGCCCAGCAGGTCGTGTCGATCAACAGCGATCAGCTGGACAATGTCGATCAGCTGATCCAGCCGGGCATGGTGCTCAACGTCACCAATTTCCAATCTCCGATTACGATCAAGGTTACCAAGGAGCGCGTCGCCAAAGAAGAAGTTTATCCGGAGGATCCGATTTACAAGGAAGATCCGAATATGAAGGAAGGCTCCTCCGTCATTGACGTGCATGCTCAAAATGGTTCACGCAACGCGTTCTATGAGGAAGTCTGGATTAATGGCGAGAATACCGGCGGTACGCTGGTGTCCTCGATTATCACCCGCCAGCCGGTCCGCGAAGAAACGCGCGTCGGCACGAAGGTCATCCCGGGCTATGGCACCGGTACATTCCGCTGGCCGGTTGACAATCCGTCGATTACCTGCCGCTGGGGCTGTTACAGAGGGCATCAGGCGATCGACATCAAGAACTCCTATAACCGCTATGGTAATCTGTATGCGGCTGACCGCGGCACGATCGTAGAAGCCAGCTACAGCCCGATTAACGGCTACTATCAGATCATTGACCACAATAACGGCTATAAGACCTATTACGGCCACATGAATCAACCTGCCTTCTTCAAAGTCGGACAGAACGTCGAAAAAGGCGAGATTATCGGCCAGATCGGCATGACCGGCCGGGCGACCGGGCCGCACGTTCATTTCTTCATCATGAAAAACGGCGTGCGTCAGAATCCGTGCAACGGGTGGCTGCCATGTTAGGCTCGATGGAATTTTACCTGTTGGCGAGCGGTTCCAAGGGTAACTGTTTTGTGTTAAAAACCGCCGCCACGCAGATCGTGATCGACTGCGGCACGACCAGGACTTATTTAACACGCAGTTTTCACATGATCGGTGTAGACTATCTGAACACAGAAGCACTGTTGGTCACCCATGGTCACCGCGACCATACAAGCCAGCTCAAGATGTTTTCCGGTGTTGAAGCCTATGCGGCTTTCAGTCTGGAAAACCGTGCGGATCAGCACTGGATCAAGCCCTATACGCCATTTCAGGTGGGCGATCTCAGAGTGACGCCGCTGCCGCTGTCCCACGATGCTGAAAATACCGTTGGCTTCGTTTTGGAAACGGCGCAGGAAAAGCTGGTTTACATTACCGATACCGGATATGTTCGGGAGGAATGCGTGCCGTTGATCGCCGATGCGGACTATTATGTGATGGAAAGCAATCACGATGTGGGAATGTTGATGCAGACCCGCCGTCCCTATCCGATCAAAATGCGGATTCTTTCCGACAGCGGCCATCTGTGCAACGAGGACTGTGCCCATCTGCTGACGCGCTTAGTCACGCCGCGGACTCGTTCGATCTTCTTGGCGCATCTCAGCGAAGAAGCGAACCAGCCGCAGCTGGCCCGGCAGGTCAGCGCCGACGCTTTGAAACAATGCGCCTGCCGAAAGGATCTGGTGCTGAAAGCCGCGGGACAGTATGAAATACTCATGGGAGGATGCCGATATGAAGAAAGGCTTGATTCTGCTTACCGCCCTGCTGGCGTGCTGGAACTTGGTTCTGACCGTTGAGCTGTGGCAGGTAAAAAAAGAGAAGTCACAGGAACCGCCGACGCAGGATCCGCAGCAGTCGACGCGTCCGGTTTCGGTCGTTACCTCGGATATCACCAAGATCGTGGAGCGTAGCGAAGCGAAGGTGACCGGCGTGTCGGTGCTGGATGAGACTGGCGAAGATCTGATCGCCAGCGGCAGCGGAACGATTTACAGCACGACCAGCGAGGCCGTGTATATCATAACCAATCAGCATGTCATTGCTTCAGGAGGTCCGATCCACGTATCGTTTGCCAACGGCGAACAGCTGCCGGCGGAGTTAGTCGGAGCGGATCCCTATACCGATCTGGCATTGTTAAAAGTGATCCCCGATTTCCGGGCTGAAGCGTTTGATCTGGGCGATTCGTCACTGTGCAAAAAAGGCGAATGGGTCATGGCGATCGGTCATTCGATGGGAGCGGAAGCCGACGGCAGCGTGACGGTCGGCGTGATTTCCTCCAAAGACCGCACGATTTCCATGGATGTGGATAAAGATGGAACGGACGATTGGGACATGCTTGTGCTGCAGACCGACGCGGCCATCAATGCCGGCAACAGCGGCGGCCCGTTGATCAATATGAACGGCGAGCTGATCGGCATTACGACGATGAAGCTGCAGGGGAATTCTACCGAGGGCATCAGCTTCGCGATTCCGATCAACGAAGTCACGACGATTGTGGAACAGCTGAAGGCCAGCGGCAAGGTCAACCGGCCGTTTGTCGGCATCAGCGGCAAGGACGTCAGCGCTCTGACCAGCTATCAGAAAAGCTATATGGGCATCAGTCTGGATCAGACCGAAGGTCTTTTGGTCACCAAGATTGCTGAGGAATGCCCGGCTGAAAAAGCCGGCGTGCATGTCAACGACATCCTGATCCGTTTCGACGGATCGCCGGTGGACAGCTATAAAACCTTCCGCAAGCTGCTGTATGGCAAAACGATCGGCGATCCGGCTGAGCTGGTCGTTCTGCGCAACAATCAGGAAGTCAAGCTGAGCGTGACGATTGAATGATCCGGGTGATCGCCGTCGGGCGCATTAAGGAAAAACCGATGCAGCAGTGCATCCAGGAATACCTGAAACGGCTGCAGCCGTATTGTAAGACGGAGATTGTTGAAGTCGACGACATCGCCGCGCCGCAATCCAATTCCCCAGCGCAGAACGAGCAGGTGAAGCAGAGGGAAGGCGAACGGATTCTGGCGAAGCTGAAAAAAGAAGAAACCGTGGTTCTGCTCGATTTAAAAGGCAAGTCCTATACTTCCGAGCAGCTGGCAGAGCAGATCCAGCAGATTTTCAGCTACCAGGGCAGTCAGATCGCTTTCGTCATCGGCGGCTCGCTGGGCGTCAGTCCGGAAGTGATCGCCCGGGCCGATCTGCGCTGGAAGCTTTCGGATCTGACATTTCCCCATCAGCTGTGCCGTTTGTTGGTTCTTGAACAAATTTATCGAAGTTTCAGGATTTTAAATCACGAACCTTATCACAAATGAAAGCGGTGACTGAAAGCCCTATCGTTTCTTCACTTTCTTCTTGTAACACGTTCAAAAATGAGTTAAAATGAATTCAGGTAGAGCAGGAGGTAAAAAACAAAATGAAACAGATTTCTGTATTGGTTATTGATCCAGTTGGCTTACATGCACGTCCGGCAACGGTTGCAGTCAACGCTGCCAGCAAGTTTAAGAGCGAAGTGAAGGTTGCTTATAAAGGACGTTCTGTCAACATGAAATCCATCATGGGTGTTATGTCCCTGGGCATTCCGACACAGTCCGAAGTGACGGTAACCTGTGAAGGCGAAGACGAAGAAGTCGCAATCACAACAATCGAAGAAGTTCTGCGTGCACAGAAAGTAATTGCATAAGTTGGATTGAATAAGAAGATGCGCGGCATCTTCTTTTTTTTCCAAGGGCTATGTAAGCGCAAACATTGTCGAAATTGATCATCAAGGGAGGAAAAACTATGATCGAAGAATTGTATCAGCGGTGGCTGAATCATCCGCACATCGACCCGCAGCTGAAAAAAGAGCTGGCGGGCATGAGTGAGAAAGAAAAGCAGGATGCGTTCTATACGAATATTGAATTTGGTACGGCGGGCATGCGCGGTCTGTTAGGCGCGGGCACCAACCGCATCAACATCCACACGATCCGCAAGGCGAACGAGGGCTTTGCCCGCTACATCGTCGGCTGCGGCGAGGAAGCGATGCGCCGGGGCGTGGCGATTGGTTACGATAACCGCCACATGTCCAGCGAGTTCGCACGGGAATCCGCGGCGGTCTTAGCGAGCCATGGGATTACCAGCTATGTTTTTGAAACACTGCGGCCAACGCCGGAGCTGTCCTTCGCTGTTCGGAATCTGAACTGTTTTGGCGGCATCATGATCACCGCTTCGCACAATCCGCGGGAATACAACGGTTATAAGCTGTATGATGAAACCGGCTGTCAGTTAGTGCCGGATTTAGCCCAGCAGGTCATCGATCAGGTCAACGCCGTCGAGGATGAACTGGCGATCGATCCGCAGCTCACATCCGCGCAGCAGGAGCTGATCCACATGATCGGCAAAGACGTCGATGAAGCTTATTATGAAAACGTGCTTTCGATTCAGTTAAATCCGGACGTCAATCGCGATCTGGTGGAAATCGTCTTCTCACCGGAACATGGCACCGCCAACATTCCGGTCCGCGAAGTCTTTACCCGCGCCGGTTATCATTTCACGCCGGTTGAGGAACAGTGCACGCCGGATCCGGATTTCTCCTGCACCAAGACTCCGAACCCGGAAGAAAAGGGGGCTTACGAGCTGGCGTTAAAGCTGGCTGAAGAAAAGAAGGCCGATATCATTCTGGTCTGCGACCCGGATGCCGACCGGATGGGCGTCGGCGTGCTGCATGAGGGCGAGTATGTGCTGCTCAGCGGCAACCAGAGTGGTTCCGTTTTGATCGAATACATCCTTTCTCAGCTGCAGGCGAAAGGCAAGATGCCGCAGAATCCGGTGATGTTCAATACGATCGTTACCAGCGATCTGGGTGAAAAAATTGCTTCCAAATACGGTGTGGAAACGGAAAAGACGCTGACCGGCTTCAAATTCATCGGCGAAAAAGTCGCCAAGTATGAAAAGACGCAGGCCAAGAACTATGTGTTCGGGTATGAGGAAAGCTACGGTTCTCTGATCAAACCGTTTGTCCGCGATAAAGACGCGCCGCAGGCTTGTCTGATGCTGGCGGAAGCAGCTTGCTTCTATAAGGCTCAGGGCAAGACGCTGGTCGACGTGCTGAACGGTCTGTACGCCGAACTGGGCTATTACAAGGAGAGCCAGACCTCGCTGACGTTGAAGGGTCAGAAGGGTGCGCTGCGGATCAAAGAGATTCTGGACACGCTGCGCAAGGACAAGCCGGCGCAGATCGGCGGTACTGCGGTTGCCGCGATTGAAGACTATCAGGAAGCAACCCGCGAGGAAAACGGCGTGATCGCTGCTCTGGAGGGCTTCTCCAGAAGCAACGTGCTGAAATACTATCTGGCCGACGGTTCCTGGATAGCGATCCGTCCAAGCGGCACTGAACCGAAATGCAAGTTCTATTACTGCATCAAGGGAACCAGCGCGCAGGATGCCGAAGCCAAGACGGAAGTCATGCAGAAAGCGATTGCCGATTTAGTCGCATAAGTGAAGAATAAAAGAAATCAGATCCCGATAGTCAGGATCTGATTTTCTTTTTCAGCAGTTCTTTGACTTGTTTTCGCTGTTCGTTTTTGTCTTCAACCCGAGTGAGGACTCCGATCAAAGAGGTGAATTCATCCATACCGAGCATATCGACGGCATGTTCATCTCGTTCGCTCAGGTCCATCCGCTGACTCAGGACAACCTTGATCAACGCTCGCTGACCCGCTTCCCAACCCTTGTGGAAACTTTCTTCGCTTGCCCTTTCCAAGCGGCGCTGCTCGTCGACTTTATCAAACTGCGCGCGCATGCAGGCGATTGCCATCCGGGTGTTACTCAAATAATCGGCCCGGCTTTCTTTCTTTTCCTGATCGGATTTCTCAGGCTGCGGATTCAAGCGCCGCCGACTGACGAGCGCTTCGATTTGTTTTCGCAGATCTTTGCCATCTTCAAGGCTGTCCAAAATTTGCACTAAGGCGGCAATGTCGTCTTCTTCAAGCAGAAAGATCAGACGTATCTCACTTTCCGTTAACGCCATCCGCTGTTGGACAAGGTCTGTGAATAAAGCCCGCCGGCCTTCGATCAACCCTTCCGCTTTGCCCGCTTTCCAACCGTTATCCCATGCTTCTTCTTTATTGCCGCCAAGCACTAACCACTCGTCAATGTCATTAAAATAATCCCGGATCCGGCAAAGCAGCGAGTCCGTATCCTGCAAAAAGTCCAATTCCTCTTCAGTCATCTGCCAATCGCTCCTTTTATTATTAATTCATTTGAGTTTATTATAACTCAAAAAGGTTTTTGAAGCAAGCGCCTGAAAATGATTTCCTACCTGAAGCGTTGATTCTTACAGTTACAGGTGATGATGAAAACAGATTATCTGAATCCTCCCATCTGCTTTCCCGGGATTGGAGTATAAATTCCGAAAAAAATTCTTGAACTGAAAAAAGCCTTCCTGTATAATACTTCCGTTGAACGAAGGGGTTCATGAAAAGTCAGCTTTTCATGTCCCCTTTTCTTGTTGAAATTGAGGTGAAGCCGATGCTGAAAAATAAGCAAATTTCCTTCCATCCAGTTCAGGAACACGAGGTCCGGTTTAACCGGCTGATCTTTGGCGGATTGCCTGAAGAAATGTCGGGACCGGCGATGAGACGGGGATATATCCGCTGTCCGCTGTCCACACTAACAGAGGAAAGACAGGCGAAACTCAATGTTAACTGTATTGTTGGTGAATAATGCGCTGAGCGCACAGACGCGCTTAACGAGTTTAATCCGCCGCTTCGGCGGACAAATCATGGGGCAGGTCAGCACTTTGACGGCAATGTTTCCGCTTTTGAAGCAGCAGCCGATTTCGCTGGTCCTGATCGATTTGCCAACCCAGGAAGCGGCGTCGCTGTCCCGTTTGCTTCAGCAGGCGGCAAGTTATCCGGACACCTTGTTTTTATTTTGGATTGCAGCGGGAATGCAGCCTGTTTCCCCAATAGATAACGTGTTGTTCTGCCAACGGCCGGTGCGGCTGGATCCCGTGCTGAATCAAATTGTGAGTGAAGCTCCGGGTCTGCTTCAGCGAAGTTCGGCATTGAAGGCGCTGGCAGCGCAAAGCGGACAGATCCGGCGGGCGAAGCAGGTGCTGATGGAAACGGGCATGAACGAAGACGAAGCCCATCACGCGTTGGAAAAGATGGCGATGAATTTACGGATCAGCCGTGGTGAAGCGGCCCGGCAGATCTTAACTGAGAACGAACAAAAGTGAGGAGATCAAAGCAATGAAATATATTTTTGTAACCGGCGGCGTCGTATCGGGTTTAGGAAAAGGTATTACCGCCGCCTCGTTAGGACGTCTGTTAAAATCCCGGGGATTAAAAGTTGCATCCCAGAAACTGGATCCCTATATCAATGTCGATCCGGGCACGATGAGTCCTTACCAGCATGGCGAAGTGTTCGTCACTGAAGACGGGGCGGAAACCGATCTGGATCTGGGGCATTACGAACGATTTATCGACGAAGACCTGAACCGGTTTTCCAACCTGACGACCGGCAAGGTCTATTGGAACGTTTTAAATAAGGAACGCCGGGGTGAATATCTGGGGGAAACCGTGCAGGTGATTCCGCACATCACCAATGAGATCAAAAAATTTATTTATTCTGTCGGCGAATCCTCCAACGCGGACGTCGTCATCACGGAGATCGGCGGCACAATCGGCGATATCGAAAGCCAGCCGTTTATCGAGGCGATCCGTCAGATTTCATTAGAGGTGAAAAAGGAAAACTGTCTGTTCATTCATGTGACCTTGATTCCCTACATTGAAGGCAGCGGCGAACTGAAATCCAAGCCGACCCAGCATTCCGTCCGCGAGCTGCGCGCCAACGGCATCACGCCTGACATCATCGTCTGCCGCTGCGACCAGCCGCTGCCCTCCGTGCTGAAAGAAAAGATCAGTCTGTTCTGCAATGTCCAGCCGGACTGCGTGATTGAAAACCGCACTGTTCCGGTGCTCTACGAAGCGCCGCTCATGCTTCAAAAGCAGCATTTATCCGATAAGGTGTGCGAGCTGCTTCATCTGGATTGTCCGGATTGCGATCTGCGCGAATGGAATCAAATGCTCGATCGGATCCGTCAGAGCCGCAATCAGGTGACGATCGGTTTAGTCGGGAAATACGTGAAGCTGCGCGATGCTTATCTGTCAGTGGCCGAAGCGCTGCGCCACGGCGGTTATGCCAACGGAGCCCAGGTGGAAATTCGCTGGATTGAAGCGGAAACCGTCACGGAGGAAAGTGCGGAAGCGATCCTGGGGGACTGCGATGGAATTCTGGTTCCCGGCGGCTTTGGCGACCGCGGCGTCGAAGGCAAGATCATGGCGGCGCATTACGCCCGGAAGCATCAGATTCCTTACCTGGGGATCTGTCTGGGCATGCAGACGGCGGCGATAGAATTTGCCCGGTATGCGCTGGGCTATGCCGGCGCGCACTCCCAGGAATTTGATCCGGCCAGTCCGCATAAAATCATCGCTTTCATGGCTGATCAATCGGATGAACTTGAGAAGGGCGGCACAATGCGTTTAGGCGCCTATCCCTGCCTTATTCAGCCGCACTCGCGCTTAGCTTCACTCTATGGCTGCGCCCAGATCCAGGAACGTCACCGCCACCGTTATGAGTTCAACAACGCGTACCGCGAGGAATTTGAAGCACACGGAATGCGGATCAGCGGAACCTCGCCGGACGGCCATCTCGTTGAAGCAATCGAACTGGCAGATCATCCGTATTTCGTTGCGGTGCAGTATCATCCGGAATTCAAGAGCCGTCCCAACAAGGCACATCCGTTATTCTCCGGTCTGATCGCAGCGGCGCTGAAACGTCGCAACCCAAAGAACGGACAGGACTGAAACCCAAAGCGGGTTTTCGCTCAGCATTTATCCAGGAGGAATAGAAAAGAAAAATCCAATCCTGCTTAATCGAAACGGCCCAGCTGATCCGCGGAATATTTGATGGAATGAAGTTGCAATTCCTTTTGAGCAAAGCTCAAATGACAGGCAGGACAGATATTTCAATGTCCTCAGAGCACAATGTCCATGCGGGAAAAGGAGAAGTCTGGAAGCGATGCTCAGCCGTCCTCATACCGCAATAAAACAAAAACAGAATACCTTGAAAACCCTCGAGACCATCCTGAATTCAGAATGACCTCAGAGCCAGCCGGCAGTTTTAAACTGATCCGGTTTTCTTTTTGTCCCCTTTCCGATGGATAGTAACAACTTTAGTGTAAACGAGTTCTGGAAGTAGTTGACAACTTTTTTGTTTGAGCATATAATATTAACAGATTTAGACCGTTGGATGATATGATAACGCGCTGTGAGATCATGCTTCAAGAGGTGATTTCGAGCGCGTTTTAGCTTATTGACCCATTAAGTTCTAAATTCAATAAGGAGGGTATTTCATAATGAATACTGGAAAAGTAAAATGGTTTAACGCTGAGAAGGGCTACGGATTTATCTCTGACGACAACGGACAGGGTGATATCTTCGTTCATTTCTCTGGCATCAACGGCAGCGGCTACAAGTCCCTGGAAGAAGGACAGAAGGTTTCTTACGACGTTGAAAACGACGAAAGAAGCGGCAAGACACGCGCAGTCAACGTTACCGTTCTTTAATCAAAACCATCTGCTTTGAGGCCTGCGGGCCTCTTTTATTTTATCCGGATTCATGGAAAGAAGACGGAAATCCGAAGTAAGTATATTGAAGGAGGGCCTATGATCAAATCCTTAAGTGAAGCTGAAATGACCGAGGTGTATCGCCAAAGGATGAAACGGGATTTCCCGCCGAACGAATTAAAGCCGTTAACTCGGATTTTAGCGCAGAAGCGGAAACATATCGCGCTGTGCCTCGGTTATTATAAAGAAGATCAAATGATCGGTTATGCCGTGCTGCAACAGGACGAGCGGCAGCGCTGTCTGCTGCTGGACTATTTCGCGATATTTGACCACAACCGCGGACAGGGCTTGGGAACCTGCTTTCTCAACGAGTTGAAAACGATGTTTGCCGATCGGGAAATGATCGTTATTGAAGCGGAAGCCGCAGCCACGGAACAAGCGCGGAAACGGATTGCGTTTTACCAGCGCGCCGGGGCGCGAATAAGTGGAATTCAGCTGCATCTCTACCATGTTGATTACGCTGTGCTGACGCTGGATCTGGCGGCCGTGCTGGATGATACACAGGTGCGCCGACAGCTTACAGATCTCTATCGGCGGATTTATCCGGCATTTTTCCGCAAACTGTACCTGCGCATGGAATAAAGGAGAAATGGACAATGGAGAAAAAAATGGAAGAAAAACTTCAGGTTCTGATTCAGCTGGCGACGTTATTGAACGAGAATCAGATCCTGTGGGCCGTCGGCGGATCGCTGCTGCTGTACTTCAATGGTTTGGTTTGCGACTTTCACGATCTTGATCTGATGATCGACGAACATGCGTGCGAACAGGTTGCGCGGTTGTTCAGCCCGCTTGGAATCCGGCATCCTCAGCTGCCGTCGCCGCAGTTTCATACGCAGTGCTTCATGGAATTTACGATCAGCGGCGTGGAGATTGATGTGATCGGTAATCTGAGAATCGAGCATGAAGGCCAGATCGTTTCATTTCCGCTGCAAAGTGAGGAAATTGAGGGACAAATCATGCTGGGCGGCCAGCGGATACCGCTGCACTCTTTGCGGCAATGGGAACGTTGTTATGCGCTCATGGGCCGGACGGAAAAAGCGGCGATGCTGCGCCGGGCGCGGGAAGCGGAAGAATTGGGGAAGGCCATAAAAAAATCCTGACGGACAAAAAAGAAACTGCGAAGTGGGCGATCAGCCTGTTTTCAATGAGAAGGTAATCATTTACCGGAATTTTCCATAAGCGGGAAACACCGCGAAGTCAAAGAAAAGCGGGGCTTTGAAATAAGAAAGGGCTTTCAAAAGACGATAAGAAAAGATTGAACTGTCCGGCTCAATGTTGTAATATGATAGTAGGTAAAACACAGGCGAAAGCCGCTCTCTTTTTAATTGAGATCTGGAGGAACGAAGATCATGATGCTGAAAAAAACGCTGGAAGGAATAGACATGTTCAGCGGTTTTCGGCATAAAAGAAAAGAGAGAGAAACAGGAGGAAATCCATGAATCAGACAACACTCATTGAAAGCTTTCATCAGGGGCACTGCATTGACGCTTACGAGCTTTTCGGCGCTCATTTCACGTATGAACGAGTTAACGGCGTGCGGTTTACGGTCTATGCGCCGCATGCGCGCAGCATCCAGGTCGTCGGTGATTTTAACGACTGGAACGGCGAGAACGCAAACATGGAGCGGCTGCCGGAAGATCAGGGGATCTGGAGCCTGTTCATCCCGGATTTAAAAGAAGGGCAGTTGTATAAATACCGGATCGAGGATTCAGCCGGCAACGTTTTCGACAAGTCCGATCCGTATGCTTTCTACAGCGAGATGCGTCCGAACAGCGCTTCGGTCATCGTCAATCTGAAAGGCTTCCAATGGAAAGATCAGATCTGGCTGGGCGAGCGCTCCAAGAATTTCTCGGAACCATTAAACATCTATGAGGTTCACGCCGGCAGCTGGAAAAAGAACGGTCCGTACTGGTTAAGCTACCGCGAACTGACGAAGGAGCTGATTCCCTACGTCAAGGAGCATGGTTTTACGCACATCGAGCTGATGCCGCTGAATGAACATCCGTTTGACGGCAGCTGGGGCTATCAGGCCAGCGGTTATTTCAGCTGTACTTCCCGCTATGGGCAATGCAAGGATTTAATGGAATTCATCAACGAATGCCACCGCCAGCACATCGGCGTCATCCTCGACATGGTTCCGGTGCATTTTGTCAAGGACAGTCATGGACTGCGTTACTTCGACGGCGAAGCGCTGTATGAATATCCGAATGTCAACGATGCGCACAGCGAATGGGGAACGATGAATTTCGACCTGTGGAAAGAGGAAGTCCGCAGTTTCTTGATGTCGTCCGCGTCGTTCTGGTGCGATCTGTATCACATCGACGGCATCCGCATCGACGCCGTCAGCAACATCATTTACTGGGGCGGAAACAAGAACCGCGGCACCAACGAAGGCGCGCTTGCGTTTATCCGCCGGCAGAACTATTATTTGTCGAAGAAATATCCGGAGGTCATGTTGATCGCGGAGGATTCCTCGGATTATCCGAAGGTTACCAAATCGACGCTCGAGCTGGGGCTGGGTTTTGATTATAAGTGGGATCTGGGCTGGATGAACGATACCCTCAAATATTACGGCCGCGATCCGATCTACCGTAAATACCATCACAACGAGCTGACCTTCTCAATGGCCTACTTCTATTCCGAACGGTTTATCCTGCCGTTAAGCCACGACGAGGTCGTCCATGGCAAGCATACGATCGTCGACAAGATGTGGGGCAGCTACGATCAGAAATTCGCGCAGGCCAAAAACCTCTATCTCTATCAGTTCACTCATCCGGGCAAGAAGCTGAACTTCATGGGCAATGAGATCGGCATGTTCCGCGAATGGGATGAAGCCCGCGAGATGGACTGGTTTCTGCTGGGGTATTCCCGCCATGCGGCGTTTGCGCGGTATTTCCAGGATATCAGCCGGATCTATTCCCATCACCGGGCGCTGAGCCGCTATGATTATGATTACCAGTATTTCCGCTGGATCGACGCGGATAACGGCGATCAGAGCGTATACAGCTATTATCGGGAAGATGAACAGAATATCATGGTCGTCGTCCTCAACATGACGCCGGCTTCCTATGAGCATTTCCGAATCGGCGTACCGCAGGCCGGCATTTACAGCGAGCTGATCAATACCGAAAAGGATATCTACGAAGGCTGCAATATGTGCAACTTCAAACCGGTGGCGACGGAAACCGTACCGGCGCATCACTTTGAACAATCGCTGGATATCCGCGTCGCACCGTTTGCGGGCATCCTGTTAATCTGTAAGAAAAGCGCGAAGAAAAAAGCCGCGAAGAAAGCGGAGAAGAGCGAAGCGGCAAAGCCGGAAACGGAGATGGAAAAATCGACGCCGGCGGACGCTGGTAAAGCGGCGCCGAAAAAGAAGAAAACAACCGTCCGAAAGAAAGCCGAATAGGGAACGAAGCATCGCCCCTGCAGCACACACGTATTGGGGAATTCGCTGCAGGGGCGATTTTGTTGAAAAATGGTCATTTATTTTTGCTTCCCTTTGCCGGAAAGATGGGATCGTCAGCGGCATGAAGACAGGGATAAAGCCGGGGAGCAGCCATATAAATTTGAGAAAAGATTTGAATAAACCAGAATCAGGATTAAGGAAAAAAACGAATAGTAACGCTGATTCAGGTAAAAATGAGGAAGTAACCGCTTTTATTAACAGGAAGCGATTGCGTTTTAGGGAAAAACTGGTAAAATACACGCGGGAGGAATTTTATGTTCAATAACAAACAGGAATTCGTAGAAGAATTCACCAAACGGATCGAGGAAAATTACGGACGATCTGTCGAACAGTCCCATCCGACAGAACGATTTATGGTGCTGGGCGGGATGGTTCGTGATTTTGCGGGCATCCATTGGAAAGAAACCAAAGAGAAGATCGCTGCGGATCAGGCTAAGCAGATGTATTACTTCTCGATGGAGTTCTTGATCGGCCGGCTTTTAACCAATAATTTAATGAATCTGGGCATTTATGAACTTGTCCGCGACGGCTTGCAGGATCTGGACATCGACATCAACGAGCTGGAAGACCTGGAATCCGACGCGGGTCTTGGCAACGGCGGTCTGGGCCGCCTGGCTGCCTGCTTTCTGGACTCGCTGGCGTCGCTGCAGCTGCCGGGCAACGGCAACTGCATCCGCTATCAATACGGATTATTCCGCCAGAAGATTGAAAACGGCTATCAGGTGGAGGTTCCGGATCAGTGGCTGAAACTGGGCAACGTCTGGGAAGTCCGCAAACCGAAGAGCGCGGTCGACGTGAAGTTCTGGGGTCATGTCGAAATGCGCAAGGATGAAAACGGCGAACTGATTTTCGATCATGTCGACGCGGAACACATCCGCGCCGTGCCGTATGATATGCCGGTGGTCGGTCATGGCACCAAGGAAACCAACACGCTGCGCTTATGGTCAGCGGAGGCCTCCGACATCATCCCGACCAATAAGGATTTCCGGTTATACTTACAGGAGCTGCAGGAAATCTGTCTGAACGTCTATCCGGACGATTCGACCGACGATGGCAAGATCCTGCGTCTGAAGCAGCAGTATTTCTTTGTTTCTGCCGGTGTGAAGTCGATCATCCGCTCGCATCTGCGCGTCTATCCGACGCTTGACAACCTCGGCGAAAAGATCGCAATCCAGCTCAACGATACGCATCCGGTACTGGCGATTCCGGAACTGATGCGCGTTTTGATGGACGAGTATCACTATGATTGGGATCATGCGTGGGCGATCACAAACTCCGTCATGGCCTACACCAACCATACGATCTTGTCGGAAGCGCTGGAGAAATGGCCGATCGCTTTCGTTCAGCGGCTGCTTCCAAGAATTTATATGATCATCGAGGAAATCAACCGCCGCTTCTTGAAGGAAGTCGCGGAGAAATTCCCGTATGAACGCGATATCGCCTATCGCGTCGCGATTTTAAAAGACGATCAGGTTCACATGGCGTCTCTGGCGGTCGTCGGCTCGCACAGCGTCAACGGCGTCGCTCAGCTGCACACCGACATTTTGATCAACGACCTGTTCCACGATTTTGTTCGGCTGTATCCGGATAAGTTCAATAACAAGACCAACGGCATCACGCACCGCCGCTGGCTGTTGTACTCCAACCCGCAGCTGCGGAAAATGCTCGACGAGCTGATCGGCGAGGGCTATGAGTATGATCTCAATGAAATTGAAAAGCTGATGGAGTATGTCGACGATCCGGCGATTCAGAATCAGTTTCTGGACATCAAGCGCCAGCGCAAGGAAATCCTGGCGAAGCTGGTCAAAGACCGCTGCGGCGTCGAGATCGACCCGAATTCCATTTTTGACGTTCAGGCCAAGCGTCTGCATGCTTACAAGCGGCAGCTGCTCAATGCCCTGCACATCATCTACCTCTATCAGCGGATGAAGGAAGACCCGTCGTTTACGATCACGCCGACGACGTTCATCTTCGCGGCCAAAGCGGCTCCGGCCTATTATTTCGCCAAGAAGGTCATCAAGCTGATCAACAGTCTGGGCGATGTGATCAACAACGACCCGGCGGTCAATTCGATGTTAAAAGTCGTATTCATTCCGAATTACAGCGTATCCATCGCCGAAGTGCTGATGAACGCGGCGGATGTGTCCGAACAGATTTCTACGGCTGGCAAGGAAGCCAGCGGCACCGGCAACATGAAGTTCATGATGAACGGCGCGATCACGCTGGGCACGCTGGACGGGGCCAACGTCGAGATTGACGAACGCGTCGGCCGTGAGAACGACGTGATCTTCGGCTTAACTGTCGATCAGGTGACGGAACTGAAGAAGAACTACAACGCCTGGGATTATTACAACGGCGACGAACGGCTGAAGAAAGCGATTGATTCGCTGGTCGACGGCACCTGGGCCGCGGATCATGACGAGTTTAAGCTGATTTTCGACGAGCTGATGTATAAGAACGACGAATATCTGCTTCTGGCGGATTTTGACAGCTATGTCAGAGCGCATGAAGAGATTCAGCGGCGCTATGGCAACCGTGGTCAGTGGGCGAAGTCCTGCCTGATCAACATTGCGAAGTCAGGCTATTTCAGTTCTGACCGCACGATCCAGCAGTACGCCGATGAAATCTGGCACATCAAGCCGGTCCGGATCGACGATAAATAAAGAGAGTTTCCCGTGTTTTTCTAAAAACGCGGGATTTTCTTTTGGCTTTCGCAAAAAAGTCGGAGGGAAATGCTTGTTGTGCAGCGGTCTTGTCCATTATAATAGAAGAACAGGCGATTTGAAAAAGTAAAAAAGACGACATCAGAAAAGAGGGAACGTATGAAAGAGAATACAAGCATGGAAGCTTTTCTGGACGATTATGGGAAAATTGTAGTCTATTTGTCACAACGGTTTTATAACGGGAAAAGCGACCGGTTTTATCTGGAGCGGCCGCAGGGGGAAGCGACGGCGTGTCAGATCCGGGAGCTGGAATCACATGAGAGCTATACGCGGTACACGCTGACCGGCCCGGCCGAAGTCCAGATTGGCGAATCGTTGGAAATTGTGGAGGAACACGGACACCGCGCGGTGCTGCAATACCGCCGGATCGTCCAGACCGCCCGGTTTGATCAGGATTTTGCGTATGAGGGTGAACTGGGGGCGTTCTGTGAGGAAACTCAGACACGGTTCGCGCTGTGGGCGCCGACGGCTTGCGAGGTGCAGCTGGATCTGCGTTTGGCCGGTAAGCAGGTGCTGGCCGCGATGACGCGGGGGGAAAAAGGTGTCTGGCGTTTGACGGTAGAGGGGGATTGGGATGGGGGAACCTATCTGTATCAGGTCAAGGTGAACGGCGAGCTTCATCTCAGTCAGGATCCCTACGCCCTCTCTTCGACTGCCAACGGCCTTCGCAGCGGTTTGGTCAACTGGAAACGGATGGCGCAGATGCCCAATTCCGCACTGCCGCCCTTTACCAGCTATACCGATGCCGTGATTTATGAATTGAGTGTGCGCGATTTTACTCATCAGGCCCAATGCGGCACCCGCACCCACAGTCAGTACCGCTCGCTGTGCGAGGTGGGGACGACGCTGCAGGGCAAGCCGACGGGACTGGATTATCTGGCTTCCTTAGGCGTGACGCATGTGCAGCTGATGCCGGTCGCCGATTTTGCGACGGTCGACGAGGAACATCCGGATCTGTTTTACAACTGGGGCTACGATCCGCTGCAGTATGGCTGTCCGGAAGGCAGCTATGCCAGCGATCCCAACGATCCGCGCTGCCGGGTGCGCGAACTGAAGCAGCTGGTCGCGACGCTGCATGCGCGCGGACTGCGCGTGAATCTGGACGTCGTGTTCAACCATCACTACGATATCCAGTTCTCCGCATTCGGCCAGTGCGTGCCCTATTACTATTTCCGCACTACGCCGTCGGGCTTTCTGTCCAACGGTTCCTTCTGCGGCAACGATACGGATTCTCTGATGCGGATGATGCGCAAGTATATCGTCGATATCGTGTGCCGCTGGATCGAGGTTTACGACGTCGACGGCTTCCGTTTTGACTTGATGGGCATTCATGACGTCGACACGATGAACGCTGTCGTGGCGGCCGGCCGCAAGCTGAAGCCGGAGTTAATGGTCTATGGCGAGGGCTGGGATCTGCCGACGGCGCTCAACGACGATCTCAAGGCGTGCCAGCGCAACAACGCGAAAATGCCGCAGGTCGCGCATTTCAACGATTATTTCCGCGACGTCGTCAAGGGCAAGACTTCCGATTTCGACGTGCAGGCCAAGGGCTATGCGACGGGCAATTTATATCAGGCTCACGATATGCCGTCCGCCCTGTGCGCCAATACGCTGAACAAGGAAATGTATAAGATTTACCAACAGCCCTCCCAGAGCATCAACTATGTCGAATGTCATGACAACGCGACGAGCTGGGATAAGATGAAGGACTGCTGCAAGGATGAGGTGCGGGAGATCCGCGTCAAGCGTCAGAAGCTGATGATCGCCGTGACGCTGGTCGCCCAGGGCGTGCCGTTTTTGCAGAGCGGTCAGGAATTCTGCCGGACGAAATACGGCTATCACAATACCTACAATGCGCCGGACAACGTGAACCAGATCGATTGGGAACGCAAGAACCGGCACGAGGAGGTCGTGGAATATACCCGCGACTGTCTGCGGCTGCGCAAGCTGATCCGTGCGTTCCGCTTTGCCAGCGCCGAAGAAATTGAAAGCCATGTTCATTTTGAAGTGACGGAAGGCCAGATGCTGCTGTATCAGCTCAATGATGTGGAAGCCTATGGCGGCTATCAGACGATCAAGGTGTTCTTCAACCCTTCGCCGGCCGTCCAGTATGTCGAGCTGGAGGAAGACTATCAACAGATCTTCAATGAAGCCGGCCTGCTGACGACGCCGGTCATGGTCCGCAATCTGGCGGTCAATCCGATCACGATGGTGGTCGTCGTCAAATAATCTCAAGGCGCGGGCAGCCGCGCTTTTTCGTTTTTGACAATCAGCCGGTCAAAACTGCTTTCCAGACGGATCAGAAACAAGGAGAGCGAAGATGCTGAGATTTTCATAAAGAGAGGCAAAGCGGCGGCTTCGGAAGGAGGATAACGATGATTTCAAATGTTCATTCCCATTCCCGCTGGTGCCGGCATGGCTGGGGAACGCTGGAAGAGTATGTGAAGGAGGGGCTGCGCTGCGGCCTGGAAGAAATGGCGGTGTGCGAGCATGTGGCCAGCGAAGAGCCGATGGGCCCGCGGATGACCTGGGGCGAAATGCCGGCATTTCTGGCGGAAGCCGATGAAGTTATTGGCCGCTATGGCGATCAGATCTCTCTTTTCAAAGCGTTGGAATGCGAATATTTCCCGGAAGAAATGAATCGGTTTGCCCAGCTGCGCGATCATCAGAACGTGAAGCTGTGGATTCTGGGGCAGCATGAAAGCGCCGATCATCGTTACGATTATTTCGCGATGCAGGACCGGGATCGGGAAACGATGCAATATACCGAAGATGTGATCGCCGCGCTGAACACGGGCTTCTTTCAGCTGCTTGCCCATCCCGATGTGATTATGGTGAATTACGAGCAGCCGACGCCGCTTCTGCTGGAGTGCATGGATCGGATCTTTGCGGAATGTGAAAAACGGAACGTGGCGGTGGAAATCAACGCGAATGGCCTGCGTCGCTCGGTTGGCTATCCCAACGCCAAGATCTGGCAGCTCAGCAAGCGCTATAAACTGACGACGATCATCAGCTCGGACGCTCATGATCCGCGCGATCTGGTCGACGGCGCGGTGCGTCAGGCGGAACAGCTGGCGGCGGACTGGGGAATCGCGGTCACGCCCAAACTGACGTTTTAAACAGGAAGCGAATCCAGTGAAACAACGCTGTTTCGTGGGATGAGACTGACCTCGCAGCGTGATTGCCAAAGCTGCTGAAACAGTGTATGATTAAACGGATATCAATTTGAAGCGGAAAGCGAAAGGAGGCGGAAGCCGATGATCCCTGCTTTTTTACGATGGCTGTCGCTGAGCTTCTGCCTGCTTTTATCCTGGGGTTTGCTTGCCGTACCGCAGACCCTGCTGCCGCAGCCGGCTCTGACGATTCAGACGGAGGCGGCCGGCGAGAAGGAAGCGCAGCTGCAAAGCGCGGAAACGCTGAATAAGAAGAAAACCACGGGGCCTTCGACGCCGTTAGCGACCGGCGGTGTTCAACCGGTCTTGGCACTGATGCCGGACAGCTTGTGGAACGCCGTGCCGGTGATCAAGCGGGCTGCGCAGGTGGCAAGACCGAAGATTCTGGCCGTGCCGGTCGGCCGGCTGGCCCCGCCCTTTCCTGTTTGGATCATTTAAAAAAGGAAACAAACAGGAGGAAAATCATGAATCTTTTACAATCACTAAGTCCCGACGGCCGCCAGTTAGCCAAAGCTGAGAAGCTGGCGAAGAAAATTGAAGCGCTGAGCGGGGAATACAAAGCCCTGAGCGACGCTGAGCTTCAGGCAAAAACCAGTCAGTTCCGCCAGCGCTTAAGCCAGGGCGAAAGCCTGGACGAGCTGCTTCCGGAAGCCTTCGCCACCGCGCGCGAAGCGGCTGAACGGGTGATCGGCGAGCGGCCCTATCCCGTCCAGCTGATGGGCGGCGTCCTGCTTCATCAGGGCGATATCGCGGAGATGAAAACCGGCGAAGGGAAGACGCTGACCTCAATTCTGCCCGTCTACCTCAACGCGCTGGAGGGCAAAGGCGTGCACGTCGTGACCGTCAACCCTTATCTGGCTCACCGCGACGCCCAGTGGATGGGACAAATTTATCAGTTTCTGGGGCTGAGCGTCGGCTGCAACGACCGCACTCTGACTTCTGCGCAGAAGCGCGCGGCGTTTGCCTGCGACATCACCTATACGACCAACTCCGAGCTGGGCTTCGATTATCTGCGCGACAACATGGTCATGAATCTGGAAAGCCGCGTGCTGCGCGGACTCCATTTCGCACTGGTCGATGAAGTCGACTCCGTGCTGGTCGACGAAGCCCGCACGCCGCTGATTATTTCCGGCGCCGGGGAAATGCTGGACAAGCAATATCTGATGGCCGATCAGTTCGTCAAGGCGCTGCGCAAGGATGAGGTTGAAGTCGATCATCAGGAACGTCAGGTTTATCTGACGGAAAAAGGGATCGTGCACGCCGAGCGGTTCTTCAAGGTCGCCCATCTCTACGATCACAGCCACGCCGATCTGGTGCATTATATCCAGCAGGCGCTGAAAGCCAATTACGTCATGATGCGCGACGTCGAATATGTCGTCGAGGACGGCGAGGTGATCATCGTCGATCAGTTCACCGGCCGTAAAATGGAAGGCCGCGAGTTCTCGGATGGGCTGCATCAGGCGATTCAGGCCAAGGAAGGGGTCGGCATCAAGCAGGAAACCAAGACGCTGGCGACGATTACCTACCAGAATTTTTTCCGCCTGTATGACAAGCTGGCCGGGATGACCGGTACGGCCAAGACGGAGGAACAGGAATTCTTAAGCATCTACAATATGCGCACGATCGTTGTGCCGACGAACAAGCCGATCGCCCGGATTGATTATCCGGACGCGGTCTATAAGACCAAAGGTGAAAAATACGACGCAATCGTGGACGAAGTCGCACAGCTGCACGCCCAGGGCCAGCCGGTGTTAGTCGGTACCCCCTCGGTGGAAATCAGTGAAATCCTTTCCCAGCGGCTGACGCAGAAAAAGATCCCGCATCCCGTACTGAACGCGAAGAACCATGCGCAGGAAGCGGAGATCATCGCCCGGGCCGGGCAGAAGGGCGCGGTCACGATCGCGACGAACATGGCCGGCCGCGGCACCGACATCAAGCTGGGCGAAGGTGTCGTCGAGCTGGGTGGGCTGGCTGTCTTAGGCACGGAACGGCATGAATCCAAGCGTATCGACAACCAGCTGCGCGGCCGGGCGGGCCGTCAGGGCGATCCGGGCTTTTCCCGCTTCTATGTGTCGATGCAGGATGATTTCATCATTCAGTACGCTTCCGACTTGCAGAAGGAAAGCATTGCGAAGTTCTGCGAGGATAAACTGCCGGCGGAAAAGCTGCGCAAAACAATCGATCTGATTCAGAAGCGCGCCGAGGATCTGCATTACGATTCCCGGAAGCGCGTGCTGGAATATGACGATGTTCTGATGGAACAACGCCGGATTATCTTCGGCCAGCGCGATCAGATTCTCATGCAGGACGACTTAAGCGAACTGGTGAGTTCCCTGATGGATCAGGCGGCCGCCAGTCTGGCCGCGTCCCTGTTGAACGCCAAACGCGCCAATCCTGCGCAATGGGAAGCGGTGCTGCAGGAAACAGGCAAGACCTGGCTGCTCGGTGAGATTGATAAGGAGCTCGATCAGGCGAAGGACGAGAAGACCCTTCAGGCCATCCTGACGCAGGAATTCCATCGTCAGCATCAGCTGAAAAAGGATGAAGCGCCCGAACAGATCGCCCAGCTGGAAAAGATGATCCTGCTTTCCGTGATCGACCATCAGTGGAACGACCACGTCGATTCGATGAACCGGCTGCGCGAGGGCATCTATCTGCGTTCCTACGCGCAGATCAAACCCGAGGACGCCTACCGTCAGGAAGGCTTTGAGCGGTTCACGAACATGATGGCCAACATTACCGATCAGGCGGTGCTGACGCTGCTGCACATTCAGAAGCGCGAGCCGCAGCCGCCGGTCAATCCGGAAGCTTAACTCTCGAAATCATTTCAAAAAATAAAAAAGAGAACGGCCGGTTTTCCATCTGGAAATTCCGAACCGTTCTCTTTTACGTTGTCCTGGCTTAAGCTGACGATCACTCTGCGGCTTTAACCCACGCGGTTATCCCAGCATCGCCGCGTGGACCTGGCCTTCGTGGGAATAAATCCGCAGGCAGCTGCCGCCCTCGTCGCTTTTCATAAAGCAGTCGGCGATCACGTCGGTTTCCGCATCGGTCCGGGTTTCGATCACCGTTTCCATGAGTGCCTGCAGCGACGGTTTGTCCGTGATCACCCGGTATTCCGCCATTAAGATAAACGTCGGCTTGGATGCCTGCGATCCATCGAAGTCATAATGCACGGTGTTCAGGCAGTCGTCGAAGCTGCGCAGCGCTAATTGCCGATACGGCGGATTCATCATGTGGCGCAGGAAATCATACGCCTTTTCCTTATCCGGCGCGACGACGCACAGCCGCATCAAACCCGTCACCGCTTCGGGACACTGGGCAAAATCCGCCGCGGCCGGGCGGTAATCCATCATTTCTTTTAAGGACATGGTTCTTTGAAGCATGAGTTGCGCCTCCTTTGCGTTCTTATTATACAAAAATTGAAAGGGAAACGAAAGAAAGAAATCCGCGGGACGTGGTATACTGAAATCGTGAAAGGGGACAGGCGGTATGAAAAAGAAATGGAAATGGCTTTTAGGCCTATGTTTTATGTTGACGGCCTGTTCCGGAAAGTCGCTTGCCCTGCCTGAGGTTCTGGGCGGCAAGCGGGAAACGGTGACATTCAGCGATTCGCTTTATCGCCCTGATCAGGAATTTGAAAAGATCAGCTGCGATGTCCGCGAGGGATGTTATGCCGTGGACAGCGAAATGGAAGCGGGATTGTTGATCGGCAATCTTGTCCGCAGCGGTCAGCGGGAAGCCGCGATCGTCGCAGATGAGGATCTGGATCTGGATAAAATTTTCATCTATGCCTTAGCGCTGTCGCCTTCGACCTTTGAAGCCCAGTACACGCAGCGGCGGATGATGAATGGCACGCGCCGCACGATCTTCACAGTCACGATGGAGGATGAACAGCAGCTGCAGCGAAACCGCGTTCAGGCCCGCCGCATCGTGGAAGAAAACGTGAGTGTCGAAATGGATCAGACGGAAACGATCCGTGTGCTCCATGACTGGCTGGTGCTGCATACCCAATACGACGAGGAAGCCGTCGCCTTGAATGAAGAAGAACGCCGTCAGAGTCTGGCTTTCCGCGCCTCCGGCGTCTTTGAGCGGGGGAAGGCGACCTGTTCAGGTTATATGGAAGCGATGGATCTGCTTCTGGAGGCTGCCGGGATCGGCTCCATCCGCGTTTTCAGCAACACGATGGATCACGCCTGGAATCTGGTCAGTCTGGATGGGGAAATGCGTTACCTCGACGCGACGTTTGACGATCCGGTGCCGGATCAGCCCGGCCGGGTGATGTACGACTTTTTCCTGATCGAGCCGGATACGCTGAAACAACGAGGGAAATACGAATTCGACCCGGCCACGCCGACGACGATTTCCCAGACGGAATACGAAGCCTTTTTCAATTATTGTCTGCGGTGAAAAGCACGGTTGCGCCGTGTCTTTTTTTTGGTTCAGTGGACAAGCCTGAAAGAGGTGATATACTGAAGCTAAAGAAAAAGTGGAGGTACAATATGATCATTCAAAGCACTCACGTCTGGATTCATGATTGTCTTCAGCCGGCTCAGCTGGAAATTGCCGACGGTCTCATTCAATCAGTTTTGCCCTATGGGGAAAAGCAGCCGGATCACGATTATCAGGATCTGTGGATTCTTCCGGGATTCATTGATATTCACACGCACGGCTGGAACCGCTGCGAGGCAGGCAAACCGACGCTGGAAGCGATGCGCCGCTGGCAGAAGCACATGCCGGATGAAGGGGTGACCGCGTTTCTTGCGACCACCGCGACGCAGAGTCAGAGCCAGAACGAACAAGCGCTGCCGGTTCTTAAAGAAGCGATCGAAGCTCCGGGGGAAGGGGCGGAAATTCTGGGCATCAATATGGAAGGCAATTTCATTTCGCACCAGTTTCATGGCGCGCAGGATCTTTACACAATCGTTAAACCTGATCCGGAGGTACTGCTTCACTATCAGGATTTAGCTGGCGGGCATATCATGACGGTGACCTGCGCCGTTGAGTTTGACGAGGATTATGCGTTTGTTAAAACGGCCGCGGCGCATCATATCCGCGTTTCCTGCGGTCACAGCGGCGCCAGCTTTGATCAGGTCAAGGACGCCGTCACCGCCGGAGCTACCGGCATTACACACTGCGGCAACGGCATGCGGCCCTTCCATCATCGCAATCCGGGGATTTTCGGTGCGGCTTTGAATCTTGATGAACTCTACGCTGAGGTGATCGGTGATGGGATTCATGTGCATTTTGAAACGGCGCATCTGATCGGAACGATGAAAGGCGCGGATAAACTGATCCTGGTCACCGATTCCGCTGAATGCAAGGATGATCCGGCGGCTGCGCAGTACAGCCGGGAAGGCGCGTTCCGGCTGCCTGACGGAACTTTATTCGGGTCTGCCTTATATGTGAATCAGGGCGTGGATAACCTGCATCGCAAAGCCCGGCTGCCGTTGGTAACGGCGATTCATGCGGCGACGATCAATCCTGCGCGGTATTTGGGAGTCGCTGAGCGCAAAGGCTCAGTGGAGACGGGAAAGGATGCGGATCTGGTCGTCTGCGATGAAAACATTCAGCTGAAAGCAGTGTACTGTCGAGGCGTCTGCCAAGCTTGACCCGCGGTTTTCCCACAGCTTGAGGAATAAAGAGAACCGGAAAAGACGGCCTTGCCTAAAAGAATTCATTTCCGGTTTTTTTATTCACTTTTTGGATTGACAACGTGAATGGTTGTGCTATGATACTCAAGACCAAAAAGGAAATCATTTTCCAGGGGGATTGTTTTATGAAAGCGCTGAGCTCCAACGAACGTCTGCTGATCCTGATCAACTGTTTTTTCAACCTCGCCAACGCGATGTCGGCGGTCTTCATGAATGTTTATCTGTATGCTTATACCGGATCGCTGGTGGTGATGTCGATCTACACGATCGTGCGCATCGGCCTGTATCCGTTCTTCTTTACCATCGGCGGCAAGTGGGCGCAGAAGCACCGCTTCTCGCAGACGCTGACGGCCGGATTGATCCTCATCATGTTCAGCCTGTTGTTTGTGCTGGGCGCCAGCGATGCGTTTGAACGCATTCCGCAGCTGGTGTACGTCGTGGCGGCGTTAGTCGGCATGGGCGAAGGACTGTACTGGCTGAGCATCAACAGCCTGAACCAGATTGTTTCAACGGCGAAAACCCGCTCGCTGTTTATTTCCGACATTGGCATTTTCAACAACCTGTCGGCGATCATCGCGCCGTTGATCTCGACTTTTATTATTGAACTGGCCGGTACAGATACGGCGGGGTATGTCGAAATCTTCAAGATTGTCTTAGTGATCTACGGTCTGATCGCGCTGCTTTCCATGCGCGTCAGCGCCCGCAGCGCCAGCCACAGCTTCTCCGTGCTCCGGCGCATGCGGCTGGACGATCCGCAGTGGCGTTACTGCATGATCTCAACGTTTCTTTATGGGATGCGTGATTCGCTGATCTTAACGCTGGCCGGTTTGTTAGTGTATAACGCGACCAACGGCAGCGGCAGCGCTTATGGCAAGCTGCTGGCGGTCTTCGCAGTGCTGACAATTCTGGCCTACGCCTGGGTATCGCGGACGATGCGCCGCAGCAACCGGATGCGCTATTATCAGATCGGTTCGCTGTTAATCGCATCCAGCACGATTGTGCTGGTGCTCTGGCCGTCGCTGGCGGGAGCCATCTATTACGGGGTCGTCAACGCGATCGCCACGCCGATGTATGCCAATCCGTATACGATCATCATGATGAATGCGATCCAGGACTACGCTGCGCAGGAAAATATCGTCGGCCGCGTGATCGCCAAGGAAGCCTATCTGTCGATCGGCCGCTGCCTGGGGATGGTGCTGATCGTGCTGTGTTCCCTCCTGTTGCCGGAAACGCTGTATCTGCCGACAGCGGTTGTGATGTGTTCGCTGTTCCCGGTCATTCTGACGCTCTATGCGACGGTTTATCATCGTGAACGCGACCGGCAGAAGCAGCTGGGTCTTGTAAAGTAGGGGTTGGTAAAGCATGCGTAAGCAGAAATTCACGCGTGATGAAACGACGACGATCCTCATCGCCTGTCTGTTCAATCTGGCCAACGCGATGTCGGCGGTGTTCATGAACGTCTATTTGTACGCCTATACCGGCTCGCTGGTTGTCATGTCGATCTACACGATCGTGCGGATCGGCTTGTTTCCCTTTTTCTTCACCCTCGGCGGCAAGTGGGCGCAGAAACACAGCTTTGCCGGACCGTTGACCACGGGGCTGGTCTTCATCATGCTCAGCCTGTTGTTCGTGCTGGGGGCGCAGGATCAGTTTGCCGTGCATCCGCAGCTGGTCTACGGCGTGGCGGCGCTGACAGGAATCGGGGAAGGCTTGTTCTGGCTAAGCCTGAACAGTTTGAATCAGATCGTGTCTTCGCCCCAGTCCCGCTCCCGCTTTCTTTCCAGCGTCGGCATCTGCAACAACATCGCCGCGATTGCCGCGCCGCTGATCTCGACGATGATCATCGACATGGCGGCTTCGGATACCGCAGGCTATGTGGAAATCTTCAAGATCGTCTTAGTGATATACGCCGGGATCGCGTTGATCTCGCTGCGCGTCAAGGCCCGCAGCGCGCCGCAGCCGTTCTCCGTGCTGAAACGGATGAAGCTGGACGATCCGCAATGGCGCTACTGCATGATCACGACGTTCTTCTACGGCATGCACAACTCACTGTCGCTGACATTGGCCGGATTGCTGGTGTATAACGCAACCCAGGGCAGCGGCAGTACGTATGGCAAACTGCTGGCGTTCTTCGCCCTGATCTCGATTATCGCGTTCGCATTGGTTTCGCGCGCCATGCACCGCCGCAACCGCATGAGGTTCTACCGGATCGGCGCCGTACTGATCGCTTCCAGCGCCGTCGTGCTGGTGCTCTGGCCGACACTGGGCGGGGCCGTCTATTACGGCGTGGTCAACGCGCTGTCGACGCCGATGTACGCCAATCCGTATCAGATCATCGTGATGAACGCGATCGCCGATTACGCCGCGCAGGAAAATATCGTCGGCCGGGTGATCGTGCGGGAAACCTACCAGTCGATCGGCCGCTGTCTGGGCATGGCGGCGATTGTGCTGTGCTCCTGGATTTTCCCGGAAACACTCTATTTGCCCGTCGCCGTGATCTTCTGTTCCCTCTTTCCGATCGCGATGGCTGTTTACGCGACGATCTATCATCACCGGCGCGATCAGCTCAAAGCGCAGGGATTGGTGAAATAGGACGAACAGTGCTATAATGAAACCGGAAAAAATCCGGTTTTTATTTTTGTCAAGAAGACCCTAAGGAGGAGCACAATGTTTCAGAATGAATGGACCCCGTTTTTGAAAGAGGAATTTCAAAAGCCTTATTTCCAGCAGTTATCCGCTTTTCTGCGCCAGCAGTATGCGACGACGAAGGTGTATCCGCCTCGTCTGCAGGTGTTCTCGGCGTTTGAATTTACCAACTATTCCGACGTGAAGGTCGTCATTCTGGGGCAGGATCCTTATCATCAGCCCAATCAGGCGCATGGAATGTGTTTCTCAGTGCGCAAGGGCGTCAAGGTACCGCCAAGTCTCGTTAATATTTATAAGGAACTGCATGACGATCTGGGCTGTACGATTCCCCATCACGGCTATCTGATGAAATGGGCTCAGCAGGGCGTGTTTCTGATGAACACCGTGCTGACGGTCGAAGATTCCAAACCACTGTCCCACCGCGGCAAGGGGTGGGAAGAATTCACCGACGAGGTCATGCGCAAGCTGAACGACCATCCTGATCCGCTGGTCTTTATCCTGTGGGGCCGCAACGCGCAGGACAAGGGCCGCTGGATCACCAATCCGAAGCATTTGATCCTGAAATCGCCGCATCCTTCGCCGCTGTCGGCCAGCTACGGCTTTTTCGGCACGCATCCGTTCTCCAAGGCCAATCAATTTCTGATCGATCAGGGCCGCGCGCCGATCGACTGGCAGATTGAGGATTAAGATGACGACAATTCAGGAAGCCGTCGATTGGATTACAGCCCTGCATAATTTTCACCATGGCTTCGATCACTTCCAGCGGTTTATGGCCAGCCAGGGCGATCCGCAGGATCAGCTGCGTACGATTCATGTCGCCGGCACCAACGGCAAGGGCAGCACCGTCAGTTATCTCGCCAACGTCCTGCGCGAAGCCGGCTATACCGTCGGCACGTTCACCTCGCCGCATCTGGTCGCCCATCAGGACCGGATCCGGATTCAGGAGCGCTGGATCGACGACGCCACGTTTGTCCGCTATGTCGATACCTACCGGGATTTACTGGAACAATGGGATCTGGCGATGTTTGAGATCGATTTCTTTTTCGCCTGCCTGTGGTTTATCGAACAGAAGGTTGACATCGCGGTGATCGAGGTGGGGTTGGGCGGTCTTCTGGACTCGACGAATACGCTGCGTCATCCTCTGTGCAGCGTGATTGTGTCAATCGGCCTGGATCACATGGAACGCCTAGGCAGCACGGAGGAAGCGATCGCCTTGCAGAAAGCAGGGATCATCAAACATAACGGGCTGGTCGTCAGCGGCGTGACGCAGCCGGAATGCCAGGCGGTGATCGAAACGGTCTGCGCCGAAAAGCAGGCGCGGCTGATTTCGGTTCCCGCCGTTACGGTTCAGCCGGGATCCGAGATTCACTTTACGATGGAAGATCAGACCTATACGCTGCATACCCGTGCTCAATATCAAGCCCGCAATGCGGCGGTGGCCCTGACGTGTCTGCGAGCCTTGAAGCAGCAGGGAGAGTTGACTCTCAGTGAGGAAGCGCTGCGCGAAGGACTGCGGAAAGCAGTCTGGGCCGGCCGGTTTGAAGTTCTTCAGGAGCATCCGCTGACGATCATCGACGGGGCGCACAATGCGCCGGGAATTCAAGCGCTGTGCACGTCCGTTCAAGATCTGCCCCATCCGCGCGTCATCGTGTTTACCGCGTTAAAGGATAAGGAAACCGAGGTCATGGCCAGACAGCTGAAACAGATCAGCGACAGCCTGATCATCACGCAATTCGACTATTTCCGTGCCCAGAGCGGTGCGCAGCTGGTGATCGAAGGCAGTGAATTGATCGAAGACTGGAAAACCGCGGTCCGCACAGCCCGCGACAAGGCCGGGGCTGAGGGCACGGTAGTGATCACCGGTTCGCTGTATTTTATTTCCGAGGTTCGCGCGTGGCTGATGAACGCCGGTTTGTGAGAACCGCGCGGCGCTGGCAGCTTCTGTACTGGCTGGAAGTGATTTTATTCGCAGGCGTTCTGGTGGCGGATTTTGTAATCGAGAACAGGCTGGGCATCCGCAGTCACCGCGGCACCCTCGCCGGTGGTTTCTTGTTTGCGTTTGCGTGGTGGTTTGCGATCAAACCGACCCGGCAGCGGTTTGTGGATGTATGCCATCAGGCTGGCTTTCAGGCAGAGCTGACCCGGCAGTTTGCGAATGTGAGCGCGGCGGAGCCTTCCACACTGGATATCGGCTGGGACAGACAGCTGGGGCTGGATCCTGCCCGCTATCGCTGCGAGTGGGATTGGGCGGTTCAGGGTGAAGCGCAGGGCATCCCCTTTCAAGTCGGACGCTTTACGCTGCGGCGGGAAAGCGAGAAACAGCCGGTGATCAAAAACGGATTGTGGATTCAGCTGAAGCGCTGCGGAAACAGCGGGGATGGCTGGCGGCATCTGCGCGGCGGCTGCTGGTATCCCTGCGGGCAGTCTCTGCCTTCCTTTGCGGAAGTGTTAGAGCCAAAGGAAGGTGAGGTTCTGAGGGAGTCCGGCAAGCAGACGCTGCAGGACTGCGGGTTTGGCTTGGATGAGCTGTTAGTTCGCAAACAAAACGACCGTTTGATCCTTGCCGTGCGTGAAAAACACCCGGTCCATGCCGCGGCGATGACAGGAAAGTGGGATTTATCAAAAGACGCTGACGGGACACGCTGCGCAGCGCTGATCAAAGCCTCCGCAGAAATGATCTTAAATCAAGAAATGATGCAGAAATAACGGGATTTTGACCGTTATTTTATTTTTTATCAGTCTTAAATTGGAAGCGGTTACGGCACAGGTAATCATTTTAGTCAAAAATTGAATTGATTGGGAGCAAATTGATTTTCCGGGATGGAATGTGAAAAAATTAGAAATGCGGAAAAGTCGAATTGAAACCGGTTACTTTTTTAATAAATTTGAGCTGATGTCGTTTTTTAGCAAAATTTTCCGCGAAAATGGTTTAAAAAAACGGTGAAATTGCTTCTAAACCGGATTTTCCCTGCCGTTTCGCAAATAATTTTGATTATCAACTGAAAATGTACGTTTTTCAATTTTGAAGAACATGGAAATTATGATTTTTAATCTTTGAAAAACAGACAGGAACACGCTATAATAAAATCATAAAGAAACTATGGGGGCTAAAGGTATGAAACAAAATAATATGGTTGCCATGATTTTAGCGGGAGGACGCGGAAGCCGTCTTCTTGATCTTACAAAAAAAGTCGCTAAACCGGCAGTCTACTTCGGCGGAAAGTATCGTATTATCGACTTTCCTTTAAGCAACTGTGCCAACTCGGGAATTTCCGTTGTCGGCGTTTTAACGCAGTATGAATCCGTATTGCTGAACTCTTACGTCGCACGGGATCACCATTGGGGACTGGACGCGCGCGACAGCGGCGTCTTCGTTCTGCCACCGCGGGAAAAGGATAAGACCGGCTTGGGCTTATATCGCGGCACGGCAGATGCGATCACGCAGAACATCGACTTTCTGGATCAGATGGAAGCGGAATACGTGCTGATTCTGTCCGGCGACCACATCTACAAGATGGACTATGCTAAGATGCTGGCGCACCACAAAGCCAACAACGCCGACGCGACGATCGCCGTGCTGGCCGTTCCGTTAAAGGAAGCGAGCCGTTTCGGCATCATGAATACGGATGAAACCGACCGGATTATTGAATTTGAGGAAAAACCGGCGAAGCCGAAGAGCAATCTGGCTTCGATGGGCATCTATATTTTCAACTACAAGACGCTGCGCAAGTATCTGACCGCCGATGAAAAGGATCCGAATTCCAGCCATGACTTCGGCAAGGATATCATCCCGGCCTTCTTGCGCGACAACAAGATTCTGACCGCTTACCGCTTCAAGGGCTATTGGAAAGACGTTGGAACGATCGACAGTTTGTGGGAAGCCAACATGGACCTGCTGAATCCGGACAACGAACTGGATCTGGGCGATTCCCAATGGAAAATTTATACCGAGGACGTACCGACGCCGCCGCAGTTTATCGGCGAGGAAGCGGTCGTTGAAAACTGCTATATCAATCAGGGCTGCATCGTCAACGGCAGCGTGAAAAACTCCGTCCTGTTCACCAATGTCGAAATCGGCAGCGGCGCGCAGGTTATCGACTCTGTCATCATGCCGAACGCCGTGATCGGCGAGGGCGCGAAGGTAACCCGCTGCATCGTCGCGGACAATGTGGAAATCAGTCCGGGTGCTGTCGTGGGACACAAGGACAGCGAGCATATCGAACTGATCGCAAAAAAGAGAGTGAAATAAGGGGGACGGAAGTATGTGTGACGCATTAGGAATTATTAACTTTGAAGACGCCTGTGTCGATATCACAGGTCTGATGGATTACCGCCCGGCCTCTGCGATCTCCTTTCTGGGTCGTTACCGTTTGATCGACTTCATGCTTTCCAACATGACCAATTCTGGAATTTCCCAAATCGAAGTGTTCATCAAGGACAAACCGCGTTCCCTGATCGAGCATCTGGGCAACGGTCGGCAATACAACATCAACTCCAAGCGCGGGCGTCTGAGCATCCTGTATGGCGAAAACCGGATTATGTCGGATGTTTATAACCACGACATCGCCAACTTTATGGACAATATTCAGTATATTGAAGAAGTGAACAAACCGTATGTCATCATCGCGCCGAGCTATATGATTTATCAGATTGATTTCAACGAAGTTCTCAAATATCATGCGGAGAAGAATTCCGACGTTACCGTCATCTACAAATCGACGGATAACGCGAAGGAAGAATTCATCGGCTGCGATACGTTGTCGATGGACAAGGACAAGCGGATCGTGACGTTTGAGAAGAACCGCGGCAAATACAAGACCCGCAACGTATCGCTGGAAGCGTATGTCATGACGAAGAAACTGTTTTTGGAATTGGTCCGCAAAGCGGCCAATACCAGCTCGCTGTATTGGTTCAAGGATATCCTGGCTGACAGCTGTGAGGATCTGCGGATCAACGGCTATGCGTTTAAGGGCACCGTTTACTGCATCAACAGCCTGCGCAGCTACTTCAAGGCGAATATCGAACTGCGCACGCACGCTAAAGCGCGTGAGTTGTTTAAAGAAGACTGGCCGATTCACACCCGCACTAACGATTCTGCGCCGTCGCAATACATGCCGGAGGCGAAGATCCGCGGCTGTTCGATTGCCAACGGCTGCCATATCGAAGGAAATGTTGAAAACTGCGTCATCGGGCGAAACGTCATTATCAAGAGCGGCGCGGTCGTTAAAAACAGCGTCATCCTGCCGGGAGCCTATATTGGCGAGGGCGCGAAGCTGGATCATGTCATCGTCGATAAGGCGGCGATCGTCAACCATATTAAAAAGTTAGTGGGGACCGATGATTCCCCGATCTATGTTAAACGCAGAGATCGGATTTAAAGGAGGGGTCTTATGAAATCAGTATTGTTTGTCGCGGCGGAAGGTTTGCCGTATATCAAGACCGGCGGACTGGCGGACGTGATTGGCTCGCTGCCGAAGATCTTAAACGAAAAGGGCATGGATGCCCGCGTCGTACTGCCGCTGTATAAACGAATTGCTGAAAAATACCGCGGCGAGTTCACGAAGCTGAAAACGATTCCGATTCATATCGGCGTCATCGACACGGTTGCGACGATTTACCAGTCGCAGTGGGAAAGCGTTACCTATTATTTCATCGAGCATGCCGGCTATTTTGAAAGAGACGGATTATATGGGTATCCGGACGATGGCGAACGTTTCGCCTTCTATCAGAAAGCAGTGCTGGAAATGCTGTGGGCGATTGATTTCTTCCCGGATATCATGCACTGCCACGACTGGCATACCGGCATGATCGCGGCGATGTGCCACATTCAGTATCCGGATGATCAGCGTTATCAGCAGATCAAGCATATGTATACGATTCATAACCTGGCGTTCCAGGGCAATTTCCCAGCCGATGTGCTGACGGACTGTCTGGGAATCGACCGGCGGTATTTCGACGACGGCTCGATGCGTTTCCACAACGGCATCAGCTTCATGAAGACCGGCATTATTTTCTCGGATAAGATCACGACGGTGTCGCCATCCTATTCTCAGGAAATTCTGACGGCGCAGTATGGCGAACAGATGGACGAAGTGCTGCGTTTCAGACAGAGCGATCTGTACGGCATCGTCAACGGCATCGACACCAAGATGTGGGATCCGATGACCGACCCGGCGCTGCCGGCGCATTACAATGCGGAAACCGTATTGGAAGGCAAGCGGGCGAACAAAGCCGCTGTTCAGAAAGAGCTGGGGCTGCGGGTGGCGGACGATGTGATGATGATCGGTATCGTTTCGCGACTGACCTGGCAGAAGGGCGTCTATCTGATCATTGAAAAAATGGCGGATATCATGGGCCTGGACGTTCAGTTTGTCGTTTTGGGCACCGGTGAAACGCACATCGAAAACCAGTTTAAGATGATGGAAGACAAGTATCGCCGCCGTGCCGTGTATTACTGCGGTTACAACGACGAACTGGCGCATCGGATTTATGCCGGCTGCGACCTGTTCTTAATGCCGTCGTTATTTGAACCATGCGGAATCGGACAACTGATCGCGATGCACTACGGTTCGTTGCCGTTAGTTCGGGAAACCGGCGGTCTGCGCGATACGGTTCATCCGTACAACCAGTACACCAAGGAAGGCAACGGGTTCAGCTTTACGGCATTTAACAGCCATGACATGCTTTACACGCTGCGCTGCGCGGCTGATGCTTACTACCTCAACCGGGCGGATTGGGATCAGCTGGTCCAGCAGGCAATGGGCACCGACGTGAGCTGGAATCTGTCGGCGGATCAATATACCAAGCTTTACAACGAGATGGAATAAGGAGCGGAAACGCTCCTTTCCTTTTGAGCTGTCCGCGTCGTCAGGGAGGTGGGGGAAACGCTGGAGAAAACGGCTTGGCGAAGGCAAAAAACAACAATCCTGCAGGGTTGTCAAAAGAAAGCGCTATCACCTTGATAAGATGATCACAAGCGGCTTTTTCCTAGTTTACTTCACTTCTTTCGGGTGTTATAATTTGAAATGTAAAAGGAGGAATTCTTAACATGGCAAAACAAACTGTTCGTGACCTTGATGTTAAAGGAAAACGCGTCCTGGTTCGCGTCGACTTTAACGTACCTATCAAAGATGGAAAAATTACCAATGATAACCGGATCGTTTCCGCTCTGCCGACGATTAACTATCTGACGGAGCATGGCGCAAAGGTTATCCTGATGTCGCATCTGGGCAAGATCGATCATAAAGATCCTGAAAAGTGCGAAGCAGGCAAGAAAAAGAACAACATGGCTCCGGTTGCCGCACGGCTGCAGGAGCTGGTTTCCGGCAAAGTGACCTTCGTTCCGGTAACCCGCGGCGAAGAACTGGAAAATGCGATCGCGGCGATGAACGAAGGCGATATCGTCCTGATGCAGAACACCCGTTATGAAAAGGGCGAATCCAAGAATGATCCGGATCTGGCTGCGTATTGGGCAGGCTTAGGCGATCTGTTCGTTTCCGATGCGTTCGGCTCGGTTCACAGAGCGCATGCTTCCACCGTCGGCATTGCGACGCATCTGCCAAGCGCCTGCGGCTTCCTGGTTCAGAAAGAAATCGAGAACCTGAGCGCGGCGATCGACAATCCGAAGCGTCCGTTAGTCGCTATCTTAGGCGGTGCGAAAGTTTCCGATAAGATCGCTGTTATTGAAAACCTGCTGAACATCGCGGACAAGGTCATTGTCGGCGGCGGCATGGCGTACACCTTCTTAAAAGCTCAGGGGAAAGAAATCGGTACATCCCTGTTAGAAGAAGACCGGATCGAAATGGCGAAGGAATTTCTGGCTAAGGGCGGCGACAAGCTGATCCTGCCGGTCGACTCTGTCGTTGCCAACGCGTTTGAAAACGCAACGGAAGTCAAGACGGTCAGCAATGACGAAATTCCAGCGGGCTTTATGGGCCTGGATATCGGACCGAAGTCTGTCGAGCTGTTCAAGAAAGAACTGCAGGGCGCCAAGACGGTTGTCTGGAACGGACCGATGGGCGTCTTCGAGAACCCGGCTTATGCCAACGGCACGATCGAAGTCTGCAAGGCAATCTCCGAGCTGCCTGACGCGATGACGGTGATCGGCGGCGGCGATTCCGCGGCAGCGGCGATCCAGCTGGGCTTCAAAGATAAGTTCACGCACATTTCCACTGGCGGCGGCGCTTCCCTGGAATACATGGAAGGCAAGGAACTGCCGGGCATCGCAATCATTCAGGAGAAATAAATCAATGAGAAAACCAATTATTGTCGGAAACTGGAAAATGAATAAGACCTGCGCGGAAGCGGTCAGCTTCATCAATGAAATTGAACCGAAGCTGCACGACGGCGCAGATTACGGCATCGCGGCTCCGTTCACAGCGCTGAAGGACTGCGTCAATACGGCGAAGGGTCTGATCGTTGCGGCAGAAAACTGCCACTTTGAAGACAACGGCGCATTCACCGGTGAAGTCAGCGTACCAATGCTGGAAGAAATCGGTGTGAAATGGTGCATCATCGGCCATTCCGAACGCCGTCAGATGTTCAATGAAACAGACGAAACGGTCAACAAAAAGGCCAAGCGTTTAATCGAAGCGGGGATCACGCCGATCCTGTGCATCGGTGAAACTGAAGCTCAGTTTGACGCCGGCCAGACCGAAGAAGTCATCCGCGCGCAACTGAAGGGCGGACTGGAAGGGCTGTGCCCGAAGTGCGTCGCCAAGATGGTTCTTGCATATGAACCGATCTGGGCGATCGGCACCGGCAAGAGCGCAACCAAGGAAATCGCGCAGAACTGCTGCCACATCGTCCGTGACCAGGTTCGCGTGATGTTTGGCGATGAAGCGGCGGAAGGCGTCCGCATCCAGTACGGCGGATCGGTCAAGCCAAACAATATTAAGGAATACATGGCCATGGAAGATATCGACGGCGCTCTGATCGGCGGAGCTTCGTTGAAAACGGATTCCTTTGAAGAAATCATCAACGCGACAAAATAAGGTAAAATGACAAAATTCCCATCGATCCTCTGTCTATAATGAAGCCAAAAGGAGGCGTCGTTATGAAAAAGAGGATCGGCGGGATTCTGATTGTTTCCGGCGCCATCTTGTTGCTGAATCCGACTCTGGACGTCCAACAGTTGATGGCCGGTATGGAAACGATGCTGGTCAGCTACTGGCCGGTATTGCTGATCGTTCTGGGGCTGGCGCTGCAGAACGACGGCGGAAAAACAAAGAAAACACACCGTTAGCATTTGACTTTTCCCCGAATGTAAAAGGGAGAAGGAAAATAGAACAGGTAATCACAAGGAGGAAATTGAAGATGCCTAGTATTATTGATGTTTACGCACGCGAAGTCCTGGACTCCCGCGGCAACCCAACTGTTGAAGTCGAAGTAACGACAGAATCCGGCGCTTTCGGACGCGCGATCGTTCCATCCGGCGCATCCACAGGCGAAAGAGAAGCACTGGAACTGCGTGATGGCGATAAGAGCCGTTTCATGGGCAAGGGCGTAACGAAGGCGGTTGCCAACGTTAACGATATCATTGCCGACGCTGTCTTAGGCATTGACGTTACCGATCAGAACGCGATCGACAAAGTCATGATCGAACTGGACGGCACCAACGATAAGTCCAAACTGGGCGCGAACGCGATCCTGGGCGTTTCCATGGCTTGCGCACGGGCCGCTGCAGATTACTATGATATGCCGCTGTACAAGTATTTCGGCGGATTCAACGGCAAGACGCTGCCAGTTCCGATGATGAACGTCTTAAACGGCGGCAGCCATGCGGATTCCACGGTTGATTTCCAGGAATTCATGATCATGCCGGTCGGCGCAACTTCCCTGAAGGAAGCTGTCAGAATGGGCGCTGAGACATTCCACAACCTGCGCAAAGTCTTAAAGGGCAAAGGCTACAACACCAACGTCGGTGATGAAGGCGGCTTCGCTCCTTCCTGCGTTGAAGGCAATGAAGAACCGTTGAAGCTGATCGTTGAAGCGATCAAAGCTGCGGGCTATGTTCCGGGCAAGGATATCTGCATCGCCATGGACGTTGCGGCTTCTGAATTCTATAATGAAGAAACCGGCAACTACGATCTGGAAAAATCCGGACAGGGCACAAAGACCACGGATGAAATGATCGCCATGTATGAAGAATGGGTTGAAAAGTACCCGATCGTTTCGATCGAAGACGGCTTAGGCGAAAGAGACTGGGACGGCTGGAAGAAACTGACAGACAAGCTGGGAAGCAAGATTCAGCTGGTCGGCGACGATCTGTTCGTTACGAACCCGGCAATCCTGAAGGAAGGCATTGAAAAGGGCATCGCCAACTCGATCCTGATCAAGGTCAACCAGATCGGTTCGCTGACAGAAACCTTCGACGCTATCGAAATGGCGAAGAAGGCTGGCTATACCTGCGTCGTTTCCCACCGTTCCGGTGAAACAGAAGATACGACCATCGCGGATATCGCCGTCGGTCTGAATGCAGGCCAGATCAAGACCGGTTCGATGAGCCGTACTGACCGTATCGCGAAGTACAACCAGCTGATCCGGATCGAAGACGAACTGGGCCCAATCGCTGAATACCAGGGCATGAACTGCTTCTACAACGTTAAGAAATAAGCAGAATACATCTTCATTTGAAAAGACAGTCTTTCGCAGGCTGTCTTTTTTATGTTAACAGTTACCCGAATTCCTCTGTACAAAAGGATGCACGTAGAATTGAACACGCTTTTTTGGTTTCCTTCCTTCTTCTGCTTGACCAATACGCCTTATATAAGGTTAAATATCAGGGGAAAGAAAGAAGGAAGATATGATGCTAAAAGGATTGATCTTTGATTGCGATGGGGTTCTGAGCGATACTGAGCCTAAATTTACTCAGGGAATGCTCGATCATCTTCACACTTTCGGAATCAACGCGGATCCAGCCGATCTAGACGAGTTCTGTGGGATGACCTTGCGCCGGTCCTGTGAAGAAGTTATGGCCAGGTATGGGATAAAGAGCGTGAGTCTGGACCAGTTTATACAAGATGAACTTGCCTGTTATGAATATTACTTTCAAGATGAATATATGCAGCCAATGCCGGGTCTGATGGAATTTCTCAATTACTTAACTGAAAGAAAAATTCGGTTGGGCGTTGCAACTTCTTCAAGTACGCCTTATATTCGCCGGCTGTTGCAATTATTTGATATCGAAGATCGTTTTTATACGGTTATTGCGGGCGATCAGGTAGAAAATGGAAAGCCGGATCCTGAAATCTATTTAAAAGCGATTGAATTAATGGCACTTCCTGCCGAAGAACTTGCGGTGATTGAAGACTCTGCCAACGGGATTGCGGCCGCAAAAAAAGCCGGCCTCAAAACGATCGGCTTTAAAGGGTCCAGAATTGTTCAAAATACATCAGCGGCGGATTTAGAGGTCAAGAGCTATCTGGAACTGATGAAACTAGATTTATTCTGATGAAAAAGGAAGCTGCGTTTGAAAATAGGATAAAATTGTCTGCGGATTCCTGGCCTTCTGAATTGTCTGAATGAAATCAGGCCGTCGTAAAAGCGTCATAAGCAGAATCAGGATGTTGGCATATTCAGGTGTATCATAAACTGCACAGGCCAAGATCGTCAGTACCGGATTGTATTGATGATCGCCAAAGCAGACTGGCGTCTTGAGCCGGACAAGCGAAAGCGCTGGTTCTAATACACCGTCTAACGGCGACGCATGGGCGAGCGCGACACCGGGGGCAATTACAATATAAGGACCATATTTAATCACAAGATCAATCATCTGATGAAGATAGTTGACTGTGATTTTTTTCTGCCACAGAAGTAATTCACCGGCTGCAATGATCCCTTCTTTCCAATCAATAATATCTTTATCTAAAACGATGCGATCAGCGCTGAGCAGATTGAGAAACGCTGTTTTTTCATTGGCGGAAAAGCGATGCAGGTCAGCCATGGATTCGCTGTGAGAGTTGGTCAGTACCGGAATCCGGGAGCTTTCTAATTCAGATAAGCATGATCGGATGCGGGTCAAATCCGATTCGGACAGAATCACGTTGACCGTTAAGGCAGGGACAATGGAAGATTCAATCGGGACTGTGGAGATGATCAAATCAACGTTCCGGCTGGCGAGCATTTCATCCATTTTATGCACAGAACAAACATCAATGAGATTAACGCGGAAATGACGATGAATCTGCATGGCCAGAAAGTTTCCTGTAGCCATTCCTGCACTGCAGGTAACCAGAATGTTCGGGACATAGTGATTAAACTTTCCGCGTTCTATCGAAGCGAGGATATGCATGAGAATGTAGGCAGTCTCACTGTCATTTAAAGCAAGATTCAGACCATTTTCAAGGATATAAATATTCCGTTTGATGATTTCAAAATCTCTGGAATATTGCCTCTGTGTTTCATTCAGGTAAGGATTATCCAGTTTCCTGCCACTTTTAAGGCGATGATAACAAGCTGTAATATGCGCGCATAAATATTCAAATAATAAACTGTCGCTGAGTAAATCAATTTTATAATAGAAGGATATTTTCTGCAGAAAATCTCTGATTGTCAGGGAAAAGAATACCGAATCGTGAGGACTGTTGCCAAGCTTTAATGCCAGATCCATCCCCTGTACTGTTTTTGTGAAAAATTCAATCTCCAACGGATTGACCGCAATTTCATCTTTCAGCTGATCGAAAATGGTCGTGGAAAACTGTTCCCAGGAATTGAAGCTGTGAGAACGTGTAGAATATCCTTGAATCATGTGGCCCGATTCTATGCGAGTAATTTGAAAGATCAGAAGTGTTAGCAGCCGATAAAAATCCGAATCGGATAACTTAAGTTCTAACAAGCCTTCTGCTTTTTTTATGCTGATTTCTGCGAGTCTTCGATACCGGTCAAATTTCAAATGCTGAGCTAAATAAGCGATACAGGGATTGGTCGGCTGATTCATGAAATAATCGTTGAAGTCGATTTCGGTCCCCAGCAGCTGAAGCAGTAAATTTCGTTTCTGTAATTCAGGACAAGCGAAAACCAACCCGTCATGAGTGGCTTGGAAACATTCTGGATCCATCTTGGAGATAAACCTGAGGCTTTGCAGATCATTGATAATTGTATTACGGCTGACATAAAAGATTTCTTTAAAATAATCGTTTTTAACCGGCGTATCCGAGGTGATTAACGTGGCTGCGATGATTATCTGTCTTTCCGTGGCAGAAAGCCGGTATTCATAAAAAGTCATCGAATTCACAGAGGCAGCGAGATAATCACGCTGGGCTGCAGTTCCGGTAAATTGAAATTTTCGGCCGTCAAAACAAACCGCGTGGGTACAATGGAGGCTGTCCAGGTAATCATTAATTTCTTCCCAATAATTATAAAAGGTTCTTCGCGAAACGTTAAACGATGCCGGAAGTGAATCCAACTTTAACGTTCCGCTTTCTTCTGTAATGATTTTCTTTAATAAGTCTACTGTTTGCTTGTTCATAAATATCTCTTATTTACTGTTGAATAAATTATAACATAAAAGCTTACAAAGACGGATACAAAAGGCTTCAATGCTATAAGAAGGCTTTTGATTTAAAGCTGGAAATAAGAAGGAAATTGGACTGTTCAAATTGAAATTGCGCCTTTATGATAGAAGTATGAACTAAGCTTGGTCTCATAAATTCACATTAGGAGGTGAACTGTTTTGAAAGTTAAAGCATTGATTGCGTGCGGGGGAGGAATTGCAACTTCAACGTTTGCAGCTGAAGAAATTTCCAGAATTGCCAGGGAGTGCAGCGTAGATGTGCAAATCGTGAAATCTCGAATCGTCGATGTTCCCGCTATGGCAAAAGATTTTGACGTATGCTTTGTAACTTCTGGTTATGCCCAAGCGATCGACTGTCCGCTGGTACGGGTTAACGGATTGATCACCGGTATCGGGGAAGAGGAAACGATTGCTGAAATTCGTAAGGCCCTGCGCCTGGCCGCTGATAAAGAATTCAGTCAATAACTGAACCCTTGGAGGATAAAATGCAGATAATTAATTCGATCATTCAGTTTATCATGGACTTGGGCGGAGCGATTTTCCTTCCTTTCATGATTACGATTTTAGGCTTGTTTTTCAAAATCAAATTTTTCGATTCTTTCCGAAATGGTTTGCGTATCGGCGCTGGATTTCTGGGAATTACAGTGATTCTTGAAATGCTGTGCAGCTGTCTGAATCCTGCAGTTGAGTTTTATTCCGGAATGGGCAGCGGCTTCACCGTGATTGATATCGGATGGGAAGGCATCGCTGCGATTGCCTGGTCGACGCCATTTGCCCTGATCATTGTGCCGATTTGTCTGATTCTGAATTATTTCCTGATCCGATTACGGTTTACAAAAACAATGGATGTCGACGTTTGGAATTACTTCCATGTTATTCTTGGCGCAGCAATGGCCTATTATGTAGCACAGTTGGCTGGATTGAGCGCGAGTTCAGCCGTGATTGCCGCCATGCTGGTTGCCGTGGGAACTTTCGTTATCATTCTGAAAATGGCAGACTGGATAGCTCCGTACTGGCAGAAACATTACAATCTGCCGGGGACGACCTGCTGTAATAACGACGCCTTCCAAATCTGGGCGATTGATTATGTTGTATGCTGGATCATGGATCGCATCCCGGTCATCAACAAGATTAATTTAAACGCAAAATGGTTCAGCGACAAATTTGGTTCCTTAGGCGAAACTTCGGTCTTGACCTTCTTTGTCGGCATTCTGATTTCCATCATTACCCGCCAGGATCTTGCAACGATGCTGACAATGAGCGTCACGCTTTCAGCGGCAATCGTCATTCTTCCGCGAATGGTCAGTTTGCTTATGGAAGGATTGAATCCGATTTCAAACGCAGCACGTAAAATCTTCAAGCAGAAACTTGGCGATGAATACGATATTTATATCGGTATGGATGAAGCCTTATGCCTGGGGGATGAAAGTGGAATTCAATGTGCCGCAATCATGATTCCGATTGGTTTGGCTGTAGCCTTTTTACCAGGCGTCAATTTCTTTCCGATTGCCAGTCTGGGTTCAATGGTCTACACAACCTGTATGTGCTCGCTTTTTGCCCGGGGTGATATTCTGAAAACAGTGATCGCTTCAACCGTCAACTGTATTTATTCCTATCAGGTTTTAAGCTGGATGGCGCCGTTAGTGACCAAATTGGCAGTGAATACAGGCTATATTACCAATGCGGCAGGGATGGTTACCGGATCCAGCGTCGAAGAATTCCATTGTCTGATTATCGCTTTGGTCAGCAAGCTGTTTGGAGTCTGGTAAACGTTATCTCATTAACAGAATGAAGCGCAAACTGAGGCGGCTGTTTCTTCACCGGAACAGATCATAGGAGAAAGCTCATGAAAACGTATACTGTCAGAGAGAATGTAAAAAAAGTATATCTGCGGGTTGGGATTGGCAGCGTGAGCTTGCTGATGCTGATCTTGATAGTTCAACCGACGGTCTTTCGTTCGTCAACGTTGAATTTAGTGTTTTATGGTATGTGTGTATTCATGGCCGGACTGCATCTGACGCAGGCCTGGACCTGCCGGCTGAGAATTGAGGCCGATGAAATCTATTTTTATAACGGACTTATGGATGTAAAACATATTCCGCTGGATAAAATAGTCAGGATTGAATACAATCCGCAAATCAGAATTCGGATCGTTCTGCAGCGTAAGGATACCGTGATCAAAATTCCAAATGTCTTCAGTGCAGAGGAAACAGCCGAAATTTTGCGGACAATACACCGGCGCCGCCGGAAAATTCAGATCGAATATATTGAAAAACCAAGTTTATTTAACAAAAACGTAGAAAATTGTGAGCGTGGAAAATGAGTCAATTATTTATGATAGAAGGCGCAGCCGATACCTGGCAGGAAGCTCTGAAGCTAACTGCGGATAAGTTGTTGGAAAAAGGTTGTGTCCGTGATGATTTTTATGAAAGTTGTGTCAGTCGCGAGCTGAGCTATCCTACAGGACTGACTGAGAGCTGTCCTGTAGCGATGCCTCATACAACAAAAGATTATGTGCTGAAGCAAGCCGTTTGCGTGCTTCGATTGAAAGAACCAGTATTCTTTCGCAGCATGGAGAATGTCGATCAGGAAATTCCGGTGCGGTATGTGCTCAATTTGGCCTTATTGGATGATCAGGAACATGTCCGGGTCATTTCCCGAATTATAAAAAATCTGAAAGACCAACATTTTCTTGAAAGTATGGACGCTTTGCCTCAGGTACAGCTGGCACAGTTTCTGGAAACAAAATTCTTACATGATGAAGGAGATGAATAAAAATGTGGATGAAAGAACTATTTGGAACGGATAAACCGGTTATCGGGATGATGCATTTAATGGCTTTGCCGACAGATCCTAAATATGATCCGGAAGGAGGGATCCAGAAAGTATTGAAGCGCGCCCGCGCCGATTTGCATGCGATTCAGGAAGGCGGGATTGACGGAATTTTATTCTGTAATGAATATTCAATTCCTTATCTTGAGGATGTGCGCCCTGTGACCATTGCCTGCATGGCGCGGATTATCGGCGAACTGCGATCTGAGATTCGGGTCCCTTTCGGAGTGGATGTAGCTTCAGATGCGATGAAAACGTATGATTTGGCTGCGGCTGTCGAAGCTGATTTCATCCGTGAGACGTTAAGCGGTGCTTATGCCGGAAATGACGGAATTGCCGATGTAAAGATGGGCGAAATTGAGCGGCATCGAATCGAAGTGGGCTGCCGGAATATAAAGACGCTGGCGACTTTAGTACCTGAAGGCGCCCGTCAGATTGCCGAACGTCCGATTGAAGAAGTTGCGAAAACTGTAACCTTTTCTCTGGCGCCGAGCGCTCTGCTTGTTTATGGGGCAACGGCAGGATCTTCCATTGATACTTCGTTGGTAACCCGGGCAAAAAAAGCAACGGACATTCCAATTTTCGCGAGTAATGGGGTAAAAGCAGAAACAGTCGCTTCGATTTTATCCACGGCTGATGGCTGTGTCGTTGGTACGTGGATGAAACAGGAGGGAAAGTTTTATAATCCGGTTGATTCCCGGCGGGTTGCCGAACTGATGAAAAATGCAAAAGAGGCTCGGGGTAATTTATAATGGACATTAGTCCTTCGATCGCTTCCGGCAATCTGCTTCGAATTGAGGAGGAGGTGGCCTTTGCCGACCGTTTCTTCAACAGCCTGCATCTGGATATTGAAGATGGGGTCGCAGTCTCGGGGATTACGTTCGGCACTAAAATGTGCCAGCTGATTTGCGATGCTTCAACGGCCGCTGAAAAATCGATTCATCTGGAAGTGTGGCGGCCGTTAGATTATCTGGAAGAAGTCCGAAAATGTAATGCGAATCATGTCTTTATTCAAACTGCACATCTTTCTGAAGCTCAGCAGGTAATTCAAATTTATCAACAAGCAGGAATTCCCACAGGCATCAGCATCAATGTGCTTGATCAATCCCGTCCTGACTTTTATGCGCTGCTGACTCTGGCCGATGAGATTCTGGTGGCAACTGCCTATCCCGACGACCCCGAACAATGTTATCAGAATGAGATGGAAAAACTCGCGCTGAAGTTGGCCGCTGAAGGAAAGAAAGTTTGGATTGACGGCGGCGTGACGGCTGAAATTTATTCCAAGCTGGCAGACAGTTCCTTGACTGCGGCTGTGATGGGACGCGCTGTTTTTAAGAATAAAGAACAAGCGGTCAAGCAATTTTGTCAGAATAGATAAGGATGTCAGTTTCAAGGGAAGAAATAAAATACTAAAATTTTACAAGAATGCGGAATTCTACGTTTAAGAGTTTCGCATTTTTTATTGGCTGAACAAAATATTCAGCGAATGACAAAAGGAGCGAGGATAAACACCCGGAGAAGGAGCGAAAAATGCTGATCGAAATTCAATGATATCCGTAAAGCATGACTTTTTACAAGGCGCTGTTTCTTAACTTTGTTTAATTTGGGTGATGACTTGTTCCTGGTTTAAAAGCGTGAAATTCTGGCAATAATAAAATTAAGTTGAATTCATCATATTCAAGTTGGCATCTCAAAAGTTTTATGTTTCAGACTTTTAAAAACTTCGTCAATCCATTCCATGAATACTCCTGACAAAGTAGTTTTGTAATCCTCTAAGCCAGGATACTTCGCTTTATCATGAAAAATCGCTTTTCTACTGTTTTTCTGTGATCTCATCAGCAGAACTGTTTGCAATTTGACTACGCCTTTGTTATAATAGAAAAGCGATAAATCTGAAAGGAGGATTAAGATGCTTGATATCTTATTGATGGTGGTGTCCGTGATTTTAATACTTCTTTCTCTGTTACAAAGTGGAAAATCAGACGGGATCAGCGGTGCTTTTACTGGGAGCGGCGGATTAAATCTGTTTGCCAATGTAAAAGAGAGAGGACCGGAGAAGATTATTTCCAATGCCACACTGGTTGTCGGAATTTTGTTCTTCGTGCTGGTCATTGTGATTAGGGTACTGAACTAACGGCCGTCAACAGCGGCCTTTTTTCATATTATTAAAAGAAATTCGAGGTGAGGTTATGGAACAAATAGACATAAAACAACAAATTGAAACGATGATTGCCGACGAGCATTATCGACCGTTGAGTCTGGCTCAGCTGCAGGAAACGTTAGGCTTAACAACAACAGAAGAATTCGTGGCGATGAATAAAGCGGTCAACGAACTGGCTGAACAATATGTGATTGTTTTCAGCCAGAAAGGCAATCTGATGCCGGCCAGAATGGGCGGTTACTATCAGGGAGCGTTATCCGTAAACCGCAAAGGTTTCGGCTTTCTGGATTTGGAAGGAGAGAACAGCATCCACATCACGGAAGCCAATCTGCATGGGGCGATGAACGGCGATGTGGCAATCGTCAAGAAACTGCCGTCTTTCTACGGCAGCGACGAGGGCGAGGTCATCCGCGTTCTGCAGCACAAAACAAACACGCTGGTCGGGACGTTTTTCTCATCGCCAGGCAAAGGTCTGCAGCTGCGGCTGGACGACGAGCGGATTAAAGCCCGGCTGATCGTCAAAAACTGGCAGGCCTTTAAAATGGTCAGCGGCACGAAGGTGTTATTGAAGGTCTTGCGCTACGGTGATCCGATGGAGCTGGAAATTGTCCAGCTGTTAGGCCATATCGACGATCCGGGCGTGGATATTCTGTCGGTGCTGCTGGAATACGATATCGACCCGCAGTTCCCGCAGGAAGTCATGGAACAGGCGCAGCGGACGCCGTCGCGCGTATCGCCGAAAGAAAAAGAAGGCCGCCGCGACTGCACTGGGAAAATGATTATCACGATTGACGGCGAGGATTCCAAGGATCTGGACGACGCGGTCTGCGTCGAGAAGATCGCCGGCGGATACCGGCTGGGCGTTCATATCGCGGACGTTTCCCACTATGTTCCAGAGAACAGCCCGCTCGATCAGGAAGCGCTCAAACGCGGCACGTCCACCTATGTCGTCGACCGTGTGGTACCGATGCTTCCGCACCTGTTATCCAACGGCATCTGTTCCTTGAATCCGAAAGTGCTGCGGTTAACGCTGTCGTGTGAAATGGAGATCAACGAAGCTGGGGAAATCCTCAATTATGAGATCTTCCCATCCTATATTAAGACAACGGAGCGGATGACCTATACCGCGGTGAACGCAATTCTGGAAGGCGAGGAAGAAGTCTGCCGGAAATACAAGAAGCTGACGGAGATGATCGGTTTGATGCGGGATTGTTCGCGGGCGATCCGCAAGCGCCGTCATGAGGCCGGAGCGATCGACTTTGAAACGCCGGAAGCGAAAATCATTTTAAACGAACAAAATAAAATTCAGGAAATTCAGGTGCGCGAGCGCAAGGAAGCGGAAATGATCATCGAGGATTTCATGGTCACGGCCAACGAATGCGTGGCCCGACACATGAAATGGCTTGAGATTCCGGCCTTGTACCGGGTACATGAAGCGCCGGAGCCGAAAAAGCTGCGGGATTTCGCGAAGATCGTCCTGTTGATGGGCAAGCGTTTCAAAGGCAGCGTTGAACAAATCCGTCCGCTGCAGCTGCAGCAGCTTTTGGATTCGTTCAAAGACGATCCGGCCTATCCGGTCATCTCGACGATGATGCTGCGAAGCATGCAGAAGGCGAAATATGACCCGCGCTGTCTGGGCCATTTCGGACTGGCGCTGGAAGAATACACCCACTTCACCTCGCCAATCCGCCGATATCCGGATTTGATCGTTCACCGGATGCTTCACAAATACGGCTTCGGAACCGCACTGGATCCGGAAATGATGAAGCAGGACGAACTGAAAATGGAGGAATACGGCAAGCTGACTTCCGAACGGGAACGGGCTGCGATCGAGGCGGAACGCGAAGTCGAAGACATGAAGAAAGCCGAATACATGGAGGATCAGATCGGCAAGATTGCCGAAGGCGTTATCAGCGGCGTTACGAAGTTCGGTTTCTTTGTCGAACTGGAAAACACCGTCGAAGGTCTGGTCCACGTGCAGAAGCTGACGGACGATTACTATCATTACGATCCGGATACGCTGAGCCTGAAGGGCGAGCGGACAAAGAAGATATACCGGCTGGGGCAGCGTGTCAAGATTAAAGTGACCGGCGCCAGTAAGCTCCATCAGGAGATCGACTTCGATCTCGTCCGGCCGCGCAAGGAAAAACGCGAGCCTATTCCCGCAGCGAAGAAAAAAGCCGGTCCCCGCAAGGAACCGAGCCGGCCTGCGGAACCGGCTCCGGTCAAAAGCAAACGTCGGCGCACCCGCCGGCGGAAACCGAAACCCACCCAAGCATAAGGAGGAATCACGATGAGCGGTGAAAAAATCATTGCCGTCAACCGCAAGGCGTCCCATGACTATTCGTTGGAGGAACGCTTTGAAGCCGGACTGGTCCTGACTGGAACTGAAATTAAATCGATCCGTCAGGGCAAGGCGCAGTTCAAGGATGCCTACGTCAGCTTCATCAGCGGTGAAGCCTGGATCAAGGAGATGCACATCGCAGCCTATGATCATGGCAACCAGTTCAATCATGACGAAACCCGCCAACGGAAGCTATTGCTGCACAAGCTGGAAATCGTCAAGCTCCAGCAGAAGGTCAAGCTGAAGGGGTATACCGTCGTTCCGGTTAAGCTGTATTTAAAAAACGGCCGGGCCAAGATGGAGATCGCGCTGGCCAAGGGTAAAGCGTTATACGACAAGCGTGAGGACGCGAAGCTGAAGGATGCGAAGCGGGAGATGGAAAAAGCGATGAAAGCACGGTGGTAAGCCGTGTTTTTTTGTATAGTAACGAAAGTAGAAAAGCCTTTATTTTTGAGCGAATGACAGTACATCAGCCTGAAACAAAGAACAAAATGAAAGTACTACGCACAATAAAACGGCAATGCTGGCGGAACGAAGCTCGGCTCTTAAAGAAATAGGCGCTGCTTGGCTGAATGATCGGCAGAAGAAAAGCCGCAAGTTCTAATAACCTGCAGCTTTCGTGTTCATTGCGATTGGCGGATATTGAAATCAGGATGCGGATTGAGCTGCTTACCAGCCGCTGCCAGAGGTGCCGCCGAAGCCGCCGCCGGTAAAACCGCCGCCCCCGCCTCCGCCGAAGCTGCCGCCATGCGGACCCGAGCTTGAGGAAACCGGTGCGGAGGTCATGGCTCGCTGGAACGAATTCATATTGCGGTCCAGCCGGCTGATCATATACCACGTTGTCCAGCCATCCGGGCCGTAGTACCAGGTTGGCGGTTCCAAGGTCAGACCCCGGAAATGTTCCGCCCAGATATCCGATAAGCCCAGCGCGTAGGCATAGGGCAGAATCGAGTAGAAGTAAGTTGGATCATCTTTTACCAACATGGCCAGACGGTCCTTTTCCGCGTACAGAATGAAGTTCCGCAGACCTAAGACTTTCCCGGTTAACCGCTGTCCCCGCTCGGTCCGCTTCTTCATGAAAACCGCGCAGAGAGCGCTGATCAGCGTGCAGATGCTTAAGAAAACCGGGCAGAGCCAGCTCTGGCGTGCTGTCAGAAAGGCAATCGCCAATAACAGAGCCCACAGCCCCGTAAGCAGGACCATACCGAGAAGCATACCGAATCGAAAGCCGCCGCCGGCACTGTGCCAGCGCTGCTGCAGACTGCAGCCCATGATGATGACGATGATCATCACGAAATACGGAATGATCAGGAATACGATTGCCGCGAAGCTGAATTCAACGGCATAGAACTGCAAGGCCGCCAGAATCGCAATCGGCAGCGGCGCTAACAAGGTTAAAATTACCTGTAAGGTTGAAGAGAGCTTGGTGAACAACCGCTTTTCCGGCAGCCGGTAATAAGCGGAATAATCCTGAATCGCCTGATTGAGATGGGTGTAAAACTTTTCTTCCAGCTGCTTTGTCGTCACGCTGTCGCGGTTCTTAAACAACGCGTTGAACAACCGCAGCTCCGCCACCGGCGTATCCTCCGGCAAAGACTTCAGTTTATTCAGCTTTAAGGTCTTCGTTTGATCCTCAATCGTCAGGTAGCCGCGATTCGCCCAGTCCAGAATCAGCGACAAGACTTCCCGGTTTTGCACGGAACCGTTTAGAATCATACCGACCTCGGTGCTTGAGATCCCCTCCGGCGCTGTAAATTCGACCGGAATGATCAACGTTTCATCACGACCCCACCGCATCAGACAGAAAATGCTGAGCAGCGTGATAAAACCACCGAGAATGGCGAGGGGCAGGGAATAATCAGCTTGTTTCGGATAGATGAAATACTGATCAGGCAAGTCCAGCTTAACCGTGATCCCCTCAAACGGAGCCAGCGCGGATAAGGTTTCGCCGCTGAAGGTCGTCCCTTCCTGCTCAAAGCGGAATTGATCCTGCGGCAGATCAGAATAGAAGTACAGCTGGCTGGCATCGAAGCTTTTTGGCATCGTGACCCGGAAGGTGACCTTCTCAATCGTTGTATCCCAGTGAACAGAAATCAGATTCCAGTAAAAACTCTGGATATTGCCCAACCTCAAATCGCGGGTATGCACCTGATAGCGGATCTGATAGGTTTCTTCAGATTGGGCGTAGGTATCGGCGCTGCCCAGGCGGAGGTTGTAGTAATCATCCTCATCGCTGAGCTTGGCTTCATGACCTGAGAGCACTTCGATGTGGTCGATCGGAAAGACGTAGCTGCGGTTTATCACGGTATCGCCAATCTGCCATGATACATTGCGGTAACGTTTGGGCAGCGTCAGATTTAAGCCGTGCAGGCGCTGCTGAAACTGAACGTCGAGCGTTTCCGTAACGGTATACACCCCATCTTCGCTGACCTCAATCTGAATGTCGTAATGGTCGATCGTGAAGCCTTCCTGAGCGTGAATCGGCTGCAGCCCGAGGAAAAGCAGAAACAGCGTCAGAACGCTGAATAAAATTCGTTTTTTCATAAATTCCACTCCTTACTGTCCGAATGCCGGCATTCCCAACTGGGTTCCGGCATCGCGCCAAGGTTTAAAAAATATCGCGGGAAGCGATATTCAGAAAGAAACTTTGACGTTTTCGCGCTGCGCTTCATCCTTAACGACAAACAGCGGCATTTTTTTGAAGCCGAAGATCATCGCGACCAGATTGCTCGGAATCGTTTCCGTACGGGTGTTGAAAGCCTTGACCACGCCGTTGTAATACTTGCGGGCGTTGGCGATTTCCCCTTCCATGTCTTTCAGCTGACGCTGCAGGTCAATGAAGCTGGCATTCGCTTTTAAATCCGGATAACTTTCCGAGATCGCCATCAGCCGGCCCAACAAGCCGGACAGATTCTGTTCCTGAGCGATCTTCTCGTCCATCGAATGCGCGTTCATGGCCAGACTGCGGGCGGATACGACTTTTTCCAGTGTTTCCTTTTCATGCGCTGCATAACCCTTGACCGTTTCGACTAAGTTCGGGATCAGGTCGTAACGCTTAACCAGATACACGTCCATCGTGGAGAACGCTTCCTCAACTTTATTTTTTAACGATACAAACCCGTTGTAGGCCGCGATAAACCAGATGACCAGCACCGCGAGCACGACCAGTAAAATAATCCACATCATGCGTATATTCCTCCTCTGCCGTCCTATGAGGACTTGGTCTTATTATAGCATAGCTTGCGCCGCAACATTCTATCCCTGCCCGCGTTTTAAGAATTCTGAAAGAAGTGGGAGAGATTGATGATTTCTGTGAATGAAGCCGGCGGCGCGAGGAAAACTAAGCGCGGCGCGGTTCAGCCGGTCGGATTTTACAGACCGGACCAGGAAGCCGATTCCTGAAAAAGGCAGTCTTTCTGACGGAAATCGTAAAAAAGCAGCGAATGAAGGCAGATTAACGGAAAATTAACAGAAACTTAACAGTCATTTTCTTTTTTTCTTGGTATCTTTACCTTTGAGAGGAGTGGAAGGATGACGTTACAGGATATTCAGTGGGATATGATTTTAGGCGGCTTCGGGCTGTTCTTATTCGGCATCAAATTTATGGGGGACGGTTTAAAGAGCTTAGCCGGGGATAAGCTGCGGGATTACATTGATAAATATACGTCGAAACCGCTGATGGCGATTGTGATCGGGGCCCTGGTCACGATTATGATCCAGTCCAGCTCAGCGACGACGGCGATTACAATCGGGTTGGTGCGGGCCGGGTTAATGCGGCTGGAACAGGCGGCGGGGATCGTCATGGGCGCCAACATCGGTACGACGGTGACGGCGTTTCTGATCGGCTTGAAGGTGGAACAGTTCGCCTTGTTTTTCGTGTTTGCGGGCGGCGTGGTGATTTCGTTTGCCAAGCGGAAAAAGAGCCGCACGGTTGGCGAGATTGTGATGGGCTTCGGCTTGTTGTTTTATGGGTTGCGGATTATGGGCGATTCTTTGTCGATGCTTAAGGACATGCCGGAATTCATCGCCTTTGCGGAAATGATGGGCCGGCAGCCGCTTCTGGCATTGTTGGCAGGCACCGTGCTGACCGCGCTGATTCAGGGCTCGGCGGCGACCATCGGCGTGGTGCAGAAGTTAGTGGAAGCGGGGGCGATGTCGATGTCGGCAGCGCTGCCGTTTGTGTTCGGCTCCAATATCGGCACGACCATCACCGGCGTCTTCGCGGCGATCGGCGGCAGTCTGGCGGCCAAACGGACGGCAGGCTTACATACGTTGTTCAATGTGATCGGCACCCTGATCGGCATGCTTCTGCTTCAGCCGTACATCCTGCTGATCCAAAAGCTGTCGGCGATGCTGAACATCGCGCCGATGATGCAGATCGCTGTTGCGCATATCCTGTTTAACGTCGGGGCGACGATCCTGTTTTTCCCATTCTTAAAGCAGATGTGTCAGCTGGTCAAGAAACTGATTCCGGGGCAGGAACCGGAGCGGCTGGATATCAAAATCGACGATCTGGACAAGAAGATTATTCACGAGCTGCCAGCCTCGGCGCTGGAGCTTGTCCACAAGTCGATCTTTAAAATGGTCGACGTCGTAAGCAAGACGGTGCAGGAAGCAAAAAGTTATTTCGTCAAGGGCACCGACGAGGAGGATCGCGAGATGATCCTGCAGTCGGAGGCACTGATCAACAGTTTCGATGCGAAGATCACGCAGTATCTGATGCAGATCTCCAAGGAAAATCTGTCGGATAAGGAAATGGCGGACCTGAATCTCAATCTGCAGGTGATCAAAAATCTGGAACGGATCGGCGATCTGACCGTGAATCTCGTCGAGTTCTTCGAAATGGTCAGCGAAGATCAGTCTTCGTTCTCCGCCGGTGCGAAGGACGAGGTGCTGCAGATGTTCGACTTGTTTGATCACATGCTCGCCCAGTCCGTAAGAGTTTACGAATCGCAGGATTACACGCTGTATTCCGCGCTGCTGGAAGATGAGAATTACATGGACTTGCTGGAATACAAGGCCCGGCAGAATCACTTCGACCGGATGAGCCGCCAGGAGTGCAGTTCGGCTGTTGCGGGTTCTGTGTTCTGCGATATTCTGGGCAACTTGGAGCGAATGGCGGATCATACGTGCAATATCGCCCGCTGCGCGATTGAATCAACCGGCATGGAAGCGGCAGAGAAACATTAAAGAAGAAGCTGTCCGGATCGTTTGCGGGTTTGCGGCAGGGCGGCGCTTGTCTTGGGACTGAATGCGGAAAAGCACGGCATCGGCGAGCTGGATGATTGACGTGCGTCAACCGCTCAGGTACAATGAAGCCAGAAAGAAGGTTTGGGCAATGGAAAAAGTAAAAGTTTGCTGGATCATTCCGACCGAGGCTTCGCTGCAAGAGACAATTCAGGCGGCTTGTCCGCAGGCGGAGATTGATTTCTGCGAACGCAATAAGCTGGATGAAGCGCGGCTTGCGGAAGCGGAAGTTGTGATCGGAAATCTTCCCAACCGCTGGCTGCCTCAGGCGAAGGCGCTGCGCTGGCTGCATCTGGAAAGCGCCGGCGCTGAGCAATATGTAAAGGAAGAAGGATTGGCCCAGGATGTTCTGCTGACCAATTCGACCGGTGCTTACGGACCGGCGATTGCGGAGCACATGCTGGCAGGAGTGCTGTCGATCTATAAAAAATTAAATCTCTACCGGGAAAATCAGAAGCTGCGGGTGTGGAAAAATGAAGGAAAGGTTCGTTCGTTGAAAGGATCGTCAGTGCTGATCGTCGGTTTGGGCGACATCGGCCGGGAATTTGGCTGGCGGATGAAGGCGTTAGGCTGTACTGTAACGGGCGTGAAGCGAACCCCGGGCGGTTGTCCGGATTATGTTGACCGGCTGGTGCTGATGGATCAGATCGAGGAAGAACTGCCGCAAGCAGATATCGTCGCGCTGTGTCTGCCAAGCACGCCGGAAACCCGGCACTTCTTCGATCAGCGGCGGCTGGCGCTGACGCGTCGGGATTGTGTTCTCGTCAACGTTGGCCGAGGCGTTACGGTGGATACGCCGGCGTTGTGCGCGCTGCTGGATCAGGGACACTTCGGCGGGCTGGTTCTGGACGTCGTGGATCCGGAGCCGCTGCCAATGAATAATCCGTTATGGGGTTATGACCGCGTGATTCTGACGCCGCATGTCTCAGGCAACTACAACCAACAGAGTACCTACGACACGGTGATCGCGATGGCGCTGGAAAATTTGCAGCGGTATCTGGACAGACAGCCGCTGAAATACCAGGTTGACCGTCAGAGCGGCTACCGAATTTCCAACAATGGCGAATAATTTGACGGAATGCGGTTTATGCTATATACTGTTATAGCATAACAACTGGGGTTGTCATGGTTTCGACAGGTCTAAGTTGGATTCAGACTGCAGTGGGGCGGCTGCCTAACAGCCAACAAAAAATAACTGGAAAATCTTTTTTAGCTAATCTGTTCGGTGGAAACCGTCAGGTTGCTTTCGCTGCTTAATATCTCGGCATAGAGATTGCAGCTGCTGCCGGTGATTCTTTCTTCAGGTTGCCGGACAGTATCAGAAATGAAGGATAAGGAGATTCGGCGTCTGGACGGATTTCCCGACAATCAACAGACAAACTCAGATCGTTTTGTCCGTTAACATATCTGTTTTATAAGCAAACGGAATAAACTGTAGATGTCTGAATGGGGACTATTCCTGGACCGGGGTTCGACTCCCCGCAGCTCCACCAAAAGTCGAACAGCCGAGCGCATGCGCCCGGTTTTTTATTTTTATCCCTACAATTCTAAAACCGGTGGTTTTATGGCGAAACACAGTTCTCAAAGAGGGAAGGGTGCCGGCTTGAGCTTATTTTTCAGAAGTGGTATACTATACTAAACCACTAGGAAAACGGTGAAATTATGAATGATGAAGTCTATGTCACACGCCAGCTGGATCAATTTGAATCAATTACTCAGGCTTTGGAAGCCCGAGGTTTTCATTACGTCTATCCGATTCTGGATCAGTCGGTGATCGAAGCAAATAAGCTGATCAGCGAACAGCTTCAGATCCCGATCGCCACCCGGATCTTCAGCTATCGAAAACTGCGGATCGTGGAAGGCAAACCGCGGTCAGTCGAACAGGTCTATATCGAATATGAAAAAGTTCGCGGAATCGAAACGCTGCCGCTGGAAAACCGGTCGCTGTACCGTGTCCTGCGCGAACAATTCGGCTATGATATTTGCCGGAATGAAGAGGAAATCCGGATCGTGCATGCCAGCGAGGAAGAAGCGCAGCTGCTGCAGGTGGAAGACGACGCCGAGATTCTGATGAGCACCGGTCTGACTTATCTGGATTCGATGAAACCGCTGGAATATTTTCAGATCGTCGCAATCCCCAGCTTTTTCAAGTTCAGGAGCGTGACGACGGTATGAGTATGGAAAAAGCAGTCTATGTGCAGCTGATGGAAAACATTCTGGAGAAAATCCGCACCGGCGAATACCGCGTGGGCGAGAAAATCATGTCGGAACGGCAGATGGCGCAGCAATACGGAATCAACCGCCTGACGGTGCGCAGCGCGATCAAAAAACTGGTGGAAGAAGGAACGCTGGTCTCGATCCAGGGCAAAGGCACCTTTGTCAGCCGGCTGCCAAAAAATGAAAAAAAAGTAACGTTCGGTGATAATGAAAACGTCAGCTTAAGCCGCAATCTGGTGCAGAGCGGTTTCCAGTCCACCCGGACGGTGCTGTCGTTTAAGCAAATTGAAAACCAGGGAGCAACCCGTGATTACTTTCCCGACAGTCCGCAGCTGTATGAATTGATCCGGCTTTCCCGGATAGACAATCAGCCCTATGCCCTGCAGATCTGTTACTTTCCCGTCTCGCTGTTTAAGCAGCCGGAGCGGTTTAACTTCGGAGAAGGTTCCTTATATACCTATATGGAGCTGCAGGGGCACATGCCCAAGACCATCATCTCGGATATGGAAGTCCAGGAAATCCCGGCCGCCTATCGGCAGGTGATGGAGGCGGATCCGAAAAAGCAGGTCTTCGCTTACCAATATTTCGGATTTGACGAACAGCATCGTTTAGTTGAGTTTACGAAAGCCTATTATATGCCGGAATATACGTCGTTTAAATATGTAACAAAGAAATAGTGTGAATTTCACACTTTTTTTATTGCAATCCGGGGATAGAAGGTGTATAAAATAATTAAGTGGTATAGTAACTATACCAGATGAATAAACTGGTATAGTTACAACAGTCTTGTAAGGAGGAGGAAAAATCATTATGTCTGCATTGCAAGCTGCTTTGATCGGCGTTGTCGCAGCCTTGTCCGTTTTGGAAGGCGGATGGCTGGGAGAATGCAAACTCCGCGAACCGGTGGTCACCGGTTTTCTGGTCGGTTTGATTTTAGGGAATGTGAAAGAAGGGCTGATCATCGGCGCTCAGTTGGAACTGATCTGGATGGGGACGGCCTCAATCGGTCCGACGGCCGGTTTGAGCATCGGCACCGGCGGGACGATCGGCACCGCAGTTGCGCTGTCAACCGGCTCGGGCATCGAAGTCGCGATGGCCTTCGGCGTTCCAGTTTCCATTCTGATGCAATTTTTACAAACGTTGGTGGATACGGCGTATTCCGGACCGATGCACACCGTCGATAAACTGATCGACGAGGGCGGCAAAGATAAGCAGATCATCTGGATTCACTGGTTATGCGGAATCCTGACCTTCCTGATCTATCTTAGTCTGACATTCGTGGCCTTATACTTCGGCAATGAAGCGATCAACGTGATCGTCAACAATCTGCCGGCCTGGATGACCAACGGTCTGAATGCGGTTGCCAAAGTTCTGCCGGCGCTGGGCTTCGCCTTGTTGATGAACCTGTTATTGGAACAGGACCTGATTCCTTATCTGATTATCGGCTTCGCGCTGACCGCCTGGTTAGGCATGTCGATGATCGGCGTGGCCGCGGTTTCCGTCGCGCTGGCCTGGATTATCTACCTGCTGAAACGGGATCAGCTCAGTTCAGCATCTGAACCGGAAGAGGAGGAATTGTAAATGACAACGTCGATGACGACGCAGGACAATCCGCGCAAGCTGTCCAAAAAAGAATTCAATCAAATCTACTGGCGTTCCTTTACGCTGTTAGGCTCCTTCAACTACGAACGCATGGAAGGCTTGGGCTTCCTGTACGCGATGATGCCGAGCTTGAAGCGGATCTGGAAGGATGATCCGGAAGGCTACAAGGCCGCGCTTCATCGTCATATCGCTGCTTTCAATATGACGGTTGCCCCTTCGCCGTTTGTCATGGGCATCGCGGTCGCGATGGAAGAGCTGGCGCATGATAACGAGAACTTCGATGTCGAATCGATCAACGCCGTCAAGGTTTCCCTGATGGGACCGTTGTCCGGGATCGGCGATACGTTCTTCTGGGGAATTTTCAAAGTCATCGCCTGTTCATTAGGCGTCAGCTTCGCTAGTCAGGGCAGTATTCTCGGCCCGATCATTCTGCTTCTGGCCTTCAACATTCCGAACTTTCTGACCCGGTATTACTGCCTGAAGATCGGCTACAACAACGGCAGCAAGCTGCTTGAGAACCTGCAGCAATCCGGCAAGATGCAGCTGTTCACCTATTGCGCCGGAATTGTCGGCGTCGCTGCGATCGGATGTATGATCGCCGCCTGGATTGGTCTGGAATGCCCGATCGCCTTCACGATCTCCGGCAGCGAAGTTGTCGTTCAGCAATATCTCGACGAAATCTGTCCGCAGCTGCTTTCGTTAGGCGCAACGCTGTTGATCTACCGGCTGCTGAAAAAGAAAATCAGCATCATGAAGCTGATCCTGATCATCGTCGTCGTGGCGTTTATCTGCGGCGTGTTCGGCATTTTGGCATAAGGAGGAAACCGTATGGCGATTGTTGAAGTAAGAATTGACGACCGGCTGATCCATGGGCAGGTCTGCGGCTACTGGGTACCGCATCACAGCGTGGAAAAAATCGTCGTGATCGACGATAAAATCGCAAAGGACGAAATGCGCAAGACAGCGCTGAAATTCGGCTGTCCGGCGAAAGTGAAGCTGTCGATTCTGGACGCGCTGACGGCTTCCGACAAGCTGAAGCGCAATCTTGACAAAGGCAGCCGGGTAATGCTGCTGGCGGCGGGGCCGGAACCGTTGTTAAAGATGGTGGAGGACGGTTATGCGATCAAGCAGATCACCGTTGGAAATCTGTCGGGAAAGCCGGGTTATCAACATGTGAAGAAGACGCTGTATCTTTCCGACGCCGATATTGACAACTTCAAACGGCTGGCGGATCACGGCGTTAAGCTGCTGGTTCAGATGGTGCCGGATGATGTGCCGGAGGATCTGGCGGAAATCGTTCGAAAACTGTAGAAAGGAACTGGGAAGAAACTATGGAAAAACCAACGGTATTAGGTTATATGAAAGATCAGCCGCGGGCGTTAAGAGCTGCCTTTGCACGCCGCGCGGAGTTTGTGGAGCCCTTCCGTCAGTTGTTTGTGCAGCTGCCGATCAAAAAAGTGCTGTTTTTCGGTTCCGGGACCTCCTACAACGCTTCGCAGATTGCCGCCTATGAATTTAAGCATCTGTGCAAACTGGAGGCGCAGGGTCATTATCCGACGGTGTTCGCCCATTATGAACAAGCCGATTGGAGCGGCATGCTGAAAAAAGAAGAAATTCTGTTTGTCGGCATCAGCCAGTCCGGAACTTCGATTTCAACGATTGAGGTCATGGACAAGGCCCGCCGTGAAGGCTATCCGACCGTGGCGTTGACGGAGAACCTTGACAGCGAGATCACCCGGCATGTCGATCATGTCATCCATCTGTTATGTGGCAAGGAAGAAACGCCGCCGGAAACCCGCGGATATACGGTTACACTGCTGCAGCTGTATCTGTGGGCGCTGGCCGCCGCTGAGGTTCGCGGCACGCTGACCGCTCAGGAAATCAGTCAGGCGCTGGCGGAAACCGAAACGTTTGTCAATCAGTTTGATCAGGTGATAACAGAGAGTGAAGCCTGGTATGACCGCAACGCGACGACGATTGTCAACAGCGACCGAATCTACGTGCTGGGCTATGGCATCGACTATGGTTCAGCTTTAGAGGGCATGCTGAAGATCGGCGAAATGCTGCGGCTGCCGACGATCGGCTATGAAATTGAGGAATATTCGCATGGACCGACGATGGCGATCACACCGAAACAGACCATCCTGATGCTGGGGTCGGATGAAGCAGAGTGGAACCGTTGTTTACAGTTCCGGGAAGCGTTTCGCAAATACACCGACCGCGTGCATCTGATCACGGTCAAGGAGGCCTCGTCGGATAAGCGGGATCTGGTATTCAGCGTCAAAGCAAACAAATATCTGGCGCCGATCATGCTGACAGTTCCTTTCCAGTTTGTCGCCGCCAAGGGGGCGAAGGATACCAACATTGATACGAATGTAAATCCGTTTAAAGAAGAGCTGGCGCATCTGCCTGAAGAATAAACCGGGAGAAAAAAATGAGCACAGGAATTATTGTGATGGGACATGGTCATTTCGCCACCGGCATCACCTCGGCGCTGGAATTGATCATGGGTTCTCAGCCGGCCTATGAAGCACTTGACTTTCCGGCAGAATCGGATAAGGAAGATTTGAAAAAGCGGCTGAGTGCAGCGTTGGAAAGACTGGAAAAGCAGGATCAGATCATCATTCTGACCGATCTGTTCAGCGGTACGCCGTTTAACGTGGCGATGGAAGCCGTGGCTGAGAAGCCAGGTCTGAAATTGTATTATGGCTTAAATCTGGGAATGTTGATGGAACTGATTTCGCGCCGGATGTTTCAAGGCGATGCCAAACTGAGCGAAGGCCTGATCGAGATCGGCCGGCAGCAGGTCGGCTTGTTTGATCCGGAAGCGATGGAGGCTTATACGGAACCCGGCGAGGATGAATTATAGGAAAAAATGAGTCAGGATTCCGGCATCTTGTTAACAATGATCGGGATCATTGCTTTGAGCCGGAAAGGGTGAGGGAATCCACAGCCTGAAATCATCCACAAATAGAAAAATACCAGGATCTTCTTCCTTATCCAGGAAGGAGGCCCTGGTATTTTTTATGGAAACGGAAAGTTTCACTCAATTCCAGCCTGCTTTTGCAAGGCCTGAGTAACGATGGAATCACAGAGATTCTGAAGATCGGGGAACAGCCGCTGTTTGTTATAACCCATGTTGTCCAGGAAACCAAGCGTTTCCCGGCGTTCTTTATCCGACAGCTGGATCGAAATGCAGCGGGCGCGGCGGCGAATTTCTTCTGCGGCTTCATCACCTTCAATGGAAGAGGGGATGGAGAACAACCCGGCCTGGGCGATCAGCCGGGCATTGCTAAAGCTGCCGTTGTAGATGATCAAGCCTTGGGGATGAGGATCGTCAGCGGCGATCTTCAGTGCGTTTAACGCGGCGTTTCGTTTCTGAACTAAAGAAAGAAACCGGGCTTTATCACGAAGCAGCTTCAGGAATGCGGCATATTCCTCAATAAACTCCGGATCTGCTTCCTTCATCGGCGAATAACAGCGGTGAATGATAATTTGTTCCCTGAGCGGCAGCACGAATAATTCATACTCCCCGTTGTCGGGCTGCTTATTTTCCGCCAGCGCAAAGTATAGCGCGGTAAAGGGATTACAGGTCCAGTCGATCAGCCGGGTCGGGATGCCGTAATGCTGGGCACAGGCAACATAATCGAGCGTTTCCATCGTGCCGGATAACAGGTTGGAGGCCTGCTGACGGAAAGCATGAAGCAGTGCGAATTCCTGATCTTTTAGATTGACGAGGGTCTGTGTTTCCCGGTCGTATTTGCGGCAGATCGAAGGATTTAATTCAATCCGCCGGCTGACGCCGCGGAAGATATACTGATCGCTGCGGGTAAGCCGGATCAGATCGTTAATGAGTGACTTTGAGCTCGTATATTGTTCTTTGATCGGCGATTCGTTCATAAACATGTCCCTCCTGACTGATCGGCGACGGGTTTTTGTTTTCTTTAAGTCTATCATAAAACGAAGCGAGAGCGCTGACAAGCAAAACTGCTGAAGGGGATAAGCGTAAGGAAAGAAACGAAGGCAGCCTTTGTTGAAATGCCTGCCGTTTCTGAACGGGGATTGCTTTTAAGAAGAAGGCGGTGGGGACAAGCGCTGCGAATGAAAGGGGCAAGGGGAGCTGGAAAATCGGAAAACTGCGGGAAATCAGTCTCAGCGTCCGATTAAACGCTTGACGAAATGCGCTTCCCATTGTAAAATAATAACGTTACGTGCCCATGGCGCAATTGGATAGCGCATTTGATTCCGATTCAAAAGGTTGCAGGTTCGAGTCCTGTTGGGCGCACCATTCGAAAATCAAGTTGGAGAGCTGACCTTGATTCATGCGGGAAACCGAAATGAAAGAGGCTGGTTCTCCAATTTTTTATTTTGCGCTTTTCCTGGCATTTGAAACGTTTTTCCAGCGATCAAAAGGCAGCCGCGAATCAATCGGAACTGATGAAAATTGAACCATAGCCAAAGAGCGCGGAATAGCGCATTAATCAGTTCCCAATGGCGAAGAAACATCAACTTATTCCAAAGAGCGGCTGAATTTATGCTATACTAAGGCAGAAAGAGAAGAAGACGAGGTTGAATAATGGATCGAAATTACGCAAAAGTGATCATTTCGCAAGAGGGCGAAAAATGGCTGGATAAAGGACAGATGTGGATGTACCGCAATAACCTGATCAGAATTGAGGGACATCCGGAAAACGGAGCGCCGGTGGATATTGCAACGGAAGGCGGCCGCTATCTGGGAACTGGTTTTTACTCGGAAACCAGTCATATCGTCGTGCGGATTCTGACGAAAAATCCGCAGGCAGTGATCGACCGGGATTTTTTCAGACAGCGGATCCAGTTTGCTTATGCTTTCCGAAAAACGGTGGAAGCGGCGAATCTTACCAACTGCCGCCTGATTTTCGGCGAGGCAGATCAGCTGCCTGGGTTGACGGTGGATCGGTACAACGACATACTCGTTACGCAGATCAGCGCTTACGGTATGGAAAAGATTAAACCGATGATCTACGACTTGTTGTTGGAGACGCTGCGTCAGGAAGGCCAGACGATTCAGGGAATCTATGAGCGCAATGATATTCAGGTTCGAAGCAAGGAAGGCTTGCCGATGGAAAAGGGTTTCTGGGGCGGCGTGTCACTGCCGACGACGACGGTGATCCAGGAAAACGGCCTGAAATTAAATGTGGATATTGAAAACGGACAGAAGACCGGCTACTTCCTGGATCAAAAGTCAAATCGGATGCTGCTGCGGCAGATGGCGCATGATCAGCGGGTGCTGGATTGTTTCAGCCATACCGGCGGATTTGCCTTAAACGCGGCCTATGGCAAGGCTCAAAGCGTCGTCGCGGTCGACGTCTCCCAGACGGCGTTGGATCAGGGCCGGGCGAATGCTAAACTGAATCATCTGGAAGACCGGATTCAATTTGTGAAAGCCGACGTTTTTGAATATCTGGATCAATGTAAAATTGGGCAATACGATATCATCGTGCTGGATCCGCCGGCGTTCACCAAGTCCCGGAAAACGATCCATCAGGCGTATGCCGGATATAAACGGATCAATTATCAGGCGATGAAGCTGCTTCAAAACGGCGGCTATCTGATCACCTGCAGCTGTTCGCGGTTCATGGAAATCGACAATTTTGAAAAGATGCTGCGGGAAGCGGCGCAGGAAGCCGGCGTGACGCTGAAGCAGGTTTCTGTTACCCAGCAGAATCATGATCACCCGATTCTCTGGACGATGGAGGAGACCTCTTATCTTAAATTTTATATTTTTCAGATCGTTCAGGCTTAAGCGGGCAGGCGTGGAAAGAAAGGCTCAATGAAGCAGAGCATGGGGAATATCGTAATGGAGCAAACCGCAGTTATGGAGCAGGAAAACTTACTTCTGCAAAATCTGGATCAGCTGCATACGACGGTGATGGGCGTCGAGCGGATCCGCAGAAACTTGCAAATCAGTGAGGAAGATGTCGTCGCCTGGTGCCGCAAGTTGATCGCGTCGCCGCAGGCTGTGATTCAGCGCAGGGGGAAAAACTGGTATGTGTTGACGGGAGATTGCCGGATTACAATCAATGCGCACAGTTACACCATGATCACAGCCCATCGTGAGAAATTGGAATAATCGTTTTTTCCAAGCAGGCAGGGTCAGCGTGAAATCCCTTGCCGGCCTTGTTTTTGTTCGCTATAATGAGGATAAAGCATGACGCTAAAGAAAGTTGGGGCATAATCCAGATGGCAGAGTTTATGGTGACGGTCAATATCGTTGTTCAATTTTTTTTGAAATACATTTTCGATATTGTAGAAATTGTTTTATTAATCATGATTTACCGCTTATTAAAAAAGAAATCAGGCTGACGCCGCAAACAGGCATTCGGATAACGTTGATGAACAGCATTCCGGATGCCTGTTTGAATATACGATATCCGCATTTCAGGAAAGGAGGGAACAAGCATGGAAAGACCTGTTTTAAATCGATCGCTGGACGCGGCGACGTTTAGGAATCATTATTATCTGAAAGAAGAATTAGTCCGTTTTTGCCGGGCATCGGGATTGCCAGCGGCGGGCGGAAAATCAGAACTGACGGAGAGAATTGCCTGTTTTTTAGAAGGCAAACCTGTTGAGATCATGAAGGTGAGGAAAATCAAGCCGAAGACCGCCGGCACACTGAGGGAAGAAATGTCAATCGAATCTCCGTTTGTCTGTTCCGAAAAACACAGGGCTTTTTTCAAAGCGAAGATCGGGCCGTCGTTTTCGTTTAACGTCGCGTTTCAGAAATGGCTGAAAAGTAATGCGGGCAAAACGTATGGCGACGCGATTCAAGCTTATGCCCAGATTCTTGTTGAGAAAAAAACAAAGCAAACTCCGATTGATCCGCAGTTCGAATACAATACCTATATCCGCGCCTTCTTCGCCGAGAATCCGGGCTGCAGCTTGAATGAAGCCATTTGCTGCTGGAAATGGAAGAAAAGCAAAGCCGGCAGTCATCGTTATGATCCCGCGGATCTGATCGCACTGGAAGGGGAAAAGAGGTTAAAATAAGATGGGAGAAAAAACACTGGAAAGTGCGCTGAATGAGATCAATTCGATCCTGCGGCGGTGTGAGAAAATCCAGCCCCAATTTGTCAGGGGCAGCGCGCAGTACAGTTTATTGGAAAATCGAATAGCGGCGCTGCGGATTGCCAAGCTGCTGCTTCAACAGGAACAACAGAAGGAACAACCAGATCAGCCGAGGCAGACCTCCTCAGAATTAACTGCCATAACCTGTCCATCTGTGGTATTGAGTTGGGAAGAGCTTGAAAAAGCATTGACTCCGATCGGTTCCATCCTTCATAAATGCCGTGCGGCGCAGGTGAAGCACGAAGAAGCTTCCGCAACTTTTCGCCGGCTGCAAAAGCAGATTGACGTGATGGTTCTGGCAGAGGCGTTAATCCGCAAAGAACTCAACATGAAAATGACCGGCAAGCCAGCGAAAGGTTCATGAGTTAAATCATGAGCCTGCGCGGACTGAACCAGAATGAGTAAAGATTGGGGCTATCGCGTGAAGCAAAGCAGGCTGGATAAGCGGATTGCTTGAAAATCATCCTGTTTTGAAACAAAAATAATGTTTTTCAGAAAGGTTGATTGGAATTCGTTTTGAATCCGGTCTTTCCTTCACACTTTTTCTGAAATTCTGCTAGAATGTTAAAGAAGCTGTTTTTAGAAAATAGGAAATCAGGGAGCAGGGGGAGTACTACAATGATAGAAGACTTTCGTCTGGTAATTTGCGACATCGACAGCACGTTAATTACTTCTGATCGAATTTTAACAGAACATGCAAAGGACGTCATCAATCGGCTGCATGCCCATGGCGTTTATTTTGGCATTGCATCGGGACGATCCATTGATCAGCAGCTGCATAAGCAGGCGCGGGACTGGGGATTTGATTTCGATTTTGAAGTGTTGATCGGAATGAATGGTTCTGAATTGTGGGATGGAGTCCACCAGAAACGGCATGATTATTACAAATTGAAAAGGGAATGGATCAAAGAGATTCTGGAATTGATGGCTCCGTTTGATTTAAACCCGTTTATGTATGTCAAAGATAAAATGATGTGTCTGCGGGTCGATGAAGCGACGGAGCGATCGTCGAAGAAAAACCGTACGGATCTGATCGTTGTGGACGATATTTCCGAGTTTTATGCGGAAGAAAATGCGAAGATCATGTTTCGGATGCCGGAGGAACTGATGGCGGAGGTCGTCGACTATGTCGGTAAGCATCCTTCATCGCACTTCAAGGCGTTTAAGACGCAGACGACAATGCTGGAATTTACTGATCAGCGGGTTTCCAAAGCGGTAGCGCTGGAACATTATTGCGAAATGAATCAGTTACCGTTAAGCAAGGTGATCGCATTCGGAGATATGAGCAATGATAACGAAATGCTGGAATGCAGCGGCTGGGGCGTATGTATGGCTAACGGCGGCGCGGATACCAAGGCGATTGCGGATGAGATAACGGAAAAAACAAACGATGAGGACGGGTTTGCGGAATATATGGAAAAGCATTTCCTGAGGCCGCGCGGCTGGTGAACAAGAAATGCACCGGGCAATCCGCAGCCGCGAAATTGCGAAGATTGCCGGAAAACAGACGGCGAGCAGAAGAAAATCGGACGTTTCTGATCTGTACTGTCTCTTGGCTGGCGCTGTGAGTTCAGCGCGGCAAGAGAGGTGTGCAGAACAGGCGCCTGTTCTGCGGGCGGAGCTGTTTAAGAAGGAACATCATTTTGAGGGATGAAGGTGGGGCACGAGAGTTTATAAAATCGTTGGAAAGCAGGCGGAAAAAGAAATAAATCAAGCGCTGAATGCAACCTTTTTAAGATTAGGGCTTGAAATCTTTTTGTCAATTTGTTAATATTTATAAGCAATGGGGTTGTAGCTCACCTGGGAGAGCGCTACACTGGCAGTGTAGAGGTAGTCGGTTCGAGCCCGATCAGCTCCACCATGAAAAAAACAGAGATATCCGGACGATTGGGGAAGACCGAAGCGTAAGGATATCTTTTTTGTTGTCCTTTTCTTTTTCACGGCGAGTGATCGATTCGCTTCCCAGGCAACTGCCGGTGTTGACGGTTCAGGAAAACCGGTTTATTCTTAAATCAGAAGAAGCAGGAGAGCGCAGGATAAGATCATTGGAAATGATGGAATATTGAACAGGGATGAAAGCCTGCATTGGACTGGACTGAAATAGAGAGAAAGTCCATCGGCGGGGATCGCGGCAGGAGTTGTATTTTTGTTCGGCAGAAAATTTCCCGATCTGTTCTCGCTGCCGCTTCTTAAAAAACGGGAGGTCTTGCCATGCAATCAAAATGGACTGAAAACGATCTGTTTCTTTTCCAACATCTGATTCCTGACGACGTAGATTTAGATTATGCCGTTTCACAAAGTCATGAGAATCAGTTCCCGGAAAATGAAGTCTCCAAGACGCAGGGTATGTTGTTATCCCTGCTCATCAGGATAAGCCAATCGAAACGGGTTTTGGAATTGGGGACACTTGCGGGATACAGTGCCATTTGGATGGCAAAGGCCGTTCCTGATGATGGAAAAGTGGTCAGTCTGGAATGCGATCGTGAGAAATTTGAATTAGCTTCCCGGAATATTGCGCACGCCGGGCTTCAGAATAAAGTAGAGCTGCTTTGCGGGCCGGCTGCTCAATCGCTGCAGAATTTGATCGACGAAGGGACAGAACCATTTGACTTCATTTTTATTGATGCGGACAAACCGAATAATCCGCTGTATTTGCAGCTTTGCCTGCAGCTGAGTCATCCGGGAACCGTTATTTTCGGAGATAATGTTATCCGTGATGGCAAACTGTGCGAAAAGACAAGCGAAGATCCGAAGGTGAAGGGTGTCAGACAGTATATTGAAGATTTGGGAATGTCAGACCGTCTGGATTCCACGGCGTTGCAAACAGTAGGCATTAAAGGATATGATGGTTTCACTCTGACATTGGTTAAGTCTTGATCGGAAAAGCGCTGGGATAAAGCGGAAAGGCAAGATTCTGTCCTGCCAGGAATACTTTATCAAAAAAGCGGATAAATTGAGTGGTAAAGGACAACGCTGAAAAGATAAATCAGAAGAAGGAAGCGAAGCTGTCGTGAATGCGGCAGCTTTTCTTTTAGGGGATCGGGATTGTGCAGCGTTCAAAATGAGGACGGGTCCGAACAATGATCAACGCATCCTTTAATAATCCAATACTCTCAGTACGTTTTTTTCGCTTTATCAAAGTGGAGTAACAAGTTTCACCCCTGAAAAACAATCTCTTTGTTCAATAAAAAACCTCTTCCCCATAAATCTCAATGTGGGAAAAAGGTTCATTCGCCATTCCTTTTTTTGTTAATCCATTTTTGCCTTATTAAAACAGCGTGCCGAGGATTCAGGGGATAGAAAAATCTTGAAGAAGCTTGTCTGCGACTTCTTTTTATTTTGAACTCAGAAGATGCCTTTCAACCCAATCTGCGACGCCGTCTTCATCGTTGGATAACGCAAGATCGTCGGCACAGGATTTTAATTCATCAGCGGCATTGCCCATCACGACGGCATGGCCGGCAGCTTTCAGAATGTCCAGGTCATTGTAATCGTCGCCAAAGGCGATAACGTCGCAGAGCTCAATGTTGAGATGAGCGCATAAATCCATTAAGCCGGTGAGCTTGGATACCTTACTGTTGAGAATCGCAAAATAATTGGGATCCTTGGCGTTATCGACCAACTTGCAATGATAGGCTTCAAGATCCAGCTGCCTGATCATTTCCGGATGTTGAGTAACAATGGAAATCTTGGCGATCTCAACGGTGTCGATCGTCGTATAATCGGTATATTCGTGGACATGATCGCCGGTGACCAGACTGCGGTTATTGGTCAGAATCACATCGGGATAAGTGACGTTGACATGGGTGTCAGGAAGGGTCAGCAGCTCGCGGATCAGTGCTTCCGCCTTGTCGGCTTCAACCCCGTATTCGCTGAGTGTCTGATCATGATAAATTGTCTTTGCGCCGTTTAATGAAATGATCCCGTCAGCTTCGATCGCCTCCATGTATTCTTTAGCGCGCATGACGGCTCGGCCGGTCGCCACAATCACCTGATGATCGGTTTCTGTTTTCAGTCTGTGGAAAATTTCCCGGGTCATTGCGGATACGGTCTTGTCGGTGTGAAGCAGTGTCTGATCTAAATCAATCGCCAGCAATTTCATCATTGAAGCCTCCTGTTTTCATTAATGATAGTATAGCACTAAAAAAGGAAAAGGGTTGATTGCCGAACAAACAGAGGACAAATAAAGAACAACGGTCTCAGCATGGTTGCGGCAAACAAAGTTTTTTAGAGCGAACAGCCATAAAAAAACTGGAAGAAATGCGCTCAGGCACATCTTCCAGCTTCAGGGGACAGCGATTGTTTTTACGCAGCGTCGGATTGTAGGGTGCAATGCCCATAGAACGGCGTCAGGCCCCACATCTCAACACCCTGGACTGCAGTGCTCTTTAAGCCTGGCGTGTTGTAATTGAATAAGGGAATCAGGTAGACGTTCTCTTCGATCAGGTAGCGTTCAGCGTCATGCAAAGCGTTCATGTATTCCGTATGATCGACCAGATATCCCGCTTCATCAACCATTTTATCATAAATCGGATCGTCCACGGAGGCTACGATCTGCTGACCAGTCGTCCACAAATTGAGGAACTGGGAAGGATCATCCCCGGCGCTGTATCCATAACGGGAGGTTTCAAAATCGCCATTGTCAACCTGATTGTAGAAGACGCCGGATTCCACGACCTGCAGCTCACATTGAATCCCGGCTTTTTCCCACATCTGCTGCAGAATCTGCGCCACGTCAGCGTGCAGCTGGCTTTGCGAATACTTGTAAACAATTTTTAACGGATGGCTTTCATCATAACCCGCTCTGGCTAATAAAGCTTTGGCTTCATCCAGGTTGTATTCCAGATATTTTTCTCTGGCGTCCTGTTCCTTGCGGAAATCGCCCTCAGCCCCGGCTAAGCCTTCCGGAACATAACCATGCAGAACGCGGTAGTATTCCTCGCTGCCGACAGCGCTGACCAAGGCTTCCTTGTCGATAGAAAGGGCTAAGGCCCGGCGGACGTCGACATTTTTTAAATAGTCAGGACCGGTAGAGCCGGAATTTAAAGCGATGAAATAACTGGAGATTTGTGGGATTTTCCAGATTTCTTCCGGATTTGGATACCCTTCGGCAATCGTCGCGGTTATGTTGAGCGCCATATCAATTTCGTTGTTTTTAAACGCCAGGGACTGCGCGTCGGAATCGGCCATGACCAGGAATGTGATCCGCGGCATCGTGATGCTATCGGCGTCATAGTAGTTGTCGTTCTTCACAACGACGGCTTTTTCATTTTCATTGCATTCTTCCAGCGTGTACGGACCGGCAGTCGGATAACCGGGCTTGAAGGCCCATAGCGATTCGTGGGCGTCGGCGATGTCAGCGCGCAGCGGCCGCCAGACATAGTTGGTCAGCATTTGTGGGAACCAGGCGCAGGGCTTGATCAGTTTGAGAACCAATGTCTGATCATCAGGCGTGCTGACGCCTTCAATTTCAATCTGCGTCGGATCCAGGTCCATGTTGCCGGCGATTTCTTCAGCGCCGGCCAGATAGGTCATTGGGTAGTAAATCGACCAGGAATTGTCGGCGCCGTAGGTGAGATTCCGCAGGATTCCATATTTGAAATCGGCGGATGTCAGCGGCTGACCGTCGCTCCACACAACGCCGTCGCGCAGAGTGAACGTGTAGGTCAGCCCATCGTCAGAAAGAGTATAATCCTGGCACAGATCGTTGATGATCTGATTGCTGTCGTCAGCTCGAAACAGACCGGCGGTCAAATGACGCAGTACGTAATCATTGACTGTTTCCTGGGTTAAGCCTGGATCTAAGGTTGTGATCTGACCTCCGATCGCGACGACCAGTCCCTCATCTGAAGCCCGGTTTCCCTGAGCGGCGTTTTGCGACGAACAGGCCGCGGTGAACAGCAGCATGATGGAGCATAGAAGGGTAAATACTTTCTTCATCTTTTCTTCCTCCTCAGAATTGACTCTGATAAACAAAAACCGCGTACTATTACATACGCGGTGAATTACCGTTTTCTATGCAATAGCGCCTCTTCATTGAATGAAGGAGTGCTGCGGGTATTTCCTGCAGCCCCATAACCAACTTCTGCCGAAGCCTGTTATTCGGCGGTGGTTGCCTTTCTGAAAAGATCATCGCCCGCCGGCTCCCCTTTCGTACTCATCTGCACCGCTACCTCTACATGTTTTTGTTGTATGTTATAAGTCTATCCGTTATTCGTGAAAAGTCAAGCGATTAAAAACGATTTCCAGAAATTAAAATGAAAATTTTGTTATTTTATGAAAATTGAAGAAAATTATTTTCATGGAATAAAATGCAAGGCGGGCAGGGATTGAAACGGCCGGGATGATAAAGAACCGGCACGAAGTTAAGCGTTCCTTTAGCACACAGGGGATAACGCAAGCTGAGCGGCGGGGATCAGCAAAATGGAAAAAATAAAAAAGCTCCGCAATCCGGAGCTTTGATGACCATGGAGCAGATGAGCGGAAACGTTTGATCGCGATTTTTGAGTTTTGAATCAATGGAAAACCCTTTGTTTAAAGGCTTTTTGATACATGGCATAAATATGGATTCTGAAAAATCATGCCACGGATCATGCCACGGATTCTTTTAATTCTTCTAGTTTATCCACTAATTCGTCCGCATTTTTTTCAAGTAAATGTGTATAAACTTTTAGCGTCATATTGATGTCACTGTGGCCGAGTCTTTTGGATACCGCAACGATATTAACACCATTATTGATCAGGATCGTAGCATGGCTATGCCCTTACGGTATAATTACGACAAACCGGAAAAGCCCCGTATATCAAGGGCTTTCGGTTATCTGGCAAGGTTTTTCATCCTTTTCCAAACCGAAAAATCGAGCCGCGAAGTAGTTATATCGTAGGGGGTGTTATAGTAACGACAAAAATAAAATACCGTTTGGGCAGGCTGTCAGCCCGTCCAAGAAATCAGGACATTTCCTCTGAAAAGAAGAAATGTCCTTTTTTTGTACCCAAAATCAGATGCCGACAGGAGGAACACAATGCCTGAAAAAACCGTGCAGAAGGAACCGGGCAAAAAGCCCGCGCCATCCAAAAAGCCGAAACCACAGCAGGAAGTGGTCGTTCAGATTCCACTCTCCGAGCTGCATCCGTTCCCGGATCATCCCTTTCAGGTGCGGGAGGATGCGTCCATGCAGGAAACCGCCGAAAGCGTCAAGGAATACGGCGTCCTCGTCCCCGCGCTGGCGCGGCCACGGGAGGACGGCGGCTATGAGCTGATCGCAGGCCATCGCCGCAAACACGCCTGCGAGCTGGCAGGACTGGCCACCATGCCGGTTATTGTCCGTGACATTGACCGGGACGCTGCCACCATCATCATGGTGGACAGCAACCTCCAGCGCGAGAATATTCTTCCATCCGAACGAGCCAAAGCCTACAAGATGAAGATGGAGGCCATCAAGCGGCAGGGCGCACGAACGGATCTGACTTCGCCGAAAATTTCGGCGAAGTTCCGCAGCGATGATGAAGTTGGTCAGGATGCCGGGGTGAGCGGAGATACCATCCGCAACTACATCGCCTTGACGCAGTTAGTCCCGGAGCTTCAGCAGATGGTGGACGAGAAGAAAATCGCCCTCAGTCCCGCCTATCAGCTTGCGGCGCTGACACCCAAGGAACAAGGGCTGCTTCTGGAAACCATCGACAGCGAACAGACCACCCCCTCGCTCTCGCAGGCGCAGCGGATGAAAAAGCTCAGTCAGAGCGGTGAGCTGAACGAGGACACCATGCTCTCCATTATGATGGAGCAGAAGAAACCGGAGAAGAACGACATCACCCTTTCCGGTGAAAAGCTCCGCAAATATTTCCCACGTTCCTATACCCCATTTCAGATTGAGAACACCATCTTCAAATTACTGGACGCATGGCAGAAAAAGCGCCAGCGCGATCAGAGCCGATGAGCGGACAAGCAGTTTGTTTGTCCGCTATTTTCATGCCAAAAGGAGGACGCCATGTATATCAACACATTCAAATATACCCCCAAAGATGTGAGCTGCCAGCTCTGTACCGAGTATGTGAAAAAGCTGGGCTGTACCGCCCTGCGCTGCCCGTGGCTGGCCGAGCGCATCGAGGCCGGTGTGGTCGGCTACCGCGAGGCAGTCTTAGAGACATTTCCCCATGAACGCCGCCTGTTCCAGCGCCTGAACCTGCTGATCAAGCACTATCCCGGAAGCCTTTGGAGCAACGAGCAGCATGAGCGCAGGATGCAGTATCAGTGCGCCGTGCAGGGCTATCGCCGCCGCAGAGACACCAACGCCTACTATGCGGCCATGTACCTGCTGACCTCTAACGACGATATTTACCGCCGCACGGCAAATTGCTTCTGCAAGGACGGGATCGAGTTCGGCTATGCGGTGCTGAAAAACACCTCGCCGCACAACTACGCACTGTTCATGGCTGCGCGCGACCTCTGCGACAAGACGGAGGCGGTCACGATGGCGGACTTAGCGGAACCGGAGGTCATTGACCCGGAGGCGCTGCGCCTGATCGTCAACGCCACTCTGATCGCCCGCTATGGGCTTGCCGCCTTTCAGATCAGAGCGCGAGGTGCCGAATATGAACGCTGATGATTTTGTCGGCGGGCACAGCATCCTTGCGCTGGAGCGTTTTATGGACGAAACCCGCCACATGATTATTTTTGATGTCCTATCGTGGAAATCCCCCGTAGGCGAAAAGGGCGAACGGCTGCGACTGTTCCTCTCCGACGTGGGATACGCCAAGGCGCAGGCATCCGAGAAACGCGGAGAAATCAAAATCCGCAAACACGCCGCCGTCATTGAGGGGCATATCCTCCCTGACCGGAGAAAGCGGCGTCACTAAAATGATTGGAGGAATTACCATGAGCAGAGTAACAGAGCTGGAAAAAGCGCTGACCACGCTGTTCCGCAAGGGTACGGAGGTCGGCTACGCGGAAACGGAGATCGACGAGTTTCTGGAAAACATTGACTATCACGCCCTGCTGCAAGCCGTTTGGAACAAGGCCGAAACGGTCTATGCCTACCGTGCAGACGGCAAGAATGCGCTGAGCTTGGACTATCGAAGCGCGGAGCTGTTCAAGCAGCGAGCGACGCTTCTCTATGAGGACGTAGGCGACAGCTATATCGGCGCGGTGTTTGCTGCCCGGTCGATGGAGCTGTGGCTGCTGGAGGATATGGGCTTCGCCGTCGTTGCCAAATTCAGCGTGAACGCCGGAGAAGGCGAATACGTCACCGAGTATCGCGTCTACAAGGGCAGCGATTGGGCAGACAGCGAGATTTCTCTGGATTTGGAGGACTTGGTGGCCGAGCTTGCCGCCCTGTGCGATCCCTACTACGAACACGAGCAGCCCATCTATGAGCTGTAATGTGGGAAAGGAGTGAAAACGGAGCGGCTTCCCCATGCGGGAAACCATTCAGAACGCAAACGGCAAGCAGTTTCACGCCGTCAGCCTGTCCGGGGGTAAGGACAGTACCGCCATGCTGCTTTTGATGATCGAACAGGATATGCCCATCGACATGGTGCTGTCAGCGGACACCGGCATGGAGTTCCCGGAAATGTATGAACACCTTGCCAAACTGGACGAGCATCTTTTCCGGGAGCGCGGCATCCATATCACTACGCTGCGGCATCCCAAGGGCTTTGAATACCTGATGTTCGACGAACCCAAGCAGAAGCCCCGCAGTCTGGAAAACCGTGCAAAGCTGGGCATCCCGCCCTACGGCAACGGCTGGCCGGGAATCCGCGTCCGCTGGTGTACCGGGCAGCTCAAAACGCACCTCATCACCAAGGAGGTCAACCGGCTCAAAGGCGAGCTGGGCGCGATCCACTATGTCGGTATCGCCGCCGATGAAGCGTGGCGCTGCAAGGATGAGCGGTATCCCCTCGTGGAATGGGGCATCACGGAGGCGCAGGCGCTCCAAGCCTGTTACGACCGTGGCTTTGACTTCGGCAGGCTGTATGAGATTTACCACCGTGCGTCCTGCTGGTGCTGCCCGTTCCAGCGTATCGACGAGCTGCGGAAGCTGCGAAAGCATCACCCGGAGCTGTGGAAAAAGCTGCTGGAGCTGGATCGCCGTGCGCTGGCGCAGTTCGGCACCGGCCCGCTGGGACAGTTCAAGCAGAACTGGAGCGTAAAGCGGCTGGATACGCGGTTTGCCGAGGAGGACGGCCAAACAGGTTGACTGCCCTGCGGAAAGGATTGAAGCAATATGGCTGTATTTCGCGTTGAACGGACGCGGGATTACACGGTGATGTGCAACCATCACCTGAAAGACAGCAATCTTTCCCTGAAAGCCAAGGGGCTGCTCTCCATGATGCTCTCCCTCCCCGACGAGTGGAATTACACCACGCGGGGGCTGGCTGCGATCTGCAAGGAGGGCGTGGACGCCATCGGGAAAACGCTCAAGGAGCTGGAGCTGGCGGGCTACATCATCCGCCGTCAGCTTCGCGGCAAGGACGGGCGCATTTCCGACACGGAGTACACCATCTTCGAGAAGCCCCGAAAGCCCTCTCCACCGGATACGACTTTACCAGATACGGAAAACCCGTATCTGGATAACCCGGATACGGAGGCACCGGATACGGATAATCCCGCGCAATTAAATACTAAGAAATCTAATACTCAAAAATCAAATACTGATCTATCAAGCACTCATTCATTCTTTCTGCCTGCGGCGGACGGAATGACGGACGGATTTGAGAAAAAAGCGGAGATCAGAGAGCAAATCGAATACGACATTCTCTGTCAGCAGTATGACCGGATGCAGCTTGATGAGCTGGTGGAGATTATGCTGGAGGTCGCTATGAACCGCAGCCCCACGGTCAAGATCGGGCGGGATGCGGAGTATCCCACCGGCTTCGTCCAACAGCGCTTTGAAAAGATCACCTCCATGCACATCGAAAAGGTCATGGACGGTATCCGCGAGAACACCACCCGCGTCTGGAACACGAAAGCCTATCTCATGGCGGCGCTGTTCAACTCTGTTTCCACCATCGACAACCACTATGCCATGCTGGTCAATCACGATTTTCACGGCGGCCCCTAAAGGCCGTCATTTTTCATGCCCGATTCCGGGAGAAAGGATTTGATACCGATGAAACGCCCCCTTGCCTACATCACCGCTCCGTGGAGCGAGAATGAGTTTGAGAACACCGAAAATGCCGCCAAGTATTGCAGGGCGGTCTATGACGCGGGCTTTTCGCCCGTCTGCCCCGCGCTGTTTTTGCCGCTGTTCCTGCGCGATGAGATTCCGCAGGAGCACAAGGACTGCATCGACATGGCGCGGGAGTATCTGCGCCGCGCTCGTGTGCTGGTGGTTTGCGGCAGCACCGTGGATGAAAGCGTGAAAAACGACATCGCCGTGGCCGAGCGTCTGCGGATCACCGCCACCACGCTGGACGGCATCCTGACCGTCAAGGGACAGGGGCGCAGAAATGAATGAGCATCTTCTGCACCGGCTGGTGGTACCGCCTTAGTGTCCCGGCATTCTCCCTGCAAATCGGAGGAAAGGAGCGTGATAAGTCATGCAGGAAGAAGTTGAACAGAGAATCGTATCCCTGATGATCTCCTGTGGGAAGCTGGGTGAACAGGAATTTCGTAAGGCCGTTGCCAAGCTGCTGGAGCAGCTAAAAAGCGGCCATCAGAAGCATCAGTACAGCAAGGCCAATCCCCACGGAAAAATGACCGTCAAGCAGCTTGCCGCCAAGGATAAGGGATTGCAGAGCATTGAAGTCACCGATCAGAATATCGGCTCATTCAACCGGATCGCCCGGAAGTATGGCATTGACTTCGCTCCATTCAAGGTCAAGGGCGAAAAGCGGTACATGGTGTTCTTCAAAGCGCCGGACGCCGACGCCATGACCGCCGCGTTCAAGGAATATACCACCAAGCAGGTCAGAAAGGCGGAACGCCCCTCGGTACTGGAAAAGCTGCAACACTTCAAGTCGCTCATTCAGGCGGCTGTGGTGGACAGGACAAAGCGGAAGGAGCTGGAACGATGAAGCAAGTCAACGTCAAAAAGCTCATCCTTCCCAACATCCCGTATGTGTTCATCGCACTGCTGGCCACCAAGGTCAGCGAGGCGGTGCGGCTGGCTCCCGGTTCAGACGCTTCGGCGAAGCTGCTGAACATTATGACCGGCCTGAACACAGCGTTTCACTCCCTTGTCCCCAGCTTTCATCCCATTGACCTGTGCGTGGGCGTTGCCGCCGCCATCGCCATTCGGCTGGCGGTCTATATCAAGGGCAAAAACGCAAAGAAATTCCGCAAAAATCTGGAGTACGGCAGCGCCCGTTGGGGAACCGCCGAGGACATCAAGCCTTACGTCGATCCCGCGTTTGAAAACAACATCATTCTCACGCAGACGGAGCGGCTGACGATGAACAGCCGCCCCAAAGACCCAAAAACGGCGCGGAACAAAAATGTCCTAATCGTCGGCGGCAGCGGTTCGGGCAAGACCCGCTTTTGGTTGAAGCCCAATCTGCTCCAATGCACATCAAAAACCTATCCCACCAGCTTCGTCGTCACCGATCCCAAAGGGGACATCGTGGTTTCCTGCGGCCATGCGCTGCAAAAGAACGGGTATCAGATCAAGATTCTCAATTCCCTGAACTTCAAGAAGTCCATGCACTACAACCCGTTCGCCTACATCCACTCGGAAAAGGACATTTTGAAGCTGGTCACGACGCTGATCGCCAACACCAAGGGCGCGCGCCCAGATAGGGCGTAGTAAGAAGTAGAATCAGGCACTACCCACTCAGATAACAGTGGAAACGACCCGCCTAACCGATAGGCGAAAGCTGATGCGGGACCATAGCATGGCGGGAAAGCGATAAGTTGCTCTATACACAAGAGCACGACTGAATTGCTACGTTAAGCGGATATGAGGATAGAACTACTGAATGTTGAATGCGAGTTTCAAGTCCCCGTTGTGTTCGGGCGGAGGAATGTGTATGTAACCACCGTAGATACGGCGGCATCAACCTCTGACATGAATAACATTGCGTTTCGCCTTTGCGCGATGGGTTATCAATCAATTCATGTGACAAGCCAGAGAACTGGAAATAACGAAACGAAAGCGTATCCGACAATCCGCATTTGCCTACTTATTACGCTAACTGGGGATTGCCTAAGTCGGAATGCTCAAACGAGCTATGCGAAATGCCCCCTGTGGGTGATAAATCCCAAGCCCTCGAAAGGCAAGGGAGATGACGCTGAATATCCGATACGGCAACGGAGTTCTCATAGTAGTCCTGTGGGAAGTAACGACTCTCACGGAATATATCCTGTATTCCAGACGAAGGAGAACAGTTATTGCATTCCAAAATTGAAATTTGATTAGGGAGGAAAGCCTCAAATGCAACCAACAATCGAGATTTTGGATAGAATCAGAAAAAATTCAAGGGACAACAAAGAGGAAATCTTCACAAGGCTCTACCGCTATCTATTAAGACCCGACCTGTATTATCTTGCGTACAAAAACCTCTACGCCAACAAGGGCGCAGGAACAAAAGGCGTGAATGACGACACAGCTGACGGATTCAGCAAGGAAAAAGTTGACCGGATCATCCAATCTCTGGCTGACGGAACCTATACGCCGAATCCCGTTCGCCGCGAGCACATCCAGAAAAAGCAGAACAGCACGAAAAAACGTCCTCTGGGTATTCCTACCTTTACGGACAAGCTGGTGCAGGAAGTATTGAGAATGATATTGGAATCGGTCTACGAGCCAATTTTTTCAAACAACTCTCACGGCTTTCGTCCCAACAGGAGCTGCCACACTGCGCTAAAATCCTTGAAAAGAGAATTTTCAGGTGTGTCGTGGTTTATTGAGGGCGATATTAAGGGCTGTTTTGATAACATCAACCACCAGGTTTTGGTAAACGTCATAAACGCCAAGATTAAAGACGCACGGCTGATTCAGCTCATTTGGAAATTCCTAAAAGCTGGTTATATGGAGGACTGGCAATACCATGCTACCTACTCCGGCTGCCCGCAGGGCGGCATCGTTTCGCCCATACTCGCAAATATCTACCTGAATGAGCTGGACAAGTTCGTAGAAAAAACCGCCAAAGAGTTCTATAAAAGCAGGGACAGGCACCATACCCCGGAATACGATAAGGTCACATGGCAGATAAAGAAGGCTCAAAAACAGCTGAAAACTGCAACGGGTCAGGAAAAAACAGCTTTGTTGCAGAAAATCGCTCAATTAAAAGCAGTCATGCATAAAACGCCCTGTATGTCCAAAACGGATAAAGTCATCAAATACATCCGTTATGCTGACGACTTCATTCTTGGCGTGAAGGGCGATAAAGCGGACTGTGAGCGTATCAAGAGACAGCTGTCCGACTTCATCAGCCAAACCCTGAAAATGGAATTTTCAGAGCAAAAGACACTCATTACGCACAGTAACCAGTATGCAAGATTTTTGGGTTATGACATCCGTGTGAGGAGAGACCAGAAGCTAAAGCCGCACGGAAACCACGTTTCCCGCACGCTCAACGGGTCTGTTGAGCTGCGCATTCCGTTTGCGGACAAAATCATGCCTTTCCTGTTTGGGAAGTCGGTCATTCGGCAACTACGCGACGGGACAATAGAGCCTACCGCAAGAAAATATATCTTTCGGTGTACGGACTTGGAGATTGTATCAACGTACAACTCTGAGCTGCGCGGTATTTGCAACTATTACAGCATAGCCAGCAATTTCAACAAGCTTCAATATTTTGAATATTTGATGGAATACAGCTGCCTGAAAACTCTCGCTGGAAAGCATGAGAGCACCAGCAGAAAAATGATGCGCAAATACCGTGATGGAAACGGCAGCTGGGGTGTGCCCTACCAAACAAAAGCAGGCATAAAACGCCGCAGTTTCGCAAGGTTTATGGATTGCAAAAATACAGACCTCTGGACAGATAAAATCATAGACTTTGCAATCGCACACATCGGTTCCAGAACGTCATTTGACGATAGGCTGTCCGCCCGCGTGTGTGAGCTGTGCGGAAAGACCAATGTGCCGCTGGAAATACACCATGTAAATAAGGTGAAGAACCTCAAAGGAAAACAATTGTGGGAGCTTGCGATGATAGCCAAAAAGCGTAAAACGCTTGCGGTGTGCAAGGACTGTCATCACAAGATTCATCACCCTTGAACGACGCTGATTTGAAGCAATGATGGCGAGCCGGATACATCGAGAGGTGTACGTCCGGTTCTGGGAGGGGTTTGGGCAAACCTACGGCAGTAATGCCGCAAGGCGGCTCATTCCTACTCTACGAGGGCAAAGCCGGTGACGATTTCTGGGTGAAAGCGGAAACGCTGCTCTACACCGCCCTTATCGGGTACATCCACTATGAAGCGCCGGTGGAGGAGCAGAATTTCTCTACGCTCATTGAGTTTATCAATGCGATGGAGGTGCGTGAGGACGATGAGGACTTCAAAAATCCGGTGGACTTGATGTTCGACGAGCTGAAAAAGCGCAAGCCAGACCACTTCGCCGTCCGCCAATATGCCAAATTCAAGCTAAGTGCCGGCAAGACCGCTAAGAGCATCTTGATTTCCTGCGGCGCACGGCTTGCTCCCTTTGACATTCAGGAGCTGCGGGAATTGACGGCCTATGACGAGCTGCAACTGGACACGCTGGGCGACCGAAAAACCGCCCTGTTCATCATCATGTCCGACACGGATGATACCTTTAACTTTCTCATTTCCATGTGCTATACCCAGCTTTTCAATCTGCTGTGCGAAAAGGCAGATGATGTGTACGGCGGGCGCTTGCCGGTTCATGTCCGCTGCCTCATTGACGAGGCCGCGAATATCGGGCAGATACCGAGGCTTGAAAAGCTGGTAGCGACGATCCGTTCCAGAGAAATCTCCTGCTGCCTTGTCTTGCAGGCACAGAGCCAGCTCAAAGCCCTGTATAAAGACAGCGCGGATACGATCATCGGCAACATGGACTGTTCCATCTTTTTGGGTGGAAAGGAACCCGGTACGCTGAAAGAGCTGGCGGCGGCGCTGGGCAAGGAAACCATCGACAGCTATAACACCGGCGAGAGCCGTGGCCGCGAGGTTTCCCATTCGCTGAACTATCAGAAATTGGGCAAGGAGCTGATGAGCGTGGATGAGCTTGCCGTGCTGGATGGCGGCAAGTGCATCTTGCAGCTTCGCGGTGTCCGCCCGTTTCTGTCCAACAAATATGATCTCACCAAGCATCCCCTCTACCGCTACACAGCGGATTATGACAAGAAATACGCCTTTGACATAGAGCGTTTTCTGTCCCATCGCCTCAAGCTCAAGCCGGATGATGCAGTTGAGGTGTATCAGGCAGACCTTTCCGGTGAACCTGTCGCCTGACGGCGGCAGCCTGTTTTGACAACGACTCGATGAAACTTCGTGGAAGAAATGTACCCTCCAAAATCTAAAACATATTTTTCGGAGGTACTATTTATGGCTTTCTTTAATTCTGCTGTTGGTGTTCTTCAGACCCTCGTTGTGGCGCTGGGCGCTGGCCTCGGCATTTGGGGTGCGATCAATCTGCTGGAGGGCTACGGCAACGACAACCGTGCGATGCGTTCCTGACTGAAAAGGTCAGGCACAGGTCGAAGGACGAATGAAGTCCAAAACCTTGGAGAACTGATATTTCGATGGATGAAATGAGGGGGTAACGCCCCGAAGCGTCCACACTAATACTCCGACTGGCATAGGTGCGCAACCGCCGATTGTCAGAAGCTCGGTGAAGTCGGCAGAGAGATGCCGTAGTTTTGGCTGCAAGGCTGAAATCGAAAGCTGTCCAGAGGTGGATAGCGCATCCTATATGCCGGGTGTCAGCCGCACATGGTTAGTATGTATGGAAATACTGACGAACTTCTGAATGTACAAGTCTAAACGTTGATACCATCGAAACGGTGGTACTCCTTATACGGAGGTATTCGTGGACAAGTAAAAATGGTTGTTATGAAAGTCCATGTGCCGTTACAGGCGGCACGATTCGTAAAGAATTGAATACAGGCTTAGAGGAAGAACCTAAATGCGGCCCATGATAGAAATATCGGAACGCAGGAAGCTGAAAACATTTAGCCTGTTGCAAGGCTGCGAGATGGTGGATGGGAATACCTTCGTGAGAAGGCAATAACCATTCTTTGTTTCAGTGAAAGTAGTGGCGTAGTACCTATGAAGCCGTGAAAAAGTAAACGGTGGAGGAAAGGCCACAAGTCGAATTTGGCAAAAGAAGCACACACAAAGTGTCGCAAGCCCTGTATGACCAAATTCGATGGAACGCCGTGTGCGGTGAAAGCTGCACGCACGGTGTGGAGCCGGGGAAAAGCTGGAGATCATATCAAATGCTTACCTATGGCTATCTGGTGCTAAATCTCAGGGCATGAAGCAGCTGATGGCCGGTGGCGGGGTGGCTTTGATTGGCATTACCCTCGTGCCGCTGCTGTCCGGTCTGTTCGGCTAATCGGCAGCTCGTTTGCTTCCCGTAAATCCACGGAGGGTGCCGCTTTCGGGCGGCATCCTCCCGAAAGGAGGGCAACCCTATGGATTTCTTATGGGATAAGATCACGGAATGGCTGAAAGAAATGCTCATCGGCGGTATCGTGAGCAATCTGTCCGGGATGTTCGATGCAACCAATCAAAAGGTTGCCGAGATCTCCGGTCAGGTGGGCTTATCGCCGCAGGCATGGAACGGCAGCATTTTCAGCATGATACAAAACCTGTCGGAAACCGTGATCGTCCCCATCGCAGGCGCAATTCTCGCCTTTGTGATGACGCTGGAGCTGATCCAGCTCATTACCGACAAAAATAACCTCAATGACATGGACACATGGATATTCTTCAAGTGGGCGTTCAAGTCCGCTGCCGCTGTCCTGATTGTAACAAACACATGGACGATTGTGATGGGCGTGTTCGATACCGCCCAAAGCGTCGTTGCCAGCGCCTCCGGGCTGATTATCGGCGACACCAGCATCAACATTTCAAGTGTCATGGTGGGCATTGAGGATCGGCTGATGGAAATGGAACTGGGGCCGCTCTTCGGCCTATGGTTCCAGTCGCTGTTTGTTGGCATTACCATGTGGGCGCTGACCATCTGCATTTTCATTATCACATTCGGAAGAATGATTGAAATATATCTCGTCACCTCTGTTGCCCCCATCCCAATGGCGACCATGATGGGCAAGGAATGGGGCGGCATGGGGCAAAACTACATCCGCTCCCTGCTGGCGCTGGGCTTCCAAGCGTTCTTGATTATCGTCTGCGTTGCCATCTACGCCGTTCTGGTGCAGAACATCGCGCTTGTGGATGACATCATCTACGCCATCTGGACTTGCATGGGCTACACGGTGCTGCTGTGCTTCTGCCTGTTCAAAACGAGCAGCCTTGCCAAGTCCGTGTTCAATGCGCATTAACGGGGGTGATACCATGCTGACGCTCACGCCCGTCGCGCTTGCAACAGCGAACGCATTTGTCAATGCGCATCACCGGCACCATAAGGCAACTGCGGGGCATAAGTTTTCCATCGGCTGTGCCAAGGATGGAGAGCTTGTCGGTGTTGCAATCGTAGGCCGTCCGGTAAGCCGGTATCTGGATGATGGCTGGACATTGGAGGTCAATCGCCTTTGCACCACTGGTGAGAAGAACGCTTGCAGCATCCTTTATGCCGCATCCGCGCGGGCGGCAAAGGCGATGGGATACCGCAAAATCATCACCTATACGCTGGATAGCGAGAGCGGCAGCAGTCTCCGCGCCGCTGGTTGGAGCTGCGCAGGCATGGCAGGCGGCAAATGCTGGACAGGCAGCCGTAAGCCCGCCTCCGCTTTGTATCCGGCGCAGATGAAACTTCGATATGAAAAGCTCTTGTAAAGGGGGGATTTCTATGGCCTATGTCAATGTCCCAAAGGACTTAACCAAAGTAAAGACCAAGGTGCTGTTCAATCTCACGAAACGGCAGCTCATTTGCTTCGGAAGCGGCGCGCTCATCGGCGTACCGCTTTTCTTCTTGCTCAAGGGAAGCATCGGCACCAGCCCCGCCGCCATGGTGATGATGGTGGTGATGATCCCGGCCATGCTGTTCGCCATGTATGAAAAGAACGGTCAGCCGCTGGAGGTCGTCATCCGCAACATCTACCGTGTGTGCTTCCAGCGGCCGAAGCAGCGTCCGTATAAGACCAACAATTTTTATGCCGTTCTGGAGCGGCAAAACCAGTTAGACCGGGAGGTGTATCAAATTGTCCGAAAAGAAAAAGCTGACCCACGCCGAACGAAAACAGATCGAAGCCGCCATCGCAAGAGCGAACCGAACGGATAAGAAAGAAAAATCGGCGCAGGACAGCATCCCGTATCAGCGTATGTGGCCGGACGGCATTTGCCGTGTGACCGACACGCGCTACACCAAAACGATCCAGTATCAGGACATCAACTACCAGCTCTCGCAGAATGAGGACAAGACCGCCATCTTTGAAGCGTGGTGCGATTTTCTGAACTACTTTGACAGCTCCGTGCAATTCCAGCTTTCCTTTGTGAACCTCTCGGCTTCGCAGGAAACCTTTGCACGGAGCATTTCTATCCCGCCCTGCGGAGACGAATTTGACGGCATCCGCGCCGAGTACGCCGGTATGCTGCAAAACCAGCTTGCCCGCGGCAACAACGGCCTGATTAAGACCAAGTATCTCACGTTCGGCGTTGAGGCCGACAACCTCCGCGCCGCCAAGCCCCGTTTGGAGCGCATCGAAACCGACCTTTTGAACAACTTCAAGCGGTTGGGCGTTGTGGCTGCGCCGCTGAACGGCTTCGAGCGCCTGCACGTTATGCACGACATCCTGCGGATGGACGAGCAGGAACCGTTCCGCTTCTCGTGGGACTGGCTGGCTCCCTCCGGGCTGTCCACCAAGGACTTTATCGCGCCCAGCTCCTTTGAGTTCAAGACCGGCAGGATGTTCCGCATGGGCAAAAAGCTGGGTGCGATCAGCTTCGTGCAGATTCTGGCACCGGAGCTGAACGACCGGATGCTTGCGGACTTTTTGGATATGGAAAGCAGCGTCCTCGTCAATCTCCATGTGCAGTCCGTGGATCAGGTCAACGCCATCAAGACCGTCAAGCGCAAGATCACCGATCTCGACAAGTCCAAAATCGAGGAACAGAAGAAGGCCGTCCGCGCCGGGTACGATATGGACATTATCCCATCCGACCTTGCCACCTACGGCGCAGAAGCCAAAAAGCTGTTGCAGGATTTGCAGTCCCGCAACGAGCGAATGTTTCTGCTGACCTTCCTCATTCTCAACACGGCGGACACACCCCGGCAGCTTGACAACAACATCTTCCAGACCTCCAGCATCGCGCAGAAGTATAACTGTGCGCTGACCCGGCTGGACTTTCAACAGGAAGAAGGACTGATGAGCAGTCTCCCGCTGGGGCTGAATCAGATCGAGATTCAGCGAGGCTTGACCACCTCCAGTGTGGCAATTTTTGTGCCTTTCACCACTCAGGAATTGTTTCAGACAGGCTCCGAGGCGCTGTACTACGGCATCAACGCTCTTTCCAACAACCTTATCATGGTAGACCGGAAGCTGCTGAAAAATCCCAACGGTCTGATTTTAGGCACTCCCGGCAGCGGCAAGTCGTTTTCGGCAAAACGTGAGATCACCAATGCGTTTCTCATCTGCCCCAAGGATGACATCATCATCTGTGACCCGGAGGGCGAATATACGCCGCTGGTGGAGCGCCTGCACGGACAGGTCATTAAGCTGTCGCCCACCGGCAAGGGCTACGACGGTTCGCCCTGCTATATCAATCCGATGGACTTGAATCTGGATTACAGCGACGATGATAACCCGCTGAGCCTGAAATCCGACTTCATTTTGTCGCTGTGCGAGCTGATCGTCGGCGGCAAGGACGGGCTTGCCCCTGTGGAAAAGACCATCATCGACCGCTGCGTGCGCATCGTCTACCGGGATTACCTCAACGACCCGAAGCCGGAGAATATGCCGTTGCTGGAGGACTTGTATAACGCCCTCCGTGCGCAGGATGAAAAGGAAGCGCAGTACATCGCCACTGCTTTGGAAATCTACGTCACCGGCTCTCTGAATGTGTTCAACCATCACACGAACGTGGATGTGAATAGTCGCATCGTCTGCTATGACATCAAGGAGCTGGGCAAGCAGCTCAAAAAAATCGGGATGTTGGTGGTGCAGGATCAGGTCTGGAACCGTGTGACCATCAACCGCGCCGCCCATAAAACGACCCGCTACTATCTTGACGAGTTCCATCTTCTTTTGAAGGAGGAACAGACGGCTTCGTACAGTGTCGAAATCTGGAAACGCTATCGCAAATGGGGCGGCATCCCCACCGGGATCACACAAAATGTCAAAGACCTGTTATCCAGCCGCGAGGTTGAGAACATTTTTGAGAACAGCGATTTCATCTATATGCTCAATCAGGCCGCTGGCGACCGGCAGATTCTCGCAAAGCAGCTCAACATTTCGCCGCATCAGCTTTCTTATGTGACCCACTCCGGTGAGGGCGAGGGGCTGCTGTTCTACGGCAACACGATCCTGCCCTTCATTGACCACTTCCCCAAGGACACCGAGCTGTACCGCGTCATGACCACCAAACCGCAAGAGGTGGCGTCGGCATGAAAAGAGAACCGCGTTTGCAGTTTTCCGACGCCGATCTTGCCGAGCCGAAGCTGGAAAAGCCCATCAAGCGGGTAAAAAAAGCGGAGGCCAAGGCGGATAAGGCGCAGGCGAAAATCCCCAAGAAAACCGTGGTCAAAAAGGAACGCGGCTTTGATCCTGCCACCGGCAAGGTCAAAACGCAGCTCCGTTTTGAGGAAGTGGATAAGAAAAAGCCGCCCTCAAAGCTGACCCATGCCGTGCAGGATGCCCCCGCCAACTTTGTTCTCTCTCAGGTTCACCGGGAGGTGCGGCAGAGCGAGGATGACAATGTAGGCGTAGAGGCCGCGCACAAGGTAGAGCAAGCCGTGGAGAGCGGCGGGCGGCTGGTGCAGTCTGCCCACCGTGCCCATCAGCTCAAGCCTTATCGTGCTGCCATCCGTGCAGAGAAAAAGCTGGAACGAGCCAATCTTGACGCGCTCCAGAAGAAAGCAGAGATCGACAGCCCCACCAGCAATCCCGTTTCCAAATGGCAGCAGAAGCAGGCCATTAAGAAGCAGTATGCCGCTGCCAAGCACAATCAGGCGGCGCAGACTACGGCAAAGGCGGCAGAGAATACCGCCAAGGCCGCGAAAAAAGCCGCTGAAAAGGCTGAGAAAGCTGGCAAATATGTGTGGGAGCACCGGCGCGGCTTTGCCATTGCCGCCGCGATTCTGCTGATGCTGGCGTTTCTGCTCAACGGCCTGTCCTCCTGCTCGGTGATAATGGATGGTGTCGGCTCCGGGATCGCGGCCAGTACCTATCCGTCGCAGGACGCCGATATGCTGGGCGCGGAAGCGCAGTATTGCGAAATGGAAGCAGAGCTTCAGCGCTACCTCGACACCTATGAAAGCACCCATGACTACGATGAGTACCACTTTGATCTGGACACCATCGAGCATGACCCCTATGTACTCATTTCCATAATTACGGCGCTGCATCAAGGGGAATGGACGCTGGATGAGGTGCAGGGTACGCTCCAGATGCTCTTTGACCGCCAGTACATTTTGACCGAGGATGTGGTGGTGGAAACCCGCTACCGCACAGAAACCGACACATGGACGGACGCGGACGGCAACACCCATACGGACACCTATCAGGTGCCGTATGACTACTACATCTGCACGGTCACGCTGGAAAACTTCAATCTCTCCCATGTTCCCGTTTACATTATGAGCGAAGAACAGCTCGGAATGTACGCCACCTATATGGCCACCCTCGGCAACCGTCCCGACCTGTTCCCCGGTTCAGGCTACATCGGCAAGTATGTGGAAGGCAGCTATACCGACTACGACATTCCCCCGGAGGCGCTGGACGATGAGGTATTCGCCGCCATTATCAAGGAAGCGGAAAAATATCTCGGCTACCCCTACGTTTGGGGCGGCAGCAGTCCCTCCACCTCATTTGACTGTTCGGGCTTCGTCAGTTGGGTCATCAATCATTCCGGTTGGGATGTGGGCAGGCTGGGAGCGCAAGGGCTATGCAATATCTGTACGCCCGTACCCTCTGCCAATGTCAAACCGGGCGATCTGGTGTTTTTCACCGGAACATATGATACCCCCGGTGTCAGCCATGTGGGTATCTACGTCGGCAACAATATGATGATCCACTGCGGAGATCCGATCTCTTATGCAAACTTAAATTCAAACTATTGGCAGTCCCATTTCTACCGTTATGGGCGCTTGCCGTAAAGGAGAGTGAACGATATGAACCCGAAAATTATGAAGCTCCGTGGAGAGCTGGAGAAGAACAAAGGCAAAATTTCCGATCTGCAAGGCCGCAACCGCGAGCTGGAAAAGCAGATTCGTGAGCTGGAGGACACCGACATCATCGGCATGGTGCGTGAGAACGGCATGACGATGGAGCAGTTTGCCGAGCTGTTCCGCCGTATGCAGGCCGCGCCTGCACCGGCCACTTCGGAAAAGGAGGCGTTGAACCATGACTAAAAACACACCGCGCATTTTTATCAGCCTGCTGCTGATGCTCCTGTGCATCGGGATTCTCCCTGTTTCCGCCTTTGCCAGCGGCGGTGATTATCCTGATAATGCGCTGCCCACCGCCGAAAGCAGCGCCGCAGACGCACAGGAAACAAAACAGATCGGCACGGTCACGACCAACGGCGGCAACCTGAACGTCCGCACCGGCGCGGGACTGGACAATACCGCGTTTACGCAGCTCCCCAACGGCACGGTGGTCGATGTGATTGGCAGGGACGGCGATTGGGTAAAAATCCTGCTACCTGCCCGTGTGGGCTATGTGTACGGCAGCTATCTGACCGTCACCGACGCCGCCGACAGTACCGTGAGCATCGGCGGCATTACGCTTCCGCTTGATGAAAAAGAGCTGACCGACCTCTGGCAGCTCCTTGTTGGCAGCATGACGGGCGGCAGCGACGCGCTGACACCGGACGGCAATCTGACGCTGATCGACGATATTGGCTCCAGCACCAAGGCAGGAAAACAGTTCATTACGTTGGAAAGCAAGAACGGCAATACATTTTACCTGATTATTGACCGTGACGATGAGGGCGAAGAAACCGTCCACTTCTTGAATCAGGTGGATGAGGCCGACCTGATGGCGCTGACTGGCGAGGAAGAAACGCCCGCCACTTGCTCCTGCACCACAAAATGCGTGGCCGGTACGGTCAATACATCCTGCCCCGTCTGCGCGGTCAACATGACCGAGTGCGTGGGCAAGGAGGCAAAGCCCGAAGCCCCCACAGAGCCGACAGAACCCGCCGCCGAGGAACCGGAGAAAAAGAGCGGCGTGGGCGGCATCCTTGTCGTTCTGCTGATCGTCGCGCTGGGCGGCGGTGCAGCGTTCTACATCTTCAAGCAGAAAAAGGCCAAGCCGCAGACCAAGGGCAGCGCCGATCTGGACGATTATGACTACGGCGAGGACGAGGACGAATACGAGTTTGAGCCGTATGAGGGCGAACCGGAACAGGATACTACGGAGGATACGGACGCATGAGATATTTCACCAATAATCCGCTGGAACGCCTGATGATGCAGAAGCCGAAAGCAGCGCGGGAGGACAGCCCTCCCGCCGCTGCCAAGGAACACTTCTGCTATGGCTGCAAGCGCTTCGGACAGAGCTGCGTTCGCCCCTGCTACCGTGACGTAAAGAGAATGGAGGCTGCACCATGCGCCTTGTGATCGCCGAAAAACCTTCCGTGGCACAGAGCATCGCCGCCGTGCTGGGTGCAAAATCACGGCATGACGGGTATCTGGAGGGCGGCGGGTACATCGTGTCATGGTGCTTCGGGCATCTGGCAGAGCTGGCCGATGCCGCCGTTTATAATGCCGATGATGCCAAATGGACGCTGGCGGCGCTGCCCATCATTCCTACCTCGTTCCGATTCATCGTCCGCTCTGAAAAGCAGAAGCAGTTTGACATTCTACGGGAGCTGATGCGCCGGGAGGATGCGGCAGAGGTGGTCAACGCCTGCGACGCTGGGCGCGAGGGTGAGCTGATCTTCCGCACGGTTTACTGCCTTGCGGGATGTTCCAAGCCGATTCTGCGGCTTTGGATTTCTTCAATGGAGGATGATGCCATCCGCAGCGGCTTCCAGCAGCTTAAATCCGGGCGCGACTATGACGGTCTGCATCAATCTGCCCTGTGCCGCGCCAAGGCTGATTGGCTGGTTGGTATCAACGCCACGCGGTATTTCTCCCTGACGTATGGCCGCACATTGAACATTGGGCGCGTCATGTCACCCACGCTGGCACTGCTGGTACAGCGTGAGGCGGAGATCTCCGCATTTGTGGCAGAACCGTTCTACACCGTCCAGCTTGATTGCGGCTTTCCCGCCGCGACAGACCGAATAAAGGACAGAAAGGACGCCGACGCTATCGCCAACACCTGCAAGGGCGAGGCAGTAACCGTCAAAAGCGTGGAGCGCAAGGAAAAGTCTGAGAAAGCGCCCGCGCTCTACGATTTGACCTCCCTCCAGCGCGACGCCAACCGCGTTCTCGGCTACACCTCTCAGCAGACCCTCGACTATCTCCAAGCCCTCTATGAAAAGAAGCTCTGCACCTACCCGCGCACCGACAGCCGCTTTCTGACCGACGATATGGAGGGCAGCGTCCCCGGCCTTGTTGCCGCCGCTGCCGCTGTCTGCGGTATGGAGAAACCGCCGACCATCTGCGCCAAACAGGTATGCAGCAGCAAAAAAGTTACCGATCACCACGCTATCGTCCCCACCATCAGCGCGGAAAAGGTAGATATGGCCTCTCTGCCGCTGGGCGAACGCGAGGTGCTGAAGCTGGCGGCGAAAGGCTTGCTTCGTGCGGTGGATGAACCCCACCGCTATGCAGAAACGGTCATTACGGTGGACTGTGCCGGTCAGAGCTTCACCGCCAAGGGCAAAACCGTTCTTACTCCCGGCTGGAAGCGCTATGAGCAGGAGCAGGTAGAGGCAGCGCCTGCGCTGCCGGTGGTAACGGAGAATCAGACGCTTTCCGTATCTGCCGCATCGGTCAAGACCGGAAAAACCACGCCGCCCAAGCACTTCACCGAGGATACGCTGCTGGCTGCAATGGAGAACGCGGGCAAGGAGGATATGCCTGATGATGCCGAGCGCAAGGGCATTGGCACCCCGGCGACCCGTTCCGGTATCATTGAAAAGCTGGTGTCCTCCGGTTTTGTGGAGCGCAGAAAGTCCAAGAAGATCACAAATCTGCTGCCCACCTCCACCGGCACGGCGCTCATCACCGTCCTGCCCGAACAGCTCCAGTCGCCGCAGCTCACCGCCGAATGGGAACACCGCCTGAAAGAGATCGAGCGCGGCGAAATCGCCCCGGACAGCTTCATGGACGGGATCGCTGCCATGCTGAATGAGCTGGTGCAGACCTACAAGCCCATCCCCGGTGCGGAAGTTCTGTTCCCCTCCGGGCGCGAGGCAGTCGGCAAGTGTCCCCGCTGCGGAGCCGAGGTAACGGAATCGCAGAAGGGCTTTTTCTGTGAGAATCGCGCCTGTTCCTTTGTCCTCTGGAAAAACAGCCGTTTTTTCACCGCCAAGAAAAAGGTGCTGACGAAATCTCTTGCCGCTGCGCTTTTGAAAAATGGCTGCGCCCCGCTGAAAGGCTGCTACTCGGAAAAGACTGGGAAAACCTATGATGCCGTTGTTCTTCTGGAGGACGATGGGCAGCGCACGGGCTATAAGCTGGTGTTCGACAATGGCTGATGCGCCGCGTATGGATCACAAGCAACTCCGCCGCTCCAAGAAGCTCATTCGGAAGCTCTGCTGTAACTACGATCACGGCAACTGCCTCGCGCTGGATGATGGAGAGCCTTGCGTCTGCGTACAGGGTATTTCCTACTCGCTGCTGTGCAACTGGTTCCGAAACGCGGTGCTTCCCGCCGACCATGAGCTGCTGGCCGACGTGATGCGGGAAAGGCCGGGAAAGTGCTGCGCCGTTTGCGGCAAGCCGGTCTATTCTTCCTCCAACCGCGCCAAGTATTGTCCTGCCTGCGCCAAGCAGGAGCGGAGAAAGCAGGACGCCAAACGGAAGCGTGAACAATACTGGAACCTCCGCAGATAGAGGGCGTAAAAGCCCCGTGCCGCAAGGCTTTTTCCATGCGGAATCCCAAGGGGCTGAGACATTCTATCCGCAAGCCCGGAAACAACGTCTATCTGCGGAGAATTGCCCCTGTGCAGGATGTGTTTTCTTCTGCGCAGGGGCGCTATTTTTTCTGAAAGGAGATTATCATGGCTGAAAAGCAAACCAACAAAGACCGGATGCGGGAGATCGTTGACAGCATCGAAAACGGCATCAAGGAGCTGTTTGAGAGCGATAAGTACCGGCAGTATCTCTCCACGATGAGCCGTTTTCACCGCTACTCGGTCAATAATACCATGCTCATCTATATGCAGCGCCCCGACGCCACCCATGTGGCGGGCTTCAACAAGTGGCGCAATCAGTTCGGCAGGAACGTCCTGAAAGGCGAAAAAGGTATCCGCATTATCGCTCCCACTCCCTATAAGAAAAAGGTCGAGGAGATCAAGACCGACCCGGAAACCAATGCGCCGGTGCTGGATGCGGACGGCAAGGCCATCATTGAGGAAAAGGAAATCCGTATCCCCATGTTCAAGGTGGTATCCGTCTTTGATGTGTCGCAGACTGCGGGAAAGCCCTTGCCCCAGCTTGCCGCTGATCTGAGCGGCAATGTGCAGCAGTATGAGGTTTTCATGGAGGCGCTGCGCCGCGCTTCTCCCGTTCCGATGGAGATAAAGCCCGTTGCGCGGGATACGGACGGATTTTTCAGCATTAAGGCGCAGAGCATCACCATCCGCGCCGGTATGAGTGAGGTGCAGACGGTATGCGCCGCCGTCCATGAGATCGCCCATGCCAAGCTCCACGACTATGAACACATGACGGAGCTTGCGGACGATGGTGAGACGATCCTTGTCCCCGGAGAAAAGAGTCGCAACACCGAGGAGGTCGAGGCCGAAAGCATTTCCTATGCGGTCTGCCAGTATTACGGCATTGAAACGGGAGAAAACAGCTTCGGCTATATCGCCACATGGTCAAAGGGCAAGGAGCTGAAAGAACTTCGCGCCAGTCTGGAAACTATCAACAAGACGGCATCCGAGCTGATTACGGACATTGACCGGAACTTTGCGGAGATCTGCAAGGAGCGTGGCATTTCTGTGGAGAAATCCGAGCAATCGGAAAGCCAATTAAAAGAGAATAGCAATATGTCTGCGGCTGACTTGGCAAAAAGCATTTCAGAGCTGTATCTCGATGCGAATGGCCTTGCCTTTCTCAGCGAATTCGCAAGTCAGGAAGATTGCCTTCAGCATTTCTACGAAGATCTGTTGACGGGAGCAGATGAGATAAAAGGCTTCCTGTCCGAAACGCTTGAGCAGAGCGATGAATACGCGCACAGAGCGAATGAGCTGCTGTTGGAAGTTGAGGCATTTCAGGAAAGTCACACTTCCTTAAAAGAACTCGACGCTAATGAGCGTTGGTATGCGGTTGATGGTGGGAGCAAGCATCTTCGCATAACAGAAGATGGTGCAAAATATGCCTATGAACTTTACGACAAGGACACTCTACACCTTCTGGAAAGCGGAACAGTACATGACGATGATGTAAACTTTCTTTTGGCGGCTGCGATTCGTATCTGTGAAACACATGGGTATGATAAGACCGTACCGTTTGAAGTTTTGTCAAATGAGTTTGCAGGGATTTTGTACTCACTCGAATTGTCATCGGACGACAATCAGGTTGTTCACGAGGAGGCCGGTTCTCATGCCGCAGGCACACTTCCAACTTCGCCAGAGCTGGAACAGGCCACACCTATGCCTGACCCCACGCTGACGGTGGACGATATGCGCAGCTATGGGTATCTGGATAGCGATATGCTCCCACTTTCCAAGGATCGGGCGGTGGAGCTGCTGGAGCATGACATCACGGTTTATATGCTCTATCCCGACAACGCCGAGGAAATGGTCTTTGAAGCCGAGGACATCATCAAGCACGACGGAATGTTCGGCGTCACAAGACCGGATTGGGATGCGGTCAAAGGCCATATTCCTCCCCGCGATGTGGAGCAGCGTTTTTTGAACAGTCCCACCGATTCTATGGCGATCTACCAACTGCGCCGGGATGCGCCGGTGGAGCTGCGTTTTGCCAACCTCGGCAGTCTGGCCGCGCCGCCTGACCCGGCCAACTATGAAGCCGTCTATACCCGTGAGGTGTACCCGGACGATGATACCGGAAGAATCCTTGAAAACTTCTACTACATTTTCAACGACGAGCGCCCCGGCGATTTTGTGGGACACAGCCTCTCCGTCAGCGACATCGTTGCGCTGAAACAGGACGGCAAGGTATCCTATCACTACTGTGACAGCATGGGATTTCAGGAGCTGCTCGCCTTTCAGAAACCGGAGAATTATCTGAAAGCCGCCGAGATGTCGATGGAAGATGATTACGGCATGATCGACGGCATTATCAACAACGGCTCCAAACAGCCCACCGTTGCCGACCTTGAGGCACAGGTCAAGGCCGGTATGTCCATCTCCCTGATGGATTTGGCAGAGGCGGCACACCGGGAAAAGAAGAAATCTGTACTGGAGCAGCTCAAAAGCCAACCGGCCCAAGAACGTCCACACAAAACAGCGCCGAAAAAGAGCGCGGAAAAGGAGCTTTGATATGAACATCACCTTTGAAGAACGCCAGCTTATGAGCCTCTACAACACCGGCACCCGCACGGGCTTGATCGCGGCGCTGGAGGAAATGCGCGGCTACCTCGCTGCGGATGAAACGGAGCTGCGGGAGCTGACGGACAGCGCCATCGCAAAGCTGCGCAGGATGAGCGACGCGGAATATGACGCGCTCGACCTGTTCCCCGATTTTGAAAAGGAGGATATGGATGCCGAGTAAAGTACAGCTCTATGCGCAGATGGCAGACCGCACGGCGGAGCAGATCACGGGAAGCTACCAGAAGTGGACGGCATTTCTGACCACCGCCGCAAGGCTGTATAAGTACCCCTACAATGAACAGCTCATGATTTTCGCCCAGCGCCCGGAAGCCACGGCCTGCGCGGGATACGACCTTTGGAATAAGCAGATGCGCCGCTATGTGCGGCGAGGCAGCAAGGGCATCGCCCTTGTGGATACCAGCAGCGACCAACCCAAACTCCGATATGTATTTGATGTTTCCGACACCAGCGGCGGCGAGAACTCTCGCCGCCCTTATCTTTGGGAATACCGGCAGGAGCATCGTGGGGTGGTATCTGCGGCGCTGGAGCAGCGCTTCGACGTTTCCGGCGAAAACGGACTTGCCGATCAGATGGAGCGTGTGGCGGCGCAGCTTGTAGATGAATACTGGCACGACAACCGGCGCGATATTGTCGGCATCGTTGACGGTTCCTTTCTGGAAGGTTATGATGAGTTCAACATCGGAGCCGCTTTTCGGAACGCCGCCGTTGTCAGCACCACCTATGCGCTGCTGTCCCGCTGCGGGATGCAGCCGGGAGATTACTTCGAGCATGAGGATTTTCTGAATGTCTTTGATTTCAATACCCCGCAGACCGTCGCCGCTCTTGGAACGGCCATCAGCCAGTCCAGCGAGCTGGTGCTGCGGCAGATCGAAGTCACCATCAAGAATTACGAGCGCGAGAAAATCGCGGAAAGGAGCGAAAGCCATGAGCGAACTGACCTACACCCGCAGCGGGGATTATCTGATTCCCGATCTGAGCCTGACCGAGCAGCCGCAAGCCCCGCTGGGCAAGTACGGCAGGATGCGGAAGGATTACCTGAAGGAGCATCGTCCGGTGCTGTGGAACAGCCTGCTGCTGTCCGAGAAGCTGTACCCCCATCTGAGGGAGATCGACGAGGCAGCGAACAACCGACTGGAACAGATGATGCCGGAGCTGATGAAGTCGGCAGGCGTGACGGAAGCGCTGAAAGCCAGCGACCCGATGAAGTGGGTAGGGCTGATGAACACGCTGAAAGCGCAGGCCGAGGAAACGATCCTCACGGAACTGGTGTTCAGCTAAATATGTTCGATGCCCCTGCTGGGGCGCAGATGTCCTTCTTCCCCTCAGAGGCAGAACAAATTCAATCCATCGCAGAAGCGGAGAGTGTAACACCCTCCGCTTTTTCTATGTTCATTTCTCAGGATAATATTGACCACATCCTGCGCGCGGGCGGTAATGCGGATGCAGCGCGGATGAAAATTGCTGCGGAATTCTCCAAGCAAAAGCCTTTAGAGGATCGCGCGGCATTTCTGAAAGCTCTTTACCACGGCGGCAACGGCCTGATTACGGATAACGGCAGGTTTTCCGCATGGTACGGGGACGATGGTATCCATATTGCAACCGGAGATACCTCTCGTTATCTTCGCTCTGCACAAGTGATAGGCTGGGCAGATGCGGCGGAGCGTATTGAGGAACTTCTGGACGGCGGCGCATTTGCCACCAATCTGGAGGTCACGGAAGCGCCCCGGAACGAGCGTCTGCGTGTTGCCGCCGAAGTTTGGGAACTTCATCACGATTTTTCGGATGAGGCAAAATCGCTGGGGTATCTGTCCTGCATAGGCAATATCCATAGCACCAGCTTTCCAGAGGAAACGGAGCGTCTGACGGACGATCTGCTGAATCCGGCGTTCCGGGATAGGCTCCTGTCGGAATACAAGGTATTCATGGACGCCTACCGCGAAAACCGTGCGCTGCTGCGCTTCCATTACCACAAGCCGCAGGCACTTCTCACACGTTTGGAAGATCTGTCCCTTCCACGAAAGGAATTCCGCTCCGATATGGAGGCTGTTCCAGCAACCGGCAGGTTTATCACCGAAGATGAAATTGCTGCTTCTCTTGCAAACGGAAGCAGCTTTGAGGGTGGAAAGACCCGCATCTATGAGTTTTTCCAGACTTCGCACACCCCAAAGGAGAATGCCGATTTTCTGAAAAAGGAATACGGCATCGGCGGGCATACCCATGCCGTATCCAGAGAAAGCGGCAGCTACGAAGATCACGGCAGCAAAGGCATCACGCTGAAAAAAGCGGGCTGTGCAGATGTTCAAATGAATTGGAACAAGGTCGCTTCGCGTATCGCTGAGCTGATTCGGATGAACCGCTATTTTACACCAGACGAACAGGCACTTTATGATAAGGCGCAGGCACAGGATGTAGTGCGAAACACCGCCTACGACAGCTATAACGCCATCAAGGAAGCCCACCCGGACAACATCGTGCTGTTTCAGGTGGGGGATTTCTTTGAGCTGTATGGCGAGGACGCAAAACAGGCGGCGGAGCTGCTGGATGTGAACCTGACCACCCGCAATATCCCCGGCGCTGGCCGTGTGGAGATGTGCGGTGTACCGTCGCACAATTTAGAGATGTATGTAGAGAAATTACGCGATAAGTATGATGTGACGATTGCCGAAGCGCCAGACTTTAGAGGTGAGCGCCACATTTACACGCTGCGCTCTATCGACCATGAAGCAGAAGCCGCCATCAATGCTTATGAAGCAGAGTTCGGCGCGGACGGCACGAGGGTGTTCCGCGACCCCGCCGCAGATGTGCCGCAGCCCACGGTACGGGAGCTGTTTGACGGGTACAAGCTGACCGTTGGCAACGCGCTTTCCAAAGATACGGCTTTTGTCAATGCCTGCCGCAATTCAGACCGCCAGAACGCTTATCTGGAGGGTGCGGACGCTATCCGCCGTATCGTCACGGCATCGGATGATCTCCAGCTTGTCCGCCTGTACTTTGATATGCCCGCGTTCCATAACCGGCTGCATCAGGAGCTTTTGGAGGAACTGTATCCCACGCTGGCAGCGACGGTCGCACCCTCTCCCTATCAGATCACACAGGAGGACATTGACAACGCGCTTCTGGATTGGCACAACAACCTAAAGGGCAAGCAGGAAGTCGCACTATATATGCAGGCGCATGGGCGAGAACGCAGCACCGCCGCATGGCTGGCTGCAAAATATGGCTGGGAAGATAGCAAAACTCCCATGTATATCCATGTAGGAAACGCCGAGCCGGTGACTCTCACATGGGCGCAGGTACAGCGGCGGTTGGCACAGCTCATCCGCGAGAATAAATTTTACGATGAGAATGAGCGACTGCGGTTATTTTCACCTGACCGATACTCCATTCGTCTGCATCCCGGCGAGGGCGGAATTACCGGCATTTGGGATGAGGTGTTGGAACGGTTCTGCGGAGATGGGGAACAAACGCTCCGCTTTGCAGAACAGAATAACGCCATTGCTTACTTGGATGGCATCAAACGGGATATGGGAATTGAGCTATCCCCTCCGGCGTTTACAACACCGCTTGGCTATACTTATCATATTGGAGATCGCATTTCATCCATAGAGTTAGACCACATAGCAGCAGTCGGCGTTATCGCGCGTGTAGATGAAGATCACGTCTGGCACACGTTGCCGAACGTACCCGGACAGGAACCTGTCAGCATCGACCGCAATTCCTTTGAACGCTACCTCGACACCAGATATTTCGAGGTTTCTGAACCGGAGCCACAGCGCGTCATTGCGGCGCAGCACACAGAACAGCCAACCCCGGAAACGCCGCAAGCGGTTCAAAACCTTATGGGGCAGCGCGTGGAAATTGATGGTAAGCTCTATAATGTTGATTCCGCAGATGAAACTGTCGCGCATCTCAGCGTCGTTTCATCCTCCAGCGAGAGCAATCACGATCCGGAACACAGAACCGAACCGGTTTCTGCTGTCCTCACACGAATTGCAGATCAGGGTCGTGAGCTTGCGCCGAATATTTCGGCATATCAGACGCTTCGTGCAGAGCATCCCGAAAAGCTCATCGGTGTCCGTGTCGGAGAACGGCTGCTTTTTTATGGCGCGGATGCAAAACGAGCCGCCAGCGCTTTGAATCGCCGCCTGCTGCAACGCGATATTCCCGGTATGGGCGAAACCGCTGTGACCGGCTATGATTTTGGACAATGGGCAAGCTCCGCAAAGCGGCTGCTGGAGCATGGACACAGCTTCGTGTTTGCGCAGCCAAATGAAACCGACGGCTATGATGTTTTCAACGAGGCCGATGCCAAGGAGTATATCCCCATTGGCATGGAGCTGGAGATTGACGGACGGAAGTTTGTCATTGACAGCGTAAATTTCGGCACGGATGAAGTATCTCTGCGCGATGTGACTTTTCAAAACAGGCAGGGCTTTCCCATCTTCCGCGCTGAACACATTGCGTTTATACGCTCGTTTGTTGAAGAGCAGGAACGGGAGCAGCCGCAGCCTGTCACCAAACCCGTCGCGTTCTATCCTGCCGAGAAAACGCACTTGCCCTACGACATAGAAATCCAAACGCTGCACATCCCGGAACCGGAGCATAACCCGCCCTCTGCGGAACCCGCCGAGCCTGAACCGCCCGCCATGAGCGATGAAGAAAGGCTGATTCTGGAGCAGGAAGGGCGCGCGGCACTCTCGGAAATGGGCGAGTTTGTGCCTGATTTTGATGATGCCATCTCACAGGCTGAGATCGACGAGCCTCCCGCACACCGTCCTGCGGTATCTATCCCCGTTGACGGCGAGTGGCAGGGCTTTCCCAGCGTTGCCGCTGCGGAGCAGGCCGCTTACGCTGACTTCAAGGCGGCAAGCCACCGCGACGCACAGAATTTTCACATCACCGATGATGCCCTCGGCGTCGGCGGCGCAAAGGCAAAGTTTCGGGCAAATATGGCGGCGATCCGCCTCCTGCAAGAGCTGGAGTTTGAGGGCTTACAGGCCAGCCCGGAGCAGCAGGAAATCCTCTCCCGCTATGTGGGCTGGGGCGGTCTTGCGGATGCCTTCGACGAGAATAAGCCAAACTGGTCGGACGAGTTTGCAGAGCTGTACGCCACACTCTCCCCGGAGGAATACGCTGCGGCCAGAGCGTCCACGCTGAACGCCCACTACACCAGCCCCACCGTCATCAAGGCAATCTATGAAGCGGTCGGCAATATGGGCTTCCAGACTGGCAACATTCTGGAGCCATCTATGGGCGTGGGTAACTTCTTTGGCCTGCTGCCGGAGCAGATGCAGGGCAGCAAGCTCTACGGCGTGGAACTGGACAGCATCACCGGACGTATTGCCAAGCAGCTTTACCCCAAGGCGGACATTACCATCGCGGGCTTTGAAACAACGGACAGAAAAGACTTTTACGACCTCGCCGTGGGCAACGTCCCGTTCGGACAATATCAGGTAGATGACCGGGCATATAACAAGCTCGGTTTTTCCATTCACGACTACTTTTTTGCAAAAACGCTGGATCAGGTGCGACCGGGCGGCGTGATTGCGTTCGTGACCTCCCGCTACACGATGGACAAGCAATCACCCGAAGTCCGCAGGTACATCGCGCAGCGGGCGAAGCTGCTGGGTGCCATTCGTCTGCCCAACAATGCGTTCCGCGCCAACGCCGGTACGGATGTGGTTTCGGACATTCTCTTTCTCCAAAAGCGTGACCGTCCCATTGAGATCGAACCGGATTGGGTACACCTCGGCCAGAACGAGGATGGCTTTGCCATCAACCGCTATTTTGTTGACCACCCGGAGATGATTTTAGGCAGGCAGACCTCTGAAAGCACCCAATACGGCAAGCAGGATTTCACCGTTGTCCCCATTGAGGGGCTGGCGCTTGCAGATCAGCTCCATGATGCCGTGAAAAACATTCGCGGAACCTATCAGGAGGCGGAACTGCCAGAGCTGGGCGAGGGCGAACAGATCGATACGTCTATCCCCGCAGACCCCAATGTGAAAAACTACTCCTACACCGTGGTGGGCGGCGAGGTGTATTACCGGGAAAACAGCCGCATGGTCAAGCCGGAGCTGAACGCCACCGCCGCCGAGCGTGTCAAGGGCATGGTCGCGCTGCGGGATTGCGTGAATGAGCTGATTGCCCTGCAAATGGACGAGTACAGCGCAGAAAGCCGGATTCAGGAAGCGCAGGCCGAGCTAAACCGCCTCTATGATGCGTTCTCCGCAAAACACGGCCTGATCAATGACCGTGCGAACCGTCTTGCGTTCTCTGACGATTCCTCTTACTACCTCCTGTGTTCGCTGGAAGTGCTGGATGACGACGGAAAGCTGGAGCGCAAGGCGGATATGTTCCACAAGCGCACCATCAAGCAGCAGCGCAGCGTAGATTCTGTGGATACCGCCAGTGAAGCCCTTGCTGTCTGCATCGGAGAAAAAGCCTGTGTCGATCTCGACTTCATGGCCTCCCTCATGGGCGGCAGCGAAAAGATTCCACAGATCGTTGAGGATTTGAAGGGCGTCATTTACAAGGAACCAAACAGCGGCCCATTTGACTTGCAGGACGGCGGCGAGCATTGGGCGAAGGGCTGGCAAACGGCGGACGAATATCTCTCCGGCAACGTCCGGCAGAAGCTTCGCACCGCGCAGCGTGTGGCAGCGCGCGACCCGTTCTTTGCCGGAAATGTGGATGCCCTGATCGCCGCACAGCCGAAAGACCTTGAAGCCAGCGAGATTGAGGTGCGGCTGGGCGCGACGTGGCTTGACAAGAAGTACATCGAGCAATTCATGTACGAAACCTTTGAAACGCCCCGCTATCTGCGCGGACAGATCGAGATCAGCTATGTCCCGTATACCGCAGAATGGCAGGTTTCCCGCAAGAGCATGGTGCGCTACAACGACGTGGCGGCATTTACCACCTACGGCACAGACCGTGCCAGCGCCTACCGGCTGCTGGAGGATGCGCTGAATCTCCGCGACATTCGCATCTACGATACCATTGAGGACGCAGACGGACGGGAGCGCCGTGTCCTCAACGCCAAGGAAACCACCCTTGCCGCACAGAAGCAGCAGCTTATCCGGGATGCGTTCAAGGACTGGATTTGGAAAGACCCAGAGCGCCGCGAAACGCTGGTACGGCAGTACAACGAGGAAATGAACAGCACTCGTCCCCGCGAGTATGACGGCAGCCACATCGTTTTCTCCGGTATGAACCCGGAAATCACCCTCCGAGAGCATCAGAAAAACGCCATCGCCCATGTGCTGTACGGCGGGAATACGCTGCTGGCACACGAAGTTGGTGCGGGAAAAACCTTTGAAATGGTAGCCTCTGCGATGGAATCTAAGAGATTGGGACTGTGCCAGAAATCCATTTTTGTCGTGCCAAACCATCTGACGGAACAGTGGGCGTCCGAATTTCTGCGGCTCTACCCTTCGGCAAACATCCTTGTCACTACCAAGAAGGACTTTGAAACCCACAACCGCAAGAAATTCTGCGCCCGTATCGCCACCGGCGACTATGACGCCGTTATCATCGGCCACAGCCAGTTTGAGCGTATCCCCATCAGTCCGGAGCGGCAGGAACGGCTCCTTCACCAGCAGATTGAGGAAATCACCGATGGTATTCAGGATACCAAGCTCGCAGGCGGCAACAGCTTCACCATCAAGAGCTTGGAGCGCACGAAAAAGGGGCTGGAGGCGCGGCTGAAAAAGCTGCAAGCCAGCGACCGCAAGGATGATGTGATTTACTTTGAACAACTTGGCGTAGACAGGATGTTTGTGGACGAGTCGGACAATTATAAAAATCTTTTCCTCTATACGAAGATGCGCAACGTGGCAGGGCTTTCTACCACCGATGCGCAGAAATCCTCGGATATGTTCTCCAAGTGCCGCTACATGGATGAGCTGACCGGCGGGCGCGGCGTGGTGTTTGCCACCGGCACCCCGGTTTCCAACTCCATGACAGAGCTTTATACCATCCAGCGCTATTTGCAGCATGACCGGCTGCAAGAGATGGGTATGGGCCACTTCGATTGCTGGGCAAGCCGCTTTGGTGAAACCACCACCGCGCTGGAGCTTGCCCCGGAGGGCACCGGCTACCGGGCAAGGACGCGCTTTGCAAAGTTTTTCAACTTGCCCGAATTGATGAATCTGTTCAAAGAGGTCGCCGACATCAAAATGGCGGATCAGCTCCACTTGCCCACGCCGGAGGTTGCGTACCACACCATCGCCACCAAACCCACACAGATCCAGCAGGATATGGTGAAAGCCCTCTCGGAACGAGCGTCCAAGGTACACAGCGGTGCGGTCAGCCCGGATGTGGACAATATGCTCAAAATCACCTCGGACGGACGCAAGCTGGGGCTTGACCAGCGCATCATCAATCCCATGCTCCCCGACGAGGAAACCACCAAGGTCAATCAGTGCGTGGCGAACATTCTCCAATACTGGCGCGACGGCGAGGAGGAAAAACTGACACAGCTTGTGTTTTGCGACATTTCTACGCCAAAGACCACGCCCTCGCAGCGGGCGGCAAAGGCTTCCCCCGGTACGCTGGACAGCCCGGAAATCCATGCGCTGGAGAGCGCGATTTCATTGGAGGAAAGCGCGGAAACGCCGTTCACGGTCTATGAGGATGTGCGCCAAAAGCTCATTGACGCCGGTATGCCCCCGGAACAGATCGCGTTCATCCACGATGCCAATACGGAGGTCAAAAAGCGGGAACTGTTCGCAAAGGTACGCAGCGGTCAAGTGCGCGTCCTGATGGGCAGCACGGCCAAGATGGGCGCGGGCACCAACGTGCAGGATCGTTTGGTCGCACTTCACGATTTGGATTGCCCGTGGCGTCCCCGTGATCTCACGCAGCGAAAAGGCCGCATCGAGCGTCAGGGCAATCAGAACAAGCTCGTTCATGTCTGCCGCTATGTGACCGAAGGGACGTTTGACGCCTACCTCTGGCAGACCGTTGAGAACAAGCAGAAATTCATCTCTCAGATCATGACCTCAAAATCCCCGGTTCGCTCCTGTGAGGACGTGGACGCTACGGCGCTGTCCTTTGCGGAGATCAAAGCGCTATGCGCCGGTGATCCCCGCATCAAAGAGCGCATGGATTTGGACATTGAGGTGTCCAAGCTCAAAATTATGAAAGCAGACCACAACAGCAAGCAATTCCGCTTGGAGGACAGTCTGCTGAAATACTTCCCGGAAAAGATAGAGGAACACAAGGGCTTTGTTCGTGGGCTGGAGGCGGATATGCAGACCCTCGCGGCGCATCCGCTCCCGGCAGAGGGCTTTGTCGGCATGGAGATTCGCGGCGACCGGCTCACTGATAAGGAAAACGCCGGTGCCGCGTTGCTGGATACCTGCAAGGAGGTCAAGGGCAAAGACCCGGTACAGATCGGCAGCTATCGCGGCTTTACCATGTCCGTTGCTTTTGATTCCATGTGGAAAACGTACACTCTGACGCTGAAAGGCCAGATGACCCATCGCGTTGAACTCGGTTCGGATGCCAGAGGCAACCTTGTCCGCATTGAGAACGCGCTGGATAAAATGCCGGAGCGTTTGCGCAGCGTTCAGGAGCAGCTTGAAAACCTCTATAACCAGCAGGCGGCGGCAAAGGCCGAGGTCGGTAAGCCGTTCCCGCAGGAGCAGGAGCTGGCCGCAAAAACTGCGCGGCTCATTGAGTTGGATATGGAGCTGAATCTGGACGGCAAGGGACAGCCGCAGCCTGAGCAGGCGATTGCAAAATCGGCGCGGCCTTCCGTTCTGGACAGGCTGAAAGCGTCGCCTGTTCATGGCGCACCGGAAAAGCCCCACAAAAAAGAAATGGAGGCACGATAATGAAAAATCTCCCCGTTTACAAGCACCCGGCAGCCTACGCCAGAGAGCATGACGAGCTTGCGGTCTACCGCGCTTCCAATCAAGCGAACACGGCCTGCAAGGAAGCGATTGGAGCCGCCATCCGTGACCACTACCGGGATAACCGGCTGGATGCAGCGGCGGTCGATCAGGTGGTGCAGCAGTTCGGCTATGACCGCACGTTCCATGTCCTTGCCATCACCGTCTGTCAAGCGGACTGGGACAGGCGCTATTCTCCCGACAACAGGGCTTGGGCAAACGCCATGTCCATCCCCGCCAACCCTGACGCATGGGGTACTGACCGCAACTGCTATCTGGCCGTCAACAGCCATCCCGGTCTGGTCGATCTGTTTCTCAGCCAGACCCGCAAAGCCTATGCGCAGGAGCAGCAGAAAACCTCTGTCCGGGATAAGCTGAAAAAGCCGCCTGAAACAACTTCGCCGAAAATTTCGGCGAAGTCCAAAGCCCCGGAGCGCTGAGCGATGGCAAAGCGCAAACGGGACATTCAGCTTAAATTCCGCGTTACGCCGCAGGAACGGGAAATGATTGAAACGAAGATGGCGCAGTTCGGCACCACCAACATGGCGGCATATCTCCGCAAGATGGCGATTGACGGATATGTGGTAAAGCTCGATCTTCCGGAGCTGCGGGAGCTGGTGTCCCTGCTTCGGTATTCCAGCAACAACCTCAACCAGTTTACCCGCCGCGCTCACGAAACAGGCCGCATCTATGAGGCCGATCTGGAGGACATTCAGCAAAGTCAGGAACGGATATGGACGGCGGCAGAGAAAATTGTTTCCTCGCTGGCGGCGCTGAAATAAGTCGCAGGGGCGGCGGAATAACCGCCGCCCCTGCCCGTACAAAAGCAAAAGCCCCGACGCAAAACAGCATCGGAGCTTCTACGGTTCCAGATTATTTTCATCGAATAACGGCGAGGCAAAAAAGCTGCTCAGGTCGATCTCCAATCCCTGGCAAAGCTCGTGGATGATCCGCAGCTTCATAGACGGGTATGCGCAGTTCACAAGATTACCGATGGTGGACTTCGGTACGCCGCTTCTCATATAAAGCTGATACTGCGTCATGCCCCGCTCCTGCATCAGCTCAACCAAACGCCTGCTGACGGCTTCATTCAACTGCAAGTACCACACCTCCCGTCCCTGTAACTGTACCAACATTATATTTCCCATCTGGAGAAAATTAGTTCAGGTAGCTGTACTAAAGAAGGATTATGTGATATGGTTAGATGTCGGGCAAAAGGCGAAAACTATTCGTATGACTTTGCCGCATCCTTGCAAAACACCAATGGGCAAAGTATTCTAATATCAGAAAAAGATTTGACCGCTTGGAAAGGAGCTGCGGAACGTATGCTGACAAACGAAATTGTGCTGAAGGTATTTTCTGACTACCTCAACCGCGATACGGATTTTGAAGTTGTCCTAACCAGCAGAGGCTACACCGTTATGGGCTTTGACTGCTACCGGCAGGACTGGAACACCGTGGACTTTTGCCCTATGCCCGAAGATTTGTTGGATTCTCTGCTGGATGCCTATGAGAATTTCCGCATGATGGAGATTACGGGTGGAGATCGTGATCTGACCGAAAAGGAAGAAGCAAAGCTCGCCAAAGAGCGTGACGCGCTGACCGCACTTTGTGAAAAGGAGGCCGCAAAATGTTCATCCTGAAAATTCTCTTTGCGCCGTTGTCCCTTATCCTGTCCCTGTTCGTTTGGCTGTGCGCGGGGCTGCTGTCCTGTTCCGGCTTCGTGTTCAAGCTGGCAAGCGGGCTGCTCTCCTTGCTGGCTTTCGCCGTGCTGATTACCTACTCCGCAAAGAACGGCATCATCCTCCTTGTGCTGGCGTTTCTGATCAGCCCGATGGGACTTCCGCTGCTGGCTGTGCAGGGACTTGGCAAGCTGCAAGACGTGAACACCGCCATGAAAAATTTCATCCATAGTTAAAAGCGCAAGCCGGGGCGAACGCCTCGGCTTGCTTTTCTAAAATCGTTGTTTACTTTCTTGCTAATATCGAATATAATATTAGCAAGAAGGAAGTGATAACATGACCGCCTACGACCGGCTTGATCTGCTTTTTCAGCAAAACAATGGGATCGTCAAAACCGCGCAGGTTTTGGAAATCGGTATTGCCAAGTCCACGTTTTACGCCTACGCCAAGCAGCGCGGCGTGGAGCAGGCAGCGCACGGCGTTTATGTTTCGCCCGGCGCATGGACGGACGCCATGTACCTGCTGCACCTTCGCTGTGCGCAGGCCGTATTCTCCCATGAAAGCGCATTGTTCTTCCATGACCTGACCGACCGGGAGCCGAGTCCGTATTCCATCACGGTCAAGACTGGCTACAATCCCGCCAGTCTGCAAGCGGATGGCATCAAGGTCTACACCATCAAGAAAGAATTGCATGACGTGGGGATCGTCACGATGAACACGCCTTTTGGCAACCCGGTTCCCGTCTATAATATGGAGCGCACCATCTGCGACCTGATCCGCAGCCGCAGTGGGATCGAGATGCAGACCTTTCAGGATGCACTCAAGCAATACGCAAAACGAAAAGGCAAGGACTTACGGAAGCTGATGCGCTATGCGCAGATGTTCCGTGTTGAAAAACTGCTTCGGCAGTATTTGGAGGTGCTCTTATGATAAAAACTGCACGGCAGCTCAAAGACCTGATCCGCAATCTCTCCAAGGACAAAGCCGCAGATGCACAGATTCTAATGCGCAATTACATGATGGAGCGGTTTCTGGAGCGCATTTCTCTCTCGGAATACCGGGACAAATTCATCCTCAAAGGCGGGATGCTGGTGGCTGCCATGGTTGGTCTTGACGCCCGCTCCACGATGGACATTGACGCAACCGTAAAAGGCGCAACGGTCGGCATCGAGGAAGTAGAGAACATGATTGCTTCCATCATCTCCGTGCCGGTGGACGATGGCGTGGAGTTCCGGTTGAAGCGCATTTCTGAGATCATGGACGAGGCCGAGTATCCGGGCATTCGCGTCAGTATGGAAACGGAGTTTGACGGTGTGATAACGCCGCTCAAGATCGACATTTCCACCGGTGACGCCATCACGCCCCGCGAGGTGCGGTACAGCTTCAAACTGATGCTGGAGGATCGCTCCATTGAGATTTGGGCGTACAATCTGGAAACCGTTCTGGCCGAAAAGCTGGAAACCGTCGTGTCCCGCGCCACCACCAACACCCGTATGAGGGATTTTTATGATCTGCACATTCTCAGCCAGCTCCATGGCGGGAGTATCATTCCTGCTGATCTCCGGGCGGCGCTCATTGCAACGGCCAAGAAACGCGGTACAGAGAAGTATCTTGCCGATGCGCCTGCGGCCTTTGATGAGATTGAGGCCGACCCGAACACGGAAAAGCTGTGGCAGGCTTATCAGAAGAAGTTCTCCTATGCTGCTGACCTGTCGTGGCATACGGTTATGGAATCCATCCGCAACCTATATAGATTAGCGCGGGCTGAATAATATGGGAAACAGTAATAAGGTCTGCCCGAACTGCGGCAGAAAGATGAAGCAGCAGTTCATAGGCTTGCAGCATTGCAAATGCGGCATGAGCTGGAAAAAGGACGAAGGCTTTTTCGAACGCACCCCTGATATGATCTTTGCTCTGGAACGACGAACCATTGGAGGAAAGGTAAAACAGGTTCCGATTATCCGCTATCAATCCGATAAATGAAGAATAAAACTGTCTGCTTCGGCAGGCCGTTTTGTTTTTTAAGGAGGTGTTCAACATGGCAACCACGCGCCTGATGCCTCTCCACACCGGCAAAGGCCGCACGGTGGGACAGGCCATCAGTGCCATCATCGACTACACCGAAAATCCGCAAAAGACAGACGGCGGCAGGCTGATAACAAGCTGGCAGTGCGACAGCAGGATCGCCGATGCCGAGTTCCTTTTCGCCAAAAATCAATACACCCAAAAGACCGGCAGAGTGCGCGGCGAGGATGATGTGATCGCCTACCATCTGCGGCAATCCTTTGTCCCCGGTGAGATCACACCGGAGGAAGCGAATCGTTTGGGCTGTGAGCTGGCCAAGCGCTTCACCAAGGGCAATCACGCCTATATCGTCTGCACCCATATCGACAAAGCTCACATTCACAATCATGTGATCTGGAACTCCACCGCACTCAGCCAGGCCCGGAAATTCAGAAACTTTTGGGGTAGCAGCCGCGCCGTGCGGCGGCTCAACGATACCATCTGCATCGAGAACGGCTACTCCATCGTGGAGAATCCGAAGCGCCACGGCAAGAGCTACAACAAGTGGCTGGGCGACAAAAAGAAGCCCTCCCACCGGGAGCGAATCTGCGCGGCCATTGACGATGCGCTGACACAAAAGCCCGATAGCTTTGAAACGCTTCTGGAGCTGCTGCGGCAGGCCGGGTATGAGGTCAAGGGCAAGAAAGTCCCGTCCCTGTTAGGCAGCGAACAGAAAAAGTCCATTCGCATGGATACCCTCGGTGACGGCTATACTCCCGCAGATCTCCGCGCGGTGATCGCAGGTGAAAAGGCGCATACGCCGCGAAAGAGCGCCGCAGCGCCAGTCAAACCGCAAAAGCGCAGCGGGAATCTGCTGGTGGACATTCAGACAAAATTACGCGCTGGCAAGGGTGCCGGTTATGCGCGTTGGGCGACGTTGTTCAATTTGAAGCAGATGGCACAGACGGTGGCCTATCTGCAAGACCATGAGCTTTTAGATTATGCCGTTCTCTCAGAGAAAGCGGCGGCAGCGTCTGCTCACTTCAACGAGCTTTCCGCAAGGATCAAATCTGCGGAAACGCGCATGGCCGAGATTGCCGTGCTGCGGGAGCATATCGTGGGTTATGCCAAGACCCGCGACACCTACGTTGCCTATCGCAAGGCCGGGTACTCCAAGAAATTTCTTGCAGAGCATGAAAGTGAGATCACGATCCATAAGGCCGCAAAGAACTATTTTGATGGACTGGGCCTCAAGAAGCTGCCCACCATCAAGGCGCTGAATACCGAGTACGCCGAGCTGCTGGCGGAGAAGAAATCCGTCTACGCCGACTACCGCAAGGCCCGTGAGGAAATGAAAGAGCTGCTGACGGCCAAGGCCAATATCGACCGTATTCTGGAGCTGGACAAGGAGCAGGAGGAAGCAAATGAACGACGGGAAAAAGAGGCGGAGCAGCGTTGAGCTGCCCGCCCACAAGCGATTTGCAAAATCGCGCAGCCGATGGATTTATCCATCGTTTCAGAACGCAAACTCTGTGTTCTGCGGGGATTGGGGCAGCGCCCCAACAAGCATGAAACAGGCGGGCTCCGTGTAAACGGAATCCGCCTGTTTTTGCAAAGTGGGTACCGCTTTGCATTGCTTGCCAGTTTCTTGTTCCCGTTCGTAACCCCTCTGAAGCCGTGGTTTTCGATGCCGCATATAGCGTAACGCTTCACCTCGCACGCGGCCGGTTGACCGTGTCTGCGTCTGCGCCTCGTCGTACCCGAACTGCGCGACATGGCACTCTGCCCCTGCGGGAACGTCCCTGATTTTTTCTGTAGCAGCTTGCATTCGTGCTGAAAATTGACTTTCAGGCGTAAATCGTGTAAACTATATTAGTGCATTAGTCACTGCTAACCGAAAAAAGGAGGGCATCCAATGACAAGCGAATACATGAACAACCTCTATCGGGATCTGCTCTCCAATTCACCGCAGACCGTAACGATCCCGATTCCTTCTGATATGGGAACCGGACAAATTGCGCAGGTGGTGACAAAACAGGGTGCCGTTGTTTCAGACTGGAAGATGAATTATTTTTCTGACATGAATGTGCGCGGGATTAACAGCGAGGACTATATTCAAATGCTGTTCTGCCTGAACGACGGCGTGTCGTGGAATATTGCAGGCAGCAGAGAGGGCGCTTGTCTTGCAAAGGGAGAATCCTGCATTTACCGTGGACACGGGAAAATGGAGTCTCTCTGTTATGCGCAAAACAGCGACTTCTATTTTAAGAACATCAAAATTCCCGTTCCATATTTCAAACGTTTATTACAGGACTACTTCGAGGATGGCGAGATTACCGTCTATGAAAAGAAACTGCTGACCGGAATTTCAAAGGTGAGCATAACGCCCTATATGGAGCATATTTTCGCAGAGTTACAAGACTTTACACATTATCGGGGTGGGTTTGGGTATCTGTTTCTGGAAAGCAAAATCCACGAATTGCTGTCAGTATATTTGAGCGAAGTGTTGGAGCTGCGAATCCTCTCGCCGGAATACTGCTGCATATCAAAAAGTGAACGTGATTGCATCATCGAGGCAAAGAGAATCATTGACAGCGAGCTTGCCTTTGCGCCAAGCTGTGAAGGACTGGCAAGGCAGGTTCAAATCAGCGTCTCTAAATTATCAAGGGGATTCTCCATGATGTACGGCATTTCGGTTCATGCGTATGTTATTGAGCAGCGGTTAGAGCGAGCCGCAGGATTGTTATTGGAGAGCAATATGAACATTGGGCAGATAGCGGTTCTTGTGGGTTATACAAAGCCCAGCAACTTTTCTGCTGCATTTAAGAAAAAGTATGGAGTTATGCCAAAAGATTATCGAGAGGCCAGCCGAATCAAATAGGTGCTTTGCATACCCAAAATAAATACCGATTTTGGGTAGAATGAAATTGCTTTTGGGTTGGATATTGGGAATGAAATTGCTAAAATGCGTGGTGTGGTTAGAACACTCTAACCACACCACATTTTCATTTTCTCAGAGATAAGGAGGATACTGGTATGAGTTCCCAGAAAAAAAGTTCCCGGCTTGAGGGAAAAGATTTAATTACTATCGGCATCTACACCGTCATCTATGTCGTGATTGTTATGCTGGTGGCGATGCTTGGCTTTATCCCCATTTTTATTCCGCTGATGGCGGTGCTGTGCCCTTTGATTGGCGGCATCCCCTATATGCTGTATGTTACAAAGGCTAAAAAATTCGGGATGACTGCAATCATGGGTTTCCTGATTGGCCTAATCATGGTGTTCTTTGGCAACGGCTATCTTACTATGGTAACTGGTCTCGTTGGCGGCCTGTTGGCCGACGTGATCCTGAAAAAGGCGGACTACAAAAGTGCAAAGAGCACAGTTCTTTCCTGCGGCGTGTTCAGCATCTGGGTGTTTGGCAACTTTGCTCCCATTTTCCTGAACCGTGAAAGCTATATGGTAATGTTGACTGAAGGATACGGCGCTGAATATGCAGCTACCCTTAATACATATATGCCTATGTGGATTGCGCCTATTCTGCTGGTTGCCTGCTTTGTGTTTGGCCTTGTCGGAGGTGTGATTGGGAAAGCTATTTGCAAAAAGCACTTCCAGCGTGCCGGTATTGCATAATGGCGCGGGAAATTCTGCTCAGCAAAAAAACAGAACAAGGGTTACGGCTCGATCCGCGTACAAAACTGTTGCTCATCTTCATCATAAGCATTTTTGTCATGGGTGGAACAGGCGGAGAAGCTATGGGGCTGATCCGCCTTGTTCTTTGTACGGTTCCGGCTATATTGCTGCTTACCTCGAAACAATGTGCAAAAGCTGTGGGCTATATTGCTGTGTTTTCTGCTTTTTATGCTGTTCAAATTTATGTTTTGCCGCACCTTACGGGAATATTGAATTTCCTCGTTCTGTTTACAACAGGATTCTTCTGCCGAATCCTTCCCAGTGTTGCGATTGCTGCCTATGCAGTGAAAACAACAACGGTCAGTGAATTGATTTCCGGCATGGAAAGAATCCATATGCCTAAAGAAGTGACGATCCCCTTAACGGTCATGTTCCGCTTCTTTCCAACTGTCTTTCAGGAGTCAGAAGCAATCAGTGACGCTATGAAAATGCGTGGGATTAAACTTGGAGGGAAAAAATCTTCAAAAATATTGGAGTATAAGCTGATCCCGATGATTACCTGCTCCGTGAAAATCGGTGAGGAACTTTCCGCTGCGGCAATTACCCGCGGCCTCGGTGCTCCTGTCAAACGCACAAACATTTGCCAGCTTAAATTCAATTTTGCCGATGTGGTGCTGATCTTGTTTTGTTGCTTTGTAGTGTTTTGGGCGATTGCTTCCCCGATAATTTCCGCAGGAGGGATTTTGCCATGATAGATTTTCAAAATGTTTCTTTTTCTTATGGTGAAGAATCCAGCGGCGGAGGGATTAGAAATGTCAATCTCACCATAAACACAGGGGAATTTGTTTTACTCACGGGAGAATCCGGCTGTGGGAAAACAACGATTACCCGTTTGGTAAACGGGCTGGTGCCTCATTATTACGAGGGCAATTTAGAGGGCGATGTCCTTCTGGACGGAAAAAGCGTATCAGATACGCCGCTTTATGACTTGGCTGCTATGGTGGGATCTGTATTCCAGAATCCCAAAAGTCAGTTTTTCAACGTGGATACGGATAGTGAATTAGCCTTTGCCTGTGAAAATTTAGGCTATCCTCAGGAGGATATCCTGAAAAGGATTGACCGGACAGTTTCCGATTATCATATTGAAGATTTGATGGGGCGAAGCGTGTTTGCTCTGTCCGGGGGCGAAAAGCAAAAAATAGCCTGTGCTTCATCAAGTGTATTGCTGCCGGGAATTATGGTCCTGGACGAACCATCTTCTAATTTGGATATGGCTGCTATTGATGACCTGCGGCAGGTCCTGAGCCTCTGGAAAAAGCAGGGCAAAACAATTCTGATCGCAGAACACCGCCTTTACTACCTTCACGATCTTGCAGATCGTGTGCTGTATGTAAAAGATGGGGAGATTGAACGGGAATACACGCCTGCTGAATTTGACAGCTTATCGGATGGCACTCGAAAAGAAATGGGACTGCGGCCGTTTTCTCTCTCGAAGTTGAAGCCTGCGAATCAGTATCAGGCGCATACAGCTAAACAGATGGAATTTCAAAATTTCTGCTTTGCGTATAAAAAGCGGGAACCGGAAAGCCTCCATATTCCGAGTGCAGAACTGCCTGTTGGAGAAACGATTGCCATTATCGGTCTGAATGGCGCTGGAAAATCTACTCTGGCCCGTTGTATTTGCGGACTGGAAAAGAAGTGTGGCCTTTTGCAGGTTGACGGGAAAACCCTTGATTGGAAAGCCCGGCTCAAACATTGCTACATGGTAATGCAGGATACCAGCCATCAGCTATTTACCGAAAGCGTGACGGATGAAGTGCTTCTGAGCATTGACAACGAGGATGAAACTGTTGTGGATAAAATCCTTAAACAGTTTGATCTGCTGGAATATAAAGACAGGCACCCGCTTTCTCTTTCCGGCGGGCAAAAACAGCGGGTAGCGATCGCGTCTGCCATTGTGAGTAACCGGGAGATCATTGTGTTTGACGAACCAACCAGCGGGCTTGATCTCAAACATATGCGGGAAGTTGCGCGGAGTTTGAAGTCACTCGCGGATCAGGGCAAAACGCTTCTTGTTATTACGCATGATCCGGAGTTGGTGATGGCGGGATGTTCGTATGTAGTCCATATGGAAAAAGGGCAAATAAAAGAAAGCTATCCATTGGACGAATCCGGCAGTAAAAAGGTTTTGGATTTTTTCCGAATCCGCCAGTGAATTTTAGAAATTATGAATGTCAGGGCCGCCTTGACTGGACAGAAAGATAATGATAAGAGGCCGCTTTACTTTGGCGGCCTCTTGTTTTTGAAGCACAGACAGTACGGCTCAATATAAGGAGGGCTTATGTTCAAAAAAATCTTTGAGTACGCAGGGCCATATAAGAAAAATATGTATGTGGCCACGGTCGTTGTACTGGTCAGCGTTCTTATGGGCGTCCTGCCTTTTGTGCTGGCTTATCAGGTGATCGCGCCGCTGGTCATGGGTGAATCTATTGAAGCATCCTTTATCATTTTGCGCGTGGTTCTTGTCTTGGCGTGTCTGGTGCTGCAAGCCCTTTTCTATGGCTGGGGGCTGAATCTTTCTCACAAAGCCGCTTACGACACGCTGCTCCGTCTGCGGACGGCACTTCAAAAACGGTTTGAAAAGCTGCCCCTCGGTGTCATTCAGGATAAAGGCACCGGCACAGTCAAAAAGCTGTTCGTGGATGATGTAGACAGTCTGGAAGTTTTGCTGGCTCACTCCATGCCAGAGGGAATTGCAAACCTGATGATCCCTATTGCGGTTTATGTGGCAATGTTCTTTGTGGATTGGAAACTGGCGCTTCTGTCGCTGGCATCCATTCCGATCAGTCTGATTGCCATGATGACGATGTATTCCGTTGGCATGAAGAAAATGGGGCCTTACTACATGGCCGGACAAAAGATGAACAATACCATTATTGAGTACATTAACGGTATGGAAGTTGTCAAGGTATTCAATAAGGACGCAGATTCCTATGAGCGGTTCCGCAAAGATGTATCAGATTATCGGGACTATACTCTGGCGTGGTACAAGGCGGCGTGGCCGTGGATGGCAATTTACAGCAGTCTGCTTCCATGCACCATTATTCTGACTTTGCCTGTTGGCGCATGGTTCGTTCTCTCTGGCTGGTCTACTCTGCCTAATTTGATCTTGGTACTGTGTCTTTCTTTAAGTATTGGTATGCCGCTGCTGAAATCTCTCGGTTTCCTGCCTACCATGCCCCAGCTTAACTATAAAATTTCTGCATTGGAGCAGGTGTTGGATGCGCCGGAGCTCCAGCAGACAGAAGATGCGTTCCACGGGAAAGATGACACCATTACTTATGACCATGTTTCTTTCGCTTATCAGAACACACAGCCCGGCCCGGATGGAAAGCCTGTTGTAATTGAGGATGAAGTTCTCCATGACATTTCCTTTACGGCAAAAGCTGGACAGAAAACAGCCCTTGTTGGTGAATCTGGCTCCGGCAAGAGTACATTAGCGAAACTGCTGATTCACTATTATGACCCACAGAAAGGCAGTATTTCCATCGGTGGGCAGAAACTATGCGATATGAGTCTTGAAGCACTCAACAGCCGTATCTCCTATGTGGCACAGGATCAATACCTGTTCAATACCTCTCTGCTCGAAAACATTCGGCTTGGTCGGCTGAACGCAACGGATGAAGAAGTGGTGGAGGCCGCAAAGAAAGCTCAGTGTATGGAGTTCCTTGAGAAACTTCCGCAGGGTATTCATTCGATGGCTGGTGATGCAGGAAAAATGCTCTCCGGCGGTCAGCGCCAGCGTATTTCTCTGGCAAGGGCAATCTTAAAGGATGCTCCTATTGTGGTGCTTGACGAGGCAACTGCCTATGCCGATCCTGAAAACGAAGAAAAGATGGAGGCCGCCATTGCAGAGCTTGTGAAAGGTAAGACCCTTGTGGTTATTGCACACAAATTGCCAGCCATTATGAACGCAGATCAGATTTGTGTTATGGATCACGGAAAACTGGTTGCAACGGGCAGACATCAAGAGCTGATCCAGTCCTGCCCTGAATATCAAAAGTTGTGGAAAGCGGCACAAGACAGCGCCGAGTGGAAAGTACACACTGCAAAGGAGGGGAAATAAATGTTTGCTTTGTTTTCAAGAATATTGAAACTTTCCGGCCGTTATAAGAGCCGTATTCAGGGCGCATTTGTTTGTGCGTTTCTGGAATCCATTCTGTCCAAAATGCCGATTTTTCTGGCCTTTGTGGTTTTGAGTGGATTTGCAAACAAGACCATTACCGGGCAGACTTGCCTTTATGTGGGACTTGGCCTTGCCGCTATTGTGCTGGTTCAGATGCTCGTCCATTATCTTAGTGACAGCCTGCAAAGTGCAGCGGGATATTTGATGTTCGCTGACAAGCGTATCGAATTGGGCGGCCATCTGCGGAAACTTCCGATGGGATATTTCACTTCCGGCAATATTGGCAAGATCAGTTCTGTCCTCAGTACCGACATGGTGTTCATTGAAGAAGTCGCTATGAGTACGCTGGGAAACATGATGAGCTATCTGCTGTCCTCGCTGGTTTTGCTGGCGTTCATGTTTTATCTGAATTGGCAGCTTGGCTTGATCGCTGCGATAGTTACTATTTTGGCATGGCTGGTATCTAAGGGAATGAACAAAGTTTCCCTACGAGAAGCAGCAGGCCGTCAGGAGCAGAGTGAACGGCTGACCGATGCGGTGCTGTCTTTTGTGGAGGGCATTGGTGTTATTAAGAGCTATAACCTGCTTGGAGAAAAATCCGAAGAACTGTCCGGCAATTTCAAGCGTTCCAGAAATACATCGCTTGACTTTGAACGAAAAATGACCCCGTGGACAATGGGGCTGAATATCCTTTACGGTATTGGTATTGCGGCAATTTTCGGCCTGTCTATTGTGTTGGAACAGAGCGGTGCGCTTTCTTTGGCTTATGTGTTGGGTGTTCTGCTATTTGTATTTGATCTTTTTGGCCCGTTGAAGGCTCTCTATGGAGAAGCATCCAGACTAACCGTTATGAACGCTGCCCTTGATCGTATTGAAGCGGTATTGGATGAACCGGAACTTTCCGACAACGGCAAGCAGCATATTCCGGCTCAGGCACAGCCGGGACAGCCGGAAGTCCTGTTCAACGATGTTACATTTGCTTATCAGGATAAAGAGGTTCTGCATCATATCAGTTTTGCCATGAAGAAAAATTCTATGACAGCGCTGGTTGGACCGTCCGGTAGCGGTAAGTCCACCATTGCAAACTTGCTGGCGCGACTTTGGGATGTAAAATCCGGCAATGTGACGATAAGGGGCGTGGATATTCGCAATGTACCTCTGTCGGAATTGATGGATCAGATCAGCATGGTATTCCAGCGCGTGTATCTGTTTCAGGACACCATTTACAACAATATCATCATGGGAAAGCCGGATGCCACGGAAGAAGAAGTCTATGAGGCTGCCAGAAAAGCCCGCTGCTATGATTTCATTATGGCTTTGCCCGACGGATTCCAAACGGTGGTTGGTGAGGGCGGTGCAACACTTTCCGGCGGCGAAAAACAGCGTATTTCGATTGCCCGCTGTATTCTGAAAGACGCGCCTATTGTCATTTTGGATGAAGCTACCGCAAGTGTAGATACGGACAATGAAAGCTATATTCAGGAGGCTATTTCCGAATTGGTGAAGGGAAAGACCCTGCTTGTAATCGCTCACCGCCTAAATACCATCTGTCAGGCTGATCAGATTTTGGTGATTGCCGATGGACGGATCAGTGAACAAGGAACCCATGACGAGCTTATAGCAAAAGCCGGGATTTATCAGGATTTTGTAAATATCCGTAAAAAGTCCTCCAGCTGGAGCCTTGCATAAAGGAGACAATAGTGAAGATTCATGCGTCCGGAGAGGATTATCTGGAGGCTGTGCTGGTTCTTCAAAAGAATCACGGTGCTGTCCGCTCTATTGATGTTGCACGGCGTGTTGGAGTTTCAAAAGCCAGCGTAAGCTATGCGGTGTCGGCTTTGCGTGAAGGGGGCTTTTTAACGGTAGATAGTGATTACGTTTTGCATTTGACCGAAACAGGCCGGAATGTTGCCGAAAAAATTTATGAGCGGCATCAGTTCTTTACAGAGCAATTTATCGCAGCTGGCGTTGACCCTGAAATTGCAGAGCGAGATGCTTGCCGGATTGAACACGCCATCAGTCAGGACACCTTTGAAAAGATCCGGGATGCACACAAACAGGAAAAATAGGATACTAATGCCCGTCATTCCAACTGTGCGGACAAGAGCAGCCAGTGGGGAAAATATAAGCCCACTGGCTGCTCCACATGAAAGACAATCATCGGCCCTTTTGTTTTCCCCTGTACATCACTTCAGCTTATCTGCGCTCATGCACAGGTCTATGTACCGTTGCGACTCTTCTTCACTCTTTCCTGCAAAGTAATCAAGAACGCACTTGGCAACGGTCTGCGGCGCTCTATCGTGGAACACGATTCCATCCAGACTGATGTCCATTTCTTCTGAGATCAGCGCAACCGTTTCAAATTTCGGATTGCTCTTGCACTTTTCAATCTCAATGACAGTTCGGGTACACATATTAAGCCGTTCCGCTAATTCGCGCTGCGTGATCTTTTTCTGCTCCCGCTTTTCGCGAAGCTTTTGGGCGAACAGGTCAAGGAAGTTCATTGTAAATCACCTCTACTACATTGTAGAGTGAGCCTCAATTCACTTAAATACACATGAAGCTCACATTGAATGAGCCGCAAATCACATTCAGCGAGTTGGAGGTAATTTTATGATGTCACGGATGAACAGGAGATACTGCTAAGGCCGCTCGCGGTCATGTAAAAAAGCATAAGCACCGATTAGCCGTCCACTTCAAAAAGCACGCGGCTATCCCCCAGACGAGCTGCACTCACGAAAGCGAGTTGCAGCTCTCTTTTTATGCGGTTTGGTTCATCCGTGATTTAGCCCCTCCCGGTACAGTATTCGTTACTCATGTTTTCACTCGCACGCAAGGCGCTCGTTCAGGTCATCATGCCTGTTCGAGCGCCTTTTTACGTTTTCCTGTCGGCTGTCGTTCTCCGCCGGTGTTGGTCTGGTTCACCACCCACCCAACACCGAAACGGAGGACATATTATGTTTAACAGAAAGAGCAGCTATGCGCTGAACAAGAAAGACCCCAACGCTATCGTTTACATGGATGCCAACGAAGCCATCATCCGCCTGACCCGCGAGGACTTTGCCAGCGAGGAAGAATTTCTGAAATGGAAATCTTGGTCGGATGGAAACTACCACACTGAGGACAATCAGGATGTGGTAGAGGGGAAACACAATACGTCCATTGATGACCTGTCCGAAGCCGCACTTCCCATTCCTGCCATTGATGTGGTTATGGATCGCAAGCACGAGAAAGCTGAACGGCACAGAGCGGCTTCCGCGATGGTTTCTCAGATCAGGGACAAGCTGACGGAAACACAGTTCCGCAGGCTTTGGATGTACTACATTGACGGAATGACCGTTGATGAAATTGGGCGGATTGAGGGCATCAGACACCAGAACATTTCCAAAAGCATCGGCTCCGCAATGAAGAAAATCAAAAAATTTTTCCCGTAAGCTCAAAAACAGGGTGCAAAAATGCCCTAAAAAAGATGATAGGTGAAGGGACATTCTCCACGAAGCCTTTCGTTGAACGTTGAAAACTGAATAGACCATGATGCAGGCACAAAACCCGCGTGATAGCGGCATAAGGTGCGCCGCCACGACGATGGCTTCAAGGAGGTGATTCCGGAAAAGCCATCCGAGCGATCTACGCAGCCTTAGACCCGATTCGGCAAATCGGGCGCGATGACAGCGCGGCGGATAATGAAACTTGCTCACGCCCTCCCACAGACTTGAGGGGGAACCCTGCGGTATGCGCCAGCTCTTTGAGGCAGCGGTATCGTGGAGTTATGACGGCCCTGCCAAGGGCGGCCTGCATCATGCCCACTATCCGGGGCGCGTGGCAAATAGGATGGATCTTCTCAAATGGACAAGCAGAGCGGCTGCGCCGGTATTCGCCATTATGTTATTTGGCTCCAATTCTACCCGCGCAGCCGCCTCTCAAAGTCAGATACCATGCGCTGACGGCCTTTCCGTCAGCGCATTCATGTGACCTTGAGGAAACCCACCAAACCGAGAAAGGAGATCGCCATGATGCAGCCGACGCCAAACGAAACCCAAATCCACACGGATGAACTGGTGGACATCCGGGATGTATCCGTAGACAAAAATCTTCCCAAGGAAGAACGCATTGCCGCCTTTATCCGCCAGATCAAAAATCCTTACCGCTTCCGCTGCGGCGATTTCGTGGTAAACGCCTGCTTTGCCGGGAACGGTGTTACGTTAGAGGAATGTCTGCAAGGCATTTTGCGCTAAGCGACATCCTCGCTTTTTTCCGCAGGGAGTGCTATGATCGGTGTGGAAAAGGATGAAAACCTAATAGCCAGATAACCACTCTTTTCATGCGGGAGCAGTCCGGGAGAAAGGAGTGCTTTTTCATGCCTAAATACAAAGCTACCGCTTACATCCGCCTGTCCTACACCGACGATCATTCCAGCGAGAGCGACAGCGTTTCCAATCAGCGCAAGCTCATTGAAAACTTTGTGGAGCGCAACCCGGATATTGAGGTCGTTTCCGAAAAGATCGACGACGGATACAGCGGCATCATCTTCGACCGCCCCGCGTTCAAGGAAATGATGCAGGATGTCACCGATGGCAACATCAACTGCGTCATCGTAAAAGACCTCTCCCGCTTGGGGCGCGAGTACATCGAAACAGGCCGGTATCTGCGCCGGGTGTTCCCGGCTTACGGGGTGCGCTTCATCGCCATCACAGACAGCATCGACACCGCCCACGACAGCGGCGATAATCTGACCGTATCGGTCAAGAACATTATGAATGAAGCCTACTGCCGGGATATTTCCATCAAAACCCGTTCCTCGCTGGATGTGAAGCGGCGCAACGGCGATTTCGTCGGCGCATTCCCGGTGTACGGCTACATGAAAGCTGAGGACAACAAGAATTTGCTCGTCCCTGACCCCTACGCCGCCCGCGTTGTCTGCGACATTTTCCGTATGCGGCTGGAGGGCGCAAGCGCCTCCAAGATCGCATCAGAGCTGAACCGGCTGGGCATTCTCTCTCCGCTGGCATACAAGAAGAACAATGGCCTGCCCTACGCGAAAAAGGGCTATGCGGACAAGGCTGACTGCAAGTGGTCGGCAACCACCATCATCCGCATCTTGCAGGACGAAACCTATACCGGAACACTGGTGCAGGGCAAACAGGGTACGCCACACTATAAGATCAAGCAGATGGAGCAGCGCCCCGCCTCCGAGTGGGTGCGTGTCCCGGATGCCCACGAAGCGCTGATCGCCCGTCAGGATTTTGAGCTGGTGCAGCGCATTAAGGGACTGGATACCCGGACTTCTCCCAACGAGGACACAGTGTATCTGTTCTCCGGTATCCTGATCTGCGGGTGCTGCGGAAGCCGCATGACCCGCAAGACCAACCGTGCAAACGGCAAGGAGTACCACTACTATTATTGTCCTACCGGCAAGAAAAAGGGCTGCGCCCATCCGGTCATGCTGAAAGAAAGCAGCCTGATCGACTGTGTGCGGGACAGCCTGAAAGCCTATATTGGCAACATTGCTTCGCTGGAGGCGCTGCTTTCTGGCATTGACCAGTCCAGTATCAATCAGGCGCTTGCCAAGGAATACAGCGACCACATCACCGACAACGAGCGCCGGTTGGAGCAGGTGCTGGAGTTCAAGGCACGGCTTTATGAGAGCCTTGTGGGAGGTATGCTTACCAAGGAAGAATACGCTTCCTATAAGGCAAAGTACACCAAGCAGGCCGAGGACATTCGCGAGAGCGTCCGCGTTCTCAGGGAAAAACTCACGGAGGTTTTGGAAAACCGGAGTGAGCGCAACCGCTGGATTTCACAGTTTACGCAGTTCTCCACGCTGGAAACCTTAGACCGCAGGGCGCTCATTCACATGGTACAGAGCATCCGCGTCCGTGGCAAAAAGGAGCTGGATATTACCTTTACCCATGAGGACGAATACAAAAAGGCGTTGCAGCTTTTGGCACTGGCAGCGCAGCAGAAAGATTACGAACAGAGAAAGGTGGGCTGAGCATGGCAAGAAAAAGCAGAAAAGAAACGGCTGCGGTGGCCGTTCAGGAGGCCGACGCCGCTTGCCGCGCCGCGATCTACGTCCGCCTTTCGGTGGAGGATACCCACACGCACAGCGTATCCATTGAAACCCAGCAGATGATTATTGCCCGCTATCTGGAGCAGTACCCGGAGATCAGCGTGTACGATACCTACATCGACAACGGCGCGACGGGGACAAACTTCCACCGTCCGGGCTTTCAGCAGATGCTCTCGGATATTGAGGCCGGTCATGTAAACTGCGTGATTGTCAAAGACCTTTCCCGTTTGGGACGGAACACCATCGACACCGGCTATTACATCGAGCAGTATTTCCGCATCCGCAGCATCCGCTTTATTGCGGTCAACGAAAACTTCGACACCGCCAACCCGGAGGACGCCCATTCCGGTATCATTATCCCGCTGCGGAACATGATAAACGAAGCCTACGCTTTAGACATTGGGCGCAAGATCAGGGCGCAGCAGCGGCAGGCCATGAAAGACGGCAAATTCATCGGTGCGCGTACTCCCTACGGCTATCTGAAAGCCGAGGACGATTGCCACCAGCTTATCATCGACCCCGTTGCCGCCGTTGTGGTGCAGCGGATGTTCCGCTGGGCTTCCGAGGGTGCTGGCCTCAATACCATCGCCGTGCGGCTGAATGAAGCGGGCGTTCTCACTCCCAGCCACTATAAGAAGATGCAGGGCAAGATCACCCACGAAAATTTGCTCGGCAGCGGCAAGTGGCAAACCCGAACAGTCGGCGTTATTCTCCGCTCCGAGGTCTACACCGGAGATCTCGTTCAGGGGCAGACCAAAACCGTGGATCACCGGCAGGTCAAGGCCGATGCCGAGGAATGGACGGTGGTACGGGACACCCACGAGGCCATCATCAGCCGGGAACAGTTCGCGGCGGTGCAGGAAATTCTCAATCAGACGGCCAGCCGCGCCAAGACACGGGAGGTCAAAGCCTACACGCCGAATTTACTCAAAGGCAAGGTGTTTTGCGCCCATTGCGGCGGCAGCCTGCACCGGCAGCGGAATATCCGCAAGAAGTCCGACGATGTGTACTTCTACCATTGTCTGAGCAGGAGCCGAATCAGCAAGGATGCCTGCCCCGGCGTGACCATCCGCGAGGATGCGTTGCTGGATATGTTGGCAGATATGCTTCAGGACGCGCTTGATACGGCGCTGGGGCAATATACCCTCTCCCTTGCGGAGCTGCCCCGGCAGGCCGCTGACCGCGCCGAGCTGCGGGAGAAGATCACCAGCCGCAGGCAGGAAGTCCAGCGGCTTCGCGGTATCGTGCGGAGCTTATATGAAAACCTTGTGCAAGGCGTTCTTACCAAGGATGAATACTTCGACTACAAGGAGAAGTATGAAAGCCGCATTGCCGACCTCTCCGTGGAAATGGAGCAGTTGGAGGACGGCCTGCGAACGATGGATACGCAGCTTGAGCAGCACCGGGCGCTGGAACAGGACGCCGCACAAATCAAGACCGACCGTGCGCTGACCGGCGCACTTATCGAGCGACTGATCGACCGCATTGAGGTATCCCACGACAAGCAGATTACGGTGCGCTATCGCTTCCAGAGCGAGTTTGAAACCTATGCGGAGGTGCTGGAACAATGCAGAAATATGTAATCGCCCTCTACATCCGCCTCTCCATCGAGGATTACAAGTACGACAGCCTGAGCATTGAAAATCAGAGCCTTGTCCTCCACGAATACGCGGCTTCCATGCCCGAAGCCCTGAACGCGGAGATCACGGAGTTCATCGACAACGGATATAGCGGCACGAATTTTGAGCGTCCGCAGGTACAGAAGCTCATTGAGCTGGTACGGGCCAATCAGATCGACTGCATCATCGTCAAGGATTTTTCCCGCTTCGGACGAAACAGCATTGAAACCGGCTATTTCATCGAGCGTGTGTTCCCACTGTTCCATACCCGCTTCATTTCCATCAGCGACGATTTTGACAGCAGCAAATTCAAGGGTGACACCGGCGGCATGGACGTGGCGTTCAAGTATCTCATCAGCGAGTATTACAGCCGCGATATGTCCATTAAAACCAAGAGCGCCAAGTACGCCAAGATGCAACGCGGCGAGTATCAGAGCAAAATCTGTCCCTACGGCTACCGCAAAAGCGCCGATGGCAGAATGGAGCCTGACCCGGAGGCTGCTGCCGTTGTGCAGCTCATCTTCCAGCTTGCCGCCGAGGGCATCAACGCCACCGCCATCACGCGAGAGCTGTTCCGCAGAAACATTCCCACCCCCGGCCAGTACAAAGCGGCGCACGGCAATCATACCCACGATATTTCCCGCTGTCACGGGATTTGGAGTACATCCACCATTCTCCGTATTTTGGAGGACGAACGCTACACCGGCGTGTATGTGATCGGCAAGCGGGCGGTTCTCGAAGTAGGCGGCAACAGAAGCCGCCTGAAGGACAGAGAATCGTGGTACATCATCCCCGACCATCACCCGGCCATCGTTGAGAAAGCCGTGTTTGATACCGTGCAGGCCAGCCAGCTCCGCTTTTCCCAGCCCAACAAAAAGAAGCGGGATTACCCGCTGAAAGGCAAAGCCTTCTGTGGCTGCTGCGGTCATGCACTATCCCGCACCATGCAGAAAACCTCATACTATCACTGCCGCCATTCCGAGGCGGACGTAGAAAGCCGCTGCCACAAGATGCGCCTGAACGCCGCGGAGCTGGAACAGGCGGTATTCCTGACGCTGAAAAAGCAGATGGAAGCCACCGCGCCGCTTGCCCCTGACGGTACGCTCCGGGTAGATGCTTCCGTACCGGAACGCGCCGAATATGAGCAGCAGATTGAGACGCTGCAAGACGGCAAGCGCACGTTGTATGAACGCTATCTCATGGGCGAGATCGACCTGAATACCTACAAGGCAGAAAAGGCCGCGTGTGACGAGCTGCTGCTGAAAACGAAAAACGCCTATGCCGCAGTATTGGCACAGGCGAAGAAAAAGCAGGACGAACAGGCACGGCAGGACAGCCGCAAGGAAGCGTCCAAGGCGATTTTCGATGCGGACACGCTGACCACCGAGCTGGCCGAGCTGCTAATCGACCGGGTGCTGGTGTACCCTGATAAGCGCATTGAGATCGCATACAAAATCCAAGACATTTTCGATTGAGGAGGCAGACATGAAAATCGCTTTCTATTGCAGAGTGGACGGACAGGGCTTCGGCTTTGTCCTACCCGAAGAAGCTGACAAGCTCCGCGAGTTTTTTGCCGAGCATCAGGATAAGCCTGCGCTTGAAAATCCATCAGGCGTAAGCTAAAAATTTTTGTCGTGTGCTTGACATACGGGTGGCGGAGATCGTGGATGCGGATTTTTTTGAGCGGATGCCCGTCAGCGTTGGCTGCAGCAATGGCATTATCAAAGGCACGCTGTATCGTAGTAATTCCTAATGGTTCAAAATCTCCGAATAAATAAGGTCCATCTTTAGCCATGAGCGGTTTTAATATTTCAAGGGTATATTTATCCAGCTTGATCTTTCGCACGCTAGAGGCTGTCTTAGGGGCTCTTACGCCTTGCTTGTTATGCTTAATGGTTTTGTCGATCGTTACCCATCCATCTTTGACATCTGATTTTAAGACTGCTTTGCCTTCTGATCGGCGGCAACCAGTATAAAACAAAAATGTAAAGTAGGCACGAATTGTATAATTCTTGATGTAAGATGCAAAGAGATTGAATTCTTCGATTGTCCAGGTTTGCATCTCTTTTTTGTCTGCGGCAGTCGCACGGAAGGGTTCAATGATTTTTGCAAAGTCTGGTGTGTCGTAGTATTTATATCCGAAAGCAGACACAGACCGGACAAAGGAAATGACATTGTTTTTTGTGCGAGTTGCTAACTTTTTTTCTGCGAGTTCGTTTCTCCATTTTAAAACGTCTTTCGGCTTAATCTGGTTCAACGGCATATCCATAAAAGCAGATGCATATGTTTTTGAAAGATGCTGCTTGCTTCGCTTGGTTTCTTCATTGGCGGAAGTTCTGCTTTTCAAATATTCCTCCATCATAACCCCGAAGGTAGCGGAGGACTGCACTTCCTGGTTGTTCGCACGGATTTCTGCTTCCCATGCCTGAGCTTCTCTTTTCAGCTCAAAGCCTCGTTTTTTCTTTGTGATCAGCTTGCCAGTTAGCGGATCGCGCAGCTGCACTTGTGCGAACCAAGTGCCACGGTCTTTATCTTTGTGGACGCTCATTGTTTTTGCCCTCCTCTTTTGATATAATGAGCGCATAGTAAAAGGCATGACGGGCTAAGTCATTTTTATTATGCAGTGAGCGGTGTTACCAGCACCAGCTCTATATTTCTCGGAGTTACCAGCTCCGGGATTTTTTTATTTAGGTCTAATAGATTCAGCTAAAAATTCACATTTATAAATTCGATATGTAGGTGTGTCATTATCAATCTTAGTATTTATGATAAAAGAAATAATATATGAATCATCTTGTTTATATCCATAAGCACCTTCGTAATGTAAAGTAAAAGTTAAATTAAATGATTTTGGTACATCTGTCATTAAACAAGGTGGAATTTTTTCGAACGCTTCAACTTTATAAAACATGTATGTTGATAATGAAGTTATGGGAACTTCCAATGTTGACCGCGCAGGTATGTCAGGAATATTTAATCCATTTTTGAAAATTGGGTCAGAGAATATATCGCTTTGAAATCCAAAGTCTATACCTGATATCAAAACTTTCAAGGCAGAGAAATTACTCGTATTAGTAATTCTGATTTTTGCACAATAAGGTATATGACCAATAGTTGATGAAGAATAATTTCTACAAATATTAATTCGTACAGGTGATATTGAAATCGGAATTGTATTAGGGACAATATTTTCAACTTCTAAAGTCAAAATGGGTTTATACTCTAATTTCATTTTTATATCACGTTCATCTTCTTGTTTTTTTATAGTCCACCAAACACCATATATGGCTAAAAAGCCACCTATTATGGATCCACTATATCCAACTACAGCTATACCTATATCTTTAGGTATAATTCCTGGAATTAATGGACAATCCCATAAAAAGATTATAGGGATTGTTATGGCCAAAAATAATGCTTCTTTACAGAAAGTTCTGTTTTCTTTAATAAATTTCATTTCATCACACCGATTACTTTACCAACGCACCGGAAATCGCTGTATTCCGATGGGATAATATCTGGATAATTCTTATTGTGTGAAATCAATCGATCTTCCCCGTATTCCTTGACATAGGATTGACCATCAATAATGAAAATACCTATTTCGCCAATTTCAACGCAATCTGTGTGCTGTACCAGCAGCTTGTCACCATCAGAGAATGTCGGTTCCATTGAATCTCCATCAACGTTTATCACATAGTCTGACTTCCGGTTTGCTGGTGTGTCAGGCAGCATGATTTCAGAGGCGTCCATCCCATCAATTAAGTATTCGCCGTAACCTGCGGAAGCACCTTGTGAGTAGTAGACCCTCGGTATATAAGCCATAGGTTCATCAGCAATTTCGCTTTCATAATTACAGCGTTCATATTCTATATTCAATACAGAGTTGACAGCTTTCTTTCCGTACATGTCGAGTGTACGGAGTTTTTTTATGTGATTCCATTCGTCGGAAGAAACAATTAAACTTGTTGAACCAGTCATTTCATCTTGCCACAGATAATTAGCGTCTACTTTAAGAATATCCATTAAATTTTTAACGGTAATCATATTAGGTTCACTTGTACCCTTTTCATAGCCTGTTATGGTTGATTTAGCAAGACCTAGTTTTTTGGCAAGTTGTTCTTGGGTCAAACCAGCATTGTTTCGGGCTTCTTTCAATCTATCATTAAAAGCCATTACATCCACCTCACTTACTTAATCTCATTATATGGTCTTGATATTGAAAGGTCAATATAAAAAGTTTGAATAACTCGAACTTTTGTATTGAATAGTATTGACAAGTTTGCGTAACTCGACTATTATTAATGTGAAAGTTCGAGATATATGAACTTTAGTGGAAAGGAGGATTAAAATCTTGAATAGAATTGAGTCTTTGAACAATCCTGTTGCGAGAAATATTCAATCTATCATTGAGTTAAAAGGTCTTAAGCAAAAAGCTGTAGCTGAAAATGCCGGACTGACTGCACAGTCATTATGTGACGTGATTAGCGGCCGGAGAGTATTGAAAATTGCTGAAGTCAAAAGGATTGCCGATGCCCTAAATGTAACACCGAATGATTTATTCAAGACTGATTGATTTTTTGGAAGAAAGGTTGTGAAGACATAAATGGAGGAATACATACTTTACCCTGAATTTGTGAAACGAACAGCATCAATAGATCACTTACTCGCAACTAATGTGATAGATGCTGCAAAGGAAGAACTTCTTATGAAAGAAGCGTCTTATTATTATGATCTGGAAATCCCATCAGTTCGCTGTGGAGATTATGTGGAAATCCACGGAATTCTAAATAATTGTTACTGCTTGCTTTTAAATGGAATGATTAGGATTTATTTGCAAAAGCCATTTTTTACGAAACAGAAGGTTTTCGTTTTATTAAAAAAGGAGAGAATTGATGAAACGGAAAGAACTAGAAGAAATTCAAGCTTTGGAAAGAAAAATCGAAGGGTTAACCACATGTATTAACCTGATTGATGGAGAAGACACGTGGATTGAAATATGTCGTTATCAACATCAAATACCTGTAAGTAGGGCATTTCCTGACCAAGCCGATTTCAAGGAAGCGGTTAAGAAAGTATTTGAATCAAAAATTGAGTTTGCTAAAAAAAGAATCGATGAAATCGAGAAAAGTTCAGATGAAAAGCCTTCCGTAATTTATATGACTGTTCATGAAGACAATACGCAATCCAATTCATCTTTAAAAGATGAGGATAAACGATACGTTCCGAAGTCATCATTCTGGATTTTGACAATCTCGGTATCAATCTTGTGGATTCTCGTGGGTTGCTTGTTTATTTGCACAATCAAATAAAAGAGTGAGGTGAGTAGATGGAATTTAAAAGTCCTGCTGAGGAGCAACAGTATTTATTTAAAGTGGAGTTACCTAATTTGATCGCACGAATACTCTTACTAAGTACATTTCAGAAGAGAAACAAAGAGCGAATTCTCCGTGATTCTGAAGCATTAAAAAAGGCTTCAATGGATTGGATTGAAGCCTGCAAGAGTTCACTTGTTAAAGTAAGCTGTGATCGAAGCACTGATGACATTGATAGCGATCTTTTGCAAAGTGCTTAGTGAATCTGCGCCAACTTCCGCGGCAACTTTCTTTACTTTATCCCAAGTGTTGTTGTTTCGGATATTGTCAAGAAACTCATGGCCTTTCCAAGTCAATGATTTCACGAAAATATCAAGGTTCCCAGAAAGATCTTCATCCGTGATTATCGTAATGAAGTCAGCTTCACTTAGCCTTAACAAAGTATAAGCGACTTCGTCCGCCGTAACTTCTGGGATCGTTATCTTAGTGCTATCAAGCTCATCATTGAGCTCTAAACGATCCTCTAAGTATAAAAGGACTTCTCTAACGATATCATGATTCAATTTCACAGATAACCACCTCCTTTCTTGAAAATATTATATCAGGAAAGTTTACCAACACCGCTAGGAAGCGAGGTGAGAAAGTGACCCGTTTGGAAATACTCTCTCAGTATTATGTAACGCAAACAGACATCCAGAAGCTTCTGCAGATGTCCCATAAGAAGGCCAAGAAGATCTACGAGATGGTTAGTGAAATGGAGAATCAGGAACTGGGAGAGTTTCGAGCGCATGACAACAAGGTAGCACTGAAAAAAGTGCTGAGGTGCCTGAAAATCGACTACAACTTCCTAGTTCGGCAGTGCCAGCTGGAAGAACAAAAAAAGGAACCCTCGGCGAGCTTGGCGGCAACCGAGAGTTCAAGATGATTCTATCGCTATAGGATCATCTCTATTTTATCACAAGCTATCGAGCTTGTGAAGGAAGGAGAAATAAATGAATAAAGAACGCAGAAAATCTCTAAGAGAGATCCAAAGTAAATTGGAAAGTTTAGGTCAAGACTTAGAGGCTTTGAAAGATGAAGAAGAGGAGTATCGTGATAACATGCCAGAAAATCTCCAAGAGAGTGATCGGTACCAACGGGCAGATGAAGTTTGCGATCTGCTGCAGGAAGCACTAGAAAGCATGGATAATGCGTACCAGCAAATCGAGGAGGCCGTCGAATGCTGAAAGAAGAGTTTGAAACAATGATTAATCGGCAGGTATCTGTCGATCAGTATAATCTGGTAAATCACGTTTATATGTATCATCCGGCAGATTTATCCAAGCAGAGCATCATAATTCTCTGGTGTTTAGGTGGTTTTGGAATATTTAAAGAGTTGACCTCTGCAGCAGATCACATGTGCGAGCTAGAAATACATATTAATACTTTAAAGCGTCAGCTTAAAGATGCAGAAACTGAGTTAAAGTCCATTAAAGCGAGGTACAAGGGCGATGAGACGGCTTAAACGCCCGGTGCTGGTGATCCTCACAGCTGTGATCACCGCCGGCGTGACGCTCAACCTACCGGCCGCCGAAGCAGAGATGCCTACACCAGCGGCACAGCCGGTGACTGTGATCGAGCTCCATCAGCCTGATACTCCACCGGCTTACACTGCGGAAATGGTGGTCAGCTGGCACGAGTGGCAGCCAACCGGCAAAGCGGCGGGAGTCGTACCAGTCGCGCTGCTTGATCTCGCTGAGGAGTATCAGATCAGTCCAGTTTACGCCGCCGCAGTGTTTGTCCTTGAGACCGGCTGGGGCAGCTCATCTGCATGGATCAACAAGCACAATCCGGCCGGAATCCGGTGCGGTGACCGGTACTGCCGATATGACACTGCTACGGATGGCCTGCGACGCATGATGGAGATCATGGCTGACTACTACAACAACGGGTCGACCACGGTGGATCAGCAACGATCCTTATGGTCAGAGGCCGAGGATACGGATTTAATCGTCCAGCTCATGGAGCAGCTGGCTGAGTAGCTTATGGATGAGATCATCAATGGTATCAACAGGATGGCAGGCAGCTATCATGTTCAAGATATCTTCCAGGACTGGGTGCAGATGTCTGGGATCTCTATATCAAACCAGTTGTTCTTCGATCAGCAACTGGAAGATCAGTATCTGACACTTGCGAAAAAGTACACTGCCGCGCAGTTAAAAGAAATGTGCCGATGGACCGCAAGGCTTGTAGAGCTGTTTGAAGATGATATCAATGATTACCTCGGCAGTATCTACATGATGTTAAATGCCGGGAATTCGAGGACAGGCCAGTTCTTCACGCCATTTCATGTGTGTGTGCTGATGGCCAGGGTGGCACTTGCCGGATATAGCGGCGGGAAGATCACAGCCAATGAACCCAGTGTCGGCGGCGGGGCCAATATCCTGGCGGTGGCCAAAGAAATGAAACAACAAGGATATGATTATCAGAGTTTGCTTGACGTTGTCGCCCAGGATCTTGATTACAAATGCGTGTGGATGTCTTATCTACAGTTTAGCTTTGCGGGTATCAGTGCGATATGTGTGCAAGGCAATACCCTGCAAAATGAAATCAATTTTACCTTAG